>Ga0209811_10000013_pt1 | contig 89506 bp, 70 predicted proteins | sample Coa_R1_6_FD_187161 | JGI IMG/M metagenome (GOLD analysis project Ga0209811, IMG submission 187161) | Surface soil microbial communities from Centralia Pennsylvania, which are recovering from an underground coalmine fire. - Coalmine... | ecosystem: Environmental > Terrestrial > Soil >... | reverse complement strand
TCTCTATCGGCAAGGTCGCGAAATCGCGCGCTTATGGACTGGGGATCCCGCGGGCTATCGCACGAATCTCCCATTTGCATGGGGAGCGCAGCCCCATAACGGGTTGATCTACTTCAACGACATCAACTCCGGCCTCTGGATTGTTAAGCTGGGCCAGCCAACATTCAAGGGTTCCACGACAGCGCCGGGTCTTCCATGATGGGCTGGATTTTACGCAGGTGTACTTTTCCCGTCGTTGTCTGTTTGCTCGCCTTGCAGTGCGTCGCACAGGAAGCGCCGTCCGGCAAAACCTACTTCGTCTATCTGGTATGCGAAGGCGCGGACAAGATCGCGGTAGTGCGCTTCGGGCCGGATGGTGCCAAGGTCGATCACACACTTCACACGGGCATGATGCCCGGTGCTGATATCAGTGGACCGCACGGGATCGTCATGTCTCCGGATCGCCAGTTCTATTACGTGACCATTGCTCACGGCAGGCCGTATGGGCAGGCTCTTAAATACCGCACGAAAGATGACGCACTAGTCGGGCACGTAACCCTGGGATACTTTCCGGCGACCGTCGACATCACGCCCGACGGAAATTTCATCTACGAAGTTAACTTCAATCTTCATGGTGACATGGTCCCGTCCTCCGTGTCTGTGGTGGCGACCGATGAAATGGTGGAAGCGGCACGCATACCTACGTGTGTGATGCCCCACGGCTCGCGCCTCAATCCGGCCGGAACAAAGCAATACTCGGCTTGCATGATGGACGACCTGCTGGTCGAGATTGATACATTGAAGTTCGCTGTCTCACGGCACTTCACATTAAGCAAAGGAAAAGAAGCCGGTGCGCCGGGGCCTCCGCCCCAGGATCATCACACGATGACCGACGCTACTTGCAGTCCGACCTGGGCGCAACCGGCGCCAGACGGGAGGTCGATCTATGTTGCCTGCAATAAATCGGACGAAATCGTGGAGGTGGACGCCAACTCATGGGCTCTCCGGCGACGCATCCCAGCCGGGTCGGGGGTCTACAATCTCGCGATCTCCAAAGACGGCAAGATGGTGGCCACCAACAGGCGGGGACAATCAGTCTCGGTCTTTGACTTGACTTCGGGACGCGAATTGATGCGGCTGCCAACCAAGCGCAAGGTGCCCGACGGTGTCGTGATCACGCCCGACAGCCTTTATGCATTCGTTGCGGTTGAAGGCATCGGTTCAGAGCCGGGTACCGTGGAAGTGATTGACCTCCGTTCTCTCAAGACCGTGACGATTGTAGACGTGCCGGAGCAGGCGGTGGGAATCGATTTCTGGAAAGTCGAAGCCGCCACTGCTCCTCGCTAGTATGTTTGCGCGAGGATTCTGAGTTCACAGAGGGACGGCTTGGTTATCGTCTTGATGGGCGTTTCTGGGGCAGGGAAAAGCACGGTGGGGTCGCTGCTGGCGTCCGATCTGGGATGGGACTTCGCCGACGCCGATGACTACCACTCCGCGGAAAACGTGGAAAAGATGCGCCAGGGTATGCCATTGACGGATGCCGATCGGGGACCATGGCTCGAGAAGTTGCGTGCCCGCATCGTGGAGTGGATGGATGCAGGAAAGAGCGGCGTGTTGGCCTGCTCTGCGCTGAGGCATGCCTATCGAGATCAGTTGCGCGTGAATCAGCAGGTGCGCTTCGTTTATCTGAAGGGCGAGCGTGACCTGCTGTCTGAGAGATTGCTTCAACGGCCCGGCCACTATATGAAACAACCCATGCTGGAGAGTCAGTTGGCGACGCTCGAAGAGCCGCTCGATGCGGTCACCGTGAGTGCGAAATCAACTCCGCGCGAAATTGTTCGGGAAATTCGAAGAAATCTAGCCTTAGCCTAGGACGCACGTTGCCCTCAACGAGCTTCAACGACTTGCCGGCGGAACAGGCGGAATTAAACGCGGCCGTGGTACGCACCCTGACCTGGCGACTCGTGCCGTTTCTTTTTCTGCTCTACATCGTCGCCTATCTCGACCGGATCAATCTTGGATTCGCTGCACTGCAGATGCAGAGGCAACTCGGTTTCACAGACTTAATGTACGGTTTGGGTGCCGGCATCTTTTTCGCCGGTTATTTTCTGTTCCAGGTTCCCAGCAACCTGGTGTTGATGAGAGTCGGCGCGCGGCGGTGGATCGCCGTGTTGATGGTGACGTGGGGAATTATTTCCGCGTCCATGTGCATGGTCACGGGTACGCGAAGCTTTTATGCGCTTCGCTTTCTGCTGGGTGCAGCGGAAGCGGGCTTCTTTCCGGGAGTCATCCTTTATTTGAAGACCTGGTTCCCCGCAGGGGCGCGTGCTCGCACCGTGGCGAGGTTCATGACTGCAGGCCCGCTCTCAGGCGTGGTGGGTGGTCCGCTGTCCGGGGCATTGCTCGGCTTACAAGGCAAGTCGGGAATGGCTGGATGGCAATGGATGTTTATTCTGGAGGGGCTGCCTGCCATCGTGCTGGGGGCGATTGCCTGGACCTATCTGGTTGACCGTCCTGCGGATGCACCTTGGCTGACCACTGAGCAGAAATCATGGCTTCAACAAGTTCTGCAAAACGAGACTAACGCCATTGCGCAGAGCCATGGGCGGGGTGCGATTCAAGTTTGGCCAATTCTGATTCTGTCGCTCGTCTACTTCGGACTGAATACAGTGTCATACGGTGTAAGCCTGTGGTTGCCAACCCTGATCAAGAGCTTGTCGGGCATGAGCAATTTCGCGATCGGCGTCTTGACCGCGATACCTTACGTAACGGCAGCGGTTGCGATGGTCATTGTGGGTTTGCATTCGGACCGGTCGGGCGAGCGTCGGTGGCACACGGCAGTGCCCGCGTTCGCAGGTGCGCTGGCAATGAGCATCGCGGCGCACACTAGTTCGGTCGGTGCGATGACGGCCCTGATCAGCGTCGCCGTGTTGGGAGTTTTTTCCATGATGGGGCCGTTCTGGGCCATGCCGACGTCAGCCCTTTCCGGAACCGCTGCCGCCGTCGGGGTCGCGGTGATTAACTCCGTTGGCAATCTCGGCGGATTTTTTGGGCCCTATGTGATCGGGGCGTTGCGCAATGCGACCGGCAGTTTCAGGGCGGGACTGCTGCTTGTGGGAGGCGCATTGGCTGTTAGCGGATGTCTGGCGCTGACGTTGACGGATCGCAAGCGCGCAAGCGAATCGCGCTGACATGAGTTGGTAAACGTAAAAAGATCGGTTGGCGTATTTGACTACTGCACGGTCTGCGCGTAGCGCGAGTTGAGCGTTTCTTCCAGGAAATCCAAAACCATTTCAGCTGCCGCCAGGTAGCTGGAGTTCTGCGGCGACTGCGGGGTGCGTCGTTCCTGCGCAATCAGACTGCGCATGTGCGCGATCACTTCGGCGCGCTGCTCCGGATTCGGTTCAGACGCGACCATGCGACACAGATCTTGATGTTTGAGGTGGTCTTGAAGCGCGGGCATAGTGGTGTTCTCCGCTGGAACGCTATTACGACTTCGAGGGATGTTACTCGGGGGAAGAGTCAAGCCTGATTGCCGACCCGATCGAGCCGTAACGATTGTCACTTCTCCAGGCCTCAAGTGGTATCCCCCGCTGGCATTAGATTGCCGCGATAACAGGGGTAGGCTGGAGGGTCGTTTGGGCCCGTAACGGTACTAAAGGCACTTCCTTTGGGGGTCGCACATCCCATTGGAAATTACTTTTTGTCCAGCCGTGGCGGTATTTTTGCTTGACCCATAACCTCGGTTAAGGGATATTGACCATAGTCGCTGTGGGGTTTTTTGAACGAAATGGGGCTAGATCAGGTGAATCGGACAGGAACGTTTGCGAAAATCATGATGTTGTTTTTCGCATTGCTGTTTATTGCTGTCCTGGTTCATCCCGATGTGGATCTTCTTGATGTGCACGACGTGAAAATCACCTCGGTGCGCGCACAATTCAGGTCTACCGAAACCCAACTTCTGCAGCAGGCTCCCATCCTGTTTTCCCCACCGGTGATCAGCCAAGCAACGGTTTTGGAACAGCTGTGTTTTGCCGGTGAAACAGCTTCCTCCTGCGACGTATCCGCCTTCAGCATTCTTCGCATCTAGCTTCACTCCAACATATTCAGGCACTCGTCTCCCCCGCACCCTGAACCTCTACGTTGGAGGAGAAGTCCCATGTCCAGAGAAGTGTCTGGTCTGAGGCTGTTGTTACACAGTCCGGCCAGTGATCAAGCCTCACTAAGCGAAATCGGTGGAAGTCAGCGCTATCTGCGCTTTGGTTTACTGCTGTTAACCGTTCTTGCAGGAATCGTGGGCACCCAAGCAGTGCGGGTGGCCATGGACAGCGCAGTCGCCTATCTGGAAGGGCAGACTGAACTCGTCCAGAACACCACGGTGGTATTGATTGCATCTGCGCTCGCATTGGTCGTTCTAGGCTGCTACAGGCGCGCTTTGGAACAACGGCGACGGCTGGTTGTGAAAAAGCGTGTTTTCTCGATCAAGCGGGAGCCCTCTGCCGATTTCTGGAAAGCTCAAGAAGAGGAACGTAAGCAGATTTCGCGCGAGCTCCACGATTCGGTTGGCCAGCTACTGACTGCGAATGGTCTTCAGCTCAGGGCCCTCAAATCGAACCGACTTTTGCCGGAAGAGATGCGCAACGATCTGGAAGAGAGCTGTCGATTGAATGCCGAGGCTCTTCGGCAAGTACGCGACCTGGCGATGGGGCTGCGTCCGGCGTTGCTCGATGATGTCAGCATGGTCGCTGCCCTGGAGTGGCAGGCCCGCCAATTCTCCCGCCAGACGGGCATTTCAGCGCTCGTGGAGGCCAGCGGCGACTCGTCCGACTTGCCGGAAGCGAATCGCGTTTGTATCTACCGTTGCGTGCAGGAAGCCCTCACAAATTGCGCGAAGCACGCGCGCGCGAAGCACGTTCGCATATTGCTCTCCGTCTCGAACACTGCCGCGGACGTCGTCATAGAAGACGACGGAATTGGATTGGATGAAGGCACCTGCTCGAAAGGTCTCGGTCTCATTGGCATGCGGGAACGAGTAGCTGGTGCGCGCGGGACTTTTGCCATCGCCACCCGCAATCAAGGCGGAACCGCTCTGACAGTGCGGATTCCGGTGACTGGAGACGTGCTCGCATGAAACGAATCCGTGTGCTACTCGCCGATGATCACAGTGTAGTCCGCAAAGGCCTTCGCATGCAGTTGCAGCAGCAAGAGCAGTTTGAAGTTGTGGGCGAAGCCGCCGATGGGCGGCAAGCGGTTCAACTCGCCGAATCAGAGAATCCGGACGTAGTCATCATGGACGTAGTGATGCCGGGTCTGGGAGGGATCGAGGCGACCGCTCAAATAGTAAAGCGAAATCCCAAAACTGGGGTTGTGATCTTCAGCATGCATGCCGATGACACCTACCTCTCGCGAGCCTTGGCCGCAGGGGCGAAAGGCTACTTGCTAAAAGACGGCGAAGATCTGGACCTGGTTCGCGCCGTCGAAGCGGCGGCCGAGGGCAAGCCATTCTTCAGCCCCACCATTGCAGGAATCCTGGTGGGCGACTACATGAGGCAATTGCAGCAGCGAGGTCTGCAGGACAGCTACGACCTGTTGACCGAGCGAGAGAAGGAGACGCTGCAGCTGCTGGCGGAGGGGAAGTCTAACAAGGAAGTTGCGCGAATCCTCAATCTGAGTGTGTACACCGTGGAGACGCATCGATCGAACATCATGGAAAAGCTCGATCTCCACACCACCGCTGACATCATTCTGTACGCCGTTCGGAAGAAGCTGATCACTGCCTAGGGGACTTTTTCATGCCTAAAAACCAGGCTCGGACGGCATTTAACAATTTTTTCAAAAGAGGTGGCTGCAGGGCGTGATTAAAAGATTTTTTTACAACTACCAAGATTTTTAACAGTCCCTACTCCCTGGGGGGGATGTTCACTCCGATTCGACCTGAGATACAAAGACAGCAGCAGAGGATGTCCTTGCCCGGCCTGTAAGGCTGGCGCCCCCCGGATAATCTTCTTCACACGTAACTCCCCTTGTTCAAGCATTTAGCGCTGTAAGTGTCCTTAACAAGCTTTGAGTGCCGGGGCTGAGACTTTCGCAGGATCCCTCCCCCTTTGACCTTGCCTGGTCACTCATTCATACGTCTCCGTGCCTTGTTCGTGGGGAACAGCCCGGCGGCGTGGGGTGTTTCACCAAAAATCAGAAAGCTGAGAAGAAATGGACCGAACCATTTCCCGCAGTTCCCCCTACATGAAGCTAGGAATTGACCACTTGCCCAAAGAACTCTGTGGAGGTCGCATGTTTTCAACAAAGCCGTACCACGCTTGGTTGCCAATTCTGCTGGTGTGTCTTGCGGTAGCCGCAAACGCCCAGTCATTCCGGGTGCAGTGCCCGACAACGACAGTCACTCACCCCACAGCATCGAACGTGGAGCCTCCGTACACGGGGGCAACTACTTTTTCGACCAGCTCCGGTGGCTTCCTGACGCCGTCGGCACACGTGAACGGCGCGATCAAGTGCCAGCAAATCTCGGGCGGTGACGGATTCGCGACGATGGGCGACGGAACTCAGACTTACATGTTCTCGTTCGGCCCACTCTCAGGTTTGGCAGATATCGCCGCCGGTAAGCCTGGCACCCAGTTCCCGAACGTGTTCAACACGGTGTACTCAGGTGCGCCGTTTCAGCCTGGTGATCCCGCAACCACAGTTCTGAATGGCGGAGCGTTTACCTACAACGGGGCAATCGGCTTGGTGCCAAACCTCGATGCGAACAATGGCACCGGAACGACAGGCGCACCCGTTGATGGCCATGTCGATCCGCGGCCCATCATGGACGTTGCCGTTCTCAACGGCAACATTCCCGCGCCCCTGATGGCAATCGACGAAGACGACGAATTCTTTTTGACGCTCACCAACGTGGGCCAGGTCATGCGTCCCGACTTGTTCGAACAACACACCGTTCACTTCCACGGCTATCCGAACGCTTCGGGCTTCTATGACGGTGTGCCGGACGCTTCGGTCGCGATCAACATCGGCGGCAGCTTTACGTACTACTACCTTGCGCCTGATGCTGGCACGTACTTCTGGCATTGCCACATCACGCCGCCTGAGCATTTGCAGATGGGCATGGTCGGACAGATTTATGTGCGTCCGCGCCAGAATCGCGTTCCGGTGGGTAACAGCCTCTATGCGGCTCTTCAGCAGCAACAGGCTGACCTACGCACCAAGTGTGACTCGGCCGATATTCTCTGCACCAACCCGCTGCCCGCTTCGAATGCGGTGACACGCGCCGCCAGCGGTAAATACGCCTATAACGACGGCGATGGTTCGACCCTCTACGACGTTGAGTACCCGCTGCAGATTCACGGCTTCGATCCAAACTTCCACTTTGTGGGCATGACGTTCAATCCGGAAGGCTTCACGGATATGAAGGACAAGTACTTCCTGTTGAACGGTCGCAGCTATCCCGACACGGTCACAGATGGTCCGCTGGCCACGATGACGACCGACGGCTCGATGCACTACTCGCAGCCGCTGCCCTCGATCATTAACATTCCGGCTGGCGGCAAAGCCCTGTTGCGGATTTCCGACCTGGATGTAACCGAGTATCAGACGCTGGCCTCGCTAGGTATTCCGATGAAGGTTATCGGCATCAACGCCAAACTGCTGCGCGACCAGTCGGGCAACAACCTGTTCTACAACACCAACTCCATCACGATGGCGGGTGGCGAGTCGATGGACGTGATTCTGGATGCCAGCGACACGACCAAGTACCCACACGGCAGCGTGTTCTTTCTCTACACCCCCAATCTTGATCACCTGTCCAACGACGCGGAGAACTTCGGCGGATTGATGACCGAAGTCCGGATCAATTAGGAGCGCAGCCATGAAAGCGACGAACATGAAGAAAGTAATTACGGAAACTCGACTGCTTCTGGCTACAGTGATGGCAGTGGCGTTGTTCTTCACTGCAACCGCGCACGCTGCGGCTCCTGGCATCACCGGCCCAACCTTCAATTTGCAGGCGTCTCCTGCATACATCACGCAACCCGACGGATCGATGGTCTATTCGTGGGGCTACGGCTGCAACGGAGCACCGGCTGGATTTGCGCCGGCGACAATCCAGACTACCTTCTGTCCGACGATGCAGTTACCTGGTCCTACGTTAATCGTGACCCAGGGCGCCACTGTAACTGTCAATCTGCAGAACAATCTGCCCGCCTCCGCTGGCAATACGTCGATCCTGTTTCCTGGTTTCAACGTAACCACCAGTGGTGGAGTAGCCGGTCTGCTGACGCAGGAAGCCGCTCCGGGCGCAACGGTCACGTACTCGTTCGTCGCGGCGAACGCCGGAACGCACTCTTACTACAGCGGGACGCAAGGCGACCTGCAAGTAGAGATGGGCCTCTACGGTGCGATCATCGTGCTGCCCAGCAGCATTCCGGCCGACTGCACATCGGGCTTGCACGCCTCCAACGGGGCGGCGCAGGCGCATTGGGGTGAGAACGACTTTCGGCTAGCAGCCGCGGCTTTTAACAATGCCAAAGCCTGCTACGACCGCGAATATCTGTTCCAGTTCTCCGAAATGGATCCCAGAATCCATCACGAAGCGTTGGTGCAGGTTAACGCCACCGCCGGTTGCGCGGCTGGAGCTCCAGGTTGCAGCCTGAATGTTGCAACCGAGCCTTATGTTCCCGCTTTCTTCATGATCAACGGCCGCTCAATGCCGGATGACATGGACAGCAACTACGCGTCGCAGTATCCGCACCAGCCCTACAACGGCAACCCGCACATGCATCCGGGCGAACAAGTGCTGTTGAGGATTGTTGGCCAGGGACGCTGGCAGCATCCTTTCCATGAGCACGGAAACCACGTGCGCGTTCTGGCCCGTGACGGCAACCTCATTCTCAGTGCGAGCAACGCAAACGACCTCGCTGGCCCGGCGCTGTTCACCACGACCACGACTCCGGGACAGACAATCGATGGGATCTTCTACTGGACGGGCAAGGGCCTGAACTGGGACCCCTATGGTCATAGCAACCGGGCGGATGTTCCAGACCCGCTTGCGCATTTGACCTGTATCCCGGACGCGAACGGCTATAACACGGGCGCTCCAACGGCGATCAACTACTACGAGTGGTGCCAGGACCACAACAAACCACTTGAAGTTGCACCTTTCGGAGATGTCGCACGCGGTGGTCCCGCGACCTTGCCCAACGCCAATATTCTTGCCAACGGTGCGTGGTACGGCGGTAGCCCCTACCTCGGACCGAACGCGACTGTCCGTGCAGTTGGCCCCACCGGAACTACTCCTCCTTCCGGAACCGTGGCCAACCCTCCCACTGAGGAAGCGGCCTTCGCCTACATGTGGCACTCGCACAACGAGCGCGAGATCACAACCAACAATATCTTCCCGGGCGGAATGATGATGATGATGCTGGTCGATTCCCGGGAATTCCAGATTGATGAGCAGAATTAATTGAGGAGAAGAGCAATGCGATCCAACTATCTCAAAACTTTGAAGACAGCGGTCCTGGCGATATCTGTTCTCCTCCTCGGAGTCAGTGTCTCGGTCGCCCAGCAGCCGATCAATCTGACTGCGGGCCCCACTGCCATCACTCTGTCCGACGGCACTTCCGTGCCGATGTGGGGTTACACCTGCGGCGCAGTGGTCTCGGGTTCAACCGCGACCTGTGCCAAGTCAAATCCCGCGGCGACCGGTTGGTCGCCTGTGGTGATCACGGTGCCCACTGGACAGGGGTTGCAGATCAACTTGACAAACAACCTCTCTTTCGCGAACGGCAACTCGGTGCCGACCTCACTGACAATAGTCGGCCAGTTGGGCGGCGGTCTGGGAAGCCCGCAAGGAACGACGGCTGCCCCGGATCACTCGAACGCGCAAGTGACCACTTGGCCAGTGGCTGACCCGACGCCGGTTGGTACGCCGCCGACGCAGGGACCTCGCGCACGATCTTTCGGCACGGAAGTCCTTGCTGGTGCGACCGGAGCCCTGAGCTGGTCCTCAGCGAATCTGAAGCCCGGCACCTACTTGCTCGAATCGGGCACGCACCCGTCGATTCAAGGTCCGATGGGATTGTATGGCGTCGTGATTGTGACCGACGCAGTGACAAAGACTGCGTATCCGGGCGTGACCTACAACGCTGATATCCCGATGGTTCTCAGCGAAATCGATCCGGTGCAGAACAGGTCAGTTGATGCCGCGGTGAATACCCTTGGTTTCGATGAAGCCAATGTCTGGTCTGGACAGCCCGGGAAATGCGGCAATCCGACTTCGGCCAACTACAACACTTGCTATCCACCGGCGGTCAATTACAGCCCGGTGTACTACCTCATCAACGGTGTTGCGTTTAGCAGAGCGAGCGCCAGTGCTTCGTTATTCCCGACTACGCCGGCAACGGGCGTGACCGGCAACGTACTCGTTCGCCTGGTGAACGCCGGTCTGCGTATGCACGTGCCTTCCATCGTTGGGGCACAGACAGGCGCAGGAGCTGCGGGCTTCGCGTTGATGGCCGAAGACGGCAATCCGCTGCCTGGCGTTCCCCGCCTCCAGAACGAAGTCTTCCTGGCCGCGGGCAAAACCTACGACGTGATGATCAATGCGCCCGCCAGCGGCACGGCACTTCCGATCTTCGACCGTCAATTGAGCCTGTCGGGGAACGCGACAGCACGCGATGCAGGTATGTTGGCCTACATCAGCGTGAATGGCGCCGGTCTGCCCAGCGCTCCAGTGCTCGGAGCCGCTGTCGCCAATCCGGACCCCTACACCTCCGTAATCAATGGCCAAACCTTAACCGTTTCCGATCCGTCGAAGGGCGTGATCGCGAACGACGTAAACATTAGCGGCGTGAAAGTTGTCCCCGGTTCGGTGACAGGCGGAACCCTCACCCTGAACACCAACGGTACATTCACCTTTGCTGCCACCGCGGCCACCGGTTCATTCCGGTATTGCGGTAACGGAGCCACGGAGCCGAATTCCGCTTGCACCACGGTGACGTTGGGGGCAGCTCCGATCGAAGCCAGCAGCGGCATCACTTGCACTGCATCTACGTTCACCTCGAATGTCGCAGGGACGCTGAGCATCAAACCCCCGGGCGTGCTCGCGTTCTGTAAGGATGCGTTGGGCTACCCGCTGACGGTTGCCACGTCGCCTGCCCCGACTCTGGCCGGTGGAACGGCCTCGGTAGACCCGGATGGCGGTTTTAACGCGACGGTTGCAGCATCGGGCTCGCACGTTTTGACCTTCACCCCGAAAAACTCGCAGGGCACACCTGGGGCTTCTGCGACAGCCACTTTGGTCTTCCCAGCGCCAAGCAACCTTCAAGTCTCGGTTGTTGACGGCTTGGACCAAACCGTTGTTCTGAACGACTATCGCTGGATCATTGAAGAAGATCGCACCTTCTTCGTCGACCCCAATTGCCAGACGAATCCACTCCCGGCGGGCTGCCCGACGGTTACTCCACAGGGTGCTCCGGCGATCTATGGAACGAACTTCCACACCAGCTACATGCCGATCGTGGCACAGGGCTGCGTCGGAACAATCTCGTGCGAGTCGGGCCAAACCCTTTTGGGCGCCCCAGCAGCGTGCGACATTGGCAACGGCGCTTGCCGCACTGGTGTCGGCACCAAGGCGGAACTAAATCCGAGTCAGGTTTATCTCGACCCCACAAAGCATTACTACATCTCGGTTCTGCCGGGCGACGCGATGGATCCCGGCCATGCGATGGGCGGCGCTCAGATTGGCCCCGGACAGACCAGCGTAAAAGTGCTTGTCGAACCTGAGAACCAGCAGCCCGCAAAGGTCTCGGTGTTTGTATTCGAGGACGACCATCCGCTCAATGGTGAGCACGATGCCAGCGGTGGTATCGATATCCTGTCGCCTAACGAACCCGGTTTGGGAGGGTTCAACATCACGATCATCGACTTGGTCGGTATGTCGGGCGACTCTGCCGGACAGCTGACTTATGACGAGTTCGGCCAACCATTGTCGAATGCCTTGGCGGGAACGATCGATCCTGTCAGTGGCAATGACGCTTGCCCAGTCGTTGCAAATCCCAGAACAGGATTTGACGGAGTGACGAGCGAAACCGGCATCACAGGCATGATCACGGTTTGCCCCCAGTACGAGTCGGACGGCACAACTCTGTCGCCCATGGCCGGCCAGGCGATCGTAGCCAACATGCCGCCTGGCAGATACGGCATCATCGCGACACCGGGAGCTGACCGGATTGCTCGAGGCGAAGAATGGCTGCAGACCAATACGTTGGACGGCGGCCCGGACCATGAAGCATTCATCAAGGCAAACGAACCTGCCTACTTCCAGGAATTTGGACCGGCCGGTTTCCACGTTGCCATCGGCTTTGCTAACCCGGCGTTTATCAATGCTGCTGGTCACAGCCTTTGCACCGGACCCGGTGCGCCAGCGTGTACCCAGACAGTGACCGGAGTCCAAACGGGCGCACGCATGAGCCGGCCATCGGACGAGAGGCTGTACAGCAGCGGCAGCCGCGATACCTTTGGCTATACCCAGTGCTACGCCAGTTTGGGTAGCCCGGATGGCGCTGACATCGCCTTCGCGAAGTGCGATGAAAACGGGGCCTTCACGCTCACAGGTATCCCCGCTGGCGACTGGAGACTCACGGTCTTCGACCAGTGGAACGATCAGATCGTGGATGGCATCACGACTCCCGTGCGAGTGGGCAGCGGTACCAACCAGTCGCTGTGCCACGGACCGGGATCATCCGGCTCGACCTGTGACATGGGAGAAATTGGCGTTCACGGTTGGAAGAACAACCTCTCCACACGGACGTGCGTAGACGTTGGCAACGGAACCCCCGGCAGCGCTCCTGATGGCGTCTGCCAGGATAGCGAACTCGGATTGCCGCTTGTCCCAACCAACGTGCGGTACCGCGACGGTAGTATCTCCAACCTGAACAGTACCGACCTCCAAGGTTTTGCAGGCTTCAACGAGGTATTCCCCATCTTCAACTGGTACGTTGTGGAAACGGACTCCAATCGCTACAAGAACACCGGGACGCACGTCATCAATGACGCCGGTGGGCCGACCGATGGCTCCTCCAAGTGCGGCCAGCAGGGATTCCCTCCGTGCGGAAATTCGGCGCTTCTTCCATTCATGGCAAGAACGCATGAAGATTTCTCCGTGCCCACAAGCCTTCGAGTTCCGGGTGCCAGATATTGCGCCAATGCCGACTGTCCCCCCGGCGACCCTGGATTCGACCCGACATCACAAGCTGGAGGCTCTACAGGGCGTGTCGATCCTGCGTGGGTGACCAGTTATGGTTGGCAGAGCTTCATGGGTCAGAACCAGCTCCTGGAGTTCGGCAAGATACCTTTCCAGGATGGCGAGAATGGCGGAATTCACGGCCACGTCGTGTACGCCTCAACCCGTCCGTTTGACGATCCGGCACTCCTTCTCCAGTTGACTTGGGAGCCGCAGGTTCCGAACGTGACCATCAATCTCTACCAAGAGGGTACAGCGCCTGATGGCAGCCGCTCCCTCACCATGGTGGACACAACCAAGACCACCAGTTGGGATGCTTGGGCACAGGGTTTCCGCTCCGATGGCATTCCGAATATGAACTGCCCGGGACAGGACCCAAGCGACATATTCCTGTACACCCTCACGAACCAGCCGTCGTACCTTGACTGGTACAACTCGCAGCACGGAGGTCCTGCCGTAACTCCGCTGCCGTTCAACTCCCGTTACAAGTGCTATGACGGTATGCACATGTGGAACCAGTTGCAGCCCGCTCCTTATGACGGCATGTACCAGTTCCCCAGCATCGTCGCTCGCAATCCCCAAACCGGAGTTCCTGAGAATCCGGTCACTGGTCAGCCTGCGGGTACCGGAACGCCTGGATCACGCCCTGGCTCGAACTGCACAATCTGTGTGGCTAATCCAGCGGATGGCACGCCGATGTTGCCGGCGGGCAAATACGTAGTTGAGATGATCGTGCCCCCCGGCTACGAATTAGTAAAAGAAGAAGACAAGAACATTCTGCTGGGAGATACCTACACGGCGCCGGTGACGACGCAGTTCGCTGGTTTCGGCAACATCTTCATTATGCCGGACCAGGCTGCGGTCTCCGCCAGCTACAACCCCAACAACTCCCTGATTCCGAGTACGGATGAGGGAGTAACCCCGCGCCATGAGGGCGACACGGGAAGCGTGGAGACTTTCTGGCCTTGCGTGGGTGCTGCCCGCGTCGTGCCTGATTTCATGAGCCTGTTCCCGCAGTCAGGCCAAAACGCGCCCTTTGCCGGGGCCACTCGCCACCTCTGCGATCGTAAAGAGGTCACCCTGGAAGACCAGATGTCGGTACTGGCGAAGTTCTACGTGTTCAGCTCGACGCACATCGCCGGACACTTCACTGGCATCATCTCGGACGACTTCACTTCTGAATTCGATCCGTTCTCCCCGTCTTTTGGCGAGAAATTCTCACCACCCAATCTACCGGTAGGAGTCAAGGATTGGGCTGGTAACGAGGTCTCTCGCGTCTACTCCGACCAGCACGGAATCTACGACGGCCTCACTTACTCGACGTTCTCAGTGAACCCGCCTGACCCGAGCGGATACATTCCGTCGGTGATGGTGACGTGCATGAACGACCGCGGTAAGGGCGCCACGCCGGATCCGTTCTATCAGGAGGCTTACAGCCAGTTCTGTTACGAGTGGACCTTCATGCCTGGCCAGACCTCGTACATGGATACGCCGGTGATCCCGACGGCGGCCTTCGCGGCGGGGTACAACCATCCGGATTGCGCTTATCCGGATGCGACTCCGGCTATTCTCCGCGTCGATGGCGACGGTGATGGTCCCTACGTGAGCGCTGCTGGTCATACGCTCACCATAACCGCGCTGGGCGACCAGCAGGTCATCAACTACGGCTACTCCGGCCCGAATCGGACTGTTGCTCCGTACAACCAGAAGACTGTTACCCGTCACTATGGCTTCGGGACGGCGCAGGGTACGGGATCGGTCACAATCGCGGGAGTCAATGCTCCGGTCGTATCGTGGTCCGACACCACCATTCGTGTCACGGTGCCGAGCCTCAGCACGCAGCAATCAACCTGCACGATCGCACAGCGCACGAGCCCGGCGAGCATCGGAAACTCTGCCCGTTGCGGACAGCTGGTCATTACCGCCGGCAACGGCAAGCGTTCGGTGGATGCCATCACGGTTACGGTTGCCGGCAAAGCGCCGACCTATGTCAGCCCCGGTGAGTCGATCCAGACTGCGATCGATCACGCAACGGCTGGCGATCTCATCATCGTTCGCCCGGGTACCTACAACGAACTGCTAATCATGTGGAAACCCGTTCGGCTGCAAGGAGTAGGCGCGGCCTCCACCATCCTCAATGCTGATCCTCATCCATCAGGCAAGTTGGAGCCGTGGCGTAAGCGCATGGTCTGTTTGTTTGGGTTGGGCGTCGACGGCGTACCCGCGACATGGGATTCCACTTGCGGGCCCAGCTTGGGGATGAGCACCGGCTGGAATCCAACCAAGAGCAATCCGCAGGTCGACCGGTTACCGCTGGAAGCCACTGTGGGTTGGGATACTACTCTGAGCGGCAACCTTGCCGAGCAGTTGCAGGAACCCACGCTGTTGGGCGCATATGAAGGCGCTGGAATCACGGTCGTGTCGAAGGGTGTGCGCGTTCCGAACGGAGCAGATCCTTGGAGTGATGGTACTGAGGCGGGAGCATACCCGGCTGGCACCTCGCTTTTGACCAGCAGCAATGCTAACTGCAACGCTTTCCCCAGCAACTTTAACTGCAACCCGTCGCGTATCGACGGATTGTCCGTGAAGAACAGCTCCCAAGGCGGCGGTGGAATTTTCGTACACGCCTGGGCGCACAACCTGGAAATCTCGAACAACCGCGTCAACAACAACCAGGGAACACTTGCTGGCGGTATTACGGTAGGCCAGGGAGAACATCCGCCTGCCTACCTTGCTGGAGGCGTGATTGCTGATCCCGGCTCTTGCCAGAACAGCAACATTACGAACACTCAGCTACCGTACTGCTTTAACCGGTTTGTGAACATTCACCACAACGCAGTGACGTCAAACGCGTCCGAGGGTGATGAATTGTTCGCTGCAACCCCATCAGGTGCAGGCGGTGTTGCCTTCTGTTCAGGTGCCGACAACTACCAGTTCAACAATAACTGGGTCTGCGGCAACATGAGCACAGGCGACGGCGCTGGAGTTTCCCAGATGGGATTCGTCTGGAACGGCAGCATCGCGCACAACGCGATCCTGTTTAACCAGAGTACCAACCCAACTACGCCCAGCAATGGCGGCGGCCTACTCATCATGAGCGCTCCGGATACGGATCCGACCTGTCCGGGAGAGCCTGATGCAGATTGCAGCCATGCGTTTGGCAGCGTCGGTGACGGCATCGGTCCCAATCTCGTAATCAATGCCAACCTGATCATGGGTAACGCTGCGGAGGCGGGCAGCGGTGGCGGCATCCGTTTCCAAGGCGTCAACGGCGCGGAAGTGGGCTTCTTCCCCAGGACCCCGTCGCGTTGGTTCTCGGTCAACGTTACTAACAACATCATCGCGAACAACGTGGCCGGATGGGATGGCGGTGGCGTGTCGTTGCAGGACTCCATCGGAGTCAACCTGATCAACAACACGATCGTCTCTAACGATTCCACGGCTTCGTCGGGCGCGCTCTTCGGCGCATTCTTTGCGCCGCAGGCGAGCTCCCCAACGCCTTGTCCGCGTGACGCCCAGGGCGCCAATGTCCCGTGCGTGCCGCTGTCGGATCCCCAACCGGCCGGCCTCTCCAGTGCGGGACACAGCGCGGAGTTCCTGGCATCCTTGCCGGCGACCATCACCTGCCCGCCCGGTCATCCACTCAACACCGCTAACCCCAACAATGGTGTCGTGAATGGCGCTTGCAGGACGGCATCCTTCCCGATTCTCTACAACGATGTATTCTGGAAGAACCGCGCCTTCAACATCGCCGTCACAAACCCGGGTGCGGGAGCACTGCAGGCTACGGTCGATCTCGTCCCGGCATTGAGTCAGCCGAGTACGGGCGCGTGCGTCGCACCGCCAAGCGCAACCAGTTACTGGGATATCGGTCTCCGTGGTGATCACGTTCCGGCCGACCATAGCTCCGGAGTTACATTCCAGCCGCGTGCGTCCATCATGACCAATGCGGCCAACTATGGCGGAGGGAACAGCAGCTTCCGGGCGAACTCGGGGGCTGATCCAACCGTCGTACACCAGTACTGCAATGGTTCGAAAATCCCGCCGGAGGTTGGTGCTGGAGCCTGGTACCAGGTTCCCCCGGGCACGAATGAAAGCAACGCCCCGGTGCCCATCTTCAACCTGACTGCCGGTGCAACCGTGGACGAGGGCAACAACTGGATCAGCATTACCTGGGGTCCGTTGGCGCTTACGCACCCGGCTACCGGAGCAATCTTGGGTGACTACTCGTTGCTGGGAGGTTCGCCTGCGATTGGTTACATCACACCGGGTAACTCGAGCACGACTTACGGTTTGGCACCATCCGACGACTACTTCGGTAATCCGAGGAAGACCAACAACGCAGTAGATGCGGGCGCTGTGGAATTCACCGGAAGCGCTGGCCCGGCAGTAGCCAGCATTACGGGCGGGCCGCTGTCCTTCGGTAATGTCACCATCGGTTCGACCAGTGCTGCTCAGACGTTGACTCTGAGCAACTCGGGCGGATCCAACCTGACGGGCATCACCCTTGCCTTCTCGTCGCCGCGCTTCACACGGCCAGGCGGAGCGGCGGGTGGTACTTGTACCGGAACTCTGGCTCCACTCAGCTCGTGCACGATCAACGTGGTGTTCTCGCCGAACGCGGCGGGTGCGGCAAGCGGCAACCTGACCGTCACGGCCAACGTCCCGGTAGCGAACTCGCCTGTTCCGCTCAGCGGTAACGGGATTAGGCTCTCGGTTTCGCCGACGAGCTTGACCTTCATTACCCTCGGCGGCGCAGCGCAAACGCAAAACGTCACCGTCCGGAACAATGCTCCGGCAGGTGGCGGTAGCACTGGCCCGCTGACCGTCGGAATTTCCGGCGTCACTGGCGGTGTCTCGCTTACGGTGTCCGGTAACAACTGCCCTGCTGGTGGGCTGGCGCCCGGAGCATCGTGCACAGTTACAGTGAGATTCCAGGCTTCGGGTTTCTTGCACTCGGGCACGGGAACTCTGAACGTGAGCGATACTGAACCCGCTTCGGGGACGGTGTCACTGAGCGGTATCAATGTGCTCTGACGGCTTCGCGGTGGACGCTGGTCTCTGCTCAACCGAGCAGAGCCAGCGTCCACCAGGAGTGTTTTAGCAGGAGCTTTGAGAGTCCAGTGGTACCAACGAAATCGAAAAGTAGACGATACTGCTCGTGACTTTGCTCGCGAGCAGTGTTTGTTTCCCAGAGTGGACGGAGAGATCGAAGAGATTTTGAAGGAAAGGATGGGAAGTCCGAATATGAAGATGAATCGCATCGTGAGTTTTGCCGTTGCTGTCCTCATTTCTCAACTTGCGCTCGCGAAAGTTCCTTACAGCAATGAAGCCTTTGGAAAACTGGAGGGCACCTTGGATTTCTGCGCGCAATTGGATGCGCCCTCTGCGGAGAAATACCAGCAACGGAAGAAGCAACTCGCGAAGGACGCAACGGAAGCCGAACTGGCTGAAGCCCGCGATTCAGAAGACTACAAGAAGAGCTATAACTGGATCAGCGAGGAATTGCCGAAGGCGCCCAAAGCGGATGCACTGAAAGCGTGTAAAGCTGCCCAGGACGCCAAGTTTTAAAGGCTTGGAAAAACACGAGCCTTTTGGATTGGCACGAAATATTAACCTGGAAACAGTATATGAAGATGCTAAAGCCGCTCTTCCCGATCGTAGCAAGCCTGATGATCGGTTGTGTTTCTCTCCTTGCAGGACCCAATGCTCAGTCCGCTCCACAGAATCAGTCTAGTTCAACGCAATCGCCCACTCCTGCCCCCGGGGGTACGGCGACAGGAAACAACGAAACCCCAAGCGCTCCGGGCGCGAAGTCTTCTAGTGCTGTTGTTCCTTACCGTTACCGCACCAGACCCATGCCCACGAGCGCGCGCGATCACTATTCCTTGGGCTGGGGTGTTAAAGACTTCTCGGTAAAGGTTGTTGAGTCTGGTGAGATCATCCGCTTCAGTTACCGGGTCGTCGATCCGGACAAGGCCAGAATGCTCAACGACAAGAAAAAAGAACCTTCCCTAATTGATCCGCAGGCCGGTGTCCGGCTGATGGTTCCGACACTCGAAAAAGTCGGACATCTGCGCCAAAGCACTTCGCCCGAGGCAGGCAAGGTGTACTGGATGGCATTCTCGAACAAAGGCAGGTATGTCAAGCCAGGGCACCGTGTCAACATCGCAATCGGGAACTTTCGCGCCGACGGTCTCATTGTGCACTAGGAGCTCAGGGAGGTAGCGCGATCATTGAGTTGCCAGTATGCCACTTCCACCCAACAGGACGGTATTCTCATGATGTCCGCCGACAACCTGCCGAAACGGTTTGCCGCCGCTCTCTTCCTTCTAGCTTTGGGATTGCCTTGTACACTCTTGTCTGCTCAGGCATCCGACGCTGCCAGTTTTCGGCAGCAAACGCCTCCACACCGGTCGAAGAAATCGTATATTGAGGCTCGGCTTAACATATTGACTAAGCGCTTGGACCTCAGCGATGCACAGCAATCCGCCGTGAAGGACATTCTGGAGGAGCGACAGCAGCAAACTCTGCGCATTCGGCGTGATCCGTCAATCTCGGGAAGCGCTCGGATCGAGCGATTTCGCGCCCTCCAAGACAGTACGGTAGAGCGAATCCGCGCGGTACTCAACGAGGAGCAAAAGAAAAAGTACGATCCCCTGGCATCGCGACAAATACAGTCGACGCCGGAACGCAGTGTAGAGGACTGGCTTAAGGCCACTACGCCGAAATAACAACCTCTACGCCCACGGCCGGAATTCAGAGCAGGCTTCCTCCGTTTAGGCGATGGCAACAGAGCGACGGCGGTGAAGTTCTGACGCTTGGCTCACCACTGGAATCAGGCCCAGTTACAAACACTGCTCGACTCCGTGAACATGACCTTCAAGCTTCGCCAGGTCCGGTGAGTGGCTCCTGATTTTTCAGCAGAGGACGCCTCGATATTCACCGGCCTGCCTCATATGCAAACTGTTGCCTGCAAATTGAATAACAGGGCGACGAAAAAGCAAATGGAGGGCCCTCGGAGAACAAGTGAATCGTGTCACTGCGAATGCCAAGGTTGTTTTATAAGGGCTCAGGGCACTGGCTGATGGAAGAAAAAAACCAAGGAAACGATGGACGCGCTGTTGAGCTTTCTGCAAGAATCCACTCCGAGAGAAGGCCGTGAAGTCCGCGGCAGAGCCCGCCTTTCGTCGGCCACCACGCCCCTGTCCAGCTAAAATAGCCCGGTCATCAACAACCCGTCACCTTGGCGATGGACGAACACACCAACACGAAGGGTACTCCGGACGCGACCCGACTCCCGGAGATCGACATCCTTTGGCTAACCGCGGGCTTGGGATGTGATGGCGACACGATTGCCATGACAGGTGCAACCCAGCCGAGCATCGAAGACCTGGTGCTGGGCGCATTACCTTGGATTCCGAAGGTCCGCTTCTACAATCCCTTTCTTGCCTACGAGAACGGCGACGACTTTGTGCGTCCTTTCCGGCTGGCCGCGGAGGGGTCAGCGGAACGCCCATTCATCCTGGTGGTGGAGGGATCGATCCCCGATGAGCACAACAAGAGCGAAGGCTACTGGGCGTCGTTTGGAACTGACTCTATAACCGGACAGCCCATCACAACCTGTGATTGGATCGACCGTCTGTCGGTCAATGCGTGGGCCATCATCGCAACCGGAACATGCGCGACCTATGGCGGCATCCACGCGATGGAAGGGAATCCGACCGGTTGCATGGGATTGCCGGATTACCTCGGTTGGGAGTGGAAGTCCAAAGCTGGAATTCCGATCGTGTGCGTTCCGGGCTGTCCCGTTCAGCCGGACAACATGATGGAGACGATTCTCTATCTTCTTTATATGGCGTCTGGACGAGCGCCCATGATCCCTCTGGATGATGCCTTGCGTCCTACGTGGCTGTTCGGCAACACCGTCCACGAAGGCTGCGATCGCGGGGGATACTATGAACAGGCTGAATTTGCCGAGACCTACGGGTCGCCTCTCTGCATCGTAAAGCTTGGATGCTGGGGACCGGTGGTGCAGTGCAATGTCGGTAAGCGGGGATGGATGGGTGGTATTGGCGGTTGCCCCAACGTCGGTGGAATTTGTATCGGGTGCACCATGCCCGGGTTCCCCGACAAGTTCATGCCGTTCATGAATCAGCCTCCCGGATCGTTGTTGTCATCAAACGCCGTGCAGACCTACGGCCGCGCCATCCATGCACTGAGGCGATTCACTCAGGCTTCTTTGAATAAGGAACCAAGTTGGCGGAGCCGGCCTAGACCTGCAGCTAGTAAACAATCCGATCGTCCCGCATAACGAGCGGTGGTGTCGATTTGTATGAGTACATTCTGGGAGATCGGTAAGCCCTCTCCAAAGGACGATGACTCGGGTTCCCGGGGGGACCCACCGCTCTCTCCCTCTGAGGCGGAAGCAATTCTTTCCGAATTAGCCAGTACGTACTCGAAAGATTTGGTCGGCTCACTGGGCGCATTCCACCACTTTTTCGAACGGCTCGATGAAAAGCCCGTATCCGAACAACAACTCCCCAACCTTGAGGCGAAATACCGGGCGCTCGTCGAGCAGTTGCCCGCGGTCGTTTTCATGGCTTACCTCGATCGCGGAATCGGAGAAGCGTACGTCAGCCCGCAGATTGAGGCGACGCTGGGGTTCTCTCAGGCGGAATGGCTCGAAGATCCCGTGCTCTGGTATCAGCAGATTCATCCCGACGACAAACAGCGCTGGAGTATCGAAGCCTCGGAGATGTTCCTCTCCGGCAAGCCTCTGCGCTCGGCCTATCGCGTGATCTCCAGAAATGGGCGCGTGATCTGGTTTCAGTGCGAAGCCAAGATGATTCGGCGACCGGACGGCAGTCCCTGGTTCATTCACGGCATTGCCTTCGACATTACAGATCTCAAACAAACCGAGGAAGAGCTTCAGGAAGAGCGCAATGTCGTTTCCGGGATTCTCGATACCGTAGGCGCTCTGGTGGTTGTGCTCGATCGCGAGGGACGCATCGTACGATTCAATCGTGCCTGCGAACAGATGACCGGGAAGTCCTTCGAAGAAGCGCGCGGTCAGACGCTCTGGGATCTTTTCAGGGTTCCACATGAGCAGGAGCACTTCAAGAAGTTGTTCCAGCGAATCGAAGACACGCAGTCTCGCACCGAGTACGAAAGCTCATTGCTTGCAAAAGACGGGAGCCACCGCACAATTGCTTGGTCAGCGGCAGTTCTTCCGGCAGTCAAGCAAACGCCAACCTACATTATCGCGTCCGGAATCGACGTCAGCGGGCAAAAGCGCGCGCAAACCAGATTCCGTGGCCTTCTCGAGGCCGCTCCTGATGCTGTAGTAGTCGTAGACCAACACGGAAAGATTATCCTCGTCAACGCACAAGTTGAGAAATTGTTTGGGTACAAACGACAGGAGCTCCTCGGCGAAGAGATCGAGAAGCTCGTTCCCCAAAGGCTACGAGGGAATCACCCAGCGCACCGGCGCAACTTCTTTTCCGAGCCAAGAGTTCGCCCCATGGGAGCGGGCATCGAGTTGTACGCCTTGCATAAAGATGGCCACGAGTTTCCAGTCGAAATCAGTCTCAGTCCTTTGGAGACCGAGGAAGGAGTGCTGGTGTCGAGCGCGATCCGCGACATCAGCGACCGGAAACGCCTGGAGCGAACGGTGCTTGAAATCAGCGAGCGCGAGCAGCGCCGCATCGGCCAGGACCTCCACGATGGACTCGGGCAACATCTCACCGGCATTGCGTTCATGAGCAAAGTGCAGGAGCAAAAGCTGGCCGAACGCAACATCCCCGAGGCCGCCGACGCCAAAAAGATCGTAAAACTCGTCAACGACGCCATCCTGAAGACTCGCGAACTGGCACGCGGATTATTGCCGGTGGTCTCCGATGCCCATGGCTTGATGTCGGCCTTGCAACTTTACGCGAACGAGATCAAGGATTTGTTCGGCATCAATTGCCGGTTTCAGTGCGAGACAGCAGTTCTGATTCATGATGCCGCGGCGGCCACGCACCTATACCACATTGCGCAAGAAGCGGTGAATAACGCCATCAAGCACGGTCATTCAAAAAATATCCTGATCCGACTTTTTTCTGGTGAGCGGGAGGGAACGCTGATAATAAAGGACGACGGGGTCGGCATTGAACGTCCGCCTCAGCCACACGCGGGCGTGGGGTTGCACATTATGAACTACCGGGCGGGTATGATTGGCGGAAATCTGGAAGTTCGCCGGGAGCAGCCCCTCGGCACAGTGGTGACTTGTCGATTCCCAGTGACCACGAGCGAAGATAACCCGGGGAGTAAGCCATGAGTCAGGCAGCTATGGTTGGGAGAAAGACTAAGGTTTTTGTGGTGGACGACCATCCCATCGTTCGACAAGGGTTGGCGCTGCTTATCAATCGCGAGCAGGACCTCGTCGTGTGTGGCGAGGCCGAAGACGCACAATCCGCGATGCAGTCAGTAACCACGGTACGGCCCGACATCATGGTGGTGGATATCTCCCTCAATGGGCCCGACGGCCTCGATCTTTTAAAAGATATCCGCATGCGGCATCCGGACCTGCCGGTGCTGATCTTGTCCATGCATGATGAGTCGATTTATGCGGAGCGCGCGCTCCGTGCCGGTGCCCAGGGTTACATCATGAAACAGGAGGCCACCGAAAAGGTCCTGGTCGCCCTGCGGCGGATTCTAAGCCACGAGATCTACGTGAGCGAGCGGATCGCCAATCGTATGCTGCAGCGTTACATCGGAAGCCCCACTTCCGAGCGTCCCTCCTCTGTCGCCGACCTGACAGATCGGGAACTGGAAGTTTTTCGCCTCATCGGCGAAGGACACTCCACGCGCCAGATTGCCGAGGAGCTGCACATTAGCGTCAAGACCGTCGAGTCTTATCAGGCGCACATTAAAGAAAAACTTTCACTCCGCAGTGCACGGGAATTGGTGCAACACGCCATTCAGTGGAGCATCGGCGAGAAAACAGCCTAGACCAAAAATTGCACCTCACTGACGTTTAACGTCGGGAAAACCCCGTCGTCTCTCTACGACTTCATTGGTGCGAAAAACGAGGCGGCTCCTGCTTGGCAGGGGCGTTGGTTTTCTTTGATCCTGTCCAGCAGTAATCCGTCGGGAGCAGGTGTCTGTGCCCTAAAAAGTCTTTCTAAGTTCACTTGCACCCAACAGCAGCCTTCTATCCACCGACTGTTGGAGATGCTGGGGTTCTAAAGCCTCAGTCCGGGAATTCAACGACATTGCCGAAAGGAGACCCAGTTATGGCAGCGGAATCGGTCCCGTACGGTCGTGCTACGCAGCAGGCGCCGGCGGTCGCGGAGGTACACATTCTCTGGATCACGGCCGGACTTGGCTGTGACGGGGACTCGGTCTCAATCACCGCAGCGACCCAACCCAGCATTGAAGACGTCCTGCTGGGCGCGATCCCGGGGTTGCCTAAAGTCCACCTGCACAATCCCGTTCTCGCTTACGAAAATGGCGACGACTTCCTGAAGTATTGGTACATGGCGGAGGAAGGGAAGCTCGAACCCTTCGTTCTAGTAGTGGAAGGATCGATTCCCAACGAGAAGATCAAACGAGAAGGCTACTGGGCCGCTTTAGGAACCGATCCAAATACGAAACAACCCATCACCACCAACGAGTGGATCGACCGCCTTGCTCCCAAGGCCCTCGCGGTGGTCGGCTGCGGAACGTGCGCAACTTATGGCGGAATCCATGCGATGGAGGGCAATCCCACCGGTGCGATGGGCCTCGCCGACTATCTCGGATGGCAGTGGACGTCCAAGGCGGGCTTGCCGATCGTAAATGTCCCCGGCTGTCCGGTGCAGCCTGACAACTTCATGGAGACTTTGCTGTATCTCCTCTACCAGGTTGCCGGCCGTGCGCCCATGATTCCTCTCGACGACCAGCTTCGCCCCACTTGGCTCTTCGGCAAGACGGTCCATGAAGGCTGTGATCGCGCCGGTTACTACGAGCAGGGTGATTTCGCCGAGACTTACAGTTCCCCAAAGTGCATCGTGAAACTCGGTTGTTGGGGGCCAGTCGTCAACTGCAACGTCCCCAAACGCGGATGGATGGCTGGCATCGGCGGCTGCCCGAATGTCGGGGGCATCTGCATTGGCTGCACCATGCCAGGATTCCCCGACAAGTTCATGCCCTTCATGGACGAGCCCCCGGGCGCGAAGGTTTCTTCGGGCGCGGTCAGCGCCTATGGGCGGGCCATCACTGCGCTGCGCACACTAACCCAGGCCACCGTGAACAAGGAACCCAAGTGGCGGCATCCGCGTGCTGAACTGACCAGCGGCTACCATCCGAGATCCTACTAACAGGAGCGATTGGACATGAGCACTATCACTGCACCGACCAAAGAGATCGCGACTAAAGGTAAGAATCTGGTCGAGATGAACTGGGACCCAATCACTCGCATTGTGGGAAGCCTGGGCATCTTCACCAAGATTGACTTTGACAACAAGAAGGTCGCAGAGTGCCACAGCACCTCATCGATCTTCCGCGGGTACAGCATTTTCATGAAGGGCAAGGACCCGCGCGACGCCCACTTCATTACCAGTAGGATCTGCGGTATCTGCGGCGACAATCACGCTACTTGCGCGACCTACGCGCAAAACATGGCGTTCGGCGTTCGTCCGCCGGCCATGGCGGAATGGATCATCAACCTTGGCGAAGCTGCGGAATACATGTTCGACCACAACATTTTCCAGGACAACCTGGTCGGCGTCGACTTCTGCGAGCAAATGGTTAAGGAGACGAATCCGAACGTCTATGCCAAAGCCGAGAAGACCGCTTCCCCTCACGCTAACTTGCACGGCTATCGCACGATTGCCGACATCATGAAGGCTTTGAATCCGTTTACCGGAGAGTTCTACCGGGAAGCGTTGCAAATGAGCCGCATGACCCGCGAGATGTTCTGCCTGATGGAAGGCCGCCATGTTCATCCGTCCACGCTGTACCCGGGTGGTGTTGGGACGGTGCCCACCATTCAGCTCTTTACCGACTACTTGGTTCGGCTCATGAAGTACGTCGAGTTCATGAAGAAAGTCGTGCCGCTTCACGACGATCTCTTCGACTTCTTCTACGAGGCGCTGCCGGGATATGAAGAAGTGGGCAAACGGCGCATCCTGCTGGGCTGCTGGGGTTCATTCAACAATCCCGACGTCTGCGACTACAGCTACAAAAACATGACCGAGTGGGGGCGCGCGATGTACGTGACGCCCGGCGTAGTTGTGGATGGCAAGCTGGTGACAACTGACTTGGTGGACATCAACCTGAACATTCGCATTCTGCTTGGTAGTTCGTACTACGACGACTGGCAAAACTCCGAAACGTTCGTGAAAACGGATCCTCTCGGAAACCCGGTGGATAAGCACCATCCATGGAACCAGACGACCATCCCGCGCCCGCAGAAGCGCGACTTCGGCGGGAAATATACCTGGGTCATGTCGCCGCGTTGGTTCGACAAACGGACTGGCGATCACCTGGCGCTGGATACAGGTGGCGGCCCAATCGCCCGTTTGTGGGCAACGGCTTTGGCAGGCCTCGTGGACATCGGCTACATCAAGGCGACTGGAAGCAGCGTGAAGATGTATCTGCCGAAAACTACTTCGATGCCGGAAGTCGAATTCGAGTGGAAGGTGCCGAAGTGGAGCAACGCCATCGAGCGTGACCGCGCCCGGACCTACTTCCAGGTCTACGCTGCCTGCTGTGCATTGCACTTCATGGAAAAGGCCATGGAAGAACTTCATTCCGGTCGAACCCGGACCTGGACCGATTTCAAAGTTCCAGAGGAAGCCATCGGATGCGGTTTCCACGAGGCGGTTCGAGGAGTACTATCCCACCACGTCGTGATTCGCAGAGGCAAGATCGCGAACTATCATCCTTATCCGCCGACACCCTGGAATGCGAACCCGCGCGATGTCTATGGCACGCCGGGCCCGTATGAGGACGCTGTGCAGAACACGCCAATCTTCGAAGAGAATGGTCCTGACAAGTTCAAAGGGATCGACATCATGCGCGCAGTCCGGAGCTTTGATCCCTGCCTGCCGTGTGGCGTGCACATGTATCTCGGTGACGGCAAAACGCTCGAGACCCGGCACTCGCCGATGTTCGGTCTCCAGCCTTAGAGAGTTGGATCGCTGTGTTGAGGAAGTGAGAGCTTCACTGTCGACTGATGTGGGGCCAAACAAACGACGAGTGTTGGCTCTCACTCTTTGTTTAAAAGGAGGAACGTGACCGACGATAAGGATTTCCAAAACCGAGTCCAGAAGATCGGTCATCTTGTCCGGGATCTTGAAACCGTTGCCGATCCGGCGGCCCGCGCGGCCACCAAGGAACTGGTTCAGCTCCTGATGGATATGCACGGAGCGGGGTTGGAGCGAGTGATGGAAATCGTGTTCCAGTCGGGTGACCCGGGAGCACGGCTGATCAACGAGTTGGGTCAGGATCCTCTTGTCAGCAGCCTGCTCGTCCTTTATGGATTGCACCCCGACGATCTCCAGACGCGCGTCGAGCGTAAGTTAAAGGAAATCGATTCTAAGTTGCACAAGATGGGCGCCGAAGCCAGTCTGGTTAGTGTTCAAGATGGGCACATTCATTTGAAAGCACATGTGGATGGGCATTCCTGTGGATCCACGGCACGGTCGGTGCAGGCAGTGCTGGAGGAAGCCGTTTACGAGGCAGCACCGGATTTGTCGTCATTGAAGGTCGAAGGGCTGGAAGAGCCGTCCGCGTCGGGATTCGTGGCGCTGGACAAGTTAACCGCTCCTCCCGCACCTTTACATCAAAGATTGACGGTCAGCGAAGGCATGGACTGATCCACTCGTCGGTTAGTCAGGGATCATGACGATAACGCATACTGACCAAGCATCCCGCGCGTTCCAGTCTTTGCGTAATTTTGCGCGCAAGCAGGATCGCAAGGTGGAGCGCTGCGAATTGTGCCGGGGAGAACTTCACGACGAACATCCCCACCTGATCGAACTGGCGCATCGCAGGATGGTTTGTTCCTGCGATGCTTGCGCAATGCTTTTCACCGGACAGGAAGGTGCCAAGTATCGCCGGGTTCCTCGCCAGGCAAAGATTCTTGCCAACTTTCAGATGACCGAAGCGGAATGGGAATCTCTCACAATCCCCATCAATCTGGCCTTCTTCTTCAGCAATAGTCTCGAGAAACGCGTCAGCGCGTTCTATCCCAGTCCTGCGGGCGCAACCGAGTCTCTTCTGCCGCTCTCAGCCTGGAATCAGATTGTTGCAGCCAACCCTCCTTTGAACTCGTTGGAGCCCGATGTCGAGGCGCTGCTGGTTAATCGTGTAGGGCAGGTCCGCGTCGACGTTCCAGCCGAGTACTATATCGTCCCGATCGACGCTTGTTACAGGCTGGTCGGCCTGATCCGTCTGCACTGGAAGGGTTTTTCGGGCGGCACGGAAGTCTGGCAGGAGATTGGCGCATTTTTTGCCAGACTTCGCGCCCAGGCTCTAGTTGTCGGAGAAGGAGTGCATGCCTGATCTCGGCTTCGTGATCGAGGGTGCCGAAGTGGCCAAGTTTGCCGCCTCCCCGCAAATCATACTGAAACTTCGCATCACCAATTTCGATCCTGGCAAGACCATCCAATCCATTGCACTCCGCGGCCTGATTCAAATCGAAGTCACTCGCCGGCGTTACAAGCCCGAGGATCAGGAAAAACTTCGCGACCTCTTCGGTGAGCCTGAGCGCTGGAGCCAAACCTTAAAAAATCTGCTCTGGACTCACGTCAACGTCAACGTGCCGGCGTTCCAGAACGATACGGTCGCGGACGTACCCGTCCCTTGCACCTTCGACTTCAATGTGGGTGCCACAAAATATTTCCATGGTCTGACCGATGGCGATGTCCCCTTGAACGTGATGTTCAGCGGGACGATTTTCTATTCTGAAGGCAGTGCGCCCATGCAGGTCGCGCCCATCCCCTGGGACAAAGAAGCTCGCTTCAACCTCCCGGTCTCCGTTTGGCGTGACATGATGGACACCTACTATCCCGGGACCGCCTGGCTGTGTTTGCGTCGCGATATCTTCGAGCGGCTCTACGACTATAAAGTGCGACACGGAATCCCGACCTGGGAACAAGCCTTCGAGAGCATGCTCGAAGCGGAAGCGGCGGTGCGCTCATGAACCTCGAGCGGGTCAGCCAGATCGCGCAGGCCGTCCTGTACGAGGGATACATGCTGTATCCCTACCGTCCATCCTCGGTGAAGAATCGCCAGCGATGGAACTTCGGGGTCGTGTATCCACCAAAGTTTTCTGACGCGGACGGGAACGAACCATCAATCATGCAGATGGAGTGCCTGGTTTCGGGCACGCCGGATTCCACGCTCGAAGTGAGATTACGTTTCTTGCATCTTCGAACCCGCTCCACGGTATCTTCGCAGGTCACCACGGATCGCGCGCGCTCCGCCGACTGGCAGGAAGCGATAGAGCGAGATGTTGTTCTACCCCAGTACGGGTTGGCCGATCTGGTCGCCGGGGTGACCTATTTCTTCACCTTCCCGAACGAAACGCTTTCCGGTCCGGATCTCGACACACCGGGCACTTCGCAATATGTCGTGCGACGTCAATCAAGCATTGCCGGCGTGATTGATGTCTTAGCTAACCGTGTGCAGGATGGAGTCTTCAAACTCAGCGTCACTGTCCGGAACAATACGCACCATGTAAATCCGGAGCGCGCGCGGGATTTAGCTCTCATGCGGTCGATGGTCTCTACACACGTGGTTCTAGGAATCAAAAGTGGAGGGTTTATATCTCTGCTCGAGCCTCCCCCTGAACTGCAATCCGTCGCAGTCGAGTGCCGCAACGTCGGGGTCTGGCCAGTTCTAGTTGGCGAACAGGGAGAAAGGGACACTCTGCTTGCCTCGCCGATCATTCTCTACGACTATCCACAGATCGCTCCCGAAAGCTCCGGCGACCTGTTCGACGGTACCGAAATCGACGAGATTCTCTCACTGCGCATCATGACCCTCACGGAGGAAGAGAAGCGTGAAGTGCGTGCTTCCGATGAGCGTGCACGTCAGATTCTGGAAAGAACCGAAAACATGCCGGCCGAACAGTTCATGAAACTGCACGGAGTTGTTCGCGGCATGCGCCCACTCAAGGGGGATGCGTCATGAACGAGTGGGAATGGCAGTTGCTCGAGGAGAAGGCACCTGTGGATGGAGTGCCATTGGACGCTTCCAAGGTACGGGTGGGCGACCGGGTGCGCCTCCGACCGCGCAAAGGCGGCGACGTAATGGACCTGGCTCTGGCGGGCCAGGCCGCAATCATCGAAAGCATCGAGCAGGACTACGACGGCAAACTGCACGTCTGCGTGGTCCTCGATGACGATCCGGGTCGAGATTTGGGAATGCTTCGCCAACCCGGCCATAGGTTCTTCTTCGATGCTGACGAAGTTGAACCGCTTCCTCAGGAGGAAGCCCGTTTGCGGCCTGCGACTGCGTCGGCTCGTGTACTGGTGGCAGGCATCGGAAATATTTTTCTGGGCGACGATGGTTTTGGAGTGGAGGTCATCCGGCGCCTTGCCGCGCGAGAGCTTCCCGAAGGCGTGAAGGTGACGGACTTTGGCATTCGTGGTTTCGATCTTGCCTTCGCCCTGCAGGACGGCTATGAAACCACCATCCTGGTCGACGCTTACCCTCACGGTCAGGCTCCGGGCACAGTGTCATTGGTCGAGCCGGACTTGAGCGATTTGGACTCGCAGCCGCAGAGCATGGTCGACGCCCACGCGATGAATCCCATCAACGTGCTGCGCATGGCGACGGCAATGAACGGGAAACTTGGGAAGGTTCTGCTGGTAGGTTGTGAGCCGCAAACTTTCGGTCCAGAAGAGGGACAACTTGGGCTGAGCGAATGCGTCGAGGCGGTTGTGAACGGAGCTGTAGACATGGTTGTCTCGGCGGTAAACAAGGCTCTACGGCAAAGCAGTAACGCGGTCAACAATTCATCTTGAAAAAGATAAGGAGACACACGTGAGCGGAAACAACGATTCTGCGACTGACCGGGACACCCTGTACATGCTGACTGGCGTGGCCTTCATGGTCTTCGGCGCCGGCTTGATTCTCTCGAATCCGCTCGTGCGGCGCTATCTGGGTGGCGTCGGCATCGGCAATCTGGCGCAAGCCGCATTGCCCGATCTCGATCGCTATCTCAAACTGCGCTCTATGTAGCGGTGCAAACCCGGAAGGACCCATCGGCTCGGGAGGGGATTTTCACCGTCGACGCCGTGAGCTTGGTCGGACGGTGGCATATTCTATGACGCCGCAAAGCGAAACGGTTCACTACGCCATCGATGCCCGGGCCAGCCAGTTCACCGTGCAGGCCTTTGCCAGTGGATTGATTTCCGCCGTCGCGCATAGCCCGAAGATTGCGATCCGTGACTGGACGGGAGATGTAGATTTTGTTCCGGATTCGCTTCGCGAGGCCAAGCTCAAAGTGGTGGTCAAGACTCCATCACTCGAGGTCCTGGATGAATTGCGCGACAGCGATCGGCGTGAGATTCACCGCGTCATGAATAACGAGGTGCTCGAAATAGCGCGGTTTCCCCAAGTCGTTTTTCAGAGTTCCAGTATCGGAGCGGAACGGCTAAAGGAAACGCTGCACCGCGTAAATGTCACCGGAGGGCTCGAACTGCATGGCGTCACCAACAACCATTCATTCTTTGCGCAGGTGGCTTTCGGTGTCGATTCCTTTCGGGCCTACGGCGAATTTACTCTCCTGCAAACGGACTACGGTATTCGCGTGGCCTCGGTTGCTGGGGGCACTTTAAAACTGCAGGATGAATTGAAGTTCACCTTCTACGTGGTGGCGCGCAAGAAAGGTTGAGAGAGGACAAAACAACGAGGTGCATGATCCCAATGAAATTGCAGGGGACGATGTGCGATACGCCGGGAATGCTGCACAACCCGTGTCTCAGGAGGCGAACGTTCGCTACGTAATCGACTCCGGGGCGAGTACATTCCTCGTGCAAGCTTCTTCTACGGGACTTTTATCCGCCTTCGGGCACGATCCGAAATTCGCGATCGGCGATTTTCAGGGAGATGCGGAATTTACTCCCGGCAGCCCCAACCTCGATGATGCTCGAGTGCGAGTCCGGGTACGCGCCGACTCTCTCAAGGTGGTGAATGAAATCAGCGAGAGCGATCGCGACGAAATCGAGCGCCGGATGAACACCGAGGTACTCGAAAGCGATCGGTTTCCTGACGTCTACTACGAGGTTTTGCGGGTTACAGGCAGCGGAAACGGCGAACGCTACTGGCTTGCGCTTGACGGAGAACTCACAATGCGCGGCGTAACTCGTCACCTTGCCGTCTCGGCTCGCTTGCTCCTGAATGGCGGCAGCTTACGAGGTTCCGGAGAATTTTCGGTGAAGCTCAGCGATTTTGGGATTGCGCCCGTCACTGCCGTGGGCGGAGCAATTCGGCTCAAGGACGAACTGAAGTGTTCGTTCGACGTCGTAGCCCGGAAGCAGGAATAGAGAATGCATCGGGGATGGAGCGTATGGATGACGACGGCAATTTTGGCGGATCATCCGGAGAGTGTCACATGTGCCTAGCGATTCCTGGGAAGATCATCGAGATCTCTGCAGACAACCCTGAGACGGCGGTCGTCGATGTCGTGAGCGTGAGACGCAAGGTAGATCTCGGCCTTCTTCAGGACGACCGTCCTCAGCCGGGAGACTGGGTGTTGATTCATGTGGGCTTCGCGATGAGTAAAATCAGCGAGCAAGACGCCTTGGACCAGATGCAAACTCTCCGCATCCTGGGAGAAGCGGAAGCGGCGATGCAGGAAGTGGAAGGCTACGGCCTGCTTGATGGCAACGACGTCGATGTGAACTGAGCAATGCACTGCGCATCGCGGGGAGGTAAAGGTGTTACGCAATGAAATTCGTTGACGAATTTCGAGAGCCTGAATTAGTTCGGCGAGCGGCTGAGGAGATACGCCGGCTCGCCGATCCCAAGCGCCACTACCGCCTCATGGAAGTCTGCGGCGGACACACGCACGCGATCTATCGCTTCGGACTGAAGGATCTTCTTCCCGAAAATATCGAACTAATTCACGGACCCGGTTGCCCCGTGTGCGTTTTGCCGATGGGTCGAATTGACGACGGCTTGGCCCTGGCGATGGATCCCAATGTCATCTTCGCTGCTTTCGGAGATATGATGCGCGTTCCGGGCGCCAGCGGCAGTCCCCTCGAGCACAAAGCCCGGGGCATGGACGTTCGTATTGTCTACTCGCCCTCCGACGCGTTGAAACTGGCCAGAATGAATCCGGATCGCCACGTCATGTTCTTTGCGATCGGATTTGAGACGACGGCCCCTTCGACAGCACTGACGTTAATGCGCGCGAAGGCGGAAGGCATCCACAACTTCTCCGTCTTCTGCAATCACGTTACGATCATCCCCGCCATTCGCGCAATCCTCGACTCTCCCGACATGCGTCTCGATGCGTTCATCGGCCCGGGGCATGTGTCCACCGTGATCGGCTGCCGGCCGTACGAGTGGATCGTAAAGAACGAGCACAAGCCCATCGTGGTCTCTGGATTTGAGCCGCTCGATATGCTGCAGTCGATCGTGATGTTGCTGCGCCAGTTGAGGAATCGCGAAGCCAAGGTCGAGAACCAGTACAAGCGCGTCGTTCCTTGGGAAGGGAACCGGGCGGCGCTACGCGCAATGGCCGAAGTCTTCCAGTTGCGTTCTTACTTCGAATGGCGAGGCTTGGGCTTCATTTCGCAGTCGGCATTGCGCGTGAAGGACTCTTACGCTGAGTGGGACGCGGAGCAGCGATTCGACGTACCCGGGGTGCGCGTGACGGACCCCAAGGCGGCGCAGTGTGGAGAAGTTTTGAAAGGCGTGCTGAAACCTCATCAATGCAAATTGTTCGGACGCGAGTGTACGCCTGAGCATCCCATTGGCGCACTCATGGTTTCATCGGAAGGATCATGCGCAGCGTATTACAACTACGAACACCGCAAGGCGGCAATGGTGAACCTTCTGAGTCCGACCGCGTAAATCGCGAAGCCACCTCAGCAGAATCCCAGCCGCGCATTCGTTTTCGCGAGCCCCAGATCGAGATGGCTCACGGGGCGGGCGGAAAAGCCAGCCGCCGCCTGGTCGAAGGACTGTTCGCCCCTCTACTCTTTGGTGATTCCATGGAACCGCTGGGCGACGCCGCGCATTTCTCGGTCAACGGCGCGCAGATTGCGATGACGACTGACGCGTTCGTGGTGAATCCGTTGAGCTTTCCCGGCGGGTCCATCGGCGAACTCGCCGTGAACGGCACCGTTAACGACCTCGCTGTATCGGGAGCGCGTGCCGAAGCCCTCACCGTGACCTACGTCTTGGAAGCGGGCTTGCCCACTCCGATCCTCGAGGCGGAGGTCCGCGCCATGGCCGAAACAGCGCGCCGCGCGGGCGTGAAGATCACGGGAGGCGATACAAAAGTCGTTGAGCACGGCAAAGCCGATCGGATGTACATCACCACGACGGGAATCGGTTCGCCCATTCACGGCCTCAATATCGATGTGCGCTCCGTTCGCTTGGGGGACAGAGTCCTGCTATCTGGTCCGATCGGCGATCATGGCATCACCATCCTGCTGGCACGGGGAGAACTCGATTTCGAAGCTGACTTGCGTTCTGACACGCGATCGGTCTTGCCCCTGGTGGAAGCCATCGCACGAGTCGCCGGCCCAGGGCTACGCTGGATGAGAGATCCCACACGTGGCGGCGTCGCGACGTCGCTGAACGAACTGGCGCGTGACTGCGGCCTGGGTGTTTGCCTGCACGAGGAAGCGATTCCGGTGCGCGACGCCGTGCGCGGTGCCTGCGAACTGTTGGGACTCGACCCTCTGCATATCGCCAACGAAGGCCAGTTTCTCGCCGTTGTCGCCGCTGAATATGCGGATGCGGCCATCAACGCTCTCAACCTTGCGCCGGGAGGGGAACAGGCGCGGATCATCGGCGAAATCTGTGAACAGCCCGCCGGATCGGTGCTCGTGAGTACGTCTTATGGCGGAAGCCGCATCGTCGACATGCTGGTCGGAGATCCACTGCCAAGAATTTGCTGAATGGCGACTGGTTATCAACTCGCAACCCAGATCGAGCAACGGTTCCTCGAGAGGAACCGCATCTTCGAGGTTTTCTTCGCGCGTGAATCCGTTCGGCTCGCCGAAGCCTGCCGCGAAATGTCCGAGCGCTTTCTGCGCGGTGGGCGCCTGCTGGCCTTCGGACGCGGACCTTATGCTACCGACGCTCAACATGTGTCGGTCGAGTTTGTGCATCCCGTGATCGTCGGCAAGCGGGCCTTGCCAGCGATTGACCTCTCCATGCTTTTTCGTCCCTGGCTAGAGGCCATACTTCGCCCAGAGGACATCGTCATGGGTTTCGGCCCTCCCGAAGGCGACCCCGAGGTTTGGGCCACGCTGCAGCAAGCCCATGCGCGTGAGGCTATGACTTTTGCGCTGCCGGGCGGGGAAGGTTCTTACGCGTTACGTCCTGTCACTGAAAACGCATTCATTCACCAGGAAATGATCGAAATGCTTTATCACACGCTCTGGGAAAGCGTGCACGTCTTTTTTGAGCATCGCGAGTTGGGTCACGAACTGGGTGAAACGGAATTTCTGTACCCGTTCCTCGGACGCGAAAAGCAGGGCACAGACGATCTGATTACCGAAGTGGCTAATTCCATTCAAATGAAAGTCCACGACGACGCTCTGTTGCGCGAACGTGTGGCCCGCGAGCAGGCCGACTCGATCAGTAATCTCGCGCTGGCGATCCACGAACGTTTGCAGCGCGGGGGCAAGTTGATTCTGTTCGGCAACGGGGGCTCAGCTACCGATGCCAACGACTGGGCCATCGATTGCGTCCTGCCGCCTGGTGGATATCAACCGATTCCCGCGGTTTCCTTGTCGATGGAACCCGCGAATATTACTGCGATCGCGAATGATGTCGGAACCGAAGTGGTCTTCCTGCGCCAGTTGATCGCGCAAGCTCAGCCCGAGGACATCGCCATTGGCATCTCGACCAGTGGGGGCTCGCGCAACATCATCATGGCGCTGGAAGAGGCTCGTAAGCGCGACATGCTGACGGCCGCCCTGCTCGGCTATGACGGAGGAGAAATCCTAAGGCGCGGCCTGGTCGATTTCCCCGTTGTCGTTCCGTGTGACTACATTCCCCGCATTCAGGAAGTGCAAGCATCGTCGTATCACATCATCCGCGAGTTGATTGAGGTTCTGGGCCGTGGCCAAGCTTGAACTGTTCGGTACCGCGCGCTGCCCGCATACGCAGGACATGCGAGATTGGCTCGAATGGCAGCGCCGTGACTTTGTCGAGCACGACGTGGAACTCGACCGGGAAGCTCGTGCGCGGTTGCGTAATCTCTCCCCTGGCCTGCGAAACGTCCCGGTGCTGGTCGAAAACGACAAGGTCGTTCAGGTCGGCTGGCAAGGTCGCACCTGCATGATCGAGGCGGAGTAGATGGCCAGTGCGTGCTCCATACGGGTGCGCGGCGTGGTGCAGGGAGTTGGGTTCCGCCCGTTCGTCTACCGACTTGCTCACGAGAACACGCTGGCCGGCTGGGTTCTGAACGGGGAAGAAGGTGTCGTAATTCATCTCGAAGGCGCGGAGCGCGGCCTAGCCACGTTTGTGCAGAATCTGAAAGTTAATGCGCCACCCGCGGCAAGCATTTCTGAAATTCAGATCGCACCCGCAGAATTGGTTGGTCTGAAAGACTTCACCATCAGGAGCAGCACGTCGGCGGAGCATCCCACCGTTCGCATCTCGCCCGATCTGCCGGTTTGCGACGAGTGCATTCAAGAATTGTTCGACGCCGCGAACGCACGCTATCTATACCCCTACATCAATTGCACGAACTGTGGTCCGCGCTACTCGGTGGTGCGGTCTCTTCCTTACGACCGTTGCAACACCACCATGGAGTCTTGGCCGCTCGACGGTTTCTGCGGAGATCAATATCACGACCCAGCGAATCGCCGTTTCCATGCGCAGCCTTTAGCTTGCCCGGCGTGCGGACCCGGCTTCTTTCTTCAAGAAAACCCTTCGACTTCAGCTCACACCGCAGAGGCAGTCGTCCGGAGCGCCCAACTCCTTCGCGAAGGGAAAATTCTCGCCGTCAAGGGAATTGGTGGCTATCACCTTGCTTGTGATGCCCGAAATCCCGTGTCTGTCACGGCTTTGCGCGAGCGCAAGTTTCGCAAGGAAAGACCGTTCGCTGTAATGGCGCGTGACCTGGACATAGCCCGAACGCTCGTAGAACTCTCGCCCGAGTCAGAACAGTTGCTTCTGTCCGTCGCGCGCCCCATAGTTCTCGCAGAAGCTCGCGAATGCCTCGAAGGGGTGGCCCCAGGAAACAGCGAACTTGGCGTAATGCTCCCCTACACGCCACTACACTATCTGCTCTTCGCTGCAAGCGCTCCCGAACTTTTGGTGATGACCAGCGCCAACCGTTCCAGTGAGCCGATCGCCTATGAAGACGATCAAGCGATAGACCGTCTGTCGGGCATCGCCGATGCATTCCTGATCGGCGAGCGCCCGATCGCTCGTCGGGTCGATGACTCTGTAGCTCGCGTGGGAACGTTCGGTCCAACGATTCTGCGTCGCTCGCGAGGATATGCTCCCGGCGCGGTAGCCTCCATGCCCACGAAGAGGCCGATTCTGGCGGTGGGGCCTGACCTGAAGAACACCATTACTCTCGTCGTGGAAGGCCAGGCCTTCGTCAGCCAGCACATCGGAGATCTTTTTCACTACGACTCCCTGCGTGCGTTCCGCGAAACCATCGATGACATCCTGTCGATGTATGAGATCGATCGCAGTGAGTTGCTGGTCGTCCACGATTGTCATCCGCAATATGCATCGAGCGTGTACGCCGCCGAATTCAAGTCGCTCGAAACGCGACCAGTGCAGCATCACCGCGCCCACATCGCTTCGGTGCTGGCGGAGAGAGGCGAATGGAATACTCGTATTATAGGCGTCAGCCTCGACGGAACGGGCTACGGCGACGACGGGAGCATTTGGGGCGGCGAGATCTTTGTCGGCAGCGTGGCGCAGGGTTTCGACCGAGTGGCCCACCTTCGATCAGCAGCCCTGCCCGGTGGTGACGCCGCGGCTCAGAATCCTGTCCAGGCCGCCGCAGGATTTCTCGCTCAGCTCGATAACCTTCCCGACATGACCCGTGCGCCATTTCATTTCTCGCGACGGTATTCCGATTCGCTCGATCTGGTCCACAAGAACGTCCGCACGTTCGGTACCACATCAATGGGAAGACTCTTCGATGCGGTCGCAGCTCTTCTGGGCTTCACCCGCTCAATCACATTCGAAGGGCAAGCCGCCATTTGGCTCGAGCAACTTGCCCAAACGTCCGCCCCGGTAGACCCCTATCCGTTTCCCTTCGCAGGATGGCAACTTGATTTTCGCCATCTTCTCGCCGCCGTAGTTCTAGATCGTCTGCAAGGGCGGGCTCCAGCCGAAGTCGCTCGAGCCTTCCACCGCGGTGTTGCGCAAGGTTTGCGGGACGCAGTAATCGACCTGGGCGCCGCGTACGAATCAGAGACGGTCGTTCTTTCTGGCGGTGTCTTCCAGAATGAACTTCTGCTGGCCGACTTCAAAGAAGCGACGGCGTCCGCTGCGTTAAAGATCTGGACCAATCATCAGGTCCCCCCGAACGACGGCGGCATAAGCCTGGGACAGGCCGCCCTGGCGGCATTCGGGCGATTTGACGAAGGGCGCGTTCATCATGCATGAACTCTCCATCGCGATGAGCATCGTTGAAATGGCTGAGGAGGAGGCTGAGCGCCACGGAGGGCAAGTGTCCGCCGTGCATCTGAAACTCGGTGCCCTCTCGGGTGTCGTCAAAGAAGCACTCCTTTCCTCTTTTGAGATGGCTTGCTTCGATACGCCACTGGCAGGTTCCCGCCTGATCATTGAAGAAGTTCCGATCGTGGTTTTTTGTGGAAGCTGTCAAACTCAGCGAACCCTAACTTCTGCGCAATGGTTTTGCTGTCCGGAATGCGGCACGCCCACGCCCGAGATTGTGCAAGGCAAGGACCTTGAAGTGGTAGCACTGGAGATGACCGACGATGTCCGAGCCCAGGCTGGTTGAAGTTCGCAAGAACGTACTGAAGGCCAACGACGTGATCGCGCGCTCCTTACGCGAGCGATTTCGTTCTGCTGGAGTCTTCGTGGTCAGCCTGGTATCGAGTCCGGGCTCGGGCAAGACGGCGTTCCTCGAAAAGACGTTGACCACCCTCCGCCCCAACTACCGCGTCGCAGCGCTGGTCGGAGACCTAGCCACCGAAAACGATGCCGTGCGACTCGCCCGGAGTCAGGCACCCGTGAAGCAAATCATCACCGGTACGATCTGTCACCTCGAAGCGGCAATGGTCGAAAAGTCTCTCGCCGATTGGGACCTGAACACTCTGGATTTTCTGTTCATCGAGAACGTCGGCAACCTGGTTTGTCCTTCTTCGTATGACCTCGGCGAAAACCTCCGCATCGTTCTCATGTCGGTCACCGAAGGAGAGGATAAGCCTCTCAAATATCCGACCATCTTCAATAGCGCAGACGTGGCGGTTATTACCAAGATTGATTTGGCTGTGGCGGTGGAATTCGATTCGTCGGCTGCCTGTGCAAACATCCAGGCCGTGCGACCGGGAATGCACGTCTTTCAGCTGTCGACCAAATCGGGCGAAGGCATGCGTGATTACTTCGATTTTCTTATAACAAGCCTCACGCAAATGCGGACATCATTTAGCCAAACGGTCTGACACCGCACACACGATTGTCATTCGCCGCCTCGGGTTTTTGCCGTAAGCACTTGAACGACTACCTCGCTTCTGCTAAAACTTTGGAATTGCTTTTGCCAGCAGCGGGTAGCAACAGGATTACAAACCAGGTTATGCATTCGAGCATTTCATCATCGTGAAATGTTCCTAGCCCGATCCGGCGCCCACGGAACTCCCTCGTAGTAGTTCCGCCGGTGTAAGACCTCGAACCTCCTAGCCAACCAGGGAGTTTCGGATGTTTGTTGTTCGCAGGCCAGATGTTGTCGGGAGGTGCCTAGCCTCTTCTCTGCCTGCACAACTTCGCGAACTCCACGCTCAATTGGTAGCTCCCACGCAACCCCCTAATCGCGGAGGAAGATATGGCGACCAACCTCGTTCGCATCGAGAACGATTCTGAAATCAAGGAGCGGCTCGCAGCCGAACGTGCGCGCCTACGCAAAATAGCCGGGCTCGACCAGCCTGCCCACTTTCATCGGCCAGTGGAGCGAGCGTTTACCGCCGAACAGCGCAAGCACGTCACCATCCTGTTCGGAGGGTTTACGTGGAAGCATGAAGACCTGATCCGCGCAGTTTTTCAGGGCTGCGGCTACCGCTGCGAGAAACTGCCCGTGCCGAACGTCAATGCCTTTCAGACGGGAAAGGAATTCGGCAACAACGGTCAGTGCAATCCGACCTACTTCACGGTCGGAAACCTGGTGCAGTACTTGCAATTCCTGGAGAAGGAAGGCATGTCGCGCCAGGACATTTTGGATAACTTCGTTTTCTTCACCGCCGGATCCTGTGGCCCCTGCCGGTTTGGCATGTACGAAGCGGAATATCGCTTCGCCCTGAAAAACGCCGGCTTCGACGGCTTCCGCGTCTTGCTCTTCAAAGACAGCGACGGCATCAAGGCCGCGTCCGGCGAGCCTGGTCTCAAGTTCACAATCGACTTTGGGTTCGGCATGTTGAACGCCATGCATCTGGGCGACGTCTTCAACGACCTCATCTACCAGATCCGTCCTTTCGAGGTGAATAAGGGCGAGACCGATCGCGTATTCCGCGACGCCGTCGACACACTCTGCGAAGACTTGAAGAATCGCGACTCGTTCGAAATCGAAGACCGAGCGCCGGCTTGGGCCAAGCCGAAATTCAAGAACAACAAGGTACTTCGCAACACGTTCAACGTTTTCGGTAAATGGCATGAACACATGTGGGGCAAGGACTACTTGAACGCCCTCCACGCGGCTCGCCAGAAAATGGATTCGATCGAAGTCGATCGCACGCGTGTGAAGCCCATTGTCAAGATTACCGGTGAGTTCTGGGCGCAGATCACCGAAGGCGACGGCAACTTCCACATGTTCGAATTCCTTGAGCGCGAGGGAGCTCAGGTAATCGTCGAACCCATCGCAACCTGGGTTGCCTACTTGATGTATCAGGCAAAAGCCCATGCCAAAGCGAAGTGGCCTGTGAATCGGCCGCACCGCGATCCCGAGTGGTACGAGTTCAAGAAACAATTCGCCAACTACATTGGGCTCCGTAAGAAGCTGTGGGGCATCGGAGCCGGCGAGCGCATGTGGAATTTCTTTTACCACCGCACGATCAAGAACCTAGGAGGCATCACGCACCATCTCGTGCCGCAGACCGAACTGGCCGAAATGGCGCATCCGTTCTATAACCAGTTCGCGCGTGGCGGAGAAGGCCACCTCGAAGTCGGCAAGAACGTCTACTACACCGTGCACAAGCTCTGTCACATGGTGCTAGCACTAAAGCCCTTCGGCTGTATGCCATCGTCGCAATCTGACGGAGTGCAATCCGCGGTCGTGAACAAGTTCAAGGACATGATCTTTCTCCCCATCGAAACCTCCGGCGAAGGCGAGGTCAACGCCCACAGCCGCGTGCAGATGGCGCTCGGAGAAGCGAAGGTCAAGGCCAAAACGGAATTCGAGCAGTGTCTCAGTAAGACCGGCAAAAGCCTCGCTGAGATTCGCGAGTATATCGACGAGCATCCCGAGCTGAAGCGGCCGTTCTATCACGTCCCGCATCGAGAGGGCGTTGCGGGTACGGCGGCTCAGTTTGTTCTCCACGTCAACGATCGCATCAACAAAGACACTCACTTTTGGAAGCGCACGCGCGTTCCGGTCGCGGCACCCGCTGTAGCCAGCGGCGATTAGAAACTGTATGCGGGAGCAATCGGGCCTGATCGGTTGCTCCTGCGCATCTCGATATTGGCGCTGTGAATCCGGGATTGTTGAACGAGAGAGGAATGATGCACGATCATAAAGGCACTCCGCTGGTCCAGATCGCTCCCTTGGAGCTTCCCAAAGTCCGGCACGATCAGAAGCCGCACGATCACCACACCAAGTACCTGGTGGGACTCGACGTTGGTTCCACCACGGTCAAAGCAGTTGTGGTCGACGCGGCGACTGACCAGGTTCTCTGGCAGGACTATCAGCGTCACGAAACCAAGCAGCCCGAGAAGACGCTCGAATTCCTGAAGAGAATGGAGTCCGAAGTCGGCATCGACCGCCACAACACTCGTATGTTCATGACGGGCTCGGGCGGGTCGGGAATTACAGACCAGATCGGTGCAAAGTTCGTGCAGGAAGTTACAGCTGTGTCTCTCGCGGTCGAGAAGCTTCATCCCGAGGTTTATTCTGTCATCGAACTCGGCGGACAGGACGCGAAGATCATTGTCTTCAAAGACGACGATGAAACCGGCCGCAAGAAAAAAATCCCTTCGATGAACGACAAGTGCGCTGGCGGCACAGGCGCAGTCATTGACAAGATCAACGCAAAGCTGAAGATCCCTGTCCTCGAGCTTTCCAATCAGGGATACCACGGCGTCAAGCTGCACAAAGTCGCCGGGAAGTGCGGAGTCTTCGCTGAAACCGATATCAACGGCCTTCAAAAAGTTGGCACGCCGCCAGACGAACTGATGGCCTCTCTGTTCGAAGCCATCGTTCTGCAAAATCTCAGCGTGCTGACGCGCGGCCACACACTTCGGCCCCACGTGTTGCTGCTGGGTGGGCCGAATAGCTTCATCAAGGGCATGCGCGAAGCGTGGCAGGCAAACATTCCGCGCATGTGGCAGGAGCGCAAAGTCGCGATCCCCGATGGGGCTAAGCCCGAAGACCTCATCAAAGTCCCACAGAATGCTCAGTATTTTGCGGCCCTCGGCGCGGTCGAGTTCGGTAAGAGCGAAGAAGATTGCGTAGGTTGCTATCACGGCTACGACCAGCTGATCCACTACATCGACTTCGGACGGCAAGAAGAAAAAGCCAAATCAGGTGGCAAGGGCCTGGTCGAGAAACCCGAGGAGCTAGACGTCTTCAAAGACGCTTACCGCCGAAAGAAGTTCACACCGGCTGCTTTCCAAAAGGGAAGCGCGGTCGCGGGCTTCATCGGTATCGACGGTGGCTCCACGTCCACCAAGGCTGTCTTGCTTAGCGAGAGCGGTGACATCCTGTGCAAGTCTTATCAGCTCTCCAACGGCAACCCGATCCAGGACACGATCGAGATGTTCGAAAACCTGCGCGCGCAGGTCGAAAAGCAGAACGCAAAGCTCGAAGTCCTCGGGGTCGGCACAACTGGATACGCGAAAGACATCTTGCGGGACGTCCTGAACGCAGACGTAGCGCTAGTCGAGACTGTTGCGCACACCGAGTCCGCGCTGAAATTCTATGAGGATCCCCACGTCATCGTCGACGTCGGCGGCCAGGACATCAAGATCATCATCCTGCACAACGGCCGCGTAAAAGACTTCAAGCTCAACACGCAATGCTCGGCCGGCAATGGATACTTTCTGCAATCCACCGCGGAGGGATTTGGCTACGACGTGAATCAGTACGCCGACCTAGCCTTCAACGCCCAAGCGATGCCCGTCTTTGGCTACGGCTGCGCCGTGTTCATGCAGTCCGACATCGTGAACTTCCAGCGTCAGGGCTGGCGCGCGGAAGAAATCCTCGCCGGACTCGCGGCGGTACTTCCGAAGAACGTGTTCCTCTACGTCGCCAGCATCCCGAATCTCGCCGCCCTAGGGTCACGCTTCGTGCTCCAGGGCGGAACGCAAAACAACCTCGCCGTAGTGAAAGCCGAAGTGGATTTCATCCGTAACAGCTTCCGCGCCACGGGCAAACAGCCGGAAATCATCGTCCACGAGCATTGCGGGGAATCGGGTGCCATCGGTGCTGCGCAAGAATCTCTGCGGCTCTGGCGCAATGGCCAGCAGACAACTTTTGTTGGCCTGGAGGCCGTCCGCAAAATCGAATACCGCACCACGCGCAACGAAGATACGCGCTGCCACTTCTGCAAGAACGACTGTCTCCGCACGTTCATCGACATTCGCACGGCACCTAAGGACGACAAGAGCTTCATCCCCATCCAGAAGGTCACGAAGGTCCCACTGATGCACGGCGAGCAGCGCCTGATCATCGCGACCTGCGAAAAGGGAACGGTCGAGGATCTCAACGACATGAAAGAGATCAAGGCTGGGCTTGACTCCATTCGGGCGCAACATCCGAACTTCGTCGACTATGCGGCGAAGGAAGTATTCAGGCCGACCAATGCAAAGAACATCGCGGACCCGCTACCGACCAAGAGCTGGGCTGGTTGGCCTAAGGGCGCGAAAGAACGGCGCGCGTTGATGGAGAATCGCAAAAAACTCCGCATCGGCATCCCACGCGTCCTCAACATCTACACGTACGCGCCGCTGTTCAACGCGTACTTCGAGAGCCTCGGCGTGCAACCCGAGAACGTGATCTACTCCGATTACACCAGTTCCGAACTCTACCGCGCGGGCGCGAGCCGCGGCGCCATCGATCCCTGCTTCCCAGCGAAAATCGGTATTTCGCACGTTTACAACCTGATCCAGGAAAAGCATCGCAAGAAGCCGCTCGACCTGATTTTCTTCCCCATGTACGACGTGCTTCATTCGCCGCTCGTGAAGCTGACAGGCACCAACGCCTGCCCGACGGTCACAGCCACGCCGGAAACAGTGAAAGCCGCCTTCACCAAAGAGAATGATGTTTTCGCCGAGAACCACGTCAAGTACATCAACCCGGTCCTGAACTTTGCCGACCGCAAGCTATTCGCCTTCCAGATGTTCCAGGCGCTCGATTCCGTACTTGGCCTGTCCGACGAAGAAAACGATCGCGCGATCGAAGCTGGCTTCCAGGCGTTGAAAGCTTACGAAACCAACATCCGCAAACGTGCTCGCCAGGTGCTTGATCAATTGGAGCGTGAAGATCGCATCGGCATCGTGATGCTAGGCCGCCCGTATCACCACGATCCCGGCCTCAATCACGAAATCCTGGAAGAATTCCAGAAGCTCGGTTATCCGATCTTCTCGCAGAACACTCTTCCGATTGACGACGACATGCTCGAGCGTCTTTTCGGCGACGAAGTGCGCGCCGGCGTCATCAGCAGTCCGCTTGATATTGGCGATGCCTGGAAGAACTCGTATTCCTGCAGCACCAATCACAAGGTCTGGGCGGCGAAGTTCACCGCTCGCCATCCCAATCTCGTGGCCTTGGAAATCTCCAGCTTCAAGTGCGGACACGATGCCCCCATCTACGGAGTCATCGAAGGCATCATCGAACAATCCGGTACACCCTACTTCTGCTTTAAAGACCTCGACGAAAATAAGCCATCCGGGTCCATCAAGATTCGCGTTGAGACCATCGACTACTTCCTGCGCCGCTACCGGGAGGAAGTGATCCGCAAACGGAAGGCTGAACAAGACATCGAGGCGCAGTTAGCCGCCCTCGAGGCGCAACTGCGTGGTGATCAGAATCAGACGGAGTCTTCGCTCGTCAATCCCGTGATTGAGCAAATTGGACAGGGCATGGCGGCCGACTAAAGGCCGCCATCGTCCAATGGTTCAATAGATTACCTGGAGGGTACTACGCCAAGGTGTCGGCGAATCGCTTCGGAGCAGCAAAAAGCTTCGAGAACCATCCCTCCGAAATCGGTGTCTTCTGCCGAAAATCTAAAACCTGTGCCGGCGCAACCTTGAGGGGGGATGGCGCGACACAGGCTTCAGTGAACTGCAAGTGCTTGCCCGAGCCTAACCTGCTCGTTCCAGGGGTATTCAAAAATTCTAAGATCTGTTACGAAAACCGAACAATCAGGGGATCGCGCAGGACGAGAGACGATGTCGTCCGCAACGGCTGGCGGCTTACAGCGCCCGCGAGGCCAGACCGCCGCGGTCTGGGTGCTGCATGCGGCCTAACCGCAGGGCTGCTTCCGTGACTTGCTCATAGCGATCGATGACTGCACCTGGCTGCAAGGCAGCATCGGGAAACACATAACGCACTCCGAGTTTGCAGATCGCCATCATGGAGTACAAACGCGTGCGCAAAGCATCATCTGTCAATCGCCTGCCGGCTTCGGCGATCCGCTCATCTGGGCTACGACGTGCGAGCTGCCCGAGTTGCAGAAGAATGCTCGCATTGTGCGATACTCCGCCCAGGTAATCGATCGAAGCGCGCAATCTCTCGCGCTGAATCGCTCTGAATTGCCCGGCGGAAAGACGAGTACGGAGGAATTCCTCTTCCAATGGCTCGGTCAAGTTACGGAATGCCTCCAGATCGACGGGCATGATTTGTTGGGTCAGTTCGCTCGCCCCAGCAGCTGTCCGCGCCGCTCCAAGTCCACGCAGCACGAAGAAGAGCAACGACAGGACCGCGGTGGCGATAATGAGCACGGTGATGATCATTGCTGTAGCAGCCTTTGTAACGCGGCGTTCCAGTCCTCCAGTTCATGGATTACCGGAGTTTCAATCTGCTTGGCTGCTGGTTGCGGAAGCAGTAGACCGGTCAGCCACACCAGAACGCAGCAGCCGTAGGCAGAGACTTCAATCGTTCGCGTGAGAGTAAGGTTAACAAAAGCGCCAAAGTGAGCCTGCAGCGCGGTATTGACCAGCATCGCGCTGGCATAGAGCCCTAGTCCCAACGCCATTGGCAGAACATAGGTTGACCACGAAAGATGTAAATACCTCACGAGCAAGAGCAATAAAACCAACAAACCAACCTGCATGATATTCACGGCCCGATTTACAACCACAAGAACTAAGGTGACCCGGTCAAGATTTGTGCCGGTGCTATATGACACCAGAATTACCGCCGCAATCATTAGCACCACGGTTGACCATCGAACCAAGCTTCCGCCCAATCGCTGCAATGCGGGATAATTTCGAAAAACATGCTGAAAGATTTCGTGAATGACTCCAAAACGCAGCACCACGCTGACGTACTCCTCCGCTAGCCAGCACACAATGTACTGGTCCCCCGTAAATCGGTCCGACTGGTCGATGGTAAAAAGAACGGCGGTTTGCAATATCTGGAAACACGTGTAAACGAAGAAGATCGGAAATTCGCGCACCATCTTTCGGCGCACCATGATCACGATAATCGGAATCTGAAAAACGTGCGGTGCGACCCAGAAAAATAGGAAAAAGAAGCGCGAGGCGGTCATGCTGTCTAGGGCGAACTATACTTCGTCTCGCGCTTGATCTCAACTGGGACATTCGGTCCTGTTCATCAACCTTGCTTCACGGCTTGCAGGTCTTCCCAGATGGGCAGTTGGGCGACGACCCTCCATCCGCGTGTAGCCGTGGCGGTACCGATAACGAACTAAGCAACATGGCCGTCACAGCCATACACCATAGAAGTTTTTTCACGATGCAGCTCCTTTGCGAAGGATTCGCACCGTGATAACGTGCAATATAGCGAGGAATCGGGCCCGGAAATCACCGTCCGCGAGGGTTTCCGGAAAACGTAACAACCATGACGCTCAAGTCGGTCAAAGAAGACCTACAGGCCAGTACTTTGCGCGCGATTTCTGGCCTCTTGGGAAAGCTTGGGTACCTGGCGAGCCTGCGTCAGGAAGACGGGAGTTACTCCCATTGGGGACTATCACGCGTGCATGGAGAGGTTGCAGCGCAAGAGGCCTTAGCCGAGGCCCACCATAGCGTTGTCACCAAGATACTGCGGGCTCCGCTATGCAGGTTATTGAATGACGTGCAAGATTCTTGCGCAGATCGGAAGCTGGAGCAGACTGAATTCTTGGGCCAACTGCAGGAAAGGGAGTCGCAAATCCTACCGTCCAAGGCGGGGGCAGGCTCTCGCCGCCATCTCAGTTCAGTGCTTGACGCTCTTTTGGCTCTGGCAAAGTCCCCACGGTAGTCCACTCGCCGAGCCGCATGGCCACACCCACCACCTGTCCAATCACTTCGGCGTCCTGTGGATGCTTCAGCACTCGCACTGGTACTGGCGATAGGGGATGCGACTGCAGCACCAGGCCTTCCTGCTGCAGCGTGCACCAGCAGCACGTATACCCGTCGCGTGTCTCCACAAAGTAAATCGGGCGCTCGTATTCCGACCGCCACGCGCCCTCGATCACGCGCGTTTTCGACTCGTCAATCTGCACAAATGTCCCCGGCGGCAGAATTGGATACATCGTGAAATCGTCTGTCCCGATGTAGCCGTAGGTGTATCTTCGGTCGGCGAATTGTGCCAGATAAGTCAATGGAACTACACCCCATTGCTCTACCAGGCGCCCCATATTGGCGGTATACCGGGGGTCAAAACTCGGGTCCATGCGTACAGGGATGCGCACAGACGAGACGTTTTCCAGCGCCTCCGACTTATGCGATTTCGGCGGACTGGCCAAGGGAATGTCCTCCGCGACCCTGTTCATGTCGACCCCGTACCAGGTCAAAATCTCCCGCGCATCCTTGCGATAAATCACCGACAGTGAGTACAGACGATAGATGCTGGGTACGACTCCCTTGGTTTCCATGTCTGAAAGCCGGCTAGGCGGAATCGCGAATTCGTCGCTCTGGTGCTTTTCCGCAATTGCAGCACTCGACGTCTCAACGTCGCGCATCGTGAGCCCAAGCCGTTCGCGCAAGGCGCGCAAGTTTTGTCCTGCAGATAGCATCCGGCCCTCCCTCGTCGGCGATCTGGCCCCAATCAGGACATGACCCCACCGAGTGGCGCTGTTCTGGATTCGTAACACGCAAGTTACTCCCTCGCTGCACCAAAAACAAGGCTCTGCATCGCACCGATGATCGTCCTATCTTCCTTACTCAACCGGAATTGCATTGGCTTCTAACTCCACTTTCTGACCTAGCCAAATGGTCAACTCCGAAGTGGGTAATTGGGAGCCAAATCCTACCGGACCCGTCCCCGAAGCGATCGCACAATTGTGCCGAAATGTCGTCATGCCTGCTTTTACGGAAGTGGAACGCCGACCGCCGACGAACATCCGAAGAACTGTGGTTAGAAGCTGGGTGCGCTCGCCAACCAGATTGAATACACTGATTTGGAACACTTTAACCGTCGGACAGGTCGTCCGCGAACACGGGTCTCGCAAAGAATCGGATCATTAGGAGAAAATTCGTTCGCATGGCTCAAGAAGAAATCAGGCTTTGGGAATCCAATAAGCGCAGAAAGCATTGGAAACGCTGGGGACCCTACCTGAGCGAACGTGCTTGGGGAACCGTTCGCGAAGACTACAGCCCGTACGGAACAGCCTGGGAGTACCTGCCTTTTGACCACGCCCGGTCTCGCGCCTACCGCTGGAATGAAGATGGACTGGCAGGCATTTGCGACCGCCGTCAGTTCATTTGCTTCGCTTTGTCCCTCTGGAACGAAAAAGACCCCTTCCTGAAAGAACGCATGTTCGGGCTCTCCGGCAACGAGGGCAATCACGGAGAGGACGTCAAGGAGTACTACTTCTACCTCGACAATACGCCGACTCATTCCTACATGAAGTATCTCTACAAATATCCGCAGGGTGAGTTTCCGTACCAGGTCCTTTTGGACGAGAACCGCAAGCGCGACAAGCGTCTGCCGGAGTTCGAACTGGCGGACACCGGAGTGTTCGACCACGATCGCTATTTCGATGTCCTCGTCGAATACGCGAAGGCCGGAGTAGACGACATCTTGATCAAAATCTCGGTGACCAATCGCGGGGCGGATCCTGCCCGTCTTCACCTGTTGCCGAACGCGTGGTTTCGAAACATCTGGTCGTGGGGAGAGTCCGGCCAGCGTCCTCAGCTTAGACGTTTGCAGTCGCGTTCAACGTCAGTGGTCGAACTGGTACATCCCGACGTCGATTCGCACTGGCTGCACTGCGAAGGGAATCCGGAACTCTTATTCACGGAGAACGAAACCAACGCGCACAGGCTGTATGGAATTGGCAGCCAGAGTCCGTTTGTGAAAGACGGAATTAACGACTGCGTCGTTCGCGGGAACAAAGACGCCGTCAACCCCGATCATCACGGCACCAAAGTCTCGGCCCACTACCATCTTGAACTCCAGTCCGGCGAGACCAAGGTCGTACGCCTGCGTCTTGCTGACTCGGATTTTCCAGCTGAAGACGCCTTTCAGGATTTCGCTGAAGTCTTTGCTGCCCGCCTCTCTGAAGCCGACGAGTTCTACGCCACCGTTATTCCCGAACATCTCTCCGCCGACGCCAAGAACGTTATGCGCCAGGGTTTTGCCGGAATGCTCTGGTCGAAGCAGTTCTATCACTACGTAGTGAAGCAGTGGATCGAGGGCGATCCCGACAATCCGGTTCCTCCTGCAGAGCGCAAACAAGGGCGTAATCACGAATGGCAGCACCTCTATAACGCCGACGTGGTCTCCATGCCCGACAAGTGGGAGTATCCGTGGTATGCCGCCTGGGACCTCGCTTTTCATTGCGTGCCCCTTGCGCTGGTTGACCCGGAGTTCGCCAAGGACCAGCTCATCCTTCTTCTCCGTGAGTGGTACATGCATCCCAACGGACAGCTGCCCGCCTACGAATGGGCGCTCGGCGATGTCAATCCTCCCGTGCACGCCTGGGCCGCATGGCGTGTTTACAAGATCGACAAGAAACGAACCGGCAAAGGCGACCGCGCCTTCCTGCAGCGGGTCTTTCATAAGCTGATGCTGAATTTCACCTGGTGGGTCAACCGCAAAGACGCCGATGGGATGAACATCTTTCAGGGCGGCTTCCTCGGCCTCGACAACATCGGCGTTTTCGATCGTAGTGCTCCGTTGCCCACCGGCGGCTACATCGAGCAGTCCGACGCCACTAGTTGGATGGCGATGTATACCCTCAACCTCCTCGCCATCGCACTGGAACTCGCCAAGGACGACCCCAGCTACGAAGACGTGGCCAGCAAATTTTGGGAGCACTTCATCTACATCGCGCACGCAATGAGCCACCGGGGAAGTGATCACGTCGGTTTGTGGAATGAAGAAGACGGATTCTTCTATGACGTGTTGCGTTTGCCCGACGGTGAACATATACCGATGAAGATCCGCTCCATGGTTGGACTAATCCCGTTGTTCGCGGTGGAAACTCTCGAACCCGAATTGCTCGCGCGCCTGCCCGACTTCCACCGGCGGTTGGAATGGTTCGTCGACAATCGTCCCGACCTGACGAGCAACCTTGCCAGCATGACGACGCCGGGGCGTGGCAAACGCCGTCTGCTCTCCATCGCCTCACCCGACAAACTCCGCAGCATCTTGAAGTACATGCTCGATGAGGCGGAATTTCTCTCGCCCTTTGGCGTTCGCGCGCTTTCGCGTTTCCATCAGGCCAACCCTTACGTTCTCGTCCTCAACGGAATGGAGCATCGCGTCGACTACGAGCCCGGCGAGTCGAACACCGGCCTGTTCGGCGGAAATTCGAACTGGCGCGGCCCGGTCTGGTTTCCCGTTAATTTTCTCCTGATCGAGTCGCTCCAGAAATTCCATCACTATCTTGGGGAATCCTTCACGGTGGAGTTCCCGACGGGTTCCGGCAAGATGATGAACTTGTGGGAAGTTGCCGGCGAACTGTCGCGCCGTCTCAACCGCATCTTTCTGCGCGACGAACAGGGACGCCGCCCGGTTTTCGGCAACTTGGAAAAATTTCAGACCGATCCGCACTGGCGCGACCTGGTTCTCTTCTACGAATACTTTCACGGCGACTCGGGGACGGGCGTTGGCGCAAGCCATCAGACCGGATGGACCGGACTGGTGACGAAGCTTCTGCAGCAAAGCGGCGAATGCGACGCGCTCGGTGGAAGCGCTGGTGACGACGTCGCCGCCGATTGAAGGTAATCGATGAAGGTGGACAACAAGCTTGGCGACGGCCAGACAGAGGTGCCGATGTCTATCTTATCCTCTGCAATTTCAGCTATTTACGGCCGCAGGCTGCGTTGTACCTTGGTAATCTGACCGAGCGCGCCTTCTCATCCTCCACCAGCCCATCCGTTATATACTCAACACCATCTCCCCGAAGTTTCTGTGAAATTTTGTCAGCCGCTTCGTGAATTTTGTGCAACTCATAGGGTCGAGAGTCCCGGAGGTTTGTTCGGTCGTGTTTTTCCGCTGACGCGTCCGGTAGGGAGACATGTTCAAACAATTCGTTTCTGCCGCCAAAATCCTTACGCGCCGGGTCCAGCCCGGGATGTCGCTTAAGGTTCGTGCCGACGATACATTCCTCGTTTCCTATCCGAAATCCGGCAATACCTGGATGCGCTTTCTGATTGCCAATCTGTTGCAACAGAATCCGCCCGTCGGACTGCTCGGAGCCGACTGCCTGATTCCATCGGTGGACGCGAAGTCAAAGAAGTTCTTCGACGACATGATGTCGCCGCGCGTGATCAAAAGCCATTTTTCTTTTATTCCCGCGTACAAGCGCGTGATCTACGTGGTGCGTGATCCCCGCGACGTGGTCATGTCGCAGTATCACTATCAGATCAAGCGTGGGGTGCTCGAAGGGGGCGCATCGCTTGACGGTTTTGTGCAGAGATTTCTGAAGGGCGAAGTCTGTCCCTACGGTTCATGGGGCGACAACGTGGGGAGCTGGACCGCCACGCGCCGCGACGATCCTAACTTTCTGCTGCTCCGCTACGAAGACATGCTCGCCGACGTCACGACCGGCGCGACCAAGATTTCCAATTTCCTCGGCTTTGGTCAGGACGCGCCTCGAATCGCCACTGCTGTAGAGCGCAGCAGTCTCGAAAACATGCGGAAAGTCGAAAAAGCAGAAGGGAAGAAGTGGGACTCGACGAAAGGAACGCGACAGGATATGTCGTTCTTCCGTTCGGCCAAGTCCGGCGAGGGGCGTGCGACGCTGTCCCGCGAATCCATCGAGCGAATCGAAAAGGCCTGGGGCCCGTTGATGCAGTCGGTAGGCTACGCAATATCGACCACCGACTCGGTCGCGTCTCTCAGTCCGGCCACCATTCATCCGTAAGCGACGAAGAGATCAAAATGGTTCGTATCAGGGCGTGCCTTCAGGCACGCCGAAACAAGCTGCGGAAAAACTCCGCGTCGAGTACGTTTTGGGAAGGGCACGACTTCAGTCGTGCCGTTAAGTCGACCTTAATCTGGCCGCGCTTTAGCGCCTGAGCTGCGCTCTCTGTCTCTTCGAAAAACTTTTCCCGCCTCGTAAGCCGTTCCAGGGCCGCGCGCCTTTAGGCGCAGCCTCTATGCATGCACGGTCTGATATTCCTCATACGAACCCTTGAAGTCCGTAATCTTGTGGTCCGTCTCGAAATGCCAGATACGCGTCGCCACTTCGTCGATCAGGTCATGATCATGCGTTACCAGTAGTAACGTCCCCTGATACCGCTGCAACGCAATATTCAGCGCATTAATCGATTCCAAATCCAAATGGTTCGTTGGTTCATCCAGCACCAGGACGTTTGGCTTCTGCAGCATGAGCTTGCAGAAAATTACCCGCGCCGCTTCGCCGCCCGAAAGGACATCGGTCTTCTTATTCCCGTCCTCGCGCGCAAAGAGCATCTGCCCGAGCAAGCCACGAATCTCTTCGTGCGCCGCCGCCGGATCCCACTGGTGCAGCCATTCGAACACGGTCATTCCCGGCTGAATCAAACCTTTGTGATCCTGCGCGAAATATCCCACCGCGGCTTCGTGACCCCAGTTGACTTTGCCGGAATCAACGAAATTTCCATCGTACCCGCTGGTCTGCCGAAGTTCAGATTCCGGCACGGTCGGCGAATTCGCTAGTAGCGCATTGACCAGCGTCGTCTTTCCCGCGCCGTTGCGCCCCATCAGGGCAATCTTCTCGCCGCGCAGCAGACTGGCCGTAAACTCGCGCACTACCTCCTTGTCGCCGTAAGCCTTCTCCACTCCCTCAATCTCGAGGATATGTTTTCCCGAAGGCCGCTTCTGCTCGAACTTGATGAACGGACGTTGAATATTCGACCGCGCCAGTTCGGTGACCTGCAGGCGCTCGACTTCCTTGCGCCGCGACTGCACCTGACTCGATCGCGTGCCGGCCGCAAAGCGCGCGATGAATTCGTTCAACTGCGAAATCTTCTTTTCACGCTGCGCATTCTGTGACTCAATCTGCGTCCGAACCTGCGTCTTCATCACTACCATGTCGTCGTAACCGCCAGTGTAGGTAATGATGGTCTCGTAATCGATGTCCGCGATGTGCGTACAAACGCTATTCAGGAAGTGCCGGTCGTGGGAAATCACGATCACCACCCCGTCGTACACGTTCAAGAATCCTTGCAACCAATGGATCGAATCAAGATCGAGGTTGTTCGTAGGTTCGTCGAGCAGCAAGGCCTGCGGATGCCCGAACAGCGCCTGCGCCAGCAGTACGCGGACTTTCTGTCCGCCTTGCAACTCGCCCATTTTGCGCTCGTGCGCTTCGTCCGGTATGTCGAGTCCCTGCAGCAGGATCGCCGCATCACTCTCGGCCGTGTAGCCGTCTTCCTCACCAACCACGCCCTCAAGTTCTCCCAGACGCATGCCGTCTTCATCCGACATCTCGGGCTTTTCGTAGATGCGGTCGCGCTCTTCGAGCGCAGCCCAGAGCCGTTTGTTGCCCATGATGACGGTGTCGATCACGCGGTACGCGTCGAATGCGAATTGATCCTGGCTGAGGACGCCCAGCTTCCGCGGACGCACGACCGTGCCCTTCTGTGGATCCATTTCGCCGGTCAGGATCTTCATGAAGGTGGATTTGCCCGCGCCATTCGGCCCGGTCAGGCCATAGCGCTTGCCCGGCGTGAACGCCGTCGAGACTTCGTCAAACAGAACTTTGGCGCCGTAGCGCATCGACACATTACTGACTGAAAGCATGTTTTCTCAGGAAACTGCGGAAAATTGCCCAAAAGGCGGGAGCGCAGCTGCTGCCATTAGAATATCACGATGCCCAGCGGAATCCGCCAACGGCAAATAAGCTAGCTCCGCGATTGAAGAATTCGCAACTAATCTGAATGCGCAGCAATGTTTGGGATCAGGGCGCGCCTTCACACGTGGGCAGGAAAAGTCTGAAAATCATGAACGACCAAACCCACGTCGATCTCCAATCCATCGCCCGGCAAGTCATGCTGGATCACGGCTTCGAACCCGATTTCCCGCCTGCGGTCCAGCAGCAGGTTGCTTCTCTGAGCCAGAAGCCACCCCTCCCGTCTTCGGGTGGCGACGTCCGCGATCTACGCTCCTTGCTCTGGTCCTCCATCGACAACGACACCTCCCGCGATCTCGACCAGATCGAAGTGGCCCAGCAATTGCCCAATGGCGACGTGAAGATTCTCATCGGCATCGCCGACGTGGACGCCGACGTTCCCCAGGCCAGCCCCATCGACCAGCACGCCTCGTCGCAAGCGACCACCGTCTACACAGGCGTGAAGAATTTCTCTATGATCCCGGAGACACTCTCGACCGGCCTCACCTCGCTGCTTGAGAAGCAGGACAACGCTGCTGTTGTCATCGAGTTCGTTGTCTCCAACGACGGGCACGTCAAATCCAACGATCTCTACCGCGCGCTCGTCCACAACCACGCGCAGCTCACCTACAGCGGAGTAGGCGCGTGGCTCGAGGGTGCAGCGGCCGCCCCACCGAAGGTCGCTGCATCCTCGGACCTGCAAGCGCAGCTCAAATTGCAAAACACGGTCGCGCAGGCCCTTCGCGAACAGCGCTATCGTCACGGAGCGCTGAACATCGAGACCATCGAGGTGCGGCCCGTCGTCATCAACGACCAGGTCGCCGACGTGGTCCGTCAGGAAAAGAATCGCGCCACCGACCTCATTGAGGACTTCATGATCGCCGCCAACGAGGTGGTTGCCCGCGCATTGGCCGCCGAATCTTCGATTCGCCGCGTGGTCAAAACTCCCGAGCGTTGGGAGCGCATCGTGGCGCTGGCCGCAGCCCAGGGCGGCCATCTGCCAGCACAGCCGGACTCCAAGGCCTTGAACGATTTCCTGATGCAGCGCAAGGCCGCCGCCCCCACGCACTTCGCCGACCTCTCGCTGGCCGTGATCAAGTTAATGGGACCGGGCGAATACATCCTCGAACGTCCCGGCGATCCTGACGTGGGTCACTTCGGCCTGGCCGTGCAGGACTACACGCACTCCACCGCACCCAACCGCCGTTTCGCCGATTTGGTTACGCAGCGGCTGGTGAAGTCTCTCCTCAAGAAAGGCAGCAATCCCTACTCGGATGGTGATCTCGACGGCATTGCAAAAAATTGCACTGCCCGCGAAGACGCCGCCCGCAAAGTCGAACGCGAGATGACCAAGCGTACCTCGGCTATTGCCATGAGCAATCGCATCGGCGAAGTCTTCGACGCCATCGTGACTGGTGCCAACACCAAGGGCACATTCGTGCGTGTGCTCAAGCCACACGTGGAAGGAATGCTGGTGCAAGGCGCACAGGGACTGGACGTGGGTGACAACCTGAAGGCGAAGCTAGTCAGGACCGATGTGCAGAAGGGCTACATCGACTTCGCAAAAGCTTAAGTGCTGTCAGCCCGATGGAGCGCGGGCGCCCCCGCCCGCGTTTGCAGATTGCGCTGGCCAAGAGTATTAGCACGAAGCCCTACCGCTGCTTCTCCTCCAACTCATGCCACCGCGCATACAGCCGATCGAGCGAACTCTGGGCTTCTTTCAACTCCGACCCTGCCCGTACCAACCCTGCCGCATCGCTCGCAATAGCAGGATCCTCCAGCGCAGCCTGCCTCTTCCTCAAAAGCTCCTCCGCCTGCGCAATCTGCTCCTCCATGCCCGCATACTCTCGCGCCTCCAGATAGGAAAGCTTCTTCTTTCCTGCAGATGCCGCAAGCGCCGCCACGGTCGAAGTCTTCCGCTCTACGGGGGCACCCTTCCCAGACTGCGCCGGCTGCTCCAGCCAAACTTCCCACTGCGAATAATCCGCAAACCGTTCCGTACCGCCAAGTCCATCCAGCCCCAGCACGGTCGTCGACACTCGATCCAGCATGTAGCGATCATGCGTCACGAGCACCATTGCCCCGCGAAATTCCAGCAGACTCTCCTCGAGGATTTCGAGCGTAGGAATATCCAAGTCATTCGTAGGCTCATCAAGCAACAGCACATCGGCAGGCTGCAGCATCAATTGCGCGATCAGCACCCTCGCCCGTTCTCCGCCTGATAGTCGACTTACCGGTTGGTTGAGCTGTTCCCCCGTAAACAGAAACCGCGCCGCCCACGAAGCCACGTGAATCACGCGATCCTGATAAATGACCGAGTCGCTGTCGGGCGCCAGCGCCCGGCGCAGAGTCGCATCCACATCTAAAGGCCGGGTCTGATCGAAATACACCACGCGCAGCGCATCCGCTCGACGGATTTCTCCTTCGTCCGGCGACGCTTCGCCCCGCAACAGCCGCAGCAGCGTCGTCTTCCCGCTACCGTTGGGCCCGACCAGCCCGAGCCGCATTCCGGCGGTGAGAATAAAGTCCAGTCCATCGAACAGACGTCGCCCCTCGATGCTGTAGCCCACGCCCTGCAGTTCGACAAGCCGCTTGGTCTGCCGCTCGCTCGCCGAAAAATCGATCCGTGCGGTGCCGCTGCGGGTCCGCGCATTGAGATCGGCCAACTCCCCCATGAGTTCCTGCGCCTTGTCGATTCGTGCTTTGGATTTTCGCGTTCGTGCCTTCGCCCCGCGCCGCAGCCACTCGATCTCGTTGTGCACCAGATTTTCCAGCGCTTGCTGCCGCTTTCCCTGCGCGTGCAGAAATTCTTCCTTTTTGACCAGGAACTCGCTGTAGTTCCCATGCACACGCAGGATCCCATCCGGATACACCCGGCTTAACTCCGCCATGTCGGTCGCGACATTTTCGAGAAAGTAGCGATCGTGGCTCACCACCACGCAGGCAAACTGTCCTGCTTCAAGTTCCTCTTCCAGCCACTCGATCCCCGCCAGATCAAGATGATTCGTAGGCTCATCCAGCAGCAGCACGTCGGGAACCTGGACCAGCGCCTCCACAATTGCCAAGCGCTTTTTCCATCCGCCTGAGAGCGCGCTGGCCTCAGCGTCGAAATCCTCAAACTGTGCTCGCCCCAGCGCGGCCGCCAGAAGGTTAGCGCGTTCGTCGTGAGGAACGGCCGCCCGTTCCAGCGCGTCATCCACAACCTGACGCACCGTTTTCCCCTCACCGAACCGCGATTCCTGGGCGACATAGCTCATGCGCGCCCGTTTGCGCGCGGCCAGCTCGCCTTCATCCGGATCTACCGTTCCAGCCAGAATGCCAAGCAGCGTCGACTTTCCCGAGCCGTTGGGACCGATCAAACCAACTCGATCTCCTTCCGACACGGTGAACGACACGTTGCGGAACAGCGGACTGGCCCCATACGCCTTGCCCAGCCCACGCGCATTCAAAATCGGCGGCACGGAATTTCCACCCTCCGAGGAGTACTTTGTCTGAGAATAGCAGGACGCTCGCGGAGTGTTATCTTGACCGCGTCGCAGGAGGATTCATGCATCGCTCCCAGATCGCCCTATCCATCGCGCTCATCGCAGTCGCTGCCTTCGCGGCGCCCGCGCGCAGGCCGTCTTCCCGTCCCGACGACTCGGCCCAGGTAAGCCAACTCGCAGGTCAGCTGACATCGTTAGAGAAAGCCTTGCCCGAAGCACAGAAGAAGCACGATCGCGACTTCTACAACCGCACATTGACCGACGATTTCATCTCCATCGGCACCGACGGCAAGGTCCATCCCAAGAGCGAAATCATGGGTGATTTCCCGTCCACGCAATTGGCTGAGTACCGCATCTACAACGTCCAGGTCGTCCCCTTGAATGACAACGCCGCCGTCGTGACCTACGACGTCATCGTCCGCATGGTCCACTACGACGACGAAACGCCCCGCTACCAGCACGTCAGCTCCGTCTGGGTGAAACAGGGCGACCAGTGGAAGCTCAAATTCCAGCAGGCAACAGCGGCAACGTAGGGGCTTTTTCCAAAGACAGAGTGATGCTCGTCCGCGCCTTTCTTCAGGCGGGTTGGCAGGTCTCGCAATCGCCAGAGGCACGAGCGTCCTCTGCGATCTCTGCGGCCGTTCTCTGCGCCCTCTGCGTTGTAAGATCCTCCTTGCGCCCTTAGCGGCCCTTCTTAGCGACCTTCGCGGTTAAAAGGTTTCGGCGGCAGGGGAAGCAATCCTCGTCCGTTATAATCACCAATTCGGCCCCAGGCCAATCCCCGACAAGAAGAGACATACAATTTGCTCGACTTCCTAGGCGATTTAAAACGTACCCACATGTGCGGGGCACTCCGCGCTTCCGATGCCGGCAAGAAGGTCATTCTGATGGGCTGGGTCAACCGCCGCCGCGACCTCGGCGCGCTGATCTTCGTCGACGTCCGCGACCGCTCCGGCGTCACACAAGTCGTCTTCAGTGGCGAGCGTAATTCCGCCGTGCACGAGAAAGCCGAACTGCTGCGCAATGAATTCGTCATCGCCGTGATCGGCACGGTCAAGCTCCGAGACGCCGACACCATCAACAAGAACATCCCGACCGGCGAAATCGAACTGGTCGCCGACGAACTTCGCATCCTGAACGAAGCCAAGCATCCGCCGTTCCTGCCCAGCGACACCTCGCTGGCGAACGAAGAGATGCGCCTGAAATACCGCTACATCGACCTGCGCCGCGACGCCATGCAGTTCAACATCGAGCTCCGCCACAAGGTTGCTCTCGCTATCCGAGATTACTTGGCCTCGCAGGGATTTTTCGAAATCGAAACACCGTTCATGACGCGCTCCACGCCCGAAGGTGCGCGCGATTACCTCGTCCCAAGCCGCGTGCAGCCGGGCGCGTTCTACGCTCTCCCACAATCGCCGCAGCTGTTCAAGCAGATCCTGATGATTTCGGGCTTCGACAAGTATTTTCAGATCGTCCGCTGCTTCCGCGATGAAGACCTCCGCGCCGACCGCCAGCCCGAATTCACGCAGATCGATCTGGAGATGTCCTACCCGCAGCCGGAGCGCGTGTGGGAAACGGTCGAAGGGTTCCTCACCGCCGCCTTCAAGGCCGCCGGGCACGATATCAAAACGCCGTTCACCCGCATGGACTTCGACGACGCCATTCGCCAATACGGCATCGACAAGCCCGATCTGCGCCTTCCGGCGTTTACCGAAGTCCGAGACTGTTTCTCGCCCGCCGATCTCGAACAGCTCGCGATCAACAAAGGTCTACCAGTGATCGCCGTCCGCATGCCGGGTGTCGGTGAACTCTCGCGCAAGGAACGTGACGACCTCAAACCCATGTTCATTTCGAAAGGCGGCGCGCGCATTTTCGAAGACTTCAAGCGCATTGAGAACAAGTTTGCCGAGGCCGGTGCGAAGATTCGCCAGAAGTCTGGCGCCGGTCCCGATGACCTGATCGTCCTAGTCGTAGGTTCAGCGCAGTCCGGCAAAGACGACCATCCGGCGCAGAAACGCAAAGTCACGCCTGCCGAACTGGCGATTTACGCTTCAGCGGGTCTGATGCGCGTCGCTCTCGGCCAGAAGTATGCCGCTAAGCACGGCCTGTTCAAGCGCGGAGATTTTCGCTTCCTCTGGGTCACGAACTTTCCGATGTTCGAATACGACGAGGGTGACAAACGCTGGGTCGCGGCACATCACCCATTCACGTCGCCGCACGACGAAGACATGGACAAGCTCGAATCTGACCCGGCGATGGTGCGGGCCCTCGCCTACGACGTCGTTCTCAACGGCACCGAACTGGGCTCCGGCTCGATCCGTATTCACCGTCAGGATATCCAGCGAAAAATCTTTCACGCGCTAGGCATGACGGAAGAAGAAGCGAAATCGCGTTTCGGATTCTTCCTCGAAGCGCTCGAGTATGGAACCCCGCCGCACGGCGGAATAGCGCTCGGCCTCGACCGCATCGTGATGATTCTGGCGGGCGCCGACAGTCTGCGCGAAGTCATCCCTTTCCCCAAAACCGCCGCCGCCAAAGACCTGATGGTCGACGCGCCCACCCCGGTAACGGACGCGCAACTACGCGACCTGGGAATAGCGGTAGCAAAAAAGCCGTAGGAAGGGAAAAACCAGGGTTGCCCATGGAGCGACGGGCGTCCCAGCCCGTCGGCTAGTTAAACTGAGAATGCTGGCCCCAATGCTCTGAAACGAAAATGACCGGCACTCGCATCGACAAATGGCTCTGGGCCGCGCGCTTCTTCAAGACGCGCACCCTGGCCGCGCGGGCCTGCGAACTCAGCCGAGTTGAAGCCAACCACCAGTCCGTCAAACCAGCCCGGGAAGTCCGTGTCGGCGACTTTCTGCAGATCCGCACCGAAGGCGGAGATTTCGATGTGGAAGTCCTGCTCTTAAGCGATATCCGCGGCCCCGCGGCAATCGCTCAAACGCTCTACCGCGAAACCGATCAAAGCAAAGAAGCCCGCCGCAAACTCGCCGAGGAAAAACGAGCCCTGATGCACTTCACTCCCGCACCGACAGGTCGGCCCTCCAAGCGTGATCGCCGAAAAATCCACAAATTTCGCGGTGAAATCTGACCAGAAAACACAATCACACAGGGCACAGAGAATTTGATCTCTCGGTGTTCCCATGTCCTCTGTGGTAATCGCTTTTCTCAGGAGGTCAGCCGGTCCTTCGAGATCGCCTTCATTCCCCAAACATCCAGCGATTCGAGCCCTTCGATGTCGCCCACCTCGATCGCCAAAGGACCATTGGGAACCGAATAAACCCGCGCCGTAAGCGCGACAGCATCGTTCACCATAACCTCGAGCACCGACCCATCCACAAACGCCCGTACGTTCAGCGCCTCGTCCGTCTCCATTGGCGCCGTACTCGCATTGACCCGCAACTCCGCACCTTTCTGCTGCGGATCGTAGCTGATCTCCGCGAACTTCTCGCCCTTCTCCGGCCGTAATCGCCAATGGAAGCCGCGCTTGGCCGCGAACCGCGCCGCGATTTCCCCGCTCACATCATTGATCCGCAGTCCGGCAATCGCCTTCGCTCGATTCTGGTCGCCCGCTTTCACCGACACATGCGATGTCCGCAAAACTTCCGCCGCCGGGGCCACCGTCATCCGCAGGCCTTTGTCCGACCCCAGCGACAGCACGCGCGGCAACGCCATAACTCCCGCCCACCCCGCCGCCCGATACTCGCTCTCCGGCCGCGTTTCCGGAATCCATCCCCAAAGAATGCGATTGCCGTGTTCGTCCAGCATGGTTTTCGGCGCGTAGTACGACCCCCAATCCACAACGCCTTCTTTGTCCGCAGTGAATCGCCGGTTGTGATATGTCCCGGTCTTCCACCACACCTTGCCCATCGCCGCGTAAAGAAGAACGTGCCGATCGCCCAGCGCGAAGAAATCCGGACACTCCCACATCTCGCCGTTGTCCACGGGATTTACCGCCGGCTGCCCCGTGCCACGCCCTTCAATCAGCGGATGCCGGTACGTCCACCGACGCAGATCGCGCGACTCATACAGCAGCACCGCTCCGCCTTTCCCCTTAATACCCGACCCGAGCGTGAGCAACCACTCTTTACCTTCCTTCCACACGCCAGGGTCACGGAACCCCGTGATCGCCATGTGTTCCGGCGGCCGCACGATGATCGGCTGCCCCAGTTTCTCCCAAGTGTGCAGGCCCGGATCCTTCGCCACCGCCAGACACTGCACCTCGCGCCACTTGTGGTTCCCGTCGTCCAGCGTGACTTCCGCCGTCGACGCGGGCAGCAGCACCCCCGTATAAATCGCAGTCGGCGTCATCCCGTCAACCACCACACTCCCGCTGAACACGCCATCCCGATCCCATCCGTTCGGCGTAGGCTCGATCGCCACGGGCTCGTGTTGCCAGTGAATCATGTCGGGACTGGTCGCATGCGCCCAATGCATCGATCCCCAGAACGCACCATTGGGGTTGTACTGGAAAAACATGTGGTAGCGCCCGCGATAGAAGATTGGCCCATTGGGATCGTTCATCCAATTGGCGGCGGGCAGCAGGTGAAACTGCGGCCGCAGCTTGTCGGCGGCCAGCCGGGATTGCGAACTCCCGCGCGCCGCGATCGCCTCGAGGTGAGGCAGAGCGGCACTTGCAGTCAGGCAGACAGCCTGCCAGAGCAAATTACGGCGCGAAATTTCTCTCATAGACTGGCAGTAGCTTACCTGACGCCGCTTTACCAGCGTAGTTGTCATCTGAGAGACTGACCATTAGCCACTGACCACCGGCCACTGCTTTTCATGGGTCGAATCCACGTTCTTTCCGAAGCCGTTGCCAACAAGATCGCCGCCGGCGAAGTTGTGGAGAGGCCTGCCTCGGTTGTTAAGGAACTGCTCGAGAACTCGCTCGACGCCGGCGCCAAACGGATTCGTATTCAAGTAGAAGCAGGCGGCAAGAAGCTGATCCAGATTACCGATGACGGCTGCGGCATGGTGCGCGACGACGCGCTCCTAGCCTTCGAGCGTCACGCCACCTCGAAGCTCAAGAACGCCGAAGACCTGCTGAGCGTCGCCACCCTCGGATTCCGTGGCGAAGCCCTGCCCTCGATCGCCTCCGTCTCGCGTTTGCGCCTCGAAACGCGCGCGCCCGACGAAGCCTCGGGGACGGTCGTCGAAATCAACGGCGGCAAGATCTTCAAAGTGGAAGAGGCAGGCCTGCCGGCTGGAACCTCGATCACCATTCGCGATCTCTTCTTCAACACTCCGGCGCGGAAGAAATTTCTGAAGGCGGAAAGCAGTGAGCTCTCGCACATTGCCTCGCTGGTCACGCATTACGCGCTAGCGCATCCCGACAAGCATTTCGAGTTGCACTCGGCCACCAACGCCATGCTGATCGCGACTCCAGTCGCCGCACACAGCGACCGCGTCTATCAGGTCTTCGGCAAAGACATCCTCAAGCAACTGATCCCCATCGCCGCCCTGCAACCGCTTGAACGCATCGGCCTGCCCCAACCTCCGCCATGGCGCCGCACCGAGGAGGACGAGTCACCTAAAGATCCGGGCGAACTCCGCCTGCACGGTTTCGTCTCGAGGCCCGAAATCCAGAAGCTCAATCGCAACTCCATCTACATCTTCGTCAACAGTCGCCTGATCCGCGACCGACTCGTGCAGCACGCCATCATCGAGGCCTATCGCAACGTTCTGCCGCCGACCGTTTTCCCGGTAGTGCTGCTGTTCCTCGAAATGCCGACTGAAGAAGTCGATGTCAACGTGCACCCTTCGAAAACCGAAGTTCGCTTCCGCCAGCAGACCTTCTTGCACGACTTCATCCGAGACTCGATCCGCGCCGTGATCATGAAGGCCCGCCCGGTTCCGCAGTTTGTCTCCGAGATCAACGCGCACCCGACGGCTGGCCCATCGCTTTCTCCCGGCACCCGCGCCGCCACACAGTTCGGCGAGGCGTGGCAGGCTTTTGACCCAACGAACGCCGGCGGTTTTGCTCTCCAGGCACCCGAGCCTCCGGCCGTCAGCGAGCGCTTTCAATTTCAGGGAGGCATCGCCGTCGAAGCTAACGCCGCTGTCTCGCTGGCGCGCACCGCCGAGGTCATTCCCGACAATGGATGCGCCCCCGTCTTCGCCGACGAGCCCGACGTCCCCAGCCAGCTTGCCCCCTCGCTCGCATCGCTCAAGCCATTAGGCCAGATCCGTGAGTCGTTCATACTCGCCGTCAACAACGAAGGCCTCTGGATCATCGATCAGCACGTAGCCCACGAGCGCGTGCTCTTCGAAAAGGTGCTGAAGCAGCGTGCCGCACAGGCCGTCGAAAGCCAGCGCCTGCTGATGCCGTTCATCCTCGAACTCACGCCCGCACAACTTGCCGTCTTCGCCGAAATCTCCGACGAACTCGCCCGCAATGGCTTCGAGGCCGAGCCCTTCGGCACGCGGAGCGTAGCCGTGAAGGTCGCGCCCGCAGGCATCGATGCCTCCCAAGTCGAGCGCATGCTCCACGAGCTCTTCGAGCAACTGGCACGCGAAGATCAAAAACTCAATCTGGACGCGCTACGCACCCGCATCGCCGCGTCCATCGCCTGTCACGCCGCCATTAAGGTAAACATGCCGCTAGATCAGAACAAAATGGAGTGGTTGCTAGCGGAGTTGGCGAAGACCGAGTTCCCAATCTCCTGCCCGCACGGCCGGCCCGTGGTTCTGCGCTACTCCATGAAGGACATCCAGCGAGCGTTCAAAAGAATTTGAGATCTGTGCCAGTCTCAGGCCGTCAAGCAGGCGCGGATTCGCCGACGACTGGCGACTGACGACTGGGGAGTGATCTATGCTTTAATCAACAGATGACCGATTCCGAACTCCAGCAGGCCCGTCTCGAAAAGTGGCATCTCACGGGCAAACCCGTGCGTACGCTCGAGGACGGCCGTGCCTTCATGGAGTCGGTCGGCTTTAGCCTCTTGTATCCGATGCGGCCTCCCCTGCTTGCCCCTACGTTTGTAGGCGCATGGGTGGGTGCGGACGATCGCCTTCCCACGCAGCAGCATTCTTTTTCCGACCCGCGGGCCCGCGATGCGCAGGATTTGATGGTTCGCCTGCTGCGCGACCGCGCCGCGTTTGAAGCCAACCTATTTGACGAGAACGCCTTCCTGGTCAGTGCTTCCGCGTTTCCGTTTTTCTATGCGTTGGTGGGCGAGCGAAATCCGCGTCAGGCGCCGAAGGGCGGCTCCCGCTCCGAATATTCGCAACTTGCCTGCGATGCCTTCGAAGTCATTCGCCGCGACGGACCCATTTCCAAAGTGAAGCTCGGCGAAAAATTAGGCGGCAGTCTCTCGGCGGCGGCGCTCGATCGCGGCCTCGGAGAACTTTGGTCTCGCCTACGCATCACACGCGTCGACTACAACCCCGAAGAAGGCGCGTCGTGGGATGTCCTCTACCGCTGGGCGCCCGAAGCCGTTCGCGAAGGCATAAGCTTCTCGGTGGCTGAAGCTCTGAGCGCGTTGCTTTCCAAGTACCTCGAGTGTGTGGTTGCCGCCGACGAGCAGGAACTGGAAACGTTCTTCGGCAACTTCGTCCCCCGCTCGCGCGTGAAAGACGCAGTGAAAGCCCTGCTAGCCGCTCGCGAACTGAGCTTCGTCCACGTAGGAGGCCGCTCATTAGTACAAGTAGCCCCGCCCCGCGTCCCGTTCTCTCCAACGACGAAAGACACAAAGCACCCAGCTCGCTCCGCGACCCACCGCCCCTGATCTAATGGCTGATAGCTGATAGCCGATGGCTTACACCTGTCGCCGGGAAATCTGTCGCCTGCCACCTGTGACCTGTCACCTGCTCTTCTGTTACCCTGATGTGCCTTCACAAACAGGATGCCCGAGAAAAAGCTCATCATCGCCATTGATGGCCCCGCAGGAGCGGGGAAAAGCACCATCGCCTCGCGCCTTGCGCGCAAACTGGGCTATGTAAATCTCGAAAGCGGCGCCATGTATCGCGCCCTTGCCCTCAAAGCGATCGAATGGGACATCTCTTTCGACGATGGTCCTGCCTTGCGCAAACTGGCTGAAGGCGCGTGCATCGCGCTCGAACCCACGCTCGGCGGCAATCGCGTTCTGCTCGACGGAAAAGATGTCTCCTCCAGAATCCGTGAGCGCGACGTTACCGAAGCTGCCTCCCGCGTCTCTGTTCATCCCGCCGTTCGCGAATGGATGGTCGCCCGCCAGCAGGACATGGGCAAAGACGGCGGCGTAGTGATGGAAGGCCGCGACATCGGCACCAAGGTTTTCCCCAACGCCGATCTCAAGATTTTTCTCGATGCCGATCCGGTCGTGCGCGAGCAGCGCCGCCTCGATCAGCAGAAGATCAAAGGCCCGTCCGCCGAATCGATGGCCGCCGACCTCCGCGAACGCGATCATCGCGACCGCACCCGCGCCACCTCTCCGCTGGAACCTGCCAAAGACGCCGTAATCATCGACTCAACTCAGCTTTCCGAAGATCAGGTCCTTACACAGGTCGAAAAACTCGCCGAAGAGAAACACAATCAGGGAGAGTAGCAGTCGAGGAGAGTAAGCGCGTCTTATACCTTATGCGCACAGTCCCGCTTTAATGTGTCTCGTGCGTATGCAGAGCTAGCGTCGGATGCTTTCTACATTCGGCAAAAATTCGCGTGCGCACTCCAACGTTGAGCTATCGCACAGGATCTAACTCAAAAGGTTCGTGTCAGGGCGCGCCTTCAGGCGCGCCGTAAGGGCATAAAGAAGAGCGCGGCTTTAGCCGCAGTGAAAGCTACAGCACGGATCCGGTCTCACACAGGGAACCATTCGAACACAGCAAAAGGAAAGGGCACGGCTTCAGCCGTGCCAATGAGCTTTTCAGCGGCTTAAGCCGCTGAGGTTTGCTCAACCCCTGATCGGTATCCACCCGTGCTCAATTCTCCGTCGGCCCATCCGGAGGCGCTGGAGGCGCGTGCTTCGGTGGCTTGGGCGGCACCGGCACCGCGGGCACCGATGCATTCTCCATCTCGCGCTTATGCACCGTGATATTTCCATGCTCGCTATTCAGCACCACGTGCATTGCGCCGTTCCCGAAAGTTCCTGACGCCTTCCCGTCTTCATCGGTATTCGTAACATTCACACCCGGAAAATCGGCCTGCACTTCACCGCCGCGGCTGCGCGCTTCCATCTTGAAGCCAACCTTGTCAGGGACGCCCAACGTGATATCGCCGTTGCGATTGTCAATCTGTACATTCCCCGGAGCCTTCAATCCAACTTGCACGCCGCTGTTCTCGTCCTGAATGCGCACGTCGCCCGATACCGAGTCCAGCGACACATCTTTTGATCGCGTGCTCAACCGCACCGGTCCCAGCAGGTTGTCTCCGCGCAAGCTGTCTGAATCCAGATCAAGATCGCCATCCAGCTTGCTGAATTCCAGATCGGTGCGCGATGACTTGAAGTTCACCGTCTTGCCGATTTTCGAGAGCTTCAACCCATCGCTCACATCGCCATTGATCTTCACCGCGCCTTTCACGTCTGCGATGGACACGTCATTCGACTTACCCTGCACCGTAACATCGCCCGACACCTGCGAAACGCGCACGGAACTGTGTCCCATGTTGACGGCACTGCGATCCATGTTCAGGGCCACGTCGCCGTTGATGTCTTCCACGCTCACATCGCCGCGCTGGTCTGCGATCTCGACGTTTCCATCGCGTCCGTTCACGTTGACGTCTCCGCGTTGGGCTGCGATCGTCAGGGCCACTTTGCGGGGGAGCGACACGTTCAGATCCACCGTGACGGGATGGTCGCCCGCGCCCTTGGTGTTGGCATTGATCGTCACCAGGTTGCCCGACACTGTCACCTGCGGCTTGGTCTGCTCATTCCACTTCTCGGCTTCGTCCTTGTTGTCCGACCGAATCTTCTTCGCTGTGTTGATTTCGATCTTGTTCCCGCCCGACACATTCACGTTCACCGCACCGCGGTCGTTGACGATTTTCACTGTGGCCCCGGCAGGGAAATCCTGCGTCACCTGGTCGTCGAAGTCGAACGACTCGCCGAGAAATGGGATGTGGCTGTCGCCAATATCGAAGTCATCGCTCATCCCGCTGAGATCGACCCTGGAAATCTGGCTGGCAGCCAGTCCGCCAATGATCAGAAATATCAGCAGTACGACACCGCCTGCCCCTAGTCCTGGTGCAACCACGCCTTCCCGCTTTGCCCGGTAGTGTTCAACGAGCTTGAGCACGCCCCACAGAATCAGCAGCAGGGGCCAGTAGTGTGCAAACCACAAGCCCAGCCGCTTCCAGGAAATCAGGTGCAGATTCCCCAGCAGAAAAATCAGGCCCATTATGATCAGAATGACCGGCCCACCCATCGAACGCCGGCGGTGCGGAGGGGATACCACGGGACTAGACATGGTTCACCTCGCTGGAAGCTTGCGGCTCCTGCGATTGCGGTGCCTGCGGCGCAACTACAGGCGGAGGGGGCAGGGCTCCGGGGCCGCCAATGTGTCCCGCTTCGGATGCATTGCTCTGCAGTAGTTTGACCCCGCCAACGACCAGCAGAATCAGAGGCCATGTGCGGCCGAAATCCGGCCCATGCAAATTGTCGACCAGAAACAGCACTCCCACCGTTACCATGACGGCAGGCCACATGATGCAGCGCATCTTGCAGCGATCGCAGGTGCACGTGCCGTCCGTTTCGCCAAGCAATCCCCAACGCCTCGCAAACAGCCAGCCGCCAAAGCCGATCAGAATTATCGGCCAGAAGCGGTCAATGCCCGACTCAAACAAGCCCACCGTGTTCAACAGGAAAATCAGGCCAAGGATGATCAGAACCACGGCTCCTGTAGGAACGCTGTTCCGATGGCGTGGCGCTTCGGCTGCCAGGAGGGGCGCGGTGCCCGGCACTACAGACGTTCCCTGGCTCGCGACGTCCGTGACGAAATGCGGCCGCGGCGTCGGTCCGAACATGCGCTCGAAACCAAACGGATCGGGCACGGGTTGCCCAAGTTCAAGAGCGTGAGCCGTCTTGTACGCGTCGAACACCAGGTAAAAGAAATACGCGAAGAAAATCGGGATCATGATCGGGCCGAAGTGATCGGCCATCCAGATCAGGCACACAAAGGCCATCACGTGTGCGAAGCCCTTCATGAATTGCCCGTTGTACATCGCGCCCACGCCTGGAATGAATCCGAGCACAGCGGCTAATCCCGGACTGGGCAGCCTTTCGGCCGTCGTGGGGGGCACAGGTGCTCCCGGAGCGGGGGGCGCGGGCAGCGCATCGCCGATTCGCTCGGCGAGACACTGCTCGCAGAATTTCGTTCCGCGCACGTCGCGTGCGCAGGCTGCGCACAGCGGCTTACCGCACGTGCGGCAATAGGCCACTGCTGCAACTGTGTTGTGCGTGGCGCAGTTCATACCAACCTCCTGTTCGTGGTCACCGACACGGCAGGTCCACATTCCGGCACGGATGCCAGCGCGGGCTGGTTTTCATCGCGGCTGTAATTCCTCTCCTGTCTGGGCTCGGGTTCTCCACTCGTGTTGTTCTTGTGATTCCGGTCCCGCTCTCGTTCTTCGTTCGTTCGGGCGGGTTGGGCTACTTTCTTGATCTCCTGCACCTTCGACTCGATCTCCACGACCAGTCGAATGTTCTCGTAGTACTTCACGACACGGGCCTGAGTCGTGTAGTACGTCCGGCGCAGGCCACTCCGGCTGAGATCGGCTTGCTTGATGTCGGTCGGCTTCACCCCGGCGACGCTCAACGCGACCGACAGGGAGAAAAATGCCATTCCGAACGACATGGCAAAGCGCGGCTGACGCACTGTACTCCACACCGGCGTCAGCAGGGAATCCGCCCATTCGCGAATTCGCTCGCCAAACGACGGCTGGTGCACCGAGGCCACGATCTCATGCAACCGGTAGGACGGGATTCCACTGGTTGCGGCCAGAATGTCATTCACCAGGTTGGCTGGAGGCTCCACCTCCACGAGAGACTTCAGCCAATGCTGCCCGGCCTCCGCTTCTGCGAACATCGGTCCGCATTTCGCGCAGACGCGGGCATGAGCCCGGAACCGCTCCTGTTTCGCACCAGTCAACTGGTTGTCGAGTGCGTCAAACAGGAGTGCTTCGAACTCGCTGCACTGCATACCGTTATGGGTTTCACCTGGCATCACATCACCTGCCTGTAGATACGTTGTAGGAGCCTTGCAAGTTCCGCTCGACCCCGGTTAATCCTGGATTTCACAGTTCCTTCCGGAACCCGTAGAACGGCTGCGATATCGCGGTAGTCCATGTCCTGTAAGTCCCTTAGAATCACTGCCTCACGGAGCTCGGGGGAGAGCTTTTGGAGGGCCTCATGCACGACTTTGCCCGTTTCCCGGCTCTGCACTTTGGTGTCGGGAGCCGGCCCCTTGTCGGGAATCTGATCGCTGAGGGGCATCGAATCCTCGTGTTCTGAAGCGGTTGCGTCGATCGAGTCGGTCAGGCGGTCCTGCTTGGTCTTGCGGAAGTGGTCGACCAGCAGGTTGCGGGTCATGGTCGTTACCCACGTCATGAAGGCGCCTCGCTCCACGTCGTAGGAGCTGAGCGTCCGGTACATCTTGATAAACACTTCCTGGGTCAGGTCCTGCGCGTCGTCGGAGGAACCGGCAAACCGGTAGCAGATGTTATAGATCCGCCGGTTGTATCGCTGGACAATCTCCTCCCACGCCACCGCATCGCCTGCAATGCAGCGCCGGACAAGACTGTTGACGATCTGCGCGTCTTCCAACGAGCGCTCCCGAAGAATTCCTTGCTTAGGTGGAGACGGCGGTGCGAGACCCGGCACGCCCCTGGACTGACATCTCAGAATGCATACGTCGATGTCCCCGCAAAAGTTCAGGCAGAGCCCAGTAAGTCATTATGCGGCAGGGAATTGTAGCAGGGGAGAGAATTTGAGCTGAACCCGTACGATCCGATGGAGCGACGGGCGTCCCCGCCCGTCGAGGCGTGGTCCATCCCGACAAGATGGAGCAATTCCAGCCGCACGAACCGCAGGCGCTTCGCGCCGGCGGTGCGAGGCCGCCCGCTGTTCCATCGTCTAAAGCGCGGTAGCGTGCTTCGGCTGATACAAGCCCACCCGCCCACCGCTGGGAAGCGGCACAGTTGTCGTGACGCCCCACGCCGCTTCAATCTTCTCGGAACAATTTACGCCCTTCACTCGCAGCTCTGCGACGGTCGCCGCCAGGTCATTGCACATCAAATACATCACAGCCCCGAGCAACGAGTGTTCGGCATGAGACTGCACGAACGTTCCATCCCCAGGATGGATCCCCATCTCCGCGGGAGGCATGCCAAAAATCAGCCACCCTCCGCCGACGTCAACCGCCTTGAAGCCAATCACGTTGCGAAAGAATGCGCGGTCTGCTTCGGCATTCTTGCTGTAGAGCAGAAAATGCACCCCGTTTATCATGGGTTCAGTCTAACAAGTAAGGGAAGTGCGAGCCCTTCTCAATGCCAGCCAATTGCAGGGGTTTCTAAACGATGTGCAGAAATATCAAAACGCTTTTCAATTTCGATCCGCCGGTGACGGAAGATGAAGTCCGCGCGGCTTCTCTTCAATTCGTGAGAAAGATAACCGGCTTCAACAAGCCCTCCAAAGCCAACGAGGAAGCATTCCAGGCGGCCATCGACGAGATCACCTCCATTTCGTTACGGCTGATGCATACGCTCGAAACCTCGGCGCCACCGAAGAATCGCGAAGAAGAAGCCGCTAAGGCCAAAGCGCGCGCGGCCGAGAGATTTGCCAGCTGAACAGGAGGCGTCGCGTAGGGCTCGTATCAGGGCGCCCCGCCCCTGACAGATTTGCCTGCTTTCAATGGCGCTTTCCGGAGCGACACGAATCGGTGTGCCAAGAGAACCTGATCTTCGACGCGCAGGCGCCCGAATGCCATCCGCCGAGAGAAATGTCAGGCCAGTCCTTAGTTCACCGCTGTCTTGAGCCCCGCCTCGTCAAGGGCTGTCCGGATCGCCTTCCAGACCTTGGCCTCGGGCACACTGCCGTCGAGGTCCACAACTTTGGCGTTCGGAAAATAAAGTGAAATCGCGTCCATCTCGCGATGGTAGTCCTTGATCCGCTGCTCTATGATCTCCGGTCGATCGCTCTCGCGCCCGGTCGTCTTGGCCCGCTCGCGGACGGTGTCGTCGGGCACTTGCAGTCGCAATGCAACCAGTTTCATTTTCAGATCCGCAAACATCTTGGCGAGCTCTTCTGCCTGAACCAGCGTTGCGGGATAGCCATCGAGTATCATCCCGTGGCTGAGGTCGGCGGTCTTCAGCCGCTCTCGCAGATAACGACTCATCGCCGGGTCATAGCGCATCTCAGCCAGCGAAACCCCTTCCCCTCGCAATCTGTTGAGTTCGGCCGCGTTATCCCGAATGAGATCCTCTATTGAAATGCTTGGAACTCCGTAAGTGTGGGAGATCGAGTCGGCGAAAGTCGTTTTTCCGCTGAGCGGTGGCCCGATCAGGATGATGAGCGGCTGGGGTGAGCCGGATGCCGCGGGCGGACTCGCGGTCTGCGCGTTCACAAGGTGGGCAAGCACCAGAGAGAGTGTGAGCAGGGTACTTCTTAGCATGGCTTCTCCAGAACAGATAGGATTTCGAGGCCGCCAGTATGCCACTGGCACGATTTCACTGGAACCCCGATTCGGGGTAATTGGTGAGATAGCGATTTTTCACCAACTACCCTTTTACCGTGATCTGGCGTCTTAACTCGTCGTATGTCTCTTTCACCTCGATTGAGACTTTGTTGTCAAGATGCACGACAGAGCCATCGAGCCCCTGATAGATGACTTTGATGGAATCGACGTTAACGAGAAATGGGCCCTGCTTGCGGGCGCGGTCTTGGGCGGTAAGCTCAATAAATACAGCCATGAGGCACGTCCTTTAGAGAGAAAAGGGATCGGATTCGATATGGAGCCTACGGAAACTCTTACATCCCATTCTGGGGAACTCCCACTGAGAGATTTGACAGCGTTCAATGGCATACCCTGAGTGCAAGAATCTTCCGGAAGGCACAGGTTTGCCCTACAAAGTCTTCAGCAGCAAGGGAACTGACGAGTATGGGCTCATTCAATATCGACCATTGCATTCACGCCGCCAACATCCTGCTACTGGCGGCGTACAGCGTTCGTGACATTCTGTGGTTGCGGCTGTTCGCGGTGGCGTCCTCGCTGATTGCCATCCCTTATTTCATCTTTCAACCGACCCCTTTGTGGGCGCCGTTCAGCTGGAGTGTTCTATTTACGGGAATCAATCTCTTTCAAGCAGGGCGACTTTTCCGAGAACGTCCTGCCGTCAGGCTGACATCTGAGGAAGAGGAGGTTCGGCAGCTTGCCTTTGGGGATTTGCCAGCCCGCGAAGTTTTATGCGTTCTGAGCATCGGATCCTGGACGACCTCAGGCCCGGGCGAGCCTTTAATTGAGCACGGAAAATCCATCGAATCCATTTCACTCATCGTTCGCGGAAAAGTGCGGGTGACGAAAGACGGACGGACTCTCGGTGAACTGGGAGCGGGGGAACTCGTGGGCTCGGCCCTTCTCGTGACCGGTGCTGTAGCGGAAGTGGATGCGGTGACGGCGGAGCCAGCCCGCACGCTGCAGTGGGATGTGGCGACGCTGGAACGTTATCTCAATGCTCATCCCGAAACTCGAAATGTACTACAGCATCACCTTGCACGTGACTTGGCTGGAAAACTGCTGCGTACGGGCAAGGATCCTTCTAACATCCTATAAGGCAAATCGAACGGCTTGAAAACGATTCGTCAAAGGGCTGTGCTTCACGATGCGAGAGGCAGGCATAACGAACTTCGGTAGCCGTATTTTCAACGGCGGGATGTATAGTTCCCGTTCGACTTTGCTTGTGGTGTGCGTAACGATCGCATCATCGTACCTCGTCCCATCTCTGGTGGGGATGCTGGTTTCGAATCCCAAGACGGTGTGGCCGCTTTGGCCAGGTTGCGCGATTCTGGTAACAGGGTTGTTGTTGGTCCGGGTCAACGTCTGGCCGGTGGTTATTCCCGCATCCTTTGTTGGGTTTGCTGTTGCTGACCTGCAGGCAGGCGTGCCTCTGAGTTCGATCGCCCGGTTTATTCCGGGCAATACAGTCGAAGTGCTCATTTCGGCCATTGGTCTCAGATATTGCTTCGCCGGCGTGCCCAGGCTCAACAGCGTGAGGGCCTTGCTTAAGTATTCGTTCTTCGCCATCGTCCTTGGGCCATCCGCAGGAGCATTTTTTAGCGCGTCTGGCATCGCCCGCGACTATTGGATGGGCTGGAAGATCGTTTTCTTGTCTGAGGTGCTGGCCTTCCTGACGGTAACCCCTGCCCTGTTAAGTTGGGTAAGCGAAGGGCGCGTATTCATGCGAAGATCGCGCGCCCATCAGTTCGAGGGGGGGATGCTCATCGCCGGGCTGGTTCTTGTTAGCTACATCGTGTTCACGGTCCCTGAGAACAGCAGAACGCCGGCACTGTTCTATTCGCTGGTTCCATTTCTGCTTTGGTCCGCATTGCGATTCGGATGGTTGGGAGTTAGCACTTCCCTGTGTGTGGTGACCTCTCTCTCAATTTGGGGCGCAGTCTATGGCCGAGGTCCGTTTTCCCATCTGGTACCCCTAACCGACCCGTTACCGTTACAGATGTTCCTGGTTTTCGCCTCGATACCGTTTATGGCTTTGGCAGCCCTCGCCGAGGAGCATGAACAATCTGCGCACGTGGTCCGTGAAAGCGAAGAGCGCTTCCGACTGGTTGCGAACACAGCCCCGGTCATGATCTGGACGGCCGGAACCGACAGGCTTTGCAGCTATGTCAATCAACCCTGGTTGGATTTCACTGGTCGGCCGCTTGAGGCAGAACTGGGAAACGGCTGGGCAGAAGGTGTACACAATGAAGATCTGACACACTGCCTGGAAACCTACTCGCTGGCCTTTGATCAACGCCAGCCGTTTGCGATGGAGTATCGCCTTCGGCGTAATGATGGAGAGTACCGTTGGATCCTCGACACAGGTGTTCCGAGATTCAACTCAAACGGCAGTTTTGCTGGCTACATTGGATCTTGCCTGGACTTCACCGATCGAAAGCTGGCCGAGGACGCTCTTGCCAGCGTGGGGCGCAGGTTGATCGAGGCCCATGAGGAAGAACGTACATGGATTGCGAGAGAACTACATGATGACCTGGTTCAACGAATCGCATTGGTGACGATTGAACTAGAGCGATGCAGTTCGCAGACCGCTGACCCGACTGGGATAGACGATCGCATCCGGCAAGCCCGTCAGCACCTCTGTGACGTTGCAAGTGAAATTCAGGCGCTCTCGCATCGTTTGCATTCTTCGAAGCTCGAATACCTCGGTCTTGTGACGGCGGCCAAGAGCTTCTGCCGCGAGTTGTCCGAGCAGCGCAATGTCCGAATTGAATTCAAGCATTCGGAAATACCGGCCGCAGTTCCGAAGGAGATCTCACTCTGCTTGTTTCGAGTCCTTCAGCAAGCGTTGCAGAATGCTGTACGGCATAGCGGTACGCAGGACTTCACAGTGGAATTGTTCGGCAATCAGGATGAAATCCGTTTAATAGTGAGTGACTCGGGAATTGGTTTCGATTGGCGGCATGCGATCAATGGTCGGGGGCTTGGCCTGATCAGCATGCGTGAGCGGCTGCGTTTGGTGAACGGAGAATTGTCCATTCAATCGGAACCTGGTCGTGGCACCACTGTCCTTGCTCGCGTACCCCGCGGAAACGAACGCCATTCCATGGCAGTCACAGGGTAAAACATCTTTTTGCACGTGGCGATATGCGTCAGTCGAAGATCTGAACCGACAATCCGACGCTGACAAACTGTTTGCCCTCAAGAACCACGTCTACTGCCGCTGGAAAGGTCGCTTGCGGCCCTTGTTTTCACAACATATCCCCGGGCCCCTATCGGGACCTGCCTCCCCAAATCGTGATTTCACACGCTTAACGCAATTGTGAGGCCTAATGCACGCGGATTATTGGTTTCCTGGTTCATTGGTAGTTCTTACAGTTGCGTCAGGCCACAGCGCACGTAGCATCGCCTTGCAGTCAACCCTAATCTTCATGGGAGGAAGCGTGGTACGAATTCTGAGTCTCGTCTTATCCATACTACTGGTATTGAGCTGTTTCGCTGTGGCACAGGAGGATAACTCCAAGGCGGACATCTTCGTGGGCTATCAGTATACCCACGTAGCGCTTGGACATGACATCAACGGCTTCAACTTGAACGGCTGGAATGCCTCCGTAAGTGGGTACTTCAACAAGTATCTTGGCATAAGCACCGATTTAAGCGGTGGTTATGGTAGCCCGTTCGGAGTTAGCACCAGGACCTATACGTATCTATTTGGGCCAATCGTACGATTTCCGAATTCCTCCAACATGGTCCCCTTCGGGCACGTGTTATTTGGTGGAGCGCACCTCGGCGCCGATGGCTTCAACCTCAGCGGCTCCGACAATTCTTTTTCCTGGGCAATGGGCGGGGGAGTGGACGTCAAGGTCAGTCCCAGGTTTGCCGTACGCTTGGCGCAGGCTGATTGGCTGAGAACGCAATTCGCCGACTCGACGCAGAGCAATTTCCGTTACTCTGGCGGGCTCGTATTCAAATTCTGAAGAGGCTATCCAGGGCTATGAGGTCGGGCCGCATCCCTTCAGCCACTCGCTCACCGCCAGAATCCCGCATTTGTTGCGCCTTACCTTGCGTCAGTGCGCTGGCGGGAGCTGCCCCTTCGCCTTGTCGATCCCATACTCCAGCCACCCAGTCTCGACGAAATTCTCCGAGCGATCGCGCAAGACCTCAAGCGCCTTGATGCGCGCGTTCAACGCTCCACTATTCTTCGGATCTGACGCCAGCACGACATCGGTCAGGTGCAGCGCTTCAACGGGTTTTCCGGACGCGACCTTTTCGACAGCGAGGCGCACTACCGCATCGGCTCCGACCAGCTTGACCAAGTCCGGATAAATCGACGAGGGCGGGAGTTCGTACATCGTGGCAGGATTCATGTCGTACCAGCCGGCGTATCCGTCGTAGATGCCGCGGACCGACCAACTGACCTTCCCAAAGACTTCGTTGAGGTTGTAGCTCGCCGGCAGCTTGATCTCCTGCATCAGCGTGTAGACGTCCTTCCCGGCATCCATCCCTTTCACGGTTTCGTCGTGTACGTACTCAATTGCATCGCGATACCGTTTCAGGCGGCGAGTGATTTCCGCGTTGCCGACGATCGGACCTCCGTGCCCGTTGAGGACTATCTCAGGCTTCAGGGCCAGCACGGTGTCGAGCGACTTGACCCAGTCCAGAGCCCAACGCGGCTTGGTGCCTCGGATGGCATAGAGATTCGGAAACGAATTCGGCTCTGGGATGCCGATGCCCGAATAGTTGTCGCCAATGAATGCGGCCTTGTATGCAGGAATCCAAACCGTGAGATGGTCGGGTGTTTCCCCCGGCGTGCTGAACAGATCGAATTCGATGCCTCCCACTGTGAAGGAGTACTTCTCGTCGAACAGAATGGTGGCGTCGATCTTGGCCCCGTAGTCTCCGGCCCACGGACCGGCTGGTTTCGGCGGGCGACGGAAGGCGGCCGCGTTGCGCGGCGCAAAGAACCCATCCAACCGCGCGACGTAGTTGACGAACTCCACATAATTTCTCTGCGCGACGACCTGGGTGTCAGGTTCCTTCCAAAGCGAGATGCCGCCGATGTGGTCGGCATGCGCGTGGGTGAGAACGATGTATTTCAGCGGGCCGTTTTTTTCGGGAGACAGCAATTTCTTCGCGTCGGGCGCCTGGTCTGCAATCGCCGTATCAATGACCACACTCCCAGCGGGCGTATTGACGAGATAGACATTGCAAGAAGTCGTCGCCATAGAGATGGCGTCGTTGATCTTGACCATCTTCGGCTCATCCCGATCGGCAGCATGCGCAATGCACACGAGACCAAGGCAACTGAGAACCGCTGCCCGCAGCGGGCCGGTCATTCGCAGACAAAGGAACTTTGAAGGGACTTGTGTCGTGTGAAAAAAACGCATGCATCGAAGGCGCATCATGCCCACCTTGGACGCCTTCGGCTGTTATTCGTTAGCTGTGGAGAGACGGCGCCAAAGTTTCAAGGTTTCAAAGTGCCACAAGATGACATCGAGACTCCATGAAACCCCGATCAATCCTTGAAACTTTGAAACCCTGAAACTTTGAAACTTGGCAAATTCAATCCCCCAACCACTCGCCCAGCGCCTGCAAAGGCTCGATGTAGTCGCAGATAATCTTGGTTGTCGCCATCAATGGGATGGCCAGAATCAATCCAAACGCTCCCCAGATCCACGCCCAGAACAACAGCGACAAGGCCACCGCCAGCGGATTCAGCCGAAGCCGTCGGCCGATTATTTTCGGGTAAAGCAGGTTCATGGTCAGGATGTGCAACCCAACCACGGCAATAAAAACGATGCCCAGTTGTGATTTGTTGAGCACGCCCATTCCGGCGGCGATCGGCGCGAGCAGCGCGAAGAATAATCCGAGATACGGCACTAGTCCCACGAACGCACTGATGGCTCCCAGGAAATAGAAGTAGGGCAGGTGCATGGCTCCAAAGACAGCCGTCGATGCGAGAGCGTTCAGCAATCCCACCAGCAGGTTGCCGGCAATAAAGCTGCGCACCATTTCTGAGATCCGCCCAATTGTCCGGTAGGCCACCAGTCGTTTTTCTTTGGGGAAGACGCGCAGGGTCGCCGAATGCACGTGCGTCTTCCAGGTCAACATGAAATAAATCAGGAATGGAACAAAGCTGATGGCAAGTGCGATCTCGCCGAACTGGCTGGCGCCGCTCGAGATCAGTTTTGCGATCCCGTGCGATTCCTGCACCTGCACTTGAATCGGCTTTCTTCCAGTCTGTCCGGGCAACACCGAGCGCGTGCTGGTCTCAATCTGGTCGGCCCTGGCCTGCATCTTTTCCATGTCTTCGCGAATGGCGGCCGAGAACCTGGGCAACTCTTCCGTAAAGTCGATCGCGCGGTTATAGAAGAAGAAGACGAGTGCCACCGAAAGGCCGAGCAACAGAAGCAACGCGATCGCGGCGCCCACTGGTCGTGGGACGCGCACACGCCCCAGCGCCACCACTAGCGGATCGAGCGCAAAAGCTAGCAGCGTTGACACCAGCATGGTGACGAGCACCGGCTTGAGCAGGTAAATCAGGCCAATCGCCGCCGCGAATGCAATTACGTACTGAGCGACCACGCCGGCTTGCAGCGAGCCGCGTAGAAGTTCCACTTCGTCGCCGGGAGTGCCGCCATTGGATACGTCGACGTTGGTTACGACGCCGTTCGCAACAAGTTCTGGATTCGCAGTGGCCATGAAGGAGGACCGGACATGGTCTGCTCGCAAGTGTGCCGCGCAAACGCTTCGCCCCAGTCTGTAATCACGCTAGGTCCGAGTGAGACTTGGGTAAATAGGGTTAAGGCTCTAGAACGATCTCGGGCCTGTTGGAGGGATGCCGCGGAGATGTGAGTATGGCGAAGCGATACTTGCGACATTTTGAGACTGGGCAGCTCCGGCAGTGGTTTGGTCTCGCCATTTTTAGGCCGCAAGCCGTATTCGCGGGAACCCTCGCTGCGTCTGCCAGCCTTGACTTGGGTACACACCGTCCATAGCATGACCTGCGGAACTCGCGCAAGCTGCGCATAGATCCCCTCTTCGGAGCAAGTTATGACCGCATCTTCCCGCCATATGAATCGTCGATCGTTTCTCGGTACCTCGGCTGCGTTGATTGCCGGCAGCGCGCTAGTGCCGCGCAACGCTGCGTCTTACGAAAAAATTCTGGGAGCGAACGACCGCATTTCGCTTGGCCACATCGGCACCGGGCATCGCGGCGATGATCTGGATCTCATCGTTTCAAAACTGCAATCAAGCCACCACGCGGAGATGACAGCGGTCTGCGATTTGTGGAAGACGAACCGGGAGAAGGCCGTAGCCACCAACCAGAAGTACTATGGCCGGGCGCCGCGCGCCGTGCAATACCCGGAAGAACTGCTGGCCATGAAGGATCTCGACGGCGTGCTCATCTCGACGCCCGAGCATTCGCACTCTCCGATTCTCAAGATGGCGGCCGAGGCAGGAAAGGATGCCTACGTCGAAAAGCCGATGGGCAACGTGCTCGCCGAGGCCAAGGCAGCGCGCGACGCCGTGCTGCACGCGAAGACCGTGGTCCAGGTAGGTACGCAGCATCGCAGCGAGCCCTACCCGAACGCCGCGCACGAAGTCGTTCGGAGCGGAGCGCTGGGCGAAATCAGCAAAGTTGAAATCGTGTGGAACTACCACGGCCCGCGCTGGCGGGGCCGAGAAGAGGTTCAGCAGATCCGCGAGCAGGACACGGACTGGACGAAATGGCTGATGACCAAGCCTGCCCGCCCGTTCGATCCGCAGCTCTATTTCGAATTTCGTTTGTACAAGGAATTTTCGAGCGGCATCTCGGACCAGTGGATGAGCCACGGCATCGACCTGGTGCACTGGTTCATGGACGACACTGCTCCACGTTCGGTGATCGCGCACGGCGGAGTCTTCGCCTGGCATGACGGCCGCCAGAATCCCGACACGTTCCAGGCGCTGCTCGAATATCCCAAGGGATTTCTGGTCAGCTACTCGACCAGTTTCGGTAACGACGCGCCCAGCTTCACGCGCTACATGGGCAAGAAGGCGACGCTGTTCAACATCGGCGGCGAAGGCAGCCCGCGCTACCAGGTGATTGAAGAGAAGGGCACACACGAAGACGATTCCGACATCGACAAGAAGCGCGAATCGAAGTACGTGCTGCTGCCGGGGCAGACCCTGCCGCCCATGGGCATCGACGACCTGTCGCTCGAGCACATGGGCAACTGGTTCGACTGCCTGCGCTCGCGCAAACAACCCAACGCCACCGTGAACGAAGGCTTCGCGCATTCGGTCGCGTGCATGATGGCGGCGCAGTCGTACTGGGCGGGAAAGAAAGTGTACTGGGATGCGGCCGGCGAGACGATTGTCGATAGCCCGGTATCAAGCGAGTCGGCCGCGGCGAAGAAATCGTAAGCTGGGGAGCATCTGAACGATGGAGCGGCGGGCGTCCTCGCCCGCCGAAGAGGGCAAGATGCCCTCGCGACTGCCGGCGAGACGCTGGCGCTACAACATGCGATGGTTTCGCCTCAACGCGACTATGTTCCTCACTGTCTTCGCAATGGGATTGAGCGGATGCTGCTTGGGGATCAGACGGGAAACGATCTCGACGGTGGAGGCCAAGTGGCAAGGGAAGGTCGGCATCGCCTTTACGGTCACCCAGAGTGAAGGTACGAAGAAGCTGGAGGGGGCCCAGAGTGTCAGTTTCAAATTCTGCAGGTGGCGCACATCCGAATTTCGGGAACCCACTGACTTCAGAGTTCCCGTCATCAAAATAGATCCCCATGCGATCACCCTGTTCTTTTCGACGGATTATTCCGACCTGGTAATGCTCGGGCACCTGCCGTCCGAGTTTCGTGGAGGGAGAGTCACGATCGTGGGCTGCCATCCGGGACGGGTCTGCGAGTAGGAGCAAGCTGCCCTGTCGGCAAACTTGGGGTAAATTCTCGCGACCAGGCAAGGCCGCGGCCCTCATCGAGTAAATTTCATTTCCTTAAAGCTTAGTTTGGCGCCTGCGAGTCCCAGGATCGACGATTGACGCCTCGGACGAAGCCCCCACTCACCCTGCCCTCAGCATGCGGCTATAAACGATTCTAGCCTACTTGGCGCGCGTTTTATAATGTGTCGCTGGGTGTTTTAGGCCTCGAGCGTTCGCGTCAGTGGCGGTTTTTGCAATAGCAATTAGCTAAGTATGTGCAACCGGAAGAGTTGTGAGATTTCAGCTCACTGCGGCAGTCCGACCCGGCGCACCATCTCCTGAAAGCGCGCGTCTTTGCGCAGCGGATTCATTCGGGGATCCACCCCGATCCAGACCAGTCAAGTCGATCGCTGGCGGAAGGCCTTCTCCAGAGACTCGTAGGCGTGGTCGTTCTCACCCAGACCAAGATAGGCGTCGGCGATGAGGAAGTTGCAGACGTATCGCGTCTTTTCCAATTCGAGGGCCTGATTGAGCGCCTGCCGGGCGCGAGGCTTTTCTCCGGCGCGCGCGAATGCGGAAGCGGCGGTCGCGATCACGCTTCCGCTGTCGCCGCCGAGCCGGAGTGCGTTCTGTGCCGCTTGCACCGCTTCGTCTTTCCTGCCCAGGTCAGCCGAGGCAACCGCGAGGAGCGCATAGGGAAGGGCCGCCTGCGGTTCAATCTCCAGGGTGCGTTTGGCCTCGTCGATCGTTTCCTGCAGATGCCCCGAGAAGTAGTTCACCCAGAGAGTCCACGTGCGGGTCTCGACCGCGAGCGGGTCAGTGAGAAAAGCCTGGCGGGCGTGGGCGATAGCTTCGTCGTGCCGTCCCAGTGTGGCGAGATAGATTTCATAGGCGAGATGAGCGTCCGGCAAGTTGGGATTGAGTTCCAGCGCGCGATCGTATTCGGCCTTCGCTGCCGGCCAGTCCCAATCAAACAGCAGCGCCACATCTCCCATGGTGGCATGCGCGCTGGCGGAATTCGGATCGAGCTCCAAGGCTTTCTGGATGGCCTGCCTGATCGGTTCGCGGGCGTCCTGCGGTGCCATGTAGTAGGGAACCGCCCCGCTGTAAGTTTCCGCTAATGCCGCATACGGGCGCGCGTTTTGCGGATCGATTGCAATCGCACCCTGAAAATCCTGGACGGCCTTTTCAAATCCTTCGCGTGTTCCCTTGCGCGCTTCGTTCAATCCGAGAAGATATTTGCGGTAGGCCTCGGGATCGAAGTGCGCTGCGGTGACGACGCCCGTTTGCGACGGCAACAGCTCTAACCGCAGTGAGCCCGTGATGCGTTCGGCGATTTCCCGCTGCACTTTCAGGATATCGGTGAGCGGAGTCTCATAGCTTTCGGCCCAGAGATGCGTCTGGTCTCCCGCCTGGATCAACTGCGCGGTGATTCGGACGCGCTGCCCCACGAGTCGCACGCTTCCCTCGAGCAGGTAATTCACGCCCAGTTCATGCCCAATCTGCGCGATGGATTCTTTCGTGTGCTTGTAGCGCATGGCCGAGGTACGCGCGATGACACCGAGGTTAGTGGGCTGCAACTGGCCGAGCTGCGCAATCATTTCTTCGGTAAGGCCGTCGGCGAAATAGTCCTCGCTGTCGTCGCCGCTCAGGTTCTCGAAGGGAAGTACGGCCAGCATGGCTTTCGTCGGAACGGCGGCGGCACGTTGCGCGCGGTTCCGAAATCCGAACCAGTAAATTCCAAAGACAAGCAACACCACGACGGCAAGCCCCGCCCATCGGACGAGGTGCGACTTCGATTTGGGCTCACGCCCCGGCGACGGCTCGACCGCGGGGGTCGCCGTGGTGACCGGGGCAATAAAACGGTATCCGCGCCGGGGCAGCGTCTCGATGTAGCGGGGCGTGTCGGCTTTGTCGCTCAGCGCATCGCGCAATTTGTTGATTGTCTTGTTGAGCCCGTGCTCGAAGTCGACGAAGGTGTTGCTTCCCCAGAGTTTCTGTTGGAGTTCCTCGCGGGTCACGGTCTCACCCGCGCGTTCCAGCAGAATCTTGAGCACGGCAAGAGGCTGGGCATGGAGCTTGACCTTGACCCCGCTCTTGCGAAGCTCGCCCGAGCGGAAGTCGGCCTCGAAAACTCCGAAGCGGACGCGCTGGTCGCTCAAGGATTGGTCGGACGGAATTTGAGTAACGGGTGCGGAGTTGCCCATTTCTCCCGGCCCCACAGGACTGATTGGCGGTAAATATATCACGGGAAGACGTCGCCGAGCCGAGGGAGATGGGAGGATAAGTAATTTATTTGTAATCATTTACGCAGGGACAATCCTTCCACTCCACGTCCATTGCAGTCCAGACTCGATTGCTTGAGATTGCGTCCATCGTGGGGTTGGGGAAGATCTGAACCGCATCCGCGAAATTCTGTTTGAAGCAAGACGGAGGTTTTTTATGAAGACACGTCGGACTACTGCGCTCGCAGTTGCCCTGGTGGCAGGAGGGATCCTGACGGCGACATCTTTTGCACAGCATCAGGCCGCTCACGAGTCGCATCCGGACCGGGCAGGAGCTCTGGTCAAAGCAGTGCGTGAAGCGACCGAGCGATTCAAGGACGTCTCGGTGGCGGAGTCGGAAGGCTACAAGCTGACGTTCGGCTGCGTGACTGGGCCTGACGCGGGTGCAATGGGGCTGCATTACGTGAACTTTCCGCTGGTGTTTTCGGGGGTACTCGATCCCAACAAGCCGCAGATCGTGCTCTACGAACCTGCTGGAAACGGCAAGGTGAAGCTTACGGGAGCCGATTTCCTGGTGCTGGCTGAGCAGTGGGACAAGGCGCACCCTGGCACCCCGCCGGAGTTGATGGGACAGATATTCCACTATTTCGAGGCGCCCAACCGCTTCGGGCTTCCGGCGTTCTACACCCTGCACGTGTGGGCATGGAAAGACAATCCGAATGGCGCGTTTGTGAACTGGCATCCGAGCGTGTCCTGTAAGTCGTTCACGCCGGATTCGAACTAGTAACCACAAAACGCAGACATCGCTGCGGCCCGCTGCCGGGGTCGAAGCGAAGCGTCTTTGCATGAATCTGCGCGGCCGAAGAGCCGCCCACGAAATCTCAAGGAGACCTTTTATGAGTGCAACGCAAACTCCCGCCCTCGACATGGACAAGCTGAATCAGTTCGTCGGGCAATTCGTTACTGATCTTGGGGCAACCGTCCACGCAGGGCTGGTGGTGATTGGAGAAAAGCTGGGCCTGTACAAGACGCTGGCGACCGAAGCCATGACCTCCGTAGAACTCGCCAAACGAACGAAAACCGACGAGCGTTACATACGCGAATGGCTCTCTGCGCAAGCGGCTGGCGGCTACGTCATGTACGACGCAACGACGAACAAATTCAGCCTGAGCGAGGAACAGGCCTTCACGCTGGCGAACGAGAGCAGCCCTGCGTACCTGCCGGGAGCGTTCGAGCTGGCGCTGGGTTCGCTGGCAGCAGTCCCGCGCATCGCCGAATCTTTCCGCAGCGGCGCCGGCATGGGCTGGCACGAGCACGCCGACGGCGTGTTTCACGGGTGCGAGAAGTTCTTCCGTCCGGGATACGTCGCCAATCTCGTGACCTCGTGGATCCCTGCGTTAGAGGACGTCAAGAGCAAACTGGAATCGGGCGCCCGCGTGGCCGATGTGGGCTGCGGCAAGGGAGCGTCGACGCTGATCATGGCGCAGGCGTTTCCGAAGTCGCAGTTTTTCGGATTCGACTATCACGACAAGTCGATCGAAGGGGCACGCGAGTCGGCTGCGAGCGCCGGAATGAACGGGCGCGTGAAGTTCGATGTTGCGAAGGCCAAGGAATTTCCTGGCGGCAACTACGACTTCGTCGCGGTCTTCGATTGCCTGCACGACATGGGCGATCCGGTGGGAACGGCGAAGCATGTCCGGCAGTCGCTTGCGAAAGATGGTACGTGGATGATCGTCGAGCCGTTTGCGCAGGATCGGCTGGCCGACAACCTGAATCCGGTGGGGCGGGTGTACTACTCGTTCTCGACGTTGCTCTGCACGCCCTGCTCGCGCTCGCAGGAAGTGGGCTTGTGCCTGGGAGCGCAGGCGGGGGAAAAGCGGATTCGGGAAGTGGTAACGGCTGCGGGGTTCACCCGTTTCCGGCGCGCGACCGAGACGCCGTTCAACATCGTGTACGAGGCTCGGCCGTAAAGAAGTCGCTAGTCGTCTCGTCAGTCGCTAGCCGATGGAGCGACGGGCGTCCTCGCCCCTTCGGCGCTTCGTCGCCATGGCAGCAGTCCGTTGATGTACTTTCCGTGGAGGAGTGCGGGCGGGAACGCCCGCACGACTGCCGGCGGGAACCCTGCGATGGCAATTGTACTCAGGGTTGGCCCCATCCGGCGGAATGTCTGGCAGGACGCTGCTCTACGGGCGGAATGTTTGCCAGGATGCTGCTCCAGGGGAGGGGCCCGACTTCAGTCGGGCCAGAAAGTTCGCTCTGCCGTGCGGCTTCAGTCGCTGAGGTGTGCTCTTACGATCTTCGCGGACGCAGCACCAGTTCACCCCAGGCGCTAAAGCGCGCACGCACTATCAGAGATTTTAGGGGCACGAGTGAACTCGTGCCCTTCCCATTCTTGCCGCCGGTGGTGTCGGAGTGGGGGCGCTCGCCGATTTATTTCTTTGGAAAGTTCGGATCGTTCTTGATCTCGCGAATCTGCTGGATGTGGCGCTCAGCGTGGGTGGAAATCTCTAGCATCCATTGCCAGCAATCGATCAGCTCTCGATCTCCGAAGCTGTGGGCGCGCATGTCGTCGTTTGTGGTCTTGATGTAGTCGATCATGGTGGCGCGCAGCGCCTGGAATTTCCCGAGGGCCTCGCCCAGCTCCTTGTAGGTGTCGACCTTTTCGTGGCCGCCGCCGGTCTTCGTATGCACGACGCGATCGACGCCGTACCACAGGATGTCGGCGTCGGTGGCCGTCGATTTCTTGTCCTTCATATCGGGTGCGGCCTTGAGGGCTTCCTTGATTTCGCGCCAATAATCCGGTTCGGCCACGGCCAGATGGGAAACGACTTGGCGGATGGTCCATCGATCCGGCGAGGCCTTGTACTCCAATTGCGCCGGCGATAAGCCACGCACCTGCTCGGCGACCATTTGCGTGGTCATTTCAAAGTGCACCAGGAGGTGTTCGCGGTCGTCGTCGGTCATGGGCGCGGCGAACAGGGGCGCAGACAATACACAAATAGACAGTGTGAGAATTGCCCAATCTTGGAGTCGATGCATGCGGAGTTTGTTCATAGGAATGTGGTCGCAGTGGTTCTTTACACAACACATCCCCTTGGACGACCGCAGGCGAGAAACGTGATCACACGCCGAAAGACGGCGAAGGAGAACATCAGGAGTGCATACGAGGCGACCCAACGTCACGCAACAAAATCTTTCGCTGAAAAGCAAACTCTCCCGAGATCTCGTTATATCTGGTGAGGCCGATGACGCTCTTCGCGGGCGCAATCTCGGCGAACAATCTCAATGACAGCAGGAGAATTCCATCATGCACGCTCACAGGATTCGTGTACTTTCCACTCTTATGTCCTTCGCCGTTGCCTTGTCGGCCGTTTGTATGGCTCAGACCCAAGGCGTAGCGGGTCCGAATGTGCCTGCTGTCGGACAGAACAGGTCGTCACATGGCAGAGTGATGTCGCCCGCATCCAGCATTGCCCATCCGGGTGACAGAGGAGTCCGTGCGCGCACTCACTTGCAGGTGTTCATGCCCGAAGATGCGGTGCCATTTGCTGGACCTCCCTTTGCTGGTCTGGGTTTTGAGACTCCGGCATCGCTCGCCTGCGTGTACTCCCTCGTGCCGAAGGTATCTTCGTGCAATCCGAATGTCGTTACTGCGAATCCCACCGGGGGATTCGGGGCGATAGCGGTGGTCGTTGCATTTCACGATCCGACGGCATTGGCGGACTTGCAGACTTTTTCTACTCAGTTTGGCTTGAAAGCTCCGAACCTGACTGTGGTTTTCGCAAGCGGCACCAAGCCTGCGCAGGATCCTAGCGGCGGCTGGGAACTGGAAGCATCCCTCGATATGGAGTGGGCGCACGCCATGGCTCCCGACGCCAAGCTCTTTCTGGTGGAGGCCAAGTCGAACAGCTTAGCCGACCTGCTGGCCGCAGAGTCGGTGGCTGGCAATCGGGTGGCAAGTGCCGGTGGCGGGGAAGTTACGAATAGCTGGGGCAGTGGCGAATTCGCCGGCGAGACCTCATTCGACTCGGTGTTTACGACTCCCGGAGTCGTCTATTTCGCCTCCTCAGGCGATCAGCCGGGCGTAGAGTATCCGTCGACTTCTCCCAATGTGGTGGCGGCGGGAGGCACGACAACGGCCCGCAACCCTTCCACTGCAAGCTTTTTGGTGGAGCGGCCATGGGACCTCGCCGGCGGCGGTTTTAGCGCTTTTGAACCACGCCCTATCTATCAAGACGTCATCCAAACAATCGTGGGAACCAGGCGTGGAGTTCCAGACTTGTCGTTCGACTCCAATCCGGTTACCGGCGCGTGGGTATTCGACTCCACGCCGGTACAGGGCGCGGGCAGCGGATGGTTCATCGTGGGAGGAACGAGTCTCGCCTCGCCCGCACTTGCAGGCATTGTGAACGCAGCCGGAAGCAGGCTCGGCTCCAGCCAGGCAGAGTTGAACCTCATCTACAACAATTTGGCGATTACCACGGATTTCAATGACATCAAAACCGATTTTTGTGGCCCTACGGCTGGATTCGTAGGGAAGTTAGGGTGGGACCCCTGCACCGGAATCGGCAGCGTCAAAGGCAAGATCGGGAAATAGGTAAGAACAACGGTTCCGCGACGTTCAATGGAATGATAGTTGGCGCGGTGGAGCAGGTGAACCATCGCGCCAGATCGGAAACAAAGTATGTGGATGAGATTATGCGCCATGTGTAAGAAGCTGATGCTGAAGCCCGACCTGAGCCACTCGGTGCAGTGCCAGTGCGGGTGGGAGTGGTAGTCAGAAGCGAAATCGTGGCTCCTTGCACCATACAAGCAGGACGCGTTGCGAATGGGGAGGTATGGTAATGGCCAGGGTGATTGAGTTCTACGTACCGGGCAAATTCCGGCGGGGTGCAAAGTGGATTCCGCCAAGACAACGCGGAAAGGTCATTCAGTTTCCCGTACTGCAGAAGAAGTCAGCGTAAAGCGAAAGGGTTTTGACTGAAATATTGCGCCAGCCA
>Ga0209811_10000012_pt1 | contig 91503 bp, 94 predicted proteins | sample Coa_R1_6_FD_187161 | JGI IMG/M metagenome (GOLD analysis project Ga0209811, IMG submission 187161) | Surface soil microbial communities from Centralia Pennsylvania, which are recovering from an underground coalmine fire. - Coalmine... | ecosystem: Environmental > Terrestrial > Soil >... | reverse complement strand
TTCGGCGCGATCTTCCTGGCCCTCGGCTCGGCGTGCGCCAGCATCAGCGACGCGCAGAGCCTCCTCCAGCCCGCGATGATGCTGATGTTGCTCGGGTATCTCGGATCGTTTGTCGCGATGCGCGCACCCGACTCCGGCCTGGCCGTCGGCATGTCGCTGTTTCCGACGATGGCGCCGTTCACGATGATGCTCCGGATGGCGATCCCGCCGGGCGTGCCGCGCAGATTCGCCGTGAACGCCACCTGGCCCGCGTCGTTGATCGCGGGGACCTTATCAATCTGAGTCGGGGCGACCTGGTTGATCTCGAGAATGGGCGAAACGGGCATGGCGTGTTCCTCAGTAAGCAGGCAGTTCGGCGTAGCCCTGGAAGCCCATCCCGACCACGGATGAGACCTGGTAGACCGCGAGGTAGAGCGTCGACGTCGCCTGGTAGAAGCTGTCGGTGGTCATCTGCCCCGACGTGTAGACGAAGGTCGCCGCGGTCAGGCCCATGTAGGACCGCGTGTATGACAGCGGATTGGCCGGGTTGAACACCAGGATCGCGCCCGGGCCGGGCAGGATGTAGGCGTTGTAGAGCTCGGCGGCTTCGAACAACGGCGCGGTGTCGGTGCCGTCGATCAGCGGGCTGCCCATCCGGGTGCGCCGGGTCCAGTAGATATTCAGCCCGGTCCCGTCGACGGCGCCGCGGCGCATCCAGACCGGGGCGTAAGGCATCAGGTCGAAACCGCGATAGGTGAAGGCGCTGATCGGGGCCTGGTCGAGGAAGCGGCCGCTGGGCACCAGCTTCCACAACTCCTGGACGTTGATTTCCGCCAGCGACAGTGTGTTGCCGCCGATCTTGCCGGCCTGCAGCATGATGAAGCGTTCGCCGGCGGTGTGGGTGTTGGTGGCCCACTCGGTGCCGCGGCGGCCGCGCAGCAATTCGGACAGCGTGTACGAACCGTCGTTGTTGAGGGTCACGGTCTGGTACTGGATGATCTCCGCGCCCAGCAGCGCCGCGTTGGTCCCCTGCAGCATCTGGTCATAGGTGCAGCTCAGCGGGAATGTACTGCTGCCGTTCAGGATGATGGTGACGGTGTTGAGGTAGTCGGTGGAGAACTTCGCCGCGGTGTCGCCGAGCGCGTCGAGCGTGGTGGCCCAGTTCACGGAGAAGGGGATGTTGATGTAGTCGTTCCAGGTCGCGGAATTGTCGGTCGAGCGGAATATCTCGCCGGTGATCCAACTGCCCGCGGTGCTGCCGACGGCGTAGTAGATCCGCGTTGAGACCCCGCCGGTGTCGTCGCTGTCCTGCAGCAGCGGCACGTTGAACTGCAGGAAATCGGCGAACGGCGCCTGGGCGACGGTCTGCGGCAGGCTGCCGTAGGTGGCGCCCTTGATCGTCGACGGCAGTTCGTAGGTGGTGTTGTCCTCGAAGGCGGCGTTGATGTGGATCGACAGGTCGGCGCCGATGTGCTGCTCCTCGATGCGCACCTCGTAGATGTCGCCGCTGTCCATGTTGACGGTGACGTTGTCGGCCGGATCGAGCCAAAGATATTTCCACGGCAGCACCGTCTGCACCGTGTCGCGCTCGGCCCACATCGTCCACAGCCACTTGGTGGCAATCTGGGTGGCCTCGAGATTGTTGGTGATTATCGGCAGGTCGATGGTCATGCGGCGTTTCGACCACACCGTCGGCACCGGCGCCTCGGTGCGCTTGGCGTAGGTGGCGCCGGTCTGAAAATCCAGATCGACGTCCTGGAACCGCAGCGACAGGATCATCGGCAGTTCCTGCTGCTGGGCTTCCTTGACTCGCCAGAACTGCGACGGGTCGTTTTCGTCGAGGCTGACCAGGTCGCGCTGCGGAATGGTGACCATCGAGGGCTGGCCGCGCGGGATGAATTTGAGCGTGTAGTCGCTCTCGATCATATCGATCTGGTAGACGTGGCAGAGGTCCGCGATTGCCGCGCCGGCCGATTTCAGTTCCTGGATGCAATAGCCTCGCGTCGTCTGGGTGACCAGGTTGAGGTCCAGCATCTCGTCGGTCATGCCGACCCGGTGGCAGATGTCGCGGATGATGGTGGCGACCGGCACGGCGTTCCTGTCGTCCACCCGGAACATGTAGGCGACCACGAGCTCGCCCGCGCCGGCGGCGGCGAAGCCTCCCACGTTCGAGGCGACGTAGGCGACGTAATTGCCGTAGGAGTTGGAATTGACCCCGGCGGCGGAGTTCGCCCAGTGGATGTTGTTGTAGGCTTCTTCGGTGCGGACCGGGCTTTCGGTGACCCGGCCGGTCGCCATGTCGATGTCGATGAACAGGTGGTCGCCGTCGAAGAAGATCTGAAACAGGCCGCCGCCGGTGAGCGGGATGTAGCCCAGCGTGGTGTCGGCGTAGCGGTTGGTCCAGCCCAGCCCGGCGCCGCGGCCGGTCCAGCCGACGCCCGTCAGGGATGACCATTTTATGTAATTCTGGCCGCCGGCATCGATGATGATGCTGTCATCGGTGGCGTAATAGAATGTCCGCCAACTCATGCTGACGCTGGTGATCAGCGGTTCGCCCCAGTCCGCGAGGTTGATGGTGCCGGTCAGCTTGAAGTTGCCCGAGGAGCCCTGCACCGACGGGTCCTGGCCGGCGATGATGTCGGTGTACAGCAACACTCGGTAGAGCGGGTCGACACTCCCCCCGTAGCCGTTGAGGATCCAGAGCTGGCGGGTACCGGAGATCTGGTCGTCGTTGCCCAACTGGAACTCGTGGTATCCGTTCGGATACTCGACCGGATACGGGTTGCTGATGAGCATTCCCAGCGGGTCGATCAGGAACACGCCGGGTCCGCTGAGCACGCCCACGATCATGTCGGACACGCCGGCGGTCGAGTTGCCCTGGCCGTAAACGGCGATGCCGTTGCAGGTGTAGTAGCGGTCGGGCGCGGTGCGCGGCACCATGAGGGTGTAGGCGCCGCTGAACGTCATCGGTCCCGGCTGGATGGTGATCAGGGCGCTGTGCACGCCGTTATGGCCGGCGACATAGACCATTCCGGACGGGCCGCCGGCAATCCAGTCCGCCTCGAATTGCGGGCCGAGGGCGGTTGGCAGCAGGCCGCCCTCGAAGAAGATCCGGTCGTAGTCGGCCGACAACACCTCGGACATCGTGTAGATGCTGTAGGTTATCACCCCCCAATTAACGTAGGAGAACAGGTTGTCGTAGACGCTGCGGGGGTAGTAGAGGCAGAACACCATGCCGCGATCCCAGTCGACCGCGGTGCGGTAGTTGCTCCACCATTTCGTGGTGTGACGCGCGAGGATCTTCCAGGCGGTGTAGCTCTCGGCCGTGGTCGAGACAATGACCGTCGATTGCGGCATGCGGTTGCCGAAATGCGACATATCGGCCTCGTCGTAGAGCATGTAGGCAAGGCCGCGATAGGCCGGGCACGAGGCGCCCGGAATGACGTTCTCCTGCACCCATTTCACCATTTTCGGGTCGGGGAGTTGGGCCTCGTCGCCGGGGTAGGTGCGGATGGTGAAACGGTACTTGCACTGGTCCTCGGGGAACAGCGCGGTCCAGTCCATGAATAGCTTGCCATCGAGATAGAGCTTCTTGAACGTCACCGGCCCTTCGCAAACCGCCAGTGCCACGCTCTGGTTGTAGTTGTAGGCGATCGTGCCGAAGGCCTTGCCGACGGTATGCTCGTGGGTGGAGATCGGGCCCTGCCAGATCATGTTGACCGGCAGCCGCATCGTTCCCCACACGATGGGGATCGGCTTGCCGTAGCTCGAGTTCATGATCTGGACGTCGGGGACCAGCGGCTTGGCCTTGGCGCGGCCGAAGATCAGCGAGCCGATGATGCCGCCGGCCAGGGAGCCGATCATGGAACCGAACGGCCCGCCCACCATGCCGCCGATATAGCCGCCGGCCATGCTCAGAGCTGACGTGCCGACCTGGGCTCCCATCTGCGAGCCCATGGTTCAGATCTCCATGTCGGGGAAAGCCAGCACGTCGATCGCGCGCAGCGACCGGGTGACCGGGTTGTCGTCGTAGGGTTCCTCGGCCACCCCGGCATCGATCCGGACGTGCAGGATGTGCGGCCGGTACTCCTTCATGGTGAAGAAGCCGACATGACAGGGCAATTTGACCTGGGCGAACACCCCGATGCAGCCGGTGAGGTTGCCGGTGAGCGACATCGGCTTGAGCCATTTGCGCATCGTGGTCAGCACCAGGCGGCGCGGATGCGGCTGATGGGAGTAGTCCGGCATGTCCTCGTGCGGCACCCCGAAATATTTCGCCACGACGATGCCGAGGCCGAGGCAGTCGAGGCCGCGTTCGGTGCGGCCGCGATGCACGAACGGCACGTAAAGCCATTGGCGCGCCTGGAAGACGATTTCGTCGCGGGTCATCCTCATGCGTCCGGATAGGACAGCATGCGGTCGATGCCGGGGATGTCGGTCTCGGCGCGCATGTTGAGGATATTGTTGAATTTTTTCAGGCAGGTATCGCGCCTCTTGTCGCAGCCCGGGTGGTACCAGAACTTGTCGTTGATCGCGATCGGCATCATCATGCCGAGATACATCGAAACGGTGTTGCTGGCCGGGTCGTAGGTTTTCAGTTCCATCGACACGCCGGTATTGTTGCCGGTCATCCACTCGAGCGAACCGGCATCGAGATAGGGGTCGCCGAAATTCTCGATGATGATGCCGCCGAGGATGTCGCCGCTTTTGGTGACGCTGCCCCGAAGGCCGGTGCCGATGGTTATGGTGAGACCGATCGGCCGGTCGTTGGGGCCGATCCAGGCAAGGCCGGCAAGGGCGAGATTGCTGTGGATCAGCACGTCGGCGATACGGCCGATCGCCTGCTCCTTCTTGGTGTCGGTGAAGAACTCGACCGTGCAGGTGTTGATGCCGTCGCTGATCTCGACGAGGGTGCGGATCGAGACGCTGTTGGTGGTCATGATCGAGGCGGTGGCCCCGTAGCTCGCCCCGGCCGGATAGGACAGCGGATTGGAGTGGAAGCTGTGGCGATCGAGGACGCCGAGCACGATGCCGATCTGGCGGTAGGCGGGGACGCATTCCCAGACCACCTGGAAGTCCTCGACGTTGGCGCCGACCGTTATCGCCCACGGTGGCTCGCCCGGGCCGGTGGTGCCCTGGTTCTTCGCTTTGAAGATCGCCTGCATCAGTCCTTCGTCGGTCGGGTTGGTCGGGCGCACGTAGAACCCGGCCGGGACGAGTTGGCCGGCTTGCCAGTATTGCGGCTTGATCGGCACCTTGCACTTGCTGTCACCGAGATCGGCCCGGCACAGCGGCGAGTAGAAATTGCCCAACTCCTGCACCAGCGCCTGGGTCAGGCCGCGCAGTTCGGCCGAGAAGGTACCGTTCGGCGAGACCACGGTCTCGCCCAGCCAGCCGGTGCGCATGCGGATCGGCGTGAAGCCCGGGGATTTCCAGTTGATGAAGAACAGGTAGACCCGGGCGTAGTCGAACATGCGGTTCTTGACGTCGCGCTCGGTGACCCCGCCGGGACTGTCGCTGAAAAACCCCATCACGTTGAGGTTGTCGATCTGGCCGGTCGAGCCCGACTGGATCGCGGTCTGCGAGAACCCCGCGGTCGACAGGTAGGTGATGCCCTCAACCACGATGTCGACGTCGAAGGTGGTGAAGCCGAACTGTGCGCCGTCGGTGCGCACGATGTGCCAGCACGCCGCCAGGGTGGTCACCCCCTGGGCGAGGTGGGCTTTCATCGTGCTGTCGACGGAGTTTTTCGGCATCAGGAGATTTCCCGGATTTCGACGACCGGGATCGAATCCCAGGAGTAGATTTCAGTCGTCGTGATGGTGGCCTGCATCTGGTCGACGTCGAAGCGCACCGGCACGTCGAATTCGCAGGCGACGCCGATCTGGTTGTTGGCGACGCCCCAGATCGCATTGTCGTTGAGCGTGATCAGGCCGTTGGTGGTGTTGACGGACCAGCGCGGCTGGAACACCTCGATGCCGTTGACCATCACGCGAACGCTGCCCGACACCGGCTTGGTAATGTTGCGGGTATAGACGCGACTGCCGTCGCCGTAGGTCTTAACGATCTGAAAGACCTTGCTGTTGGCGTTGGTGATGAACATCACCGGGATCGGCAGCAGGTCGCCGGGGGCGTATTGCCAGCGGGGCACACGATAATCGATCCAGTCACGAAAGCGAAATCCGTAGGCGCGACCGTACCGGGCGGCAAAAAAATCGATCAGGGTTTCGATCTGCATCTGGGTTTTCAGCCCGTGCTTGACGTCCCATTTGCCGCGCGATTTGCCCCAGTTGATGTTGCGCTGTTCGGAGCCTGACGACAGCGTCACGACGCTGGTGGAAAACCGCATGCCGCCGACCGCACCCTGGGAAATATCGGGCGGGAACTGCACTTCGTCGAAGGAGATGCCCATTACGGAATGCTCCTCGCGCGCGCCCGGGCCATCGCCGTGTTCATGTGGTTCTGGACCTGGTCGCGCGAGGCCATGAAGCTCTGCGCGTCAGGCGTACTGACGTTCCAGGTGTGGTTGTGAACATCCCCGCCACCCCCGCCACCGCCGAAATTGCCGGCCGAGACGCCGAGCCGGCCGGAGCCGTCGCGGCGCAATGGCAGGATCGCCTCGCTGCCGCCCTCACCGGCGATGCCCTGGCCGCCGGCGAAGCGGAATACCGTCGGGGCCTCGACGACGGAGTTGCGCAGGCTGGAAAGGTTGGTCACGCCGCCATTGGCGAAACGGCGCAGGCCGGGCACGCCGCCCTTGGCGTAGATGCCGGTGGGCGCGAAGGTGGCGCCGCCGCCGCCAAAGTCGCCGAAGCCGCCGCCCATGCCGCCGCCCATGCCGAAATCGCCGCCCATGCCGCCCATGCCGCCGCTGAAATCGCCGGCCATGCTGGGTGTTGGCACGTCGGTCCAGCCGCCCTCGCCGCCGCCGAAATCCCCGCCGCCGTAATCCCCGCTAAAACTGCTCTTGTAGGCGCCGCCGACGTCGTAGGAGCTGTCGTAGAAGCCTGAGTCCGCGGTGCTCTCGGTGCCGTAGTATCTTCCGCCGCCGCCATAGATGTTGGAGCCTTCGAGGCGGTTGCCTGGGCCGCTGCCGATCGAGGCGCGCGGGCTGCCGCTGAGTGAATCGGTGGCACCGCCGGTTCCCTTGACCGGGTTGCCGAGGATGTATCGGCCGATCAGGCCGCCGGCCTTGTAGGTGCCCTCGCCGAACAGCTTGTCGGTGCTCCAGCCGGTGAAGCCGCCGGCGTGCTGCATGATGCGCTGGAGCAGGCCGCCCTGGAACAGGTTGCTTATGCCACTGAAGAGGCCCCCGCCGCCCCCGCCCCCGCCACCGCCGGTGGTGGCGGCGAAGGGCTTGGTCTGGCTGTCGCGCTGCCACGACGGCACGTAGCTGGTGCCGCTCTTGTCGTCGGCCGCACTGAGGCGCGGACCGCCGCCGACCGACAGACCATCGCTGGCGCCGCTGCCGTCGGGGCGTTCCTCGGCGCCGTTGTAGAGGCCGACGACTGCGTCTGTGGCGGTGGCGGCGATGCCGCCAAAGCCCCAGGTGCCGCCGCCGCTCATGTCGGCGGTAGTGCCGCCGGCCATTCCGCCGCCCTCGGCGGCGTATTGTTCCGTAGCAGTAGCGTAGCTGCCGGCGGTTTGCTTGCTGCCGGCGACCGCCCCGCCGGTGCCCCAGGTGCCGCCGCTGGTGCTGGTGCCGCTGTCGCCGCTGCCGGAACTGAACAGGTTGCCGATCCAACTGCCGACGCGGCCGAGCATGCCGTAATCCGAGGTGCCGCTTCCGCTGCTGCCGCCCCCGCCGCCCCCGCCGCCGCCACCGCCTCCGCCGCCCCCGCCACCACCGCCGCCGCTCAAGGCTTGATTGGAAGCCTTCTTGAGCGTGCCGAGGATGTCGTAAACGCCGCCGCCCGGTCCTTGCGAATCCCCGGCACTGCCCTTCTCGGGCGTGTCGCTGCCGAATATCGAGTTGAACAGGCCCTGCATCGCCTTTTCGAACGGCTTGGTGATGAAGGTCTGGATGGCGATCTTCTGCAGCGCGTTGCCGAGGCCGAGCACCGCTTCGCCGGCGGTTTGCGAGCCGGTGAGCACGCTCTCGAACGAGCCCGAAATCGCGTGTGCCGCACTCTGGGCCGCGTCGCGGTATTCCTGCATCGACCTGGTGCGTTCGTTGAGCGCGTCCTGCTCCTGGTTGGCGCGGATCAGATCCTTGCCGGCCTGCGAATCCTGCAGCCCGGGTTCTTTGGAGAACCTTTGCGCCAGTTCGGTGTAGCGCCTGGTGCGGTCGAGCTCGAGCGGATCGGCGAACGGGCCGGCCGCGTTGAGCGCGTTCTGGACCTGCTGGCTGCGCTGCATGCCTTCCAGGTCGCTCTTGGCCTGGGCCTGGGACTGGGTGAATTCCTGGGCTTTCGCCAGGTTGAGGAGTTGCTGTTTGCGCGCCTGCTCGTCGACGATGCCGCTGCCGCGCTGGCGCACTTCGGCCTCGACCTGCATCTGCGCGTTCAGCGCACGCAGCTTCTCGGTCTGCTCCGCGAGCGTGCCGGTATAGGTTTGCTGGATGCGCTGCTGGTCTCCGATCGCGGTCTGGGTTTGCGCCTCGGTCAGGCGCTGTTCCTGGGTTTGTCCCTGAATGACCCGCCGGCGTTCCAGAGCGGTGGTCGGACCCTGCAACTCCGGCAGTTGGTTTACATCGGGGGTGATGACCCGCTGCGCTTCACCGGGCTGGTTGCCCAGCGCGATGCGCCGGTTCGAGGTCTGGACCTCGGCGTCGAGGGCGTCCTTCAGTCCCTGGAGCGTGCGTTGGCCGGTAGCGAGGTTGTTCGCCTTCAGTCGTTGCGCGACGGCGTTTATTTCCCCGATCAGCCTGGGGGTCTTGTTGCGCCAGTTTGGCTGGATATCGCCGCCGCGCGTTATGATCCTGTAAGCGTCGGCCGCATCCTCGGGGGTCAGGATGTCGTTTGGATCCGCCCCGCCCGTGCCGCCGCCGGTCGCGCCACCGGCGGGAGCTGGGGTCGAGGTTACCGGTGTGCCCGGAGTGAGTTGGGTAACCGTCGGCAATTCGGGCTCGCCAACCGAGGTAGCGATCTGGCCCAATGGCAAATTCAGGTTGACGCCGGGATGGGCCCTGAGCAGGGCCTCGCGCGCGGCGTTGCCCCAGCGCGCGCCGGGGATTTTCGAGGCCACCTGCATCTGCACGTCGGGCGGAGCGGTGAGCGCGGAAGGATATTGTTTGAGATCGACCCCGGCTTTCGGCGCGAAATCCCGCCAGGTGCTGGGCTCGATCTGCATGTAGCCCTCGGCCGGCGCGTCGCCATACCGGCCCTCTTTCTGCACGATATTGGAACCGAAGCCCGCGCGGCCGCCGCCGCTTTCGGGGCCCGCGATGATGCCATAGATGCCGGTGATCGAAGCCCGCGCGCCGCCGCCGGTCAGCGTCGGGCCGGGCATCTGACCAGCCTGGGTCAAGGTCTGGAGTATCCTGCTGAGTTCGTCGCCGAAGCCGCGCATCCAGGGCGGCAAAGCCGTGCCGGCGATCGTGGCCGCGGTCTGTTCCGCCAGTTGCCGGCTTTTCTCGTGCAACTGGTTCATCGCCTCGATGATGCCCGACTGCTTCTGCAGCGCCTCGGCGATGCGCTGTTCCGCGTCGACCTGCCGGACCTTGGCCTCGGCGGTTGCCTTGGCTTTTTCGCCCTCCTCGCCTTCGATGCGTAACGCGGCCTCGAGCGAAGCCAGGGCCATGGCCGAGGCTTTCTGGTACTCCTGCTGAAGCTGGACCCGTTGCTGGGCCTGCTGCATCGGCACGCCCTGGTCCAGCAGGCCCTGGACCTGGATGTTGCCTTCCTGGCGACTTTGGACGGCGCCGCGAAGTCGGCCGGCCTGCTCTGCCGCCTGGGCGCCGAACAGTTGGTAGCTTTCGCGACGGTAGGCTTCCTCGGTGGCTCTGGCCTGGTCGCTGGTGAGCCTGACCTCTTTCCCGATCTCGACGCCGTACTGGTTCCGCGGCGTGTAGGCGCCTTCACCGGAGGGCAACTGGCCGCTGCGCTTGCGCTGCAGGATGTCGGCCTCGACGCCGCTGGCCAGGGCGTAGGCCTGGCGCGCGATCGGGTCGGCCCCGGCGAAACGCTGGGCGTCGGTGGCGCGCTGGTTGACCGCCGCGGTTTCGGCGGTGATCTGCGAAACCAGGGCGCGGCCCTGGGTGATGCGTTGCGACATCGCCACGGAGAGCGCGTCGAACGCGGCTGCGTCGGCGCGCACCGGATCGCCGCTGACTTTGAGGGCCGCCTTGTAGGCGGTGTCGGCGCGCAGCAGGTCCTCGGCGGCGCTTTGGCCTTTCTCCATCGCCACGGCAAGCTGGTTCTGCAGTTCGATCTGTTCCTGCACAGCCTCGTGCTGTGGCTGGAAAGTCTGCTGCATCCGCTGTTGATGGGTGAGCTGTTCGATCGTTTGCTCGACGCGGCCGCGGTTCGAGCGATCGTCAAGCTGCAGGGCGGCGTCGAGGCCCTGGCCGCGCCGCAGGGTGACCGGCTGGCCGGGGCGTATCTGCTGGTAATACTGGATCGCTTCCTGGGCCCGCTGGCGCTGGTTGGGATCCAGTCCCATCAGGTATTCGGAGATCTGCCCCTGCTCGAGCGCCGCTTCCTCGGGGCGTTGCAGGATGCGTCGCGACCGCTCCAGCCGCGAAATGTCGAACTGGCGCTGCCGTTCGCCTTCTTCAGCGCCGCCGAATGATTGCGCGTAGGCCCCCGCGACCTTGCCGCGGGGGTCGTCGGTTAGTTTGAGGATGCCTTCGACGCCGAGGATCTGCTCCGGCCGGGTCTGGCCGAGCGGGCCGAGAACCCCGGCGGCGTCGGTGCGTCGCTGCCAGATCTCGGCTGCCGAGAGCGGCCGCGTGTCTTCTTGTGGCTTTGGTTCGTAAGCGTTGACGAGGTTCTGGGCGTCGCGTCCCAGGCGGTTGAAGAACGCGCCGAAGAGGCTGTCTTCCTTTTCTCTGCCTTGGCGACTCCGGATTTCCTGCTCGTTTTGGCCGTACTGGCCCTGCGTCAGGTGGCGGAAGAGGTTGGTGACCGTGTTGTTTTCGGAGAACTCAGCAAACCGGTTGTAGTATTTCTCGTACTGGGCGCGCTCTTCCGGCGGCAGGCCCTGGATGCGCGCGAATTCCCTGCGTTCTTCGTTGTCGGGGGTGGCCCAGCCACGGCCCCAGAGCCCGGCCCGGCCAAAAAAGTTGCCGGTAAGGCTGTATTTGCGCTCGAGGTCCTCGAGTTCGTCGCGACGCCGTTGGTTTGTCTGCTCCTGCCGCTGGGTGCTGACATTCTGCTGGTCCATCAGCGCGCGTACGCTTGCCTCGCGTGCCTCGCGCTGACGGGTGAGTTCGGGAATGTAGGGTTGCCGCTCCAGGCGGAGCATGTCGGCGCCGGAGAACTGGTTGCCGAAGATGCCCTGCGCGACCCGCAAGCCGGCTTCCGAATCGCGGAACTGGCCGAGTTGGTTCCTGATCCGGTCGAGCACCATGTCGGCGCGGTTGACCGGGATGCCCTCGAGGCTGACCTTCAACTGGTCGAGCATCACCCGGGTCTGGTTACCCTCGGCGGTTTGCCCGCGCAGCGCCGCGGTGATGCGCGACAAGCCGGTTGCCAGGTCGGCGTTGGTGACGTTGAGTTGCTGGGCCTTGCTGACGAAGCGGTCGATGCCCTCGACCGAAGTTTGCATCTGCAGCGCGAAGCCCTGCGCCTGGGTCAGCATCTGGGAGTATTGGGCGAACGCCTGCTGCGAGCCCGACATCGCGCCGCGCAGCGTATTGAGTTGCGTCACCAGTCCTTCGAGGGTGCCGCCGTAGCTCTTGGTGGCGTCGGCCAGCTTGCTCAGTTCGCTGGCATTCGCGCTGTAGGAGGTGGAGAGGTCGGTGAAGTTCGAGACCAGTTGCTTGCTGGCGGCCCCGGTCAGTTGGGCTTGCTGGACCAGGGTCTGGAGAACGGAAACAGCGCGTTGTGCGGCGGAAGAGTCGATGTCGAACGAGAGTGAGGCGCTGCTGCCGCTCATCGCGATTTACCCACCTCGTTGTTCCGCCGCCTTGTGTTCATCCTCGATATCCTCGAACGGATGACCTTTCTCGTTGCAGACCTTAAGCCACACCCGGTCGAGGCTCAAAATCACGTCGATTTCCCAAGGCTCTAGCGAGATCTGGGAAAGCCGGCACCAGGCGTCGATCTCCATCCAGTTCAACGCCGAGATCTCGTGACGGCCGCGCGAGATCAGGTTGAACCACTCGAACAGGTAGAATAGCTGCCGTGGCTGCGGTGGCGCCATCAATGCGATCTTGTGCGGTTTCTTGCGCGCCCGCCGATAGTTTCTGAGCGCGTCCGCGACTATTCCGCTGCCTGCAGGTCCGGGGAGGGGCTTGTGGATTCGGAACTGGTATCGGGCGTAGCGTTCGAGGGCACTGGTGGCGCCGGCAAAAAATTTCCGTTGTTCAGCATGAAGTTGGTGGCCTGGAGACGCAGGTAGTCGAAACGCTCGTCGCTCCAGAAGATCTTGGCATTCTCCTCCGAGTAGGGCAGCGGTTCGCCGGGGGTGAGTTCGTCGAAATTCCACCCCACGGTGCAGGCGACCAGCAGGAGCGTGTCGGTCTCGTAGACATGCTGCGGGTCGGCGATCTGTTCGGCGGTCAACTGCTGGTCGGCGCGCATGCGGTTGATCGCGGTGATGGTCTGGCGGAACGCCTTGCTGGTCTGGCCGCGCAGGGTGATCGATGCGACGGTTCCGTCGGCGTTGTGCATTTTCTCGAAGGTTTCGGAGTGGCGGATTTCCATCGGCGCGCCGTCGTTGGCGCGCACCGGCATGACGCTGACCAGGCTGAATTTCGTTTTGTCGTGGCCGTTCGGTTTGATTTCGCTCTCGGACATGCTGCTCACCCTTCCTCGTAGGGGGTGTCTTCGTCGTCCTCGGGCTGGTCCTCCTCGACACTTTCCTCGACGTCGTCCTCGTTTTCCTCGTCCTCGTCCTCATCGGTGATGCCGACGATGTCGTCGTCGTAATCGTCGTCATCGTCGTCGTCATCTTCGTCTTCGTCGGGGTCCTCGAGCACGTCGGCTTCGTCGTAATCGTCGTCGCCGAGGGCTTCGAGGATGGCTTGCTGGATCGCCGCGGGGTCGTCCAGCGGCGGCTCGTAGCCGGGATCGCCCGGGCCGGGAACGATCTCATATTGGCCGATCGTGGGGAATCCTTCGATCGGCTCTTCGCCGGTTCCACTCATGATGAGGTCCTCCTCGGCGCCACCTGTACCCACGATTGGCAGGCGGCGCCAGAGGAACCAACAACTTACGGGCTGGAGGTCAGCCCCGGATCACGAAACCGAAGACCTTCCAGCCGAGCAGGAACAGCAGGATGAACAGCGGAAACCATCCGCCGCGGGTCCAGTAGACCTGCCCCTGCGGACCGCCCCAGACGCCGAAGCCCCAGAACATGATCCACAGCAGCATGAGCAGCCAAAAGATAAAGCCGATGTCCATTTGGGTGTCCTAAGCCAGGCTGTCCTGGATCTGGAACGTGGTGAGCGGCCCGGTGGCATCGAAGGTGACGTTCTCCAGCGCGGAGTAGTTGAAGGACTGGATCAGTGCCATGTCGCTGTCCGACTTGGTGCTGCCCATCAGCTTGACGCGCGGCATGACGAAGGAAACGAAATCGGCGCTCGGCCCCGAGCCGATCGTCAGCATGAGGTGGATGCCGACCTCGACTTCGTTGCGGAACGTGTTGAAGATGTTCTCGTTCTCGAACATGGCCGTGAGCGTCCCGGTGGTGCGGAAGCGGCCCTGGAAGATGTGCGGCACGATGTTGCTGCCGACCACCGGATCGGCGCCGAGCGCGCCAGCGAGCTGGATGTTCATCCCGGTGATGACCGCGACATCGACGCCGTTGAACTCGACGATGCCGTTGACCGCGGCGAGCGAGGACGAGGTCGTGGTGGGCGTGGGCGTGGTGAGCTGTTGGGTTGGGCTCTGGATCATGTTCATGCCGATGACCTGGCTGCTGAACGTCACCAGTCCGGTGGCCGGCAGGGCGATGCTGGTTTGGCCGAACTTGCAGCCGACGAACAGTTCGGACTGCGAGATGTCCGAGAAGAAGTGCTCGATCGAGTAGCTCTTGTAGAGCGCGCCGCTGGGCGGGATGGAGATTTTTTTGCCGACCACCTTGATGGTGCCGCCGGTCAGTGCCCCGGGCGTGGACGTGCTCGGGATGTCGCGCGAGGTGATCACCGTGTCGCTCAGCGTGTTGATGCGGATGTTGAGCCCGTTCAGCGCGACGTTGGGCGCGGTCAGCCCGGAGAACCGGATGACGTCGTGGTTGCGCAGGCCGGCGGTGAGGAAGCCGGTGCCGGTGATGGTGCCGTAAGCCGGCGGCCCGGTGACGAGGGCCAGGGTCGGCGAGATTGGCCCGACCTGGATCCCGGCAGTGAAATTGTTCCTCAGGATCCCCTGCCAGAAATCGTTGAAGCTGCCCGGGCTGATCTGGCCGGCGAAGGTGCCTTGCGGCCGCAGCACGCCGTGGCGGGCGTCGCGGATCTGTTGGCTGACCAGGATTTCCTGGCTTTCGTAGGTATCCTTGCCGAGGGCCAGATCGCTTGAGACGCGGCGCAGGTACTTGCCGCCGGTGACCGGGCTCACGCCTTCGGCGATCTCCTCGACGATGGAGACTTGTTTGGCAACGCCAGTGGCGAATGTGGGCATCCGACTTCTCCGTTAGGTTACGGGGGCTCGTGCGCGAACCATTGGATTTGCACGGGCAGGTTGATCCAGTCTTCAAACGGAACTGGCGCCGGAACGGTCGAGGAAGTGACGTAGAGCACGATGCCTTGCGGCGTGGTGACCGACAGGCCACGCCGGAAGGCCCGGATGACTGCGGAGGCGAGCTGGTTCTGCAGCCGGGTGCCGGTGTCGCGCGGCACCATCACCGAGACCTGGTAGGTCCCGGTCCATTGCTGGACGCTGTCCGCCCCGACGCCCATGGGCATGCGGGCGCGACCGGCCATTTCGGGTTTGAGATACGGCTTGCCCTTGGTCGGCACGTAGACCTTTTCGGGCCACGCGATCGCCGCGTCGCCGTTGATGCCGGGCAACACCGCGTTGGCCAGGATGCCGTTGAGAGCGTCGTCGAAGTGGCGGAGTTCGAGGTCGAGGCCCATCTCAGCCTCCCAACCGGGTCAGGAGTTCGCGCGCCATTGCCGGCAATTCGGTGACGGTCTGGGTCATCATGTGGCGACCGCCCTGGTGGTAATGGTGCCCGCCGCTGTCGGCTCCGACGAAGCCATACTCGATGCGCCGGGCGTAGACGGTCGGGTTGATGATGGTGACGACGTCGCCGGCCTTGATCCTCTCGACCTCCTTGGCGGCCTTGGCCTTGTCGACCCCCTGGGAATTCCTGATCGCCTCGGCGCTGGCCTTCGGTGTCGCGTCGCCCTTCTTGATGACGCTCCAGTTGGCGCGCAGGAAGCCGGTGCGCACCGGGGTCAGTTCCTTGACCCGGTTGACCGCCTCGAACGCCAGCACCTGGACGAACATGTCGGCGCGGGCACCCATCTTGGTGGCCCAGGCGGAAACGTCGGTGGAGAAATCGGCCATCACCTGGCCTGTATCTGAAAGGAGAAGTTGACCCCGTTCAGGCTCTGCACGCCGACCGACATGATCGAGCGGATGTCGCCGCCGGCGAAGATGAGCTGGTCGTTGATCTTGGGCTGAGGTGCGGGCACTCCTTTGCCCGCGATCATGACGCCGATGCTGTCGAGCTCGACCCATCCCATCGCCCACATCTTGGTGCGCGAGAGCTGGTAGCCGTAGACCGCCAGGTCGGCGGCGTAGTTGGTGCGGATGACGCGCTTGCCGATCAGGCTGGCCGGGGCGGTGGTGCCGGAGACCGCGACCACCGGGAAGCCGTTGTCGCGCGACAGCGTGTCGGTGAAGGTGACGGTGGGGGTGCCGAACACCGGGTTGCCGGCGATGTCGGTGAGCGGGATACCGTCGCCGTCGGTCATCACCGTGGGCGGCATCGCCATGACGGTGAGCAGGGAACTGTTGACCATCAGCTTGTCGCCGGGGACGAGGCGGCCGGTGACGGTGGTGCCGGAGATGGCGATGAATGCCTGGCCGCCGGTGACCGATCCGGCGATGACCATGAGATCTGAAAGGGATAGGTCGGGCGGGTTGCGGTAGGGTTCGGGGCCGGCGAGTTCCGAGACCGCGCGCAGGATGATTTCCTCGCCGCGGCTCTGCATGCGGCCGGCGACGCGGTCCTGGACGTATTGCGCGCGGGAGTAGCATTTGAGTGTGCTGCTCATGGCGTCACCGAGATGTAGGCTTCGAGCAGGGTGCGTGCGCCGGGCGGGATGGCGCCGACCCCGGTCGGGTAGAACTGGCCGGTGAAGATGCCGGCGGTTTGTTCCATGGCGAGGTTCGGGTCGGCCGCCTGGGCGGTGTGCATGGCCGAAGCGGTCAGCCGCATCGCCTCGTAGATCGCGGTTGGCAGGCCGTCGCCGACCTGCCAGGCGGAGCTGAACGGGTCGGGCGGCACGCCGACCGGGTATCCGGCAACGTAGCGCACCTCGATGTTGGGCACGGTGCTGCGGGGGAGCCGGCCGTAGCCCATGAAGCTGAGCTTGCGCGGCACCTGGTGGTCGATCCGCCAGCCGGGCTGTCGCATCCCGGCCGGCAGGATCTTGCCGATGCCGTCGATCTCGACCGAGGAGATCGACACCACCGGGCTGTTCTGGAGCATGACGTAGTCGGTGTAGTTGGTCTGGTAGAGTTCGTGGTAGCTGGCCTGTTCGAGATCGCGCGCGAGGTAGTCGCGGAAGGCGCCGGTCACCGCGTCAGCGATGATCTGCGACCGCTCGAGATCCTCGATGCAGAGATAGGCCGCGACATCCTCGGCTGAGATCCAACTGGCCATCAGTTACTGGGAAGAACCCCCTCTTGCGTGGTTGCCGGGGGTGTCCGCATGGCCGGCGCGGCCGTGCCGTGCTGACGCGGGTTCGGCCTTGGCCTTGGCTGCCTTGGGTTCGCCGCCGGGGCCTTCGACCGCGACCGCACCACGGGCGGCCATTTCCGCGGCGAGGTTCGGCGTCAGCATCTCGACGGTCAGGATGCCGGTTTCGGGGTCGCAGATGTGCTCGACGCCGTCGATCGAGATCGAGCCGATGCCGGGTTGCAGCTTGTAGTACTGGGCCATCACGTTCTCTCCTTTTGGGTTGACGGGACTGGGGGAGGCTGTCCCGTCCCATCAACCCTAATCGCACCGGGGGGGTTGCGGGGAACTAACCCGGGGCGATGTTCGTGATGAAGCCAAGCGATGGCGGGAAGTAATGCTGTAGGACCTCGTCACTATAGCAACCGTATTCATACTTCCGCGTGCGTAACGGCCACTCAATCTGATAGTAATCTTTGCGTGTTCGCACCTGATATACATTGGTTACGTCGTTCAGGGCGTACGGCAACTCGGAAGTGGTGAACATTATATTGCCGGGCGGCATGTCTGGGTGCAGTTTTATTGGAATTTCCTGCGCCTGCCCCATGCCGAACGGGTTGAGGTAGCCGCGCACAGACGAACCGCCGCGAACCTGGTTCTGCGCGGTAGCAATGGTAAATCGAGACAGAGGAACAGAGCCAGATGGCGCAGTAAGTACTTTCCTGCGAAAGTAATTTTGTTCTTGCGACGACACCCACATCTCATCTGGACTTAGCTTATAGTTGTCCCAGAACGACTGTAGTGCTGCATCTACTTCAACTATACCTCCAGACCCGTCCGGAGTTAGTGGCGTGCCGATGCCGTCGGTGCCGGTTGGCATCGCGGCCCAGTAGGCGCCCGAGCCGGCCTTGGCCGCGATCGCGGCGAAGCCGTCGAACACCAGGCTGTTGACGCTGTTGTCGCCCGAAACCGAGGCGAAGGTCTGGGTGCCGGCGCCGGGCATCGGGCCAGGGAACAGCAGCGAGTTGATGGCGGTGATGGCGACCAGATACTGGGTGCCCGCCGAGCCCACGTACCACGCATAACCGAACGCACCGACCACCGGCGCCACGCGGGCCGAGATCTGTGCAGTCGCTGTCGTCGTGGCCACCGTGCCCAGCGTCGAGGGCGCCGCGGCGCCGCCGCCATAGGTGTCGACCGTGCCGTCCGCGTTGGTGCGCGAGATGACCCCGGGCACGCCGGTGGTCATGTTCGCCAGTCGCTTGCCTTCCATCGTCAGCGCCACGCAGCCGACCTGCACCGTGATGCCGGTGCCGATGGTCCCGCCGGTGGTAATATTAGTGACCGATGGAGTGGGCGTTGTGCCCAGCCCGGTGATGCCGTTGCCGCCGAGGAGAATGCGCTCCTCTTGAATCATCAAAGCGCGCAATAGCGACTGCACAGCAGTAGACTTCAAGTCCTGAAAGCCTTCCGAGGACATGTCAGCCTCGAACGACACGTAGTTATCAAGACCAATGCCACGATACGCTGCGAAGTATTCTTTGACCGTCTGGTCCATCACGCCACCACGATTGCCCTGACCGAGGCCAGCGGACACATTAGTGGTGTTTATAGCTGTAATTGCTCTCCAATTCGCCTGGATCCCGCGTCCACCACTTACCCGCGGGATCTTATTGCGGAGCGGCGTGAGGACGGGATAGAGCAGCTTGGCCGGTGCCTCGAGGTCGTAGACCTGCAGGCCCGTGGTCGCGGTGCTCGGTTGGACAAAGAACTTGGTCAGCGGCGAAGCGCCAAGCTGCGGCGTGTTTGCGGCCATGACTTCACGTACCGCCCGCACGCTCTCGGACACGGATCCTGACATATGAGGGGTCTCTCACCACCGCGCCCGCAGTTGCGGTGTTCAACGGGAAGACCGGCGCCACCCGGCGCGGTCGAGCAGATCGCCCCTCTCGGCGAGGGATCCGCGAAAGCATCGTTCCTGCCGCGTGCCCGGACGCGGCCTCTCGGGCAGCCGGTGCTCAATCCGGCATAGCGAGCGCTACCTGGAACAAAGCTTTTTCAGATCGGGACTCTCATTTCAAGCCCAAAAAAAGGCCGTGCCCCCAGAGCACGGCCTTGAAGTTGTTAGGAAGGAAACGTCCCGAGCCTGCTATGCACCCAAAACGCTTCCCGGGGACAAGAATAAACTGTTACGGCACCAACGGCACCCCGCCGCCCTGGTGCACCCGGCCGATCAGGAACTTCGCGGCGCTGCCGCCCTCCGGATCCGCGTTCTGCAACTGCTCCAACTTCTCCATGTCGTTCTCTTGCGTGTGCGTTCCCGGCACGCTGTCCTCGGCCTTGCTCACCGGCACCGCCTTCTGCATCCCCGGCGAACGCACCGACTGGCTGGCGATCTGGTCGTACCGCGTCTTCAACAGGCTGAGCGCGTCACCCTTCTCGTTGAGCGCCTTGCTCAGTTGCGGCACCGCCTTGCGCAACTCGCCCAGTTCCTCCAACGCCTCGGCCATCGTCATCTGGCCCATGCCCGGGATCTGGATCTCGGCCTCGCCCTGCAGGATCTTCTGCAACGGCTGGTCGAGGATCGGCTCGCCGCGCTGCAGGCCCACATTGCGCGGATCGCCGCCCTGGCCGCCGGCCATGTCCGGCTGCTGCGGTTGCTGCCCGCCACCCATCGCCTGCTGCAGCGATCCCGAGATCACCACGATGATGCTGGCCAACCGGGTGATGGTGTCGATCGGGTTCTGCGGCGTGTCGTCGGAGATGTCAGCCGGGCCGCCGGCACCGCCCGGCCCGCCTTGCGCCGCCATGGCGCCCTGACCCTGCGCACCCTGTTCGTCGCCGCCGTCATCGGGTTCGTCGCCCTCGTCGTCGCCGCTGTCATTCTGGTCACTGCTCTGGCCGCGCTGGGCACCGAAGGGCGAGCCGCCGCCGTTGGCCTTCTTCTTCGGCGGGAACTCCTTCTCCAACGGCTCGAACACCAGCGGATATTGCTCCGCGACTTCCTCCGGGATCGAATCCGGATCGCTCCCCAGCAAGGCGTCGGCGATGCCGCGCGCGTCCTCGATCATGCTCGAGCCCAGCCCGGCGATCTCGGTCATCAGGTCCAGCGGGTCGGTGAGATACGCCGCCAGATCTTCGGGGAGATCAGTCTTCAGCAGCATCTCATCGCCGAACTGGCTTTCGATCTTGATCAACTCGCCGGCCTGCTCCGCCCGCTCCATGTCCTCCTCGTCGTCGGGGATCCGGGCGGTGTCGTTGGCGAGTTGCTTGAGCAGCACGATGCCATGGCCCATGAAGCGGTCGAGAGCGGCGGCCGTCGAGGCCACGACGGGCTCGTTGTCGTCGGCATAGATCGGCGTGCCGGCCTTAATCGCCTGGACGCTCACTTCCATCTTCATCAGCGCGTTGGCGAACGCCGAGACGTGGTTCAGTCCCTTGGCCAACGGCTCCGGGTCCGGCCCATACTCGGCCTCGAGTTGTTCCCCAAGCGCGTTGCCGAACTCGGTGAAGCTCTTGGTCAGCAGGTCGTTGGTGTCCGGCGATGCCGACGCGACTATTCCGGCGACACTGTCGTAAAGCGTGTCGACGAGCCCTGAAACATCTTTACGCATGGTGCGCTCCTTTCTGTGCGGCGGTGTTACCCAGGAAGTGTCGAGCAGCGGGACTGGCCGTTTGCGGCGCTGGCGTGGCCGCAAATCGGTGTTCGTCAGCCCTCCGAAAGCGTTGGTGCCCTGGGTGAAACCACCTCCGCCGCCTCCCGTCGAAGTCCCTCCGCCACCTGCCCCGCTCATGCGGGGGCGCCCTTGTGGCGGAAATGCTTGATCGCGTGCTCCGGCACGTGTTCGCCGTAGCGACTCAGATGCCGGTAGAGAATTCCCACGCCTTCATCGGTGAGCGCCCCGACCAGCGCCGATCCCAGGATCGTCCCGGCGGGTCCCAGGAACGACCCGGCCGTCCCACCCAGCGCCCGCCCGGCTGCCCCGGCGATCACCCGTCCGACCGCAGGCCCGGCATATTCGTTGAAGGCGATCTGCGCTCCGCCGCCGGCGAGGTTGCGCACGATGCCCTCGGCTGCCGGCGCCTCGTGGTGCGGGCTGCGGTCGCCCATCGCGTGGCCCAGCGCCTGGCCGCCCTTCAGGCCACCGATCGAGCCGGCGAAGCCGCCCATCGTCTGCAGCCCGAACTTGGTGGCGTTCGAAACCATGCCGCCCGCCGGCATCATGTGCGAAGCGAGGTTGCCGACCACGTCCCACCCCGCCTGGCTCAGCCCGTAGGTGCCGACCTGCCCGAGCATGTGCGATGCGCCGAAATCGGCGCCGCCAAACCTCCCGCCATGGCCGGCAGGCGCCTGGGTTGGCGCCATCCCGGGGCTTTCCGGCGGCCGCCGCATGGCGAAGTCACCAACCGATTGCGGCCCGGGCGAGTCCGGGGTGGGCATGTGCTGCCGCGCCCCGCTGATCGCGCCCACCTGTGGCGGGGCGTTGTGGCCCGCAGCACGGAACTGACCGATATGGCCGCGCGGATGGCGCTGCTCGTCGAACCGGTCGGCCATGCCGAAGAGCTTGTAGAGATCGCCCAGCGGCGCCGCCTTGCCGAGCGTGTTGAGCCGGAAGAACACCTGCTCACGCACATGCTGCATGCCGGCGACGTGCTGCTCGTTGTCGTCGGCGCTGTTGTTCCGGGCGACGGCGCCCTCGCGGCCCTTCTGGTAGAGGGTATCGAGCAAATCGGTGAACGCACCCTGATCGTCGAGGCCCTTGCGCTGGCGCGCCTCGGTGATCTTGTCGTTGTTCAGCATCTCGGTCTTGAAGCTCTCGATCGACTTCTGGTTCTCCAATCCGCTCGCGCTCACCGTGGGCACCGAGGTTCGCTTGGTGATGTTCAGATAGCCGTCCTGCAACGCCTTGTTCAGGCTGCTCTTCTGGTTCTGGTCGAGGCCAGCGAGGTTGGCGACGAACGACAGCGCCCGATGCATCTGGGTGTATTCTTCGGGGTTCAACGGCATGGCGCCGGCCATCTTGAGCTGCCGCAGCAGGGCTCCGCCGACCGCCGCGGGATCGTGCGGGATATCGTGCCAGACCTTCTGATTGCCGAAGATGCCGCGGTTTCTCTTGTCGAAATCGCTGCCCAGCAGCAGTTGCTTGCGGGTGTCCCGGTCGAAGAGTTCGGTCCGGCCGCCCTCGAACAGATCACGCAGCGAGGCGTAGAACCGGTCGTGCTTGTCGCTTGAGAAGTGCTGGTTGCCGATATGCTGCAATCCGTTGATGTGCTTCTCGACGAACCACTTGCGGACCGACTCCTCTTCCTTCTTGCCCTGCGGCTCGCCCATCTTGCGTTGGGCATAGGTGAAGCTGGTCGGGCCAACTTCGTTGATGTGACCCGCCGCAATCCCGTCCGCGATCGCCTTGTCGACCTCCGCGCCGTTGTTCACCTGAGCCTTGTTCGGCCGGTTGCCGCCATGGCCCCCACCACCCTGCTGGTCCCCGCCACGCAAGAAGTTACTGACGCTGTTGACCTCGGAGCCGTATCCGATGTTCTGGTACTCGCCTTCCTTGTTCTTGACGTGGATGGCATGCAGGAACTTTTCCTTGCCATCCTTGTCCTTGAACTTGACGCCGAAGACCGCCTCGTCCGGCCGTTTCAGGCCGCCCGGCAGCTCGAAATGCGCCTGGACATTACGCCACCGCCACTTCTTCGGGTTGAGCTCGACCTTCTTCTTGCCCGGCCCGGCCTGCAAATCGATGATGCCTATCGCGGCCATCGGCCCGACCACGCCGACCACGTATTTCCAGTTCTGCCGCAGCCACTTGCCGGCATCGCTGTTCCAGAAATCGGCCGCCCCCTTGGCCATCTTCTTAATCGTATCGAAAGCCTTCTTCGGGTCGCGGTGGGCGTGGACGCCGTCGTATAACTGCTTCATCTGGCCTTTGAGTTGACCCCGATAGGCCGCGGTGAGTTCGTTGTAGTCGGCCCAGCCCTGCGCCATCTTGTCGGAGAATTCCGGCGTTTTGCGCTTGATCCACTCCGCGAAGACGTTGTTCGCCGGGATCCGCGCCTGGATCGCGGCCTCCTCGGCCAGGGCCAGTTCCTCGAGATGCTGCTTGGCCGCGATGACGTGCCGTTCCAACCCCTGGTTGAAAGCCTTGTTCGCTTCGTCGGCGATCCCCGCCTTGATCTCGTCGTAGCCCGCGGCCGTGCCGACCCCAGGCAGACGCGGCTCAAAGAAGCCCGTTATCGCCGGCTTGCCCTTTCTTGCCTTGCGCGTCTTGATAAACGGGTTGCGGATGAGCCGCTGTTCTTCCTGGGTCAGGTCCTCCTTCTCGGACGCCCGCGCCACCTCGGCGGCATCCTCGAGTTGCGGAATTTCGTCCTTGATCTGGGTGATGCGGGAGTCGACCTCATGCTCCCATCGCGGGATCCGCTCCTGCAGTTCCGCGACGATGCCTTCCTTGGTCTTGGCTTCCAGCTTGTGGCCGATGCTGGTTGCGACCGCCCGCAACTGCTCGACCGACGGTGACGGCTTGGTCAGCAGGACGTGGTTCCAATCCGCCCGCACCGAACCGAGTTTGGCGATAAGCTGGCCTTGCTCGTGCTTGAGGCCGATGGCGGCGGTCCCATGCTCTTTGACCTGCGCTCTGCGGCCGGCATAGACCGCCTCGATCTCGTCGCGCGCCCGCTGGCGCATTTCTAAAGCGCCGTTCCAGATCCTGCGTTGGTCGACGGTGAGCGGGTCGTGATGTATGGCCTCGCCCAGTTCGTTATGCGTCGTCACGATCTGATCGTCGACGCTGTCGATCAGGCGATCGGCATCGTTCCGGCGCGGCAGGTTGCGCTGTCTCTTGCTTTTCAGCGCGAGCAACTGGCGATCGACGAACGCTTCGAAGTGGTCCTCGACCTGTTTCTGATACCAGGTCACCGGGCCGGCATGCATCGCGGCGCCCTCGCGCGCAACCCAATCCTCGACAGCGATGTCGCCTTGATGCTTCCTGATCTGCGACGGCTTCACCCTGGAGCCGTCCGGCACCTCGATCTTCAGGTGCGGATTGTCGGCCATATAGGTCGCGGAGAAGGTGTCGGTGGCGCTCTTCTCGGCGCGGTCATGCATCGCGGCGCGCGCCATCGCGCCTTCCTTGGTCGCCACCTGGTCACGCAATCGGCCAAGCGCCGCGCGCAGCAATTCCTTCTGCCCACCGCGAGCCGCGACAATGCCAAGCGCCAAACCCAGGCCACTGCCGAGCACGGCGCCGTGGAGCGCGCCCGTCCGCGCCGCCTGCCCCTTCGAGCGGAACTTGCCGGTGTGCGGATCGCGCGGATGCTGGATCGCGAACGCCGCCAACCCAGCGCCCGTCAATGCCCCGGCCCCGGCGCCGAGAAGGCCAAGTCCGGCGACATGCCCGGCGATCACGCCGGCACGCACGCCGACATTGCGCGGCACCCGGAAATGCCCCGCCTGCTCGCCGAACGCGGTCTCGGCCGCGTGCTGGATCGCGCTGGGCGGCCCCTGCATCGGCGGCGGGGGTGGCGGCGGCTTGGTGAACATCCGGGTGGCGCGCGCGACCGGGCCGCGCAGGAAGCGCAGCGAGCGCATCGCGGCGGCGCCCCCGGCGCTCACAGCCGGGCCGAACGATACTTTGGTGAGAAACTCCGACAGATCCTGCTTGGCGAGGTCCGGCAACGTCAGCAGTTCGGCCTGCTTGGCCAGCACCGCCGGATCGTCCCAGATCGGCCCGACCATGTCCCTGACCTGCTCGTCGATCTTCTTCACCCGTCGCGGAAAGAGCGTGTCCTGGTAGGGCCCGATCGTGCCCTGCACGTGATGCAGCGTCCTGGCATAGGCGATGCCGGGAAGCGCCGCCCCGACCATGGCAGCGGCCGCACGGCCAGCGATCGGGCCCTTGGTGCGCGCGACCATCTGTCCGACCCGCGCCGCCGGGTAGTTCGCCAGCGAAAAAGCGTGGCTGATGCCGCGGCCGACCGCGCGCCCGCCCCGCCCCGCCGCGTTCACGAGCCGATCGCCCGCCGCCACCCCGGCGGTCGGTCCCGGCATTGGAAACGCGCCGCCATGACGATTGAGGATGGGAACCACCCGGCGCGCCACGCCGATCGGCGCGTCGATCCCGGCGGCACGGCCCATGATCCCGACGAGTTTGCCGCCCTGACGGCCGAGCGCTCCGGCAATGCTGGTGACGCCGCGATCGATCACCGACCCTCCGCCCTGCCAGGGCAGGCCGGGACGGGCCGTCGCCCCGGCAATGGCGCCGAGGCCGATGCCCGCCGCGGCCGCGACCTTGGGGCCGAACACCGTGTAGCGGGTTTCCGGGATGACCTGGGTTTGCGCCGCCTGCAGCAGGGCGTTGTCGCCATCGCCGGGACCGCCGCCGGCTGGACGCGGCGCCACGGTGCCGCCGCCGCCACCTCCACCAGTTCCACCGCCGCCCCGGCCGCTCGAGCGGAACTGGCCGCCGCGACCGCGGGGATGACGGGCGCCCTCGAAGGGCTGGCGCGCTTTCTCCAGTTCGCCCAGCGCCATGGTCTGCTGCGTCAGCAACCGGGCATCGAGCATGGCCAGCGCGTGGGCATGCGGGTCGGGGCCCGAGTACCAGCGCTTGTAGAGCTTCTTCACCCCGCCGAGCTTGACCACCATGTCGGGATGCGTCGCCTTGACGATCTCGTTATGCGCGGCGACACGCTTTCTTAACTCGCCGATGATGTCCGGATTGAACATCGGCTTGCTCATGTCGCCCGTATCGCTTTGCGCTTACGGGCGCGCGTCTCGGCGGCGAGCTCTTCGTTCGAGGAGCCGATCGTGCCCCCGGAAACCGTGTGGGCCAGGGCGTTGGTGTAGCCGCGCCACTTCTGCAAATCGGACAATAAATCGAGCGCTTCATATAGCTCGTCAAAATGTACGATTTCTCCGGACGGGGCGCTCTTGCCCATAGCGGCGCGCTCATGCGCGTCGAGTTCGGCAAGCTTTGCTCCCATGGTCGGATGGCGCCGGGCTTCCGACAACGGCATGTTCAGACTGGTGTCCTTCTTGCCGTGCAGCCGGACCCAGTCGTCCACCTCGTCGGGGTGCATCAGGTAGATCTTCTTGGTCGGCTTGCCGAACCGGGTGAAATGATCGGTGCCGATGCCATCCGGGTTGTGCACCAGGTGACCGGAGTGCTCGGTCGAGGTGCCCGGGATCTTCATGACGATCGCCGCGTCCTTGTCGACGTGCGGCCGCATCTTGTCGTGCGCGGCATGAGCGTCCGCGACGTTGTGCCAGAAATGCTCGGCATGCTCCCGCGCCCGAGCGACCTTGGCATCGCGGCCGAGGATCGCCTTGCCGGCCCAGTCCTCGACCGCCTTGTGATGGCCCTCCATGTCGACGTGGCCCATTTCCTTCTTCCATCGCGCCTTGGCCGCGGCGACCCGCTGGGCGTGCTCGGCTGACGAGAGTTGGCCGATGGCCTTGCGGGTCGTGCGCGAGGCGTAAGCGCTCTGGGCGGAATGCATCAGCGATTTCGCGCCGGCCCCCGCCACGCCAACGACGTCCTTGCCAACCATACCGCCAAGCTTGCTACCGACCCGGCTTGCCGCCTGCGTGGCGGTCATGCCGACATACGGCACGCGTCCTCTGGGCCAGAGGCGTTCGGCCATCCGCACGGCCGCGCCCGTGCCAAGATGGGAGCCGACCATGCTGGCCCCCCCGACCAGCGGTCCCTTGAACTGCGCTTCGGCGAGCTGCCCGGCGATGCCGGTGCCGCCCCGCTCCGCCCGGATGTAGCTCTTGCTCTTCTGCCGATCCTGGAATTTGGCCCGATCGCCACGACCAAGGGTCTTGTCGTTGAAGATGGTGACGTCGTTCTTGACCAGCCGGTCAGCCAGCATCGCCACCAACAGGCCGTCATCGCTCTTGCCCATGCGTCGCGCCTGATTGAGCGCGATAGCGATAGCCTGCTTGCGATCGGTGACCTTGGGCATCTTCCGCTTGGGCAGGTTGGAGCGGAACGACTTCAGTTTGCCATGCTTGAACTCGTGCATGGTCTCGTGGATTTTCTCCTGCTCCGCCGCGCTGGCCTTCTTGGCCAGTTCGCCATACGGGTTCTCGCCCTTGAAGATGTTGCTGAGCAGGCCGCCCGAGGGGCCGTATTGCTGCTCGGGCATGCCCGGCATCGTCACCTGCTTGGGATCGTTGTTGTCTTTGGGCATCGACCAGAACGGCTTCGGCCCCCACTGGTCGGCGCGCGCCTGCTTCCATTGGCTGACCGTGTTGTCGTCCTGCAGCAGGATGTTCTTGCGCAGCCGGCCGATCAGTTCAGCCTTCATGGCTTCGGGGTCGGCGTAGGACGGACGTTTCGGCTTGCCCAGCATGTAGCCGCCAACGAGAGCGGCCCCGACGGATGTCTTGGGGAGCTTGCGGATGGTTCCGACCACCGCCTTGCCGGGTAGGCTGCCGACAGCTTTCGCGCCGGCTTTGATGCCTTGGCCGATCGCTCCGATCATGCCTTTCTCGAGATTGCCACGACGTTCCTGCTTGTCCGACATTTCTGACCGGCCGCGGCGCTGCCCTAGGGCATATCCTGCCGCCCCGGTCGCCAGGACAGCCGTGGCGGCGCGAGGATGCGCGGCAATCGTTTGCCCAAATTTGCCTGCGGTTTTAATGGTCTGCGCGCCTATCGGGCTGTTGATCGCTTTCATCGCCCCGCGCCGCGCCATGCCGCTCGCCTTGTTGCCGGCCGCCGCGACCGACTGTCCGGCCGGGCTCGCCATGGCGGAACTGGCCATGCCGGTGGCCTTCTGCCTGAACGACGTCGCGGCCCCGCTGGCTTTCTGCCCCAACGACGTCGCGGCTCCTTTAACCGAACGTCCGGCCTGGCCCAGGCTACCGATGACTTTGCGCCCGGTCGGGCTTTCGATGGCGTTGAGCGCGCCGCGCATGATCGACCCGCCGATCCCCTTGTCGAGATCACCGCGACGCTCCTGCTTCTCGGCATTGCGGCGCCGCGACATGGCGGCGATGCCCAGGCCGGTCGCGGCCGCGCCGCCGGCTGCGAGACCATGGCCGACGTTACGACCAACGGTTCGTCCGGTGCCCATCGCGCGCCACATGCGTTGGGCTGCTTCGTGGTCGCTTGCTCCGCGGGCCTTGGCGGCAGTGAACATTCTGCTGCCAACACGCTGTCCTACTTTCGCGCCAATGCTTTCGCCCACGCGTCCTGGCTTGCGCAACGCCGCCATCGCGCCCTGCGCAAGCTTCGCTCCGAACGCCTTGTCGAGATCGCCGCGCCGTTCCTGCTTTTTGGCCTTGCCGTCGCGGTTTTCGATCTTGCGGCCGATATGGATGCCAAGTCCGCCGCCACTGATCATGCCGCCAACGCCGCCAGTCCCCGCGCCGGTAAAGATCGGCGCGCCGGTAAGGTCATAATGACTGGCAGTACCGCTAAGCATGCGCCGATGGAGGCCGTGAGCCGCCAACCGCGCTCCGCCCTTTGCGCCGAGGTGGCCTCCCAGCATTGCGCCGCCGACGCCCAACGCAAGCGGCACGATGAACTTGTTCATCTTGCCGGTCGGGGCCGACTTCTTGGCGTCGAACTGCATCCGCTCGCCCGGCGCGCGTGGCCGGCCGAAACGCTGGGTCAGCTTCTTGTCGATATGCTTGACGGTGTGGTGGGACGCCTGATGGGCGGCAACCCCGCCGGCAAGGCCGCCGGCAACTGCGGTGCCCGCCACCGTGCCCAGCAGGATCTTCTTCTGCCGCGATGTCAGTTGCTCGCCAACCCCGCGCACGATCTTCTCGCCGTGCCGGATCAGGCCGGGCTTGCCGGCGCCGGCCGTCGCCGTGATCGGCCCGATCCCCTTGGCCTGGTTGCGCGCGATCATCTTGTCCGCGATCTTCGCCCCGAGCCGGCGACCGCCCTGGAAACCCGCCTTCACGCCGGCCGCGGCGCCGGCCATGCCGATATAGTGCGGAAGAACCTTGATCCCGGCATGGCGTCCCATCGCCAACCCGGCCGCGCCCAACGCCCGCCCGGCGCCGAGCGCCGCACCGCCAAGGCCTTTCTCGACCGGCTTATCCATGGCGTGGCCCTTTCCCATGACCGCGTCGGCAATGCCGCGCACGCGTTTGCCCGCGCTCACCGCGCGCATCGTGGACGCCTTCACCTGCTTGAAGCTGTTCGGCCGCGCCGACGTCTTGGCGTTCAACCGGTGGTAGATTTCGAGCCGCCCTGCCTTCTTCGCCCGCCGCCGCCGCATGGCGGTATCGAGCAGCGCTCCGCCTGCACCGCCCACCAGGGCGCCGCCGAGGCCGAGGGCGCCGGCGCCGATCAACCCCCCATAGCGACGGCCCGCCCAGCCGCCGATATCCCCGGCCTTCACGCCGGCGGCGAACCCGGGACTGCCCTTCATGCGGTGGTAGAGCGATGACGCATGGAGGCCAGCTTGCGTGCCCAACTTCTCGCCGTGCTTCAGCCCAAGCAGCGTGCCGCCGACCGCGCCGGCGCCACCGAGCGTGAACCGTCCGACCTTCTCGCCGGTCTTGCTGGCGAACGCGCCGGTATGCTCGCGCGGATGCTTGGAGACATCCCAACGCTTGACCATGCCGCCATCCGGCGCACCCTTGAAGGTGCTCGACATGCGAAACCCCTGCTTGGGTTTCGGCGCCTTGGGGATCCTCAGGTTGCTGGAGGGGGCCTTTCCTCCCGCCACCTGCGCCGCCTCCGCCATCGATGGCGCCTTAGCGCCGGCGAGCGCGCTGCCCGCCATGCTGCCGATTTCACCACCAACGACATGGCCGACCGCCGTTCCGGCCGGGCCCAGCGCCGATCCCGCCACCGCGCCGATCTTGCTGCCGATAAAGTTGCCGGCAACGCTGCCGGCCAGTTCCCCGGCGATGCCCTTGCGCAACTGCGCGAAGCTTGGCGGCGGCAGCAGTTCGGCGAAACTGCGCGGGACACCTTTCAGCAGGACCTCCTCGAGGCTGCCGTCCTGCTTCTGCATCTCCATGATTCGCGCGCCGGGGATGCACGGACTGTCGACGAACGAAATCTCCTGGATGCGCGGGGTGTAGCGTGTGCACCCCGAGGCCTGGTCCGCCCATTTCTTGACGTAGCCGCCGCCGATCGAGAAGCCGGTGTAGCCGCCCTCCTCGACCTTCGCCCAGTCGACCGGATCCAACACTTTGACGCAGATATCCACCGCCTTGGCGTCGTCGTTGTAGACGATCTCGGCCACCTTGCCGGCGAGGTGCTTCGGGTTGTGCATCGCGCGGATGTTCCCGAAGCTCTTGCCCATTGTGGCCTTGGAGTAGCCGTCGCTCCATTTCTGGAACTCGGGCTTGGCCGAGAGATAATCCATTATCTCCTTGGACTTATCCGGCTCCTCGACCGCCGCCCGTCCCCACACCAGACGCTTTTCCTCGTCCGCCTTGGTCAGCGGCAGGAAGAAGGTGAACTCCGTCATCGATGGACCTCCATCACTGACGGATCAGGCCGCGTCGCGGCGAACCGATACGCGCGAGGTCACCTCCGGTTCCCAGTCGATGATCGCCTGAGCGAGGTCGAGCGGGATCTCCTCCGCCGAGGCCAGCGCCTCGGTGACCCATTTCTTCAACTGGATCTGGTCAGGGTTCTCCATCAGCCATTCGGTGACCGAGGCGTCGACATCGCGCTTGGCGAGGCCCTCCTCGGGCACTTCCATCGCGGTCCAGGCCAGCAGGTCGGCGGCGTGGTCGGCGGCGATTTCGGCCGCGGCGCCCTGGTCGTCCTCGTCCAGTTCGAGAATCGCCTCGACCATCTCGTCCGGCGCGATCTTCATCAGGTCAGCGATGAAATCGGCCTTCTCGATCTCGTCGTACTCGACGTCGTCGTCGGACTTGCTGACCTTCTTCTTGCCCTTCTTGCCGTTCCACTGGCTCGCGCCGCGGGTCTCGTCGTTCTGCACTGTCGCGGCGCCACTGCCGCCATCGGCCCCGGCCACGCTGCCCAGGCCGCCAGTTGTGCCGCTGCGACGGAGCACCGTAGTGGGCTGCAGGTTGGGTGCGCCACCCTCTGGCCCGGCTGTGCCCGACCCCGGACTCGGGCTTTCGCCACCGGTCTGCCCCGGCATCGCCTTGCTGTTGCCGACCCGGCTGCCGCCGCCGGGGCCGCTGCCACGGTGCGGAATGGTGCGCTTGATCGCACCGTCCGAATTGGTCTCGCTGCCGTGCAGCTTCGAGCCAGCGTAGGTCGAGGCGTTGCCGGCCAGCGAATCCACCACGTCGCCGGCTTGCACGCCCTGGGCGTAGATCCGCTTGCCGGATGAGGGCATCTCGGCGTCGAGGATGTTCTTCTTCAGTTGGGTCTCGGCCGGATCAGCGGTCAGCCACGCCTCCACCACTGCCTCGACGCGGTCGTCGGGCTGGCCATACAAGCCGTGGATCATGTTGTGGTACTCGCTGGTGTAGCTGCCGATCTTGTGCAGCAGGTGGGCGCGGACGTTGTCGTTCAGCGCCTCCTCGACCATCTTCGCCAGCGCCTGCTCGGGCGCCGGGATCGGGGCCTGCTTGCGCAGTGGGATCTCTTCCGACCCGGCGGCCGAATTCCAGATCGCCCGCTTGAGCGGTTCGTCGCCGGCGGCGAACCATTCCTCGGCCACCTCGGTGGCAAGGTTCTCATCGACGTCGGCCAGCATGTTGGCCTGCTTGGCGAGTTCGGTTCGATAGAACCCGATCTTCACCAGAAGCTCGGCCTTGCGCTCCGGGGTGGGACAGGCATCAACGAAGGCGGCGAGTTCGTCATCCAGCAGTTGCTGGGTCTCGGCCTGATCAGTGGTTTCTGTGGTCACGGGACCCTCCTGCTTGCTGATGAAACCAGGCTTCCTGCGCCTGGGAGGTTTCGGAATGGCGGTGGTGACGTTGTGGGGACGCTGGTCCTGGTTCTGCCGCCCGGCGTAGATGCGCCCACCGATCTCGAAGAGATCCGGCACCAGCAGGCCAAGGTTGTTCGGGTTCATGCCGCGACCGCCATGAGATGCCCCCGTCTCGGTTTGAAGATGTATTGCAGCGTGCAGCGGCAGTTGATGACCTCGTCGGCCGCCGCCGTGTCATCCAGCGGCCAGCGGATCTGATTGCCGGCCGAGGTGATGAAATGCGTGGTCATGCCGTCGACCTCCTTGCCGTTGAGGTCGCGGTGGGTGTCGCGGGTACGGTTGTCAGCCGTCGCCAGCCAGCGCTTGGTAACCTCGAGCTCCGGGTTCTGGTCGAGGATCTGTTGCGCCCGCGACAGGCCGCCATAGCTTTCGGCCCGGATCGATTCGGTGCGCGCGATGGTCTGCGCCCGCAACGCCAGCATCCGGCGGTGATAAGCGTCGACCATGGCATTGATCTTGTCGGCATCGAGCGGCGTGTTGCTCGCGATCGCGGCGCGCAGCGTGCGGTCGTAGCGCTTGTCGCGCAGTTCGCGCTCGAGCGCGCGCGGGTCGAGCTGGTCGAGTTGGGTACGGAAAGAGGCCACGACGCTTTGCTGGTAGGTGGTCAGGCCGATCGCCTGGCGGATGGTGCGCGCGACCTCGATCGGACCAATTCCTTCCAGCACCGACTGATCGCGCACCGCGGCGCGGATCGCCTCGCGTTGAGCGTTGCTCATCTCGACGATCTGGCGCAGCGCGTATTCGGCGATGTGGCGCTCCTGCGCCGGATCGAAGAGGTCGAAATCGACGTCGATGCGGTAGCGCGGATCGTCCGGCTGGACGACCGGCGCCGTCGTCAATCCCTTGGCGAAAGAGTCGGAGATCAACGGGGCCAGCGCCTCGGCGAAGCCGTCGCCGAAATTGATCGGCCGTTCGTCGAGGCCCAGCAGGCGATCGATCCAGCGACGATAGGCCCGCGCCAGGCTGATCGACGCCTCGTCCTCGGGCGTGGCCGCCTTGGCCAGTAGCGGCAGGCCGTCGGCGGACTTCTTGAGCCGGCGATGCACCGCCTTGACGGCGTGGTAGGCCAGCAGCGAAACCCCGGCGGCGGTCAGGCCGATCGCGGCGCCGAGTTTGCCGCCATGGATCGCGCCGGCCTTGGCGGCGGCCGGGCCAGCTTCCCAGATCGGCTGCTTGAACTGGCGAAACCCGGCCTCGATCTTCGCCTCGTTCACCAGTCGGTCGGCGATGTGGCGCTCGAGTTCCTTGACCCGGCGCGCGGTCTGGAGGTCATGCCGCCCCAGGAACCGCTTCATGTCCGCTTCGATCTTGGCCTTCTTCTTACTGCGCCGACCCATCATCCCGGCCACAGTGTCGCCGCCGCGATGCTGCTCGACGATCTGCGGGGCGATGTTGACCTTGCCGGTCTTGCGTTGCTGGACATGGCCCGAGCGCGCCTGACGCCGGAAGCCGCGGGTTTTCAGGTCCTCGAAATCCTTGATCTGCCGGTTGATGTCGGAAATCTCGAGATGTGCCGGCCTTACCGCGTTTGTCGCGGCGGCTTCGGCGCGTTCGGCCGCATTGGTCGGATCGCCGCCAACGGCCAGGACCTCCTTGGTGATCAACCGCTCCCGCCACGCTATCGCCGGCTTGAGCTTCTTCTCCTTCAGGTCCCAGATCTCGCGGTCGTAGATGAGCTTGTTCTGCTTGTTGCCGATAATCGGCCGGAACGGCTTGAACTCGACCGCGGGCGCCGGACGCGCCTGCCGCTTCAGATCGTTCAGGATCTCGTTGTAGGTCTCGTGGACCTCTTCGTTGGTCATCCGCGGCGCGCCGCCCGCCATGCCCATTTCGTTGCGTTCGTTGACGAGTTTGCGCGCCTTCATCTCGAGCACGGTTTCCGAACCGTACATCGCCTCGATCAGGGTCTTCTTCGGCTGCTTCTTGCCCCGTTGCTTCGGCACCGTCTCGCGGAGCTGCTCGGCCCAGCGATTGTACTGCTTCATCCAATCGCGGGTTCGCGCCTCCCGCAACGCGCGCCTGGCGGCGTTGATCTCGTGCTGCGCCTCGACCGCCTTGGTGCGGAACGCCGCCTCGGCCTCGGCCGAAGCCTGCGACCGGCGCTTGAATTCGCGCGCGCCAGCTTCCTTGAGTCCGTGGTAGGCGCCGACGCCCGCACCGATACCCCCGCCGACGCCGCCGCCTGCCGCGAGAACGCCAGCCTGCACCCCGCCGGCCTTCCAGCGCGAACGCGCGGCATTGCGCCGCTGGATCAATTCCGCCGGCGTCAGGGGCGCGCCCGGACTATGTTTGAGCAGGGACAATCGGCACTGAACCCACAAAAAAAGCGGCCCTCTGGCCGCTTGAAGTCAAGTTTTGCCCGATGACTGAAACAAAAGCAACTTTTCCTCAATCGGCGTCGAAAAGCCGCCCGTAGATCTTGTCGAGGACCGCTGCCTGCTTGGGTGACAACGTGGCCCGGGGTTGCTTCAGGATCGAGGCGAGGAACTCGGCCTCCCACGAGCTCATTTCGCTGGGATATTCGAGGCACTCGCGTGCCTGCTCGCGCCAGGCCACCGGCTTCGACGATTTCCAACCCGGGGGCGGCGGCGTGAACGGGTTCGCTCCGTTCGGCTTGGCGCCGCCCAGCGCTTCTTCCCAGGTCAGCTTGTGCTCGCGCAACAGGTCGTTGGCCATCTTGGCCGCGTTCGCCCGTTCGCCGGGGAAATCGCTGCCGAGCATGCCGCAGAACTGGATCAGGCGCTTCAGCTTGTCAGCGGGAAGAATGGCCATGACGGGCCCATGCCCGCATGAATTCAGCACACCGGCAAGGGTTTATTTACTAGTACCAGCCAAAGCGCGGGCCGCCGACCAGGCCGAAGATGACCATGATCAGCAGGATGAAGAGGATGATGCCCAGAGGGTTGCCCCAGGCGACATGCCCGGCATTGTAGCCCCATCCGCCTCCGGCGAGCAGCAGCACGAGCAGCACGATCAGCAAGATCAGCATGGTGAAGGCCTCCTATACAACGGTCGGCCAGATGCAGCTCAGGTTCGGGCAGGTAAGGGTTTCCTGAATGGACCAGATGTGCGCGCGGGTGCAGGTGAACCACGTGGTCAGCAGGTTGGGGTCGTGGACATGCAGGGTGTTCGCCTTGTCGTAGAACGTCGCCACCGGCATCGTGCTCTTGTACGTGCTGCGCTTGATCACCGCGCTTTCCCAGTGCCCGATCAGGCATTCGGGACACTGCCAGGAAAATGTCGGCGGCGGTTTCGCCTGGGGAACGGCACCCCATTGCACCGGTTCGTCGCCAACGCGTTGATCGGGCGCCCGCCGCTCCGGCCGGCCGATCTCCGCGATAGTCCAGCGCGGCTTCTCGAACAGATGGCCGCGCACCGCGTCGGGCTTCGGGCTGATCGGTGGCGGATAGTAGAGCAGCGACGGCAAGCCGCCGGGAATTTGCGGGATCTCGGGCGGCGCCGGCGGCACCGGCGGGTCGGGAGGGTCCGGCGGCTTCGGAAACGGCGTGGGAAGGATCATGGACCGGGCTTGAACCGCGCCTTGTCGATCGCGTCCGGCTCAATGTCCTGGTCGTGCTGCGCCGCCATCACGCGAGCAAAGCGGCGCGCCTTGAGGTCCTGAAACACCTTCAGCACATGCGCGCCCTCGCCCACCAGGTCGTGCGGGAAATCCTCGATCCACACCAGCATGTCGTTGATTATCCGCGACATGGTGTTGCGCGCTTCGGGCGCGTCCATCAGCTTGGCTGGCCGGATGGTCAGTCCCTCGACCATCACTGGCGCGCCGACATCAAGCGGACGGTTCATCACCGGCACCACCTGGGGCGGCTGGCCCGTTAGCGCGTTCTGCCCCGGATCCCAGTCCGGCACGTAGCTCTTGTCGCCGGCCTGCGCGGCCACGCGGGCGGGCGGAATGGGTTTCGCGTCACTCATAGAATTCTCTCTCCAAGGGCCGAACCGGCGGCGGCTGCCGCCTGTCCGTCGCCTGTCAGACATCAGGTTTGGGTTGATCCCAGCATGCTGCGTAGCCGGGCGGTTTGCTCGATGCTGCCATGCACCCCGTTGGTTATCGCGGGTACATGCTCGGCGGCGTCCTCTTCGATACTCCACTGCTTGGCGACCTGCAGTGTCACGGTAATCTGGTCGCATTGCCGGAGCACGTTGCCCTGCAACTCGGCCAGCATGCGCAGTGCGTTGGCGATCCGTTCCGCGGCATCGACCTCCTGCTGGGTCAACGACGCGGGCGGCGTTCCCGATGGTTCCGCCGGCGCCGGCGGTTCTACCGCCGCCACTTCGGCGCGCAGTTCGCCGACGTGGTCGATCGCCCAGTCGAGCCGTTCGCCGATCTCGGCAAGATGCGTCTCGGGTTCCGGTCCGGTGCAGAAGATCAAAGCTTCATTGAGCGAGACGCTGTAGTGCTCGCATTGCTCGATCCAGTTTTCGCGGGTTTCCAGGAACGTGCTTTGCGCTCGCACCGCCCTGAACACGCGATCGATATCCTCCTGGGTGGGAGGCTCCGAACCGACGACTTCAACGCCGTTGGACGGCGGCGCCACTGTCGAGCCGCCGGCATTCGTCGCGGTCACGACGCAGGTGAAGGTCCTGCCCACGTATGCCGGATAGATGGGGAAGTCGGCAGTGTCAGTGCCGACATCCGCTGTCCCGTCATTCCATTGATAAGAGTATGCGGTCGGTTCGTTTTGCCAGTTGCCCATTGTGCAATTCAACACATTGCCATTCTGGGACGCGTAGGGGACGTCGACATTGACTGGAGGTAGGACGCCGCTCATGGCATGGGCTCCTTTGGGTTAGGTCAGACCGCGACGAGATCCCCGTAGACGAAGATCGTGCAGGTGGCGGGCTCGCCCTGCACCGTATCCATCGTGAACCACAGATCGCCGTGCTGAACCTTGCCGGCCACCGTCGGGTCGAGGAGGACCACGACCGCCTGCGGTTCGGTCGTGCCGTCCAGCGCCGAGAACGTCAGCGAGGCGATCTTGTCGCCTTCCTTGTTGTTCCGAGTGTAGATGCTGCCGGCCGCGGCGGTCAGCGGCATGCTGGCGCCCGACGCCACGACCTTGTCGGGGAGGAACAACCCGCTGCCGATCAGCGAGGTGTCGAAGCGCTGGTCCTCGAGCGTGTTCAGGTCAGCGTTGATTGCCATCATCGGATAGCGGCCGGCCTGCACCAGGTTGCAGCCGCTGGACTGCAGATCCTGCACTTCGGTGCCGAACGGCACGTCGCGGATCACCCCGCGATTGTCGGCGGTATAGGTGTGGCCATTGCGGGAAAGGAAGGACGATCCGGGGGAAGGCGCGATCAACATGGCGGTCGGCATTTAATCCTCCTATTGGCTCTGTTGTGCCGCGGGTTGTGCCCGAGACTGGGTGTGACGTCTACTTGCGGCCAGGATTGCTCTGACCTGGGCGAGCTGGTGCGGCGAATAGCCGCCGCCGGAAATCGAGCGCAGATGTGCCCGCACGGTCTCGTTGAGGTCGCTGGTATAGATATCGCGGGCCGGACTGTTCTTGCCCATCACTAACTGGCCGGGCATCGCCTTCAGGCGGTCGATCTGCTTCTTCGTTTCCTGCTGGCGCTTCTTGCGGTTGATCAGGATGTGCGTGCCGCCGGCGACAATCGGAGCGATTTCAAGCGTCCGCCCGACATGGCCGCCGATCCTGGCACCCTTCTCGCCAGCAATGGCCGCGCCGGTAAGACGTCCCAGGCGCCAGAGCGGGGTTTTCATGGTGCCTTGCGCGCGCAGTTCGTTCACGACCGGAGCAACGCGCGGATGGGTCGCAAGCTTGGCTGCCGCCCGTCGGGCCGCGACCGCGGCAACCCCGGCCCCGAACATCATCCGCGGCGAGATCTTCTCCACCGCCTTTTCCTTATCCTTGCCACCCATGAAGTGCTGCGCGGCTTTGGCTCCAGCATAGGCATACGGCGCGTATTCGGCAGCGAAACCCACGGTGCGCCCGAGCTTGGCGCCACGATGGCCACCAAGCGCCGCCCCGGTAAACCCGCCAACATTCGCCATGACGCCCTCGCGAAACCCGCCACCACGGAAGGCTTTGGCTTCGTGGTGCAACGCTTGAACGCGCGAGCTGCCGACGATGCGCTGACCTCTTGGCGTGGCCGCCAACTGCTTCGCCTTTCCGGCGATAGCTTGGCCGCCACGGCTGCCCGCGATCGCCGATCCGGCACGCTTGAAGCCGCTGCCGATCGCGCCCTTCGCGCGCGTGGCCGCGCCGCTGATCTGGCCCAACAACGGCTTCAGGTGGGTCGCACCGAAGTTCATCGCCGAACCGATGATGCCTTTCTGCAGTCTGGCGTCAGCAGAGTCCCCACTCTTGGACGCTTCCCACCGCGCCGGCTTGACGCCCAACAGCCAGCGTTCGTGGCGGGTGATCCCGCCGGACAAGGCGCGGCGCATGTGCTTCTGGGTGTTCAGCCGCAATCCCTGGCGGCGTCGGCGAATTCGCGGCCGCATCGAGCGGCGCAACAGCAGGGCCGGGTTGTCGGTGTAGCTGAACCCCGGCGAGTAACCGGGATCGGCCAGCATGAAATCGTCGAAGTCCTTACGCAGCCCGGCGGCGCCGCTGATCTTGCCAACCCCGAAATGCCGCTCGACCTCGCGTGCGGCGTGTTTCACGTGAAGCCCAGGATGTGCCGGCGGCGGCAGACCGCCCGGTGGCTCGGGCACCGGCCCGCTCAACGACAGCCGTATGCCATGGCCATGCTTCATCGCCTGCTTCAGCCGGGCATGATGGATCTTGCCGGGCGGCTGGTCGCCGGGCTGGTCGGTCGGGCCGCGACCGGGTGCGTTGATGACCCCTGTGGCGTTGGTCCAACCCTTGCGCATCGCACCCTCGTTCTTCTTGCCGAGTTGCGGCGCCTTTCGGGACCGCGGGAAATCACCCTGCTGTTCAACCTTGCCTGAAGTGTATCTCGTTTTCAGACCAACTCCGTGCTTAAGCGAGGAAAAGTAGCGTGTGATCGCTCGATGATGGGGCGTTATGATAGTGTGAGGCTTCTCAGGCGTTGCACCGAGAGCCATCGAAAAAGAATAGTCAGCACTTGATGCCCCTGGAGGGATTTTGGTCGGATGGTTGTGAAATGTGTTTGACCCTTGGAAATCACGAAATCCTTTGATCGGCATTTTAACCTGAGTGGAATACGGCCTTCCGGTGACGCGATGACTTACATGCCCCTTTGGATCGGTGATGATCAGCCGTTCCCTGCGCAAAGCATTGGCCCGCAACAGATCTCGCTTGATCTCAGGAAATGACGGTTTTTTGCCGATCGCCGTCGGCCGCCGGATCAGATCGCCAATATGCTGCCCGGCAATTCGCAGCACACGGGTGAGTGGCGCTCGCTTGATGAAAACGTTGTTCGGCGACATCCGGTAACGCTCGGTGCCGGTCAGCTTGCCGTGCTTGCGGCTGCTGAACTTCTTGCCGAACTCGCGCTTGAACGGCTCGAACGTCTCGGGCTGGTTCTCGGTGTGCAGGCGGTCGAATACCCGGCGATGAGCGTATTGCATGAACAGCCGGAGCGGCTCGAGTTCGCGCTGCATCGTCGCGTCCATGGCGAAGTCGTAGTGGCCGACCCCGACCTTGTGCACCGCCATCAGCGCCGCATGCTTGTAGGCCCGTGCCGCCAGCCCCGGCGGCGTGCCTTTGGGGATAAGGCCTTTCTTGTAACCGTATTCGACCGCGCCTTTCTGGTGATCGCGCACCACGCCAATCGAACGGCGCAGGATCTCGACCATGCGCGGATGGCGCATCGCTTCGGTGAAGGTGCTGGGGTTCTCGATCGTCAGGTCACGATGCGGCCCAACCTTCTGTTTGCCCTTCTTTTTCGGCGGCTCGGCCAACGCTTCGGCCAGCAAAGGCCGTCCCATCGGGTAGGGCAGCAGCGATTCCGGCAGCGTGCTGCGATAGGCCTGGGGCAGGTGCAGCTTGAAGCGGGCGTTCATCGAGCCAACCGCCTGCTCGGTGCCGCGGGTGTCCCAGACGCTGCGGCTGGCGCGTGTATCGGAGCGTTGCTGACCCTGCCGGAACAGGCCGATCGCTGCCTTCGACGGCGCTCCGGTGCTGCCCTGGCGTACCGAGATCGCGGTTTCGGCGTGATGGCGGGGACTGCGCGCGGCCGCGACGCGTTGCTGATGCTCGGCCGCCGACAGCAAGCCGGTGGTGTCGCGTTTCTTCAATCCGATCGGTTCGCCTGCCACGATGGGTTCGACAATGTTCTTCGCCCACTCGACATGCGCATCGGTCGCGCCGCCATCCTTGCCGTGGGAGGCTATGATCTGCCCTTTTGAATGGTGCAGTTGGTTGATGTCGTCCCTGAACTTGACGGTCTTGCCGACATGATCGTGGATGTGGCTGACCCAGTTGTTTAACGCCTTTCTCCGGCGCTGCCCCAGGTCGGTGGTGGGTTCAGGACCGTGCGCGGGCGGCGGCCCGTGAAACTGCTGTGGCTTCGGCGCCGGCGAAGGCGCGGCCGATTTGGGCGCCACGGAGGGACGCGGAGCCGCCGCTGCCGGGGGTGGCGTTTTGAAGGCTGTCCGCGGTGCAGACGCGGCGGTTGAACGGAATCTGCGCCGCATCGCCCCGGCAATACGCGCCCCTTTGCCTCGCATAAGCATGCCGGCCGCGATACCACCACCCGCCAATAACCCGGCCCCAGCAATCCTGGACGCCCAACCGGGTTTGTCAGGCTCCCGCTTTTTCATTTGCCGCGCTTTGCCGACCTCAACTGCGCCGCATGTTTGTGCGCCATCTGCTCGCCGTGCGCCAAGGCTGCTTTAACGCCGGGATGTTCATGGAAAGGCACGACATTCGATCCGGCAGCGTCCACCATTTGACCTTCAGCGCCCACCATGGCGCCCGTCATTTGGCCATTTGCCGGAGTTTCGGCGCCGTTTGCCGGAGTTTGCGGCGCGATCCCCAGCGCCTCGATGATCTCCGGCGGCAGGCCCTGCACGAGTTCGTCGACCGATGGGTCGCCCTCGCCGGGCGCGCCGCCCAGTCCGGCCATCTCCTGGCCCGGCATCGTCGGCTGCGGCAGGCCGGTGACGTCCCAGCCGTTCGCGATGATCTTCTTGATGCCCTCGATCGAGAGGAAGCCCATCGGGCCGATGCCGCGCACGAAGGGCGGCACGCCGAGCGGTTCCATGCCGCGCTCGGTGCGGATGTCGTCGAGCGAGATCGCGCCCTCGTTGACCAGGACGACGTCGCGCTGTTCCTTCTCCGCGGGGTCGACTTTTCTGAAATCGTCCCACACCATCTCGATGTCCGGAAACCCGAACCAATCGGCAATGATGTAGTCGAGGAGACTCTTTATCCACGTCATAAGTGGGGCGAGGCCCTCCTGCAGGGCCTGTTCGTACATCGTCTCGCCGGTCGCGCGGTTGACCAGGCGAACGAACGGGGTCGGCGGCAGCGAGAAGCAGAAGGCGATGATACGCGCCAGCCACTCGTCAAACTGGTCGACCAGCGCCTCGGGCGAGCGGGTCATCACCGGGGTCACGCCGCCCGGGGCAAAGCGCATCTTCCGCCGGGTTACCGCGTCGTTGACGATGGTGTCCCAATAGGCTTGGAACTCGGCGATCTGTTGCGTGGTCCAGGTCGGAGGCACCTGCCACACCGCGTCGGGGATGGTGCCGTCGGTGAAGTAGGCGAGTTGCTGCGCCTGACGCCGCAGGCCGATATTCGCGGTGACCAGCACCTGCTCAACCGGGCTGCAGCCGTAGACCTTGTTCACCCGCCGGTTGCGCGGCGCGTAGATCATGTCCTCCTTGGAGAACTCGGCCGCGACGATGCCCTTCATGACCTGTTGGTAGGCTGGCCCGTCGAGCGGGGTGCGGCCGTCGTAGTTGAGCAGCGGCTTGATCATCGAGCCGTCGATGAGCTCAAAGCCGACCGTCTCGCCGCCGCGGTTCTTCTTGCGCACGATGGTCGCGGCATCGATGACCAGGTGTTCCTCGACGAGTTGCGACACCCATTGCTGCCAGCCGATCTCACCGTCGGGGCGCTCGAAAATGGCCTCGAGCTGGCGACAGCGGTCGTCGGTCTTGGGCCGCGACGCCTGATCGCCCTGCTTCTTCGGCATGATCGACTTCTTGAGGTTGCCGATCTGGTCCTTGCGGGTTTCGATGGCGAGGCGGATCAGGTCGTAGCCGCCCACGGCCGGGTCGGCGATGGCGCGCAGGCTTTCGAAGTTGATCGGCTCGAAGGAGCGCGGCGTATAGATAGTATTGTACGAAGTGGGGTAATCGAAACGCCGACCACCCGCCCCGGGCGCCACGGGATCGAGCGGCCGGCCCGGCGGAAAGAACGGCAGTTCCGTAGACCCTGCCTGCCCCATCCCCAACCAGGTTCGCATCTGCCCGGAAATCCGCTGTATCAGTCCCGCCTCGACCGGGGTTGATGGGGCGTTGTCGCGGTTCATTCCCGGCAGGTTCATCGGCCGGTGCGGCATGTTCCAGGAACTAGGCGTGAGCGCCACTTAACGGGCGCCGAAGACGGTGGTGGCGCCGGTGATCGCGATCACGCGCTTGCAGGCAATGTCGTATTTGACCCCGGCGGTCACCGCCAGAGTGATCACCGAGGAGCTTTCCTTGGGCTCGAAGGTGATGGTGCCGGTGGCGTCGACCATGAACCCGGAGATCCAGGTGATGTTGCCGGCCGGGGCGACGCGTTGTGGCAGGTTGGGCCCGGTGATCGGCCCGGCCGAGGGCGTCACCACGAACATCTGGGTCCAGCGGTCTGAATAAAGCGGATCGGGCATCAGCTCTGCTCCAGGAAGCGGCTATGTCCGCGACCATAGGCAGCGATGTTCGTTTATTTCAAGGATATGGCCATTTTTGCCTTGCCAGTTGCGCCCGCGAGACCATCCAGAGCTCGTTGGCCAGCGGCACCGGGTCGATCCCCAGGCGCTCCCACCACGCCAGTTCGTTGCCCGCATTCTCCACCGCGTCGTGGCAGCGGCGACAGATTGGAATAACCCAACAATCGCCGGATTTCAGCCCCCTTGCCCGAGGCTGCATGAATTTCAGATGATGCGGATCGGAAGGTGGGGCGGCACCACAGACGATGCATCGCAGAGTGCAGACGAAGACGAGATGATCTCGCGAACGTGGTCGAGCCGGCTTCTCAATCAACACCGAGGCACGTGCTTCCAAATTCTTCCAGCGCGGATTGACCAGATCATTGGTTGTCCAACGCCATACCTGCGCGCAAGCGTTCGTTGGCTGTCAGTAGATGAGCAGATTTCTCGGATCTTCTGTTCCGTGAGGTTGCTTCGGTACAAGGGATGATCAGTTCCTCGTGGTATGCGGCCGTGCCGATCGCGATCATCAGAATTTTCGAGCGCCGTTGCCCATCGAAGATTGCCTTTGTGGCAGTTGCGACTGTTTCCATCCCAATGAGCCGTCTGATGAAAGCGACTTGGTCGCGGTCCATGAAAGGCTTCACAAACCAAAACATGCGCAGTGACGTATCGCTTTTCACAATTTCGCTGAAGCCCGTATTGAAAATACCGTCCGTTCCATCGGGGCTTAATGATCTTGCCGGCCTTGCTATTTGATCCGTCGCGCTCACGACGAAGGTGTCCATACTCACTCACACCATAATTGTCGTTCCATTCCACAACGCGCCATTCCGCATCGGGTGGAACCGGATCAGCCGGAGTGTTGTTTTTGCTCATAAATTATTCGACGCTCCACTCACGATAGGGCGGCCCGCGTACCACCGGATAGAGGACCAACTGAAATTTGTCGTCCTCGGTGGTGATCTGGGCAATCATCTGGCCGCCGCACATGAGGCAGCTCAGATGCTGTCGCCATTCCAACCGGCTATAAATCGTCTGCCCGCTGCAGAAACCGCAGGTGATCCAGCCCGGCGTGAGCCCTATCTGCTGGCGTTTGGCGAATTCCCCGCGGGCGTATTGGCGCCGCCGGCCGACCTCGAACATCGAGCGCAAATGCCCCAGCGGATCCTTGCCATGCTCGCTACTCATCATCCTCTCCGAACCGGTAGCCGGTTTCGTTGACGGATATCAGCGCGAGATAGGCCGTTCCGCCCATCGCTTCCACGACTTTGTAGTTCCAGATGCTGTCGTCGATCAGTTCGCGGGCCACCGCGCGCAACCACGCCGCGGTGTCGTTCTGCACCTGCTTGTCGCGATAGCCGCCGAAGGTGACGAATTCAGAGGCGCCGCCCTCGTAGGCCGGGGCTATCCCCTCGAGGGCGGCGTTCTGCGGATCGGCCATGCACGCGGCAACCTTGGCATCGCATTGATGTACCAACGCGTGCCACTTGCCGATGATGACCGGGTCGGTCACCTGCGGTGCTCGACGACTGGCGTGCCTTCGCCGATGCGACGGATTTCCAGCACCCGCTTACGGGCCACGAAGCGTTCGGCGATCTTCTGCATCGCCTCGGCGTTCTCGCTTTCCGGCTCAAGCACGGTGGGGGTGAAGGTGATGCCCTTCTCGTCGATAGAGATCGCGTGGGCCTCGACGATGGTCTCGAGCCCGCGCTCGCGGATTTCCTCCGGCAGGTCGGGGTCGTCCGGCAGGCGCTGGAGGTAGCGGATGCGCACCAGTTCGCGCGCCGGGCAGGCGACCTTGAACAGGTCGAAATCGGCGGCGTCGGGGGGTAGCGGTAGCTCGGGCGGTTCGCCCATCTCGCGTCTCCGCGATGCGTTACTCATCACATTCTCCTATACCATGATTACTGCCTCACGCCATCATCATGACGCGCGCTTGGCTGGCGAGGGCCTGGGTTCTGGCCGAAACGGCGACGTGACCCGCACCAGCAATGTCAACGCCCATGAAGATGGTTCGTGCCGAACCAATCTGGACGTTGCCCTGGCCGACGATGATCGCCGAAACCGGGCACATCGCATAGGCGGTGAAGCCGCCGCCGCCGACGCCGTCGATCTGCGTGGCTGCGACCTGGCGGGTGTTGCCCCTGACGGTGACGCTGGCCTGAGCGTCGATGGTAACGACGGCAGCACGCAACGCCGTAGCGTTGACGTTGACCGCGCCCTGTCCGGCGATCGCGATTGTCGCGAACTGCGCCTTGTAGGCATCGACGGCCACGCTGCCCTGGGCCGCGATCGATGTGGCGCCGTAGGTGATGCGCGCGGCATCGATGCTGACGCTGGCCTGGGCCGCGATCGCGCTGGCCGCGACCATGCGCTGGGTGGTGGAGATGCTGACCGTGGCCGAGGCCGCGATCGCGGTGGTGCCTTCCTGCCGCCCTTGCTGGATTGCGTTGACGAGGAGGGTGCCGACGCCGCCGATCGAGACCGTGGCGAACTGGCGTACGCCGGCGGCGATGCTGACTGTGCCCAGTCCAGCAACCGCCACCGCCGTAACTTGGGTCAGGACGCTGCCGGCACTAACCGCGCCCTGCGCGGCCGTCGCCACCGCCGCCGGGCGTATACCGCCGGCGGCAGCACTGACCGCGCCGACGCCAACGATCGAGGCGGCTGCGGGTTGCGCTTCACCCCCCGCGCCGAGGACGTTGCCGACGCCGGCGACGCTGACGGCAGCGAATTGGAGCTGCGCGGCCGCGACGCTGACCGCGCCCTGGCTGTCGATCGATGCTATGGCTGGTGAGCTGCGCCGCGCGTCGACCGCGACGTTGCCCAGGCCGCCGATCGTGATGGTCGCTGTCTGCACGCCGGCCGCTGCGGCACTTGCGGCGAACGCCCCAAGGCCCGCGATGGTCGTGGCGGCCGGTAGGTTCAGGACGGCGGAGGCGGCGACGCTGCCGGTGGCCGCGATCGCGATTGCTGCCGGTAGATTAAGGGTGGCGGATGCCGTGATGCTGCCGACGCCAGCGATCGTCGTGGCGGCGGTGTAGGAAACCGCCCCGCTGACGAACTGCGCATCAGCCGTGACGTTGCCGACGCCCGCGATGCTGGCCGTGGCATAGATCAGCTTGCCGGCCGAGGCCGCGACACTGCCAACGCCGCCGATCGTCGCCGCGGCATAGACGATCTTGCCGGCATCGACCGCAACGCTGCCCTGTCCGGCAATCGGGATCGTCGCGAACCGGCGCGCGATCGCGTCAACGCTGACCGCGGCCTGGCCCGCAATGGCGACATTGCCCGGCTGCGAGCCGGCCGAATTCGCGCCGAACGCGCCAACGCCAGCGATCGCGATCGTCGCGAACTGCCGTTGTATCGCCGTGACGCTGACGGTGCCGAAACCCGGGATGCCAGCGGCAGCAGCTTCCGGCGTTACGGCAGCGGCGCTGACGTTGCCGACGCCCGCAATCGTCGTCGCAGCATAAATCAGCTTGCCGGCCGCTACCCCGACGGTACCGACACCGGCGCTCGTGCTGGCCGCCACCATGCGCTGGATAGCGGCAACGCCGACTGCGCCCAGGCCGGCGCTCGTGCTGGCGGCCGGCTGCGCCCTGATGGCATTGATCGCAACGCTGCCAATGCCAGCACTCGTGCTGGCCGCGACCTGACGCTGGACGGCAGACGCCGCGACGTTGCCAATGGCCGCGATAGTGACGGCAGCGGTCCATACAGTGCCTGCTGGGGCTACCTTGGTCGCGTCGACCGCGATGCTGGCGACGCCCGCGATCGTCGTGGCGCCATAGGAAACTTGCCGTGCGCTGACGGCAACGTTTCCCGTCGCGGCCATGCTCGCCACAGGTTCGATAGTTGCCGGCAAAGCAGATAGGGGAATCAGGCCTGCCGCTGTGGGTAAGGGAGCATAGAATTGGATTGACCGGACGGCGACATAGCCGCCTTGGATTGGTCTGTGATCGAATATTGCCGCCTTGAAGGAGTCCGCTGTCGGACGGTCCGCATCGATCAAAGTCAAAGCGATGGGGGTGGAATAGCCGTTGATGTCGGCTTCGAGACGGTTCGCGGTGACGGTGTAGGCCGTCACGTTGATCGCGCCGACGGCGGAATTGGCTGCGCCTAAGATGTCGCCGTAGGCCGGACCGCCCCATGTAGAAACGTCGAGATGGCTAGAGGCGCCAGGGGCGAAGGGGGTTAAGTCAATTTCCACGCCGTTGTCGCCGGACGGCGAAAAAACAGAAAGAACCACACATCCGGTAGATGATCCTGAAATATTTTGACCGGTTTGGGTGTGGACGGTTCGCACCGTCGTAGCTGTCAGCAGTAAGTTACGGGCTTCGCCGATGAAAGCCGCGGACATCGTTGGCAGATAGCCGTCGGGGGTCAGTTCGGCGCTGTTGTAGCCCGTAGTCGTCCAGCCGGCGTCCGCGAGCGGGTCGTTGCCGACGAGGGTGTTGATGCCGACGACGCCGACCCCTTGCACCCAAGCTCGGCCCTGTGGAGATCCTCCGATGAAGTCGATGTGGATCTGCGCACCTGGTGACACCCAGTCGGGGGCCAGTATCGCGGCGACGTTGCCCGCGCCGGCAATGGTCACTGCCGCGACCATGGTGACGCGTTCGCGGATCTGGATGGCGCGGAACGAAACGGCCGGCGCCCCGACCGGCGGCAAGATCAGATCGCTGGGACCGTCCTCCGAGTAGCCGAGTTCGAGTTGCGGGGCGCCAATTCGTAGAGTGTTGTCGAAGGGAACGGCGGCGGCGCTGTCGAGGCCAAAGCCCCAGTAAGGCCTGATGAAGCGGACATCTGAAAAGGTGTTGGTGTCCGAGATGTCGTGCCTACAATCCCACAACGGTCCCGTGAAAGCGGATTTTCCGTCGGAATGATTGCTGTAGTGGACTCCGTTTTCGTCGAGCTCTTCCCAGCCTATGTAGAACATGCTGACGGGGCCCCATATGCCCTCGCCCACCAGTTGCTTGAGGTAAAAGCTGAATAGCCATCCCTGGTCGTAGCCTGCCGGGATGGCTGTGTTGGTTTCGAAATAATAAAAGTCCGAGCTGTAGTGTACCCCGTCGGTGGTGCCGAAGATGCGGACGTCGATGTAGGGGATGCCGTCTTCGTAACCCGTGCCGAGGATGGTTAAGCTCAGTCCCACGCTCGCGGCTGCGGCGCTCCAGTCCGAGAAGTAGGTCGGGACGGTGCCCGGAGTGCCCGCGACCGCGCCCTCGAAGCGTGGGTTGCGGATGTAGTTCGCCTGGCCGCCAAGACCGGCGATGGAAGTGACTGCCGACTGTCGAAGAAAAACGTTGACTGGGCTGAAGGTTGTGGTGGCAGCGATGGTGGCAAAAGCATCGTAGGCAATATGTCCTGCCGGATTTCGGACCAGCGCTTCGCAGACGACGCGGCCAACTCCACCCATAGCCACGTTCGTCTGGATCTTGACGTTGTCACGGATTTCAATCGCGCGCGACGTGACCGCGAGAACACCGACCGGCGGCAGGATCAGACCGGAAGCAGATGGTCCCAACTCGAGTTGCGGGCCACCGATCCGAATGATGATGTCAACCGGAACGCCCAGACTGGTAAAGTATATTTTCCAATACGGACGAATGTAGGTGGCGAGAGCGGTGGTAGGATTAGCGTAGCTGTATCTTTGGCTTGACAAAGGCGCCGACGTCGGCACTTGCCCGGTATCGAAATCTCCGATTATATCAGCAAATTTACTACTATATTCTGTCCAGCCAACGGCAAGAGACGCAACATTGGAGGTGCTGCCTCCAACCAGTCTGACGTAGATGCTGCTTGACCAGGTTTTCCTCGGGGGTACCGGGATGGTGTCGTAGTCTTCGAAATAATGCGGATAGTAGGCCGTGCTCCCCGCCACCGTACCAACAAGATGAATGTCGATGTAGGGAATGCCGTCTTCGTAGCCGACGCCGGCAATAGTTTCGAACAGGCCGGACGGTGGGTTTCCCCACCCGGTCCAGTAGGTCGGCGGCGATCCTTCACTGGTGGAGGGATCGCCCGCCCTTCCGCCTTCCCCGCGCGGATTGCGAATGACGTTGGTCCGGCCGCTAACGCCCGCAGTCGTCGAGGCTGTGTAGACCGGGTGAAAATCCCAGGCCCTGACATTGCCCAAGCCACCGATAGTGCTGACAGTTCGCGCTCTCAGAACAGCGCTATCGCTAACCGCACCCAGGCCGGCGATCGTGCTGGCGGCAACTTGGCGTTGAACCGCGGCAACACTGACCACAGCAACGCCGGCGCTCGTGCTGGCTGCATAGACAATGCGCCGCGCATCGACCGCAACATTGCCGGCAGCAGCGATTGTGCTGACCGCAACCTGGCGCTGAACGGCACTGACCGCGACGTTGCCGGCAGCCACGATCGTCGTGGCGCCGGTCCACTGGGTGCCCGCACCGGCCACCCGGGTCGCGTCGACCGCGATGGTGCCGACGCCGCCGATCGTCACTGCCGCAACGGCCTGCAACCTGGGGTAGATCTCGATCGCGCGTGTGATTATCGCTGGAGCACCGACCGGCGGCAGGATATTGCCGGTGGTTTCGACGTTCTCCAGTTGTGGCCAACCAATGCGCAGCGTGAAGTCAAGCGCGGCTCCGCTTATCTTGGTATCGACATAGATATATTGACGCATGTAGTCGGCGCCGGCTGTCGTGGTGGCGTTGTTCGCCACCGACACGTAGCGGGTGCCCAATCCGCCTGGTTGCACCAGGGTCGAAGGGGTGAAGTAGGTGTCAGTAATCCAATCGACTTGCCCGCCGCTATTGGCGTAGCTCTGCATCGACACCCAGAGGTAATCGATGAACGACGCATCGCCGGGGATAATGCGCATGTAGAACGACGACGCCCAGGTCGAGGTTCTTGGGACCGGTGTCGCATCGCCATCCTGGGCAGGCTGTATGGTGATCTCACCGCCGCCGGGCGTGGACCCGGTGAAGCGAACGTCGATGTAGTCGATGCCATTCTCGACCCCGGTCCCGACGATCTGCTGGGTAAGACCGGCGTTGTTTACTATCTGTCTCCAGTAGGTCGGAATGGAGCCCGGCGTTCCGGCAACCGCGCCTTCCGCGCGTGGGTTACGGATATAGTTGGTTCTGCCGCTGACGCCGGCGATGGTGGCTGCAGCAGTCACCGTGCCGGTGTGCACCGTGGCGTACGCCTTGACGTAGCCGGTGCCGCCCGGGGTGGAGGGCCAAACCGTGTAACCCGAGGGCGGAGTGTTGGCGAAGGAGCCCAGGCCCATCTCGACCGTGGCGCTGATACCGGAATTCACCCCCAGTTGGGTCACTATGAAAAGCGGCGTGACCGGCACCAGGCCGCTGATGTCCAGGCCGGTCGACGGCGTGGTCGGACTGTTCGAGGCGTTGTCGTTCCAGTTGCCGCTCGGGAGCTGACGGAACCAAATCCGCTTATTGTCCATGTCGAGCGCCATGGCGATCGACGCGGTCGACCAGGAGAACAGTATTCCCGTGTTAGAGCCGTTCAGCAGCACTCCCATGCCGGGTACGGCTATGCAGCAGTGGGTACTCGGGGAATAGACCTCGAAATAGGTGGTGAGGGCCGTCGTGGCGACGCCAAAGCTACTGTTCCCGTCGAAGCCGCTGCCCGGCGTGAATTCGGCGTAGAACTTGCCGCTGCTGACGACGGAGTTGCCCTTGGCGCCGTCGAAACCGCCGGCAGTTTTCGTGATCGTGCGGTTGTTGTTCGTGAACAGCGTCGTGGCCGGCGCGTCCGGGGACAGCGGGTTCCACGACGGCAGCGTGCCGATCGTGACGGCGCCGGTGTAGGTGGTTCCGGCCGTGCCCGCCACGACTGTCGCATCGGCCGCGACGGCGCCGAGGCCCGCGATCGTCGATTTCGCGACCGCGCTGACACGCTCGCGGATCTCGATGGCACGCGACGAGATGCCCGGTGTGCCGATCGGCGGCAGGATCAGGCCGGAGACGTTACTCCCTAGTTCAAATTGCGGAGCGCCGATCCTAAAAGTGATGTCGATAGCAACACCACTTCCGGTAACACCAAATCCCCAAAATGGAGAAACATAGTAGGTATTGCGATCCAGATTTTGGCCGGGCCCGACAACCAACTGACGTTGGCTTATGAGGGGCGCCGTGGTCGGGTCGAAGGGAGCGCCGTTGTTGTGGACCGCAACCGCAGTGCCGGCGGCATTAAATTCACGCCAGCCAGCTTGGACCCCGGTGGTGTTGACCGTGCTGCCGCCAACTAAGCGGTGGTAGAAACTCAACCACCACGTGTCGGCAAATCCGCTGGGAATGCCCGCCGTCCCAGTGGGCTCGAAGTAAGCGGTGGTGAAGAAACCAGCGACGTTAGTCGTGCCGGCGTAGCGGACATCAATGTAGGGAATGCCGTCTTCGGTGCCGATACCGATGATGCTGAACGTCAGGCCTAAATTGTCGCCCCATCCGTTCCAGAAAGTAGGAGCGGTGCCTGGCGTGCCAGCGACAGCGCCCTCGGCGCGGGGGTTGCGGATCGAATTGGTCCGACCGCTGACGCCAGCAAGAGTTGCATTGGCGGTATAGACAGCAGGGCCTATCCGCGTCGCATCGACCGCGACGGCGCCGACGCCGGCAATAGAAACGGCGGCGGCCAGGTTCTGGCTGAGCCTGCCCTGGGTGGCCGCACCCCAGTTTTCTACTGCGATTACATTCTCGCGAGCGGTTCCCAACGTCGGAGAGTAGGTTTGCTGGGTGGTGTCTTGAATGTATTTCCACGCTCCGTTGAGAGTGGCATTCGTGTTCGCGACGCCGCCGGTATTGCCGACACGAGTAAGCGGCGGAGTAGTCCAATTATGGGTGGTGTCGTTAGTGAACGTCTCGACAACGTCGCCGGCGACGGCACTCACCCCTATCAACACGCCATAAGCCAAACTAGGGTTAAAATTCCGGCTCGGATTAGTAATGGCGGTATTTTGAGTAAATGAGCTTTGAGGCGTCGGAAGCACGCTCCGTTGCAATCCGGTCGCATAAAAGATCGAAATGGCGGCGGTTAGAGCGGTTCCAACAATAGGGATCGTAATGGTTTGGCCGGCGCTTAGCGCCAGGCAGTTGGGACAGTAAGCTCTGGTTACACCGAATGAGGGTGTAGTAAGGATCCAGTTTCCGGGGACCTGGGTGTAAACATTCCCTGCCGAATCAGTAGGGGGGCTGTTGAAACTGGCACCGCCGGAAGCCGTGACTGACGCGCTGTATATTACGATCAAGGAGCCGGCCGGCACGTTAGCCGTTAAGGTGACCGGCGTTGCGCCGCCGCCCGTTTTTTGCTGTGCCGTGCCGATCGCGAAGACCTGGGGTATATTATCCGGCGTGTCGAACTGCCCTTGTCCGGCAATCGTCGTTGCCGCCGTGACCCCCGCGGCCGCCGACCAGTTCGCGGTCGCTATGGTACAGGCGGACTGGTAAAAGACCACTGCGCAGGAATTGGACGTGCCCGCGGTGGTCTCGTTCCACTCGACCTGGAAGAACAGGTATTCGCCATCCAGGATGATGGTCGGCGCGTTCCAGGTGATGGTGGACGTGTAGGTCGTCGCAGTCGCTATCATCGACACGGTCGAGCCGGTCAGAGCGCCGCTGGTCAGCTCTCGCGCGTTGACGCCGTTCGAAGCGGGGCCGGCCCAGATCCGGCAGCGCATATTCCCCACGACCGTTGCCGCGAGGGTTCGCATGCCGAAATTGAGCGTCCAGTTGCCGGCGCCAAACGTACCGGCATAGCGCACGGGCGAACGGAACGCATCGCCCGAGGTGGTGATGGTGGCGCCGGTGCCGGCGTTCGGATCAACGGCAAAGTCGAGATTGCTCGTCGCGGACGCAACTGTGGCGGTGGCGGTGGCGCCAATTCGAGCGCGCCAGAAAGGCGTGGTGGTGGCAGTTTTGGCAGTCGTCCATCCGAACGCGCTAGCTGCGGCAGTGGGTGCGGTGCCGCCGTCCTGCATCACGCCAAACCAGTCCGGCGTGGTGGCCGCCGTGTTCAGCATGTAGAGGGTCTTGGGCGAGCCCGCGCCGGGAACCGGCCGCAAGACCGGCGCTATCAGGGCAGGCGGCTGTCGCGCGCGCGGCGGCTGGCGGACAAGGCGAGCCTCCGCAATGTAGTCGAAGAAGGCCGCAGACGACGCAGGGGTTTCATAGGGGCCGACGTCCCACGCGCTGCCTTGCGGCCGCGTCGTGCCATAGATGTCTGTGGCGCTGGGGATGTGGACGGTGTCGGTGTAGCCCGTGTTGAGCGCGTCGGCTCCCGCCTTCAGTTTGAAGTCGGTGCCAATGCCTACGAACTGGTTTGCCGCCGTCTTGCTGAACAGCGTCCCGGTATCGGTCCATCCTGACGGATAGCTGGTCCAGTTCACGACGTTGTTGCGCGCGACGCCCGAGGTCAGGTTGGCATTACCGATGCCGCCCCACCCCATGATTATGCAATTCGTGACCGTCGTGGTGCCGGAGTAGTTGCGGTGGATGGCATCGAAACCGGCTTGTGAGTTCAGCGCGATCATCACGCAGTTGGTGAAGCTGCAGCTATTGTTTTGGCCGTTCCATATCGGGCTGCCTGACCCTGCCACCGATTCGTCGATGAACACGCAGTTGACATGATCGACCGATGAGCTTCCGCCAGCCCCGATGATGCCGTTGTTGGCCTGCTCGAAATTTTCCCCGCGCACAACCATCCGGCTGACCGTCGTGGTGCCGCTGCTGCCGTTTTTTCCCAGGGCCAGACTGGCATTCTGATGGATCGCGCCTGGCGCTCGAACAAGCTGCAGGCCGTCCAGAAGCCCATAATCCTCTTGGAGGATAATATTGTAACTATAGTTGCCTGATCGGGATATCTGCACGCCATAGCTTGCGCTGGGGATTAGCGGGTTGGTGGCGCGGTTCGGATTGTCGGCGAAACTTTCACCCGGCGCGCATTTCAGGGAGATGATGTTGGCGGCGGTTGTCGTGTGCCCCGTAATCGACACATACGTGGTGCGAACAATGTCGCCGTTGTTCCAGATCAAGCCTTCGTATGCCTGCGCCAGCGTGCCGGGGATCGACGTGACCCACGCATCGATGGTGGAATAGTCCGAAGCCCCGTAGGTCGAGAGCCATTTGAAGACGGCAACGCCGCCGTTGTTGATCCCGGTTCCGGTGCCGGTAGGGGCAGCGGTCGATGATCCTGCCGTGGTGCATCGGTAGGCGTTGCCGGCATTCGAGCATGCTTCGTTTAGCGCGAAGCTGTGGTTGCTCCAGGCTGCCAGGCCGGTGTGGATGTTACTGGTGACGGTCAACCAATTATCTTTCCGCTATCACCGATCACCTTCGGATCGGGGAGCGGGGGCTTCTGTACTTTCAAGGCCAGCACTTCATCCAGGGGAACATTGGCGCCGGAACGCAAGACGCCGCCGGTGTAGCTGTCCACGTCCACCCTGAAGCCGCGAAATTGCAGGGTGTTGGTGGTGTCCCACCATTGGGCGTCCTCGTTCCCCGGCTGCGGCATTTCGGGCGATAAGAATGATTCCAGATCGGTCACGGTAGCATCGGGCACCACGACCACAACAAATGGGTCGGTTTGTTCGGCCAAGCTCCAGCCCCAGCCGTCAGGCTGCACCACGATCACGTCGCCACGCTGCGACAGCTTGCTGGTGTGCTCGATGTCAGCGCCTTGCCGGTCCTGCATCCAGAGCAGCATTTCCGCCATCACACGGTGGCCTCGCGCCACCCGTCCCATTCCTGCACCACCTCACCCTGCGGGGTGCGGTGGCTGTAGACGCACCAGTATTCAGTGCCGTCCTCTAGCGCGGTGATCGCGTGCAACACGTCGCGACGAACAAGGAAGTGCGTCGGGGCATGGAAGTCACGCTCTATGACCGTGCCGTTGGGCAGCGTGGCCGAGACATGCACGGCGCCCTTAAAGACAATCGTTGTGTGATCAAAATTGTGGGTATGGCCGCCTGATGTAGCGCCTTTCGTCGGCTGGATTTTGCGAATGAAGACGTTGCCACTGACCCACTCCATCTCACTCTCCCACCCCATACGACCGCAGCGCGTCAGCCCGCCGCTCCATGGCCTCGAGCCTGCGCTCGAACGGAGTACAGCCACCGAAACCAACGCAGTTCGGACAAATCAATCGCATGCACTGGTAGCACATGCCGCCAATCGCGGCCGGATCGGCCTTGGGCGGAACGTGGACAATGTGCTGGCAGTGGAAGCAGGTGAAAGTGTCCCGCTCCTTGGTGCCGTCAGGCCCGGTAATGACCGCGTAACCGCCCGGGCGTCGCATCACTCATTCCAGCCACATCACAGTGGCGAGGAAAGTCGAGGTGTAGACCGGACTGAGCGCGCGCGTGGCAATGCCGTTCAGGTTGGTCGCCGGAATAACCAACTCCTGCCCGAGCACCGCGACCCAGCGATAGGTCGCCCGCTGGTTGACCGCGACGGTCAGCATGGAACTGGTCGCCGTGATACCGGGCTCAGCAGTCGGGTTGGCGTAGGCAACCATCGTCGAGGCGGTATCGGCCGGTTCGGTCACCAGCGGTGTAACCGCGGCCCCGCCCGTGCCCGCCGTCGTCTGGCGTGAAACATCCCAGACCACGACGTTGTCGGCCGGCGTGCCATCTACCCCGAGGTTCAGTTCGTAGATGTGCGCCCGACGCAGGCCCGTCGTCTGTGCGCTCACCGACAGGCACGTCTTGTAGGTCGTCGTCATGACCTGCTGGGTGCCGCCCAGACGATTGTTGGCGCTATATGAGGGCATTAACCCTGTCCTTCCTCGACCCAGGCAAAGCTAAACGTGCACCGAGCATAGGCTTCAACGTGTATTGGGTGACTTGGCCAGAGCCTGCACGCACCTTGCCAGTAGGCGTGATCGGTATCATGCACAGAACATAGCCGTTTGCCCTCCGGACCAGGGCGCAGACGGGGGCACATGCCGTCGACGGGGGCGGCTTCCCCCGGCGGCGAGCCGATACAACAGTCACCGCAGTGACAGCACTCACCTGACCGGACCCACATCAGGCGAGGGTGATGAGCAGCGATCCCGGGTTGATCAGCAGGCTGTCGCCGATCGCCAGGGTGCGCGCCACCGACAGCGTGCCGAACCACAGCGCGTTGCCGCCCGTCACTGCCGCCGTGTCCCAGATCGAGATCCCCGAGATCGTGCGCGCGCTGCTGAACGGCCCGTAGCTGAGCGTGTTGGCGTTCGAGCACGACCCGGCCGGCGAGGCCGCGGCGCCCATCGTCACCGTCGCCCGGTTGGCGCCCTCGCCGGTGGCGATCTCGTACATGCTCGCCGTGGTCGGCGCCGTACTGGTCGCCACCGCCACCGCCCAGGCGGCGATCGCCGGCTCGGCCGCGCCGCCCAGCGTGTAATCGAGCATCGCTTTCACGCCATATGGAGTAATGCCAGCCATATCAGTGTCCTTTCAGGTTGGAGCGGACGGCGGTGAAAACCGTGTCGAGTGCGATGTCCGCCATGCACTTCGACGCCTCGGCGTCAGCAGCCTTGACGCAGGTGCTCGCGTCGTCATGCAGCCTGTGACAGGGATAGCAGGGCACGCGCTCCGGATCGGCGTGCAAGGACGTCGTATTAACCCAGTGCTTGGTGATGTTCTCTTCCGAAGCGTGCGACAACACCACCACCTTCGGCATCTTCTCCATCGCCACCGCCCAGGCCAGCCCGGTGTCGGGCGTGAGCACCAGGTCGCATTGCTGAATGGTGGCGAGCGCCCGGCGGATCGGCCAGGATGGGTTCTTGGGATCGGGGGAAATGGCGGCGTGCAGTCCGTCAAGCGAGCCACGCCAGAGCTGTACGAAGTCCTGGACGTGCTGCGCCATCTTGTGATCGCGCTCGCCGGCCCCGAACAGCACTACCCTGACCTCGAGCTCGCCAAGCAGGCGCACCACCAGCATCGGCAAGTACGGCCAAATCTTATCAAGGCGCGAACCAGAGATGGCGATGCCGACCACCCGGCGGTTCACGCCGTCACGTACGTTGTCCAGCGTGTCCCCGGCCTGCATCTGCTCTTTCTCGGTCGGGTAGAAGCGCGGACCGGGATCGAACTGGTGCGCCACGCCGCAAATGTCGTGGACATATTCGAGGTAGTTGTGACCGCACATCTTGCGTCGGAAGGCATCTGGCCACCAAAACGCGCATTCATTCCTGAACAGCGCCAGCTTGGTTTCGCAGCTGTGCGACAGGTTCACCCACCAGTCGTATTCGCTGCCGCGGTCGCGCATCCAGGCATGCCATTGCTCGCCGTTGCCACCGGACGGAATATCACCTTCCTTCTTGACGATAATCCGCGACACGTAGGGGTTATTCTCGAAAACACAGGCCTGCGGCGCCTGCGCCATGACGTCGACCTCGTGGTTTTTGGCCAGCAGCGATAGCGCTGAAGCGGCGATGAGATTGTCGCCGATGCCGCCGAGCCGAACCACGAGGGCCCGGCTCACCCTGCGCTGCCCTGGGCGCTGATGTGGATGATCTCGTCGATGACAACGGTCTTGGGCTGGCCGTCGCCCGGCGGCCGCTTGGCCTGGTATTCCGCCCGCGTCGCCTCGAGCGCCGCCGGATACTTGTCGGGCGAGGTCTGCCACAACTGGTGTAATTCAGCTGCCTTCTCTTTTACCCAAGCCGCCAGGGCCGGGTAGTCATCGGCCGCACCCAATAGAGCTTCTTCAGTCATTCATTCCTCCATTTGCGTAGCATTGCCCCCGGCTGGCAGAGCGTTTCCGGCACCGGCAGCGCGGATACCGACGTGAAGCCGTGGTGATCCAGCCGTTCAAAAACCGACACGCCATCGTCGGCCCATCCCCAGATCTGGCCCTCGCGCACCGGCACGAAACGCTCCGGCCGTTCCATCGTGCACAGAGTGCCACCAGGGCTGATCCCCGCCTTTAGCGTGCGCATCACCCCGTCGAGGATCGGCATCGGGATATGCTGCAGACACCACACCGTCAGCCCGCCATCTGCCAGGAAAGCGTTCTCGACCATGCAGTTGAAGAACCGCGGCGTGACCGCCTGGAACCACTCCGGGTTGCCCACATACGTCGTGGCCATGGCGCGCATCGAGGCGCTCTGGTCGACCCCGACCACGCAGCAGCTCGTCCGGTCGACCATGGCCTTGCTCATCCGGCCGATGCCACAGCCGTAGTCCACGACCATGTCGAGCGGCACGAAATCGAGCTTCTCGATCAGCCACTCGGTCTCGAGCTTCCAGCGCTCGTCGGTCGACAGCCCCATTTCGGGCGTGAGGATGATCGACTTTGCTTCTTCGATCGTGGCGCAGTCGAAGATCGTTGAACCCATGGTCACATCCGATTTGCAAGTATGGTTATGCCGACGTCGGCGAGCAGCAAGTCTTGCTCCGGCGCCACGAGCTGCATGACGTCGCCGACCTCGAGCAAGCCGCCAGCGCCGGTAAGCAGGCAACTCGAACGGCTGGCTGGGGTGAGTGTTATCGTACCCAGTTCCACGACGCCGTCCGTTTCGCTCAACCGATTGAGCAGAAAGACCGCATTGGCTGCCGGCGGAGCCTTGGCATAACTCACCGTGCCCGCCAGGCCGACCGGCACAGTCAGCGCGAAGCTCATCGGCAGGTTGATTTCTGTACCAGCCGCGGGGCGCCCGGCGTAGGGGAAGCTGATCGGCAACTGGCGCAACTCGACCGGAAGCTGGGGATAGCCGATCGGCACCGTCCCGAAATCGGCGATCTCGACGACCTCGACCAGCGGCGGCGGCGCCAGCACGTCGACCACGAGCGCGATCGGCGCCGGCATGATGACGTCGACCACCAGTACCGGCGGCGCGTCGACCACCACGTCAACGACGATGGTCTCGGTGATGACGTCGCTCATGCCGCGCCGCGCACGCGGTTCGGAACCACCAACAGCGTCGATGGGGTGGGAACCGCCAGGCTGCTGTCAGTGACGTCGGGCGTCACCAGCACAGAGCCGGCCAGAATGGTGGCAACGTCCCCATCATCGTACGTCAACTGCAGGTCCCAGACGCCGGTCGCTGGCAGGATGCGCGCCATGTCGGCCGTCAGCGTCATGGTGATGGTGTTGGGCAGGATGATCACGCAGTCCAGGGCTACTATCTTGGTACCAGCCGGCTTGTCCCTTACTTCCGCCTTGGGAGTGACACTCACCAGATCAGCCGGGATGGTCTTGTCAGCATCGGCCCACAGCACGAAACCCCAGCGGGCACTATCGCCGCGATACAGCGTCAGCGGGAACTTCCCCGGGCCCATGCCTGCACCCCTTTCGAGCCATATCAATGGCGAATAGCACGTTTTTCCGGCTCCGACACGCTATCGCATCCAGCGTCCCCCAACCGCTTCCTCGGCTGTGGGGATCGGCATATCGCCGGTCGTGCGCGAGCCGAGGGCGCGCAGTCGGGCGTCGATCGCGGCCAGGTTGTCCTGGTGCATCATCAGCACGTACGTGGTTTCCTGGCCGAGAGCCCTATGGCGACTGCGCAGATCGCGCAGGCCGAGCAGCAGGATGACGATCGCCAGGGCTTCGAGGGCAGTGATGCCGACCGGCCAGAACGCCCACGCCACGAATTCCACAAACTCCTTCATCGCAGCCCCATCTGGCGGCGCATCTCGAGGTCCTCGGTGCGCCGGGTCAGCGACAACTCGCGCATGTAGTCGAGGATGCCGGTGGTCGGATCCATCAGCAGCATGTAGCCGGTGCTGACCGCATCGACCTGGTCGTCATGGCTGCCGGCCGGGAACGCGGTCAGTTCGTCCATGAAGGCGTCGTTCCAGTTGGCCCGGTAGAGTTTCACGTTACCAGCTCGGCACTGTGCCGCGAACGGATCGGCGCGGTCCATCTTGGTGTCCGATTGCGGGAAGACGTGCACCGGATAGCCCGCCAGCACCTGGGTGACGTAGACCTGAGCCTGGAACTTGCCGGCCTGGGCCGGGTCCTGCGGCAGGCCGATCTTGGTGTGCGGCCCATCCTGCTGCGCCACCGCCTTGATGCGTTCCTGCACCCCACCCGGGTCCTCGCGCAGCCGCACCACCGAGGCGATGTAGATCACCCCCGTAACTTGGTGGCGGCCGATCTTCACACCCACAGTCCAGTCCGGGTCCGCCTTGACGCTCTTTTTGGTGCCGGCGAGATCCCAGCCGCGCGCCCACACGATATCTTCCGGCAGCAGGTCCACGACCTCGAACCACTCGCGCTTGAACAGCCCGCCCTCGCGCGGGGTCGGGCGCTGCTGCTGCTGCCCGGCGACGGCGTAGTCGCGGAGCGTCTGCCACAGCCCGATCAGCACGTCGTCGTCGAACTTCTCCGGCCACAGCGGCTCGCCCGGTGTGCGCCGCCAGTCGTAAATATTGAGTTCCGGATGGTCGGGTTCGTAACGCGCCGGCAACACCACGGTGTCGTAGCCGCGACGAACGCATTCACCTTGCACGTCATTTTGGTGCACGCGCTGGCCGATCACTATCGAGACGCCCTCGCTAGGGTCGTTGAACCTTGAAGACATGCTTTCGAACCAGAACGTCACCGCGCGCACCCGATCGGCCTCGCTCTCGCCCGCCACGACGTCATGAGGGTCATCGAACAGGGCGAAGTCGGCGCCGTGACCGGTCACGCCGGTGCTGGGCGAGCCGACATAGCGCACGCCCCCGGCGGTGGTCTGGTACCACATCTTCTGATGCTGATCGCGCTCGAGACGTACCTCGGGCCAGCGCTCGCGATACCACGGGTGCTCGACCAGCCGGCGGGTGGCGAGGCTGTCGCGAGCGCCGAGCTTCTGGTCGTAGGAGCAGGTGATGAACTTGGCCGATGGCCACCAGGTCCACACCCAGGCCGGGAAGGCGACGCTGCAGATCAGCGATTTGCTGTAGCGTGGCGGGATGCAGACGAGGATCTTGCGCACCTCGCGACGAGCTGCGCGCTGCAGGTGGTAGCAGATGACCCGGATATGCTTGCCCTCGACGTATGGCGCCGGATCCATGAACGGCCAGGCCATCGTGTAGAAATCGTGGAACGAGCGGCGGCCGAGTTCGCGCTCGGTCTCGATGCGGCGGGTCAGGTATTTGGTTGAGCCTTGATCGTCGAATGGCATGAGATCAGCGGGTTAGATGTTTTCCCGGATCCATACCACAAAAAAGAGACGGCGGCCGGGATGGCGCGGACCGGCCGCCGAGTTAACGAAACTCATCCCGAAGTTTCTAGGGCGTCTTCTCCTTGTCACGCCCCTGCATATCCTGCTGCATCCTGTTGAGGATGACACCCTGGGTTTGCTGGGTTGCCGCCAGTTCCGAAATGCGCTGCTGCATCAACAACAGCTCGGTTAAAATCCGGTCGGCGCGCTGGGCGACGGCCTCGACCCGTGCCGCGGCGGTCTGCACCGGGCCGCTGCCGTGTTGCTCAAGCGCGGTGATGCGGAATTCGTCGGTGTCCAGCTTCTGGCGCATCGCGCCGAGTTCGCTGCCGATGGTGAACACGTAGAGCCCGATTGAAGCAGCCACCCCCAACACCGAAAGGGTAATCCAATTCGGACGCGTTCTTTCGGGCTTCTGCTGCTGGTGGTCGCCCATTGGGCTGTTCCCCGCCCGGCGACAAGGAAACGGCGGCACCATGTGGCACCGCCGCACCGGTAGGTTCGGCTTATCAAACGAGAATGCTTAATACCACCGCGACGTGGTCGACACTGCGAGGGTGATGACCGCCGCGACGCCGACCACGACCCCGATCACGAAGCCGATGAAGAACCACATGGCGAGATTAGCGGTAGTAAAACGTCGCCGTGCCGATCGTCGCCACGACACCGACTGCGAAGCCGACTAGCAAGCCCAGGCTAAACCACACGACGACGCAGCGCGGCCAGCCCAACGAGGCCGACGCCTAGCAACGCCAATGAGGCGGGTTCCGGCACGGGAGGAGGCTCGTCGCCGGGAGCCGAGACGAGGAAGAAGCTCTCCGCCCCGTCACTCGCGTTCGACCACCGGGCGTAGAACTCGATCTGGGTGTTAGGTAAGATGTCGTTCCGGTCGATATTAAAGCCGGTCAGCAGGTAATCGGGAAAGCCGGTGCCGTTGTTGTTGGTCGGCAAAGGCGTCCCAACCAGCGGGTTGTAGTCCGCGAGGATGGTCTTGTTGACCACGTCGAGCACGACGAACCGCTCCAGCACTTCAGCACCCGCACCCGTCGCGGTATTCACGTCGATGCCGACGTTCAATACGCCGTTCAAATCCAGTTGCGAGATGAGGAACGCGCGCAGGAACGATGCAGCATATCCCGTGCCCTGCGTGTCGTTTCCAAGGCTCTGGTGGCCTGTCGCCGCCGTCGAGAAGTCAGAGAACGCTGTCTGATTGCCGCCCTGCTGGTAGTTGTTGAAGCCGAAGTTGGCAGGTTGCTGCGGTTGATTCGTGCCGCAAATCAAGCAGGGATTATTGATCGGTTGATTGCCCGGCGGCGGCACCGCGACCAAGGTAAGCGTGCTGGTGGACAGGTTGGGAGTGAATCCCAGCAGACTGATGATATCGGCGTGGACAGGGTTCGGACCAAGCATGATGGCAGCGGAGAATGCTGCCATCGCGATAACCCCGGTGACGAGGAAGTTCTTCATGCCCGCCGCCTACGGTAAACCGCACCCAGGCCGACCAGACCGGCACCCAGGAGCATCATTGAAGCAGGTTCAGGCACATTCTCCAGAATTGCAGTCTGCCCACGATTGATGAGCTGACCACCAGCAGACAATGAACCGGTGACCTGTTCCGTAATCGAAAACGCATTGGCACTCACGAACGCGCCGCTGGCGTTGTGGCTGTAGCTGTCGGCAGAAATCAGAGCAGTCGAAGTGAAATTGTCCAGCAACGCACCGGGATGGTCGTTGATGTCATCCGCCCCTTGCGCATTCAGCGGATCGGCCCACAGACGGGTCTGGGCGGTCGAGCCGATCGCGTTCTGCCACGTCCCGGCAGTGGTCGCCGTGAACGTATTAACCGGAGCAGCGAAGAATGTGTCGCTGATCGTCACGGTGTAGGCGACCGCAACGCCTGCCACGTTGATCAGGTTCAGCGAGGACGTGTTCAGGATGTCCTGTGCGCCAGGGTTCGCCGGCGTGCCGGTCGAGGTCTGGACCGAGCCATTAACCGTGACGCCACCAATCGTCTGGTTGGCGATCTGGATCGTGCCTGTGGACAGATTGGTGTCGCAGGTGTTGTCGTTGTCCACGCAGTTAAACGTGGTGGCACCGAACTGGGCAGCTACCTGAAGTGTAGCGTGAGCCGGAAACGCGGCAGCGACGGCAACTGCCGTGGCCATCGCGCCGATGATGAGATAGTGGATCCGCATGGTGTCTCCCCTTGGTTGTGTCGCCATAAGCGACAGCCTAAGAGACATGCAAACCAGACGCCACGGTCACAACAAAAGGATATCGCTCAAAACTAAGTGTCGATAATGACATGATTATAGGGTGTATGTAAGGCAGAGCTTACACTAACTGCCTTCGGCGGATGGCCATCAGACTTTCCGTAAGCCGCTCCCGCTTTTCGCGGGCAAGTCGGGAATGTTCTTTCGCGTGGCATTTGCGACAAAGCCACACGACCTCCAGCACTCTGCTGTAATCCGGATGGTGTGCATGCACCACGCGCCGATCATCGTAACCACAGTTTTGGCATGGCTTCGGTTTGATTAGTCCCGACTGTCTGGCCTGCCTTGTCTCTTCTTGTGCCGCTTTCTTTGTCGCTTCGTCCATTTATTGAAACTCCCCCTCAATGCCAAAACCCATTCTGACTGGGTGTCGGTGTAAAGTTCCACGACACACGCTGCCGTGAATGCCATTGACATGATCGACGCAGATGCATCATCCATCAGCTATGGAAGCATTCGTCACAATGCCACTGCGCATACCGTCGTCTATGGCAGAGCGGATAGATGCCTATTGGCATGAGCATCGCCTGATGAGCCGGGCGGCTGCCATCCGCCACATCCTCGAGCGCGGGTTGTCAGGGCCGGGCCAGCCAGCGAGGCCGGTGCAACCGCGACCAGACATAGGTGACGCCGACCCCGACGAGGAAGCCTAGGGCGAAGGTCGTCATGTCAGACCTTGGCACATGAGCGCAGCAGACCCGCCAGCGAGAGCACGAACAGCAGCAACAACGCGCATCGCAGGATCATTCATGCCTCGCGCATCCGCGCGTGCTGGTTCCGCTGCCGCGGCGACAGCACCTTGCGCGGCCCGTAGGAGCGTTGCTTAGCCGGCAACGGATCGGCACTGCGGCATGACTTGCAGGTGCGGTAGGAACCAGGCGGCACGATGGCGACCTGCTGGATGGTGAGCGGACCGGTCCAGCCTTTGCTGTCCTTCATCCGCGTGCGGATCCGGCAGCCCTCCGTGTGCAGGGTAACTTTGAAAGCATCACGCAGCGCGGTGTGAAACCAGAAGCAGTTCATCATAGCTGTGTCCTCCAGTCGTTCGACGGCAGCCGGCCGATCGCCTCGGTCAGTCCCTGGATGACCCCCTGCAGTTCAGCGCGAACCTCGATGAGTTTGTTGACCATCCTCTCGAGGCCGCCGCAGAACGCCTCGAACTGCTCTTCGGTCAGCAACGGCTCGCCATCGACGTTGAGCTTCTTGACCGCGTCCTGACCGCCGATCGAGACCATCTGCATGGTCTCGGTTATCTCGCGTTGCAGGTCGATGATGACCTTGGCCCGCTTGTTCGAGCGGATCAGACGATCGAGGATGGGAACCTCGGGTTGCTCCGGCGGCGGTGATCCGATCCGGGGTGGTTCCAATGCCATGACAGCCTCCGATTTGATGCAGTCTAGTCCATTGACGCCCTGACAGACAACGGGCTAGCTTTGTTATTGAGCACAGTGTGATGGACCGACAGATGGAACGACCGCCGGTTTCGGAAGAGGTGGCAATCAAGGTAGGGACCACCATCGAGGACCTGCTCTCCCAGTTCGGCGACCTGGATCCGATAAACCAGGAGGCGGCAATTATCTCCTGTATCCTGGCCCTGTCCGAAAAGCTGTTCCGAACCGTCGCGCGCGATCCGCATTTCACCTTCCTGCTGCTGATGGTGAACCTGAAGGATATCTACAGCAGCATGCATGGTGAAACGAAGTAGGAGGGTTTCATGGTACGGCGCATTCTGTGGACCGACGATATGCACGAGCGGCTGCGTGAGCTGTGGCACGACACGAAGCTGTCGAACACGGCGATCTCGCTGCGCATGGGCGTCTCGATGGAGAACCTGCGCAATGAAGGCGCGCGCATGGGCTTCGTGCCGCGCGGCAAGCTACGCGGAACGCCGCCTTATTGCTTTCCACAGAGCGACGCGCCACCCCCGCCGCAACCCCTGGCGCTGGGCGCGCACACGCTGCCGCCGCTGCCCAGCGAGCTTGCGGCCATGAAGAAGGAATAAGGAATGAGCGCCCCCGCGAGCAAACTGTTCGGCTTCTTCAACTGCGGCGCCTGCGGCGGCGAGGGGCGCATCATTGCCTCGAAATACGGCGGCAACGACCCAGACGTGTGGGATGCCGGCGAATGCTTCGAATGCGAGGGCAGCGGCCGCCAGGTCTGCGAGGATTGCGAGAACGCCGACGCCGCCCGGCTCTACATCGGCGAGGACGAGACCACGATGCTGTGCGAGGCCTGCCACCGCAACTGGATGGGGGAGGAATGATGGACAAGCCGCTGGAGCCGCCTTCGGGCTGGCAGATCATGAAAGCGATGGAGATCGCCTCGCTGCACCTCAACGCGATCGCGGCCGAAGCCGATCCCGACGATCCCGACGCCATGAGCGACGCCGAAGAACTGCTCGAGATGCTGAAGGGCAAGGGCGCTGACGTTGGCCGCCTCATGGAAGCGCTGTTGCTCGCCGGCGACGAGGCCCGCGCCGAGGCCGACGCGATCAAGGCCCGCCGCGACAAGCTGCTGATCCGTCAGCAACGCCGATCGAAGAAGGCCGAGAACACCCGCAAGGCCGCGATCGGCATTATGAATGAATTCCCCGAGTTGTTCCGTCCCGCCGGCAAGAGCAAGGCGTTGCTGGCATTCAAGTCGACCCTGGTCGACGCGCGTGTCCAGCGCGGCACCGACGGCGTGATCATCACCGACCCGGCCAAGCTGATGGAGCAGGACCGCTTCGTCAGTCGCTCCCTCAACGAGAAGGCGGTGAAGGATGCCGTCCTCGACGATGGCGAGGTGCTCGAGGGGGTCGAGCGCAAGAACGGCGCGCCGTTCCTGGTGGTGAAGACGACATAAGGCAGTGCCATCGCCACACCGCAGGCATGGATCGAAAAAAATCCAGCGCAGCATGGCGCTGGAAAACCTGGATATCTTCCTCGACTGGATAGACGACGAAGAGGGAACGGCGGATTTCATCAACCAGGTTTGCCGCGCCGGCCATGTCGAAACGGTCGATGTCATCCTGCCGTCGTCGGGCGACAGCCCGGAGGCGTTCTCGCGCAGGAGTCCCCAGCTCTCTGGCTTGCATGATTACGCCAAACCACCGCCGCCACCGTCACCGCCAATGTCGCTCGCCGAGAAATGGGCCAAGGAAGCGCGTCAGGAAAAAGAAGCCGAAAGGAAACGGCGGGAAGCCTTCGTTCAAATCCTCATCGACCGGCAATACGCTCCCACGGCACCCACGGTCCCGTCCAAGCAGGATTATCAAATTGCCCGTCGATACTGGACCAAGATCCATAAGAGCTTTGAGCCTGAGGATCTTTGCCTGGTGCGTGCCACCGACAATTTCTACCTGGAGTACGAACCCATCGCACGGTTCAAACACATGCACGCCTATCTCATGCCCATCACCATGGCGGACCGGCTTGTCAGGGACAATCTGGTACGCCGCGCATCCGTGGGGACATCGGATCATCAAACATCTATCGATTTGATCAGGGCCATAATGAGTGGAGCAGGACTCCGATGATCGACCCAACGGCGTTCCAATATCTCAAGCCAACGGACGAGCAGCTTGAACTGATGGTTGAGGTGCGCAACGCGTTCACCGAATTGGCCGACATCCTCTCGGAATTGCTCCCTGAAGGCCCCGACCGGACCTACGTGATGCGCAAGCTTCGGGAGTGCGCGATGTGGTCGAATGTCGCGATCACCCGCAACGCAGACGGGTCGCCACGCACGTGAGCGACCTGATCTGGATCCTGTTCTTCGCCGCGATCATCGGCGTGATCTACGGCGGCCTGACGCTGATGTACCGCGTCTGGCGAGGCGATCTGGACTGACAACCGAAAGGAACTGCCATGCCAACCGCTTACCTCGACATCGACCTGATGCCGTTCGTCGACCGCGTCACCGCCATCCTCGATGAGTATGACCCCGTCACCCAGATGAAGATCATTGAGCTCGTGATGACCAGGCAGTCCCTGAAAGCGGGGAAAAGGGGCGCGGTGTCCGTGCTGGATGCAATGCACAAGCACATCCGGCAGGTACTGCGACAGGTACAGAAGGGCGCGCCGCCTCCGGGCTCGCCATGAGTCCACCCTTCGTTCCCGGCCTGCAGCGCCAGATCGAGTGCATCAAGCGCGAGGTGCGGATGCGCCACTACAACTATCCGAAATGGGTGGCCAGCCATCGCATGACGCAGAAGATCGCCGACGAGGAGATCCTGTCCATGGAAGCGGTGCTGGCGACGCTGCTGGCCCTGCGTGATACCGACAAGCCGGTGCAGGAGGGGTTGCCGCTCGAATGAAAACGCCGCAAAGGGTGACCTTTATCCCCAGGAAGCCTATGATGACGCACGATATCGTCTGTCCGATTTGTGGCGCCACTGCCACCGACGAGGCTGAAGCCGAAGTTCGCTATTGCGGCAACTGCAAGCGCTTTCTGGCGGAGTGGGCCTATCGCCCGCGCGGCATGAAGCCTTCCTGCCCGGTGCCGCTGAAGGAGATCGATGCCCCGATGTGAGTGCGGCCGCAAGGCGATCACCTTCTCCCCCGGGGTCGATGCCGTCCTGACCCCCGGCAACATCACGATTTTCCGAGCTGTCCCCGACCGCGCCTGGTGCGAAAGCTGCGCCAAGGCGCGCGGCTGGCTGGTCGAGCCGGTGGCCAAGGTCCTGAAGGAGGCCTGAGCCGCACGTCGCGCTTGCGCGAATCGCGAACAACCCGGCACAGCGGCGTGGATGTTGAATTTCGTGTTCAACCCGTCTGGCCGGAAGAGGAAGCCGCTGCCTGAGCCGGGGCCGCTGGTGAAGCCCTGCCAGTGGCCGATGTGGCCGCACCGGGAGCGCGCCGGCCGCAACCCGCAGTTTTGCTGCGCTCCGGTCGTGCACGGCCATTCGTACTGTGCCGAGCATTGCGACATAGCCTACGGCATGACCTGGCGCCATCCGAACCGGGTTGGTTACCGCGGCGCGATATCGGGGTCTTGGACCACCTGAGGTTCGGGGCCGAGCAGGTCGTCGATGCCGTCCGGCGCCGGCGGCCTCGGCAGGCTGCGCGCTGCCCTCTGGTGGCGCTCGAGCAGTTCCATCCCACGCTGCACGACCCGCAACTCCTCGGTCGACAGGGTTTGCATGTCGAGGATGTGGCGATCGCCGCCTTGTTCCTCGTCGACCTCGCCATCGGGTGGCGGCACCAGCTTGTTCAGCCCGGCGATCGCGCGCTTGAGTTCGATGCTGCGCATCAGCGCGTCGGTGTAGGTCTTGAGCGATCCGCTCAGGCTGTCCTGCTTGGTGGGGGTCAGTAACCGCAGAGCCGTGCCCTGTACCTCCGCGACCCGCCTGACGATTTCATCGGCAGACAGTCCTCGCTCATCAACAAAGCGATGAGGATCAAGATACACTTCTATAAGATGACCGTATTTTGCTATGAGCTCTTCGAAGTCATCGAGTTGGTATATTTGCCGCCTCGACATCATACCGCGAATAGCCGATAGCGTTATTTGCAACTGTGCTTTGGCTGTGTCCGGCGAAGGTGGTGGAATAATAAATCCTGAAGTCGCAAAACTCTCTGGATACTCTGCTTTCATTTTGGCAAGCCGTGGATCAACCCAGTTCTGCACCTTCGATGCGTGGTAAAGCCGGGTCACCGGGATACCGAGCAAAGCCGCGACCTGGGCCTTGTTGCCCTTGCCGGCCTCCCACAGTTCGCGCGCTTGCTTGATGAGGATCTGCTCCTCGGTGGTTGGCCTGGCGTTGCGATCACGCGGGTATATGCGTGGCCGACCTGGCGAGCGCTTGGGTAGCTCGAACGGCTTCTGGCCGTTGACGGGCCGCCCAGGCCGATGCTTCTTCACCGCTTCCATAGCCTCAGTTTCCACCTGTTTGGCGAGTTGTTCCACCACATTTGGGAACGGCGTCCAGCCTTGTTTATTGGAAAATCCGCCAATCAACGTCTTTTGGATGTCGAATTGGCCAGTCAACTGCGAGAAACTGATTTCCCTAGTTTCGTAGAGCAGCTTGGCCAATAGCACCATTTCGGGCGCTGTTTCGCGTCTCATAACCCCCTCAAATGGCAGAAAACTGCCTTACACCTTGATTTTTCATTACGAAACACCACCTTTAGACTACGCGATGGATAGCCGGCTTCAAGCCCGGCGAGTTCAGTCGGGAAGGCCCGCGGATCGCACGATCCCACCATGATGGCCTGTCTCTAGGAAATCCGACGAAATCCATATCCCCAAACACAAGGAAGCATCAAATGCTTACCCCACCTCCCAACGGTCCCCGCTCACTGCGGGATGACTGGGCCGGTCTGCACGTCGAAGACATCTTCGCCGCGACGGACTGGAAGCTACTTTCCCAACAAAAACAGCTCTTGCTCAGCCTCGCGGACACGGATCCTGGGTTGGACGGTCTCATCAACTGGATCGACCATCTGCAGGAAGCCGCCAAGCATGACGGTTTTCCCGTCGTGTGGCTGGGCGCCCAAGACTGAAGACTGCCCCGCCATGTGCGGGGTGCCTTTCGGCCCCGACACGGGTGTCCGGCAGAGAGCGCCCTGCATGGCGCGAAAGGCACACGCCAATGTACAATCCCTTCAACGGCCCCAAGAGCCATCTCTTCCACTACCTCACGGAGACGGAAGACAAGGCCAACCAGGCCGTCGCCATTCAGAAGGTGCTCAAGGCACTGCCTGACGACGAGGCCAAGAAGCTCTGGGACGAGGTCAACATGCTGAACGCCGCTGGCGCTTTCGGCGCGATCCTCGCCGCGATCTTCGCCCCTCGGAAAAAGCCCGCATAGCGGGTTGGAGGCCCGCATCGCGGGTCGCCTTTCGGCCCCGATCCCGGGGACCGGCAGAGAGCGTCCCTGAATGGATGCGAAAGGCAGACCCCCAAATGTCTTACACAAGGAAGCTAGTGACGGCATGCATATGCATGTTGCTCAGCGGCTGCAACACCGATGGTTCGGTGGATTGGCACACGATCGGCGCTGTTACCTTAGGGGTCGGCGCTGCTGCGTTAGGCGCTGCCGAAGTCTATTCGGCGAGCCAGCCAAGCTACTATTACACGCCGCCGGTCGTTGTTTATCGTTGCCCTTACTGGAGGTGCTAGCACTCCGGAGGCCCGCCACTGCGCGGGTCGCCTTTCAGTTCCATCCGGAGCTGGCAGAGAGCGTCCCTGACTGGACGCGAAAGGCAAAACCAAATGAAGCGAATATTGCTCGCTCTCAGTGTCATTGTGGCCCTTGCCGGCGGCTATGCGTACTCGCATAGCGCCGATGCTTATTGCTACTCGACAGGCGGCGGTAAATACCGCTGCTTCTGAGAACCCAAGCGGTCCGGTAATCCCGGACCGTGCCTTTCAGTCCCTTCCGGGGCTGGCAGAGAGCATCCCCTGCTACTGGGGTGCGAAAGGCAAAACCAATGAGTTTTGGCACCGATGCGCCCCTTAACGGTGGCGATGCGGTCCGCCGGATGACGAATGGCAAGTCGCTTGGCTCCATGGCTTATGCCGTGGGGTTTGCGGCGAGTGCGATTGTCATCACGGCGGGGTATCACATCGTTTCCGAGGAGGGTCGCGGGCTTCTTTCCCGCTTGCGTTCGCAGAGTGGGATGCGCAGGGAGCGCAATAGCGTTGTTCTCTGCTTGCTGCTTGCTTCGGAGGAAATTCCGGTCGAAGCCATCAAGTATCTCGAGGGCCAGCGCGATGTTTTTCGTGCTGCCGTCAAGATGTCGTTGAACGACGACGTGCCGGAGGAGACGCGTAAGGCGCTTCGCCGGACGTTGCAGCGGCTGCATCCAGCTCCGCGTTCGCACGTTTAGTGAGAAGTTCGCCCCGATCCTGCACAGGGATCGGGGCCGGACCCCTCAAAAGCGCATAAAATACTGATTTTATTCAACAAAATCACACAAAACACTTGCATTTATACAACTAAACCCTATATCTATAACACAAGCGAAAAGACTTGGTACCCCCTCGCGGGGGGAGATCAGCCGGCTTCTCTAGAAAAGGCCGGCGAAACCAAGGAGGCTACAATGCTTGACACAACCACTGTTGCCGATGCCGTCAAGGCTGTTCGTCCCTTCATCTCGCTCCGCCGCGCTGGCGAAAACCTGCGCTGGGGTGTCGAGGCTGGGTTCTACAACCTGGGCAAGTCGGCTGTTGTTATCGGCGGCCTCGCGGTCGTCGGCGGCGCCACTTACGGCACCGTCAAGTCGACCAAGTACCTCTACCGCAAAGTCAGCAACATCCGCTTCGAGAAGCCCGAGACCGTATGGCCCTTCACCGCCAAGGAGAAGAAGGCCAAAGCCGCTCCGGTCGACGCCGAAGTCGTTAGCTGAACAGAAAAACCCCCAGCCCTCATCGAAGGGTTGGGGGTTTTCTTCATTCCTACATTGCAATCAATACGATTGATCACCATTTATGAGAAGCGCTCCAGCCCTTTCCGGGGTGGGGCGTTTCTTTTGCAACCCCCAGCACAAGGCAACCGACCAATGTTCCTATTGGCCTGCGCCCTGCTCTATGTCCCGTGGTGGGCCTGGCTCTTAGGGGCCTGGCTTCTCATCATGGGCTTCATCGTCAAATGAGCGGCATGGCTGGTCCCGCCGGGGCCGGCCCCCTCATTCCCCCGCCTCTCCGGAGGCTTCCCCACATGCCACCCATGCTGCGATCCGCGCGGCATGGCTGAAGCCACCCATCCCTTTCCCATGTCATTCGGCATGGGGCAGAGAGCGCCCCTGCTGCTGGGCGCGAAAGGGACAATACCTCATGAACACACGAGGTCTCGTCTACATCGGAACAACCCCTTCCGAGGAACCATGCGCCGCGACCGGCTCTAAAAAGTACGATTGGGCGCATGTGCAGAAGATCGAATGCCGCGCCTACATCGCGGCGCTCAAGCGTGTTTTCGGTGAGCCGCCCGAGGGGGTGCGACTATTCGTCGCCTCGATGGCGCATGATTTCGGCTCCTACTACGAAGTCCAGTGCGGCTATGACAGCACGATCCAGGAGCAGCTCGACTACGCCCTCAAGGTGGAGGACGGGCTGAGTTTCTGGGAGGACGCCAAAATGTGGGCGCCGGTGCTCTATCACCCCGACGACGACACGCCGATCGACATGCTGCCGCCCGAGAGGTGGGAGCAAAAGGAGGACCAGGAATTTCGTCCTCGCGGCGTTCCGCTCTGACTGCCATGGCCCCGCCTTCGGGTGGGGCCTTTCCTTATTGCCTTTCCCATATGATCCCATGTGGGGCAGAGAGCTTCCCTGCCACTGGAAGCGAAAGGCAAACCATGCCCGACATAATAGCTGGCATAGTCGAAGACCTGCGTACCACGGCGCCGTTCCACAGCCTGCCGGCGACGACCCGGCCTCATAAACTGCTGTGGACCGCCTATAACAATACGCTCCTGGCGCTTCGCATGCCGCTGTATCACCAGCGCCTGGGCAAACCCAGGCCAAAACCCAAGGCGTATGAGGAGGCCGTTCAAATGGGCCTTGCCATACTCGCCTGTTTCGCGTTTCGCGCTGAGGTTCAGCGTGCGATCGTCCGCATAGAGGACGGCGCCGGCCACGCGATATCCTTCCAGCCCCGTCCTTGGATGGCGAGTTGGACCGCCGAGCATGCCCTCGACCCGCAAAGTCTGTGTGATCCCACCCAGGATCCGATGACCGAGCATGGCATGCTGCCGCAGGTTTCCACCGCTGACATGCTGCATTTGTCGTGTCGGGTAGCTCTGGCCTTCGCCAAGGCTCATAGCTTTTACAAGCTCGACCCTGATGACAGCCTTGACGGCACCGCGACCTTTGAGTTTCTGGTCGACGATTGGAACAAGCCTGCGGCGCGGATTGTGTATCGTCCGTATGGTTATGCGCATCTTCCTGCGCAGATCGATGCGCTGCGCTCACGCGCATAAAATTCCGCCCTGCGAGAGATCCTCGCGGGGCGTTTTTTGTTGCAAAAAAGCCTTGAAGGACCGTTACATAATCGCCATATCCTTATCAGAGTTGATCAACGGTCGACCATCGGTCCCGTTAGTGCCGATAGGCTGCCCCGCAAGGGGCGCCGAAAAGGTTCTCCAGGCCACCGGGGTTTGGAGATTTGGTCAGCTAGAATTTCAATCCGTCGATACCGCGACCACCGGCATGTCCTCGCTCATGTAGCAATGTCCTGCTGCCAGTCACGCGGCCGGCGCCCTGGCTTTTGGCCCGGGGCGGTCGATGGGTTGGCCAGCTTGCCGTTCCCCCTAGAAAATTCCTCCGACCGCAAGGATGGAGGTGCCCCGCCCAGGCATGATCCGGGTAGCTGGGAACGGCGGGTGGTCGCACCGTTAGGTGCCGCAAAGCTACGCCTGTGCTTGCACAGGCAAATTGCATTACGCCGGGCCTTAGCCCCCGGCGGGCGCCTGGCGGTGCGGCCAGGTTTCTGCTGCCCTTGATGGGAAGCAGGCAGACGAGCTGGTGCCCCCACGTGCCAGTCGAAACCAAACCCCCATTGAAGCGTTGATCTGCCAACGCGATCTACGCTTCTGATTACCACCTAACCCCGTTGAGACCGTTCTAACGAACTCGGTCTCAGCGGGGTTTTTTTGCGTCCAGCGCCTGGGACAGGCCGTGCAGCGCCATCCGGAACATCGCCCGGCGCTCGGGCCCGCGGAGTTGGTTGTTCCACACCAGCACGTCGTAGAGCACGTTCCAGCCGTCGTGCCCGAGCCAGTCGTAAGAGCGCAGCAGCATCAGCCGGGCTTGCGTCTTACCGGCCGGAGCCGAGGACGGCAGCCTGGTCATGAGTTGGCTCACCACCATCCGCCCGCGCACCTGCGAGAGCTCGGCCTGTTCCATGAACCATTCGGCGGCCGCGACCAGGGCGGGGACGTTCTCGCCGAGGTCGCCGGCGGCGGCGAGTTGCTCGAGCACGCCGGGAGTGAGGGAGCGTTGTCCGACGACGTCGCCTTTGGCGATACGTTCTGCGGTTGGGGTGATCGCCGCGATTGGCACGAGGGTGCCATCTTTGATAATAAGGTCCACGGTCGCAGCCCGAACTCGATGACGAGATATGACCGCCCCCTGGTCTGGTTCGGGGTATAACTATATCAATATCTTGCGTTCTCAAAGGACACGACCACCACATGACGATCCAGACGTCCTTCGCGGAGAAGGTTTCGGCCCACGTAGACCGATCGGATGCGCTGCTGGACGAGATCCGCCGCGCGGCCGCCTATCTGCGTTCCTGGCACGGCTACACGTTGTGGAAAATGCAGGAGGTCACCGGCCTGCACAAAAACAGCCTGCTCAGGTTGCGGGATCGCGACTGGATGCCCAAGCCGGAGACGATGGTGGCCTTGGCCAGGCTGGTCGAGCGGGCCCAGGCGCATAGGAAAGGCAAGAAGTTCGAGTTTCCGGCCCGGCGCGGTCCCGGCCGGCCGCCGTTGCATGCCAAGCCGATCGCTGTCCAACCCAAGCCGCGCGCACATGGTAAAGCCCGCAAAGCCCGCATCCAGTGAGAATACCATGTGCCGATTGCGGGGCGCCCAACGCCCCGTTCGGGATCTGTCCGACCGGGACGGTGCGCGAAGTGCCCATGCTGATGTATCTGGCGCGCAGTCGGTGGTATTGCCGTGAGCACTGGCGAGATCACAGCCCCTCGGAAGTCGAGCCAGCACGAGCTGAAGTTGCAGATCTACCTGGTGACGCTATTTCGGCGGCATGTGCGGCCCTGGGACGCGATCCTGGCGATGATCGCGAACGGCGGGTATCGCACGCCCGAGACGACCGACCTGCTCAACCGCATGGGGCTGGTGCGCGGCGTGCCCGATCTCGTGCTGCTGACACACAGGGCTCGTTGTCGCTGGATTGAGGTCAAGCTGGCGCGCACGTTGCACCACGACCGCACCACGCTGAGCGAGGAGCAGGCCGAGTTGCATGACACGCTGGCCTGGATGGATCACAAGGTTGACGTTGTTCGCAGTGTCCGGGAGTTCTGGGACGTGGTGGAGGACGAGCAAATTCCGCACACCATGGTGGACTTTCCTGAGCAGACAGTGTTTGATTTCCGGCGCCGGCGCGGCAGGTCCGCGGCGGCTTAACCGAGGGAGAGTACCCAATGACCGATCAACCAGAGGAGAAGCCCAACGGGGGCGGCTGTAGCGGACCGAAGCCGCCGCTGGGGCCGATGGGGATAGACTTGACGCCGATCGCCAGGTTGACCCGCGACCTGCGGGTGGCGGCGCGCATTCTGTCCGATGACGAAGCGAGATTCTTGGTGGATAGCTATTACGCAATGCAGGCTGACCGCATTCGCGCCGCGCATCAGATGCGAGCCCTGGGCGAAAACAGGGAACCAAACACCATCATGGAGTGGCTGCTCGAGCAGCGGGAGAGCCTGGAGAGCCAGGTCGGCAAGGCGCTGGACGCCTACAGCGCCTCCAAGCAGATCGGTCAGTGGATGCGGTCGATCCACGGCATCGGGCCGGTCATCTCAGCCGGGATGATGGCGCACATTTATATGGGCGAGTGGTGCAAGATCTGTCACGGCCGCAACCCGGTGGAGCATCAGCGGCGGTGTGACGACAAGAAGCGGAAGCTAACGCCGCATGAGTATATGCCGGAGTTCTCCTGCCCGACCGCGGGGCACATCTGGCGATTTGCCGGCCTCGATCCCACGGTGAAGTGGGAAAAGGGCCAAAAACGGCCATTCAATGCCAGTCTTAAGCGTTTATGCTGGATCGTCGGGGAATCGTTCGTGAAGGTATCCGGCAACGAGAACGCGTATTACGGGCAGATCTACAAAGAGCGGAAGGCGCTCGAGGAGGCCAACAATGCTGCCGGCAAGTTTGCCGACCAGGCCGCGGCGTCGTTGAAGGCGAAAAAGTTCGATCCGAAGACGGATGCGCACAAGCACTACACGGAGGGTCATTTGCCGCCAGCCAGGATCCATCTGCGAGCGAAGCGCTATGCGACGAAGTTCTTCCTCAGCCATATGCAGGCGGTGTGGTGGGAGATTGCGACTGGCACCAAGCCCCCAGTTCCGTACATAATGACCCATGCGCTCCACACCCACTATCGGCCGCCGCCGAACTGGCCGATGACGACGAAGTAGCCGCATCGTGTAAATGAACCGATTGGTGCGAGCGTAGCCGCGTCGATGAAGTGAACCGATGCGCAAGAGCGCAGCCATAAATTGCGAATGAACCGAGCCGCGGGAGCGCAGCCGTGTTGTGTGAGGGAACCGGAGAGACCGTGCGCAGCCGAAGCACGAGACCGAGCCTAAGTCTGCGAGCGTAGCCAACATCTCGGAAGGAACCGTACTTCGCGAGCGAACCGACACCTTGCGGGTGTGAACCTTACCACCGCGAGCCCAGCCGTCGCGCCGGAGGGAACCGAACGAAGTTGAGCGCAGCCGTGATCCTCGATTGAAACGCTCTCCATGAGCGCAGCCGAGTTGTTTGAATGAACCGAAACAGGCGATTGCAGCCGGTTGTCACGAAAGAACCGGGCAAGGTGAGCGTAGCCTATTCAAGGGTGTGAACCGTAAAGAGAGAGCGTAGCCAGAGGAAACGAGTGAACCATGGCAAGAGATCGAAGCCATAATCGCCGACTGAACCGAAGTTAGGGAGCGCAGTCATCGTGCCAGAGCGAACCAAGGGGCTTGAACGCAGCCGTGATAAATGACCGAACCGTACGCCAGGAGCGCAGCCGTTATGGATGAATGAACCGTTGCAAGCGAGCGTAGCCCACGAGACCGAGAGAACTGCACCAGGGGAGCGCAGCCGTAACATCGGAATGAACCTAGGTTGGAGAGCGCAGCCGTACAGTGGTAGAGAACCGTTGCCGCAGAGCGCAGCCGATCCACAGGAACGAACCAACACCGCTGAGCGCAGCCGACCGCTGGCAGTGAACCGACGCAGAAGAGCGTTAGCCGGACGCGAAGAGTGAACCGTCTTTGTTGAGCGCAGCCGGAAGAACTGAACGAACCTGCCCACGTGAGCGCAGCCACACCTTGAGCATGAACCGTCAGACAGGAGCGCAGCCTTCGCATCAGAATGAACCGCGTGCGGCGAGCGCAGCCGAACGATGCGACTGAACCGTCGAGACTGAGCGCAGCCGAGCGTTCGGAGTGAACCGGGCCGCAGGAGCGCAGCCGACGCATTTGAATGAAACGACCAAAGGGAGCGCAGCCATAGAGCCTGACCGAACCATAATTGCCGAGCGCAGCCGAACGCAGAGTGTGAACCGTGAAACGATAGCGCAGCCATGGATTCTGAGTGAACCGCCTGCGAGGAGCGCAGCCGAACGACAGGATGGAACCGTTGTGTTGAGCGCAGCCGCTAACAATGAACGAACCGAAGTCCGAGAGCGCAGCCGTCTTGCCGGATTGAACCATTGGACGCGAGCGCAGCCGAAGCGTTGGAACGAACCGTTAAATGCGAGCGTAGCCGTCATAGAAGACCGAACCGGAGGTAGCGAGCGTAGCCGGCAGAAAAGACCGATCCGATGTCAAGAAGCGTAGCCGATCCTCATCAGAGAACCGCAACGTAGGTGCGTAGCCGGAGAAAAGGACTGAACCAAAAACCGAGAGCGCAGCCGTAAATATCGCACGAACCGATGAGCTAGAGCGCAGCCGTTTATCGAGATGGAACCGTTGATCATGAGCGCAGCCAGGAGAACTGAACGAACCGAGACACTGGAGCGCAGCCGACGTACTAGAGCGAACCGTCACGATGGAGCGCAGCCGAAGTTCGAGACTGAGACGTAGATCTTGAGCGCAGCCGCCATTTTCGACCGAACCGGAGATAACGAGCGCAGCCATAAGCAGCTAGAGAACCATGAATGAAGAGCGCAGCCGAAGTCTTGGAACGAACCGGAAGAGCTGAGCACAGCCACGCGTCTCGGAATGAACCGGAAGGCATGAGCGTAGCCGTGGTATCGGTGTGAACCGTGTTAGGGAGAGCGTAGCCGTTGAGAGTGAATGAACCGTGTGGTGTGAGCGCAGCCACGATTGGCTGAATGAACCGTCTGAAGAGAGCGTAGCCGGTGAGCGGATGAGAACCGAAGTATGTGAGCGTAGCCGTCACATCGGATTGAACCTGAAAGGCAGAGCGTAGCCGAACTGGTTGAAAGAACCGAAGCGAGAGAGCACAGCCATGCGAACGGAGCGAACCGCAGGCCATGAGCGCAGCCGTTGTTGAAGAATGAACCTGAATGCGGGAGCGTAACCGGGGAAGTAGACTGAACCGCACTTGTCGAGCACAGCCGAAACAGTAGATCGAACCGCGTGCCAAGAGCGCAACCTGGGAATTCGAGTGAACAGTAGAATGGGAGTGCGGTTAGTCATGACTGAGTTCATCGACGCAGTATGGTTAGGCTTCGCTCTTTTCCTGGCAATTCGTGCCGTCATCGCTTTCATCGAGCAGCCGTGACAGTGAAGCGAACCGTGTCTTGTGAGCGCAGCCCTGCTCGTGGAGCGAACCAAAGTGTGCGAGCGCAGCCGCAAGCGTGACAGAACCGATGCCCTTGTGCGTAGCCGTAGCAAGGTAGGAACCGTGACAATCGAGCGTAGCCGCATCGCAAGAGTGAACCGCGTGATATGAGCGTAGCCGTTGTGAAGGAGCGAACCATCGTAACCGTGCGCAGCCGTTCCGCTGGAATGAACCGTCTCGCAGGAGCGCAGCCATAGACAGCGAGAGAACCAAGCTTTGCGAGCGTAGCCGTTAAGGGAGAACGAACCGGGCTATAAGAGCGCAGCCAGGCCAGCCGAATGAAACGGCACCAAAGAGCGCAACCGCAATCGTCGTGGGATCCGTCCAAGTCGAGTGCAGCCATGCAGTGGGAAGTGAACCGTATCCGATGAGCGTAGCCGGCTATTGCGAGTGAACCGTGTTCTGCGAGCGCAGTTGAGGTCTCCGAACGAACCGAGAAAAGAGAGCGTAGCCATCAAGGCTGAACGAACCGTCATGACAGAGCGTAGCCAACCGGAACGACCGAACCAAAGTATGTGAGCGCAGCCAACCCTCGGGAGTGAACCAAACCGAACGAGCGCAGCCGACGCAAAGGAGCGAACCGTCAATAGCGAGCACAGCCGTGTAAGATGATTGAACCGCGGCAGACGAGCGCAGCCGACCCGGCCGAACGAACCATGGCCATTGAGCGCAGCCGCGATGGGGCGAAAGAACCGTGCCAATGGAGCGTAGCCGTCGATAAGGAAGGAACCGCGGCAAACGAGCGCAGCCTCCTCGGGCGAGAGAACCGTATCAATGGAGCGTAGCCGCAATACAGGAAGGAACCGCCGCCATCGAGCGCAGCCGCAATCACCGCGGGAACCGTAGTAGGAGAGCGTAGCCGATTGATGAGATCGAACCCACACGCCAGAGCGCAGCCGTTGTCCGCGATCGAACCTTGCTCCACGAGCGTAGCCGCAAAATTGGAGCGAACCGCCAGTCACGAGCGTAGCCAGAGATTGGGAGTGAACCGTCGTTACAGAGCGCAGCCTTGACCGCAGACCGAACCAAAGCACAAGAGCGCAGCCGGGCAAACCGCATGAACCGATCTCAATGAGCGCAGCCAACCACACCGATCGAACCGTGGGGTGTGAGCGCAGCCGAGACAGCCGACCGAACCGAACTTGACGAGCTCAGCCCGGGCCCCCGAACGAACCGTGATGTAGGAGCGCAGCCGTGACAGATGATCGAACCGCGCCCACGAGAGCGTAGCCGTGAAAGATGATCGAACCGAACAGGTCGAGCGTAGCCGAGCTTTCTGACCGAACCGACATAAGTGAGCGCAGCCGTTCCACTGGAGCGAACCGTGCTGAACGAGCGCAGCCAGAGATCCTGACCGAACCGTTGTCCGCGAGCGCAGCCGAAAATACCGACTGAACCGAAATCCACGAGCGCAGCCCAGTCGCGCGAGTGAACCGTTGAGCTTGAGCGCCTGGGTTGCTCGAAACTAGCTGATTATTTTCGAGCAGTTTCGCGCAACCGCGCATGTAACCGCACGTAACCGCACATAACCGCGCGTAATCCGCCAATCTGCCGGCTAAATCTGCCGTCCGCAGATTGGCGGATTTCCACGATTGGCGGTTTACCGCTGGTCGCCCCACGAGCTCACGTGCGCTTCGTCCGGATCGAACCGCCAGGACACCAGGGTGTTGCCCTTGTGCTGGGCGAATTCCAGCCAGATGGTGGATGCGTCATAGGGATGTTCGGGGCCGCACACCTCGCACCAGAAGCCGATACGGATGCCATCCCTGCGGGAGGATGGATTGTCGCAAAGCCTTGACGGAAGTCGATGAGAGGAGATCCTGCCGCCCTGTACGGTGGTGACTTCAGTCCAGACGTCATCCTCTCCCCGATCGAACACCGTGATCTCGTTGTGGTGCAGATAGCCGTCCTCTGAGCGACATCTGGGACATTGCAGCACTCCCGCGTCTCCCATCGGGATAAGGCTGACCGTGGCGCTGGTTTTCTGCCGATCACGCCGGTGTTGGTGTGGATTTCCCCACCGACGAGGCCGCTGATCGAGCAGTTCCTCGAGTTCCAGGATGCGCAGTTCCAGGGCTTCGATGGTGGACATGGTCTTGATCTCAGCCATTGGACGGTTCCTTTCTTGCGATGCTGAGGTGCTGACTTTTTCGCCCAGGTGACCCGTGCCGTACCCCCCCACCAAGAGGTTCCCCCGTGCCCAAAGCACGGGGGGGGGCGCGCTTAGGCGCCCCCCTCTTGGTGGGGGGGGGAGGTCACGACCCGAGCGCAGCGGAGCGGTGCTGAGGTTTTGCTGAGGTGCATTTTGGCGATTTTGCTGCTGAGGTTTACCCCTATACGTAGTATAGAAAAACCTCAGCACCTCAGCAGTGGAATGACCGTCGAGGTTTGCTGAGGTTTTGCTGAGGTTTTGGAGGTTAGTCATCGGCGAACCCCTGGTTCGAACTACCAGCCAAATCGGCGATCATCTCGGCGACCTTGACTGGGTTGGGGACCAGCGTCTGGACCAGATTGCGGCGTTCGTTCCTGAATTCCTTGCCGGGGATAAGTGTCTGACTTTCCAACCAGATAGATACTATCTTCTTGGCTTCGGCGACGGTCTTGTCCTGGGCGACCAGCGGGTCTCCGATCCAAGGTAACTCCTTGCAAAGCGGGCTTTTGGCATGCAGCGTTGCAGCCATGACGTCGAACACGTCGCGGAGCACGGAGAGGTCGAGGCCTTCGAACACGGGGGGTGGTTTCCAGAGTTCGATCGCGCCGACGCTGTCGCCTTTGTAGAGACCGTCGGGGTTGCCCAGGTCGAAGTTGGCTTTGTGGAACCACATCCGGTCGGCCAGGGGCGGGGCGTAGTTTTCTTTCGAGCCGACCACGGAGAGGTATTGCCAAGCGTTTTTGGCTGTAATCCCCATGTTTTTGGCGGTTTCCTCGTCGGCGACCTGGAGGATCCGGCAGGATCGGAAGTTGGCGCGCAGGGCGACCGCGCCCATGAGATCGTCGACGCTGCCCACGGCGCCCTTGCGGAGATGGTGGAGCAATAGGCAGGCGACCCGGCTTTTCTGGGCGATCGCGGTGATTTCCTGGGCCACCGCGGCGATCGCCACGTTGTTGTTGCCGTCGTCCAGGGTGTGGGCGCTGTTGAACGGATCGATGATCAGCAGGGTGATCTGGTATTTTTTGAGAAAATGCACGATGCGCGGGCTGTCCGGAAACACGAGCCCGTTCTTTGTCGGGGCGGCGATCGTCACCTTGCCGCCGGGTTTGTTGAAAAAGTAGATGTCGGCCATGACGGTCTCGTAGTCGAGTTGGTGGAGCATGCAGGCGGCGGCGATCCGGCGTTCCCATTCCTCCTGATCGTCTTCGTAGGTGATGATCGCGACCGGTCCCTTGCGCCACACATGCTCGCCCAGCAGGGGTTTGCCGGTGATGAAGGCCAACAGCGTGCCGACCGCGATGATGCCTTTCCCGGCCCCGTCCATGGCGCCGATGACGGCGGCCGAGCCGAACAGCATGAAGCTGCCGTAGGCCCACTGGCGGGGCGGGATGGCGCTGATCGGCCGGATGGTGCCCTGGGCGATCTGGATCTCGCCGGCGGGCAGGTCGGGATCTTCCGGTTCGGGCTCCAGCCGCTCTTTCAGCCATATTTCCGGGTCTTCCGGCGGGTCGGCCTCGAGGTCGGCGGCATCGAACCCCTTGAACAATCCCTTGACGTCGAGGCGTCTCACGCGTGCGCGCGCGGGCGCATCGCGCACGCGTAGCTCGCCCAGCCGCTTGGTGATCCGGTCCATGGCGTCGGCGCCGGGTTGATCGGCATCCGGCCACAGGACCACTGCACGGCTCGCCAGGGGCCCAAAATCGGCGCTGCCGTCGCCGTTGACCCCGCCCATCCATGCCATGGCCACATGGTCGGGAAACAGCCTCTGGGCGGCTTCTGCGGCCTTCTCGCCCTCGCAGAGCAGGATCACGGCGTCGGGCGGAGCCAAGGCCAGGGCGTTTAGTCGGTAAAGTGGCTTGGGAGCGTTCACGGCTCGGGTGTGCCAGCCCCATTTGCCATCGAGTGCGCCGAAGGTCAGGGGCAGGAATTTCTTGGATTTGTCGCCTTTGGCTTCGAAGCGGCGGACGTAGAACAGCACCCGGTCGTCGGCGCCGACATATTCGTGGAGCATCTCGCAGGCGAGCTGCGCTTCGCTTGGCTTGGCGGCGTCGGGTGGCGGCGGAGCGAGCGGTACCCAGGTTTCGGCGTGCGCACCGTTGGCGTTGTGGGCGCCATTGGCGTTGTGGGCGCCGTTGGGCTTTGGATCCGGCCGGGGCCGGTCTTTCCGCTCCGACGAGTGCATGCCTTGTTCCCGTCCGACCAGTTCGATCGCTTCGGGAATGGTGATCCCGTCACGCAGCCTGACGTAGTCGAAGACAGTGCCGCGCTCGCCGCAGCCGTAGCACTTAAAATGGCCGTCGTCGTAGACGGTGAAGGAGCCGTCCTTTTCGTCGTGGAAGGGGCACAACCCCTTCCAGTTTTTCCCGTCTTTCCTTAGCCTTACCTGCCGCTCGACGTAGGAGCGCAGCAACCGGCCGTCGTTCTGGCAGCGGTGGAGATCTGCGTCGTCCATGGCCGCCCCCTCACAAGGAGGGCAGCATCACGTCCTTCACGTCGACGCGTGCTTTCCCATGCGGCTGGACCACCGAAATCGAAATTGTGCATGCACGCATGGGACGGTTTCCTCCCCCCGGTGTAACGCCCGCATGACGGTTGTCATACGGCGGTGTGATGCCCGGGTGAGGTGCCTTGACCTACAAACGCTTGCGTAGGGTGGAGCGTTATCTATATATCAGGAGACTGCTGGACGACGTGCCTGACCTATCTATCCTCTTTTGATTCACCCGGAAGCCTAGTTTTCCGCCTCAAATCGATCGAAGGCCCGGTCCTCGCCGGGCCTTCACTCGTTTTCGGCGAAGCCGGAAACCTAGCACCACGCCCGGCGCGCGCAAGCGGAGAATTTCAGGTCCACCACAATATTGTCGATAACCGGTTGATCCATCTCGGCATAATCGCCATATATACGTAACGAATATCGCCCCGTATGGTTACGCCTGGCTACGCCAGGCCACCCCGGGACGGGTTTCCGAAACCGCAAGGTTTCCGGCAGGCAAGCGACGCATACCGCGGCGCACCGTCGGGTAGACAAGGAAACCCCATGTCCTATTTCATGATCCACAAGGACAACGGCGAAATCCTCAACGTCAGCGGGCTCACCCTGTTGAGCATGCTGGCCGACAAGGACGTGGTCGAGGACCTCCTGTGGGAGCTCAGCGGCAACGTCAGACGAGTTGTCGAACTCACGGACGGCCCCGCCAAAGTATGGCGAAGTCCACGAGAACTATATGCCGAGCCGATCCAGCAGCATCTCATGCTGTCCCAACCCAAGCGCATGACACAGGATTACCTGGTGGACGCCGAGCTCACGCTCATTGTCCCAGTGAAGATCCAGTGTCGAGGTCATTCCGACCACAACGTCAAGGGCACCGTCCACGACGTTTTCACGGGACAGCAACCCCGCCCCAAGGACTTCTTTGTCCAGATCAAGCCGGAGGAAATCTCCTCCCTGATGGGAAAACTGGAAATCGGCGACGTGACGGCCATCGAGGACGTTAAAATCATCAACGTCCAGCCGTATTACCTTCTCACCGACCAGCGGAGGGCCTGACATGCAGATGTCGGTCTTCCGCCAGGGCCACCCCACCGAGCAGCTCGAACACCTCGATTGCATGAGGCAAGCCGTTGGCACGGATTCAGCCAACATGATCCTCCACGCCCGGCTGCATAACCTGACGGTCCTCGTTGGGTTGCCGGGCGGCCAGGCGGTGGTCAAACCGCACGAGGATACCGACGAAGCCCTGAGCTTCGAGGACCTCTACGACGTCGCGATCTCGGTTTCCGAGTATCGCAAGATCGAAACCCAACAAGTCACCACCCGCGAGGAACTGGCCCCTCATCTCTATGAGATGGACCTGTTCCTGGTTCAGGACCGTCCGGTTTCCGTCCGGATCCGCCTGAAAGCCAAGACTGAACACGACGTAAAGGCTTTGTGGAAGCGTCTCGTTCGCGAAAACACAGAATTCGGAACAGAGCTTTATAGCCGCTACGCCACTGCGATGATGGACGCCACCCATGGCGCCATCGAAACCTCGGGCCCGTTGAAGATAGCCGACGCGGCCCCCGAGGACGCTCCCGAGTGGGAGTTCCTCGACAGATCCTGAACCGGGTCCCAGCGATACGCTCGTTGGGACCCCTTCACGCTTTTGCCTCTCGTGCGGATCCCCCGCACGGCAGAGAACCCGGCTGCATACCCGGGAGAAAGGCAAACCAATGCCATCAACAGACATCATCCGAATGCTCCGGAACCCTCTGATGCAGACCGCGAAGGAAAGCGATTTCTTCGCGCTCGTGCTCGCGGAGTGTGCCCTCTATGGCGTGCCGCCCGAGAGCCTGTCCCTATTTCGCGACATTCACGCGATGCTCGGGTTCAGCAGGCCGGTTGCCGAAAAGCAATCGGCGATCCTCGCCGGCCCTCTGGTGACCTGGAGAAGTTTCCCCAACCAGCCTCATATGCAACGCATCGTGGAGGTCGAGCGACTGGCCTATCACCAGCGCGCCCTGATCGCTTTTGGCGGCGGGCGTCCTGACGAGATGGTCGGGCGTGCCGAGATCCTGCATGCGCTGGGGAACACCATCAAGGATGCGGACATCCCCGAGGACTACCAGGAGATATTCCGGTGGGCCGCGGCTGACACGCTGTCCGTGCTCCAGGGCGTCCCGATCAGGGACATCTTCACCATGAAGGAGTGGCCGACCACGCAGGACGACGAAGTCGTCAAGCCGGGTGGGCGCCTCAATGCGGCCTACATGGAGATCTGCACCAATATCCGCCGCACGATTCTGGCTAATCTGGAGAACCATCCGCTCAAGCATCCGCGTGGTTTCTTGCGGCCCTGGGCCGCCGAGTTCGTCGCCAACGCGCTCAAGGTGCGTGACGAGGCCGAGCGGGAAAACCTGCATGACGTGATCAAGATGATCGACCATCAGGTCGCCGCGATCCGCGGCATGTTTCCCGACCTCGGGTCCGTCGAGGACGAAATCGACAAGCGGTCAGCGGTCGTTCACAAGGCGATCGAGGATCTCGACGCCTGAGCGGCGCGGGGGCGCAAGCTCCCGCGTCCATCTCGACTGGCTTCCGGCCCCATGACGGGTCCGGCAGAGAGCCGGCCTGTGTGCCGGCGAAAGCCAAACATGGCCAAACCGAAGAAGTATCCACGCCGGTTGCGGATGACCTTGGAGAAGGTCGCCGACAAGCGCGACGAACGCATGGACAGTGCTAAGCGGGGGTCCCCGGACCCGGACCCGTTCCGGTGTATGTGGGACGAGTTTCTCACGAAGGGACAGGTGCACGTGATGCACACGAAGTTCGATGAGCTCATCCCGCGCATGATCACCAAGCACACGCTGGAGCCGGAACACCGGAACCAGCGCATTTTCGTCGACCCGCCGTGGCGAATTCACCCCACTGATGACGGCGGCGCGTCCGAGTGACGCGCCCGCCTATCGCTGCCTTCCGGCCCATAACGGCAACCGGCAGAGAGCCGCCTGACTGCGGCGAAAGGCACCGAATGTCCCACCAGAAAGTCGTCGTGATCAGCATGGAGCTTCTCGACGAACTGGTCATCCTTGCCGATGCGCAGGCTGACCGGTTGCACGAGTTGGCCGATGCGCGAGCCAACGACGTAAACCAGACGGACCATAACGACCTGAAATATCGGGCTGAAGACGCGGAGCGAACCGCGCTTGCAGCCAAGGACATCATCGCGGCTGTTGTGTTGCTCGAGGAAACCCACAAATTGCTGGCGAACATTCGCAGCATTCCGGCCAAGGATTTTGAAGCGCGGCGGAAGCGGTTGGTTCACTGCATGGCGGTGTTTCTCGAACACACGATTAGCGCGTCCTAGCTGGTGGGGGCGATGCCCCCACCATCACTCATTTCCTCCCGGCCCATAACGGCGACCGGCAGAGAGCCCCTGACTGGGCGAAAGGAAATTCCATGGCGAACGCGTTCGCCTACGACCTCGACAACATCAATGCGGACAACATGATGCCGGAGGACCTGGCGGATTTCGCCACCCACCTGCAAGTGCTGCTCGATTTCGCCCACAACAAGCGGGCGGCGATGTTGATGCGGGTTGCGGGCCAGATCAACGACGCCCTGTATTTCGAAAAACGATGCGATGATCTCCACAAGAGACTTCCATCCAACTGGCAGTGGTAGTGCGATGGCAATCAATATCACCTGTTCCGACGCCGCGACACGCTGGTACGTGACCTTCATGGTCCGTTCGCCAGCCGACCACGTGTTCGTTCTCTATTGCATCGAGGAGGCGCCATTCCCTGGCGATGCCCCGATGGAGCGGATCGACATGTGGGCCGAGGGTCGGCTTATGACCATGCTGAAGAACCTCCCCGAGGCGCAGTTCAGCTATCGCCTCACGCATTACTAAGCCCGGCCCTGCGCCCGACAGCGCAGGTGCCTTCCGGCCCCGCTGGGTCCGGCAGAGAGCCGCCTGATCGCGGCGAAAGGCAAACCCAATGCCAGCCAACATCATCACCTTCCCCGACCCTCGCGCCCTCTGTGTCTTTCACAGCATGGCCGAGGGGATGGAGGAGGTCGTCCGCGACAACGCGGACCCGTTCGAGATCGCCCGGGCCGATGCGCTGCTGAGGTTGATCGAGGAGACCGGCTACCCGGACAGCAACGTACCGACCTTTCCCTACACGGTACTGCTGGACGCGGAGTTGGTCGAGGCGGCGGAAGTCGTCCTCGAGAACTGCCTCGACAACTCATCAGGCATGAAGCCCGACGATGAAGAAGCAGAAGACTACCTGTTCCCAGGACAGGTGGTTTTCGGGACGCCCGCTTAGCGGGCGCCTTTCGTGCGGATCCCCGCACGGCAGAGAGCCGGCTGCATGCCGGCGAAAGGCAAACCATGATCATCAAGCAACGCGATAGAAAGTTGTTGGAAGCCGGCACGGTCCGTTTTGTCGGGGCCGATCGGTGGGGCGTCGAGATGGAAGTCATCGGCCTTGGGCCGGATGGCACCAACGCGGTGTTCACCGTGATCCTCGCAATGGAAGAAATTGCCCGGCTGTATCAGCGCGCTTTCATTCCTGAAGATCCAAACCCTTTCCTGAAAGAGTAACGCTATGGCAAAGATCTACATCAATCGCCATATCATAGCGGCGAACCAGAAATCTGGCGACCGCACCCCACCCATCAGCATCATGCGAAACGGACGGCGCATCTCGGCCTCGGAGGTCGAGATCGAGGGCCAGGCGCGCGTGGTCTATGCGCCGGACACCCCGCTCAAGAGCGGGGCCCGGGTATGGATCGAATGCGAAGAGCCCTATTGCCGCATCGTCAGCAAGAAGCCGACGCCCGCGTAAGCGGGCGCCTTCCCCGCACCGCGGGGCAGATGATCCCGGGAACAACCCGGGTGAAAGGAGGTGGAAATCATCCGCACTCTGAAAAGCTTCATAAAGAAGTACGGGCCCGTCGTTGGGCCGCAACTCCTCAAGAAGCTGCAGCAGAGGTCGAGCGCATCGAGCAGATCGCTGCAAGACCTCAAGAAGTTCAAAAAGCTGCACGGCATCTGAAACTGGGCCCGCGCCCTCACCGGCGCGGGTTCCTTCCCGACCTTTCGCACAGGGCAATCCTGTGCGGCAGAGAGCCGGCCTGACAGTCCGGCGAAAGGTCATCCCATGGCCAAAAAGACGACCACAACGGAAGCCTTGCACGGCCTGCTGCTCGCCATGCTCGATCCCCCATCAATGCGAACCAAGACACGCATCATTCGTCGGCTCTTCGACTTTAGGGACGCTCTGGAAAACCAGGGTTGTCCCGAGCCGCACGAGGTGATGGAGGTGCTGTCCGAATTTTCGCTTTCGAGAACAATAGGCGACTGAACCGTGTAAGGGTTTTCCAGCCCCGTTGCCGCGAGGCGGCGGGGCTTTCGTCGTCCTGATGCCGAAACCGCAAGGTTCCGGGCAATCCCGCCCGGCAGAGAGACATCAACCATGTCAAAGCTGCAAAAAGTCACGCGCCCTCCTCTGGATGAGTTGGCGCGGACCCTGAATTCCTTCGACTCCCGTCACCGCGTCGACCATGTGTTTTGCGACTGGGTGGAGATGTGCGCATTAGCTATCTCCAATTCCGTCGACATCAGACAATATGACGAACGCGAGGCTCGCTACATGACCATCGTGGGCAAATACTCGAAAGAGGAAGCCCGCAAGATGGCTGAGATGATGGCGCTGCTCTCGCTGGCCATGCAGGACTTCGACGAACCGCCTTTGCAGGCGATCATGTCGCGGCTCGAGCTCGGCAGCGCGAGCGCCATGAAGCACTGGGGACAGTTCTTCTCGCCATTCCATCTCTGCCTGATGATGGCCAAGATGAACCTCTGTTCGGGTGAAGACATCCGCAAAGTCATGGGCCGCAAGGGCTTCATCACTGTGATGGAGCCCTGCTGCGGTGCCGGTGGAATGGTCCTGGCTGCGGCCAAGGTCCTGAAGGATGAAGGCATAAATTTCCAGAAACACCTGCATGTCTCGGCGGTCGACATAGATCCGCACTGCGTCCACATGACGTACGTGCACCTGTCGCTGTTGGGCATTCCGGCAATCGTTTATCGGGGCAATGCCCTGAGCACGAAAATGGAGGAGCATTGGTACACGCCGATGCACGTGATGGATGGCTGGAACGCCAAGCGGGCGTCGGCCGACGCCATGGAGCTACTGGATCAGGTCTCCGGGCTTGTAGATCAGGTTTCTGATCAGCACGAGCTGCCGGAGCGAATTGCCCAGGAGCCCGTGGCCGAGGCGCCGATCGCCATCATGGCTCCAGACCCCATCCCTCCCGATCCGGCGTTGCCGGAGATCCCGATCCAGCGACCCGGCATCATGCAATGGAAGATCATTGCCGACGATGCGGTCTCGTCGCTGCCCTGACAAACGCCCCTCGGCCCATGCGGCCGGGGGGCGTTGTGCGTTGGGTGGCCCGGGACTAATCTGAGCGGCGCGCGCGATTTCCTCTTGTAACCCGGCACATCATCGTGGTATCGGTTTTTACACCTTCGGTCAGGGAGTGGGCCAGCCTAATGTGCTTAGTTATCCCCAGCTATATTACTGGCAACTCCCTACCTGAAGGCGAGGCCGGGGCCATATGTGGGCGGTGGATCATGGAGGGTGCTGGCATGAATAAGCCGACGCCGACACCCCGCCCGAGTTTCCGTGAGGCTTTCGGCCGGGCCCTGGGTCAGGTCCTGGTCGAGCTCCTCCTTGTAGCGCTGGCGGTGTGGCTAGCGTGGCGTGCCGTGACGTCGCTTTTTTAAATCCCAGGCCGCCTCGTCCCATTCCGGGGCGGGGCGGTTTTGCATTGGAGGCACCGATGAGCGACATCGTCCGGCCCATCTTCGTTCCGCCTGAAGGCGCCCCCAAGGTGGCCCAGGCGATCGTGGGCGTCATGCGCGAGGTCGAGGAGGTTCCCAAGTCCGGGACCAATAAAGAGCATAAGTATCGTTTCGTCGAAGCAACGGTCTTGATGGCTCATGTGCAGGATGCCATGGTCAAGCACAAGCTGGTGCTGTCGCCGCGCGAGATCAGCCGCGCCGTGATCGGCGGGATATTGATCATGAAATACGAGTTTGACGCCTACTGCGAAGAGCAGGCGGTGATCAACATCGGGTCGTATTCCGCCGCCTGCCGGTTCCAGTTTCGAGCTGGTAGTTATGACGATAAAGCAACGGCCAAGGCGTTGACCAGTGCATTAAAACAATACAGTATCGCACTGTTTAAAATCCCCTCAGACGTCGCCGACATAGAGCGCGACCGCGACGATTTCGAGCCGCCCAAACGGCCGCCGCCGACCGAGCCGTTCGCTCCCCGGCACGACGATCCCCGCGACGACCTGCCGCCCGAAGCGATGGCGCCGCAGGCCGACGAGCCGCCCGACGAACCGCTCGACGGCGACCTGCGCGCCTTTCGCCACCGGCTGCGCGCCGCGGTGAACCGCTCCGACGCCGACAGGCTGTGGCGCGCGAACGCCGTCCTGCTCAACGGGTGCTCCGACCAGATCTACAATCTCCTGAGGGACGACTACCAGGACCGCTGGGACGTCGCTCCGCCCGAACCGCAGGGGGCATAGGAGAGCGCCATGATCGACGACAGCTATGTCGAGGTGAAAGATGGCACCACCGTTTTCCACGGCGAAGACGCCACCAACTTCTTCGCTGCCGTCGTGGTGCGCTCGGCAATGAGCTTCTACCTCAAGACCGGGCTGCCGGTGAACCGCGCCTACAGTCCCACCAACATGCGCCTTTTTGCCGAGAAGCTCCTGCACAAGCCGGCCTACAAGCGCTCCGAGAAAGGGCTTGCCCAGGCCGGCCGCGACCTCGATGCCTGGATCGCCGCGATGAAGGCAGCGCTCCCGGTCAAGTTCGACTGAACCCCCAACAACGGAGACATCCATGGCTGGCATAAACAAGGTCATCATCCTGGGTAACCTGGGCGCCGACCCCGAGGTCCGCAGCAGCACCATCGGCAAGATCGTCACCCTGTCGGTGGCCACCTCCGAGCAGTGGAACGACAAGCAGTCGGGCGAGCGCAAGGAGCGCACCGAGTGGCACCGTGTCGTCATCTTCAACGAGCGACTGGGCGAGGTAGCCGAGAAGTACCTGCACAAAGGCTCCAAGGTCTACCTCGAGGGCCAGAACGAAACTCGCAAGTACACGAACAAGGACGGCATCGAGGTCTACACCACCGAGGTGGTGCTGCGGCAATACCGCGGCGAACTGCAGCTCGTCGACAGCAAAGCGAGCAGTGAGGGCGGCGGCGGCCGCGACGATCGCGGCGGGCGTGAGGACCGTGGCGGCTA
>Ga0209811_10000011_pt1 | contig 98132 bp, 94 predicted proteins | sample Coa_R1_6_FD_187161 | JGI IMG/M metagenome (GOLD analysis project Ga0209811, IMG submission 187161) | Surface soil microbial communities from Centralia Pennsylvania, which are recovering from an underground coalmine fire. - Coalmine... | ecosystem: Environmental > Terrestrial > Soil >... | reverse complement strand
CGGGCTTTTGCGGTGTCGGGCGCCCCGGAGGTCTGAAGAACCCCGCACGTGCGGGCTTTTGCGGTGTCGGGCGCCCCGGACGCCTGAACAACCCCGCACGTGCGGGGTTTTGCGAGTGTCGGGCGGTCGGTGACGCGTCAGCCGCCGTTCGCCTGGCGTGCCCGATAGGCGGCGACGTTCTCCCGGTTGCCGCAGGTCGCGTCGCAGAACCGCTTGGACCGGTTGCGGGACAGGTCGACGAACACGTCGTCGCAGTCCTCCCGGGCGCACAGCTTGAGCCGGTCGCGCTCGCCGCTGCGCACGACGTCGACGAGCGCCATGGCTGCCTCCACGGACATGCGGGTCTGCAGCGGGGCGTCGGGCGGTGTCGCGTGGATGTGCCAGCCGAAGCCGTCGTGGTCGACGAGCTGGGGGAGGGCACTGCCCTGGCGAAGCAGGTTGTTGACGAGGTCCACGAGGCCCGCCTCGTCGACCTCCCAGGCACGCCGCAGCCGGGGGCGGAGCTCGCGCACGGCATCCAGCTCGGTGCGTGTCCCTCTCCGGCGACCGGTCCACGTCCAGGTGTCGAGGAAGCGGTCGAGGTCGCCGACGGTCCGCAGCGCCTCCTCCTGGAGCTCACCGCGCAGGACTCCCGGCATGGTGTTGACGAGTGCCGCGGCACCCTGGAGTGCCAGCTCGGTGTCATGGGCAAAGATCATGTTGACTCCTGACGAGGCGCACCCTATTGTCATGAGTGTAATCGACTTTGACCCTGACATGGAGGTTGTCGTGAGCTCGCGTCAGCGCGTAGCCCGAGTGGTCGGGCAGAACCTCGGACTGCTCGCGGCCCTGCTGTCGGCGGCCACCTTCGCGACGTCCGGGCCGTTCGCCAAGGCGATGCAGGCAGCGGGCTGGTCCTCAGGTGCGACCGTGCTGCTCCGCGTGGGCGGAGCGAGCCTCGTCCTCCTGCCGTCGACGGTCTGGACCCTGCGGGGCCGGTGGCACCTCGTGCGCGCGAACGTCCGTTCCATCGCGGCATACGGCGCCGTCGCCGTCGCCGGCTGTCAGGTCGCGTACTTCTATGCGCTGCAACGGCTCGACGTCGGAATCGCACTCCTCATGGAGTACACGGGGATCCTGCTCATCGTCGCCGTCGTCGCCATCCGCCGCCGCGCGCTGCCGCCCCGGCTCACCTCGGCCGGGATCGTCGTCTCGCTCGCCGGGCTCGTCCTCGTCCTCGACATCACCGGGCAGAGCCGGCCCGACCCGATCGGCCTGTTCTGGGGGTTCCTCGCCGCTATCGGGTTGGCGACGTACTTCCTCGTCGCGTCCGAGGAGTCGGCGCTGCCGCCGATTGCGCTGGCCGGGCTGGGTATGGGCTTCGGCGCCGTCGTGCTCGCGGTGCTCGGGCTGGCCCGGGTGCTGCCGATGACGTTCGCCAGCGCCGACATCACCCTGGGCGGACTCCGTATGCCGTGGTGGTTCGGGATCGGGGAGCTCGCCCTCGTGGCTGCCGCCGCGGCATACGTCCTCGGCATTGCCGCCGCGCGGCGACTGGGCTCGACGGTGGCGTCCTTCGTCGGCTTGACCGAAGTGCTCTTCGCGATCGGCTTCGCCTGGCTGCTCCTCGGTGAGCTGCCCGGTCCCATCCAGCTGGTCGGCGGGGCGATCCTGCTCGGCGGCGTCGTCGCGGTCAAGCTCGGCGAGGCACGGGAAGGTCCCGGCCCCGCTGGGTTGGAGCCGGTCGCCGAGCCCGAACCGGAGCTCTTGGCCGCCCGCTGACCCGTCGTCCCAGCGGCGGTGGCGACCGGCGTGGCGCGCCGCGACCTCCCGGGCGTGGTCCGCGCGGCTGGTGATACTGGTCGTGGGTCCTGGGTGGGCCCGCCCCGCGCACGGAGGTCGACATGCTCGCTCTGGTCCGAAGCACCCGAGGCACCACCTCGGCGGCCGTGTCTCCGCCTCGTTGGGCGAGCGCGCGCCACGGCAACGGCGTCGTCAACCGGACCCCGTCGGACTACGTCGGCCGGCACGCCGCCCGCCCCGGCCTATGGGCACGGCTGACCGGTCGTCGCGCGGCCCGTCGTCCCGATTTCGTCCCCCTGCAACGGATCGCCTAAGATCGACGGGTTGCCTCGGCGAGGGACGGTGCACGGACGCACCTCCGTGATCGACGCGGTGGCCTGAGCAGATCTATCTCGGGCCCACGCGCCTCCGTGTCCTGTCCCGCGTCGAGGCCCCCGCCCGAGTTCCCCCACGCAGCAGGAGCAGAACCATGTCTTCCCACACCAACAAGATGGCGGTCGAGCGCCGCACCCAGTTCGGCAAGGGTGCCGCCCGCAAGATCCGCCGCGACGGCAAGATCCCCGCCGTGATGTACGGCCACGGCACCGAGCCGGTCCACATCACCCTCCCCGGCCACGACGCCATGCTCGCCCTCAAGCACGCCAACGCCGTCCTCACCCTCGTCATCGACGGTGACGAGCAGCTCGCGCTCGCCAAGGACGTCCAGCGCGACCCGATCAAGCCGATCATCGAGCACGTCGACCTCGTCGTCATCCGCAAGGGCGAGAAGGTCGTCGTCGACATCTCGGTCCACACCGAGGGCGAGGCGGCCGTCGAGACCAACGTCAACGTCGAGAGCTCGACCCTGCAGGTCCAGGCTGACGCCACCAACATCCCCGAGTCGATCGTCGTCTCGGTCGAGGGTCTTGAGGCGGGTACCCAGATCCTCGCCGGCGACGTCACCCTGCCGGCCGGTGTCGACCTGGTCACCGATGCCGAGACGCTCGTCGTCAACGTCACCCAGATGATCAGCCAGGAAGCGCTCGACGCCGAGCTCGCCGAGGCCGATGCCGACCTGGGCGACGTCGCCGGTGCCGAGGCCGAGGCCACCGCCGCCGTCGAAGCCGCCGAGGGCGACGGCGCCTGAGGCCTCACCGCCCCGTCCAGCTGCACCACTAATCCAGCTCAACGACAATGGCGGGTATGCCGCGGGCCTGGTCCCGCGGCATACCCGCCGTTTCATGTTCTTGAACCCAAGTACTTGAAACCCTTGTTCTCGACCCACCCGGAAGGAGCCTCGCCGATGACCAGTTCGAGTGCACCCTGGCTGGTCGTCGGGCTCGGCAACCCCGGTACGCGGTATGCCGGGAACCGGCACAACGTCGGCGCGATGGTCGTCGAGGAGCTGGCGGCGCGGACCTCGTCGCCGCTCAAGGCGCACAAGGCTCGCGCGGCCGTGGCACAGGCACGGCTCGGCGCACTGCCGGGGATGCCGGTCGTCCTCGCCGTCCCGGGCAGCTTCATGAACGAGTCCGGTGGCCCGGTGTCGGCGCTCCTCAAGTTCTACTCGGCGACCCCCGACCAGCTGGTCGTCGTCCACGACGAGCTGGACATCGACGCCGGCTCGGTCCGGCTGAAGAAGGGCGGAGGCGAGGGCGGTCACAACGGGCTGCGCTCGATCAGCGCCTCGCTGGGGACCAAGGACTACGTGCGCGTCCGGGTCGGGATCGGGCGTCCCCCGGGCCGGATGGACCCGGCCGACTTCGTCCTTCGCGACTTCTCGGCGACCGAGCGCAAGGACCTTCCGTTCCTCGTCGGCGATGCCGCTGATGCGGTGGAAATGCTTGTGGCACAAGGGATTCTGGCCGCGCAGCAGCGCTTCCACGCGCCGGCCTGAGGACTGACAGACCTCAGCATCATTCGCTCGATCAAGGGCCTGTGTTCGGCCATTGGGCGAATCTGGTTGAAGCATCATCCGTTCGAACGACCCCGAACCGTCGAACGGGCACCTTTTCCCAGACGTCCCTGACACCGGTTGCGAACTCCGTATGCTCTCTACCGACGGCTCAGTCCGTCAGCTGGTGGGGAAAAAACACATACGAGGATTTCGGTGGCAGGATGCTCGGGGCAGAAAGTTCAAGAAACAGTAAAGTGGTCGAGGTTCAAACCCGACCCTTCATGCAGACGATGGCCGTCGCGGAGGTGTCCGGACCCAGCCTTCCGATCGGCCTCCCGGCCCCTCGTGAGAGCGCGGGTCAACAGCCCGGGCGGGGCGGCGGATCTCGGTGGCCAGAGGCCTACCGGCGTCGGCTGATCGCGGGTGACCTGGCCGGCGGGATCGTCGCCGTCATCGCAGCCCTGATGCTGCGCTTCGGTCAGATCCCGGACCACACGCTGGTCACGCTGGTGCTGACCGTGGCTGCGTGGGTGGCCTCGGTCGGAGTCGCCCGCGGCTACCAGAGCCGCTACCTCGGCTCCGGCGCCGACGAGTACAGCGCCGTGGTCCGTGCCGGGGCACTGCTCCTCGGTGCCGTGACCTTCGCCTCGTACACCCTGAAGATGGAGGTGTCCCGCGGCTTCGTCTTCACCGTCGTTCCGCTGGTCGTCTGCATCGCCCTGGTGCTGCGCAAGGTGCTTCGCACCTGGTTGAGCAGGCGACGCGCTGAGGGCAAGTACCTCCAGCGGACCATCGTCGTGGGGACCGTGGACTCCGCGACCGAGCTGATCCGCGAGCTGCGGCGCTCGCAGACCAAGTCCTTCGACCTGGCCGGCGCGTGCGTGACCGGCGCCGAGGGGCTTGCCGACATCGACGGCGTCCCCGTCGTCGGGGACCCGCGCGACGCGGTCTTCGCCGTGGACTTCAGCGACGCCTCCATCGTCGCCGTGAGCGGACACCCCGGGCTCTCCGGTCAGGATCTGCGCAGGCTCGCCTGGGAGCTGGAGGAGCGGCAGGTCGACCTGGTCATCTCACCCGGAATCTTCGAGGTCGCCGGTCCCCGGCTGTCCATCCGGGCCGAGGCGGGAGTCTCCCTCCTCCACCTCGAGCGGCCGGCTCGCTCCGGCGCCCGCATGGTCGTCAAGCGGGTCCACGACCTTGTCCTCGGGTCGCTGATCGGCGTGCTCGCCCTGCCCGTCCTCCTCGTCGTCGCCCTGGCCATCCGGCTGGACTCCAAGGGTCCTGCCCTGTTCCGTCAGGTGCGGATCGGCGAGCGCGGCCAGGAGTTCAGCATCTTCAAGTTCCGCACCATGGTGGTGGATGCCGAGAGCCGCAAGGATGATCTCGTCGCCGTGGGCCACGATGCGAACTCGGTGCTCTTCAAGGCCGAGCACGACCCACGCATCACCCGCGTCGGGCGCTACCTTCGGCGGTTCTCGGTCGACGAGGTCCCGCAGCTGCTCAACGTCCTGCTCGGCCAGATGTCGCTCGTCGGGCCTCGGCCAGGGCTGCCCTCCGAGGTGGCCAAGTACGAGACCGACGCCACTCGACGGCTGCGGGTTCGCCCCGGCATGACCGGGCTGTGGCAGGTGAGTGGTCGGTCGACGCTCGACTGGGAGCAGACGGTGCGGCTCGACCTCTGGTACGTCGACAACTGGTCATCTGCTCTGGACCTGCAGATCCTGGTCCGCACGGCTCGCGCAGTCCTCGGCGGCAGCGGCGCCTACTGATCTCCCCGTCCCGCGGCGGCGCCGAGTCTTCCCTCGACTCCCGGGGTGCCGCCGCGGGCCGCGGGACCCGGGTCAGGCGTCGGGGGGCTCCACGAGCCGCTCGCCGTCCTCGCGGTAGACCACGCCGGTGTCGGGGCATTCCCACGCACCGTCGCCCTTGTCCGTCAAGGGTGATCCGGCGCGCCCGACCCACTTGATCCGTCGAGCCGGCACACCGGCGACCAGCGCGAAGTCGGGCACATCCTTGGTGACGACCGAGCCGGCAGCCACCATCGCCCAGCGACCGATCGTGACCGGCGCGACGCAGACCGACCGGGCGCCGATCGAGGACCCCTCGCGACAGGTCACGCCGACTGCCTCCCAGTCCTCGCCGCTCTTGAGGGTCCCGTCGGGAGTCACCGCGCGGGGGAAGTAGTCGTTGGTGAAGACCACCGCCGGGCCGACGAAGACGCCGTTCTCGAGCACGGCCGGCTCGTAGACCAGGGCGTAGTTCTGGATCTTGCACCGATCCCCGAGTCGCACTCCCGGACCGATGTAGGCGCCCCGGCCGATGATGCACTCCGCACCCACGACCGCTCGTTCGCGCACCTGGGCGAGGTGCCAGATCGACGTACCCTCACCCACGTCGGCCTGCTGGGACACATCGGCGCTCGGCTCGATCTGGGTCGTCATCGGCTGTCCTTCCACTGGTTTTGGCACAGCATACGAGCGGGTCGGGTGGGCCGCCGGGCACGGCCGGAGGTGCTCGCGCGACCGGGCTAGCATGGCCGCGTGCCGCTCCCATCGCCTCAGCCGCCCATCGTCCTGGTTGCGGCGAGCGGGCTTGCGCGAGAGGCCAGCGCGACGGCGCGGGCCGTCGGCGTCGTCGTCCGCGGAGTGGTTGACGACGACCCGTCCAAGGTGGGCCACGAGATCGCCGCGGGAGTGCCTGTCCTGGGTGGGCTCGACGCCCTCGTCGACCACCCCGACTGCGCAGTGGTCGTGTGCGCGGGCAAGGGGGCGACCCGGGCTGCGATCGTGGGGCGGCTCGATGCGCTCGGCGTGACCGAGGACCGGTATGCCGTGCTCGTGCACCCGTCCGTCGACGTCCCGGCCGGTTGCGTGGTCGGAGCCGGTTCGGTGTTGCTGGCCGGCGTTGTGCTCACCGCCGACGTCACGGTCGGCCGCCACGTCGTGTGCATGCCCCACGTCGTCCTCACCCACGACTGCGTGGCCGAGGACTACGCGACCCTGTGCGCCGGGGTCCTGCTCGGCGGGACCGTGCGCGTCGGTCGTGCGGCATACGTCGGCATGGGAGTGTCGGTTCGCGAGGGACTGTCCATCGGTCGTGACGCCGTTCTCGGGATGGGAGCGGTCGTGCTGTCCGACGTGCCCGACGGTGAGACCTGGATCGGCGTCCCTGCACGTCCGCGGTGAGTGGTGGAAAGGTCAGTGCACCACGGCGGGTGACCACGCCTTCGGGATGAGGATCGAGGGCTGTCCGGTCCCGTCGGCGTTGACCACCCACACGTTGGACTCGGCGGCCTGGGAACCGGTACCGGGCAGGCCGTAGAGGATGTGGGTGTTGTCCAGCCACTCGACCTGGTCATCGACGCTGCGTCGCTCGGCGAGCTGGGTCTCCTTGCCCGTCGCGAGGTCCAGGACGACCAACCGCCAGTCGCCTCGGGCGCGGTCGCCCCGCTTCTTGTATGCCACGCGCGTCCCGTCGGGGGAGAGGGACGGGCACTCGGCGTCGGTGCGCACGGTGTCGACGCGCCTGGTGGACAGCTGGCCCCGGGCCAGGTGGGTCGCGCCGCCGAAGGCCACCGTCACGTAGAAGTGGTCGTCGTCGGCGGCGAAGGTGACACCCCAGTAGTTGCGGTCGACCGGGGAGATCCGACGCCCGTTGTCGAACAGGGCGAAGTCCTCCAGGTCCAATGCCTTCGCGTCCGACAGCCGGGTGACGACGGTCCGGGTCGAGAAGGACGTCGCGGCATACGAGTCGCCGGCGACGAAACTCGTTGTGGCGGCATACTTTCCGTCGTTCGAGAGGCGGGCCCGGCTCGGGCTGCCGGTGAGTGGCAAGGAGGTCGGAGCAGTCTTCCCGCTGGTGTAGACCTTCGCGGAGTACGTCGTCACGACGCCGCGGTCCGAGGCGAGGCACAAGGTTTCAGAGCTGGTGGCGAAGACGCGGTCGCACTGCTGCGAGACGACGGCGCGCGGGCCGCCGGGGTTGCTCAGGGGGACCATGGCGACGTCTCCGTAGAGCGTGCCGAGCGCCGAGTTGCGGAAGACGATGTGTGGCAGGTTCTCGACGGCCGAGGGGGCGATCGTCGCCTGAGCGGGCGCGGTCGCCGACGCGTGGTCCTGCGCGGCCCGGGACCAGGCGACGTAGCCGACGCTGCCGCCGATGAGGACCAGCGCCATGACCGCCAGGACGAGGACCCGGGTCCTTCTGCTCATGCCTGCTCACCGTTCTGCGTGGTCGACGCGAGGGTGTTCCGTGCGACGGAGGACAGCAGCCACCCGGCCAGCGGGATCACGACGACGAGAGCGGCAGCGAAGACCATGACGGCGTGACCACGCCCGATCGCGGTCCACAGTGCGCCGAAGATCAGGGAGGAGGCGAAGCGGGCCACGGCCACGACGGTCTGGGTGGTCGCGATCCCCACCGTGCGGATGGGCACCGGTGTGATGCTCGCCGTCAGCGCCGCCAGGACGCCGTCGGTCATCGCGTAGTACGCGCCGAGGCAGGTCAGGCACACGACGCTCATGACCGCCCCGGCCGCCGGGCCGGCAGCGGCCAGATAGGCCGCCACGAGGAGGACGTGACCGCCGACGAGGACCCGTTGTCGACCGATCCGGTCGGACAACCGCCCACACGGGATCGCGAGCAGGAAGTAGGCGACGTTGGTGCCGACGAACAGGAGCGGGAAGTACGTCGCCGCGAGGTTGTCCCGCTGCTGGAGGGTGAGGTAGATGAAGCCGTCACTGATCGCCAGGACCGACAACAGCCCGGCGGCGAGGACCAACCGGCCCATGCCGTGGTCGCGCATGGCGGCCAACGAGGGCCTCACCGCGACGGTCGTGGGCGCCGGCTGTGGGGCGCGGTCACGAGCGTCCGCGCGTGGACGTCGGTCAGGGACGATCAGAGCAAGCAGAGCCACGCCCAGGATCGCCGCGGCGAGGGAGACGACGAAGACCGAGGTGTAGTCGCCCGGCACGAGCCACAGGATCGTGAACGCCAGAAGCGGTCCGATGGCGGCACCCACGGTGTCCAGCGCACGGTGCACGCCGAACGCCCTCCCCAGCTGGGCCGATGGGGTCGACGCCGCGATCAACCCGTCCCGCGGCCCGGTGCGTAGACCCTTGCCGAGCCGGTCGAGGGTGATGACCGTGGTCAGCGACGCGAACCCGTGGAAGGTGATGAGGAAGACCTTGGTGACGGCCGACAACCCGTAGCCGAACGCGGCGACCCACTTGGGTCGGTCGAACCTGTCGGACAGGTAGCCACCGAGGATGCGAACGAGGGCGCTGACCCCCTGGTACAGGCCATCGAGGAAGCCGTATGCCAGTGGGCTGAGTCCCAGCACCGCCGTCAGGTAGACCGGCAGGATGGCCGAGACCGACTCCGAGGAGACGTCGGTCAGCAGACTGACGACACCCAGCGTCCACACCGTCCCGGAGACGCCGCGGGGCACCGGGAACCGGGACCGTTTCTCGGGGATCGCGACAGATCTCGTGGGATCGTCCCGCGGCCGTTCGGCGAGATACACGGATGGGTCTCCTGGGGTCAGGACGGGTGTGAAGTGCCGCTGCGGGGCGTCTCGTTCCGGTCAGGGTAACCGGCCGAACCTCGATCGTCCTGTGGGTCGGGCTCTGTCGGGCTCGGTGGGTCTGCTGGGGCTCTGCCTGGCTCGGAGGTCGGGCCGGGGCAGGTCCCCGCCCGTCGGCGGCATACCCCATCGGCGAGGTCCGTATGGGTGAGGGCCCATCCGCCGTTCGGACATTCTTGGGCGGACTTGGCCAGGAACAGCGAATCCGGCATGCGGTCCTTTACCGAGCCTTTACCCTTGGTGTCGTTGGGCGTGTCTGCCGCCGCGAGCGGCCGTGCCCGCGGCTTGGGCAGGTCCGCGATAATGATGGAGGTGGCCGCTGTGCGGTCCCAAAACGGCTTTGGTGCATGGTGGGGGAGCAGCCGCCGTCGCGCTCGCTTGGCGCCCAGCTTCGGAACATTCGGACGGGGCGGCATCCTCGCCGTCGTCATCGCGCTCGTCGTGGCCTTCTTCGGGGTGCCCACCGCCGCGTTCGCCGCAAGCGACCCCTGCGGGCCTGGGGGGAACCCGGTGGCCTGCGAGAACAGCAAGCCAGGGACCGACCCCTCGGAGTGGGACATCGACGGGGCGGGCGACTCCGACATCCAGGGCTTCGCGACCACCATGAGCATCACCCCCGGCAGCACGGTCAAGTTCAAGATCAAGGGCTCAAGCAGCTACTCGGTGGACGTATACCGACTCGGCTACTACCAGGGCCTCGGGGCGCGGCGTCAGGCTCCCGGCTGGACGGTCACCAACCCCGTGGCACAACCGGCGTGCATCTCCGACGCCTCGACCCAGAACTACGACTGCGGCAACTGGGCCGTGTCGACCCAGTGGGCCGTTCCGAGCTCGGCCGTCTCGGGCGTCTACATCGCGCTGCTGTCCATGGGCAACCACTACAGCCAGATCACGTTCATCGTCCGCGACGACTCCAGCCACTCCGATGTCGTGTTCAAGACCTCCGACGCGACGTGGCAGGCCTACAACACCTACGGGGGCGCGTCCTACTACGTCGCGCCGGACTCGCTGACGGGCACCCAGGCCCGAGCGTTCAAGATCAGCTACAACCGGCCCTTCGCGACGCGCGGCTGGCAGGCCGGTCGGGACTTCCTGTTCAGCAACGAGTACCCGACGCTGCGCTTCCTCGAGGCCAACGGCATTGACGTGTCGTACACGACCGACGTCGACGTCAGCACCGGGACCACGGTGCTGTCCCAGCACAAGACCTTCCTCTCGGTCGGCCATGACGAGTACTGGACGCTGCCGGAGCGCAACAACGTCGAGGCGGCCAGGAATGCCGGCGTCAACATGGCATTCCTGTCGGGCAACGAGGCGTACTGGCACACCACGCTGGCTCCGAGCATCGACGGTACGAGCACCCCAAACCGCACGCTCATCTGCTACAAGGACAGCTGGGAGACCTCGCAGATCAACCCCAGCGGTGAGGCGACCCCGACCTGGCGCGACCCGGCATACGCCGCACCCAACGGGTCGCGTCCGGAGAACTCGCTCACCGGCACGATGTACATGTCGAACTTCACCGACCTGGCGATCACTGTCTCGGCAGCCCAGGGCAAGGCCCGGCTGTGGCGCAACACCTCGCTGGCGTCCCTCCCCGCCGGCGGCTCGGCGGCCCTGGCACCGCACAGCATCGGCTACGAGTCCGACGAAGACGTCGACAACGGGTCCCGGCCGGCCGGCCTGATGCGACTGTCCGAGACAACCGGATCCACCACCCAAGAGGTGCAGAACCCGGCAGGAACCGTGGTCGCTCCGGGAACGACCACGCACAGTCTCACCCTCTACCGGGCAGCCAGTGGTGCCCTCGTCTTCGGGGCGGGCACCATCAACTGGGGCTGGGGGCTGGACCAGCACCACGACGGCGACAACAGCAACGCCCCCGACCCGCGGATGCAACAGGCCACCCTCAACCTGCTCGCTGACATGAGCGCACTCCCGACGACGCTCCAGTCGGGTCTGACCATGCCCAGCCCGTCGACGGACACCCAGGCTCCGACCGTCCAGGTGACGAGCCCGTCCAGCGGTGCCACGCTCGGCAACGGCACGCCGGTGACCGTCACCGGGACAGCGGTCGACAATGGCGGCGGTGTCGTCACCACGGTCGAGGTCTCTCTCGACGGTGGTCTCACCTACCACCGGGCGACTGGTACCACCTCGTGGAGCTACACCGGTAGCCCCTCCGGAGTCGGGCCATCCTCGATCAAGGTGCGGGCCAACGACGACAGCGCCAACCTGAGCACACCGGTCTCGGTCGGGACCACGGTGACCTGTCCCTGCTCCCTGTTCGGGACGCAGGTCCCAGCGACCCCCTCGACGTCGGACACGTCCAGTGTCGAGGTCGGCGTCAAGTTCAAGGCCGACGCCGACGGCTTCATCTCCGGCGTCCGTTTCTTCAAGGGCACGGGCAACAGCGGCACGCACACCGGCACCCTGTGGACCGCCAGCGGGGCGGCTCTGGCCGCAGGGACGTTCTCAGGAGAGACCGCCTCCGGGTGGCAGACGCTGATGTTCTCGACGCCCGTGGCGATCACGGCCGGTACCACCTACGTGGCCTCCTACTACGCCCCGGCCGGGCACTATGCGGCCGACTCCCAGTTCTTCACCGGAGCCGACTACCGCTCCACTCCGCTCAGCGCGCCCGGGAGCCTGTCCGGCGCATCAAACGGTGTCTACAAGGACGGGCACGGGTTCCCGACCCAGTCCTACAACGAGTCCAACTACTGGGTCGACGTCCTGTACTCGCGCGACGACACCACACCGCCGAGCATCGCCACGACCGCGCCGCTCGCCGGCTCGTCGAGCGTCGCAACCACGGTCAAGCCGTCGGCGACCTTCGTCGGCACCGTGGACCCCACAACCGTCAGTCTCGCCCTCAAGGATGCCGGGGGCAACGCTGTCGTCGGGACGGCAACCTTCGACGCCGCCAGCCGGACCGCACGCTTCGCGCCCTCGGCACCCCTGTCCAAGGGCGCGACCTACACGGCAACCATCAGTGCGTCCAGCGCGGCCGGGACACCTATGCCGGCGCCGTACACCTGGTCGTTCACGGTGTCCTTGACCGACCCGTTGCCCGGGATCTGCCCGTGCTCGATCTGGCCGGACTCTGCCACGCCCGCGGTGGCCAACGCCAACGACTCGGCAAGCGTCCAGCTGGGGGTGAAGTTCACCGCTGACGTCGCAGGCAGCGTGACCGGCGTCCGGTTCTACAAGGGCGCACTCAACCTCGGTACGCACACCGGGTCGCTCTGGTCGACTGCCGGCACCCAGCTCGCCACGGTCACCTTCACCAACGAGACGTCCAGTGGCTGGCAGACGGCATACTTCACCTCGCCGGTCGACATCACGGCCGGGACGACCTACATCGTCTCGTACTCCGCCCCGAACGGCGCCTACGCCCAGACGTCCGGTGGCCTCGCCACCGCGGTCGACTCCCCGCCGCTGCACACCGTCGCCGGCGGTGGGGTCTACACCTACGGAAGCGGTGCGCCGCTCACCGCCTCCAGCGACAACTACTGGGTCGACCTCGTCTTCATGGCTTCCGACGCCGCCCCGAGCGTGACCAGCACCTCCCCCGGGGACGGGGCGACCAGCGTCCCGGTGGGCGCCAGCGTCTCGGCGACGTTCAGTGGCCAGGTTCAGAGCGGGACGGCTCACCTCGCTGTCAAGGATGCAGCCAGCAACCCGGTCGCCGGCACCACCACGTGGTCCGCGACGACGCGGACGGCTTCCTTCGCTCCCTCGGCTCCGTTCGCGGTGGGGGCGACCTACACCGCTACCGTGAGTGGGGCCACCGCCCTCTCGGGCAACGTCATGTCCCCCTACACCTTCACGTTCACCACCGCGGGCGTCAACGCGTGCCCGTGCGGTCTCTTCGACAGCACGTCGGTCCCTGCGACCCCGGACTCCGGCGACACCGATCCGGTCGAGCTGGGTGTGAGCTTCACTCCGAGCATCGACGGCCAGGTCACGGGCGTGCGCTTCTACAAGAGCGCCTCGAACATCGGCTCCCACATCGGCAGCCTCTGGTCAGCGAGTGGTTCGCTCCTGGCCACAGGGACGTTCACCGGTGAGTCGAACTCGGGTTGGCAGACCCTGACGTTCCCCGGCGCGGTGGCTGTGACGGGTGGCACCCAGTACGTGGTGTCGTACTTCGCCCCGAACGGCCACTACGCCGCCACGCCTCAGTTCTTCACAGCGCCGCTCGTGAGCGGTCCGCTCACCGCGGGCACCAGCAACGGCCTGTACGCGTACGGTTCGTCCAGCACGTTCCCGCGGAGCACCTTCGCCGCCACGAACTACTGGGTCGACCCTGTCTTCAAGACAGGTGCCCCGCCGGACACGACGCCTCCCACGGTGACATCGACGACTCCACTCGGCGGCTCGACGAGCGTGCCTACGACGGCCCACCCGAGCGCGACGTTCAGTGAGGCAGTCGACCAGAGCACCGTCGCGTTCACGCTGAAGTCCTCGGGCGGCGCCAGCGTGAATGGTACGACCACGTATGACGGGGCCACCCGCACTGCGACGTTCACGCCGGCTGCTGCTCTGTCGAACGGCACGGCATACACGGCATCGGTAACCGCCTCCGATGGCTCCGGGAACGCCATGGCGAATGCGAAGACCTGGTCGTTCACCGCGGCGCAGCCAGATCCGACGGTCGGAACTTGCCCCTGTGGACTGTTCACCGACTCGACCCAGCCTGGTGTCCTCACCGACCCAGAGGCAGTCTCGGTCGAGCTGGGTGTCGCCTTCACGTCGGACACGAGCGGCAGCATCACCGGCGTCCGGTTCTACAAGGGTCCGCAGAACGCCGGGACCCACACGGTCTCGCTGTGGGCGAGCAACGGAACCCGGCTCGCCACGGCCACCTCCGGCACTGAGCCGGTCCAGGGCTGGCAGACCGTGACCTTCGCCAGCCCGGTGTCGATCACCGCGAACACCGCCTACGTCGTGTCCTACCTCGCACCCAGCGGCGGGCTGTCGTATACGGCGAACGCCTTGTCGACGCCGCTTGACGTGGGTCCGCTGCACACGACGGCGAACGCAGGTCGCTATGCGTACCCGTCCGGATATCCCTCGAACGCGTCCTCCTCGAGCTACCTCGTCGACCCCGTCTTCGTGACCACGGTGCCTCCAGCAGACGTCACACCGCCGGCCATCACGGGGGTCACGACGACGACCTCGGGATCGACGGCGACGATCACCTGGACGACCGACGAGGCCTCGTCGTCCGTCGTGTCCTACGGGACGACGTCGACCTTGGGATCCACGGCCACCGGCTCTTCCGGAACGTCCCACTCGGTGACCATCACCGGACTGACCAGTGGTGCGGCGTACTCCTACCGGGTCACCTCGGCCGATGCTGCAGGCAACAGCGCGGACAGCCCCGCTGCTCCTGCTGCGCCGGCAACCTTCACGGCGCCCGACACCGTCGCGCCGTCGATCACCGCCGTGACCGTCACGGGCTCCGGCTCGAGTCGGACCATCACGTGGACGACCGACGAGTCGGCGACCAGCTCGGTTGCCTACGGGACCTCGGCCACGTCCTTGACGTCGAGCGCCACCGGCGCCGCCGGCACGAGCCATTCGGTCACCCTGACCGGCTTGGCCCAGGGCACGACCTACTACTACCGGGTCACCTCGGCTGACCCGGCCGGCAACAGCGCCACCTCGCCCGCCACGTCCTCCGCCGCGGCCTCGTTCCTGGTCCCCGACACGACGCCACCGGCCATCACCTCGGTGACGGCGAGCGGGTCGGGAACGTCCGCCTCGGTGACCTGGACGACCAACGAGACGGCGACGAGCTCGGTGGCCTACGGCACCTCAGCCACGTCGCTCACCTCCACAGCAACTGGGGCGAGCGGCACGAGCCACTCGGTGACCTTGTCCGGCCTCACGCCGAACACGCGCTACTACTACCGCGTCACCTCGGCTGACCCGGCGGGCAACTCGACGACCTCACCGGCCACGACGTCCGCCGCCGCCCAGTACGCCCCGACGGTGACGCCCGTGTCGGCCACCACCATCGCCGACTTCGCCACCGGCAGCGGCGGCTACGTCTCCGACACCGCTGGCGGCGAGATCATCGCGACGCCGGCCACGGGCTACGAGTTCGCAGGGACCACCCTGCCCTCGGGCACGACGTCGACCACGTTGGTGAGCGGCGGATCGACCGTGGTGGCCAACAAGGTCGCCACCGTCAGCGGGGCACAGCTGGCCACCTCGACGTACTCCTCCAGTGGGATGAGCTTCGCGACGTCGGCGACCCTGGGCGCCAACCAGATCGTGGCACTGGCGAGCTCCTCGGGTGCCGCAACCGGCGTCCGGGCAGCGTTCGTCACGAGCGCCAGCGGCGCGCTCACCGTGGTGGTCAATGACGGCCAGGGCAACAGCGGGAGCGCTTCGATCTCCGGCACCTGGACGGGGGCGGCCCACGAGTACCGACTCGACTGGTCGAGCGGCACCGTCGCCTACTTCATCGACGGCGTCCAGAAGGCGTCCAGCAACTTCTCCCCGACGGTCACCCTTCGACCGACGCTCACCGACACGACCAACGACGCCACCAAGCTGGTGGTGGACTGGCTGCGCACCGGTCCGTATGCCGCGTCCTCGACCTACGTGTCCGGCGTCATCGACGCCGGGGCGACGGTCGGCTGGGACACCCTGACCCGTGACCTGACGGCACCCTCGGGGACGACCGTGACCATCCAGGTCCGGTCGGGCCCGAGCCCCAGCCCCAACGGCAGCTGGACCGGTTGGACCACTGTCTCGGCCACCACCGGCAGCATCACCAGCTCCGCGCGGTACCTGCAGTACCAGGTCATCTCCACGACGTCGGGCACGCGGTTCGTGACTCCTCAAACACGGGGTGTGACGCTCGCGTTCCATGTACTCTGACAAAGGAACTCAACGAATCGTCGGCACTGTGGGGCAGTGGTGGTCGGCGTCAGCATGCCCCGGAGGGATTGGCTTAGATGACGCTACGGGTCGCCGTCGTTGGTGCAGGGTATTGGGGTCCCAACCTGGTGCGGAACTTCCGCAACTCACCCCTGTGGACGCTCGTCGCGGTCTGTGACCTCGACCAGGATCGGGCCGCGAGGGTTGTGGGCGACGCCATGGGCGTCGACATCGAGACGTCACTGGACCGGCTGCTGGCCCGCGATGACCTCGACGCGGTCGCCATCGCGACGCCGGCGAACACGCACCGGCCGATCGCCATGGCGGCTCTCGCCGCAGGCAAGCACGTGCTCGTCGAGAAGCCACTCGCCTCGACCCGAGCGGAGGCTGCCGAGATGGTCGCGGAGGCCCGGGACCGGGGGCTGGTCCTCATGTGCGACCACACGTACTGCTACACGCCGGTCGTCCAGCGGCTGCGTGAGATGGTCCAGTCCGGAGAGCTCGGTGAGATCCTCTTCATCGACTCGGTTCGGATCAACCTCGGGCTGGTCCAGCCCGATGTCGACGTCATCTGGGACCTCGCTCCGCACGACCTGTCGATCATGGACACGATCCTGCCGGGAGGTCTTGCGCCGGAGGGCGTGGCAGCTCACGGTGCCGACCCGATCGGCGCCGGACGCGCCTGTGTCGGCTACCTCACCATGCCGCTCGCAGGTGGCGCGATGGCGCACGTCCACGTGAACTGGCTCTCCCCGACCAAGATCCGCCAGATGGTCATCTGCGGCTCCCGTCGCACGGTGGTCTGGGACGACCTCAACCCTCAGCAGCGACTCAGCGTCTACGACCGTGGGGTCGACCTCGACCTCTCCTCACGCACCGACAACCTCGTCGACCGCACCGCCGCGGGCATCTCCTACCGGTTGGGCGACATGTACGCGCCGTCGTTGCCGGAGCGGGAGGCCCTGGGTTCGATGGTCGCCGAGTTCGCCGCCTCGATCACCGAGGGCCGCGCGCCGCTCACCGACGGGTCCGCCGGTCTGCGCGTCCTCGACGTTCTCGAGGCCGCTTCCACCAGTTTGCGCACCGACGGACAGATGGTCCGGGTCGGTGTGTCCGCCCAGCCGCAGGAGGCTTTGTCATGAGTACGTTGCAGGGAGCCCGGGTGCTCGTCACCGGGGGTGCCGGGACGATCGGTTCGACGATCGTGGACCAGCTGGTCGAGAGCGGTGCCGCTCAGGTCACCGTGCTCGACAACCTGGTCCGGGGGAGGCGGGAGAACCTCGAGGACGCCTTCGCCTCCGGCAAGGTCGACCTCGTCGAGGGGGATCTGCGCGACCGCGACCTCGTCCACGACCTGACCGCCGCCAGCGATCTCGTCTTCCACCAGGCTGCCATCCGGATCACCCAGTGCGCCGAGGAGCCCCGCCTGGCCCTGGAGGTCCTCGTCGACGGCACGTTCAACGTCCTCGAGGCAGCCGCGGAGCACCACATCGACAAGCTCGTGCTGGCGTCCTCGGCATCGGTCTACGGCCTGGCCGAGCAGTTCCCGACGACCGAGCGGCACCACCACCACAACAACGACACCTTCTACGGCGCGGCCAAGTCCTTCAACGAGGGGATGGCGCGCAGCTTCCGTGCCATGAAGGGCCTGGACTACGTGGCCCTGCGCTACTTCAACGTCTACGGCCCACGGATGGACGTCCATGGCCTCTACACCGAGGTGCTCGTCCGCTGGATGGAGCGGATCGCCGACGGCCTGCCGCCACTCATCTTCGGTGACGGGCTGCAGACGATGGACTTCGTCTACACCGTCGACATCGCCCGCTCCAACATCCTGGCGATGGCCTCCGACGTCCGCGAAGGTGTCTACAACATCGCGAGCAGCGAGGAGACTTCGCTCCTCGGTCTGGCTCAGGCGCTGCTTCGGGCCATGGACTCCGACCTGCATGTCGAGCACGGCCCGGACCGTGCCGTCAACGGCGTGACCCGGCGGCTCGCCGACGTGTCCGCTGCGCGCCAGGACCTGGGCTGGGAGGCGACCACCGGCCTGGAGCAGGGCCTGCGCGAGCTCGTCGCCTGGTGGAGCCCGCAGCGCGAGGCCGTAGCCGCTGGTCGTGCACTCTCGGCGGCTTCGTCGTGACCCGCGTCAACGTCATGCAGCCGTGGCTCGGCGCCGAGGAGGTCGCCGCGGTCACCGAGGTGATCGAGTCCGGCTGGGTCGCGCAGGGTCCGCGGGTCGCCGCGTTCGAGGCGGCCTTCGCCGCCCGCATGCAGGTCCCGTATGCCGTGGCCGTGTCCAGCTGCACCACCGCCCTGCACCTCGCGCTCGTCGTCGCGGGTGTCGGGCCCGGTGACGACGTCGTCGTCCCCTCGTTCTCCTTCATCGCCACCGCCAACGCAGCCCGCTACGTCGGTGCTCAGCCGGTGTTCGCCGATGTCGATCCGGAGACCGGCAACGTCACGGTGGACACCGTCAAGACAGCCCTCACCCCCCAGACTCGCGCGGTCATCGTCGTCGACCAGGGCGGCATACCCGTCGACCTCGCCGCCATCCGCGAGCTGTGCGACCCGCTCGACATCACTGTCGTCGAGGACGCCGCGTGCGGCGCCGGCTCGACCTACCGCGGGCGACCGGTGGGGGCGGGCGCCGAGGTGACCGCCTGGTCGTTCCACCCACGCAAGATCGTCACGACCGGCGAGGGCGGCATGATCACGACGACCCGCGAGGACTGGGCCGACCGGGCCCGTCTGCTGCGCGAGCACGCGATGAGTGTCTCCGCGGCCGAGCGACACCGCAGCGTCCTGCCACCGGCCGAGCAGTATCTCGAGGTCGGCTACAACTTCCGGATGACCGACCTGCAGGCCGCAGTCGGGATCGTCCAGCTCGGCCGGCTGGACGAGGTCGTCGCTCGTCGCCGCGAGCTCGCCGCCCGCTACCGCGAGGCGCTCGCTGACGTGCGCGGCCTGCGCTTCGTCGACGACCCGGCATACGGAACAGCCAACTTCCAGTCGCTCTGGCTCGAGGTCTCCGACCCGTTCCCGCTCGACCGGGAGGGACTCTTGGCCCACCTCGCCGAGGCGGACGTCTCCGCACGGCGGGGCATCATGGCCTCGCACCGCCAGCCGGCATACGCAGGTTTGGAGCACGGCCCACTGCCGGTGACCGAGCGGCTCACCGACAACACCCTCATCCTTCCCCTCTTCCACCAGATGACCGAGGCCCAGCAGGACCAGGTCATCGACGCGATCAGAGCCGTCGCCAGCACAGGAGTCACGTCGTGACCACGGCCACCACCGCCATCTCCGTTCCGTTCCTCGACCTGGTCGCGCAGCATGCCGAGGTGGCCGACGAGGTCGCAGCGGACCTGGCGGGGGTCTTCGGCTCCGCGGGCTTCATCGGTGGCCCGCAGGTGGCCGCCTTCGAGGAGGCCTATGCAACCTTTGCCGGCGTCGACCACTGCATCGGGGTCGCCAACGGGACCGACGCGATCGAGCTCGCGCTCCGGGCGCTCAAGATCGGCCCGGGGGACGAGGTCATCACCGCGGCCAACACGTTCGTCGCGACGGTCGAGGCCATAGTTCGCGCGGGCGCGACGCCCGTGCTCGTCGACGTCGACGAGGACAGCCTGCTCATCGACCCTGCGGCCGTCGCGGCCGCAGTCACGTCGCGCACCGCGGCGATCGTCCCCGTCCACCTGTATGGCCAGATGGCGCCACTGGAGGCGGTCGCGGCTGCCGCCCCCGGTATCCCGATCATCGAGGATGCAGCGCAGAGCCAGGGAGCGACCCGCCATGGCCGCCCGTCGGGGTCGGTCGGTCTTGCTGCCGGGACCAGCTTCTATCCCGGCAAGAACCTTGGTGCCGCGGGTGATGCCGGGGCGGTGACGACCGGCGACGCCGACCTCGCCCGGGCGATCCGCATGATCGGTGCCCATGGCAGCGAGCGGAAGTACGAGCACGATGTCTTCGGCTTCAACTCCCGCCTCGACGCGGTTCAGGCGGTCGTGCTGCGGCACAAGCTGGAACGGCTCCCGGTCTGGAACGCCGCACGCCGTGCCGCCGCCGACCGGTATGCCGAGCTGCTCAGGGACGTCGAGGGGATCCGTCTGCCGGTGACCGTCGACGGTAACGAGCACGTGTGGCACCTCTACGTCGTCCGTATCGATGCCGCGGTCGCCGATCGGGATCGCGTGCTGGCCGAGCTCAACGCCGCTGGGGTCGGCGCGGCGCTCCACTACCCCTATCCCGTCCACCTGACTCGCGCCTTCGCCGGGCTCGGCGACGGGGTCGGCTCGTTCCCGGTCGCCGAGCGCGCGGCGACGGAGATTCTCAGCCTGCCCATGTTTCCCCATCTGACGTCGGCGATGCAGGAGCGCGTGGCGACGGAAGTCGCCACCGCACTGGGATGAACGGCACCGAGCCGCGTCCTGTGCACGGAGGGCGCCAAGAGGCCTCCGACCCCGACATCGGGGCCGCGGCCGTCGACACGACGTCACTTGGCCGGCGGGCCGGCAAGGGTGCGCTCTGGGCGGTCGGTGCCAACCTGGTCATGCGCGTCGCGAGCATTGGTATCACTGCGCTGTTGGCCCGGCTGCTGTCGCCGAAGGACTTCGGGGTCTTCGCCATCGCCTTGGCGGTCTATCTCGTCGTCTCGAGCCTCGCGGAGCTCGGCATGGGCTCGGCGATCGCCCGTTCTGCGAAAGAACCCGATGACATCGCGCCGACGATCGCCACGATCTCGATCGCCGTGAGCCTCGGCTGTGCGGCCCTGTTGGCGCTCACGGCGCCGTGGCTGAGCAGCCTTCTCGGCCAGCCGTCTGCCACCCAGCCGCTGCGGATCCTGTCGATCTGCGTGGCGCTGACGGGGTTCTTCGCCGTTCCGGGGGCTCAGCTGGTCCGCGAGTTCCGCCAGAACCGGATCTTCCTGGCCACCATCGTCGGCTTCCTCGTCAGCAACCCTGTGCTCGTCATCCTCGCGCTCCACGGAGGGGGTGCCGAGGCGTTCGCGTGGTCACGCGTCATCGGTCAGGTCGCCACGGGCGTGGTCTTCTGGTTCGGCACGTCGCGCCGCTATCTGCCGGGTTGGCGAGCCTCGCAGGTCAAGCCCCTCTTGGTGTTCGGCCTCCCGCTGTCCATCGCGAACCTGGTCAACTGGACGCTTCTCAATGCTGACTACATGATCCTTGGGCGGCTGGTCAGCGCGGCCGAGGTCGGTGTCTACATGATTGCCTTCAACGTCGGGAGCTGGTCCACCTCCATCCTCGGCTCCGTCCTGAACAGCGTCGTGGTCCCGGCGTTCGGTCGGGTCAGTCACGACCCCGTGCTGCTGAGGAAGGCCATCGTGCGTGCAAGCCGCCTCGTGGGCCTGGCGGCGCTGCCGATCGGGGCGTTATCGGTGGTGCTCTCGGACCCGATCATCCGCACCCTCTTCGGCGAGAAGTGGATCAAGGCCGTCCCGGTTCTGGCTGTTCTTGCGGTCTACGGCGTCCTCTACGCCTTCTCGCTGCTGTTTGCCAACGTCCTGGTCGCGACCGGGCAGACCCTGCGCCTCCTGCTCATCCAGGTCGCCTGGGTTCTCGTCCTCGTCCCTGCCATGATCGTTGGCCTGCACCTCTGGGGCCTGACCGGAGCTGCCTGGGCGCACGTGGTGACGATCAGCCTCGTCGCCATCCCCGGCTACGTCGGAGCGGCCGTGCGCGCGACCGGAGCATCAGTTCGGGCGATGCTCGCTGCCATCCTCCGTCCGCTCGCGGGCGCACTCCTCGCCGGGGCGGTCGCGTGGGTGGCGTCATCGGCCGTCGGGCCGGCGTGGCTGCGGCTCGCTGTCGGGGGCGTCACGGGAGGTGTCGCGTATGTCGCGGTCGTCGGCGGACTGCTGGTCCCCATGTTGCCCAGCGCGATCGTCCCGACCTGGGCGCCGCGGGCCTGGCAGTCCTCGCCCTCGCATGAGGCCGTGTGAACCAGGTAGTGGACCTCACGACAGGGTCGTTGACCGGGGACCCCGCTCGATCCGGTGACCTGCCACCCCTCAGGGTCCTCATCGGCCTCGAGGGCCTGGCCCTCGGCGGATGCCCCATCAACGCGCTCCAGCTCGGACGCACCCTCCGCTCGCGGGGGCACGAGGTCTCGGTCTTCGCGATCGATGAGGACGTCAAGGTCTCCCTGCTGCCCTTCGCCGAGAGCTGCGGCTTCTCGCCGGTCATCCTCCCGACGACAGCGGGGATCGTGGCACGGGCGCGACAGATCCGTGCTCTCGCGGCCCGGGCCGAGGCTGATGTCGTCCATGTCTTCGGGCCGTGGCTTGGACCGGCGGCCAGTATCGCGGCCGCATCGCGCAGGCACCAGGGGGCTGTCGTCACGAACTGGACGATGGAGAATGTCTTCTACACCCCGAGGCACACCCCGATGATCGTCGGGACGAACGACCTGGCGACCGAGCTGCGCGCGCGCCATCCCGGGCCGGTCTGGCTCATGGAACCCCCCGTCGACCTCGAAGCGGATGCCCCGGACCACGCGCGGGGGCGTGTGTTCCGCGGCGAGCTGGGCCTGGATGACGACCACGTCGTCGCGGTCCTTGTCAGTCGGGTGGACTCCCACATGAAGACCGAGAGCATGCGCTACGCCATCGAAGCCTGCGCCCGCATCCGCGACCCTCTGTTCCGGTTCGTCATCGTCGGCGACGGTGACGCCTTCGCCGAGATGAACGCCCTTGCTGACGCAGTCAACCAACGGCTCGGGTGGCAGGCCGTCCTCCTCCCCGGCGCCCGTCACGACCCCCGTCCGGCCTACGATGCGGCCGACATCGCCCTGGGCATGGGTGGGTCCGCGCTGCGTGCCCTCGCACACAGCAAGCCGCTCGTCGTCCTGGGCGAGAACGGCTTCGCGCGGACCTTCTCCGCTGACACCAGGGACTACTTCTACGAGGCTGGCTTCTTCGGGGACTCGCCCGAGCCCGACCCGGTCGCCCATCTCACGGGTGAGATCCAGGCGCTGCTGAAGCTCCGTGACCGCGGCTCGCTCGGCAGGTACGGCCTGAACGAGGTGCGTGAGCGGTTCGGGCTGGAGATCATGTCCCAGCATCTCGAGGCCATCTACCGGCAGACCCTGACCTCCTTGCCCGGTGCTGCCAGGAGGCTCGGCGCGGCCGGCAACGTCACCGCGCGCACCGTCGTCCACGAGCTGCGCCGTGCCCTCCCGAGCCATGCCTGATCCGCAACGCGCAGGTGGCCCCCAGCCACCCCAACGGATCCTGCTCGTCACCCACGAGGCGTCCCGGACCGGGGCTCCACGCGTGGCCATCCTGATGGCTCGCACGTTGGTCGAGCGCGGCCACGCGGTCTCTGTCGTCTCGCGGTTCCCGGGACCGCTGCTCGGCGAGTTCGAGCAGGCGGCGCCGACCTTCGTCGAACCGTTGCACCGGGTGCGACGCCGGTCGCGGCGGGTCAGCGTGACGGCCCGCGTCGGGCGAGTAGCGGACGTCGGGGTGGCGCTGGCCACGATGGTGCGCCACAGACCAGATGTCGTCTACGTCAACTCCACGGCTGCTGCCGTCTATCTCCGTCCTGCCAGATGGCTGCGACGTCGGGTGATCCTGCACGTGCACGAGTCCGAAGCGGTCGCCGGGCAGTTCCTGTCATCAGTGTGGTCACCCCCCGGCCTTGCCGGCATCGAGCTCGTTGCCTGTTCGCCAAGCGTTCGCCGGGACCTGGCCAGGCTGACCGCCCGACCCGAAGCCGAGATCCTCATGATTCCGTCGGTCCCGGACGGTCCCGACGTCGAGCGACGGGCTACGCATGCGCCTGCCGTCGTTCTGCAGCCCGACGAGATCGTCGTCGGGTGCTGCGGAGCCGTCGAGGCTCGCAAGGGTGCCGACCTGTGGGTCGAGGCCGCACGCCGAGTACTGGCCGAACGGCCCGACCGTCGTCTCAGGTTCGTCTGGGTTGGTGACGTCGCCGAGCCGATCGCGGTTCGCGCGGGTGAACCCATCACGTTCGTGGGACCGAGCGACAACCCCTATGCCCTCATGCGGCGGTTCGACATCGCCACCTTGCCCTCGCGCGACGACCCGTTCCCGCTCGTTGTCCTGGAAGCGATGCTCCTCGGAGTTCCCATCGTAGCCTTCGCGGTCGGGGGCGTCCCGCAGCAAGTGGGGGATACCGGCATTCTCGTCCCGCCCGGCGATGTCCCAGGCTTCGCAGACGCGCTCATCCGGCTCATCGACGACCCGGTGGAGCGGGCCAGGCTCTCGGCAGCAGCCCGCGAGCGGGCGGAGTCGGTGTTCTCCGTTCGAGCCTTCGCCGCGTCGATCGTCGAGCTGGTCGAGGGACACCCATCTGGCTCGGCATCCCTGATGCCAGGATTGGAGCAGCGGACGTGACAACAGGGGGAGGGTCAGAGACCATGGCTGGAGTACCGCCCAGGCTGCCTGGGATCTCGGTGGTGTGTGTGTTCAACGACCCCAAGGTCCGCGAAGAGTGCCTCGACCGATCCATCGCGGCGAACTCCGGGGCGGTCGACGTGGACTATGTCCCCGTCGACAACACCGGTCACGCGTTCTCCACCGCGGGTGCGGCGCTCAACCACGGCGCTTCCCTGGCCCGCCACGACGTCGTCGTCTTCGCGCACCAGGACGTCTACCTGCACTCGGTCGACCGCCTCGCCGCCGTGGCGGCCCATCTCGCGGGTGAGCAGTGGGGCGTCCTCGGCGCCAACGGCTTCTCCCGCGGCGCCGAGTCGGTCGGGATGATCCGCGACCGGGTACAGCTCATCGGCAGCGACGAGGTCGTTCCCCGGGAGGTGGACAGTCTCGATGAGGTCCTCTTCATGGTCCGCCGAGACCGGGTGCTGAGCCACCCGCTGACCGAGGACCCGGATCTGGCGTGGCATGCGTATGCCGTCGAGTACGGCCTGCGCATGCGCAGGCTCGGGCTCGGGGTCGGTGCCGCGAATCTGGCCGTCACCCACAACAGCCTGACCATCAACCTGGCCCGGCTGGACGTCGCGCATCGACGGGTCGCCGCGCTCTACCCCGAGCGGCTCCCGGTGCAGACGACCTGTGGCGAGGTCGGGGAACGGTCGTCCACTTGGAAGGACGCGCCGGTCATCCGCGACCACCGGTGGCGACTGCGCTGGCTGAGGTCCTCCAAGCGGGCCATGGCGGCCCGGCAGGTCCTGGACGTTCCCGTGGTCCTCGGCGACATTCGCATGGATGTGGACGATCTGAACACCGGCGGCCGGCTGAACGTGGTCAACCTGGACCGGGTGGGTGGCTTCGTCGGTGACGCCCCTGGTGCCATCCAGCTCACCCGCAGAGACACCGACGTGGTGTTCTGGGCGGCCGCCACGGTGGAAGAGGTTCTGGAGGTTGCCGCATCGCTTGCGCCCTCGGAGTCCGTGCTGCTCGCCGACCTGTCCGCCGGCGACCTTCCCGCACTCACCGGACGCCTCCCGGAGGGGTTCGACTGGCTGCTGGGCCTGCACGATGACACGACGTGGCTGCTCGGTGGGCCGGCCGCGCGGGACCTGCCGGACCAGTGGTTCGAACCGCGCGCCGTCCCGTTGGGCCCCGACAGACGCGAGCGGCGTCGGTCCCGACCAGCCTGAGCCGGTCGGTCGCTCGGGTCGGTCAGCCTCCGGCGGCTTCGGAGCGCTGCTGGTCCACGAAGTCGGCGAGCCCGCCGATCGTCTCGAAGTCGTCCCCGCTGAAGTCGTCATCGACGTAGAGGCCGAAGCGTTCCTCGATCGAGGTGATGATCTCGACGACCGCCAGGGAGTCGAGCTCGGGCATGCTCCCGAACAGGGGAGTGGACGCATCCAGGGTGCTTGCGCGGTCCTCGATCCCCAGAGTCTGGACGATGATGTCGATGACGCCCTTCAGGGTGTCGTTGCTGGCTTCCATGTGACCTCTCTCTGCTGTGGGGGCGAGCGGGTCCCGCTCGCCCATGCTCGCACCGTCGGGCTTCATCCTCCCCGACTACCGGCCCCGAGGCTCAACTGGCCCGTCAGACGAGCACCTCGGCCGGCGCCGGGTGCCCGAGGAACGCCGTGGGGCTCGCCGTCAGGCCGTATGCACCGGCTTGGAAGACGACGACGAGGTCGCCGATGTCGGCCCGCGGAAGGGGGACTTTGTCACCCAGCAGGTCCAACGGCGTGCAGAGGCAGCCGACCACCGTGACCGGCGAGTCGTCGGGCTCAGCCATCTGGGTGCCGATCGCCACCGGATAGTTGCGCCGGATCGCCTGACCGAAGTTGCCGGACGCAGCCAGCTGATGGTGCATGCCGCCGTCGACGACCAGGTAGACCTGACCTCGGGACTCCTTCCGGTCGACGACGCGGGTGACGTACACGCCCGACTCGCCGACGAGGTAGCGGCCGAGCTCGATGACGGTACGCGCCTCGGGGAGGTTCGGTTGGATCCGGTGCTCCAGGAGGTCGCCAAGGTTGTCCCCGATCGCTGTCAGGTCCAGCGGCTCGTCCTTCTCGAAGTAGGGGATCCCGAACCCGCCGCCGAGGTTGACATAGCGCACCGGCGTCGGGCAGGCCTCCGCGAGCGAGAGGACCAGGTCCACTGTGCGTGTCTGCGCCTCGCAGATGATCTCGGCCCGCAGGTTCTGGGAGCCGGCGAAGATATGGAAGCCCTCGACATCCACGTCGGCCGAGCCCAGCTCGGCGAGCAGGTCCGGGACGCGCTCCGCGTCGACCCCGAACTGCTGCGGCCCGCCGCCCATCCGCATCCCCGAGCCCTTCACGGCGAAGTCCGGGTTGACCCGGACGGCGACCCGTGGACGCAGCCCCAGCCGTTCGCCGGCGGCGACGACGCGACGCGCCTCGGTGGTCGACTCGAGCTCGATGAGCACCCCCGCGGCGACCGCTTGCCCGATCTCGCGCTCGGTCTTGCCGGGCCCGGCGAAGCTGATCCGTGAGGCGGGCATCGACGTGTCAAGAGCAGTCTGCATCTCCAGGGCGGATGCGACGTCGATGGAGTCCACGAGACGGGCGAGGTGCTGTACCACCGCCGGCATCGGGTTGGCCTTCATCGCATAGCTCAGGTGGATGCCGGGCGGCAGGGTGGCCCGGAGGGTCGCCACCCGACCGTCGATCCGGGCCCGGTCATAGGCGAAGAAGGGGGTCGATCCCACCCGCGATGCCAAGCGTTCGAGTGGGGTCCCGCCGACGACGAGCTGCCCGCCGACGTGGTCCCAGGTGGCGACAACGTCGCGCGCTGTCATCGGGCGACGCCTTCGTCGGCCAAGGTCCCGTCGGCGCTCTTCGTGGCTTCGTCGCGCAGCAGGTTTCGGTCGAACTTGCCGTTGGGCGATCTGGGGAGGGTGTCGCGGACGATCACTTCCGACGGCACCATGTACAGCGGCACCTGACGCCGCATGGCAGCCAGCACAGCCTCGACGTCGAGATCCGAGCCGCCGGTGCGAGGGGCGGCGAACAGGACGATCCGCTGCCCAAGCCCCGGGTCCTCCACGCCGATGGCGACAGCGTCGCCGACCAGGCCGGTGTCATAGGCGACCTCCTCGATCTCCGTCGGGCTCACCCGGTAGCCGGAAGTCTTGATCATGTCGTCCCGGCGTCCGACGAAGTAGAGGAACCCCTCCTCATCGGCCACGACCGTGTCGCCGGACCAGACTGCCAGCTCGACCGCCCGGCCGCCGAGGCGTGCGCCTGGGACGGGGCGGAACCGCTCGGCGGTGCGCTCGGCGTCGTTCCAGTACCCCAGGGCCACGAGGGCGCCACGGTGCACGAGCTCACCCTCCTCGCCGGGTGCGCAGCGTGAGCCGTCCGGCCGCACGACGAGGATCTCCGCGTCCGGGATGGCCTTTCCGATGGAGTCCGGCCGTCGGTCCACCTCGTCCGGGTCCAGGTAGGTGGATCGGAAAGCCTCGGTGAGGCCGTACATGAGGTACGGCCTGGCCTGGGGGAAGTTGGCCCGCAGCCGGTCCAGCGTGGTCCGCGGCATACGGCCCCCGGTGTTGGCGAAGTACCGGAGGTTCTCCGCGGCCTCGGCCGGCCACTCCTGCTCGGCGATCTGGATCCACAGCGGCGGAACGCAGGTCAGGCCGGTCACCTTGTGCCGCGCGCACAGCCTGACGACGTCCTTGGGCAGGAGGTAGTTCATGAGGACCACGTGCGCCCCGACCGAGAACGCTGTCGTGACCTGGCTCAGACCGGCGTCGAAGCTGAGTGGCAGAGCCGAGAGGATGACGTCGTCCCGGTCGTTCTGAAGGTACTCGCTGACGCTCTCGGCTCCGACCACGAGGTTCCGGTGGCTGAGCATGACGCCCTTGGGCTTACCCGTGCTGCCGGACGTGTAGAGGATCGCGCCGAGGTCCAGGTCGATGGGCCGACGCACGGGCCCGGTGCGGCCGTCGTCGCCGAAGGCCTCCGCCCACGCGTGCACCGCGAAGCCCTCGCCGGGCACTCCGTCGGCTGAACCGGCGGCGTCGCCCGCAGCGCCACGAGCGCCCGAGGGGACGAGGACGACGTGTTCCAGCGCCGGGCAGTCGCCCAGCTCTTCGCTCAGGAGGGCGAGCCGTTCGGCCGACGTGACGAGTACCCGGACGTCGCAGTCGGCCAGGATGTAGGCCACCTGGGTGGGGCGCAACAGGGGGTTCGCCGGGACGAACGCACCACCGGCCGCCGAGGTGCCGAAGATCGTCGCCACTGTCTCCAGGCGCTTCTCCAGGAAGACGGCGACACGGTCCTCGCGGCCGACGCCTAGTCGGGACAGTCCGGCAGCGACCTGCCGAACCTGCGCCTGCAGGTCGGCGTAGCTCCACGTCTGCGCCTTGTAGGTCAGGGCCGGTGCCCCCCCGTTCCGCGCAGCCTGCTCGTCGAGCAGGTCATGCAGGCTCGTCCTCATCGTGCTTGATTCCCTCCTCGACGTGCGCCTCACCAGGCGACGTTGGTCAGTTCGCTGTAGAGGTAGTCCACCTGGTCGGCTCGGACGTGGTCGCTCTTGAACATCTTGGGCCGGGGATGAGGCACCATGGCGGCTCCTCGTGGCCGCCTCCCGACCACCCTCAGCTCGGCCAGAGTGACGGGAACCCGGTGCCGCAGCAAGAGGTGTCTGCTGACCTGACGCTGGGCCCGGTGGAACAGGTCCGGGTTGCTCACGTAGAGGATCGACCCGAACAAGGGCATTCGCTTGCGCCTGTCCCGTCGGAAGATCAGGTAGCAGCTCTGACCTCCGTCGGTCACGAGGACATGATGTGCGGCCGCCGCGTGGGCGTGGTCGCGGAAGATCTCCAGGTCGCGACCGCTCAGCTGCCGGCCGATGGTTGCCAGGTCGGAGGTGACCTGGACCCGGCCGCTCACGGGCCAGGGCAGGTTGGGGACCGCCGCGGTGGCGGTGTCGAGCTCGGCGAACCGCAGTCGTTTGTTGAGCGGGACCACGTTGCCGCTCGGGGACAGGTCGGTGAAGGTGTAGCCAGGCTGCCGCAGGATCGCGCGGACCAGTTTCAGCCCCTGCGACCGGTGCTCCTCAAGGACGCACCAGGCGGCGAGGTTGCAGAACCGCTCCTGCCGCCCGTCGATCTCCCGTTGCGAGTAGATGGCGAGGTATGCGCCCACGACGTCGTCGTCGTCGGTCAGCATGAAGCCGTGGTTCGGCGCCTCGACCCAGCCCGGCCCCATCGCCCTGCGCCAGGCCTCCGGGGTCACCCGGCTGTTGAGGTTTGCAGAGAGGAAGGCGGCGACGCGCCCGACATCGGAAGAGGTGATCGGGCCGAGAGTGATCGGTCGATCAGCTGGCATGCGGCAACGGTACTTCATGGCGTCCGACCACCCCCGGGGATTGCCGAACCTGCGCGGTGCCCGGGCATGCTGACTACGGTGGACCCTGCGAGCCGGCAGCGGATCGCTCATGCACTCGCGAGGCATCCGACCTCGACGTCCCAGATCACCTGTGGAGGAGGGGCGACGTGACGAGCATCGTCATCGCCGCACACAACGAGGCCACCGTCATCGGCCGATGCCTCGACGCTCTGCTGGCCGACGCCGCGCCGGGGGAGCTGGACATCACCGTCGTGCCCAATGGCTGCACCGACGCGACGGCGGCGGTGGCCTCGGCCCGGGGTGTCCGAGTGGTGGAGGTCGCCGAGGCGAGCAAGGCGGCCGCGCTCAACGCAGGCGACCTGGCCGCCGTTGGCTTCCCGCGCATCTACCTGGACGCGGACATCGTCGTCGGGACGGCCGGCATCCGCTCGGTCAGCCGTGCCGTGTCGGGTCAGGGGATCGTGCCCGGGGGTACCGCGACCGCACCGAAGGTGCTTGCGGCCGTGCCGGCGCGGCGGCTCGAGCTGGCCGATCGACCCTGGCCGGTGCGCGCCTACTTCGCCGTCAACACCCAGCTGCCGGCCTTTCGTGAAGGGCTGTTCGGTCGCGGGATGGTGGCCCTGTCCGAGGCTGGTCGGGCCCGCTTCGACACCTTCCCCATGATGGTTGCCGATGACCTGTTCCTCGACTCGCTGTTCGACGTCGACGAGAAGGTGTGCGTAGCGGACGTGGTGACCACGGTCGAGGCACCCCGCCGGACCAAGGACCTGGTCAACCGCCTCGTCCGGGTGCGACGGGGCAACGCAGCCATGCGGACCGCCGGGGGTCGCGGTGCGCTGGGCATCGCGGTCCGGCCGGCCGACCGGACCGCCTGGCTGCGGGAGGTCGTCCGGCCGAACCCACGACTGGCGCCCGCCGGTTTGGTGTATGCCGCGATCACCCTGGCCGCGGCCGTGCTGGCCAAGCGCTCTGCCCAGAGCGACACGACGTGGCAGCGGGATGAGTCCACGAGATCGCCGACCAACGCCGACGGGGACAATGGCCACATGGACGGGCGGCAGACATGACAGTCAACATCTGTTTCCACGGCATCGGGACGCCCGAGCGGGCGCTGGAGCCGGGCGAGGACGCGTACTGGATCAGCCCGTACCTGTATGAGCAGGTGCTGGACGAGGTCGCCGGCCGTGCCGACGTGCGGCTCAGCTTCGACGACGGCAACCGGTCCGACGTGGACATCGCCCTGCAGGGACTGCTCGACCGTGGGCTGACTGCCACCTTCTTCCCCCTCGCCGGCCGGCTGGAGACGGGCGGCAGCCTGGACCCGGCGGACCTGCGTGCCCTGCGCGCGGCGGGGATGAACGTGGGCAGCCATGGCATGGACCACCGGCCGTGGCGCGGACTGACGCCGTCTGAGCGTCGACGTGAGCTCGTGGAGGCCCGTGAACAGCTCTCTGAGGCGGCCGGTGCGCCGATCGAGGAGGTCGCCCTGCCGCTCGGCCGCTACGACCGCGACGTCCTCGGGGCCCTTCGCGCAACCGGCTACCGCCGGGTGCACTCCAGCGACCGACGCCCGGCCCGGCCGGCCGCATGGCTCCAGCCCCGCTACAGCGTGCGCCGGGGCGACACCCTGGAGTCGGTGCGGCGCGACATCCTGACACCGCCTGCCCCGTTGCGCCGCCTGCGGTCCGAAGCAGTCGGTGTCGTCAAGCGCCTCCGTTAGAGCCGGCCCGCGAAACCGAGTGCGGTCCCGGCCGCTCGCGCATCCGCGTCGGGTTGGTCAGCGCGCGCAAGGTAGGTCTGCTGCCGGGGTCGCCGATCGCAACCCGCGAGGACTCGCGCAGCACGATGGCACTCCAGAACAAGGCACCACGCACCCGCCCGTTCCGGCGCCGGAACAGGCGGACCCGGTTGAGTGCCATGAGCGCTCGCAGGCCCGGCGACGCCCCAGAGCCGCCCTCGAGGTGGGTGGCGACCGCAGTCGGCACGAAGCGGGTGGCGAAACCGAGATCACGGGCGCGCAGGTCGAACTCGGTCTCCTCCGAGTAGAGGAAGAAGGACTCGTCCCACGGTCCGCACGCCGCCCAACAGGCTGCACTGATCAGCTGTGTCGAGCCCTCGGCCCAGTCGGTGTCCGTCGGCATCTCGTATGCCGCGTGGTCGGTCACCACCTCGCCCAGGGAGGGGTAGCGCCCGACCCGGCTTGCGCCGACGAGGGCATCCGCGTAGGCGCGGGTCACCGTCGGTTCGCGCCGCATCGACAGGATCAACTGCCCGTCGGCATCGAGCAGTCGTGGCACGGCGATGCCGACACCGGGTTCGGCCAGGACCGTCAGAAGCTCGGTGACGCACCCAGGCTCGAGTCGGACGTCCGGGTTGAGGACGAGGACTGCGTCGTGGGTCGGCGCCGCCGCCACACCGGCGTTGATCCCGGCGGAGTAGCCCGCGTTGCGGCCGGTTTCTACCACGACAGCTGCGGGCAGTAGGACGCGCACCACGTCTGGGCTGCCGTCGGTCGAGCTGTTGTCGACCGCCACCAGCAGCCAGTCGGTCCCGTCGAGCCCGTCGGCGAGCGAGGCGACCAGACCCGGGATGAGGTCGGCACTGTTGAACATGACGACGACCACCACCACCGTGAGCAGGTGAGCGGCCGACTCAGCTCCGTCGGACGGTGAATCTTGGGGGCGCCCGTGTCCAGCCCTGTCCCCTGCGTCGGGCTCAGCCGGACTCATACCTCAGCCTCGACCCAGTCCCTGCGGGTGCGCAACGCCACCGGTATGCCGTTCAGCCGCGCGTCCGACCGTGCCAGTCGCAATGAGGCGCCGGCCATGCCGACGAGCAGGAAGAAGACGCCGGCCGACTGGGGAAAGGCGAAGGTGTCGAAGAAGGCCAGGCCGGCGGCGCCAGCCACGACGGAGGCGACCAGGGCCCTGGCGATGTCCCGGTCGAAGCTGTCGGCCTCGTCGGCGACCGACGCCCGTAGTCGGGCGGCCCGCTGCGCGGACATCGCGCCTATGACTATGACCGTCAAGAGGCCGAGCAGACCAACCGCCCCGCCCTCGATGAGCAACCCGAGATAGCCGTTGTCGAGGATCCAGTACTTGGGCAGAAAGGTCCCGAATCCGCGGCCGAGAATCGGACTCCGCTCGATGAACATGCCGGCGACGTCGTAGCTGCCGGTCCTGGAGGCGACGCTGGAGTCGTTCGAGATGCCGGTGAACAGGTTGGTGATGGTGCCGAGAACCCCGGGGACGGTGAGGAAGACGATCGCGCCGACGACGGCGATGAAACCCAGGGCCCGTAGCTTGGCCATGAGCGGCCACGAGGCGATGGTGACGATCACCGCTGCCGCTGCACAGATCATGGCCGACCGCGAGATGGCCAACAGTGTGGAGATGGCGATGGCGAGCAGGAAGATGCGGTAGAGCCAGCGACGGCGGGGTGCGCTCCGGGCGAAGGTGATGGCCAGGGGGAGTGCCGTCGTCAGGACCATGCCGTACTCGATGGGGTGGGTCGAGGTGCCACTCGGCCGGACCAGCCCGCTGCGCCCGGCCAGCGCCCAGCCGGCCGCGCCGGCCCGAAGACCGGGGATGGAGATCCGGTCGATCCACAGCTGCTTGGTGACCGTCTGGAAGATGCCGAGCAGGGCGACGATTCCGACCATCATCACCAGCCTGCTGGCGAGCCGCCGATGCCGGTAGACGTTGCGGATCCCGTCATTGGCCACCAGGACGATGCCGGTCATGCCAACGAGCCGAAGGAGCCCGCTGTCAGCGGGACTGATCTCGTCCGCCGGGATCGGCTGAGCCATCGCGTGGGCATAGACGATGATCATGACGAGCAGCCAGCCGACCATGGCCGCGCGGACCGGCTGACGGCCGGTGAAGACTTCGTGCTCGCGCTGGATCTGGAACCACAGCCACAGCGTGAAGGACATCATGGCCAGGATCGTGGAGGGCGAGCCGGCCGTCCCCAGCGGCGCGACCACCATGGGGGAGGGCACCGAGAGCAGGAGAACGACATAGATCGACAGGAGCGTCACGCCGTCGGCGCCGCGTACCCGGGAGGTCACCACGACGGCCGAGACCTCAGCTACCCACGGTCGTGGTCTGGCGATCGCTTTCGTCCTGGTCGACGGAGGTGCGACGCCCTCGCCGTTGCCTGGCGGGGGCGGGCTTCGTGTCCACGGGGTCGTCGACGGGTACGACCGGTTGCACCTGCGCACGCTGACGCGACCGTTCCTTGCGGGCCTCCAGGAGCCCATCGAGCAGCGCCAGGAGGAGCAAGGTGACGAGTAGTACGAGCGCGCCCACCACAATGCCACTGCGGATCTGGCTGCTGCGGACAACCTGGGGCTTGGTGTCCACCGTGAGGACTCGCGACGTGATGTACCCGGAGGCCGGCAAGCCGAGCCCGGACTGCATGGAGTTGAGCACGCCGGGCACCGTGTTGACGGCGTCGGCCAGGCCTTTGACGGAGTCGGTGGAGGAGTGCGAGGTGACGTCGATGACGATGATCGGTCCGCTCGTCGTGAAGTCCGGGTTGACCGTGTACTCCGCGTTGGGCTGGCGCTTGGTGAAAGCGTCGCTGATCGTCTTGGACTTCATGGTCCGAAGGACGATGTCGCGTGCCTGGCTCAGGCCGCCGAGGAGGAGGTAGGGGTTGCCCTGGGTCTCGACCGTCGTCCCGTTCTGGATGGTCGTCGCAGGCGGAAACATGAGGACCGTTCCTTCCGCCTTGTAGGTCGGTCCGATCTGGCCGACGATGAAAACGGTGAGCGCGACCGCGAGAACGCCGCCTCCGACGGTCAGGTACCAGCGTCGCAGGAGGGCAGTCCAGAATGCGTTCAACTCCATGGACCCTGACTTTCCCCTTCACTGCGAACGTCCCTCAGCCATGCCCATGGGACACGATAGATCATCGCACAGGCCCGCTGGGAAGTTCCTGGCAAGCCCCGAACCCACAGGTGGTCGTGACACCATTGACCCCTGCCGGGGACTGTCACGCACGGGACGAGAAGGACTCATGACATCACGGGATCTGCTGGCGCTGGTGCTGCGCCGCTGGTATCTCATGGCTCTGGGCGCCCTGATCTCCCTAGGTGTTCTCTACGAGGCGACCCACGAACCACCAGTGTTCTTCACGCAGTACAGCGTCGTCCTGCTCCCACCGCGCAGCACGACCTTCCCGAACAACCTGGAGGATCCGCACTACGGGATGACTCCCATGGCGGGCGTCATCGTCAGCGACTACAACGCGGGCCACCGCCTCACTCTGCTCGGCTCGCCGGACACCACGCTCTACGGCGAAGGGGTTCGCGACGGCAGCCGGGTCCGGCTGCCCAACGACGGCAGCCAATGGCAGCCGATCTATGACCTGCCGAACATTGATGTGCAAGTGGTGGGACCAAGTCCCGAGGAGGTGACCGCCAAGGCGCGGCAGATCGGCGATGAGCTTGAGGCCCTGCTCAAGAGGCGGCAGGACCAGCTCGGCATACGGGACACCATGCGGATGACCGCCCTCATCTCCTCCCCCGACCCGATCATCGCCCAAGTGGGCGGGGCCCGCAGTCGGACCGCCCTCGGCGTCGTGCTCGCCGGCGCGACGTTGACGACCATCGGAGTCGTCCGGTTCGACCGGTGGTGGGCCCGGCGACGCACTCGCCGACGGACCGATCCCGGTCCCGGGGCGCTGGCAGCCAGCGAACGGGAGCCCGTCCTCGTCGATTGACAGGCACAAGGGTGGCCAACCGTGCCATCCTGCTCGGGTGCAGGGGACCGACCACTTCATCTTGACGCGCTTCAACCTGCCGACTCCCGGCCTGGAGAGCCGTATTCGAGCGCGCGACGGGTGGCTGCGCGAACGCGTCGAGCTGTTCCTACACTACTGCGCGCCGTCCGTGGAACGTCAGGGAGATCCCGACCTGCGGTGGCTGGTGTACTTCGACCCGGAGAGCCCCCGGTGGCTCATGGATCGGCTCGCCCCGCTCGTCGACCGCGGGCTGTTCACCCCGGTCTACCGCACGACCGTGTCGACCGAGGACCTGGTGTCGGATCTGCGCGGGGCCGTGCCGCACCCGTCGCCCGTCCTGCTCACGACCAACCTGGACAACGACGACGCACTGTCGGTCGATGCCTGTCGTCGGCTTGCTGCAGTGGACAGCGCGGACCCCAAGGCCGTGATCTATCTCAAGAACGGTCTCATCAAGAGCCCGGACGGTCTGTACCTGCGCACGGACCGGCGCAACGCCTTTGTGTCGGTGCGCGAGACCTGGGATGCCCCGGTGACGTCCTGGTCGGAGTACCACAACGAGTTTCCTCGCGTCATGCCTGCCATCGAGGTCGGCGGAGGCCCGGCCTGGCTGCAGGTCGTTCACGGGTCGAACGTGAGCAACCGCGTACGCGGGCGCCTCGTCTCGCCACGGCGATACCGCGAGCTGTTCGGTGACCAGCTCGACGATGTCGCCGAGCCGGCCGGCAGCGACGTGGTGCGCGATCTGCTCGTTCGGGTTCCGGCGCGCTCCCTGCGCGACGCCGGCCGGTCTGCCGTGCGTCGCTCAGCCCTCGGGCTGCTCGGCAAGGATCGGTACGGCCAGGTCAAGCTGAGGCTGGCCTCGTTGCGGCGTTCGAGCTGAGTGGTGCGGCCCGCCGACGTGCCGTCGGGTGGTGAGGATCTGACGCCGGTCGGCGAGGGGGCGTGCGACCATGTGCGGGTGTCTGCCGAGACCCACGTCCTCATCATCGTCCAGAACCTGCCGGTCCCCTTGGACCGCCGGGTCTGGCTCGAGTGCCAGGCCCTGACCGCGCACGGCTACCGGGTCAGCGTCATCTGCCCCAAGGGCCCGGGGGACCCGGCCCGCCAGACCATCGACGGCGTCGAGATCTACAAGTACCGGCCGGCACCGGAGGCCGAGGGCGCGCTCGGCTACCTCGCCGAGTTCGTGTACTCCTGGGCGCGCACGGCATACCTCTCGCTCGTGGTCTGGCGCCACCGCCCGTTCGCCATCATCCAGGCCTGCAACCCACCGGACACGTACTGGGCACTGGCCCGGCTGTGGAAGGTGCGCGGGGTCCGCTTCATCTTCGACCACCACGACCTCAACCCCGAGCTGTTCCGGTCCCGCTTCGGTGAGCCCGAGGGGGCAGCCCGCCGGCTCCAGTACCGAGGGTTGCTGTGGCTAGAGCGAATGACCTTCCGGACCGCAGACCGGGTCATCTCGACCAACGACTCCTACAAGTCGGTGGCCCTCACTCGGGGCGGGGTCGCCGACCACGACGTGACGGTGGTCCGCAGCTGCCCCGACACCCGCGCCATGCGGCCGGTCTACTCTGATCTGGCGGCGCACAAGCCGGCCCGCTTCGCCCTGGCCTACCTCGGCATCATGGGCCCGCAGGACCGGGTCGACGTCGTCCTGGACGTCATGGACGAGCTGGTTCACCGTCGTGGCCGGCAGGATGTCCACGCCTGGGTTCTCGGGTTCGGGGACTGCTACGACGACTTGGTCAGGCGCGCCGCCGAGCTGGACCTGGAGTCGGTGGTCACCTTCACCGGGCGGGCCGACAAGGCGATGATCGCCGACTACCTGAGCGCCGCTGACGTGGGCCTGTGCCCCGATCCCAAAACGCCGCTCAACGACGTCTCGACCATGAACAAGACGATGGAGTACATGGCGTACTGCTTGCCCTCGGTGGCCTTCGATCTCGTGGAGACGCGGGTGTCCGGCGGCGATGCCGTCCTGTACGTGGAGCCTGGGGACGCGGGCGGGTTCGCGGACGCGGTGGAGCGGCTGCTCGACGACGACGCGCTCCGGCTGCAGATGGGGCTGGAAGCACGTCGCCGGGTGGCCTCCCAGCACGACTGGCAGGCCCAGGCGACTCGTTACCTCGCGGTCTACGACGAGTTGAGCGGGACTGTTCCGACGCTTCCCGCGGCCGAGGGTGTGGGAGCCCTCGGCCCGGGGATGGACCCGAACGGTCGGAGGTACGTCGACCTCACCGATGATGCCGAGCTCAACCGGTTCGTCGTCGAGCGGACCACGGCTAGCTAGTTGGGAGGCCCGTATGCCGGCCCGGGGGACACCGATGCCGGCCGGGCGCGTGGCCGGCCGGCATCAATGGTCACTCCTCGGGGCGAGCGATGGTCGTGCCGTCGTTGTAGCGGTTACCGCTCCAGACATCGCCGTTGGGCTGGCCTACCCCGTTCAGACTGTTGCTCGGCCCGAAGACTCCGCACTTGCCTGAACCGCCTCGCGCGAACACGTTCTCAGTGACGGATATGTTCTTCGTGTCGGGGTACGGCTTGCCCGGGTAGTAACCGGGATTCAGGCAGTACCCGGCCTGACGGTTGATGCCTGCTGACGACACGTCAAACGTGGAAGCAAGATAGTTCCGGTTGATGGTGAGGTTCTGGATGGGGCCGTAGTCGCCGTAGAAGCCGATGACGGCCGAGCAGCCGGCGTCACCTCCGGGACTGGACGTCACCGACCAGTCACCGCAGGACGCGTAGTTGTGCTCGATCCGGAAGTTGTTCGTGCCGTTTCCCCCGAAGGCGTTGTAGTGGTACACGCCGCCCAGGTTCATCCCGTGGACCCAGTTGTCCTTGGCCTCACAGTTGGTATCGCACTTGATGACGCCCTCGCCGCCGTGGGAGTTCACGCGGTAGGCGAACACGTTGCTGCGGCCGAGGTTCTCCCACCAGGGCAGGTCCGGGGGGGCGATCTCGGTGTCCTGGACGAGGGTCGGGCCATAGTTCGACTGCTCGGCGAAGATGACGCCCTTGACCAGGGAGTTCTTGATCGTCACGCACGGAGTGGCACTGGAGGTAGTCCCGTTGCCGGCCTGGATGAGAATCGTCTGGTTGACGATCTTGGAGTCGATGACCACGCCGCACGACGTGATGGTTGTCGGTCCGGTGTAGGTCGTGAGCGTTACCGGCTTGCGGGTGTCGCCCGGGAGGCCATGGGGGTACCCGGTGTTCTGCGGTCCCGGCCAGCAGCCGCCCCACGGATCCGGGCCACCGGGGGTGTTCGCAGCACCCACGCAGTTCGCTGCAGCGACAACCGGGGGTGTCGTCGAGCTGGAGGAGGTCGTCGAGGTCGGCGGCTTCGTCGACGTGGACGAGGTTGGGGGCTTGGTGGACGTCGTCGTGGTCGGCGGCCTCGTTGAGGTGGTGGTCGTCGGAGGGTTCGTCGAGGTGGACGAGGTGGACGAGGTGGTACTGGTGGGCGGACGCGTACTGGTCGTGCTCGATGTCGCGCCGTTGACGGACAGGACCACGTCGACGTAGTAGTTCGAGGCCCGCCACTGGTTGACCGGGTAGCCGGTGCCATACGTGTAGAGACCCGCGGTAGCGGTGAGCGGCCCTGACTTGTGGTTGGCGCCACCGGCGAAGTAGTTCTGGTCGTCGGAGTAGTGGCCGCTGCCCGTGTAGGAGACCACGTAGGTAGCGCTCGCTTGGACATTGACCGGGGTAGCGAGCTTGGCCTGCTGCCAACCTGACTGGCTCTCACCCGTAAAGGTGACTGTCGCCAGACGACGCCCGCTGGCGTCCCAGAGCGAACCCGTGTGAGTGCCGGTGTTGGTGGCGGACTTGTAGAAGCGGATGGCAGTCACCTGGCCCGCCTGGCTCGTGGTGAACCGGGTTCCCAGTTCGACCGCAGCCTGCTCGGGGTCGGCCGGTGTCTGGGGGACGACGGTCCCGGCCCACAAGGAGTACGTGGATGGCGCGGCGCTGGAGAGCAGAGAACCGCCTAGACCCAGCGCGGCGGCTACGGTGGCAACGAGGGCCAGCAACAGCGTCTTGCGGGCACCGTTTCGGCGGAGAAATGGAAGTCGTAGAACCTTTGGGCTCGGAGACATGGGGACCGGCTCCTAACAGTCAGACCGGGGCGTGGTCTGGTGGATATAGCCGCCTTGGCAGGGGGAAGACGACGGCCATGTCGAGGTCACATTGCCATAACTTTCACGGATTCACGAGTCGCAGCTAGTCCCTTTGGGCTACTTCGCGTAGTCACCAAGGGTGACTCCACCTAGTCACCCAAACGCGACAGAGCTCCGATCTCGAAGCCCCAGTGTCGCACGTGACTTGGTGTTTCCGCAGGTCAGTGTCCAGTTTGTGTGGTAGGCGTGCGTGCCGCTCGACCCGCCGCCAGTCTTGGAGCCCTCGGAGAGAGGTGACTTCTTGACAGGAGGAGAAAAGTTTCAGGCGGAGCCGCTTCCGAGGCGTTCCGAGGTGGTGCGTGCGGCGCTCAGGCGGGGCGAAAGGCAGGACGGCGGCACCGAGCGGTGGCCGTAATGTCTGGACCAAGGCGAGCGATCACGGCCGGACCAGTGGCGGCCGTATCGATGCCACCACGCCCTTGTGGTCAGCGCCTGGCGTGGCGATCGTGGTTGCGGTCACGACAACGAGATGCTGGCCGACGAGGACGTGGTCGATGGGCGACAGGGCGGGCACGGTGAACGGGCCCAAGCGCTGCGACCCGGCGGCCGGCCAGGTCGGCTGGTAGCCACCGTTGACCTCCTCCACGGCATCCCTCAGGCCGGTGCCGAGCAGGCGACGGAGGGGGAGGTTGTCCGGGGTCGCGTTGAGGTCTCCGGCCACGACGAGCGGGACCTGTCGTTGGGTGGATACCGCCCGGTCGGCGACGAACTTCGTCACCGAGGCCAAGGCGCCCTGCCACCCATTCCCCTCATAGGGGGGAGGGGGGTGGAATGCAAGCAGGTCGACGGTGCCGAGGTGTTCGGTCTGCAGCTGGACCAGCCGAGCATTCGTGCTCCCGCCCACAGTGGTGGCCGATGTGATCGGGTCCTTCGACAGCACTGCCACGCCACTGCGGTCCTCGCCGTCGATGCCCACCTCGTGTGGATAGGCGCGCATCAGGGACGAGTGCAGGACGGCGGTGCGCTGGCTGGAGCTCAGGTCGCTGAGCACGACGATGTCGGCCCCGGTCGAGGCGGCGACGCCGGCCAGGTCCGAGGGCCGCCCGTACTCAAGATTCTGGGCGAGTACCACCAACGGCCTGCCCGGCTCCGCCGACGGAACCGGGCCGAGGTACCACGGGGCCAGCCAGCCGACCTGGAAGGCGAGGAGCACCGCCGCCGCAGTGGTGATCAGTGCTGCCGCGACCCGCCGTCGCCCGCGAGGGCCTCGCACCACGAGCCAGAGGGCAATGACGGTCGTGACGAGACCCACCGGGACCCCGACGGGCGTCGCGGTGGCCAGCTCGGTGAGCCGGTAGTCGGGCGAGTCGACCCCTCGCGGGAGGGTGACCGCCAAGGTCGCGGTCAGGCCGGCCAGGGCAAGGGCCAGCAGGGGGCCGGCACTCCGCGGCATCCTCCGACCGGCACGGTCACCACGGTCGGACGGGGGCACGACGCTCACCTTCGTTCGGGCGCGGTCGCGCGATGGGCCGGTGCCGAGGACTCTATCCGGGTCGCTCGGGCCGCCCCGCTCGAGGCGGCCCTGTGATGATGTGGGCATGATCATCGCCCACGACCCCGGGCCGGGGCCCGAGGAGCTCCCGCGTGAACGGTGGGAGGCGGCGGTCACCGGGCTCGTGTCGATGCTTACGGCCGGAGGCCGGTCGGACCCGACCGCCGACGACGATGACCTTGCGGTCGCCGCTGAGCTGCACGGGGTCGAGGGGCGGATCCGTGCGTTGGTCGGCCCGGGCAACCGTCGTCTCGACCTGGCGGTCCATGCTGCGCTCGGGCGTCACCAGCGAGCCCTCAGCGACCTCGAGGTCGTGGCGGACGCCCTCGACGCGGCCGGGGTGCCCTTCCTCGTCGTGAAAGGTCCGGCCCTCGTCGCGACCCTGTATGCCGAGCCTTCGCTGCGCTCCTACGTCGACCTCGATGTGTGCGTGCGTCCGATCGACCTTGGCCGAGCAGTCCACGCACTTGAGGCGGCCGGCTGCCCGCTCGTGGATGCGAACTGGCCGCTGTTGTCCCGCGTTCGCGTGCACGAGCTGCGGGTCGGGGGACCGTCGGGCGGCGGGATCGACCTGCACTGGGCGCTGGGCTACGGTCCGACCGACCAGGACACCTCACCGCCGATGCAGACTCTGCTGGACCGCTCGACCGTCATCGAGATCGGTGGACGTGAGGTCCGGACGCTCGGACCAGCAGACACCGTCGCTCACCTCATCGTCCACGCCGCCACGTCGGGCGGTCACCGGCTGATCTGGGTAGGAGACATCGCGGCTGCTCTGGACCGGCTGACGGAGCCGGGTGGTGCAGGGTCCCTGCTCGATGTGGTCGACGAGTGGCAGGCCCGACCCGCCGCGGCGGTGATGCTCGCGCGTGTCCGCCGGACCACCGGACGGCCCCTGGCCCCTGACGTCGCCCGACTCCTGCGCCCCGGTGTCTGGACCGGCCTGGTCGCTGTCGTGGACCGGTGGTCACCCCCGGAGCTGGCCGGTACCGGCGGCAGCTCCTCACGACTGCTTGCCCGCTCCGCCCGGCCCACGACCGGGCGCAGCCTGGCCGCCGCAGCCGCCAAGACGTGGGCCTGGTGGCGCGGGAGGGGCCAAGAGCCGCTCACCCGGGCTGAGCTGCTGGACCCCACGAGTCCGGAGTCGGCGCTGCACCCCGTTGGTGGCGCGGCCGCAGCCGAGGCGTTCTTCGCGGAGGTCGCGGCGGGGCAAGGGCGTCCGGCGGGGTCCTTCTGAGGGCTGATGAACGTACCGTCGGCCGAGATCTCAGGGCCAAGAGTCCGGGCCGAGAGTCCGGGGGCGAGAGCTCCGGGTCAGCCCAGCAGCGAGCCGAGCAGCTCGGCCCCGTCCTTCGGAGTGGAGTAGCGCAGTCGTACCACCGACAGGGACCGGACCAGCTCGGCGAGCCGCGCCCATGCCTCCTCGGGTGTCCACGGGCCGCCGAGGCCGGTGTTGAGGCAGTTGGCCAGCAGGGCCGACAGGCCTTCACCGGTCGATCCCTCGGTCACGGATCCGGTGAAGGGTGCCGGCTCTCGTTGGGCCAGGACGAGGACGGTCGGGCGCACGAGCTGGTCCGTCGGAACGGTGCGCCCGAGCAGGCTCGGCGCCGTGGCGCGCTCCTCGTCGACCGGGCCGGAGAGGGGGGTCGGCAACCCTAGGAGGTCGCGGCTCCGCCGGGACAGGCCGAGCGGACGTGGGTACGGGTGGAGCACGTCGTCATGCGGGTCGACGCAGGCCGCCTCGTCCGAGACCAGCCGAAGGCCGTGCTGCATCGCGGCGGCGGCCAACGTGGTCTTGCCCGTGCCGGAGACACCGGGCGCGATGGCCGCTCCACCAGCGCCCGCAACCACGGCTGCGTGCACCGACAGACACCGCGATGCGCCGAGCAGTGCCCTGTCGACCGCTCCGAGCACGCTCGCGGCCGCCTCGTCCGGCGTTGCCGGCAAGAGCTCCCCGTCGATCAGGTGCACCCCGTCGGGCAGCTGCCGGATACGGACCACCGTGTCGGGGGCGCGCTCATGAGCGCCGCCTCCCGACTGCTCCGGGAGGAGTATGCCGTGGCCCACGTCCCGTACGAGATCGACGACATCGGCCAGGGAGCGGTCCAGGCCCACGAGGTTGACCCTGGCGCCGGCGCCCCGGAACCGTAGGGAGCTCACGCGGTCGGCACGATGACGCCCGCCTCGGCGAGCAGGTCCAGGGTGCGGCGCACGTCATCGGCGATGTCCTCCGGCGGTACGCCGTAGGCGCGGGCCAAGGTGTCGATCACCTCCACCACAGACGTCTGACCATCGGCCAGCGCCCACACGTCGCGAGCGGTGGAGTTGAGGGCCACGGCCCTGCCCGTCGCGCTGTCGAAGAGCGAGAGCTCATCGCCCAGCGCCATCTCACGGACCGTCTCCGACTGTCGACCCACCACCTCGGACATCGCTCGCAACCCCTCCTGGCCACAGCCTGACGCTCGGACAAACCTATCAACCGGACCCGCGGGGAGAAACACGCGACGGAGTTTGTTGTTTTCGACGCAATGCGCGGACAGATCCTTTACTATCTCTTTACCTTGAGGATGCAGATCCGAACGGGTCCGGCACCACGCCGGGGGAACCGGGGCAGTCAACACATTGTTCGCAGTTGGGGAGCACAGTCATGCCAGAGCAGCAGTCCACACCGCCGCATTCCAGGACCGACGGCCGGTCCACGCCCTCACTTGGCCGACGTACCGTCCTGAAGGGCGCCGGCCTCACCGCCGGAGCGCTGTGGGCGGTGCCGGTCGTCCAGGTCGTCACCATGGATAGCGCCTCGGCAGCCTCCGCGCCCCCGGCGCGGGTCCAGAGCACTGGCGGGTCGGTCACGACCCACAGCGGATCCACCGCTGCACTCGGGTCCCGACCGTCCACGCTCGCCTACACGGGCACCAACGGTGACGCCATGTTCGAAGCAGCAGGGGTCGGCATCGGTGCACTGGCCATCGGTGGCGCGGCGGTCGAGTGGGCCCGGCGCAAGCGAAGGACCCCCCAGCACGCCAAGCCGTAGGCACGACCCGGGCCGATGTCGACGGGTCGGGAGCGTCAGTGCGGCGAACTAGAGTTGACGCCGATGCCGCACCTCGCCCCGCTCGTTGACGCCTTCACCAACGACCCCCCTGTCGCCGCCGTGCTCGCCGAGCTCCGCTCGGTCGCGCCCGGCTCGGTCGACGTGTCCGTCGCCCCGGGCGCGCGCTCCTTGCTCACGGCGGCGCTCACGACGTCTGGGCCCGGTGGCAGCGACCGGTCCCTTCTCGTCGTCACGGCCACCAGCCGCGAGGCCGAGGACCTCGTCGCCGCCCTCGCCGACCTCCATCCGGTCGACCGGGTCGCACTGTTCCCGTCCTGGGAAACCCTTCCGCACGAACGCCTTTCGCCGCGCTCGGACACCGTCGGCAAGCGCCTCGCGGTGCTCCGCCGGCTGGCCCACCCCGATCCTGCCGACGCGGCATACGGGCCCCTCGACGTCGTGGTCGCCCCGGTGCGTGCCGTCCTCCAGCCCATCGCAAAGGGTCTGGGCGACCTGGTCCCCGTGTCGCTCCGACCCGGCGACGAGCGACCGTTGGAGGACGTCGTCGAGGCGCTCGCGGCCGCGGCATACACCCGCACCGACCTCGTCGAGCGTCGTGGCGAGTTCGCCGTCCGAGGCGGCATCCTCGACGTGTTCCCGCCGACCGATGACCATCCACTGCGCGTCGAGTTCTGGGGCGACACCGTCGAGGAGATCCGCTGGTTCAAGGTCGCCGACCAGCGCAGCTTGGAGGTGGCCGCGCATGGCCTGTGGGCGCCGCCCTGTCGTGAGCTGCTGCTCACCGACGAGGTCCGCCGGCGGGCACGCGCCCTCGAGACGCAGCTGCCCGGTGCCGCCGACCTCCTCGAGAAGCTCGCCGAGGGGATCGCCGCCGAGGGCATGGAGTCGCTCGCACCCGCCCTCGTCGACGGGATGGAGACCGTCCTGGACACTCTCGCTGAGGGCACGGCCGTCGTTCTCGTCGACCCCGAGCGGGTCCGCACCAGAGCCCATGACCTGGTGGCGACCAGCCAGGAGTTCCTCGAGGCCGGCTGGGCCAACGCGGCGGCTGGCAACGCCGTCCCGATCGACCTGCAGAACCTGCTGGGGACCTCGTCCTACTGGGGGCTGGCCGAGCTGCGCTCCCGGGCCACCGAGATCGGGCTCCCGTGGTGGGACCTCACACCCTTCGACGTCGACAGCGAGACGGCCGAGGATGTCCTCGTCACCGGGACTCTGCCCACGGAGGCCTACCGCGGTGACGTCGACGCGGTCGTGACCGATCTGCAGGGTTGGCTCCACGACGGCTGGCGGGTCGTCGTCGTCGCGGACGCGGCCGGCTCGGCCAAGCGCACCGTCGAGGTGCTGGGGGAGCACGATGTCGCGGCCCGTCTCGCCGGTGACGACATGGGTCCACAAACCCTCCAGACCGGAGTCGTCGTCGTCACCACGGGATCCCTCGGGCGCGGGTTCCTTTGTCCGGCAAGCAAGCTGGCCGTGGTCACCGAGACCGACCTCACCGGCACGCCCGGCCAGGGCGCGTCGACCAAGGACATGCGCAGGATGCCTTCGCGGCGGCGCAACCAGGTCGACCCGCTGCAGCTGCGCACCGGCGACTTCGTCGTCCACGAGCAGCACGGTGTCGGCAAGTTCGTCGAGATGGTCCAGCGAACCGTGGCCGGCGCGACCCGCGAGTACCTCGTCATCGAGTACGCCTCGTCCAAGCGCGGCCAGCCCGGTGACCGGCTCTACGTCCCGACCGACCAGCTGGACCAGGTCACCCGCTACGTCGGTGGCGAGCAGCCCACCCTCAACAAGATGGGCGGCTCGGACTGGCACAAGACGAAGACCAAGGCGCGCCGCTACGTCAAGCAGATCGCCGCGGAGCTGATCCGGCTCTACAGCGCGCGGATGGCAACGGCCGGGTTCGCGTTCAGCAAGGACACGCCCTGGCAGCGCGAGCTGGAGGACGCCTTCGCCTACGTCGAGACACCGGACCAGCTGTCGAGCATCGACGAGGTCAAGGCCGACATGGAGCGCCCGGTCCCGATGGACCGGCTGGTCTGTGGTGACGTCGGCTACGGCAAGACCGAGATCGCGGTCCGGGCCGCGTTCAAGGCGATCCAGGACGGCAAGCAGGCCGCCGTCCTCGTCCCGACGACCCTCCTGGTCCAGCAGCACATGCAGACCTTCACCGAGCGCTACGCCCAGTTCCCCGTCGTCGTCAAGGCGCTCTCCCGCTTCCAGTCCGACAAGGAGGCCAAGGCGGTCGTCGACGGCCTCGCCGACGGGTCGGTCGACCTCGTCATCGGCACCCATCGCCTGCTCGGCAGCGAGATCCGTTTCAAGGACCTCGGCCTGGTCGTCGTCGACGAGGAGCAGCGCTTCGGCGTCGAGCACAAGGAGCAGCTCAAGGCGATGCGGACCGCCGTCGACGTCCTCGCGATGTCCGCGACCCCGATCCCGAGGACCCTCGAGATGGCCGTGACCGGCATACGCGAGATGTCCACCCTGGCGACCCCACCGGAGGAGCGGCACCCCGTCCTCACCTATGTCGGTGCCTACGACGAGAAGCAGGTGACCGCGGCGATCCGGCGCGAGCTGCTCCGCGAGGGCCAGGTCTTCCTCGTCCACAACAAGGTGAGCTCGATCGAGAAGGCCGCCAGCCGGATCCGCGAGCTCGTCCCGGAGGCGCGGGTGGCGACGGCCCACGGACAGATGGGGGAGCACCGGCTCGAGCAGGTCGTCCTCGACTTCTGGGACCGCAAGTTCGACGTCCTGGTCTGCACCACGATCGTCGAGACCGGCCTGGACATCTCCAACGCCAACACCCTCATCGTCGAGCGCGCCGACGTCCTCGGTCTGTCCCAGCTGCACCAGCTGCGCGGCCGCGTCGGCCGGGGCAGGGAGCGCGCCTACTCCTACTTCCTGTACCCGCCCGAGAAGCCGATGACCGAGACCGCCCACGACCGGCTGCAGACCATTGCGAGCCACACCGACCTCGGCTCAGGCATCCAGGTGGCCATGAAGGACCTGGAGATCCGCGGTGCCGGCAACCTCCTGGGCGGCGAGCAGTCGGGGCACATCGCCGGGGTCGGGTTCGACCTCTACGTCCGGCTCGTCGGCGAGGCCGTCGCGAGCTTCCGGGGTGAGGGTGACACCGAGCCGGTCGAGATCCGGATCGACCTGCCCGTCGACGCGCACCTGCCGCACGACTACGTCCCGGGGGAGCGGCTACGGCTGGAGGCCTACAAGAAGCTCGCGAGCGTCACCGACGAGGCCGCGCTCGCCGACATCGAGGCCGAGCTCGTCGACCGCTACGGCGCCATGCCCGAACCGGTCAGGAACCTCATCGAGGTTGCCCGGCTGCGGACCGTGGCGCGCGCCGCGGGTGTCGCCGACATCTCGGTCCAGGGCAACCACGTCCGGTTCGGCCCGGTCGAGCTGCGCGAGTCCCAGCACCTCCGGCTGCAACGGCTCTACCCGAGGTCGCTCGTCAAGGAACAAGTCCGTACGATCTTGGTACCGAAGCCGATGACTGCTCGTGTGGGTGGTCGGCCGCTGCGTGACACCGCCGTCGTGGGGTGGGCCGGGGACCTCCTCCGGGCCGTTCTTCTCGACGACATCGCCATGGCAGCGACCACGGCGAACAGCAGCTCTGCACGCTAACCAGATGAAGGGACCTCTCGTGACCGGACGGGTTCGCGGCACGATCGCCGCTGTCGCCCTCGGCGGCGTTCTCGCGCTGACCGGGTGTGGCACCAACGACACTGCCGCCATCGTCGACGGCACCCGGATCTCCGAGGCCGACGCCGCGACCGCTGCGCAGCAGATCAACAAGCAGTTCAAGCCCGACACGCCGCTCACGACCACCGACGCCCTCGGCCTGCTCGTCATCGCCCCGACGATCATCACGGCCGCCGAGGCGATCGGCCACCCGCAGTCCGCCGAGTCGGCGCGCAGCCGCATGGTCAACGTCGAGAACCCCTCCGACGCGACCGTCGAGCTGGTCCGGGCCAACACCGCGCTCCAGTCGTTCGACCAGTCCAACACCGCGGGCCTGCTCACCAGGATCCGGGCGCTCAACGTGACGCTCAACCCGCGCTTCGGCACGTTCAACCCGGCCAAGCCCGGCATCGTCGCGGCGAACGCCCCCTGGATCACCGCGTCCGGCTCGTGACCGCGGCGCGCGGGCGGCTCACGCTGCTCGTGACGTCACCTCGGGTGGCTCCCGGACTGCTGACCCGCGACGCCTGGGCCGCGCTGGAGTCCGCCGTCGTCGTCCACGCGGTCGCGTCCGACGAGCCGCTCGTCGTCGCGGTGACCGAGAGCGGCATACCCGTCTCCCCGTTGGACCCCGACACCCCCATCCCGTATGCCGCCCGCCTCCTCGTCGCGGCGGCTGCCCGATCCGAGGTGGTCTGGTTGGGTTCGGCCGACGGCGACCCCGGCCTCACCGACGCGATCGCGAGCGAGGTGTCCCGTCTGCCGGAACCGCCCGAGGTCGAGGTCGTCGTCGGGTCGTGGGACGTGCCCGGCGCGCGGCTGCTCGACGTGGTCGCCGTCATGGACCGACTCCGGTCCCGGGACGGGTGCCCGTGGGACGCCGAGCAGACCCACGAGTCACTGCTCCCCTACCTGCACGAGGAGGCGGGTGAGTTCGACGAGGCCGTGCACTCCGGTGACCGCCGGCACATGGCCGAGGAGCTCGGCGACGTCCTGCTCCAGGTGGCCTTCCACGCCCGGGTCGCCCAGGAGCACCCGACCCAGCCGTTCGACATCGACGACGTGGCCGGGCAGCTGGTCGACAAGCTGGTCCGTCGTCATCCGCACGTCTTCGCCGACGGCGATGCCACGACCCCGCAGGAGGTCGAGGAGCAGTGGGCGCGGATCAAGGCCGAGGAGAAGGCGGCCCGGTCCGGCGGGTCCGTGCCGACGCCTCACCCATGAGCGTGGTCGTCGTCGGCGGTGCCCTCATGGACCTGCTCGCCCACAGCCGCCAACCGCTCGTGCCGCGGACGAGCAACCCGGCCCGTCTGCACACGACCCCTGGTGGCGTGGGCCGCAACATCGCCGAGAACCTCGCCCGGCTCGGGACGCCCGTCGCGCTCGTCGCCGTCGTCGGGCCGGACGCCTTCGGGGACCGGATCCTCGTGGAGTCCGAGGCGGCCGGCGTCGACGTCCGTGAGGTGGTCACGACGCCGGAGCCGACCGGTACCTACCTGGCGGTCCTCGAGCCCGACGGCGAGATGTCCGTCGCTCTCTCCGACCTCGCCGCGACCGAGGGGCTCACCCCGGACCGGCTCCGGGCCGCCGAGCCCGCCATCGCGGCCGCCGACCTGCTCGTCATCGACGGCAACATTCCGGCGCCCGCGGTGGGCTGGCTGCTCGACGTCGCCGCGGCACACGGCATACGGGTCGTCATCGACCCCGTCTCGGTCGCCAAGGCGACCCGGCTCGCCGACGCCCTCGCGCCGGAACGGCCGGTCTTCGCCATCACCCCGAACGCCGACGAGCTCACCGCCCTCGGAGGCACCGCCGAGCTGTTCGCCCGCGGGGTGGAGGCGGTCTGGGTCCGACGGGGCCCGGCTGGGTCGACCCTGTATGCCGCCCGCTCGCCGGCCGTCGAGCTCCCGGCGCCGCCCACCGGGGTCGTCGACGTGACCGGTGCCGGGGATGCCGCCACCGCGGGCTTCGTCCACGCCCTTCTCGCCGGGTCCGACCTTGTCGCGGCGGCACGGTTCGGCCAGGGAGCGGCAGCCCTCACCTGTGCCAGTCCCGCGACGGTCCGGTCCGACCTCACCGCGCACCTCGTCCGCGAACACCTCGACCGCTGGGAGTCCACATCATGACGATCCACCCCGCCCTGCACGTCCTGCCGGAGGTCCGCGAGGCGCTCGAGGCCGGCCGGCCCGTCGTGGCGCTGGAGTCGACGATCATCAGCCATGGCATGCCCTACCCCCAGAACGTCGCGATGGCCACCGAGGTCGAGCAGATCGTCCGTGACGGCGGGGCGGTCCCGGCGACCATCGCCGTCCTCGGCGGCGCGCCGCACATCGGTCTCGGGCGGCACAACCTCGAGCTCCTCGCGAGCGACCCCACGGTCGCCAAGGTGAGCATCCGCGACCTGCCGCACGTGATCGCCACCCGGGGGCACGGGGCCACGACGGTCGCGTCGACGATGCGGCTCGCCGCGCTCGCCGGCATCCGGGTCTTCGTCACCGGCGGGCTCGGGGGAGTGCACCAGGGCGCCCAGGACTCGATGGACGTCAGCGCCGACCTCACCGAGCTGTCCCTCACTGACGTCGCCGTCGTCAGCGCCGGGGTGAAGTCCATCCTCGACATCGGTCGGACCCTGGAAGTGTTGGAGACACTGGGAGTTCCCGTCGTCGGCTACGGCACCGACGAGTTCCCGTCGTTCTTCTCCCGGTCCAGCGGGTATGCCGCGCCGATGCGGGTCGATGACGTCGGGACGCTCGCCGAGATGATGCGGGTCAAGTGGTCGCTCGGCCTGCACGGCGGCATCTCGATCGCCAACCCGGTCCCGGCCGAGGAGGAGATCCCCGCCGACCGGATGACCACGGTCATCGACGCAGCCCTGCGGGAGAGCGAGGCGCACGGCATACGAGGCAAGGACATCACCCCCTACCTCCTCGGCCGGCTCGTCGAGCTCTCCGGCGGGGCGAGCCTGAAGACCAACATCGCCCTCGTCCGCAGCAACGCCCGCCTCGGTGCCGCCCTCGCCGTCGCGTATGCCGCCCTGCCGGACTGAGGAGGGTCGGCCGCCCGACTCCCTACGCGGGCGCGAGGCGCACTGCAGCAGATCCGCGCGAACCGGCGTTTCAGAGGTGTGACAGTGAGCGAGGGGATGACCTTCGAGGACCTCGTGGCGGCGCGGGGCCCGGCTCTCATGCGGCTGGCGGTCATGCTCACCGGCAACGTCCCGGACGCCGAGGACCTGCTCCAGGACACCGTCGCCAAGGCACACCGGCACGCCGAACGGATCGCCGCGATGGACGCGCCAGCCGCCTACCTGCGGCGGGTCATGGTCAACGAGCACGCCAACACCGGCCGGGCCAAGCGGCGTCGACCGATCCTCGTCCCGCTGGGTCAGCACGACCGACCGTCCGACCCGGCCACCGAGACCGGCCCGGACGAGGAGACCTGGCGGGCCCTGTCCGGGCTACCCGCCCGCCAGCGCGCCGTCCTCGTGCTCCGGTACTACGAGGGCCTCACCGACCGCGAGATCGCCGACCTCTTCGGGACCGCCGAGAGCACAGTGCGCTCCAACGCCTCTCGTGGCCTGGAGCAGCTGCGCGCCCACCTGACCCGCCGACCGCAGGAGGAGGACCGATGAACCCCACCCAGCCGCTCACCGACGCCGAGATCGAGGCGCGGCTCGTCCAGTCCTTCGCCGCTCACGAGCCGCTCGTCGACGCCGACCGCGCCACCGAGCTCATGCGCACGGCATACGCCACCCCGCGCACAGCGGGCTCTCACGTCCGATGGGCCGCTGCCGCCGCTGCTGTCGCCATCCTCGCCGGCGGTGCGTATGCCGTGCGCTCGGCGACCGTCGACGACTCACCCGGCCGCGGCGCCGGTGCCCCGACGTCGGTCCCGTCCTCGACCTCGCCGTCGGCAGGCCCACATGCGGACCCCGGGACCCGCCCAGAGGCGGAGGCCGCGGTCGCCCGCAGCTGGTCCGTCGTGCCCCTCCTGCCGGGGGCGCAGCGCGCGGCGACGGCGCCCGACCCGAGCCTGGCCGAGCAGACTCTCTTCATCGGAGGCAACGCGGCTCACGAGGTGCGCTGGTGGGTGGCGCCGGGGACCGTGGCCGCAGCCCTGGCCGAGCTTCGGGCCCACCCGCCGGCCGGGTTCAACCCGCTGGCCGGCGGCGGCGACGTCATCGATGTCCACATGCGCAAGCTCGGCGAGGAGGTGACGTGGGACGCAGATCCCTCGGGAGGAGTCGGCCAGGCGACGGTGGACATCAGCGTTGTCACGCACGGAGCGGGCGTCGCCGTTCGGGTGGACTCGCTGGCCAAGTACCGGCCAGCACGGCCGGCCGACCTCTGGATCGACCCGGCGACGGTCACCGGCGCCCACGTCGAGTTCGTCTCCCATGGAGCAACAGGGGGCCAGACCAGCCGCAGCGCCGAGCTCAACGCCCAACAGGCCCGGGCCGTCGTGGACCTGGTCAACGCCCAGCCGACCTCGTTCGACATGGGCGACCACAGCTGCCCCATCTCCGTCGGCCCGGCCCGCGACGAGGTCACGCTGCGCACCCGCACGAAACCGGTGGTGGTCACGGTGGGACTGGCGTGCCCTGGCGGGGTTCGCGTGGGTCTGAACACCCCAACGTCATGGGTCAACCTCACCGGCCAGGCCGACGTCGATGCCGCCCTGCGACGCGCAGGGAGAGGTGACTGACCGGCATACGGACCGGTAGGTGGGTCGGTCAGCGGAATGGCACGGCGCGGCGGCTAGGCTCGTCGGCGAACCATTCGTCCCATTTTCCAGGGAGCCCCCGTGGCCAGTATCGAAGCAGTAGGCGCTCGCGAGATCCTCGACTCGCGCGGCAACCCCACCGTCGAGGTCGAGGTCGCCCTCGACGACGGCACCATCGCCCGGGCGGCCGTCCCGAGCGGCGCGTCGACCGGAGCCTTCGAGGCCGTCGAGCGCCGTGACGGCGACAAGGGGCGCTACCTCGGCAAGGGTGTCGAGGACGCGGTCGACGCGGTGCTGGAGGAGATCGGGCCCAAGCTGCTCGGCTTCGACGCGAGCGAGCAGCGGCTCGTCGACGGCGAGATGCTCGCCCTCGACGGCTCGGACAACAAGGCATCCCTGGGCGCCAACGCGATCCTCGGCGTGAGCCTCGCCGTCGCCAAGGCGGCCGCCGAGAGCGCCGGCCTGCCGCTGTTCCGCTATGTCGGCGGCCCCAACGCGCACATCCTGCCGGTGCCGATGATGAACATCCTCAACGGCGGCAGCCACGCCGACTCCAACGTCGACATCCAGGAGTTCATGATCGCGCCGATCGGGGCACCGTCCTTCAAGGAGGCGTTGCGCTGGGGTGCTGAGGTCTACCACTCGCTCAAGGGCGTCCTGAAGGACCGCGGGCTGGCCACCGGGCTCGGCGACGAGGGCGGCTTCGCCCCCAACCTGGAGTCCAACCGGGCCGCCCTCGACCTCATCCTCGAGGCCATCGACAAGGCCGGCTACAAGGCGGGGACCGACATCGCGCTGGCGCTCGACGTCGCGGCGAGCGAGTTCCACGAGGACGGCGGCTACGCCTTCGAGGGCGCCACCAAGACCAGCGCCGAGATGATCGACTACTACGCGGAGCTCGTCGCGGCCTACCCGCTCGTCTCGATCGAGGACCCGCTCGACGAGAGCGACTGGGACGGCTGGAAGGCGATGACCGACCGGCTCGGCGCCGACGTCCAGCTCGTCGGGGACGACCTGTTCGTCACCAACCCCGAGCGGCTTGCCCGGGGCATCGCGACCGGCACCGCCAACGCGCTGCTCGTCAAGGTCAACCAGATCGGGTCCCTCACCGAGACCCTCGATGCCGTGGACCTGGCCCACCGCAACGGCTACCGCTGCATGATGAGCCACCGTTCCGGCGAGACCGAGGACACCACGATCGCCGACCTCGCCGTCGCGACCAACTGCGGCCAGATCAAGACCGGCGCACCAGCCCGCTCCGAGCGGGTCGCCAAATACAACCAGCTGCTGCGCATCGAGGAGGAGCTCGACGACGCCGCAGTGTATGCCGGTGCGGGCGCCTTCCCGCGCTTCGCGGCGCGGAGCGCGGCCCAGGACTGACCGATATGGCGACGACGGGTCCCGGGGGAGGGCGGCGCACGAGCGCGCGCTCGTCCTCGGCGACCCGTCCGACCTCGCGGTCGCAGGCGCGGTCCGGAGCGCCTCGCGCCGCCGCCGCCACCTCGGCCGGCGGGTCCAAGGCCAGGCCGACGGCCCAGCGGACAGTCGCGGGTCGGCCGGGAGGTCCCGGTGCCGCGACGAACGGCTGGCGGTCGCGACGGCTGCTCGCCCTCGGTACCGTGCTCGTCGTGCTGGCGACGCTGCTCGCCCCGACCCTCCACGCCTACCTGGCCCAGCGCAGCCAGATCAACGCCCTGCGAGCGACCGTCGCCCAGCAGGAGAAGGACGTCGCCCGGCTGACCACCGCCCAGGCGCAGTGGACCGATGACGCCTACGTCATGCAGCAGGCGCGAGAGCGGCTGAAGTTCGTCAAGGTCGGCGAGAAGTCCTACACGGTGATCGACGCCGACCCCACCGCACCCATCGACTCCTCGCTGGCGACTGCTCCGGCCTCGAGCAACGACCACCCCTGGTACGGCCGGCTCTGGGAGTCGATGCGGGTGGCCGATGCCCCGGCCGCCAAGCCGTGAGCCCACGCGCGTCCTGGCCGGCCCCGACTGCTGACGACCTCGCCGCGGCCGAACGACAGCTCGGCCGTGCCGTCCGGGGCGTCGCGGGCGTGGGCCACCGGTGCCCGTGTGGTGACCCCGACGTCCTGGTGACCGAGCCGCGGCTGCCCGACGGCACCCCGTTCCCGACGACCTTCTACGCCACCTGCCCTCGGCTCACCGGTGCGGTCAGCACCCTGGAGTCAGCGGGCGTCATGCGCGAGATGACCGAGCGGCTGGCCTCCGACCCCGAGCTGCGGGCCTCGTATGCCGCGGCGCACGACGACTACCTGACCCACCGCTCCGCGTTGGGCCAGGTCCCCGAGATCGCCGGCATCTCGGCCGGAGGTATGCCGGACCGGGTCAAGTGCCTGCACGTCCTGGTCGCCCACTCGCTCGCGGTCGGGCCCGGCGTCAACCCGCTGGGGGACGAGGCGCTCGCGATGCTCGGCGACTGGTGGGACCAGAACCCTTGCCACGCAAGCGAATCCGAAACTCCCACCGACGACGAAGGAGTGGCTGAGCAATGACCCGGGTGGGCGCCATCGACTGTGGGACCAACTCCATCCGGCTGCTCGTGGCCGACATCGACCCGGTCACCGGTGCGAGCACCGACGTCCATCGCCAGATGGAGGTCGTCCGGCTCGGGCACGGCGTCGACCGCACCGGCAGGCTCGACCCCGCCGCCATCGCCCGCACGCTCGCCAGGTCCAGCGACTACCACGCCACCTGTCGGCGCCTCGGCGCAGAGCGCGTGCGCTTCGTGGCGACCTCGGCCTCGCGGGACGCGGAGAACGCCGCTGAGTTCGTCGACGGCGTGCGGGCCATCTTCACCGACTACGCCATCGAGCCCGAGGTGGTGTCCGGTGCCGAAGAGGCGGCCCTGTCGTTCCGTGGGGCGACAGTTGACGTGACGGCGGCCGGCTTCCCCGGCCCCTATCTGGTCGTCGACCTCGGCGGCGGATCCACCGAGTTCGTGCGCGGCACGACGGTGGTCGAGGCCGCCCGGTCGGTCGACATCGGCTGCGTCCGGATGACCGAGCGCCATCTGGTCAGCGACCCGCCGACGGCGGCCGAGGTCGCCGCGGCGACGGCCGACATCGATGCCGCCATCGCCGCCGCGGAGGAGGAGGTGGGCTTCTCCGGCATACGCACCCTCGTCGGGCTGGCGGGCAGCATCACGACCGTGACGGCGTACGCCCTCGGGCTCACGGCATACGACCCCGAGCGGATCCACCTGAGCAACCTGACCGCGGGCGAGATCGTCGAGAGCACGACTGCGCTGCTTGCCGCCACCCGGGCCGAACGGTCCGCGATCGGCTTCATGCACCCGGGGCGGGTCGACGTCATCGGTGCGGGCGCCCTTGTCTGGCAACGGATCGTGGCCCGAGTGAGCGAGGTCTCCGCGCTCGAGGCGATCGTCACCTCCGAGCACGACATCCTCGACGGGATCGCGCTCAGCCTGGTGCGGCCCTGACCGAGGCTGGCCTCCACGCCTTCGTCGTCCAGCAGTCAGTCGGCCGGTTCGAGCGCTCTACGCGTGAGTCATGGCATGACTCACGCGTACATGACTCGACACTGCGTGGGCGCTGGGATCCGCGGCCACGACGACCGCGTCGGTTCGACCCGCCCGGGGGCTCAGCGCGGGACGATGAAACCGCGTAGGCCGCCCCAGATGACCGCCGCGACGATCTCGGCCGCTTCGTCGATCGTCGTCTCGGGGTGCCGCAGCCGCCAGCCGACGAGCCGGTCCTCGATGCCGACCACGATCTCGGCGATGGCCTCGACCTCCGCGATCGGCCGCTCCCTGAGGGCGGCGGCGCGGCGCAGGATGCCGACCGAGGCGCTGACCTGGTCGGCGCGCATCCTGTCCACGGCCGAGGCACCCGTCGTCGATGCGGCGCTCAGGTCACGGATCAGCCGGAACGACACCTCGTTGTCGGCGACGTACTCCAGGAACGCCCGAGCACTCTCCCGGAGGTAGTCCTTGATCGTGGCCCCAGGTCGCTCGACCTGCCAGGCAGCCATGGTGACCCGCCGGACGTCGTCACTCGCCGTGGCGACGCACGCCGCGAGCAGTCCCTCCTTGGAGCCGAAGTGGTCGTAGATGACCGGTTTGGTGATGCCGGCACGGTCGGCGACCTCGTCCATGGTGGTGTCGACGAAGCCCCGGGTCGTGAAGACCTCGGCGGCGATCTTGAGGAGCTGCCGCTCCCGGGCGGCCCGGGTCATGCGCGGTGGGCGCGGAGTTCCGGGGGCCGGACCGCGGCGAGCCGGCCGCCGTGGGGGCCCGGCTGCTGCCGACGTCATGGCTCGCCTCTCTTCCGTCGCGCGGAGGGGAGGGCCGCTCGACGGCTCTTCATTCTAGTCCGCGTAGGTGCTGGTCAAGAGGGTGTCGGCGAGCTTGTCCTGGCCGTCGTGCGTCCTCACACCGCCGCGGTCGCGGCATACGTCGAACGTGTGCCCCCGACGGGGATCGAACCCGCACTGCGGCGATTTTAAGTCGCCTGCCTCTGCCGGTTGGGCTACGGGGGCGGTGCCACGATAGCCGCGGCGATGCGGCATACGGCACGACCGGCGGGCCTGTGGACGACGGAACTTTTCGGCGGTCCCGAACGCCTAGTCTGATGACGACCGTTACCCGTGGTGGGTGCCGGCCCCTCGGTGACCTTGGAGGTCCAGATGTCCAGCAACCCGGTGTTCAACCGGATCGATCGTGATGCCCGGCAGGGGTATGCCGGCTTCGAGCCGGCCCGCCAGGCGGCGCCGGGAGCGTATGCCGGACAGGAGGCGATGAGCGCCCAGCAGCTCCAGGACCTGTACTCGCAGCCGTCGGCGGGCCCGGTCCAGACCGGTCGGGTGACCATGGACGACGTCATCATGAAGACGCTCAGCCTGTTCGCGCTCGTCGTGGTGTTCGGCGCGGGCGGCTGGTTCCTCGCCAAGTCGCGCCCCGATCTTGGGCTGGTCCTCCTGCTCGGTGGGATCGTCCTGACGTTGGGTCTCGGCTTCGCCATCTCCTTGAAGAAGTCGATCAGCGTCCCGCTCATCGTCCTGTATGCCGCGGTCGAGGGTGTCTTCGTCGGAGCCGTCAGCCGGTTCTACGAGAACGCCTATGACGGCATCGTCGGGCAGGCGATCCTGGCGACCCTGGCGACCTTCGCCGGCATGTTCCTCGCCTACAAGTTCGGCCTGATCAAGGTCACCGACAAGTTCCGTCGGGTCGTGTCGATGATGATCTTCGGCTACGCGATCTTCGCCATCGTCAACCTGGGCTACGCGCTCATCGCCCACCAGCAGTTCGGGTTCGGCGGGTCCGGCGTCCTGGGGATCGGTATCTCGCTCTTCGCGACCGGCCTGGCCGCGGTCACCCTCGCGCTCGACTTCGACTCGATCGACCGGGCCATCGCCAGCGGGGCTCCCGAGAAGTACTCGTGGCTGCTCGCCCACGGCCTCATCGTCACCGTCGTCTGGCTGTACCTGGAGATGCTGCGTCTCCTGGGCCGGATGCGCAACTGACCGTGCCCCCGTCGCCGGTGCCGCCCGCGGTGGCCGACGAGCTCTCACGCCTGGTCCGCCGGTGGCAGCAGCTGCCGGTGGGCCAGGCGTCTGTCCGTATGCCGCGCGTCGTCACCGTGGTGGGTGGGCTCGCCGCCTTGTCCGGGGCCACGTCCGCTCCGCCCGACCTCGGGCCGGCGGTGGTGATGGACCAGCTGGTCGTCACGGCATACGACGCCTGCTCCGAAGGCCGTGCCGACGACGCCCTGGCCCTGCTCACCACCCTGCGCCGCGACCTCTGACCCGACAAGGTCCTCCCAAAGGGGCTGCGGGGAGCTCGCTCCGGAGCGACCTTGTCGTTCAGGAGAGGCGTTCGTAGATGATCGCCATGCCCTGGCCGCCGCCGACACACATCGTCTCGAGGCCGAACTGCAGGTCGCGCTCCTGGAGCGAGTGCAGCAGGGTCGTCGTGATCCGGGCGCCGGTCGAGCCGAACGGGTGGCCGAGCGCGATCGCGCCGCCGTTGACGTTGAGCTTGTCGAAGTCCATGCGGAGGTCGTCCGCGGAGGGCAGCACCTGCGCGGCGAACGCCTCGTTGATCTCGTAGAGGTCCATGTCGCCGATCGACATGCCGGCCCGGGCCAGCGCCTGGCGGGACGCCCCGACCGGACCGAGGCCCATGATCTCCGGGGACAGCCCGGTGACGCCGGTGGACACGACCCGGGCGATCGGGGTGAGCCCGAGCTCGTTGGCCTTGATGTCGCTCATGACGACCACGGCGGCGGCGCCGTCGTTGAGGGGGCAGCAGTTGCCGGCCGTGATGGTGCCGTTCTCGCGGAACACCGGTTTGAGGCCGGACACCGACTCGAGGGTGACCCCGGCGCGGGGGCCGTCGTCGGTGCTGACCAGCGAACCGTCGGGCAAGGTGACCGGGCTGATCTCGCGGGCGAAGAAGCCGTCGGCGATGGCCTTCTCGGCACGGTTCTGGGAGGAGACGCCCCACTCGTCCTGGCGGGCGCGGGAGACCCCGCGGGAGGTCGCGACGTTCTCGGCGGTCTGGCCCATGGACAGGTAGACGTCGGGGATGAGGCCGTCCTCGCGCGGGTCGTGCCAGGTGTCGTTGGTCGTGGCCATCTCCACGGCGCGGGCCTGGGCGTCGGCGAACGCGGGGTTCTGGTCGTCTCCGGCCGAGCCACCGGCGCCGGCCCAGCTCGTGTACTGGGAGACGCACTCGACGCCGCCGGAGATGAACACATCGCCCTCGCCGGCCTTGATCGCGTGGGCCGCCATCCGGGTCGTCTGGACCGAGGAGGCGCAGAACCGGTTGATCGTGGAGGCCGGCAGGTGGTCGTAGCCCGCCAGCACCGCGATGACCCGCGCCATGTTGGAGCCCTGCCGGCCGCTCGGCTCCGCGCAGCCCCAGTAGAGGTCCTCGACGAGCGTCGGGTCCAGGCCGGGGACCTTGGCGAGCAGCGCCGAGATGACCTGGACCGACAGGTCGTCCGGGCGAACGTCCTTGAGTGACCCCTTGAAGGCCCGCCCGATGGGGGTCCGGGCAGTGGCGACGATGACGGCTTCGGGCACGGGAAGTTCTCCTCGGGGTCGTGGCAGCGCTCGACGGTGAGCCTGCGCCTACCTGCCTTGATCGTATGCCGGGAGCGTGCGGCATACGGTGTGGGCTTGGTCTCCCCGGCCGAGGTTCAGGTGAGGGTCTCGGTCGGCGCGTCCGCGTCGGACCGGGCGTCGGCGTCGGACCGGGCGCCGTCGTCGACGCCCTCGCGGACGGGCGGCTCGGCGGCGAGGGCGGGAGTCTGGCGACGACGCAGGAGTACGGCCCAGCGACCTCGCGGCCCCCGGTCCTGGCCGCCGATAGCGGTCGCGCTGACCTCGGTGCCCGGCTCGCGGACGGCCTGGCCGGCGGCGACTGCGACCGGGCCGACGCCCTCGCCGCGGCGCCACTCCGGCGGCCGGTCGCCGGTGTCGTGGCCCCACACGCCGAGCGCGGCGCAGACGCTGGGCAGCAGCGCGGCGGCCGCGCGCGCGTAGCCGGCCGCCGACGGGTGGAACTGGTCGCGGCTGAACATCTCCTGGGGCCGGCTCGCGAACTCGGGCCCGAGCAGGTCGCCGAGGGAGACCGTGCGACCACCGGCCTCGACGACAGCGACGGTCTGGGCGGCGGCGAGGTCGCGGCTCCAGCGCCGCATGAGGAGGCGAAGCGGCTGGGCGACCGGCTGGAGGGTGCCCAGGTCGGGGCAGGTGCCGACGACGACCTCGCACCCCAGGGCGCGGAGCCGGCGGACCGTGGCGTCGAGGTGCCGGATCGAGGTGGCGCGGTCGGTCCGATGGGTGACGTCGTTGGCGCCGATCATGATGACGGCGACCTCGGGGACGAGCCCCTCCTCGAGGACGTTGGCGAGCTGCCCGACCATCCCGGCGGTCTCGGCGCCGACGACGGCGACGTTGGTGAGCCGCACCGGGCGGCTGGTCAGGGCAGCGACCCCGCTGGCGATGATCGCCCCGACGGTCTGGGACGGCTGGTCGGCGCCCATGCCGGCGGCCGAGGAGTCGCCGAGGACGAGGAACTCGATCGGCCGCCCGGGCCCGGCACCATAGACGCCGTTGTCGTCGGGCGAGCCGTCGAAGGGCGCGCCCACGATCCGCCGGGCGATGATCGCCTCGGCCTTGATGACGCCGTAGCCGATCGCGCCGAGCGCCGTCGCGGCAGCCGCAACCCCACCCCCGCCGTATGCCGCGGTGGCAGCAATCTTCTGAGCACGCCGTGCGCGTGACATCGTGCGCTCCTTCTGGTCCCCGGCCGATGTTCCTTCGTACCAGAACGTGCCGGGCCGGTGTTCCTGTTCCGCGCCGAAACCCGCAGAGGCTCCATGGCAACCGCACAGGGACTGCACAAGGTACGCCCTCAACGTGGGGACCAGCTCAGGCGGGCAGGCCCGCCACCCCGACCGAGGAGACTCCGATGACCACCAGGACCCGCGCACTCACCAAGGCCCGCGCCGCGACGGCGGGTGCCGTCCTCGCCGCCGCCGTGCTCACCGGCGGGGTCGCCATCCACCTGGCCGAGGCCTCCACCACCACGACGACGGCGAGCGTGTCCACCGGCGGCTCGTCCTCGTCCTCGTCCTCATCCGGCAGCGGGTCGGGCAGCTCGAGCAGCTCGAGCAGCTCCGACACCTCGAGCAGCTCCTCGGGCTCGTTCGGGACGACCTCCGGCGTCAGCTCCAGCAGCGACAGCGCCCAGACGACCACGAGCGGTTCCTGATCGTCATGACTGCAACCACCGTGGCTCCAGGTACGGCCGTTGCAGGCCCGACCTCGGCAACGTTCCGGGCCATCGGCACGAACCACCGGATCCTCGTCACCGAGCCGGGCGTACTCATCGAGGCGGTCGCGCTCACCAAGGAGCACCTCGCCGAGCTCGACCTCGCGGTGTCCCGGTTCCGCCCCGACTCCGAGGTCAGCCGGCTGGCCGCGCGAGCGGCAACGGGCGACACCTGGTGCTTCGCCTCGCCGCTCCTCGCCGACCACGTCATCATGGCGCTGCGCGCAGCCCGGCTCTCCGCCGGGCTGGTCGACCCCACCGTGGGGTCCGCGCTCGTCGCCAACGGCTACGACGCCGACCTGTCGGTCGTCCGGGCCCGGCGTGGGATCGCCCCGACCGGCGCCATAGCCGGAGCGGGGGCCGGAGCGGGAGCGGGAGCGGAATTCCGGGCCGCACCCGGCGCGCCCGTCGGACCGTCCCCCGCCGTGCCGGGGTGGCAGCGGGTCTTCCTGGACGAGCGGACCCAACGACTGAGCACTCCGCGCGGCATACTCCTCGACTTCGGAGCCACCGCGAAGGCGCGTGCGGCCGACAGCATCGCCGCCCTCCTCGCGGGGCGCCTTCCCGGCGGCTTCCTCGTCAACCTCGGCGGCGACATCGCGGTGAGTGGCGTGGTCCCGGACGGTGGCTGGCGGATCGGTGTCGAGGCGGCCGACGGCGACATCCGGCAGGTCGTGACCTCCACCGGTCAGGCGATGGCCACGTCGTCGACCCGGCTGCGGACCTGGACCGCGGCTGACGGCGAGGTGCACCACCACATCGTCGACCCGAGAACCGGCCGGACAGCCCGCTCGCCCTGGGCGCAGGTCACCTGCGTCGCCGTCAGCGCGCTGGAGGCCAACACCGCATCGACCGCAGCCATCGTGCTCGCGGAGGCAGCGCCGGGCTGGCTGGAGGCGCACGGCATACCGGCTCGTCTGGACCATCTCGACGGCTCGGTGACCTGCACGCCCGGCTGGCCCGACCCGGCCGATCGTCACTGCGGTGAGACTGCGCGGGAGAACCGGTGATGAACGAGATCCTCTGGTACTCCTCACGTGCCACCGGCATCGCGAGCATCGTGCTGCTGACCGCGGTGCTCGCCCTCGGCATGGTGACGAGCGGCCGACGCCGCACCCAGGGTGACCGAGCCACCGTGGTCATGGCGCTGCACCGCTGGCTCTCGCTGGGGATGCTGACCTTCCTCCTCGCCCATATCGCCACCGCCGTCGCCGAGACGTACGTGTCGATCGACCTCGTCTCGGCCCTCGTGCCGTTCACCTCGGGGTACGCGACCGTGTGGGTGGGCCTGGGCACCCTCGCCTGCGACCTGCTCCTTGCCATCGGCGTGACGTCCTGGTTCCGGCCGCGGATCAAGGAGCCGACGTGGAAGGCGGTGCACCTGCTCAGCTATGCGATGTGGCCCATCGCCGTCGTCCACGGCCTCGCCCTCGGCACGTCCGGTGAGCCGGTCCTGCGCGGGATCACCGTGCTCTGTGGTGCGGTGGGGCTCGGGTTCGCCGGCTGGCGCGTCGTGACCAGCCATCAGGACCGCGACCGCCGCGAAGCCGTACTCGCCCAGGAGTGGTCATGACCATCCTCGACGGGCTAGCGGCCGCCGGCCTGACCGGCCGCGGGGGCGCCGCCTTCCGCACGGCGATCAAGGTGCGGGCCGCCCACCACAACGGTGCGGACCTCATCGTCAACGCCTGCGACGGCGAGGTCGGTGCCGCCAAGGACGGGTGGGTCGTCGCGCACCACCTGGACGAGCTGGTCCGCGGTGCGGCTCTCGTGACGCCCGGCCGGCGCCAGACGGTGCGGTATGCCGCGCACCGGGGTTCCGGCACCGAGCAGCGACTCCGTGCTGCGGGGGTCGACGTGCTCGGCGCCCCGGCCCGCTACGTCTCCTCCGAGGAGACCTCGCTCATCTCGCTGGCCCACGACGGGCTGGCCCGCCCGATGACCAAGCGCGCCCCCTTCGTCTTCGGCGGGGTCGACAGTCGTGGCAGGCGGATCCGGCCCACCGTGGTGCTCAACGCCGAGACCTTGTGGCGGGTCGCCCAGATCGCCGACCACGGCCCGGAGTGGTTCCGGTCGGTGGGGACGCCGGACGAGCCCGGCCCGCGGCTGGTGACGATCACCGGCCACGTGTCCGCCCCTGGAGTCGTCGAGACGTCGGCGGGCGTCAGCCTCGCCGACCTCCTCGACAGCGCGGGCGGCCTTGCGCCGCAAGCGACGTCGATCCTGGTCGGCGGCCTCGGCGGAGCCTTCCTCACGGCGGGCGAAGCGCGAGGTGCCGTGTGGTCCGGACCCGGGCTCGCGGCATACGGCGCCTACCTCGGGCCCGGCGTCATCGAGGTCATCGACCCCAGCTCCTGCCCGCTCGCTGTCGTGGACCGAATGCTCTCGTATGCTGCGGGCGAGTCGGCGGGCCAGTGCGGGCCGTGCATGTTCGGGCTGCCGGCGATCGCCGCCGACTGGCACGAGCTGACCACGCGTCCGTCCCATGAGGTTCTGACGAGGCTGCGCGACCGGCTCGGGGTGGTCTCCGGTCGGGGGGCCTGCCACTTCCCGGACGGCGTGGCCCGGTTCGCGGCCTCGGCACTGCGCGTCTTCGGACCGCACCTGGATCTACACGTCACCGGATCCTGTTCCCGCGCAAGGAGGCTCGAGCATGTCCCAGCCCGTTGAGCCCGTTGAGCCCGTTGAGCCCGTTAGGGCCGCTGGCCTCGGCAGGTCGTCCGCAGGCTCGAGGATCGCCATCGACCGGGTCGCCTGTACCGGTCACGGGATCTGCGCCCGGATCCTGCCCGATGACATCGGCCTCGACGAGTGGGGCTACCCGATCCTCCGACGACCCGGCGGGTCCACGGTGTCCGAGCGGGACGCGACCGTGGCCGTGAAGCTCTGCCCGGCGCGCGCGCTCTTCCGAGCCTGACCCCACGTTCACAACTCTCCAATTGCTACCGTCCGCACCGCAGCAATTGGAGAGTTGTGAACGTGGGGGTGAGCCGATGGGAGGATGTCGGCGTGAAATACGCCGAGCACATCGCAGACCTCGTGGGCAACACCCCCCTCGTCAAGCTGAACTCCGTCACCAAGGGAGTCACCAAGGCCACCGTCCTCGCCAAGATCGAGTACCTCAACCCGGGCGGGTCGGTGAAGGACCGGATCGCGCTGAAGATGGTCGAGGCCGCCGAGGCGTCGGGCGCCCTCAAGCCGGGCGGGACGATCGTCGAGCCGACCTCCGGCAACACCGGTGTCGGCCTGGCCCTCGTGGCCCAGCGCAAGGGCTACTCCTGCGTCTTCATCTGCCCCGACAAGGTGAGTGAGGACAAGCGCAACGTGCTCAAGGCATACGGTGCCGAGGTCGTCGTCTGCCCCACCGCGGTCATGCCCGACCACCCCGACTCCTACTACTCGGTGTCCAGCCGGCTGGTCAACGAGATCGAGGGCGGGTGGAAGCCGGACCAGTACTCCAACCCCAACGGCCCGGCCAGCCACTACGAGTCCACGGGCCCGGAGATCTGGCAGGACACCGACGGCGAGGTCACGCATTTCGTTGCGGGAGTAGGGACCGGCGGCACGATCACCGGCACGGGGCGCTACCTGCGCGAGCAGTCCGAGGACCGCGCGAGCGGCCGGGTCCGCATCATCGGTGCCGACCCCGAGGGCTCGGTCTACTCCGGCGGAACCGGTCGGCCCTACCTCGTCGAGGGGGTCGGCGAGGACTTCTGGCCCACGGCATACGACCCTGCGGTCGTCGACGAGGTGATCGCCGTCAGCGACGCCGACTCCTTCGAGATGACCCGGAGACTGGCCCGCGAGGAAGGTCTGCTCGTCGGTGGCTCGTGCGGCATGGCGGTCGTCGCCGCGCTCCGTGCCGCCAAGGACCTGCCCGAGGACGCCGTGGTCGTCGTGCTGCTGCCGGACAGCGGCCGGGGCTACATCTCCAAGATCTTCAACGACGCCTGGATGAGCTCCTACGGGTTCCTCCACGCCGACGAGGACAAGACGGTCGGCGACATCCTGCACGCAAAGTCCGGCGACCTGCCCGCGCTCGTCCACACCCACCCGAACGAGACCATCCGCACGGCCATCGACATCCTGCGCGAGTACGGCGTCTCCCAGATGCCCGTCGTCAAGGCCGAGCCGCCGGTGATGACCGGCGAGGTCGCGGGGTCGGTGTCCGAGCGGGCGCTGCTCGAGCTGCTCTTCACCGGCAAGGCGCACCTCGCCGACGCCGTCGAGAAGCACATGAGCCCCGGCCTGCCCCTCGTCGGTGGTGGGGAGTCGGTGTCGGTGGCCCGCCACGAGCTGGAGACCAACGACGCGGTCCTTGTCATCGAGGACGGCAAGCCGACCGGGGTCCTCACCCGGGCCGACCTGCTCGGCTTCCTCGTCGACTGAGCCCTCAGCTGCTCACCAGTGGTAGCCGTCCGGCCCGTTCGGGGGGCTGTCCTGGAGCTGCTCGCTGTCCTGTCGCTGCTGCTCGCCCTGCGCGTTGTTCTGCTGCAGCTGTTGGTCCTGCTGGCTCGGCACGCTCGGGATGGGCGAGGGTGAGGGCGTCGGCTGCTGGGCTGCCGGGGGGAGCTGGGCGAGCTTGCGTTTGAGCGCGTCGTCCAGCTGCTGGGCCGCCCGCCTCTGGGCGTCGCCCTGGCCGGCGTCGCTGGGACACCGACCGTCGGTGAGGGCCACTCGACCGGCTTCGTATGCCGTGCGCGCACCTGCGGAGTCGCCACGCTCGGCCGCCGCGTCGCCGAGCCGCTCGTAGGCCATCGCGAGGTTGATCCGGACGGTGCACTCCTGGGCGTGCGGCACGGCGTCGAGGGCGACCGTGAAGTCCTCGACCGCGCCCTCGAAGTCGCCTGCCCGGTACCTCGCGTCGCCGGTGTCGAAGGGTGCCACCCAGCCCTCCAGGACGTTGAGGCTGCGGTTGCGGTCGAAGGCGCCGCCGGCCGCGCGGAAGTCGCCGGCCCGATAGGCAGCCAAGCCGGTGTGGGCCGCCTGCTCCATGACAGCGACCTTGCCGGCGAACCCGAGGAGCAGGAGACAGACGGGCAGGACACCGAGGAGCAGCCGGCGGCGCGACGCCTCGTGGCTTCTCATGCCCGACCCACCGCCGCACGCTGGAGCCGGGCCGTCTTCAGGTCTCCGAGGATGCTGCGCGACTCGACGAGGGCGAGGGCGAGGAGGAGCAGCCCGAGCAGCCAGGACAGGTCGTGGCGGGCCGTCCCCGAACCCGGCACCGCGGCATACGACTGGGGGATGGCCTCGACCCGGCCGGTGACCCCGCCGGGCCGGACCGAGTGGAGGTATTCGATGCCGACCTGCCGGGCCATGGCGCGCAGGTTGCCCTCGTCGATCCGGGACAGCGCGTCCGCACCCGAGGGCAGCGTGAGGTAGGTGGAGTCACCGGACTGGTCCGCGAAGACCCGCATCCGCCCCCCGGCCTCGGTTCCGTAGCCGATGACCAGACCCCCGTCCACGAGCGATCGCAACGGCTCGAAGGACGCGAGCTCGGCCCTGGACTCGGTGACCTCCCCGTCGCCGAGGTAGAGCAGGATGCGGCGGCGGTCCGGGTGCTGGACACGGTCGCGGGCCAACAGGTCGCGGATGGCGGCGAGCGGCCGGTCCGGGCTGCTGCCGGTGCCGTCGAAGGGGTCCTCGGCCCGGATGCCGGCGACGGAAGCCGTGAAGGTCGCCGTATCGCTGGAGAAGGGCATGTCCAGGTGAGCTGAGCGGCCGAAGGTGAGGAGGGCGAACCTCGACCCGGCAAGGGCCTCGGCGGTGGCGCTCAGGTCCGAGCGCACCCCGGCGAGTCGCTCCTGCTGTCCGTCCCAGTCCAGGGCGGCCATGCTCGTCGTCCGGTCGACGACGACGAGGACGTCGAGGTCGGACTGGGCGCGGGACGCCGATGCGCTGCCGACGCCGGGATGGAGTGCGAGGAGGAGCAGGGTCGCTGCCATGCCGATCCGGCGCGCGACCGACGGGGTGTCTGCCGCTCGCCGCGACCGCCAGGACCGCGCGGCCCCCACCCCGAGTACGCCCGCGAGGAGGCACCAGGCCCAGAACGGCAGGAGCGGGTGCACCGTCATGCGCGCCTCCGCCGAGGGGTGGCCACGACGACGAGGGCCAGCCCGGCGGCTGCGAGGAGACCGCCGACCGCGGGGCGGTCGGCCACGATCCGCTCGGGTGGGCGTTCCAGCCGGGTCCGTGGCATCCGGCCGATCTGGTCGGCCAGTGCGGCCGCGGCGCTGTCGTCGCTTAGGACGGCGAGCGACCCGCGGGTGTTCGCGCACGCGACGCGGAAGGCCTCGAGCTCGTCGGGCCGGGCCGTCGGTGGGGCAATGCACTCGACGACGACGCCCCTGGCCGTGGCCCGGGTCGCGGCCTCCTGCAGGGTGAAGATCGGGCGACCACGGATGTCGTTGTCGGAAGCCAGGACGACGACCCGGCTGCGTGGTCCGCCGGGGTCGTCGAAGCGGTCGAGGCAGGACACCAGGCCGTCGCCGATCTGCGAGCTCGCGTCCCGGCTGTCCGGCTGGATCCCGGCGAGGTAGTCCAGGTTGCGCACCGCGAACGCGTGGGAGGCCCGGGCCAGCTCGTCGTGGACGTAGCCGTAGTCGTCGCTCAACGGGAACACGGTGACGGCGGCGCCGCTCCAGATCACCATCCCGACCCGGTCGCCCCGCAGGTCGCCGACGAGGGTCGAGTAGGCGCTGACGACCTTGGCGTCGGACTCCCACATCGAGCTGGACGCGTCGAGGCAGAGGATGACGTCCCGGTTGCTACTCGTGGAGTCGGTGGGGGTCACCCTTGCGAGGCGACCGGTGAGCAGGAGGGTGCCCAGGAGCACCCCCGCGATGCCGACGACGGCGACCCAGGTCCGGACGTACTCCCGGCGGACGAGTGCGGCATACCTCGGGCTGCGCCCAAGGAGCGAGGTGTGGGCGACGTATGCCGGGTCCGCGCCTTCTCCGGTGGTCCGGTCGCGTCGCCACCACCAGGTGAGGGCTCCCACGGACCCGGCCAGGAGGGCGGCGGCGAGCCACCACCAGGTCAGCGCCATCTCGCCACCAGGTCCCTGCCGCGCGCGATGAGTGGCCCGACGTCACCGGCCTCGCGTGGACCGAACTCGCTCGGGTAGAGGACAGTGACGAGCTCGGTCAGCTGGTCGACCCGGGCGCCTCGAAGGTCCTCCAGGGTCATCGCATGCAGGGCGAGGCCCGTTGCGGAGCCGACGAACTCGCGGACGACCGTGCTGAGACGACCCGCGGCGTCACGGGCCGTGACCTCGCGTCGGGCGAGGGCCGCCGTGAGCGCGTCGATCGTGGCGAGGGCCTCGTGGCGCTGACTCTCCAGACCGTCGGGGGCGACTCGCGGAGCGGTGTCCTCGCGGTTGCGCGTGACCCGAAGCACCCCGACGACCCAGGCGACGACGAGGCCGACGGCGACGGCAGCGAGCACGACCCACACCGGCGAGTACCCCACCGGGTCGGTGAACGCGGTGGTCAGGGGCGCCACCGGCAGGTCAGCGCCGGCGCGCATGCCGGTGCCTCTCGAGGAGCCGGAAGACCGCCGTGATCGCCGAGTCGTCGTCGTGGACCCGCTCGTGCACGATTCCGAGCCGGTCGAGCGAGGACGTCGTCCGGTGCATCGCCTCCCGGACGATCGCGGCATACTCGGTCCGGACCGTCGCGTCCGACAGCGGCCCCGGCGACAGCCGGACGCCGGTGTCGACGTCGACGACCTGGCGGCCGCCGAGCACAGCGCTGGTCGGGTCGAGGTCGCCGATCGTCACGACGAGGACCTCGTGCTGGGCGGCGAGACGGCGCAGGGCCTCGAGAACCGCGTCGGTGAGCTCGGGCTCGTCGTGGACGACGACGAGGATGCTGCGGCGCCGGACCGTGTGAATCGTGTGACGTAGCAACGCAGCCAGGTCAGTGCGTGGTCCGTCGGCCCGGGTAGCCGCGTGGATCTCGCCGAGACAGCGCTCGAGGTGGACCTCGCTGGTTCGGCCGGCCGAGACGCGCTGGGTGACCGCGTCGCCGTGGACCGTGGCGACCTTGTCGCCGTGCTTGACGGCGAGCCACCCGACGACACCGGCGACGAGGACGGCGAGGTCGCGCTTGACCGTGCCCACGTCGTTGAGCGCGGCCATGCTCCGCCCGGTGCAGACGAGGAGGACGACGGAGTGCTGGCGCACGGCCACGTACCGGCGCACCAGCGGAGCGTGCGAGCGGGCGCTCGCCTTCCAGTCGATGTCCTGAGCGTCGTCGCCGCGGACGTACTCCCGCAGGTCGTTGAAGTCCAGGCTCCGCCCGCTCGTCACCGCGGCATACTCGCCCTCGAGCAGCCCGCGGATCCGCCGGTGCGCGTGGATCGACACCGACGTGCGGACCTGGGTGAGCAGCGCGGCCACGGGCGGTCAGGGCGTCGGGACGGAGCCGAGGACCGCGTCGACGATGGTCTCTGGGCGGACCCGGTCGGCGACCGCCTCGAAGGTGAGGATGAGGCGGTGGCGGAGCACCTCGTGGGCGAACTGCCGGACGTCCTCGGGCAGCACGTGGTCGCGCCCCTGGAGCAGGGCGATGGCCCGGGCCACCTCGAGGAACGCGATGGCGCCCCGGGGGCTCGCACCGAGCTCGACGTATGCGCCCTGCTCGGCTCCCAGCACGCGCGCCACGTCCCGGGTGGCTCCGACGATCGCGACGATGTACTGCTTCACCGAGTCGGCGACGTAGACCCGCCGGACGACGTCCTGCACGAACGCGAGGTCCTCCGCGGAGGCGGCAGCCGACACCGGCTCGGGCTTGGCACCGATGACGCCGCGCTCGACACGGCGCAGGACCTCCACCTCCTGGTCGGGGGTCGGGTAGTCGAGGACCACCTTGACGAGGAACCGGTCCAGCTGGGCCTGGGGGAGGACGTAGGTGCCCTCCTCCTCGATGGGGTTCTGGGTGGCCAGCACCATGAACGGCTGGGGGAGCGCGTACACGACCCCGCCGATCGAGGTCTGCCGCTCCTGCATCGCCTCGAGCATCGCGCTCTGGGTCTTGGCCGAGGAGCGGTTGATCTCGTCGAGCAGGACGAAGTTGGCGTGCACCGGTCCGAGCCGGGTCTCGAACTCGGCCGTGCGCGCGTCGTAGACCTGGGTGCCGATGATGTCGCTCGGCAGCAGGTCGGGCGTGCACTGGATCCGGCTGAAGCTGCCCGCGAGGCTCTGGGCCAGGGTCGAGGCGGCGAGCGTCTTGGCCAGGCCGGGCACGCTCTCGACGAGGACGTGGCCCTCGGCGAGCAGCGTGACGAGCAAGGCGGTGGTGAGCCGCTGCTGGCCGACCAGACGGGTGGTCAGGGCGCGTCCTACGGCGTTGACGATCTCCTGGGACCGCCCGAGGTCATCGCTCGTCACGGCACCCGTCATGGCGGTGCTCTGGGTCATGGTCGACGGTCCCTCCCCTGTCGGCTGGCTGCGCCCGAGGCTAGCGCGCCCGGCTCAGCGGAGCCTGCGGGCCATCTCCGGGCGCGGGTCGCCGAGCACCTCGGGGTGCAGGATCGCGGCAAGCGCCTCGACCCCGTCGACGAGGCGGGGCCCGGGCCGCGCGAAGCTCGCGTTGGCGTCGACGGCCCAGACGGGTATGCCGGGTGGCAGCTCTCCCGTCCCGATGGCGGTCGTTGCCAGGCCCGCGGACTCCTCGAGGCCATAGCCGCAGGGTGCGCACACCACCACCTCCGGCGCACTGTCCCGGACCTTCTCCCAGGTGACCCGGACCGACTTCTCGCCGGGCGTGCCGAGCGCGCTCACTCCGCCCGCCCGCTGGACCATCTCCGGCACCCAGTGGCCGGGGGCGAACGGCGGGTCTGTCCACTCCAGGACGAGGACGCGTGGCGTCGGAAGCCTGGCGACAGCCCGCTCGACGGAGGCCAGGCGGCCGCGCAACTGGGTCACCAGATCCGTTGCGGCAGAACGGCATACGCAGGCATCGCCGAGAGTCTCGATCGAGTCGAGGACCTCCTCGAGGGTGTGTGGGTCGATGGTGAGGACCTCGGCCGTGCAGCCAAGATGGGCCAGGGCGTCGTCGACGACCGAGACGTCCACCGCGCACACCCCGCACAGGTCCTGGGTGACGACGAGGTCGGCATCCAGGCCGGCCAGCGCGCCCTCGTCGAGGTGGTAGAGGTCCTCCCCGGCGGCCATCGCCCGGGACACGAACGCGTCGATCTGGTGCGGCGCCAGCCCCTCCGGGATGGCGCTCGTGGAGACGATCCGGCGGGTGCGCGCGTCGGGCGGCTCATCGCACTCGAAGGTGACCCCCACGACCTGCGGTCCGGCCCCGATGGCGAAGAGGATCTCCGTCGTCGAGGGCAGCAGGGAGACGATGCGCACGCTGTCGAGGGTAGGCCAGGGGTGGTGTCGCCATCTGCTCTGGGACGATGAGGGCATGCAGGAGCAGTACGAGACGTCTGTCGACAAGGCGATCCGGGAGGCGCAGGAGCGGGGCGAGTTCGACAACCTCCCGGGGGCCGGGAAGCCGCTGCCGAGTCTCGGCAGCACCGACGACCCGGACTGGTGGGTCAAGTCGTATGCCGCGCGCGAGGGCCTGGACCTGTCCGCCGCGATGCCGCCGGTGCTGGCGCTGCGCAAGGAGGCGGCGACCTTCCCGGAGTCCCTGGCAGAGCTCGCCACCGAGGTGTCGGTGCGGGCGGTGCTCGAGGACTTCAACCGGCGGGTCAAGCAGGACCGGCTCCGCCCGGCGCTCGGCCCGACGATGCCGATCGTCGCCCCCACGGTCGACGTCGAGGTGATGGTGCAGCGGTGGCGGGAGCTGCGCAGCGAGGCGGTTGCTGCCGCTTCGGCTGCGGCGGGTGCGGCAGCAGCCGCCTCGTCCAGCGGCCGGGACCTGGACGAGCGCGGCTCGGGGTCGGTAGCCGGCGTGCCCTGGTGGCGGCGCCTGCTGCGACGCTCCGGCTGACCTGCGTCTTCCTGGAGTGTTCGGTTGTCGCAGGGGTGGCCGAACGTTCGGCCACTCCTGCGGCATACGAACAGCTCCAGCCGACGCCGCCGCGAGGTGAGGTTGCTCTCACGTGGCTACCCATCGGTAGTCGGCGGCCGCCGGCGGGGGAGAATCGCGGCTGATGCCCTACGAACACGTCCTCGCGCCCCTCGACCTCGGCTTCACGACGCTGCCGAACCGCGTCGTCATGGGGTCGATGCACACGGGCCTGGAGGACCGGCTGCACGACCATGCCAAGCTCGCGGCCTTCTACGCCGAGCGGGCACGCGCCGGGGTCGGCCTGATCGTGACCGGCGGCTTCGCGCCGAACCTGTCCGGCAGCTTCTACCCACGCGCGTCCAAGCTGACCACGCGTCGGGAGGCCCGCAGCCACCGGCAGATCACCGAGGCCGTCCACGCCGAGGGCGGCAAGATCGCCGTCCAGCTGCTGCACGCCGGCCGCTACGCTTACCACCCGGCCGCGGTGTCGGCCTCGTCGATCAAGTCGCCGATCTCCCGGTTCCGGCCCCGCGCGCTCACCGACGGCGGCATCCGGAGGACCATCAAGGACTTCGCCCGAGCCGCCCGGCTGGCTCGCGAGGCGGGCTACGACGGCGTCGAGATCATGGGGTCCGAGGGCTATCTGCTCAACCAGTTCGCCGCCGAGCGCACCAACAGACGGACCGATGACTGGGGTGGCACGGCCGAGAGGCGGGGGCGCTTCCCCGCGTCGGTCGTCCGTGCCGTCCGAGAGGCGGTGGGACCGGACTTCATCGTCATCTACCGGCTGTCCATGCTCGACCTCGTCGAGGGCGGCCAGACCTTCGAGGAGGTCGTTGCGCTCGGCCGGTGGGTCGAGGCGGCCGGCGCGACCATCGTCAGCTCGGGCATCGGCTGGCACGAGGCGCGCGTCCCGACCATCGTCACGTCCGTGCCGCGGGCGGCGTTCACCGAGATCGTCGGCCGGGTCCGCGCCGAGCTGTCCGTCCCGGTCATCGCCTCCAACCGGATCAACATGCCCGAGGTGGCCGAGGGAGTCCTCGCCCGCGGCGAGGCCGACCTCGTCTCGATGGCCCGCCCGTTCCTCGCCGACCCCGAGTGGGTCGTCAAGGCCGCGCAGGGCCGGGCCGACGAGATCAACACCTGCATCGCCTGCAACCAGGCCTGCCTGGACCACACGTTCAAGGGCAAGCGGGCGACCTGCATGGTCAACCCGCGCGCGGCATTACGAGACCGAGCTGGTCCTCGGGCCCACCCGCACGGTCAAACGCGTCGCCGTCGTCGGAGCCGGCCCCGCCGGTCTCGCCGCCGCCACGACGCTCGCCGGTCGCGGGCACCGGGTCGAGCTCTTCGAGGCCGGCGACGACATCGGTGGCCAGTTCGCGATCGCCCGGCGGATCCCCGGCAAGGAGGAGTTCGGCGAGACGATTCGCTACTACCGCAAGCAGATCGAGCTCAGCGGGGTCACGCTGCACCTCGGGGTTCGGGCCTCGGTGGATGTGCTGAAGAAGTTCGACGAGGTCGTCGTCGCGACCGGCGTCACGCCGCGCATCCCGGCGATCCCGGGGATCGACCACCCGAGCGTCATGTCGTATGCCGCGTGCGTCGCCGAGGGCCGGCCGGCGGGGAAGCGGGTCGCTGTCATCGGTGCCGGGGGTATCGGCGTGGACGTCGCCGAGTTCCTCCTCAACGCGACGTCGCCCACCCTGGACCTCGCGCAGTGGCAGCAGGAGTGGGGCGTCACGGACCCGTCGCGGTCTCCCGGTGGGCTGACCCGGCCGTTCGTCGAGCCCTCCTCCCGTGAGGTCTACCTGTTGCAGCGCAAGGACTCCGGCATCGGCAGAGGGCTGGGAAAGACGACCGGGTGGGTGCACCGGGCAGCGCTGAAGGCCAAGGGCGTGCAGCAGCTCACCGGCGTCAACTACGAGAGGATCGACGACGACGGGCTGCACCTGACGTTCGGCGAGGAGCGTTCCGGGGCAAGGGTTCTCGACGTCGACACCATCGTCGTGTGTGCCGGTCAGGAGTCGGTCGACGTGCTCAGCCACGGGCTGCGGGCGGAGGGAGTGACCACGCACGTCATCGGCGGTGCCGACGTCGCCGTCGAGCTCGACGCGAAGCGGGCCATCCGCCAGGGCACCGAAGTGGCGGCCGCCATCTGAGCCCAGACGACGACCGCCACTCGGTCCCCCCACCTCCGGTCAGGACAGGTACGCCCCGACCGAGTCGAAGCCCAGGTTGCCGACCCATGCCGGACGCTGGAGCGGGCTGATGCTCGCCCGGGTGTGGAACGAGATCCGGTAGCCGGTCCCGTCCTTGATCACCTCGGCACCGCCCGGACCGCAGAACCGGTCGGTCGTCGACGTGCTCATGCCCCGGACGTAGCCGCGGCTGTGCAGCGCGAACAGGTCGGTGCCCGACCACACCTGGGTCGCGTAGTTGCAGTCCTTGTAGCCGTTGCGCGAGACGAACAGCCAGACCGTGCCGTTGGGCAGCCGGACCAGGTCCGGCGCCTCGGCGACCGCGGTGCCGATCTGGGCGGTGGTGAGGACGGTCCGCGGTGCGCCGGCCCTGGACGTCCCGCGGTTGTTGTCGACCCGCATCGCCATGATCTGGAACCGGTTCGGGCCGTAGTGGCCGATCTTGTAGATGAGGTAGCGGTTGCCGTAGCGGGTGACGTACTCACTCGGGTCGATCGCCTCGGAGTAGCCGGACGGCGGACAGACCAGGGGTGCCGAGGCCGGTGCGAACGGCCCGGTCGGCGAGGACGAGGTGGCGACGCCGATGCAGTCGCGGCCGGTGCTCGCCTGCTTGCCGGTGAAGTACATCGTGAACCGCTCGGCGCCCGGTGTCGTCGACGTCTGGAACACGTGGGGCGCCCACAGGTGGGAGCTGCTGGACGCCACCCAAGCTGGTCGGACGTTCATCGTGTTGCCCAGCTTGGTGTAGCCGCTGCGCGGTGACGCCGACCGGGCGACGCGGAAGCCGGTGCCGGTGGCATACAGGTAGTACCTCGTGCCCTGGGCCCTGGTGGTGAACTTGCCGAAGCCGGGGTCCGGGAAGTCCGGCCCGACAACCTTGTAGGCACTCGACCCGTATGCCGCGGCACCGGCGGGAGCCGACGTGGCCACCGCCGCCCCGAGCGCCAGTGCCGCCCCCGCCGCCAGCGCGGCGGCCGACCTGATGGTCCTGCGATTCATGCGTGATCCCCTCGATCAGTTCCTGTGGTCCCCTGCTTCCCCGAAGGTAGGGGCGCCGGGCAGGAGCGGTCGATGGGGAGCAGTCCCCGGGCAAACGGTTTTGCTACGTCAGGCCGGGTGGAGGTATCCGGACGCGCCCCGGCGCGCCGGCATACCTCCACCTGCGACGCGGGGTCGGGCGCCGGGCGGGCTCAGGCTCCGGGGACGATGTCCTGCTGGCTCGGCAGCTGGTCCTGTCGCAGGATCCCGACCGGGCAGGTGAGGCCGTTGGGCCCGTGGTTGCAGTAGCCGCCGGGGTTCTTGTGGAGGTACTGCTGGTGGAGGTCCTCGGCATACCAGAAGGTCCCGGCTTCGCTGGCCGGTCGCAGCTCGGTCGAGATGGCGCCCAGGTGGTGGCGGTCGAGCTCTGCCTGGAACGCCTCCCGGGTCGCCTTCGCGGCGGCCTCCTGCCCGGGCGTGGTCCAGTAGACCGCCGACCGGTACTGGGTGCCGATGTCGTTGCCCTGGCGGTTGGCGGTCGTCGGGTCGTGGTTCTCCCAGAACGCCTTGAGGATCAGCTCCGGCGACGTCTTGGCCGGGTCGTAGGCGACGAGGACGGTCTCGGTGTGACCGGTCCGGCCGGTGCAGGTCTCCTGGTAGGTGGGGTTCGGGGTGTGCCCGCCCATGTAGCCGGCCGCCGTCGCCACGACCCCGGGCAGTCGCCACATGATCCGCTCGGCGCCCCAGAAGCAGCCCATGGCGATGTACATGACCTCGGTGCCTTCGGGCCACGGCCCTTCGAGCGGCGTGCCGAGGACGGCGTGGGTCGTGGGCACGCTGAAGCCGCGGTGGTCGCGACCGGGCAGCGCGTCGTCGGGGGTGGGCAGGGGCTTGGCGGAGCGGGAACCGAAGAGCATGTGTCATTGAACAACGTCGGGTCGCCCTGCGTTCCTTGTGGGCGGCTTACGCTCGGGGGATGCCCGACCAGACCGGACCGACCCCGCAGGATCCGTATGCCGCGCCGCCGGTCTCCCTGTCACAGCGCTGGGAGGGGGGAGACCGGGTCGACCCGCCCCGGATCGCCGAGGAGAAGGCGAGCCTCGCGGCATACCTCGACTTCTACCGGGCGACGCTGGCAGCCAAGTGCGAGGGCCTGACCGCCGAGCAGCTGAACGACCGGTCGGTGGCGCCATCGACGATGAGCCTGCACGGCCTCGTCCGGCACCTGGCCGGGGTGGAGCGGTGGTGGTTCCGGATCAACTTCGCCCATGAGGACGTGCCGATGCTCTTCTACACCGACGAGGAGCCGGACCTGGACTTCGACGGGCTGGCCGATGACCCCGTTGCGGACCTGGCGATCTGGCGGGCCGAGTGCGAGCAGTCGCGCCGGGTCGTCGACGCTGCCGGGCTGGACGACACGGCACCCATGATCATGGGTGCCCACGACAGGTTCTCGCTGCGCTGGTTGATGCTGCGGATGATCAGCGAGTACGCCCAGCACTGCGGCCACGCCGACCTGCTCCGCGAGCGGGTCGACGGCGCGACCGGCGCCTGACCCGTCCCCCCGGGGACCGGAATAACCCCGCACGTGCGGGCTTGTTCGGTGGGGTCAGCGCGGGGGACCGGAACAACCCCGCACGTGCGGGCTTGTTCGGGGGAGGGAGAGGTGACCTGGGTCAGCTCCTGGATGCCAGGGCGATGCCGAGCAGGTCGGCGGCCAGGCCGCGAGGGCGCTGGTTGGGGTTCCACACCGCCCGCAACGCTCGGGGCATGGCGACGTCGACGAGGTCGACCCGGACCAGCCGGCCGGCAGCCACGTCGTTCTGGACGGCGAGTGAGGACAGGACGCTCGGCGCGCCGGTCGTGAGCACGACGGTGCGGACGGCTGCGGTCGAGGGGAGCTCCAGCAGCGGATCGACGAGCTCTGGCACGGCCTTCTCGAGGGTCTGTCTGGTCCCTGAGCCCTGCTCACGGACGACGAGTGGCGTCGCCGCGAGCTCGGCGCGGGTGATGCCCCTGCGCCGGCGGGTCCATGGGTGGTCCGGGGCCACGACGACGACGAGGCTGTCGTGGGCGACGGTCCGGGAGGCGACCGTGCGGGGCACGGTGGGGCACTCGACGAAGCCGAGGTCGACCCCACCGGCGGTGATCGCGGCGAGCACCTGCTCGGAGTTTCCGGGGTGGGCCCGGAGCCGCGCCTCCGGGTGCTGGGCACGCAGCTGCCCCGCCCAGCCGGGCAGGAGGCACTCGGCCACAGTGTTGCTCGCGGCGACCCGGGTCGTCTCCCGGCCGTCGACGCGCAGGCCGGCGACACCGGTCTCCAATGCCGTTGCCGCCACGAGGATCTCGTGTGCCCAGGTCACCACCAGCTGACCCGCTGGCGTGAGCTCGACCCCACGGGGAGACCGTTGGAAGATCGCCACCCCCAGGAGCGACTCGGCGGTTCGGATCCGGGCGCTGACCGCCTGCTGGCTCACGCCCAGCCGCTCGGCGGCGGCGCCCATGCTCCCGGTCTGCGCGGCCGTGACGACTGCCTCGAGGGCGGGCAGGTCGGGCACGTTGCGGAGCGCGGTCATCTGCCCACGATACCGCTAGGTCACAAATGCACGTTGTGACCTGACAGGCCCATGGGGCCTACCCGGTCCGGCCGTCGCCGGGCAGGCTCGACAGCATGAGCCAGACCCTGGACCGCCCCCACGTGAGCCGGGCCGTCGATATCCGGAGAGTCGCGCCGGCGGGACCGGCGTGGTTCGGGTCGGTCATGGGTACCGGCATCCTCGCGACCCTTCTTCAGGTGCACGCCGCACGCCTCCCGTTCGGGCACGCCATGGCGTGCGGACTGCTCGTCGTGGCGTGGGCCCTGCTGACCGGTCTCACAACCGGATTCGCCCGCCGCGTCCTCGCCGACCCCCGCGTCCTCGTCGCGAGCGTCTCCGAGACCGCCGGCCGGACCCATTGGGGCATGGTGGCCATGGGCCTCCTCTCCGTCGGTTCGGCCACCATCACGGTGGTCCCCACGGTGACGCCGTCCGCGATGCACTGCGCCGTGGTCGTCGACGCCGTCCTCTGGTCGCTCGGCACGGCCGTCGGGCTCGTCACGACCGCTGGGTTCACCACTGTCCTCGTCCGAGGCGGTGGTGGCCGGCCGGCGTTCACCTGGGGTCTTCCCGTCGTCCCGCCGATGGTCTCGGCCACGACGGGTGCGGCCCTCGTCCCGCACGTCGACGGCGACCTCGGCCGGCTCGCTCTCGTCCTGGTCTGCGCGGCCTGCTTCGTCCTCGCGCTCGTCATCGGGACCTGCGTCTTCGCCGTTGCTTACCGGCACCACTTGCTCCGCTCATCAATGCCGGTCGTCGCATCGACATCCGCATGGATCCCGCTCGGGATCGTGGGCCAGTCCACGGCGGCGGCGCAGGCCATCGCGGTCCGCGCCGAGCCGCTCCTCACCCCGTCCGTCCGGCCCGAGCTGCACGCCCTGGCCGACGGGTACGGCGCCGTCGTGCTCGCCCTCGGCGTCCCCCTCGTCGGCTACGCGGTGGCCGTCACGGCCCGTGGCTTCGCCGCTCGTATGCCGTTCACCCCCGGCTGGTGGTCCCTCACCTTCCCGATCGGGACCCTCGCCCTGGGCGCCCACCTGCTAGCCACCCAGCCCGGCTTCGCGGCATACGAGATCGTCGGTCTTGGCTGCGTGCTGGTCCTCTGTGGGACCTGGTCGCTGTGTGCTGTGGCGAGCCTGCGTGCCGTCGTGGCCGGCCGCAGACTCCGCAGCTGGAACGCCGTCAGCAGCACCCCGATGCTCAAGGTCAACCGGCTCCTCGGCTATCAGCCGGTTGCCTTCGAGTCCGAGTGCCAGAAGACTCTGCCGGCATGAGCTCGTCGTTGCCGCCACTGCCCGACACGGTGGCCGCGCGCACGGCATACGAGATCTGTTCGAGGTTCTCGACCCCCAACCTGGTCGGTCACTCGGTGCGGTCCTACCTGTGGGCTGCGGCGTATGCCGCGGAGCGCGGCCTGGTGTTCGACGCCGAGCTGCTCCACACGGCAGCCATGGTGCACGACCTCGGGATCTCGGCGACCTTCGAGGCGGTCACGACACCGTTCGAGGTCGTCGGAGCAGAGATCGGGTTCGTCCTGGGACGAGGCCTCGGCTGGCCGGCCGACCGGTCCGAGCGGGTCGTCGAGATCTGCGTCCGACACATGCGCGACGACGTGGCCGCGGACGTCGACGTCGAGAGCCACCTCCTGCAGGTCGGCACGAGCGCCGACGTCTCGGGCGTAGGTGCGCAGGACTTCCCAGCGCCGTTCCGCGCGGCGCTCTTCGCGGCATACCCCCGCACCGGCTTCCCGGCCGAGTTCGTCGCGGCCTTCGAGCGGGAGGCGGCCCGGAAGCCGGAGTGCGCGGCGGCCCGGCTGCTCGCCTCGGAGTGGCCGCAGCGGATGGCGAACAACCCCCTCCCGGGCTGAGCCCGCGCGCGCCGAACGCCTAGATTGGGCGCATGACCGACGCTGCTCGTGGCTTCTCCTCCCGCGCGATCCATGTGGGCCAGGAGCCCGACCCGACGACAGGATCCGTCGTCACCCCGATCTACCAGACGTCGACCTACAAGCAGGACGGCATCGGGGGCCTGCGCGGCGGCTATGAGTACTCCCGCAGCGCCAACCCCACCCGCACCGCGCTGGAGACGCTCATCGCCGACCTCGAGGGCGGCTCGCGCGGCTACGCGTTCTCCTCCGGCCTCGCCGGCCAGGACTGCGTGGTCCGCGCGCTGCTGCGCCCCGGCGACCATGTCCTCATCCCGACCGATGCCTATGGCGGCACCTTCCGGATGTTCGACAAGGTCGCCAAGCCCTGGGGCATCGACTACGACATCGTCCCCATCGCCGACGCCGACGCCGTGCGGGCAGCGGTCCGGCCGACCACCCGGATGATCTGGGTCGAGACGCCGACCAACCCGCTGCTCGGCATCGCCGACATCACCGCCCTCGGGGGGATCGCGCACTCGGCCGGGGCGGTCCTCGTCGTCGACAACACCTTCGCTAGTCCCTATCTGCAGCAGCCGATCTCGCTCGGTGCCGATGTGGTGACGCACAGCTCGACGAAGTATGCCGGTGGGCACAGTGACGTCGTCGGCGGTCTCGTCGTCGTCCGCGAGGGACTGACGATCGAGGTGCCGGACGGCGACCCGGTCGGCCCCGACGCCGCGACCCGCGTCGGCTTCCACCAGAACTCGATCGGCTCGATCGCCGGTCCCATGGACGCCTGGCTGGTCCAGCGCGGGTTGAAGACGCTCGCGGTCCGGATGGAGCGGCACTGCGACAACGCCGAGAAGGTCGTCGACTTCCTCACGGCTCACCACGGCGTCTCGCACGTGTACTACCCGGGGCTGCCCGACCACCCCAACCACGACATCGCCGCCCGGCAGATGACGCGCTTCGGTGGGATGGTGTCGTTCCGGGTCCGAGCCGGGGAGGACGTCGCCGTCAAGGTGTGCGGTGAGACGCAGCTTTGGACCCTTGCCGAGTCCCTCGGTGGTGTCGAGTCACTCATCGAGCACCCGGCCCGGATGACCCACGCGTCGGTCGCCGGGACCGAGCTCGAGGTCCCGTCCGACCTGGTCCGGCTCTCGGTCGGGATCGAGGACGCCGACGACCTCATCGCCGACCTCGGGCAGGCGCTCGACCGGCTCGCCTGAGCGGCCCGGTGTGACTGCGGGCAGGTATCTCGTCGTCGACGTCGGCTCGACCTTCACCAAGGGCGCCCTCGTGTCCGGCGACGGCGACCTGCTCGGCACGGCCGCGCGCCGGACGACCATCGACACCGACGTCATGGACGGGTTCGGTTCGGTCGCCGCCGAGCTCGCGCCCCTGGGCGAACCGACCGAGACACTGGTGTGTTCGAGCGCGGGCGGCGGGCTGCGGCTCGCGGTCGTCGGCTACGAACGCCAGGTGACCGCCCACGCCGGCCACCGCGTCGGGCTCTCCTCGGGTGCCAAGGTGGTGCATGTGGCGGCGGGCGAGCTCACCGCCGCCGCGGTGCGAGAGCTCAAGGCGTCCCGGCCCGACATCGTGCTCCTCGTCGGTGGGACCGACGGCGGGAACTCCGAAGTGTTGCGGCACAACGCGGCCCGCCTCGCGGCGTCGCGTGTCACGGCCCCGATCGTCGTCGCCGGGAATGCCGAGGCGGCCGATGAGGTGGCGCAGATCCTGGCTGCGACGGGTCGTCGGTTCGTCGTGACCGACAACGTCCTGCCGAGGATCGGCGTCATCCGCCCCGAGCCGGCCCGCGCGGCGATCCGGGCGACCTTCCTCGAGCACGTCATCGGCGGCAAGGGTTTGTCCCGCGGCCCGGCCTTCGCCCGCCTCGTCCTTGCTGCCACACCAGACGCGGTCCTCACCGGCGTCGGCGTCCTCGCCGACGTCGCTGGTGGCGACGTGATGGTCGTCGACATCGGGGGCGCCACGACCGACCTCTACAGCGTCCTCACGCCGCAAGGAGAGGACGCAATCCTCGCCAAGGACGTCGTCGCGCCGCTCTGGCACGCCCGCACCGTCGAGGGTGACCTCGGCATGCGCTGGAACGCCGAGGGCATCGTCGCGGCAGCCTCTGTCGAGCGAATCCCCTTGTCGCAGACCACGATCGCGTATGGCGCGCGCGTCGCCTCCGAGGTCGGACACCTACCGGAGGGGTCGGAGGAGTGGGCGGCCGAACGCGAGCTGGCAACCGCGGCGGCCGTCGTCGCCGCCCGTCGCCATGCCCGCCCGCAGAGCCCGTCCGAGGGGCCACGTCCGCTGCGCGAGGTGGCGCTGCTCGTCGGGTCCGGGGGAGTTCTGCGCCACGCGCCGGAGGGTGCGGCCCAGGAGGTACTCGACGCGGTCCGCGCCGACCATGCCGGGGGGTGGCGCACGCCGCAGGACGCGCGAACGGCCGTCGACACGGCATACGTGCTGTGCGCCGTGGGCCTGCTGGCGGCCGGCCACCCCGAGGCGGCCCGCCGTCTCGCCGCGACGGTCATCCCCTGACCCAACGTCTGCGGATCTGGGGGCGCGGACCCTCAGATCCGCAGACGCAAGGTAACCGGTCGACCCCTGTCGGTGCCCATCCGTAGGCTGGCGGACATGACCTCTTCAGCAATCGAGGCCGACCATCTCGTCAAGGACTTCGGTGATGTCCGGGCCGTTGACGACGTCAGCTTCACGGTGCCCCAGGGCACCGTCCTCGGCCTGCTCGGCCCCAACGGGGCCGGCAAGACGACGACGGTGCGGATGATGACGACGCTCACGACGCCGACGAGTGGCCGGGCGCGGGTCGCCGGCCACGACGTGGCGACCGAGCCCGACGCGGTGCGCCGCAGCATGGGCCTCACCGGTCAGGCGGCGACCGTCGACGAGCTGCTCACCGGCCGGGAGAACCTCCGGCTCATCGGCAACCTCTACGGCCTGCCGCCGGCGGATGTCCGGGGCCGGGCCGCGGAGATGCTCGAGCGGTTCTCGCTGGCCGACGCCGGCGACAAGGTCGTCAAGAAGTACTCGGGCGGGATGCGCCGGCGCCTCGACCTCGCGGCCAGCCTGATCGCCGCTCCGCCGGTGCTCTTCCTCGACGAGCCGACGACCGGGCTGGACCCACGCAGCCGGGTCGAGCTGTGGGAGGTCCTGCGCGAGCTGGTCGACGAGGGCAAGACCCTGCTCCTGACCACCCAGTACCTCGAGGAGGCCGACCACCTCGCCGACGACATCGTCGTCATCGACAAGGGACGGATCATCGCCCAGGGCACGCCTCTCCAGCTCAAGGACCAGTCCGGCCGGGCCAGCCTGGTCGTCACGGTGTCGCGCGCCGAGGACCTGCCCGAGGCCGAGCGGCTGATCCGCGCGGAGGTCCCCGAGGTCCATCTCGAGATCCCGGACCGGCAGTTCACCGCGCCCGCCGAGGGGCTCTCCGCGATCACCCGTATCGCGGAGGTCTTCGAGCAGGCCGGCATCGAGCTGGACGACATCGGCCTCAAGCGACCGAGCCTGGACGACGTCTTCCTCCACCTCACCGGCCACCGCGCCGAGGAGCCCACCCAGCAAGCCGAGGAGCTGAGCGCATGAGCAGCACCGAGACCCCCACGGCGGCCACGGCGCCTCCCGGGTCAGGACGAGCGGCTCCGAGCGGCCCGCCGACGATCCCTCCGCACGGCAGCTCCTTCCTGCGCCAGGTGCGTGCCCTGATCGGCCGCAACCTCATCCACACCAAGCGCCAGCCCGAGATGCTCACCGACGTGACCATCCAGCCGGTCATGTTCGTCGTGCTCTTCGCGTATGTCTTCGGCGGCTCGATCAACATCCCCGGCGGCAGCTACCGCGAGTGGCTGCTGCCCGGGATCATGGCGCAGACGATGGCCTTCTCCTCGTTCATCGTCGCCATCGGCCTCAACAACGATCTCGACAAGGGCATCATCGACCGGTTCCGGTCACTGCCCATTCGCCGAGCGGGCGTCCTCATCGCGCGCAGCGTGTCGAGCATCATCCACTCCAGCATCGGCGTCGTCGTCATGTCGCTCACCGGCCTGGTGGTCGGGTGGCGGATCCACGAAGGCGTGCCCAAGGCCGTTCTCGGCTATGCCCTGCTGCTGCTCTTCGGCTTCGCCATGATCTGGGTCGGGATCTACGTCGGGTCCTCACTGGGCTCGGTCGAGGCGGTCAACGGCGTGATGTTCTCCACGATGTTCCCGATCACCTTCCTCGCCAACACCTTCGCCCCGACCCAGGGCATGCCGAGCGTCATCCGGCACATCGCCGAGTGGAACCCGCTCTCCTCGCTCGTCCAGGCGATGCGGGAGAGCTGGGGCAACACCGGCATCATGCCGACCTCATCGGCCTGGCCGCTCCAGCACGCCGTGCCGGTGTCGATCGCCTGGTCCATGCTCATCGCGGTCGTCATGGCCCCCCTCGCCATCCGCGCGTTCAACCGGCGCACGAGCGAGTGATCGGCGGGCAGCGGTAGCCTGCGCTCCATGGCGACGGCGACTGTGACCCCTGACGACATTCGCGCCGCGCGGGAGCTCCTCTCGGAGGTCATCGCGCCGACGCCGATGGAGCACAACAGAGCGCTGTCCGAGCGGGCCGGCGTCGACGTCTTCCTCAAGTGCGAGAACCTGCAGCGCGCCGGCTCGTTCAAGGTGCGCGGCGCCTACACCCGGATGTCCCGGCTCACCCCCGAGGAGAAGGCCCGCGGCGTGGTGGCGGCGAGCGCCGGCAACCACGCTCAGGGCGTCGCGCTGGCAGCCAAGATGCTCGGCATCGAGGCGCGGATCTACATGCCGCTCGGTGCCCCCATGCCGAAGATCGCGGCGACCAAGGGCTACGGCGCCACGGTCGAGCTGACCGGCCAGACCCTCGAGGATGCGCTCGTCGTGGCCAGGCAGGCCGAGATCGACACCGGGGCGATCCTCATCCACCCCTTCGACCACCTCGATATCGTTGCCGGTCAGGGCACGTGCGGGCTGGAGATCCTCGACCAGTGCCCCGAGGTCGGGACGATCCTCGTGAGCGCCGGTGGCGGCGGCCTGCTCGCCGGGATCGCTATGGCGGTCAAGGACGTCAGGCCACAGACCAAGGTCTACGGGGTGCAGGCGGCCCAGGCCGCGGCATACCCGCTGTCGTTGAAGGAGGGTCGGCCGACCCTGTTCCGCAACATGGCGACGATGGCCGACGGGATCGCTGTCGGGCTGCCCGGCAACGTGACCTTCCCGCTGGTCCGTGACCTCGTCGACGGGATCGAGGTCGTCTCCGAGGACAGCCTGTCGCGAGCCCTGCTCTTCCTCCTCGAGCGGGCCAAGCTGGTCGTCGAGCCGGCCGGCGCCGCGGCCGTCGCCCACCTGCTCGAGACGCAGGGGACCAAGACGTGGGACGGCCCCCTCGTCGCCGTCCTGTCCGGAGGCAACATCGACCCGCTCCTCATGCTGCGGATCATCCGGCACGGCATGACGGCGGCCGGACGCTACCTGCAGATCACGGTCCGGGTCCCCGACCGCCCGGGTCGGCTGGCCCAGCTGCTCCAGGACTGCGCCGAGACCGATGCCAACGTCGTCGAGGTCGAGCACCTGCGCACCGCGGCCACCCTCGACGTGCACGACGTGGAGATCTCGGTCCAGCTCGAGACCAAGGGACCCGTGCACTGCGCCGAGGTCATCGACGTGCTCCGCGCCAAGGGCTACGAGGTCCACGTCGACGGCCCCGGGGGCTCCTAGCCGAGAACCCGGTCGAGCGATCACGACCTGCGGGGGTCACTCGCGGCTATACCGCATGTCGTGATCACTCGACGTGGTCAGCTCGAAGACGTGGTGAGCTGGTCGGACAGGGCACCGGCGCGCGATGCGGGAGTCAGTGCTGGTGCGGGGTGACGTCCAGGAGCTTGACCGTGATCGTCTTGCCGTTGGGGGCTTCGTAGGAGGCGGTCTCGCCGACCTTCTTGCCCATGATCGCCGAGCCGAGGGGGGACTGCTCGGAATAGACGTCCAGGTCGGTGTCGTCGCCGATCTCGCGGGAGCCCAGGAGGAACGTCTCGGTGTCGCCGAAGATCTCGACGGTGACCTGCATGCCCGGCCCGACGATGCCGGTGTCGGCCGGGGCCTCACCGATGATCGCGTGGTCGAGCAGCTGGGTCAGCTGCCGGATGCGGGCCTCCATCTTGCCCTGCTCGTCCTTGGCCGCGTGGTAGCCGCCGTTCTCCTTGAGGTCACCTTCGAGACGCGCGGCCTCGATCCGTTTGGCGATCTCGACGCGCCCCGGACCGGAGAGCTCCTCGAGCTCGCCCTTGAGGCGGTCGTAGGACTCCTGGGTCAGGTAGCTGGTCGCGATGGTCTGCTCGCTCACGGGTACTCCTCGGAACTGGTTCTGAGTGCTGCGTCGTCCGCGCCATGAGGACACGGCTGGGGACAAAACGCGAAGGTCCGGGCCGCATCGCGGACCCGAACCACGGAATGTGCAAAGGCCAAGGATAACGCGGTCAGGCCTTTTCGCACGACTTCACGTCTCCGGTGACCGCTCTGGAGGCGGTCCGGATCGTCACGTCCTGGTGCACCAAGGCGGCCGCTCCGGCCGCCACCGGGACGTCGAGGGAGCCCACCGTCCCGAAGTGCGAGTCGAGCGCCACGACGTGACAGACCACAGCCTCTCCCGATGGCCGGTGCACGTCGAACCCGAGCCGGACGCTCGCGTCGCTCTCCACCTTGTATGCCGTGACATCCCAGGTGACCTGGCCGATCGAGTTGGCGAGGCCGAGCCAGACCGCGAGGGCCACGCCGAGCCCGATGCCGATGGTGCCGATGACCCACCAGCGACCAGTGCCGGGAGCGGGGCGGGGGAGCGGCATACGAGTCCTTCGTCGGGGGTGGTGAGAGGATGACCGGAGTTCATTGTGGGCGATGCCCATGCACCCCGAGACGGAAGGTCCCTTCCCCGTGACCGAGCGGTTGCGCCTCATGTGTGTCCACGCGCACCCCGACGACGAGTCGAGCAAGGGCGCGGCGACGATGGCCAAGTACGTCGCCGCCGGCGTCGAGGTCCTCGTCGTCTCGTGCACCGGCGGGGAGCGGGGCGACATCCTCAACCCCGAGCTCCAGGACGACCCGCACATCCTGCGCGACCTCGCCCAGGTCCGGCGCGACGAGATGGCGGCCGCGCAGGCCATCCTGGGGGTCCAGCACAGCTGGCTCGGGTTTGTCGACTCCGGTCTGCCCGAGGGCGACCCGCTGCCGCCGCTGCCCGAGGGCTGCTTCGCGCTGGAGCCGCTCGAGGTGACCATCGAGGCCCTCGTCCGCGAGATCCGCCGCTTCCGTCCCCACGTCATGACCACCTATGACGAGAACGGCGGCTACCCCCACCCCGACCACATCATGTGCCACGTCGTGTCGGTCGCCGCCTTCGACGCGGCCGGCGACCCCGCGGCATACCCCCACGCCGGTGAGCCGTGGCAGCCGCTCAAGCTCTACTACAACGGCGGGTTCACCAAGGCGCGGATCCAGGCCCTCCACGACGCCCTCGTCGCGATGGGCGAGGAGAGCCCGTATGCCGAGTGGCTGGCCGGGTGGGAGCGTCCCGACCGCGCGGTCACGACCCGGATCCACGCCGCCGACTACTACGACGTCCGGGACCGGGCGCTGCTGGCCCACCGGACCCAGATCGACCCGAACGGCACCTGGTTCAAGGTGCCTCGGGACGTCCAGCAGCGGGAGTGGCCCTACGAGGACTACGAGGCCGCCGCCTCGTTCGTCCCGATCGCCGAGGGCGAGGACGACCTCTTCGCCGGGCTCGGCTCCGCCGAGAAGGCGACGGCGACCGCCTCGTCCGGTGGCCTTCACCTGGTCCACGACACCCGAGTCGAGAGGAGTGCCTGATGCCCCCCAGCGCAGATGTGACCCCGGGGGTGTGGGGCTTCGTGGCGTTCTTCGTGCTCGCCGTTGCGCTCTATCTCCTGATGCGCAACATGAACTCCCGGATGCGGCGGATGTCCTACCGGCAGAAGGACGCCCATCGCACCGGCAACGAGGCGCAGGCCGAGGAGGGCGACGGACCGGTCGGGCCGCCCTTCGCCGGCCACGAGGGACCGACACCGCGGACCTGAGGCCGTCTGCGGGGCCCCGGCCGCATCCCCGTGGTCAGGCGGACGGGTGGGCGTAGATGACCATCGAGGCCGCGATGTAGTGCGTGACGAACGCGGCGATGGTGAGCGCGTGGAAGATCTCGTGGAACCCGAACCAGCGCGGTGACGGGTTGGGCCGCTTGGTCCCGTAGACGAGCGCGCCGAGGGTGTACAGGCCGCCACCGACGCAGATCAGCGTGATGACCGTCGGCCCGCCGTAGTGCAGGAGCGGCCGGATGTAGAACACGGCGACCCACCCCAGCAGGACGTAGACCGGCGTGTAGAGCCAGCGCGGAGCGCCGACCCAGAACACCCGGAACAACACACCGAGGAGGGCCCCGACCCACACGATGAGCAGCAGTGTCTTGCCCTGCTCACGGGGGAGGAGCAGCGCGAACGGGGTGTAGCTGCCGGCGATGATGAGGAAGATGTTCGAGTGGTCGAACCGCTTGAGGATCGCGGCCACCCTGGGCGACCAGTGGCCGCGGTGGTAGACGGCCGAGATGCCGAAGAGCAGGACCGCTGTCACCGTGAACACGGCTGCCGACCAGCGGGCGGCGGTGCTCGGCGACAGCGCGATGAGGACGATGCCGGCGGCGAGCGTCAGGGGAGACATCGCCAGGTGCAGCCAGCCCCGCAGGCGGGGCTTGACGGCCTCGACGACCTGGTCGACGAGGGCTTCCGGAGCGATGCGCGGCATACGTCCACTGTAAATCTACGGCACCGTAGGTTGTAACCCCCGAACGGACACGGTGGGCAAGCCCACAGGACCTCTTCACAAGCCCTTCACGACACCTGTGGGACTGCCGCCGGGATGCGCGGGGCCCTGAGCGGTAACGTGTCTCAGGTGAGTTCCACGCGCCCGCTCAGACGACAACCGAGGCGCGCGCTGTCCAACCTCGCGTATGCGGCATACGAGCGCCACGTCGCCAAGAGCCTTACCCCGCAGTCCATTCCGCGACATGTCGGGGTGATGGTCGACGGGAACCGACGGTGGGCCAAGGAGCGTGGCGAGGGGACGGCGTACGGGCACCAGGCTGGGGCCGACAACATAGCCAACCTGCTCAGGTGGTGCGACGAGGTGGGTGTCGACGTCGTCACCATCTGGTTCCTGTCTCCCGACAACCTCATCAACCGCTCGGCGACCGAGCTCGAACCGCTGCTCACCATCATCGAGAACACCGTCGAGGACCTCGCGGCGACCCAGCGCTGGCGGATCCACCCGGTCGGGGCTCTCGATCTCCTTCCGCCGCACACTGCGCAACGCCTCAAGGAGGCCGAGGACGCCACCCGCGATGTGGATGGCATGCTCGTCAACTGCGCGGTCGGCTACGGGGGCCGCCGCGAGATAGCCGACGCCGTCCGCGCGCTTCTCCACGAGCACGCGGCGAAGGGGACGACCATCGAGGAGCTGGCCGACCTCCTCACCGTCGACCACATCGCCAAGCACCTCTACACCAAGGGCCAGCCCGACCCCGATCTCGTCATCCGCACGTCGGGGGAGCAGCGGCTCGGTGGGTTCCTGCTGTGGCAGAGCGCGCAGAGCGAGTTCTACTTCTGTGAGGCGTACTGGCCGGACTTCCGGCACGTCGACTTCCTCCGGGCCCTGCGCGCCTACGGCGAGCGCAACCGGCGGTTCGGCAGCTGACCGGCGCCGAGGCTCGCGTCAGCTGGCGTCGGCGAGGGCCAGGCGGCGCCGTGCCACGTCGACCCAGCTGCACACGCGGGCATCCTGCTCGTCGTCGCCGGTCGCGGCGTGGACGAGCCAGACGCCTTGCAGGTCGGTCGGTCGGGGTTCGTGGCTGATCCAGTCGTACCGGTGCTCGACGAGCATGTCGAGGAGGTCATCGCAGATCCGGGCCGCGACGACGGTGATCGGGTGGTCGGTCCGGGACAGCTCCCCGACCAGCCAGGCCGCCTGGGGTCCGCCCCCGACGACGAGGACGCGGCGGCACGCACCGGGCATCTCCAGCACGCGCACGCGCCCGGGTGGTCGACGGGTGACAGCCGTGACGGTCATCGGGGCCTCCTGGCGGTAGCGGGGGAACGCTGAAGACCACCCTCCTCCGCACAGGTTTCACGGGCAACCGGAGTTGTGTTAACTCCGTGTTTCGCAGATGGCCCGCCACCGCCTGCTCACCCGCGGGTGGCGGTGCACTCCGCCCGAAGGACCCGGATGTGGGCGGCGACGCTCGTCGGGTCGCTGAGCAGGGTCAGATGGTGCCCGGCGATCACCCCGATCGGCCAGCCGGCGCTTCGAGCGGTCCCCAGCTCCGCGGCATACGTGTCGCCGAAGGCGAGGTACCCGCTCGGCGACCGGGTCCAGCCCGCCGGAACGGCGAGGAACGACCGCACGAACGCGGCGGGGAGCCGTGGTGCGGTCCGGTCCACCCGGGCGAGCCACTCCGGGGAGGGGAACAGCGGCTTGACATCGACGGCCTCCCACCACCGCGTCCATGGCGGGAGCAGCCCGTCCTCGTCGGCCATCGCCGCGAGGTCGTCAGCGAAGATCGGGGGTGCGAGCGGCGTGCGCAGGGCTCCGGGAGATGGAAGGGCAGCGTCCACATAGACGGCCGCCACGACGCTCGGGCTCGCGGCCCGCACCGACGGCGTGTAGAGCCCGGCATTGCTGTGCGGAACCAGGACGGTGGCGCCCGCCGCCACGGACTGCTCGGTGAATGCTGCGAGAACCTCGTCCGGCATGAACGGCGCGGGCGGGAGGTCCGCGACGACGGCCGAGTCCCCTTGGGTCGCAAGGCATTCGGCGAGCAGCTCGTATGCCGTGGGCCCGAGGAACGGGCTGGGCAGGATCAGCCAGCGGTCGGCCATGCGTCAGCCCTTGATCCGCTGGTTCGTCGGGTCGTACATCGGGCGGAGCGACACTTCGGCAGGGTGCCGCTCGCCCGCGATGTCGACCGACCAGGTGCCTGCGGCGAGCCATCCGGGCGTGACCGGTTCGTCGGCCTCGACGAGGGCCAGACCGACCGCGCCGCCGAGGGTCCAGCCGTACGAGGCGGCCCGCAGGTAGCCGACCGGGCGGTCATCGCGGTACAGGACCTCGCCGTGGAACAGCAGGGGCTCGGGGTCGGTGAGCCGCACCTGGACCAGTCGGCGACGGGGTGGACCGGCCGCCTGGAGCGCGATGAGGGCCTCCCGACCACGGAATGGTCGCTCCGTGTCGACGGCCGCGGCGAACCCGAGCCCCGCCTCGACGATGTTGTCCGTGTTGTCGATGTCGTGGCCGTAGTCGCGGTACGCCTTCTCCAGCCGCAGGCTGCCGAGGGCGTGCAGGCCGACGTGCCGCAGCCCGAGTGGCTCGCCGGCCGCGCACAGCACCTCGTGGACGTATGCCGTCATCTCGGCCGGGACGTAGAGCTCCCAGCCCAGCTCTCCGACATAGGTGATCCGGACCGCGAGCGCGCGCGCCATACCGATGTCGACCCACCGGGCCGCGCGGAACGGGAAGGCCTCGTTCGAGACGTCGGCGGAGGTGACGGCGGCGAGCAGCTCGCGGGAGCGGGGCCCCTGGAGGTTGAGCTGCCCGTAGGCCGCGGTCGCGTCGAAGACCTGTGCATTCCGGCCGCGGGTCGCCCGGCGGAGGATCGACTCCACGGCCCCGTGGGCGGTGTCCGAGGCGACGACGAGGAACGCCTCCACGTCCAGCTTGGTCGCGGTGAGGTCGGCCAGCAGGCGCGCCTCGTCGTCGAGCCACTGGGTGTAGGTGATGACCCCGACCTCGCCGTCAACGGCACCCGCGGACAGCCAGTCGAGCACTGCCCCCGCGCCCGCTCCCGACACGAGGAACTTGGCCATGAACGACATGTCGATGAGGCCGACGCCTTCGCGGACGGCGCGGTGCTCGGCCTCCCAGTGTCGCCACCAGTCGCCCCGCTGCCACGACGGATCACATTGTGGGGCAAGGGTTTCGGAGTCGTAGAAGTCCGGGCTCTCCCAGCCGCTCACGTCCTTGAAGAACCCGCCGCGGGCCACCAGCTCGTGGTGGATCGGTGAGCGACGGATGCCGCGCGCGGAGGTGAGCTGGGTGCCTGGCGGGTGCGCGGCATACACCGTGCCGAGGATCTCGGTCGTCCGTGCCGACCGGTGCGAGCGCGCGGCCTGGTGCGGCTGGGCGCGACGGACGTCGAAGCCGGTGATGTCGACGTCGGGGGAGCCGGTCGTGATCCACTTCGCCATCACGCGACCGAGACCCCCTGCCGACAGGATGCCGACCGAGTTGAGTCCGGCGCAGACGAAATAGCCTGCGGTGGTTGGGGACTCGCCGACGTAGGGCATGAGGTCGGGCGTGAAGGACTCGGGGCCGCAGAAGAACTTCCGGATGCCGACCTCATGGGTGACCGGCACCCGGTCCATGGCCCGCTGGAGGAACGGCGCCATCCGGTCCCAGTCCGGCGGCAGGGTCCGGAACGAGGACTGGGCGGGGATCCCGTCCAGCTGCCAGGGCGCCGAGCGCGGCTCGAAAAGGCCGACCATGAGGCCGCCGCCCTCCTCGCGGTAGTAGCCGTATGCCGCAGGGTCCTCGAAGACCGGGCCGTCGGGGTCGATCCCCTCGATGGTGTCGGTGAGGAGGTAGTAGTGCTCGGCCGCCTGGTTGGGGATCGTCACGCCGTGCGTCGCTCCGAGCTGCCGGGCCCACATCCCGGCGCAGTTGACGACGACCTCGCACTCGATGAACCCGGCCGAGGTCTCGACCCCCGTGACCCGACCCTCGGAGGTCCGTATGCCGCCCGCGGACACTCCCTCGACGATCCGGACACCCTGCATCCGGGCTCCCTTGGCCAGGGACATGGTCAGGTCGACCGGGTTGACCCGACCGTCACCGGGCACCCAGAACCCCGCGAGCAGCCCGTCGGTCGCGGCATACGGGAACGTGGCGCTGATCTCGATGGGGGAGATCTCCTCGACCTCGAGGCCGAGGTGGCGTTGGAAGGTCGCGACGCGGCGGTACTCCTCGAGGCGACCCTCGGAGGCGGCGGCCTCGATGAGCCCGACCGGACGGAAGCCGGTCGAGAGGCCCGTCTCCGCCTCGAGCCGGGCGTAGAGGTCCCGGGAGTAGAGGCGGATGCCCGTGCTCGTCTCGGAGAACGAGCCGAAGCAGGTCATCAGGCCCGCGGCGTGCCACGTGGTCCCGGAGGTGAGCCGGTCGCGCTCGAGGAGGACGACGTCGCGCTCGCCGGCGTGGCCGAGGTGGTAGGCGATCGACGTGCCGATGACCCCGCCGCCGATGATGACGACCCTCGCCCGGTCCGGCACGCTCACACCACTCACGGCCGACACCGTATCCGGCCGAGTCTTCCGGGGTTGGACGGATACGCACCGGGTCGTGCGGTCGTAGGTACAGGCGGGGCTTCGCCTCGTCCCATGGCGGACGGCCCGTGCCCACCAACAGGCTTTGGGTCGCGCGGCTGGTCGAACCGGCCGCCGGCTGGGCACGTGGGCCACCGCTGGCAGCGGCCCATCTCGCCCCGTTGCCCGTCGACGGGCGCGGGGCACGCGGGAGAAACTTCGCGCCGGCCCGCCGGAGAGTTAACACAGAGTTCACGACACGCGGACCACTTCCTCCACACCCCGCGGCCGGGGGAGTCGTACCGTCGGGAGCAACGAGAGACACCGGTCTGTCGTTCGGGAGGCCAACGGATGGAGCACCTGCTCCGGGCGGAGGGCCGGTCCCGGCTCGACGCACCCGTCGAGCCCGGTCCCGGATTCCGCACCAGCGACGAGGCGTAGCGCGCTCGCGTGCTGCGCCAAGGAGACCACGTGGCCCCGAAGTCCTCGACCTCGATCACCTCCGACAGCACGCGCGCCACCGTGCCGGCCCTGGCCGCGCCGGCCACGCCGGCCGCCAGCACGACGGTCCCGGCAGCGGTCCCGAAGGCAGCCCGCAAGAAGGTCAAGCCGAAGCTGGAAGCGGCACCCGGCAAACCGGCATACCGGACGTTCGTCCTGGACACGTCGGTGCTGTTGTCGGACCCCAAGGCGATCGAGCGCTTCCACGAGCACGAGGTCGTGCTCCCCGTCGTCGTGGTGACCGAGCTCGAGGCCAAGCGACACCATCCCGAGCTGGGCTTCTTCGCCCGCTCAGCGCTCCGCGCGCTCGACGACCTGCGGATCAAGCACGGGCGTCTCGACAGCCCCGTCCCGATCGGCGACGACGGAGGCACCCTGCGCGTCGAGCTGAACCACACCGACCCGATGAGCCTGCCCGCCGGGTTCCGGCTCGGCGACAACGACACCCGCATCCTCTCCGTCGCTCGCAACCTGGCCAACGAAGGCCACGACGTGTGCGTGATCAGCAAGGACCTGCCGATGCGGGTCAAGGCGAGCGCGGTCGGGCTGGACGCGGACGAGTACCGGCATGAGCAGTCGGTCGACTCCGGCTGGACCGGCATGGCCGAGCTCGACGTGACGGTCGAGGAGATGGACCACCTCTATGAGTTCGGGCGGCTCGAGAACGCCGACGCCGCCGAGATGCCGTGTCACACCGGCCTGAAGCTGCTCAGCCCGCGGGGAAGCGGTCTGGGTCGCGTCGGCGCCGACAAGCAGGTTCGGCTCGTCCGGGGCGACCGGGACGCGTTCGGCCTCCACGGCCGCAGCGCCGAGCAGCGGATCGCCCTCGACATCCTGCTCGACCCCGACGTGGGCATCGTCTCGCTCGGCGGCCGCGCGGGCACCGGCAAGTCGGCGCTGGCCCTCTGCGCCGGTCTGGAGAGCGTCATGGAGCGGCGCCAGCAGCGTCGCGTCATCGTGTTCCGTCCGCTGTATGCCGTGGGCGGGCAGGAGCTCGGCTACCTCCCCGGGAGCGAGAACGAGAAGATGAGCCCGTGGGGTCAGGCGGTGTTCGACACCCTCGGCGCGCTCGTGTCGAGGGAGGTCGTCGAGGAGGTCCTGGACCGCGGGATGCTCGAGGTGCTCCCGCTCACCCACATCCGCGGCCGCTCGCTCCACGATGCGTTCGTCATCGTCGACGAGGCCCAGAGCCTGGAGCGCAACGTGCTCCTCACCGTGCTCTCCCGGATCGGGCAGAACTCCAAGGTCGTCCTGACCCACGACGTCGCCCAGCGCGACAACCTGCGGGTCGGTCGGCACGACGGGATCGCCGCGGTCATCGAGAAGCTCAAGGGCCACCCGCTCTTCGCCCACGTCACCCTCAACCGGTCCGAGCGGTCGCCCATCGCGGCCCTCGTCACGGACCTGCTGGAGGGCATCGACGTCTGACCGGTCCCGGTCCTACCGGTGAGACCTATGCCACCCCGGCTGCGCTCGATTGGCGCAGCCGGGTAAAGGCTTGTTAAGGTAACGGACAGATAACGCAACCCCGTCCCCTGCGGGGTTGTCGCGATCCGCCACCTGCCAGTGGCCCGGGTCGCTCGACCAAGACGTCGCCCACGCTCCTCGATGGTTCGCGTGCGGCCTAGGAGAGTTGTTGAGCCGGTACCAAGGGCGCCATGCGCCTCGTCATGCTGCCCCCAAGCGGTCCAAGGCCACCCGAGCGGTCGGCGCCCTTCGGCGTCCGGCCGTGAGCGGCAGCCTGGTTCTCGCGGTTGTCGGCACGGGTGCGGCCGGTGTTCAGGCCGGTGACCAGCACCAGACGGCCAATGCCGCCTTCTCGATCAGCACCGAGGCCGTCAGCCAGGCCAACGAACTCTCCGACACCACGATCGAGGACACCGCCCGACTCACCGCCGACCGCAACGGCGCCGTGGCGCGCCAGGCCGCCAACGACGGCAAGGCCCAGGCCGCCGCTCGGGCCAAGGCCGCTGCCATCGCCAAGGCCCGCAAGGAGGCCGCCGACCGGGCGGCCCGCGCGGCACAGCGCCAGGCGCTCGTCGCCACCGCCAAGACCAACCCCAAGGGCGCGGCCATGAGCATCATGGGCGACTTCGGCTTCGGCGCGGGTCAGTGGGGCTGCCTCGAGCAGCTCTGGACCGGCGAGAGCAACTGGAACTACAAGGCGTGGAACGCCGGCTCCGGCGCGGGCGGCATCCCCCAGGCCCTGCCCGCCTCCAAGATGTCCTCGGCCGGCGCCGACTGGCAGACCAACCCGGTGACCCAGATCAAGTGGGGCCTCGGCTACATCAAGAACGTCTACGGGAGCCCGTGCAACGCGTGGTCCCAGTGGCAGTCCCGCTCCCCGCACTGGTACTGACCTGACCGGGGTCGCCCTACTGCGGTGGGCGCGCCGCGCGCAGCGGGTCGAGTGCCGCGTCCAGCCGATCCTGGCTGATCCGGCCGCGCTCGACGTGACCACGGGCCACGACGACATCACGGATGCTAACGCCGGTCGCCACCGACTCCTTGACGATCGAGGCGACTTCCTCGTAGCCGAGGTACCGGTTGAGGGGCGTTGCCAGGGCCGGTGAGCCCGCGGCATACGCCTCCATCCGTTCGACATCGGCCCGGATGCCGTCAATGCACCGGTCCGCGAGCAGCCGGCTGGCGTTCGCGAGGAGGCGTCCGGACTCCAGGACGTTGCGGGCCAGGACGGGCAGCATGACGTTGAGCTCGAAGTTGCCCGAGGCGCCCGCGACGGTCACCGCCACGTCGTTGCCGATGACCTGGGCACACACCATCAGCGTCGCCTCGCAGATCACCGGGTTGACCTTGCCGGGCATGATGCTGCTGCCGGGCTGCAGGTCGGGGATGTGGATCTCGGCGAGGCCGGTGCGCGGCCCCGAGCCCATCCAGCGCAGGTCGTTGCAGATCTTGGTGAGGGACACCGCGACCACCTTGTATGCCGCGTGCAGCTCGACGAGCGCGTCCTGGGCGGACTGCGCCTCGAAGTGGTCGTCGGCCTCGCGGAAAGCCACGCCGGAGCGCTCGGCGAGGATCCGGATCACCTCGGCGGCGAAGCCCGGCTGGGCGTTGAGGCCGGTGCCGGCGGCGGTGCCGCCGAGGGGGAGCTCGCAGGTGGCCTCGGAGGCCCGGAGCACACGTTGCCGGCCGAGCTCGACCTGACGGCGGTAGCCGCCGAACTCCTGGCCCAGGGTCACCGGGACGGCGTCCATGAGGTGCGTGCGCCCGGCCTTGACGACGTCGTCGAACTCGGTTTCCTTGCGCTGCAACGACTCTGCGAGGTGGCGCAAGGCCGGGGCGAGGTCGTGGACTGCGCCGAGGGTCGCGGCGATGCGTACGGCGGAGGGGAAGGTGTCGTTGCTGCTCTGGCCGGCGTTGACGTCATCGTTGGGGTGGATGTCGATCCCCACGTCCGTGGACGCGATGTGGGCGATGACCTCGTTGACGTTCATGTTCGTGCTCGTTCCCGACCCGGTCTGGAACACGTCGACCGGGAACTGGTCGTCGTGCTGGCCGTGGGCGACGCGCAGGGCCGCGGGGATGATCGCCTCGGCCTTCTCGTGGCTGATCGCGCCGAGCTGGGCGTTGACGTGGGCGGCGATCGACTTCAGCTCGCCGAGGGCGTGGATGACCGGTGCCGGTACGGGTTGGCCGGAGATGGGGAAGTTCTCGACCGCCCGGGCGGTCTGGGCGCCCCAGAGCGCGTCGTCGGGGACCTGGACCTCGCCCATGGAGTCGTGCTCGGTTCGCGTCATGCCTCCATCCTCCCCCCATGAATTATCGGGTTCTCGGGCTAGTTCCCTCTGCACCCGAGTTATCTTCTCGGGTGCGGACGGTAGTAGGCGGGCCCCGAGAACCCGATAATTTTCGCGGGCGGGGGGG
>Ga0209811_10000010_pt1 | contig 102307 bp, 101 predicted proteins | sample Coa_R1_6_FD_187161 | JGI IMG/M metagenome (GOLD analysis project Ga0209811, IMG submission 187161) | Surface soil microbial communities from Centralia Pennsylvania, which are recovering from an underground coalmine fire. - Coalmine... | ecosystem: Environmental > Terrestrial > Soil >... | reverse complement strand
ATTTTTTGTATTCATCTTTTTTATCGTAAAATGATACTAAAGTAAGTATAAGTAGATTGGGTAAGAACAAGCGGTAACAAAAGAAGAGATTTTTTTCTACTTGGATAAATCTGAAAATATGAATAGATTCTTATTCAGCAGAATCCCACAAAATTGTTATATACATAAACAATTAGGTTGAAATGTATTCATGTTCAAGTTTTTATCAAATTGGCGGGATCAGGTTTTTGAGCGTCTGTGAATGCAACCCGCCAATTTTTGAGTAATAAATCGCACATTCTTATCTCGACTATTTTATGAATACCTCAGGAAGAGAATAATCAGATGCACTTTCTAAGGTGAATTCTAGTAGTTCAAGAAAGGGTGGATGGATGATAAATAGTAGCTAGTTCACCACAATCATAACATTGCAATATGTTAGGGACTTTGATTGCTTTCTCATTTTCAAAAATCAAGTCTTTCATGACAGAACTGCAATTAGGACTATAAGTCTTAATTTCATCATCCTCTTCGTCTTCAGGATCCTTAATGATACTAAAGGTCTCTTTTCTAATTATGCCACCACCGAACTTAATTCACCTCGTTTGAGTAGATTTGTCAGAATTCTCTCTCCATGGGTAGAATAAGTAATCCCCACGAGTAATATGGTGAGAAAGACTATTCAAATTCATCCAAATCAACTTGCGGCTCTGAGAGTTCAGCTAGTGAACGCCTTTTCCTTTTTTCTGGTCTTTGCAATCAGTACATTCACAGACGTGGTTTAGTATAGGGCGCTTCAATTCATAAATATGCGATAAATAAATTATTAAACAATCATTTTTCCATCTTTAAGTATCTATATCTTTAATAGGCAAATTTAATAATAATTTACATGTCTGAGTCTGGGAGTTCCCGCAGTGCTCTTTTTTCGATGATTTCTGTCAGTATGATATTGATGGGGGCTGCTATCTTACATTCAAGCTTTTCACAGGTCCCTACCGCATTTACTGTATCTTCTTTCATTGTAGGGAAGGATAAACCTCTCTCCATGGCATTTGATCAAAAAACAAATAAAATTTATGGAATATTTGCAACAGGGACTGGAGAAAAGAATCTGATATATGTCATCGACACGGGTCAAAAGAAAGTCATTGACACCATTAAGATTGGCTCACAAAAAAACGATTATCTGTCTAATATTGCGATAGATCCTGACAGAGGAGTTATTTATGCGACAGGCCAGCATCTGGTTAATGAGAATGATACCACCGTTGCATATGATACATTATATGTTATCAACCCGACTGATAATAAATTCAAGAGAATTCATTTGTACGGTGAAACAGAAGATGGTAAAGAAGGAGGCTTGGCAAGCGTTTCTGTTAATCCTGTTACCAATAAAATATACGTTGGTTCATTATATCCAGAGGGAGGAAAACCTGGGATGTATGTTATTGATGGAAATACATTCAAACTTGCTCATATAGATAAATGGCAAAACGGAATAAAAGATATTCTATTAGATCCCGAATCTAATCTGCTATATGCTGGTGCAAAGTACGACAACCTGATTTCAATATTAAATCAATCAAATAACGAAATAGTTGCTAATATAACAGCAGAAAGTCCAATTGCATTATCACTTGACGACGAAAATAAGATACTATATGAAGCAGGGAGTGATGGGAAAGTCAATGTTCTTAACCTACCAAATGGGAAAAATACATCAAGTATAGAGGGACAATTTGTAAAAAATATCCTGTACAACCCAAAAGACAAATTACTCTATTTGATTGATCAAAATATGACCAATATTTTATCTAAAAACTCAAATGCCACAAAAAGTATTGCTATAGGGGTAAACATGACAAACAATATCCTAAATAAATTTGAAACAGATTTCATAGTTGATAATATCGTTGTCAATCCATCAACTGACCAAGCATATCTTTTAGGATACGATGGAAAGAATTCAAAATTATTTATTTTAAACGTACATTAAGCAATCTAAGCCCTTCTGTTCAAATAAGCTAATAGCATACTATGCTTGTAAACCGAACTCATAATACCTAAGACAAAATGAACCAGAAAATGTATTCAATATCCAGAAGAATGATGATTTCTAATAGAACTATTTTTGTCCATCCGGATCGTGTCCCGATGGTATCATAAAGATATACTACGATAGCATTGATTAATACAATGATAACAAGTGCAAAAAAGATACTTTTGTTTTGAATGTGGGACAAATGTTGTTGAAGACAAAATGGAAAATAGAATAGCAGATTGGTTTGGTATCTGTAAGCGATGTATTAGCAATAAGACATTTTCAGTATCTTGAATTAACAGAAGATTCGGAAAGTCAAAGGTATACAGTGTATTAATATTGTAATTAGATATAATAGCCCTCCCCCTCTCTAGGATAATGCAGTAACTATATCATAATTTCACTACTCTTTATTGATGTTGAAAAAATCTCAAAATATTTACTTCAATCTTCTGAGCATAACTGAAATTTCGGTTTACCAATGTGAGTAATGACATTGAAATACAAAAACAGTCTTGATGCTATGATGACAATATTGAGTGTGGGAGGCAAAATTACACACGCCCCAAACCAAATATCCTATATGTTAAATGGTATAAAATATTACTCATTAGAAGTAAGGATGAATGGAGATGATTACCTTATCCAGGCAATTGAACAAGAAGCAATTGACCTATTTAATGCGGCAATGACTATACTTGATGAAAAAAAAACTATATTAAGAAAAATTAAAAAAATTGGCGTAATCAATCTATTGACCTTTCTCCATACTACAATATTATTTGAGGTTTAAGCCTCAGTTAGATTATTATCTTTGATTCAATTAATTCACTCAAATGCAGGCAACCGGCAACGATTGGATTAATCTGATTGTAAAATTCAGTAGTAGCTGTAAGACTTGTGGAAAGAGGATATCGAAAGGTGAACTAGCATTATGGTCAAAATCAAGTAAAGCGATAAAACATGCTGAATGCCATACAAGAGATTTATCAGATCCAGCATATGTTTCAGTTAATTCTAAGCAGTTAAAGTGTGCTATCTGTGGCTCATTAGCTGGATGTCCCGATTGTGAATTTGAAAAAAATTGTGACAGAACTCTCGTTTCACAATTATGCATTTGTAAGAAATGTTACGATGATGGAACGGCCTTGGAAAATTATTATACAGTTATCAACCCTTTCATATCTGGTAAACGGTAATGATGCTTCAGACTGGCTATTAAGATGGAGAATATCCCATTTTTATTGATTTGTCCTTATTTTTTTAATAGTGAATAAATAATACATAGTGATACTCTAATTAGATGGATTGTAGGGGTTATTATGCCATACTTGGAGTCTCAGAAGATGCTAATTTTCAAGAAATAAAGAAATCATACAGGAAGCTTGCAAAAAAATATCACCCTGACAGAAACAAGTCAGCCAATGCAGAAGAGACAATCAAAAAAATTAATGAGGCATTCGAGACTCTATCTGATAGGAGGAAAAGAAAACAATATGATTTAGAATCATCCAATATATTTGATCTAGAGGAATCGAATAAAGAAGAAAAAGAAGAGAATTTATCAGATCAAAAACAAAAGATTTCACAAAAATTCGCAAAATCGGAATTCAAAAATAATCTTGTGCATGATAGCTCACTTCTAGATACTATAAGAAGTAGATTTCATATTCTAATTGAACCAAGCTTGTGTTTGGCTTTTGGGGGATGTGAATCCATAGCACCAAAGGTGTTTGTAGTTGATAAAAATAAACGTATTAACCCAAAGGCAAGAGTCGAATCAGAAACGGCTGATACCTTGGACAGGATCGTTATGGCAGCTCAAGCTTGTCCGACAAAGGCAATAAAGATCATTGATAGATACACTGGAAACCAGATATATCCATAAAAAGGCAGCATCATCACTTTCTAAAGAATTTTGCTTGTTAATCAAATAATATTAAATAATCTTCTATGTTCAGCCATTATACACCTATTGAACACAACCTCAATCTTGTTATCTAAGGCAATTTTTTCTGCTTCCACATTGTGAATTCCTTCCTGTAACCAGATAACACTAATTCCATGTTTTTTTATAGAATCTTCTACTACCGGAAGGACATCATTAGAAGGCCTAAATATATCTATTATGTCTACTTGAGATTTGATATCCGATACTCGAGAATATGTTCTTCTGCCGAGTATTTCACTAGCTAATGGATTTACTGGTATTATATTATAGCCTCTTTCAATCATATATTTAGGAACAGAGTGGGCTTCCTTGGCAGGATCTCTTGACATTCCAACAACTGCTATATTTCTAAAAATGTAAAATTTTCGAATCTCCTCGTCTGTATGGTCATCAGTTGTACCCATAAGGATCTATTATGATAATCATTTAAAATGATTGAGATCCAAAGTTGCTATATAGTATTTATACTGAACAATTTGTATTCCTTTGTGTGAAAATAGATAAAAAAACTCACGTATACAGCGCACAAAGAAGCGAAAGCAAGAAAATAGAAAAATCTAAAAGAAGAAAAAGAATTATCCCGCGAGCTTAAAAAAACATAAAAGTTTTGTAATAAATTCGGCAAAAGTAATTTAAAATTAAACTTTAACAGGGAATAGTTCAAAAATTATATATATAATAGACGGCCAGAAATATTTACGACAATGCATATATATGAGAATAAAACATAAATATAAGAAACAAACATTGTCTCAATTTTTGTGGGGTATTAGAATTGGTTAAGGATATTTCTTTGTTCAGTGATCGATGTCCTAGATGCGGAAAGGGTCCAATGGTCACAGATAATTCAAGCGGAGAAATGTTTTGTGGAAATTGTGGATTCGTAGTTACAGAACGGATTGAAGAAACTGGACCAGAATGGAGGGCATTTTCAAAAGAAGAGCATGAAGACCGTAGTCGCGCTGGGATACCAACGTCACTTGCAATGCACGATATGGGACTTGCGACAATCATCGGCCCTGTCGATAAGGATGCATCAGGAAAGCCATTATCAGCTTCTATGAAAAGTACAATTGAAAGGTTAAGAACTTGGGATAGTCGGAGTCAAGTACATGAACCAGTAGATCGCAATTTTAGACAAGCTTTTAGTGAATTGGATAGGCTAAAGGATAAACTTGCAGTGGGCGATGCTGTCATTGAAAAAGCTGCATATGTATATAGAAAAGCACTTGAAAAGGGACTCGTAAGAGGAAGGTCTATCTCCGCTCTAGTAGCTGCTGCACTTTACGCAGCCTGCAGAGATACTGAAACTCCAAGAACACTGAAAGATATTGCTCATGCAAGTAATATCAAGAAGAAGGACGTAGCCAGATGTTATAGACTACTGATTAGAGAGCTTGACTTGAAAATGCCTGTTGTTGATCCCGTAAAATGTGTGGCACGAATAGCAAGCAAATCCGGATTATCGGAAAAAACTAAAAGAAAAGCTTTAGAGATATTGAAAAAGGCGGAACAAGGTAAAATTTCTGCAGGAAAAGATCCTATGGGATTGGCTGCTGCCGCCCTCTATGTAGCTTGTGTAATGAATGGTGAAAATAAGACTCAGAAAGATGTTGCAGAGGCAGCTGGTGTTACTGAAGTAACAATAAGAAATAGATACAAGGGTTTAAAGATACATTTAAAATTATAATTTTTTTGTACATTAAGTTCATTAATATCGTACCAAATAGTTACTAAGTAGAAGAACTAAAAAAATAGATAAAAAATAAAGGATTTTTTTAAATTACTTGCCACGGTCTTGTTGCAAATGTTATTCCAAGTCCAGCACCAATCAGTATACACTGATATACGACATTGCCATACGGAATTGGCTTCAATATTGCAGGCCCAGTTACCTGAACAGTTTGACCAGGACCAAGTCCAGGACCAACATGTTCGATATTTAACTGTGTATGAACATGGTAAATACCTGGTTCAAGCGCTTTTGCAGTAATCGAGTATGGAACTGTTCCTTGTGGAGGAATATCAAATATATTGCCTGGAGGATCTCTTGCAATAAACTCCCATCTATTGCCCGCATTGGTTGATTCGCTAAATAGTGACAGCCACGCTCTTAACGGCTTATTTACAAGACTTTGCAGAGTTCCAGTTACGGTCATCTGATCTCCTGTATTCAATGTTTGTGTTGAGAAGGCTTCATCCTGAATCCTTACGAATCTACTTTGAAGCTGAGCCTGGACACCATGTCCTTGAGCAGTTTGAGTCATTGCTATTATTGTCGAAGTTGACATTACTATTGCAAATAGTGCAACTACCGCTATCTGTATGTTCGACGTATAATTTACACCTAGCCTTACCAGAAAAAACAAAGATATATGCTTTGCTATGAGTTTACCTCCTCATTCTTTATTTAGTTATTATTTAATGATAATTTTGAGTTTGGCATATTAATATTCTTAATTCATTTAAAGGATAAGTAGGAATTTCTAATCAAAAAGAGGACATCAGCGAGTCTTAGACGCAAAATTTAAAAAGGAATCCTTTGATGGTAAAAACAATGACTTTACCAAAGGGATGGGGTAGCGGCGGTGGAGGCGGTGGCCGCACAGGCGGTAGTGACGAAATTGAACACATGATCGGTCGACGTGTAGAAAACATGAGAGGAATCTTCATCATAGGCTTCATACTTTGTTGGGTTGGGACAGCCGGTGGTGTGTATGTTGGTGTAACTGTTTACCCATGGGCATATCCGTTACCAAGTGGATTATATGCTCTCTCAGTATTAACAGTCATTGAAGCGCTAGGATTCTTCTGGATAATGAAAATCTCACGAGAAAGATTAGGTTACGCCTAAACTTTATTTTTTATTGATTATTTTTTATTAATTTTCAAGACGAGAGCTATTTTAGATCATTAGAATAATCTTATTATTTATTTGAAATATTTTATTAAACATATTTTTAAAAAATTTTTTAAAATCTATCAAATTTATGACCTGCATCAAATAAGAATTTCAAAATAAAATTTTATATAGAACCTTTAGGAGACATTTGGTAATGGTCTGGCTTAGACGCACTACACACTACCTATTCATAGTTGTAGTTGCTGTAAATAGCACACTATTGACAATCAACGCAGGAGACTACATATTCTATACTGATTGGGCGTGGACCTCATTCGTAGTATTCTCAATATCCCAATCAACAATGCTTGTAGTTGGTGCAATCTATTACATGCTGTTCACAGGTGTACCAGGAACTGCAACCTATTATGCAACAATCATGACTATCTATACATGGGTGGCCAAAGGAGCTTGGTTTGCGCTAGGATATCCATACGACTTCATCGTAGTACCTGTTTGGATACCTTCAGCAATGCTGTTAGATTTGACATATTGGGCAACGAGAAGGAATAAACATGCTGCCATCATAATTGGCGGAACATTAGTTGGACTTTCACTGCCAATATTTAATATGATCAATCTACTGCTGATTAGAGATCCGTTAGAAATGGCATTCAAGTATCCTCGTCCGACATTGCCTCCATACATGACACCAATCGAACCTCAGGTCGGTAAGTTCTACAATAGTCCCGTCGCGCTAGGATCGGGAGCTGGGGCAGTGCTAAGTGTTCCAATAGCTGCACTAGGTGCTAAACTGAATACTTGGACATATAGATGGATGGCAGCCTGGAGTAAGTGGGATTAGAACCACATCCTTTTTATTTTTCTTTTTTTTATTTAGGCTTTAAATTTACGTCGACTAATTATAATTCATTTTTGATAAAAGCAAGAGTCAATACAATTACTCTTAGTGCAAAGTATAAGTTCTAGCTAGCTTAATTTTATATTTGCAAGATGTCCACCGAGAAGAATTCATCTGAAGAAAGTGTTACATGCGAAATTTGTGGAATTGCAATTGAAGCATGCACGTGCTCTTGTCCATATTGTGGAGAACGTGATTCATGTGAGTGCTGTTTATATGATGCTGCAACTGGTGGCGGATAATGAATTCATATTTTATATAACTATAAAGTGAATAATAGATTGGAGAAGAATGTAATTCATTGTCTTTTTCAGATAATGCAAATTCTATATCTTGGTTGATTGGTGGACCACAAGGAAGCGGTGTTGATTCAGCTGCTAATATATTTGCAAAAACGTGCGCAAAAGAAGGTTTCCATATCTTTGGGAAGAGGGAGTTTTATTCTAACATTAAAGGAGAGCATAGTTATTTTACAATAAGAATTTCAGAGAAACCTGTAAATTCACACTTGGAAGATGTAAATATGCTTGTGTCATTCGATGCTGAAACCGTTTTCAGACATGCAGACAAAGTATCACCCAACGGTGTGATAATATATGATTCATCTCTTGCTGAAACAGATTTAGACGAGGTACCCACAATTGATTTCGAAGCAAATAAGAGAATAGGCAAATTATTACAGGATTCCGGACTGTCTCAAAAATTAAACGGAATGCTTGATCTAGCAAGATCGAGAGGTTGTACAGTATATGGGCTGCCATATTATGAAATGATAGAAGCAGTAGGAAGGAATTTAGACGATCCTAAACTAAGTAAACTTTCGAGAGTAGTTAATGTCATGGCAATATCAGCATCCCTCTCACTACTTGGTATCAAAAAAGATATGTTGATTAGTGCTATCAAGGACGTTTTTGGATCAAAGCCAAAACTACTTTCTAGTAACATCGAAGCAGCAGAACATGCTTACTCTTATATAAATACAAAATTTGATGCCAAGAATATAAAATGCAAAATAACACCTAAGGCTGTTCTAAAAGATTATGTCTTAATTTCAGGCAGTCAAGCTGCGGCAATTGGTAAAATACTTGGGGGATGTAGACTTCAAACTTATTATCCGATTACACCAGCAAGTGATGAGAGTGAATTCTTAGAATCGAATCAAATCATTAATCAAGTTGATGGTAAACGTGGGTCTATAATTGTGGTGCAAACCGAAGATGAAATTGCAGCAATTACGATGGCAATTGGTGCAGCCTTGACAGGAGTCAGAACAGCTACTGCAACCTCTGGTCCTGGATTTTCGTTGATGGCTGAAGCACTAGGTTGGGCTGGAATGAATGAGGTTCCGTTGGTAGTTACAATGTACCAAAGGGCCGGACCTTCAACGGGGTTGCCCACTCGACACGAACAAGGTGATCTCTTGTTTACAATAAACGCAGGACATGGTGACTTTCCAAAAATCGTACTAGCTTCTGGAGACATTGAGGAGGCCTTTTACGATTCCATCAAGGTATTTAATTTTGCAGAACTTTATCAATTACCAGTAATTCATCTTCTCGATAAGGCAATTAGTAGTAGCATTCAAACATCCAAAAGATTTAGCAATGAGCTCAAAATTGAAAGGGGAAGATTCAAGCGCGATATTGACAAAGATCCGAGTCCTGGCACAGCGGGTCACTTTCGAAGATTTAAACTGGAAGATTCTCCTATATCTACTAGAGTGCCACTTGGAACAGAAAATGCAATATTTTGGAATACTGGTGATGAACATACGGAGGAAGGTCACATCTCAGAGGATCCCGAGAATAGGAACAAAATGATGGACAAGAGAATGAAAAAGCTAGAGCTTGCATTAGAAAATATAGCTGAAGATGATAAGGCGGCGTGTTATAATTTTGATTCTAGTACTAAGAATGTTGTTATCAGCTGGGGATCTACAAAGGGGGCAATTTTAGAAGCCTTAGAAAAATTGACAGAAGAAGGAAGCAAATTAGGATTTATTCAGGTTCGATTACTCCACCCATTTCCTACTGGAACTATTAAAAAATTTTTGACTAATGCAAGATTAATTATAGATGTAGAAATGAATTATTCATCACAGTTAGGATCACTGGTACAACAATATACTGGTAGAGAAATTGACTTTAAAATAGTAAAATACAATGGAAGACCAATGTCCACAACTGAAATTTATATTGCACTAAAGGCTATATTATCTGGTACCAATGAAAGGAGGATTGTATTAGATGGCGGAACTTAAACTAGCTGACTACAAAACAACTGTACATAATGACTGGTGTCCAGGTTGTGGGGATTTTGGTATATTAAACGCAATCCAAATGGCATTGAGTGAAATGCAAATACCAAGACATAAAGCAGTTATTTTTTCGGGAATTGGCTGTTCAGGAAAAACACCCCATTTCATAAATGTGTATGGTATACACACTTTGCACGGAAGAGTTTTACCATTTGCACAAGGTGCAAAAATTGCCAATCCAGATCTTGAAATTATAGCTGTTGGAGGTGATGGTGATGGTCTTGGTATAGGAGCAGGACACTTTGTTGGGGCAGGAAGGAAAAACGTTGACATTCCGTATCTTATATTTAACAACGAAGTTTATGGATTAACCAAGGGACAGGCCTCCCCTACCCTGAGGTTAGGAGAAAAAACGAAATCACTTGTAACTCCCAATACTAGCAACTCAGTAAATCCTATAGCGTTAGCTTTAGTCTCAGGCTTTACCTTTATCGCACGTTCATATTCATATGATGTCAAACATCTCAAAGATACAATAAAGAGGGCCATAACACATAAGGGTCTCGCCTTCGTTGATGTTCTTCAACCTTGTCCGACTTACGATGATATACATACTAGGGAGTGGTTTCAGGGAAAGAATAAACCGGGCTCTGAGAAGCTAATACCTAGAATTTATAAAATCGAAGAATCTGGATATGACGGCATTATACATGATGAATCTGAAGTTAATAAAAAGATGTCAAAGATATTAGAATTTTCAAGCGAATGGGGAGATAGGATCCCTATTGGTATCTTTTATCAGAACGAGTTAGTTCCTTCTTTTCATGAAAGGATAGCCCAAAATATTAATGATTACTTTGAGAGGCCCCCTTCTCATCAGGAAATATCGGACGCCGAGAAAAAACCTACTGCAAGAATTGATAAAATTTTAGATAAACTTCAGATAAACGATTAAAAAATATGAATTTCGTTCAAGTTCCTTGCTTGCATTTTTTCTGTACAAGATAAATTAGATTCTAGGTCATGATTATCTATTAAATTTATATATTATAAAATATATCTGCTAATATGTTGCACACAAAAACTTTAGTTGCTTTAGGCATAGTTGCAGCTTTTTTCTTCTTGACCGGAGTTCAAGTGTTCTCATATGCACAGTCAAATGAGTCAGCATCTCAGAATAGAGAGCAGGCTAAACAAACTGAAGGTACGGAAGAACAAGCTAGGACATCAGCAGAAGAACAAGCTCTAGCAGGAACACCAGAAGTAACTAACTTGACAAATGGAACAATGGCTAATGCAACAGGCGTTGGAAATATGACTGGAAATATCTCTGGCTGAATGGTTTTGCGATGCTTGTTTCCAGAAACATAAAAGCGAATTAGACAAACGATTAAAAAATATAGAAAATAGGTCTTAAAATTAGTTAAAGTAAAATAAGGATTAAAATCAGTTCCATTTGCAGTTATTTGCACTAACATAACATTTAGAATAACGTAAGGTTTAAAAAAGACAATATAGCAACTGATGGAAACGCGGTTGAATGATGAACAAGAAACAACCAAGTCCACCAGTTGCCTGTGTTTAGGGATCTATAATTGGTGGATTCTTATATATAAGGAAATTGAATAGTGAAAAAAATGCATTCTATTTCATCTTTTGAGGAAATTTCTTACTTAATTGCTTGTAATGTTAGAATATAATTGACATAAGGATTACATGACTTAAGAGTGGTCTACAAGCCATAGTGCCTGCAACGTTGTACAATCGAGGAATAGAGAGCATTTCACCAATCTTCCTGTCTTGCTTGGTCGGGCGAAGAAAAACATCACATCATTCGTAAGTAAATAAAAAAAATTTTAAACTAGGTTAATTACCTAGTTGCCTTCGTTACCCTTATTTTTGCCGTTGTCAGTAGCGTTGTTAGAGCCACTTGATGACTTTTCAGACGATCCGCTGGACGATTTATTTTCTTTCGGCATAAAGTCCTTTAACGGCTGGCACGATTGCTTTCCTTCTTTCATGGACGCACAAAGTTGCACATCCTGTATTTTAGTATTATTTGGCACTTCTGCTGTTACTGGTACCTTCGTTGGACTTCCGCCTTCACCCTGCGCAATATTTACATCCACAGAAATAGTCTTATTTTCTTGACCTTGTTTTGCTTTCTCTCCACCCTTTGCTTTTAGAGTGAAATTTAATGGAACCTCAATCTGTGACTGAGATGATGACTGGTTTCCTGTTTGTTCGAACTGTGCTAAACTCATCATTGGATACGCGATCGCCAATGAAAGAGCAAATGTTGCTACCAAAACTGGTGTTATTATATTCATTACTTGCAGCTAGAACTTTAATCCTTATAACTGTTAAGTGAAATGAACTAGTTTTACATGCAATAAAGACGCTAGATGGTTCTATTAACCAAACCAGTGGCCCCACCTAGGGCCCACTAGAATGAATATGTAGTTTAACTTGGTGGCGCTTGCACCATAATAATTCAACAACTTATGAAAAACTTTAAGCCTGACGCGAGAAAATAAGATTAGTAAACACTGATGAGCCAATGAAAGAAATACAATAATTAGTTATCACGAGATAAAGTCAAGCCAAATACAATTATCATTAATGAAACAAAACACATAATTCGAACAAGACAAGATAGATAGCACTGAAAGAAAAATGATACCACCGAACACGATGGACGCCATTAAGAACTTGTATGAATCTAACATAGATGTGGAATTCATAGCTATGCAGGTTGACTTGGACATTCCGACAGTTATTTCCGTTCTGAAAGAACTTGGAATCTACCGGGAAAAGTGATAATTTTTGATGACCAATAAATTATAATAAAGTTAAACACTGATGGCCTTAAATTGATTGCTACTAGACAGGAGCTAAGCGGCCCATCAGGAGTTTTGCATTGCTGCGGGGTTGATTTGTACAATATTGTACCCAACAAATTATAAAAAAGTTCAATAAATGTAATTTAATTATGCAGATGATAACTCAATTCGTTTTTGCTTTTGGCCGAAGTAATGGGAGAATTTGATACATCACCACGCCTACAAGGGCAATCCCTGCTATTATAACAATTATCGACAACACGCTACTGGGTCCTTGCATGATATCAAATTAACAACCTATAATAAAAATCTTTAAACTGGTAACAGTCTATTTGATTAGAATCTGCAATAGAGTAACGATACTTAGCAATTGATGTGTTTGACACCCAGGCTGTTTAATGAACAAGATACAACCGAGTCTCATCAGTTGGCATTTTTTAGGATTAAGTTATAGTAATGGGTTCAACAAATTATATAACTCGTGAGGTAGAAAGTGACAAGATTTACGAACATCTGAAGTTGGATTTCTAATTTTATCTTAATAATTTAGGAATTTCGGTCGGTTCTCTTAACCCAAATTAACCGTTCTATATGAATTTACGATGCATTAAGATATTTGTGGGCTCATACGGAATCAATCTTCAGATCAAGCCTACTAGGATGATTCCATTTCTCATCATGGTTCATTTTTTAATTTCACACTTGTACTAAAGCCTTTTTATAATAACGTAGCGATGATAATGCACTGCATTAAGGAACGATTCATCCAGATGGGCCCGTGGTCAATTACGGCTCTCTACCGTCTCACTGGGCCCATCAATCTGTTATGCTCTAGAATTTATTTTATCCCTCGTCTTCTGGCACAATCTATATAGTAGTTACCCTGGTAATGTACAATTTCAAAAAGACTTAGTTTGAAAGGTTACCAAATTTATAATCAGTTTTCATCTTTTGGTAGATTATATATTCGAGCGGCTAGATTTGTTAAGGCTTCATTTAACTTTTCCAAATCACCTTGATTTAATTTTAAATTTTGAGTATCATACGTAGTGGAGCCAATCAAGTAATCATAGTCAGACCATGCTCTTTCTGTATTTGGATCATTCTTGTCTTTTTTCATTTTTAAAGCATTTTGTTTTGCTTGTAATAATCCCAGAGCCGCTAAAGACAATCTTTTCAAAGTTTCATGTGGTAATTTAATTTCTAATCGTAACAGGTTGTGTTTGTTTTTTTTGTCGATTCGGCCTTCTTCATCAGTTCTAGTTAAATTTTCATAAAAAATAATTTTCGCGTTATCGTATCCTAATTCTAGAACTGCGTTATCGGCGTATACTGAATCATAATCTAGCGATTGTTCAAATTTAGACATGTCTTGTTCATTTCTACCAATACAGATAAAGGTGTAACTATTTCAACGCAGTACGTCCTCAGCTTCAATTCACTTCAATTCAAAAAGCATCATCATATGAAAATAGATTTTCGACTAGTTTTACTATATATAAAAGTAGGTTAACATCTGATTAACTATCTTTGGCTGGTATATTGAGTGTAATATTGGCATTAACATTATTTTTTATACATTATGGAAAGATTAAGCTGGCCATAAACTGTCAAATTGGTAATCGATGGGTGGTGGCATCACATTTAAATTGCCTAAATAATGATTCCTCAATTACATCGACCAAACCGATGGGGAACATATTCTGGATAGGCTTAATCGCTTATCCAGAATAATTATTAAAATTTAACCACTAAATCTACAATGAATCACTTGGATTTATTATCAAGTTGCTTGATAAATTCTGCAAATTTTTGTTTTGGTATAACAGCGCCACAAGCTTTCTCATGCCCCCCGCCACTTCCAGAGAGCTCCGAGGATAAGTTGTTAACAATTCTTCCAAGGTGAACTTTGCATTCATTTGATCCCCTGATGGAGATTATACAGGATTCAATTTCCTTCTTAATCTTATACACAAGTGCAACTGGTTTTCCAGAGATACCAAGCACAAAATTGACCACCATGCTAGACGGTAATTCAGAATTAATCTGAACATAAGCTAAATTCTTTTTTAAATTTATTGAATTTTCAATATTCGTTACTACTGATAAGACTTTCTTTGCATGTTTTTCAGCCTTTAGGAATCCGCCTTCAATATCGTGTGGATATTTGCCTAGAGATAAATCATCTACAATTGTCATTAGAAAATCATTATCATGTTGGCTTGAAGAAATCATGTAAGATAAAGCTGTGGCTTCAAGCATCAAAAACTGTCTATCGAATCTGGATACCAAATTTGATGCAATAGGTCTTGTTTCCAGATAATCCGTCATCGCTGCTGCAGCGGCAATAAAAGCTGAATGGGAACTGAGTTTTCTTTTGTATTTGTTGTAAATATGTATACTTGTGCACTCGTCAGTTCCATGCATTAGTTTTACTCCAATACTTTTTAAATCTGATAAAATTTTTTTATCCAAATCATGATGATCAATATAGCTAACCTGGCATTTTGCCTCAATCAGTTCCTTTAATATATTGACAAATTCATTTTCATTTTTTTTGCTTAGTCCTAAATCACATATAAATAAATTATCTATCTTAATGTTGCTTTCATAACTACTTGATACCATACTACGTAATGTTTTGATCATATTTGCGTAATCAACAAGAATTACCGTATTAACGTCAAGGGCAGTTTTGATAAGAGCAGCAGAAGAGATACCATCGACATCTTCTTTGTGCGATATACAAATTTTATTCTTCATAGACCAAGTATTTCTGAAAAGTGAATATTTTAAGTGTACCTATTTCAGGTTATTTCAAATTATGATCGGACATAATACAATCTTTCAAATTCCATTTTTAAATCTAAAAATAAATTTAAAGTTTTTATCAAGCGAACGTTTATATCTAAATTAGACAAGAATTTGTAGGAACGCAATCATATAGGCGGCGTCGTAGATGATTTTTGGTCAGTTGGCCATTTCATGATTCATCGACCTCCAGTTGCGCTCATAATATGGAGATTCGATAACAAATTGAATCTGACATGGTTACACAATATGCACAATAACTTGATTGTCCGACCGTACTAATTTTAATAAATTATGGATCGACTCCGGTTGATCCTGCCGGACCCGACTGCTATCAGAGTGAGATTAAGCCATGCGAGTCAACGTAGCAATACGTGGCACACGGCTCAGTAACACGTAGTCAACATAACCAAAGGACGTGGATAAACTCGGGAAACTGAGGCTAAACCGCGATAGACCAAGATACCTGGAATGGTTTTTGATTGAAATCTATATGGCCTTTGGATTGGACTGCGTCCGATCAGGCTGTTGGTGAGGTAATGGCCCACCAAACCTATAACCGGTACGGGCTCTGAGAGGAGGAGCCCGGAGATGGGTACTGAGACAAGGACCCAGGCCCTATGGGGCGCAGCAGGCGCGAAACCTCTGCAATAGGCGAAAGCCTGACAGGGTTACTCTGAGTGACTTTCGCTAAGAAAGTCTTTTGACACCTCTAAAAATGGTGTAGAATAAGGGGTGGGCAAGTCTGGTGTCAGCCGCCGCGGTAATACCAGCACCCCGAGTGGTCGGGACGATTATTGGGCCTAAAGCATCCGTAGCCGGCCTTACAAGTCCCCCGTTAAATCCAACTGCTTAACAGATGGGCTGCGGAGGATACTATAAGACTAGGAGGCAGGAGAGGCAAGCGGTACTCAGTGGGTAGGGGTAAAATCCGTTGATCCATTGAAGACCACCAGTGGCGAAGGCGGCTTGCCAGAATGCGCTCGACGGTGAGGGATGAAAGCTGGGGGAGCAAACCGGATTAGATACCCGGGTAGTCCCAGCTGTAAACGATGCAGACTCGGTGATGGACTAGCTTAATGCTAGTCCAGTGCCGCAGGGAAGCCGTTAAGTCTGCCGCCTGGGTAGTACGGTCGCAAGACTGAAACTTAAAGGAATTGGCGGGGGAGCACCACAAGGGGTGAAGCCTGCGGTTCAATTGGAGTCAACGCCGGGAATCTTACCGGGGGCGACAGCAGAGTGAAGGTCAAGCTGAAGACTTTACTAGACAAGCTGAGAGGAGGTGCATGGCCGTCGCCAGCTCGTGCCGTGAGGTGTCCTGTTAAGTCAGGTAACGAGCGAGACCCCTGCTTCTAGTTGCTACTTCTATTCTTCGGAGTAGAGGGGCTAATTAGAAGGACTGCCGCCGCTAAGGCGGAGGAAGGAGGGGGCTACGGCAGGTCAGTATGCCCCGAAACCCTCGGGCCACACGCGGGCTGCAATGGTAAGTACAATAGGTTCCGATTCCGAAAGGAGGAGGCAATCCCGTAAAACTTACCACAGTTATGATTGAGGGCTGAAACTCGTCCTCATGAATATGGAATCCCTAGTAATCGCGTGTCATCATCGCGCGGTGAATACGTCCCTGCTCCTTGCACACACCGCCCGTCGCTTCATCGAAGTTGGTTTTAGGCGAGGTAGTGCGATTTGGCATTATCGAACCTGAGGTCAGCAACGAGGGAGAAGTCGTAACAAGGTGGCCGTAGGGGAACCTGCGGCCGGATCACCTCCTTAAATTAGAGGTCGGACAATCCTGTGTAAAATATTGTGTAACTATACCAACATGCAATTTCTTCATGCTTTGAAGAAATGAAGGATGAAGCAAGCAGATGGCTTGTAATGATCGTCGTACAAAAGAACAAATGATCCACTGACAGAAAAGTGGCAAATTGAAGATGTAGGAATTCCCGTAAAATTGAATGAGTTGAAATAAATCAAACTCTAGTAATAGTGCTGGTGCAAAGACGCCGGTTGGAGGATGACTCGGCTTGATAAGTGATGAAGGACGTGGCAAGCTGCGATAAGCCTAGGGTAGGTGCATGCGACCGTTGATCCTAGGATCTCCGAATGAGGTCTCTCAATAACTCCCATGCTTACGCTTGGGAGGGCGAACCGTCCGAAGTGAAGCATCTGAGTAGGACGAGGAAAAGAAATCAATTAGATTCCGTTAGTAGCGGCGAGCGAAATCGGAAGAGCCCAAACTGAACCTGTTATTGTAAGGTAATAGGGATGTGGTGTGCTATAGATCTAGATCCTGTATTTATAGTCGAAATATACTGGAACGTATTGGCATAGATGGTGATACCCCAGTAGACGAATGAGTATTGGATTTTTCTGTAGTGAGAGTAATTGGCCTTGACAGTGGCCAACGAAAATAGGTGAAAGTAGCATCTAAGGCTAAATATTCATCAAGACCGATAGCATACTAGTACCGTGAGGGAAAGTTGAAAAGTACCCCGGAAGGGGGGTCAAAAGCGCCTGAAACCAACCGGTTACAGACGTTTACAGCTTGAAAGGATCTAGGTGGAGGTTCCGCAAGGGACTGAAGCCTTCTAGAGTTGTAAGTTCCGTCTAGAAACACGGGCCAGGGAGCTTGTTGTTATGGCGAGCTTAACCCGTTAAGGGGTAGGCGAAGGGAAACCAAGTTCGCGCAGCATTAGCAAGGCGAAGGATCTGAAAGGGTCTTGAGTCATAGCAATAAGGCTAGAAACCGGACGATCTATTCCTGGACAAGATGAAGGCGGGCGAAAGCTCGCTGGAAGTCTGAAGGGGTCCTGACGTGCAAATCGGTCCTCTGATCTGGGATTAGGGGTCAAAAACCAATCTAGTCCGGTGATCGCTAGTTCCCACCGAATCGGATCGCAGTCCTACCTTAGTTGAGATAGCCTGTGCTGTAGAGCACCGATCGGATAGTAAGGGTTCGAAAGAGCTCGCTAACCATTCGAACTCCGAATGTACAGGCGTCGTAGAAACTAGGAGACGGGTTTATGTGGGGTAAGCCTCATAACCGAGAGGGGGACAACCCAGACTAAAGTTAAGGTCCCTAAATGTTTGCTAAGTGTCAAACAAAAGGGTGTCTTGGAGCAGAGACAGCAGGAAGGTAGGCTCAGAAGCAGCCATCCTTCAAAGAGTGCGTAACAGCTCATCTGCCGAGCTCTGAGGCCCCGAAAATGGACGGGGCTCAAGTAAACTACCGATACTTTAGATCACCAACAATGTTGGTGTATGGTAGGTGGGCGTAGTGATTGGGTAGAAGCTGGGTTGTGAAATCCAGTGGACCGATCGACTAGTGCAGATCCTGGTGGCAGTAACAGCATAGCCGGGTGAGAATCTCGGCGACCGAAAGGGCAAGGGTTTCCCGGCAATGCGTCGTCAGCCGGGAGTTAGCCGGTCCTAAGAACAACCTCAACAGAGTTGTCCGAATGGGAAACTGGTTAACATTCCAGTGCCTTGAAAGATCGTTATCACCCCTCTTGCAGCTTCAGGATAGGGCAAGCAGAATCGTCGTTCTGTCCAAGTTTTCGAGTTTCGGGGAGTGTCGTAATGACGAGATCCGAAACGAGAAATGAGTGGTGCTCCGCAAGGAGGATTTGCTCGAATCCAGGAGACAATGAAAACAAGAATGGGAAGATTCTTTCAAGACCGTACCGAGATCCGACACTGGTGCCCTAGATTAGTAGTCTAAGGTCTATCGGGTATACCGTATGGCGAGGGAACTCGGCAAAATAGCTCCGTACCTATGGTATAAGGAGTGCCTGCGGTTTTCATGAAGAATGGGAGCCGCAGGTCGCAGTGACAAGGGGGTCCCGACTGTTTAATAAAAACACAGGTGGTCGCTAGTCCGAAAGGATGTGTATGGCCTCTGTATCCTGGCCAGTGGCGGTACCTAAAACCTGGGTTCAACTGGGCTAAGGGCCGCTAAACGCCGGGAGTAACTCTGACTCTCTTAAGGTAGCCAAATGCCTTGTCGGGTAAGTTCCGACGTGCATGAATGGAACAACGAGGGCCCCGCTGTCCCCGCCTACAACCCGGTGAAGCCACATAACGTGGACGAACAGTCCACGAACCTCTGTCGGGGAGAGAAGACCCTGTGGAGCTTTACTGCAGCCTGTTGTTGCTGTATGGTTGCGAATGCAGAGAGTAGCTGGGAGCCTTCGAAGTCAGTCTTCCGGGACTGATGGAGGCAACGTTGTAACACCAGCCATTTGCTACCGTACGGCTAACCCGTTTTTACGGGGACATCGGCAGGTGGGCAGTTCGGCTGGGGCGGCACCCCCTTGAAAAAGTATCGAGGGGGCCCAAAGATTGGCTCAAGCGGGACAGAACTCCGCTGTTGAGGGCAAAGCCAGAAGCCAGTCTGACTGGATCTCCAATGATACGAGATTCAGAGGCGAAAGCCGGGCTTAGCGATCCATCATGTCCCCACTATTGGGGGCTGGTGGTGACAGAAAAGTTACCCTAGGGATAACAGGCTCGTCGCGGGCGAGAGCTCCTATCGACCCCGCGGTTTGGTACCTCGATGTCGGCTCTTCCCATCCTGGTTCTGCAGCAGGAGCCAAGGGTGGGGCTGCTCGCCCATTAAAGGGGAACGTGAGCTGGGTTTAGACCGTCGTGAGACAGGTCGGTCTCTGCCTGACAGGGGTGTGGTTGTTTGAGGGGAAGTTGCCCATAGTACGAGAGGAACAGGGCAACGCAGCCTCTGGTATATCAGTTGTCCGACAGGGCAGGCTGAGCAGCTAAGCTGTTTAGGATAACTCCTGAAAGCATCTAAGGAGGAAACCTTTCCCGAGAAAAGACAGCCTTCTGTAAAGAGGAGGGTGGCCAAAGAAGATGGCGTTGATAGAATGGAGGTGTACGCATCGAGCTTTTTGCGAGATGTTCAGCCTGCCATTACTAATAGCCCAACGCACCTGATCTACATCTAACTAGATGATGGATTCAAAATCATTCAATACGATAGAGTTCTCTAATTTGTTCAAAACATCATATTGTTCTTTTGTATGACACCTTTTTTTATTCTCTATTTGATATTTCATAATCGTAATAAATAGGTCTTGTAAAGGATTGTTATAGTGACATCCAACAGTCTACAAAATTTATATAAAAAAAAAACTCATAACTCAAGAAGATCTTATGGCAAATCTGTAAAGATCTTCCCTGGAGGGATTAGTCATAATATTCGTTTTTTTAGACCCTATCCATTTTTTGTGAATAAGGCAAGAAATAAACATCTTTTTGATGTAGATGACAATAAGTATGTGGACTACTGGATGGGACATTGGGCGTTAATTCTAGGTCATTCACCTACCGTAGTTGTTAAGAGCCTTGATAAGCAAATCCGTCGGGGTACGCTATATGGTACTGCGAATGATATAAGCATAAAGCTAGGCGAAATCATAAAAAAATCGATCCCTATTAGCGAACTTTTAAGATTCTGTACTACTGGCTCTGAAGCTACAATGTATGCAATCAGAATCGCTAGAGCTGTAACTAAAAAAAGGATTATCTGTAAAACTATTGGCGGCTGGCATGGATTTAATACAGATTTGATGCAATCGGTAAATTATCCATTCGAAATTGATGAAGGAAAAGGTATGACTGGAGCCGAGGGTGATTTTGTTGAATCAATTCCATTTAATGATTTAGACAGATCTATCAAATTGCTAAACAGCGTAAAAGAGGACTTGGCATGCATAATTATAGAACCAGTATTGGGTGGCGGAGGATGTATTCCCGCGGATATCAATTACTTGAAGGGTTTGGAGGAGTATTCCAAAAGAAATAATCTATTGTTTATTTTAGATGAAATTGTTACTGGATTTAGATTGAATTTTGGAAGCGTTTGTTCCCTATATCGTTTGAATCCGGATATCATAACGCTAGGAAAGATTGTTGGAGGAGGCCTTCCAATAGGAGTTGTATGTGGTAAAAAGGAGATAATGAAAGTAGCCAACCCAGTAGAGAATAGGTCTAAGGAACAGCTATGTTATGTTGGCGGTGGAACCTTTTCTTCAAATCCTCTTACAATGACTGCCGGATACGCTACCTTAAATTATATCAGCAAAAACCGACAAACAGTTTATAATAAAATCAATAAATTAGGAGACATAGCACGGATTGGTTTAAGAAAATTATTTTCAGATTATCGATTGAAAACAAAAGTAACCGGCACTGGTTCCCTTTTTCTAACACATTTTCTCTCAAATAAAGTAGATGATATAATGAACGCAAATGATGTATCTCTGTCTGATAATGAAACCCTTGCTAAATATCATTTTTCATTAATGACAAAATACGGAATATTTTTTCTGCCTCATAAGATGGGCGCTATCTCAGCTGTGCATGATGTAAAAGATATACAGAATCTTATTAATGCGACGGAAAAAATAATTGAATCCGATACCCTAAGACTAAGAAGGAAGCACTGAATTCTAAATTCGCTTTGAAAGAAAAATTTCAAATTAACTAAACCACGAAAGTACGTGTAGCTTCAATCATTGTTTCTGTGATAAAATAATTGAAATACTACCAATAATTTCCTTTATATTTGATAACATTGGACAAGTTTAATCATTCAACCTTTTCAATGGATAACACTAGTTTTGATTTTCAAAATTTCAAAACGTCTGATAAAAAGAAAGTGTGGATAGAAGCTTTTGGATGTTCAGCTAATAATGCAGACGCAGAAATAATCAAAGGAATGCTTTACGAGAACGGTTATGATTTGTCTTATAATAGGAAAGATTCAGACCTTACCATCATAGTTACGTGCGCCGTAAAAGATGCTACTGAACATAGGATGATTTCAAAAATAAAAAAATATTCAAAAAAGCCACTTATTGTTGCTGGATGTCTTCCAAAAACTAGTGAAAAACTAATTGAATCATTTTCTCCTAATTCATCTCTTCTAGGTCCACAGTCGTTAGATAAAACAATAGATGTAGTTGATGCTTGTCTAAACGGCAAGAAAATTGTGGCATTAGAAGACTCTATGTCAACGAAAGTAAATCTTCCTAGAATGAGGCTAAATCCAGTAGTCAGTATTATCGAAATCTCTAGTGGATGTCTTAGCGAATGTAGCTTTTGTCAAACGAAATTAGCAAAAGGGTCCTTAAAGAGCTATAGGATTGGTGAAATAGTAAGACAAATGGAAGATGATGTAGCAGCAAATTGTAAGGAAGTTTGGTTATCTTCTACGGACAATGGTTGTTATGGATTGGATTTAAATACTGATCTAGTTGAGCTACTAGAAAAGTGTGCAGATATTGGCGGAGAATATAAAATCCGCGTCGGAATGATGAATCCAATGTACGTTCCAAGGTTTTTAGATAGATTGATTCAACTTTATCGGAGTAATGACAAGATATTCAAGTTTCTTCACATGCCCGTCCAGAGTGGGAGTGAAAGAATTCTTCGTAAAATGAAAAGGGGGCATACTGCTAAAATTTTTCTTGACGTGGTAAAAGAACTAAGGAAAGCGATACCAGAGATAACAATCGCTACGGATATAATTACTGGTTTCCCTTCAGAATCCGAAACAGACTTTGAAGAGACACTTAAGCTTATAGAAGACAGTCAACCAGATGTTGTTAATTCATCGAGATATAGTGCTCGTCCTGGAACCGTTGCTTCAAAATACACTAGACTTGGTACAAAAGTTGTAAAAGAAAGAAGTATTAGATTACACCAGACAATTAAGAAAATATCGATTAGAAGAAATCTAATGTGGCAGGGATGGAAGGGCAAGATCTTGATCGATGAACTTTTGGATAATAGTAGGTTACAAGGCAGAAATTATGCCTACAAACCGGTAATAGTCGATTTATCAAAAGGAAAAAGATTAGATCCGAAATGGGTATTGGGACAGTATCTAGCAGTAAAAGTGGTAGAAACTTCAAATTATTCATTACTAGGAGAATTAATTTTCTAATTCCTATAATTTTATCAACATTTTTGTACCAAATAAGATACTTGATTTAATCTACTAAATTTTTATCCTAATAATAGGTGTTCAGAATAGGAGTTGATTTGATTGTCAGAGGATGGTATTGAATTACGAAAACCTGTACTGTTAATCGGAATCGGTAAAATTGGCAAGGATATCCTATCGAACTTAAAAAAAGCTGAAGATGATTTTTTGTTTATAGATACCTTCAAAGAGGAACTTGAAGATTCAAACTCAGTTCATATTGATTGTAAATCTTGGATAAACCCTTCGATTTACAAAATCAGATCCTTTCTAGAATTTCATAAAGAAGAGATATCTGTGAAGTTATCAAAATATCAAACTATCATTTTAGTAACTAGTCTGGGTGAAAAAACAGGCATTGCCATTGCACCTATGGTTTCACATATTGCAAAGGGGATACTCAATAAAAGAATTATCTCATTTGTGACTATGCCGTTTGGTCATGAAAAGGATAGATTATTTCAAGCTAGCATATCATTAAAAAGAATATCATTAAATTCTGATATTAACTTTGTTGTTGATAATGATGCTTATTTGGAAATAAATCCTTACCTGACAGTTGAGGCCTGCTCTAAAATAACCAATGAAATAGTCCTCAACACAATCAAACTAATTCCTGAGATCGTGTTAACTTTGGGAACAAGCATAGTTTCTGGAACCTTGAAAGAGAACAGTATTGAAGTAGGTGTTAAAGATCTGATTGCCCAACTTTATTCATCACTGGGAACATCCACTATAACAAAATCAATTCTATATGTGAATGGTGCGAGAAATGAACCAATTGGAAGATTAAATCAAATATTGAGTAATTATCAAAATTCTATGGAAGGAGATGCAAATGAAATTTCATTTGTAGTTTCTGATTCTTCTAGAAATAACATGCATCTCATAGCGTCAATTAAGGGGAGAACAAAATTTGATTCCTACGATCCACTCAACCTGATACCTGATGAAAACATTTTAGATTGGGATATACCAGAATCGCATCCGAACATAGATCTACCGTTACCCTTAATAGATTAGGTAGAAATTACTATCGTCTAAATTAATTCATTTACTACTATTCATAGGTTAGCTCAAAATTTTAATACACTAGATTAAGAAATTTCTGTACTTTCTATTTACTCTTTTTGCGAATCTTTACTTTCTGTTGTCACAATCGACTCCTCAGTAACCGACTCCTTGGGTTCTAGCTGTGGCGCTTTCTCCTCGATAAATGAACTGACTATAACCGTATCATCGTCTTCTTTTATCATTCTTAACCTTATCTTCCTTGGTGGGTTGGTTTTTCCTCTAGACCAGATATGTCTATTCAAATCTTGGTCTAGCTTGACTTTGTTAGTTTGCATGTGCCGTTGTGTAAACTCCTTTATGATGTTTATTACTCTATCAGTTCTTCTGTATTTTGGAGTATCCCACGCCTTTGATAAATTCACAGTATATATTCTTGTTGTATTTTCTTCTGACATTTTATCTCATTCACTATCCATTTATCCCACGTTCACATCCGACTTTCTCCAAGCCCTCCGCTTTGGATTTGTTCTAGTGTGACGATGGGTTCTAATTATTACCCAGGCTGGCACAGGTCTATTCTGTTTGACTCTCTTTATCAGTCTCTTTTTTCTCGAAGTATTCTTTCGTGCAGCCATTTTTTTAGACTGGTTTTTTGCCTAATTTTAAGTGTTGGTTTATTTTTTGACCTTAGGTTTTAACCAAATAGCAGTAAACTATCTCACAACTATCATCGTTCGATGCTGTTGAGAGGTTATTAGAAAATCTTAGAGGTCAAGTCAATCAATAGGTTAAAGATTAATTCCCAATCATCAGATGATAATGTAAATGGAGACAGAGTTTGTCTGTTCTATCTGCTACAAATTCTTATGTACTATCTACGATAAACGAAGAATCAAGTATCTACGTGTAATCCCGGCTCATATATTGCGTAAAGAAGGATGCAAGAGCATCTATCATAAGAAACTAACTGATTCGTTTAAGAGCTGAAATACATACAACTATTCAAATTAAATGCTCTTTGTCAATTATTTCCAGATTTTTCAGTAGATGGTACGGAAATTCAACTATTCTTTCTCTTTACTGATTGACTATAATTTTTCCTTCCATAATACCGGGATGAATTGAACAATAGTACCTATGAGCACCTATTTTATCTGAAGCAATTACCGTAGTAACTTCTTGTCCACTTGAAATAAATCCTGTATTAATATTCATGTCATCAACTATAAAATCATGTTTTCTGAAATCTTGATTTGCAATAGTAATTTTTAGCGGCTTATCGATTTTCACAGCGATATCTGGATTAGTAACATTAAATTTGTTATCTTTCATTAACAATAATATGCCCCCTCTATCGGACAATTGGTTATTGTTATTAGAAATGAGATTTCCAATTCCCCATAACGAACCAACTACTATAAAGGAAATCGCAATAATAGCTATAATGTTATTGTTCAAGCCAATTTTCTAATTTAGAATTTGGTGTTGACAAATATTAAAATTGATAAATACAATTTTTGGAGATTAAATATTTTGAAAAGATATAAAATAATTTGAAGTTTAAAACATAATTGATACAGGTTGACTATTCAGAACTAGCTTCTGTATTAGCATCAGCACTTGCTGGTGTGTTTTCAGTCTGACTCTGAATACTCTCAGAATCACTGACAATCTCGGCAGTTGCAAATCTGTTTCCGACCTGGATTATCTTAATTTTTGTATTTTGGCCGACCTTTCCATTCTTTACAAATATTACAAATCGTTGTATTCTTGCAATTCCGTCTCCTTTTCTACTCAATTCTGTTATCTGCACATCGTATTCCTTTCCAACTTCCACTGGTTTTGGTCCAAACATGTCGTTTGTCTTAAATCCGTTGTAACTCATAGTTAACCTTGTCAAATATTTATTCCATATATAAACTGTCAAAATTTATCCAAATCAAGTTCCTATTCTGAAATTTTCATTGCACAAGCCTCTCAAACATTCAATAGCCGATAGCGATGCCAGGTAACTGGTTTTAGGATTTGTAGGGCTCGGAATATTCTGAACAATAACATGGATTTCTCCAAAGCTCCCCTTACATAGTATTTCATGCTTATTTACTGATATCATTGGGTCAGCTATTATCTTTACTCTAGTATTCTCTAATCCAATCCCAGCTAATGCTATTGAAACTGCTACATTCACGTTTGCAGGAAATAATTCAATTGCTGTAATAGCACTGCCCTCAAATAGGACTGTTTCTTTCGAAATATCATCCAATTTTATTTTTGAATTTTTGAAATATGGGGCCCCTGCAAATGATTTGGGATGTTTCGTTGTTGTAATGGTTAAACTATCCAGATATTTTCTTACGCTCCTAATTGAGTCTAATCCTGCTATGGCACCAGTAGGTATCCATATTTTGGCATTATTGAAGATCGATAAATCTTGTAGTTCCGATAGGAACTTTTGATCCGAAAAACCACCTACACTCAAAACCAATAGATCCTTTTTTGACTTAATGATTCTTTTACTAAATTCCCTAACAGCGTCCTTCGAAGCACATTCAATTATAATATCTAAACTGGAATAAACCGGAGACTCGTAGAATTTATTAAAATCCGAGAATAAATGCAGTTCAGCATTATCTTGACCAGCTGAGCTAATGACTTGAGGCTCTTTGTCAAATAATGCCACGATTTTGGCATTTGGAATCTCTTCCCTTTTTGCTGCTGCTATTATCTCTTTACCTATACTACCAAAGCCAATGATGCCAACTTTTTTTACCATATTGTAAGAGCTTTCACTTTTTCTCAATATTTGGATTTACATAATTCCCAGGTCATAGTATAAAACTTTAGAAATAGGATATAGGGTGTTAGATATTCAATTAACGTCTTCTGCCCATACGTTCTGGTTTTCTTTGTCCAGGTTGACGCCTTTTTTCAAATCTCTTTACAAAGTTTATCTTGTTTCTTAACTTTGAAATTGGATTTGCTCTTTTTTTTCCTTCAATCTTAGGAGTTTGACCTCTTACTTTTCCCGCCTTTGTTAATGATCCATGAGTTGGCATTTGACCTATGTTTGATTACGATATAATATATCTATTACTGCACATTTTTTCCCTATTTTCTCAAAATTAAATCAAAGTGGCAAGTATTGCCCTTACCATAAGTGAAACGGGCAATGTTATCCTAAATTATACTAGTTTAAATTTATAATTAGATAAAAAAAGCTCATCACATGACATTAGTCCAATCGATGCATTTCGATCAAATTAAAACACTAAAGAAAGAGCGTAACGCCATCATACTGGCACACAATTACCAAGTTCCGGAAGTCCAAGATATAGCTGATTTTATTGGCGACTCATTAGCTTTATCGCGAGAAGCAGCCAGAACAGATGCCGATATTATAGTTTTTTGTGGTGTGCATTTTATGGCAGAAACTGCCTCTATACTGTGCCCCGAAAAGAAGGTGCTTATTCCAGATTTAGAAGCAGGGTGTTCACTTGCATCAACTATTAATTCATATGAACTAAAGAAATGGAAAGAGGAACATCCTAATGCTGTCGTTGTGAGTTATGTTAATACCAGTGCAGAAGTAAAAGCCCTTTCTGACTATTGTTGCACTTCATCCAATGCAGTTAAGGTTGTAAACAGTATACCGAGTGGTACCGAAATCTTATTCTTACCCGACATGTTTCTAGGTTCTTATGTTGGAAAAGTCACTGGCAGGAAGAATATGTATGTGTGGCCGGGAGAATGTCATGTTCATGCGGGTATTACAGCAGCTGATATTAATAATATAATTCAAAAATACAATAATGCAGAATTCATGATTCATCCAGAGTGTGGCTGTACTTCGTCAACCCTTTACAGTCTGGCATCTGGTGATATATCCAAGAAAGCTCACATACTGTCTACTGAAGGAATGATGCAATATGCCAAGAAATCCGATAGTAGCGAATTTGTTGTTGCAACAGAGACAGGTATAATGTATAGAATGAAGAAAGAAAATCCAGACAAAGTGTTCATACCAGTCAAGGAAAACGCTGTCTGTAAATATATGAAAAAGATTACAATAGAAAAAGTAGTTGATTCTCTAGTACTTGATCAATATGAAGTCAAGGTTCCTAAACATATTTCGGACAGAGCAAGAACTGCTATTGAGCGTATGTTATTGATATCCTAATCAATATTAGTAAATAAATAAATCAATTGATCTCCATAGAAAAGTCTATTGATTTACTCGAATGAGTTAATGAACCTACTGATATCATATCTGGTAAAGCAGATGCGTAATCCTTGATATTTGAAAGATTCACACCTCCCGATATCTCTACTTGAATTTTACTTCGCAAGCCAGATCTCCTCAAATACGAAATAGTTTTATGAGCTTCTTGGGGAGAAAAGTTATCCAGCATTATAATATCCGCGCCACTTTTAATAGCCTCTATTGATGCTCTCGTATCAGAAACTTCACATTCTATCACTATATTATTACTAGATTTCGCTTTAGCCGTTGATATACAATGGCTAATCGAATTGGTTACCGCCAGATGGTTATCCTTTATAAGTATCATTTCACTTAAAGTATTTCTGTGTGCATATCCACCACCCAATTCTATTGATTTCTTGTCAAAGAACCTTAAACCCGGTGCAGTCTTTCTAGTACCTGTGATCTTTATATCATTTGATACAGTTTTTGCAATATCTACAAATTTCTTAGTATCAGTAGCAATTCCACTCATACGCATTATCAAATTTAAAGCGGTCCTTTCGGCTTTTAGAATCGATTTCGTATTTCCCCTTATCATCATTACCTTGCGACCCTTTCTTACACTATCACCATCTTTAACAAGTGCCTTTGATTCACAATTGCAAATATCAAATAATGTATGAGCTTCTTCCAGCCCTGCAACGACTGCAACTTCAGATTTACAAGTAATAAACGATGTGGATTTCGAATCTTCATCGACCAAGTACTCACTGGTCAAGTCGCCCTGTCCGATATCTTCTCTGAGAAACCCAATTAGAGATTCTCGTAAGTTAAAATATTGATTTAGATCTTTTGATTTTTGCTCTGAGGTCAAGTTACTTTTAGTGCATATTTATGTGGAGTTGATATTTGAAGTGTGGATGCAACCAGTGAATTCTTTGAGTCAAATATTACTATTGTACCTGACCAATCAGATGAAAGTTCGGTAGACTTACAGACGGGACATACCTTCCCAATAGTAATGGCTCTACATTTTTTACACGCAAGTTCCTTAGCCATTTAAGCTGGCACTGTTCCCTTTTTTTCTTTTTGACCACTTGTCACAGGGGCCTTAGCCTTTTTTATCTCATCTTCAATCCACTCAAGAGCTCCTAGAAAGGGCTGTCTACAGGTAATTCCAATCTTGCCCATGGCCGAGCCTTTTCCTAAACTAATTGCAGTTACCCTAGCTCTGAGCTTCGAACCAATCTTAAGGGATCTGGCTGATTGATTTGCAACTATTACCCCTTGTTTGACATCGCTTTTCAGATAGTCATCGGTAATTTGAGAGAGGTGTAATAATGCATCGGTCGGGCCTATTCTAACAAATGCACCAAAATCTGTGATTTCAACAATTTCCCCTTCGACAATTTCTTGCAATTTCGGATAAAACGTCAAAGCTTTGAATGATACCTTATGAAAAGTAGCACCATCGCCGGATACCAATTTTCCTACTTTATTTGTTTTTGCGTCAATAATCATGACAACATACCCCAATTCAGGATTAATCATACTTTCATACTTCTCCTTGAGAATTTCCATCGTGGTCTCATTGAGCGATTTTTTCATCATATTGGGCGGTATTCTAACAACGTCATCCATGTGTATTATCGCAAACATTACTTATTGTCTAATTGGTTTGAATTATCAATTTATGAACCTTTTCATTATTCTTGCTATTTAGTATCAAAATGGATCCATTGTATGATTTAAATATTCTCGGGAAGAGTACGAGAGTATGGTCTCAATAGAGCAAATCATGTCAAAATTACAAACAATAGAAGATCCAGAATTGCATAAAGATATAGTGTCAATGGGCATGATTAAAGACCTTACGGTTAACGACGCAAAAGTTGGATTCACATTAGAGCTTACTACTCCTGCGTGTCCTTTTAATAGCGAAATTGAAGAATCTGTTCGCAACTCTATGATGGACTTGGGAATTAAAGATCTTGATCTCAAAGTAACTGCCAGAGTTATGGAAGGACGTTCAATATCAATGGACGAATTGCTACCTGGTGTAAAGAACATACTTGCGATTGCAAGTGGTAAAGGAGGTGTGGGAAAAACCACAGTTTCTGTCAACCTAGCTCTAGCACTGTCAAAGACCGGTGCAAAAGTTGGATTATTAGATGCTGATGTTTACGGACCAAGTGTTCCACTCATGTTAGGACTTAAAAACGCGCCTGAAGTAATTAATAATAAAATAGAACCTGTCTTGGCTCAAGGTGTAAAAGTGATCTCAATGGGATTCTTTTATGAACAATCACAGCAGGCAGGAATCTATAGAGGTCCAATAGTAGCTGGAATTGTAAAACAATTTCTAACTGATGTAAACTGGAGTGATCTCGATTATTTAATAATTGATTTACCCCCAGGTACTGGAGATGCACCACTAACTTTGGCGCAAACAATACCTATAACAGGAATAATTATAGTTACTACTCCTCAAGATGTGGCTATGAACGTGGCAGTAAAAGCGGTAGGCATGTTTAACAAATTGAACGTACCTATCATAGGAGTCATAGAAAATATGAGCTATTTGGAATGTCAACATTGTAATAATAAAATTAATATTTTTGGTACTGGAGGCGGTCAGAAAGTTAGTGAACAGTTTAATGTTCCTTTCATTGGGGAAATTCCTCTTAATCAGCAGATAATGACCGCAAGTGACAGCGGTAACCCCGTAAGTATTTCAGAACCAAATAATAACCAAGCAATAATATTTGACAAAATTGCTCGTACTGTTGCTGGAAGAATCAGCATAATTGCCTCTGAATTGCAGGAACAAGAAAAATCTGTAAATGAGCAGCCAAGAGAAAAAGAATCTCAAAGTGTCAATACCGCCTAATGTTCTTAAAGAACTAAAAAAACCGTTAGGAAAACTAGTTTTAGATAGAGATATCACAGAAAGAAAATTAAGAAAAGAAATTGTCGTCAATAATGAAAAGTTAATAACGGTAGGGGACCGTACTACCGAGAGAGTTATTTCATTTAATATTTTTCCTAACTTGGCCATCATTGACGGAATTGAGAGAAGGCAAGTTAAAAATTCTACCGGATCCAGTAGAGTGACTGACAGAAAATCTGTAGGCGCCACAAAGATTTCTTGTATTAATCCTCCTGGATCAATTACAAAGGAAGCAGTTGACAAAATAAAATTTGCTCTGTCGGTTGAGAAAAATTTTGTTTTACAGGTCGTCGGTGAAGAGGATTTATTGACACTTCCTGTTTGTTACCTTGCACCTAGTAATACAATAGTATGTTATGGTCAGCCATTAGAAGGATTAGTTATTATCAAGGTTGATCATTCTATAAAACGAAAGGCTAAAGAATTAATGAAATTAATAAACAGTAAATTGTTAACGGGGTATGATGACGTGGTGGCTGTTTGAAATAGAAGTGATCTAAAAACCATAATTTCTGACCCCGACGGGATTATTACATCAGAGTATTTCGAGACCATAAAGATTAATTTCTATAAGACATAAAGAAAATTCAGGCATGGCAGGAGCACTCGCATTTTGACATTTTTACGTCGAAGGAGCAGTCATGATCCGATCCGCACGAATCTCCCATAGGCCATTCACCAGGGCATTCAGCATGACGATTCCTTTTACAAAAGAAAGTAAGTGTCATTTGAATTTAACACGAATACTGTTGTTTGAATATTTGAATATTTATATTTCTTGTAACCGTGAAATCAACATAAAGTATATTATTTGAATAAATTTTATAAAGTACTTCATGGCCCACAATATAGCTATTATTTGTATTACTAAAAATGGAATCAATATATCAAAAAGAATACAAGAAAAAATCCCATCAGCATCAATTTACGTACAGTCAAAACATAAAGATTCTACTGACGGGATTATCTGGTTTGAAAAAAGTACAAAAAATGTGATTGAAGAGGCTTTCAAAGAGTATGATAGTATCATATGCATTTTTTCATTGGGAGCTGTCATCCGTTTGATATCAAATCTCTTGGTGGATAAGAAGACAGACCCAGCAGTTATCGTGATAGATGACAAAGCAAATTTTGTCATAAGTGCACTCTCGGGTCATCTAGGGGGTGCTAATGCTTTATCCAAATCTATTGCAGACATTTTGAATTCAACAGCAGTCATCACCACAGCAGCAGATGTTAATGAAACAATAGCAGTAGATCTTTTAGGGAACAACTTTGACTGGCGTATCGAGAATTTTGACAACGTTACTACGGTAAGTGCACATATGGTAAACGAACAAAAAATAGGGGTTTACCAAGATGCTGGTGAAACAAAATGGTGGGATAAAGAATTACCAAAAAACGTATCAATAATAGAAAATATTGATGAATTGAAAAAAGATAATTTTAAAGCCGGATTGATTATCTCTGATAGAATCATAACAGATCCACTGTTGATTAAAAAGAGTGTAATTTATAGACCAAAGAGTCTTGTTGTAGGATTGGGTTTTCACTGGGACACTACTGAAAAAGATATAGAAGATGGAATAAGAAAAGTATTGAAAGAAAATGGTTTGTCTTTTCTTAGCATCAGAAACCTAGCAACAATATATAGGGGAAAATCTCCTCCCTCATTAGGTTCCTTCTCTGATAAATATGGAATTCCTCTAGAGTATATTGATAAAGAGAAACTAGACAAGGTGACGGTCCCAAATCCCTCAGACGTCGTAAAAAAATACGAAGGAACATCAAGTGTTTCAGAAGCTTCATCTATACTTAGCTCAGGTGGTGAGCTTGTGGTCAAGAAGCAAAAATTCCCACCCAATTTAACAGTTGCAGTAGGTCGTGTCAATTACATTAGGGAAGGAAATTAGGATGAAAAGGGCTCTGTTACTGATTGATAGAGGCAGTAGGGAACCAGAGGTTAAAGATGAACTTTCGCAATTGTGCACTCTGATAAAGGAAGAAAGCAAATACGCCTATGTGGATCATTGCTTCCTTGAGGTTATACCCCCTTATATTGAAGAGGGAATTAATACGTGTATATCCCATAATGTAGATTCAATTACTGTTATCCCCTATTTCTTGTATCCTGGAATGAAGCTAAAAGACTCTGTAAAAAAGACAGCAAAAATTTGTTATGATAAAAAAATAAAAGTCGTCATTGCCAAACCTTTGAGTTACCATACGACACTTAATACGCTTATAAAAGATAGAATTAATTACGCCAGACATAAAAATAAGATAATTCCACAAAACTGCAATTGCGACATTCTTGTAATAGGTCATGGAAGCAGTGATAGCAGTGCCAGGACTGCATTTGCATACACTGTTAATAACTTGAAACCATTTTTTAGGAGTGTTACTTTTTGTTTTCTGGAACTGGATGAACCGCGTATAGGTAATGGAATAGAAAGAATTATTTCTAACAATCCTGATGTATTGATTATAGTTCCTTACTTTCTACACAGAGGAACTCACATAAAAAAAGATATTGTACAAGATATTGACTCTGCTTTGGTAAAATATAATGTGAAAAATATTCCGGTCTATATTACTGAACATCTTGGTGTTGACCCAAAATTAGCAAAAATGGTAATTGAAAGAGCAAAGGAGGCAGAAGAAAAAGTTGGCTGAAAGTAACGACACACAAAAAAGGGCAATTAGGGCAAAATCAAGGGACATGTCAGAAGCTTCTTTGGGAATAGAAGAAAGGAGTATGAGAATAATTGAATCAGAGATAGGAACTCATGATTACACCGCACCCCAATGGAGTATTGTAAGACGTGTAATTCATGCAACTGCGGATTTTGATTTTGCAAAACCTTACAGGAATGGAATTATCTTCTCAGCCAATGCAATAGAAAGTGCTTTTGAGGCATTGAAAAAGAGGCGATACATTGTTGTTGACGTCGATATGGTACTGGCAGGAATAAACAAGAAATCTGCTGCAAATATTGGAACCAGTGTGATATGCAACATATCTAACAAAGACGTAATTAACATATCCAAAAATGAGAATAAAACTAGATCCAAAGTGGCAATGAGATACTCATCAAAAGAAGTTGACGACGGAATTGTTGTGATAGGAAACGCTCCAACAGCATTATACGAATTAGTTAATATGATAAAAGAAGGTGTAGCAAGGCCTTTACTTGTAGTTGGTATACCTGTAGGGTTTGTTTCGGCTGAAGAATCGAAACTTGAGCTATCAAAGACTAATATCGAATTTATTACAAATATTGGGAGAAAAGGTGGAAGTCCTGCAGCCTCGTCAATAATTAATGCCTTAATGCTCATGTATATCAATAACTTGGATTAATAGGTAGGAACTGAGGAAGTTTGAATACGAAGGCTTCACATACAGCTGAACACGCCTTCATAGGATCGCTACAAAAAATAGTAAAGAAAACTTTGAAAGTGAGAAAGGTAGAACACAAAGATTCGGACAATGTCGCATTTCTTAAATCGTCGGAGGTAGAACTAGATTTTGATAAGATAGTATTGGCTGAGAAGGAAGTCAACCAACTAATAATAGAAGGACGAAAGATATTCCATCACTCATTCTCCTCACTGGATGAAGCCAAGAAGAAATTGCCTGACCTGAGAGCCAATGAACCACGCTTGAAGAATGTCGATAAAATTACTGTAATTGAAATAGAAAACCATGATCTTGCTGCATGTTCAATGGAACATGTCTCTAATTTGTCTGAATGTAAATTTTTTTTGGTAACTAGCATGTCTATGAATGGTCAAGATTACGAGATTAGGTTTTTGGTTGGAAAAAGAGCGATGGATGAAGCAGTTAAGCTAACGGAAAAAATTAATATTATATGCAAAGAAGTAGGATCAAATCATAATACTGTAGAAGCGACTATTAAGAAACTCTATAGAGAAAGAGAACACTATTACAATGAGCTGAAAAAATTAACAAATAAGGTGCTAACTGATATACCTATTCAGTACTTTGATAAGCAGAATATAACTGTAATTTCCGCAATCCTCGACAATATCGATTGGAGAATTATTCAAACCTTCGTAGGAAAAAGGATAATGGAACCTCGGACTGTTATTATTCTAGCTAATGCAAATGACAACGATATGGCAAACCTTGTATTTGCAAGGAGCGATGATGTTAATTTAGATTGTGTCGAGATTTTTGATAATCTTAGAAGCCATCAGGAAATAGGGAAGGGCGGTGGTAAAACAAATTTCGTTAATGCAAAAATAACGAAAACAATGTCAGATAAAGTTCTAAAAGGTCTAATCAGCAAATCTTTAACATCTCTATCCTCATAATTTAGTTTTGTAATTCATAATTGCAAGAAAAAATCCAGTTGGCGAATTGTCGGCAAAACAGACCATAACAATCACAAACGATGATGACTAACGTAGTTCATCTACAGCTAGTCGTAAATATGTTAATTTATTCTTACAAGTTTTGAGATTGTCACAAATTGAACAATTAATTATCTAAATAATTAAATAACGAATTCTGTCCAGATATATCCTTAAGTTCGGATACTACAATACCCATCCTCCTAATATTTTGAATAGATATTGAATTATTTTTAATCATCTCTTTTATGATAGACAATGAGTTCTTTTGTAATTCATCAAAGGAAGCTGTGTATAGCTTCAGACTTCTTGAAATTGATACATGGTGGAGATTTTCTAAAATCAATATTATAGTAAGGACCTTGAAAGCCTGTTTCTTATTACTTAGATTTTCATAAATAGTTGTACAAAGACTTGCAGTCGTCATTTTAATCTGTTCCATCTCTGCAGTATCTTTTTTTAGGGTAACTATTTTGCCGAATTGTTTCGATGTTTCACGAGCTTTTATCTGCGAATTGTCAATCGCATTTGATGCATTTACCAGAAAAGCTGCAGTCTTGTAACCTAAAACGTCTCTCAATTCAAATATACTATTCTTTGAAATATCTGAAATCGAGTTAATTCCCAAGGCCTGCAATTTCTTCATAGTTTTTGGACCTACACCTGGTATATCTTCAATCTTACAATTTGAGATGAAGTTCTTAGCCTCTTCACGACTAACAACTGTAATTCCATTGGGTTTGATGACAGCTGATGCTATTTTTGATATTAGTTTATTTGGTCCTACCCCAATGGAACAAGTTAATTTACTTTGATGTTTGATATTCTTTTGTAATGAGCTTGCAAAAATCTTTGCGTCATTAAAATCCGAATTGGTGACCCTTGTAAAATCTACGTAACATTCATCAACACTGACTTGCTCAAATAAATCTCCATAATTCTGAATTATCCTCATGACATCTCTGGATATGTCTTGGTAGTATGGCTTATCTGTAGGAAGAAATTTTGCTTCCACGTCTTTTAATTTTGACTTTGCTAGTTTAATTGGCATTGCCGCCTTTACGCCGTATTTTCTCGCATTATAATTGCAAGTGCTGACTACACCGGAATCTTCATCTCGTCCTGAATAAACGCAAACAACACATGGAATATTTCTCAATTCCGGCTTCCTTAGCTCTTCGCACTGTGCATAGAAATAATCAAAATCAATATGAAAAATTACTTTATCTTCTAGTTCATTCAAAGAGATACTCTCATTCAATATCACAATTAATAATTCTTGGAATAAAAATTATTCCAGCTAGTGGTATATTTTATATAAAAGGAGGAATTTAGATATTTCAATCGTTCTACTAACGCTTAATCGATATTATGTTATTATCTTATAGTCAATGAATTTATTTTATTGATGTTGATTTCAGTAATTTTTTCGACATTACGTAAATATAAAAGATTACCAATAAGTCTCGGTTTCAGTTTTGATAAGATCAATAAACGAGAATAAGAAATACCTTCTACTCTCAACAATTTTACTTATGATTTTTGTAATTCCACTTGAAAATGCCATACCTTTATTTGCTAGCGCAGAGCCTAAAGCAAAAAGCGAATCAGTTGATGATACAAATTCAACATCTGCTCATGATAATATACAACTTAGTGATGTTCCGGTCGCCAAGATGGTATATAAGAATAAGTCCTATGAAATGGCGCCATTCGTAGTTGTAGAAAATGAAAATTTGAAAAGACTCAATTTTCCGCAACTACCTGACGACTCCCAACCCATAGCGCAGATATCTCAAGGTGAAAATATTTCTTTTAGTTTTTTAACAAAACCTAGAGAAATTAATGCATTTTTTGTTGACTATGATGCAGACACAACAGAAATGACTCCCCTTCACAGAGTAGGAAAATCTCAATTCAGTTTTGGTGATGTGTTTGGACCCAATACTTTAGAGCTTAGAGTAATATACCCAGATGGGAAATATGTGACATATACTTGCTTGATAGAAGTTAAGAAACCTGAACTTAAAGATTTAGATCTAGGATCTGGTAATAATGGTATAACGAATAGTAATGATAATTTATACACAAATTTGAAATCAAATGACCCTGATTCATCTGGTTTTGGTCAGGTATCCCCAACAGAGAAACAGGTACTAAATCAATTTGATAAAAGGGTGAATGTGGGTAATGTTGAAAAGCAAGGAGAACAGCCAAGCCCAGATTTCCTAAAAAATGATGAGTCAACAAATAGTTGTGAATATAATGATATCCCAATAGCAGATGTACAAACTAATAGAAATACTAACAACTCCGACATTAATTCTGATAATTCCACGCACAAACCGAAGTGGACTGCATTGGACCTAGGTCAACAACAAAATATATGCGGTATTAAGGTAACTTTTGCAAACGAGGACAATGACATAAAATTCTTCACACTAGAATTCTCAAATGATGGAAAACAATATACACCTGCTGAATATTACTCGACAACGGGTACTAACTCACCTTCAGAAATTTACGACCTAAAAGAAGGTCCAGTCAATGCACGATTTGTTAAAATAACTGAACTGGATATTACTGACTCAATGAACTGGATATCCGATCTTACGGTTTTAGGAAACACCGACCTTTGAGATCGCTTGTTTGCACAAAAATTTGCTGAACAAAGTTCTTATCTTTAACAGTTCTTTGTTTAATTCCATCCGTATAGAATTTATTTTATCTAATAAATATCAGAGTCATTGGATTATCCTATTATTGTTGAAAAGGACGGTATAAAGATTAAACCTGAAGAGATGACTGTTGATAAAATGTATCACTGTATTTACGATAGGAAAGTCTATATTTTTTACAAAGATGAAGAAAATCTCACGCACTGTTACGAAGTAGATGATCCTCTGGTAGTTCAAGAAATAGTCAATAACCCAGACAACTTGGAAGACATACTGCTAAAGCATTCTGAGGAACAATAATTGAACAACTAATATATTTAGGATTTTTGATTTGCACTAATAACATGGCCTCAAATGCTGAAACAAGAAGGACGACTAACGAAATTTTGATAGGAAAGAAGCCTTTGATGACCTATGTCACTGCAACCCTGGTTCAATTAGCAAATGAGCCCACAGTTGTTATAAAAGCCAGGGGGAGAAGTATTACCCGTGCAGTAGACGTAGCACAAATTATTGTAAAGCGTATGGGTAATATAGGATATAAAATTGGATCTGTAAAAATAGGATCCGAAACTATTCAATCTGAAGACGGTAAAGTCAGAAACGTTTCAACAATAGAAGTACAAGTATCTAGGTAAAGTATCGCCATTAATTTAGGGTTTAATTAATTCTGTCAAGGATCAACTGAACAAGTTGAATCTGATATGAACATTTATCTTGTTGCTTAATTTTTGAGTATTAGTGCAACAACTTGATTCTCAGATGATCCTTATAAGTTGGAGGAATAGTTTATAATTGGATAGGCGCCCTAGTAGATGATCTCACATTTAATATTATCAGAATCTTGTTCTGGTGTTTCTACAATTAAGCGAATATACTTTGAAAATAAATCTATAGTGATTCAATATAATGAAATATAATATTCCTTTCCAAAAATGTTATCAATTAATGTATGAATATGATTAATATCTCTATAAAATTTAAATTCTGATACATTAGTTATTTCAGAATATATTTGAAGAATAAAACATCGTGACGTTCTCTTATTGATAAACAACTTCTTTCTATTCTTAGTCGATTCTATTCTTAATCCCTCATCAATGTCCAAATTTAACAAGTCATGTGATAATTTTTTTCGTATAGATACTGTTGAAGGCAATGGTGATTCTATGGTAGCAAATCTTTGAATATTAGTCTTGTTTTTAAAATACAGACAATGTTCTTTGACCAGATGGTTTCAGTTAACATTTCTTAATCGGAACCAGCTTTCATTATGCATAAACCTGTATAATCATTGTTTTGAATGGGAGGACTATGTCGGATTCAATAGATTATGTAACCATCAATTGCAGCCAGATATCAATTATGAATTCCTAAAATCTTAAATATCGATGGAAATAAATTTTTCAAATGAAAAAGTATGGCTGTGGAGCTTGCGGAGGAACTTTCAACGATAGATTCGAGTTATTAGAACATGCAACGGCTGTACATGATAAGAAAACGACTTATTCTTGTATTGTGTGCGACGAGTCATTCCAAAGTGAAGCATCATTCAAATTACATATGATGAGAAATCACAAGTTTGCTTAGCAGCTGGTTGGCGATAGCTATTCTGCTAGGATACCAAAGTTATTGAAGGTATCAATCATAATATACTATTTTTAACTCAAATATCCTTAAATATTGCGATATTTATTGATTGGTGACCCTATGACAGAGGTACCCATTTCTTATCCGATAATAGTGATGATATTTGTTGCTGCAACAGCGGTCATTGGAGTTTTAGCAGTTAAGTTTGTTAAGAAAAGTAGTAAACGGTATATAGTTGCCGGTAAAACTTTACCGTTATTTTTTGTTGGAACTATGCTGGTCTCCGAAGCGGTGGACGGAAATGCCTCCTTGGGTAATGTAGCATTGTCGTATCAATATGGATTCTGGTCTGGTGCGGCCATACCTATTGGATTGGCGGTTTGTCTCGTATTGACGGGGTTGTTCTTTGGCAGGACATTTAATAGAATGAATATGATAACCCTTGCAGATTTTTACTTTAGGAGATATGGGAATACCGCAGAGATAATGTCAGGTACTTTAATGTCTATTAGCTTTATCGTTCTAGTAGCTGGCAATTTAGCGGCTAGTGGTTACATATTATCGGTTGTTTTAAGTATTCCGCTGATTTATGCCATGTTAATTTCCACTGCTATTGTATTACTATATACTTACTTTGGTGGGTTATTTTCTTGCGCATACACTGATATCTTTCATATTTACCTAGCTGTTGTCGGGTTCTGGTTGGGATTTCTCTATTTCATTGGCCCATGGTCACCGATTCCTGGTGGACTTGAAGCGATAGTAGCAAATGCACCACCAGGCTTCATGGACATGTCTGGTCTATTAGATTTCAAGGCCGGAGCGTTGGTGAATTGGGCAGCGATACTGTCTTTGGGACTAGGAGACATAGTAGCACTAGATTTTATGGAGAGGGTCTTCGCTGCTGCAGGAGGGCGAACAGCTCAGAAAAGTTGTTACCTGGCAGCTGGGTTGACCATGCTTATACTTATTCCTACTACAATGATTGGAATTATTGGCCACACCTTGGAGCCAAACATTGAAGATCCCTTTACTCTTTATCCAGTGGTGGCTATAAAGCATGTACCTGAGGTGATTGGGATATTGATGTTAGTTAGTACTATTAGTTGCGGGATGTCCACTGCTAATGGAGGTACATTAGCAATTGCTAGTGTGATATCAAGAAACATACTGCAGAGGAATATCTTGCCGAGATTAAAGGGTAAATTGCTTAGCGATAGACAATTACTCCTTGCGACTAGAATCTTCGTAATTCCAATGTTTTTTACTGCATTTGCCCTTGGCGCACTTATTCCCCGACCTGGTGTATACCTGATTCTCGCATTTGACATTGTGTTTGCTGGTTGTTTTGTCCCACTTGTAATGGGCACATATTGGAAAAAGTCTACACCTGAGGCGGCTGTTGCTTCAATCGTGATCGGATCGGTACTTAGAATGATATTCTATTTCACAATTAGCACCGCCCCTCCTGACAGTCCTCTATTTGCGTATTTAGGCCTAGACACAATCATCCCACCGATAGTATCTTTTGTAGTATTTGTAACGGTGAGTTTAGCTACTTACAAGAGAAAACCTTCAAGACACGATGTAATTTATTTAATCCCTTCAGAGGAAGATGTGGTAACTGGAACTGATGTTTCTAAATGGGTAAATCCAATAGATATAAGGAAAGTTCCAAGTAAGAGATAGGCATGGGATAGGCGAAACAAATATGCCGCAACAGACCAATAACAAATCAGTGGGAAATGAGAAGCCAAAAATAAGCAGAATACTTATTGCACTTGATAAATCAGGATACAAGGAAAAAATCATAGCCTATGCCATTACACTATCAAAGTCACTAGGCGCCAGTGTGACTGTAATACATGTTTTAGACAAGGCATCCCTTGGGGTCATTCGCAATATGATTGGTTACTATAGAGGAGGGAAGGCCGAAGAGTATGAAAAAGCCGTGAAGAAGCAAGCAGAGGAATTTCTGAATGAATCAAAGGTGTTATTTGAAAAAGAAGGCATCAACACAACTACAGCAGTAGTAATCAAATCGTCAGCAGCGGAAGGAATTATTGATTATGCTAAAGATAACGATGTAGATCTTATTTTGATTGGAACAAAGGGAATAACCGGAGGTGCCAGATTCCTCATGGGAGGAATTGCAAATTCAGTAATAGGACATGCTCATTGTCCAGTCCTAGCAATCAGATAGTCTGCTAGTTTACCTAAAACTTTAACCTAGTCAATTTTGCATAAAGCATTGGATCTAATTTCCGAGCTTTGTCTAGACAAGGTTGCGATTTGTCATTTTCGCCAAGCATTGCCAACGCTCTACCCTTATTATACCAGGCCTTTGCATAGCTATTATCAAGTTTTATAGCAGTATCGAAACACTCTATTGATTCATTGAATTTACGCGTTCGGAGTAGAGTTAGTCCTTTGTTAAGCCATGTAATTGAGTTATTTGGATTAATTGAAATCGCCTTTGAAAAGGACAACAAAGCTTCTTCGGTATTTCCCACCTTGTCAAGAATCAATGCCTTGTCACCCCAAGCCATGTCATTATTTGGATTAATACTTAGAGCTTTTTCAAAAAATGTCAATGCTTCATCATATCTCTTTGCATTTGCCATATCTTCTCCGTTCTTTACCAATTCATTTGAGGCATCCTTCTTACTAAGTCTGAGAATATTTGGCTTTCCAGGTGAATATCCCTTAGAGAGCCGATTAAATATTGAATCAAAGATCATTGAACAGAAACACCAGGAAACACGATCCTATCCTCGAAATCTCTATGGAATTCTGCAGGGCCTCGTTAATGAATTTATGCATTTACTTCTTGAGGTTCATTCTTTAGCCCAATAGTACCAAAGTACAGAAAAAAGGCGCTCGAAGCAAGTATCGCAGCAAACATTGCATACACCTGTGTCATCAAATCCATATTTTAGATTGGAATTAGTGCTATTTAAATTTGCGACTCATAAATGATGGCGCTACACTTAGAAATATTTAAGAAATGGTATCAATTAGGTACATTAGAAATAATATGGGAATGGAATTTTATGGTAATTCTTACAAAGGTAACGATGAGCCAATTTTTGTTGGAATTCCTACATTCTTGAAACTGCCTTGGTTACGAAGTCACGAAGAGCTGAAAAGCGTCAGACCAGATGTGGCCATAATTGGAGAACCCTTTGACTTTGGTACAACAATTAGACCCGGAGCCAGATACGGTCCGCGAGCAATTCGGGCAGCGTCCACTGTGCCTTCACCACCCTATGAACATTTTAATATAGAAACAGGAGTTGATCCATTCGGAGTATTTAGAACTGTCGACTACGGCGATGTTAATGTTTCCCCTGGTGATGTCGTTGAATCACACAGAAGGATGACAGATAAAGTCAAAGAGGTTCTAGATATTGATGGCATTCCGGTGATGCTTGGGGGAGATCATTCCATAACTTTTGCAAATGTGCGTGCATTTGCCAAGAAGTATAAAAATATTGGAATGATCCATATTGATACTCATGCTGATTGTGCCCCACAAGGATTGTGTGGATTCAAATATGATCACGGTGCGCATATTAGAAGAATAATGGAGCTTGGCTGTCTCAAAGGAAAGAACTATACTCTGATAGGACCGCGAGGATATTGGCCTGGACCTGACTTGTATAAATGGATGGCTGATCAGGATTTCCAGTGGTTCACAATGCTTGATGTTGAAGAGCTAGGTATTGACAAGATAGCAAAGGAGGCTGCGGACAGAGCAAATGATAACGTTGATGCAGTGTACATAAGCTGGGATATAGATACGTTTGATCCTGCATATGCTCCTGGTACAGGAGAACCTGAACCAAATGGTTTGACATCACGGGAAGGTATGAGACTTATGCGGCTTCTTTCTACCTCATTTGATCCAGACAGATTTGCATTTGATTTGGTTGAAGTAGCTCCTAACTATGACGTAAGTGATGGTAATTCATACAATGGTGGTATCACCTCAGGTTTAGCAAACAGGCTGATTGTCGAACTATTGGCAGGATTGTCACTAACCAAGAAGGGCCTGACTCAAGGGAAACCTGTGAGACCAAATTTCTACAGGGGACTGGGCAATACCTATGACTTTGGAAAAGGACCAAAGGCCAAAGTTCCAAAGAGACCTCCATTAACCTATGGAAAAGATGCCAAAAAATAATTAATGGATATGTTATAGTATTCTGATAGACGTTACAGTTACTGTTCAGGGAGAATCCGATACATCTCCTTTCACAAGGGGTTATCAGTTTTACAGTAAGACAGACTATATTATTCTTTCAAATTCAATCAAGGATATAAATAATAAATTAGCAAGAAAATTGAAGATTAACATTAACGAGACCTTATACATTTATCTTAAATACGTCATTGATCAATTGCGCTCGAATAGGAATAATAGAAGTGAAATAAAAAAAAATATTCCAAGACTCCTGAAACCAGATCAGGTTATGATTGGCGTGCCAGAAAGCCTCAGAAAGATTGTTTTCAACATTAAACTTGAGAGGACACAAAGATTGCGTTTAACAATAATGGAACCTATTCCAACTACAAGCTATGTTCTTGCTCCATAGTCTAAAGGGAATGTAATTAATGTCATGCCAAATATCCAATATGTAGTATAATCTGGACATGTCTAGACATTTTTCATGTTGTAACGGTCCTAAATACAACACGATCTGCTTTCAATCGATGTTATATTTACAATAATTATTATAGCTACGACACCTGTCGACTTGTATTTAGGTCAGTAATAGTGATGCATAGGTCTCTGTTGTTTTCCTAACCTATCAAAGTGATCATGTGGTTTATTTCCTCCCTTATGAGAATGTGTAGTACCATCTATATGGGTATGAGTGTGTCCATGGATGTTAATTGGTTTTTTCATAAGTACGTCATCTACTCGCATAAGCAAAATAATGACCTCTGTTGCAGTAATAAGGATCTGTTCCTTTACTATTTGCGGCTCCATGACATGTAAATCCATCATATTGTCTATTCTTCTTTCAACTGCATTAATTCCGTACCAGTCATGATGGTTGTTGTATTGATATTCTCTTTTCCATATTCTCTTCTTCATTATCTGTATTTGTGAATGGACTTTTTCCCTCAGATGGGTCCCTATATCCATAGTATTCATTCCAGCATTTTTGGCAATTGTTAGTGGGATCACCTCGAGGGCTTCTGCAAATTTTTGGATTACAATTTGTTCCCTACCAGTATATCTATACGAACGGTCCTTAATTAACTGGGCAATGAATAGCTCTACCGCACCGCCTCCAGGTACAATCTTCGGTTCAGTAATAAAGTTTCTCAGTACATAGATACAATCAAGAACAGAACGATGAAATTCATCAAGGATCTTCTTCGAATTAGCACGTAATAGAAAAGTAATTGATTTTGGATTCCTACAACCATTAACGAAAACCATTTTGTCATCACCGACCATCTTTTCGTACACCTTTGCAGCATATCCGATATCAGTACTGTTTATCGTATCAAAATCTCTCACAACTTTGGCTCCTGTAGCTTTTGCCAACCATAATAAGTCATTTTCTTTAACTCTTTTAACAGTTAAAATCCTATTCTTGGCAAAATGGTTCAATGCAAGAGGATCAATGCCTCCGCGAGAAAAAATCACATTAGCACCAGATTTGGTTACAAATTGAATCTTTTGAAGTAGGTTACTAGTTTTAATATCAAGGAATTGTTTAACTTGAGTAGGAGCAGAAATTCTAATTTCTGCATCAGTTTTAGTTCGTTCATCTTGAATGTCATTGTCAAGGAGTAAAATCTGTGCGTTTTCTATAACTCTAGGCATCGACGATTCATCTATTGTTTTGTCTATTACAGTTCCTTCGATAAGCTGAATTTCAGAACAATTTCCTATTTTTTCTTCAATTTTAATATCATCCACATCCAGATAGTTTTTTGAGAAATTGGCAATCCTACATACTCCCTCAACTACAAGACTGGGAATTTCAATCTCTTCAGTAAAGTGAGAAACTGCTTTCGATCCCAAACAAGTATCAACAAGATATTTCATTATTCTTCTGTCATAATTTGTTGATTCCCTAGCAACTTTCCTGATAATCTCAATTGCCATCTGCAACGCATCATGATAACCATCTGAAATTAGTGCCGGAGAAATACCCATTTCCAATAAACCTTGCGCTTTTTCAACTAGTGCTCCTGCAAAGACGACAACAGAGGTAGTACCGTCTCCGACAGTGTTATCCACAGTATTTGAGGCTTCAATTATTACTTTCGCAGCTGGGTGTTCAACGTCAACTTTTCTTAGAAAGGTTGCACCATCTTTAGTAACAGTCACTTCACCAAGAATATCAATAAACATTTTTTCTAATCCCCGGGGACCAAGAAAACCTTTCACAAGATCACCAATCAATCTTGCAGCAAGAAGATTATACCTCATGGCCTCAGTGCCATAAGTTCTCTTTACCCCATTACCAAATAACTGCGTATTTTTACTCTCCATGAAAATTTATCTCGAATTGTTAAATTGAGATCAATTATAAATATATGACTTTATAATAAATTTTGAACTTAAATTGTTTCTATCCCCTCGAGATATTGACAAATTATACATTTTTATGAGCGCAGAGGTCGCACGAAAAAGAAGAATAAGAGGTCTAAAACTGAATTATTCTGAATCGGTTGCGCTAATAGCAGATCACATTCTTGAAGGTGCACGAGATGGCAAGTCGGTTTCTGAACTTATGAATTCCGGAAGACATGTGTTACAAAAGGATGATGTATTGCCCGGAGTACCCGAATTAGTACAAAGTGTCCAAGTAGAAGCAACTTTTGATGACGGCACCAAACTAGTAACTGTTCACGACCCTATTATTTGATTAATGGAGCCTGAGAAATATGATTCCTGGTGAATACTTTTTGTCGAAGAATCCAATATTGGCTAATGTAGGTAAAAAAACGATAAAAATTAATGTAAAAAACACAGGGGACAGACCAATTCAAGTAGGCTCCCACACACACTTTTTCGAAACAAACAAAGTGTTATTATTTCAGAGGGGTAAGACATTCGGATTTCATCTAAACATTCCCTCAGGAACATCGCTACGATTTGAACCGGGTGATTCAAGAATAGTAGAGTTAACAGAATTTGGTGGAAAAAAAATTGTTTTTGGTTTTAATAGTCTTGTTAACGGTAAATTAACCAATAAACAAAAGGAAATATCCATTTTGAAGTTGAAGCAAGATGGTTTTATGGAAGAAAAATAGATATGGTTCTTAAAATTCCTAGGAGACAATATGTTGAATTATACGGACCAACAAAAGGAGACAGAATCAGACTAGGAGACACTGATCTTATAGTAGAGATTGAAAAAGATCTAATAACATATGGAGACGAACTAGTTTTTGGAGGAGGCAAGAGTGTTCGAGATGGGATGGGACAGGCAAGTGGAATAACTAGCAAACATTCCCTAGATCTTGTGATTACAAATACTATCCTAATGGATCCATTAATGGGTATTATCAAGACAGATATCGGTATCAAAAATGGTTTGATTTTGGGAATAGGTAAGGCTGGAAATCCCAATGTGATGGATGGAGTATCCAATGGCATGATTGTCTCTTCAAGTACCGAAGTTATTTCAGGAGAACACACTATTTGCACTCCGGGAACGATTGATACTCATATACATTTTATTTCACCCCAGCAAATAGTAGAAGCGATATGCAGTGGGACTACCACAATGATAGGCGGTGGCACTGGTCCTTCGGAAGGTACTAAGGCAACAACTTGTAGCCCCGGGCCCTGGAATATTCATAGAATGTTAGAATCTTTGGACGAATTTCCACTAAATTTTGGATTACTGGGGAAAGGAAATGACTCACTTGAACCTTCACTCCTAGAACAAATTAATGAAGGGGCTTGTGGTCTGAAGCTACACGAAGACTGGGGATCAACTCCAGCTACTATTGATGCAGCATTAAAGGTTGCTGACAAAACTGATACGCAGATAGCAATTCATACTGACACCCTAAATGAATGTGGATATGTAGATGATACAATAAAAGCAATCTCAGGCAGAACGATTCATACGTATCATACTGAAGGAGCTGGTGGAGGACATGCCCCGGATATACTAAAAATTGCCGGCGAAGTTAATGTACTGCCTTCATCAACGAATCCAACAAGACCATTTACTGAAAACACTCTCGAAGAACACCTTGATATGATGATGGTCTGTCATCATCTGAATCCTTCAATACCAGAGGATGTTGCATTTGCTGAATCAAGAATACGAGCTGAAACTATTGCCGCAGAAGATGTACTGCACGATCTAGGCGCTCTTAGTATGTATTCGTCTGATAGTCAAGCTATGGGCAGAGTAGGTGAAGTAACAACGAGGGCCTGGCAAACCGCAGATAAAATGAAAAAGATGTCGGGAAGATTAAAACAAGAGAAAGGTAATAATGACAATCTACGTGTTAAGAGATACCTAGCAAAGCTTAACATAAATCCTGCAATAACACATGGAATTTCAGAGTATGTAGGCTCACTTCAAGCAGGGAAAATAGCAGACATTGTAATTTGGACGCCACAATTTTTTGGCATAAAACCCAAGCTCATTATTAAAGGTGGATTTATTGCATATTCTCTCATGGGAGATCCAAACGCATCGATTCCAACTCCAGAGCCTGTCTATTATCGACCAATGTTTGGAGCCATGGGTAAGGCTAAATATTCTACATCAGTAACATTTACTTCAAAAAGCGCGATAAGAAATGGTCTTCAAAAGAAATTAAATCTAAAGAAAAAGCTTTTACCAGTAAAAAACTGTCGTAATATATCCAAGAAAAATATGATATACAATAATCTGATACCTAAGATAGAAATCGATCCAGAAACGTATGTTGTTAAAGTAAATGGAAGCATAGCGACTACCGAGGCAGCAAAAAAGCTATCGTTGTCACGATTGTACAATCTGTTTTAATATTTCAAACCGTCAATCAAAATCATAATGCTTATATATTTTGCAAATACATTTTGATTTATGAATCCCGTTCTCACAGAAAAAGAAGTAGAAACAGCAGCAAAAAAAGCGACAGAGGTGCTTTATGGGGACAATATTGAAGATTTTAAGATTAGAACTCTTCTTTCATTTCCAACCGAACAAAACAGGGAAGCCTGGGACGCTCAAGTTACTTTCTTACTTGGTGGTTTACAATATACGGTTGACCTTTTGATTAATGAAAAGGATGGTCAGATTACAAATGCCAGACTTATAGATAGAATGGTTCCATTATAGTAGCAAAGTTATTGGAATTTAATCCAGATTTTCCTACTGGATACACTGCAATACGTTTTTCAGTCAGTTAATGGTATGACTGACCATAGTGTCCTGCCTAAAAAATCAAATGTAAGTAGGACAGAAATATTTCAAAGTATTAAATGAATACAACGATTAATATTTTGTTATCTCAATCTTTAGCTGATTGAAAATTTTCGATACACTGACGAGAAGTAATATTTCATTGCGTTCCACAAAGAATGTAATCAGGATTTTTGTATGTGGTCCTACTCTCAATGACAATTTTCACATCGGACATGCAAGGGTCTTTGTATTGGTGGATCTAATAATTAGATTATTAGAATCAAAAAGCTACATCCCTCATGTAATAGTTAATGTTACTGATATCGACCCTAAAATAAAAGAAAATAACATCAATCCTGATATTATATTTAAGGCAATTAATGACGATCTAAATAACCTAGAAATCAGCGATCTGATATATGCTAAAACTAGTGACTATGTTAAAGAAGCAAAGAATTTAACGGGTATGCTAATTAAGAGAAAGCTGGCTTATTCTATAAATGGAAACATATATTTGGACACCTCCAAATTCAAAAAATATGGTGTTCTTTCTCATCTTTCCAAAACTGAATTATTAGATCAGAGATACGACATTGATATTAACAAACGAAACGTTACGGATATTTTTTTATGGAATACCAGCGATAGCTACGGAATAGAGTTTAATGATAAAATCTTGGGAGACGGTACCCCTTGGTGGCACATGCAGGATACAGCGGTGGCAATGTTTCATTTTAACGGTAATTATGATGTACACTTAGGAGGTATTGATTTATGTTATCCCCATCATGAAATACTGCTTTCAACTTTGATGGCACTCTCGGGAAAAAAAAGACCTGTAAAGTGCTGGATGCACGTCGGGATTTTGGATATAGAGAATGAAAAGATGTCCAAATCTTCTGGCAATGCAATCTATATCAAAGATCTATTGAAAAAATATGATGCAAATACTCTGAAACTTTACTTTTTCTCAAAAAAGTACAGGAGAATATTAAATTTTAAACTCTCAGAGTTGAAGAAGTTCGACAGAATAAATACTATGATCAGAAATTTAGTATCTAATTCAGATTACAAAAATGAAGAATATAATATTGCAGATAAAAAAATTAATTACGCAAAAGAATCAGATATAATAGAAAAATTCAAAAATTATATTGAGAATGATCTCGATACGTCAAATGCATTAAAGTTGTTCTTAGATACAGTAAGGCAACCAAGTAAAATGAATGACGCAAAAAAGATGATGAAAATTTTTGGACTCAGATATTGAATATGTCGATGATAATGAATCATCATTTTGTTCTCTCTGGAGTAGAATTCATAAAAAAATAGACTGCGTAGAATTGTTTTCAAACCCTAATTTGGGAGATGATTATTTTTTTAATAGGTTGAATATTAGCAATCGATGTGGTAATGTTGATGATATCCTCAACTTAATAAAGCATAATTATGCCTTTAACCTCAATAGTTATTATATACATATTATTTGCGATAATGAAAATTCTATCATATTGAATAAGCGTAAATTCGGAACTATGAAAATCTTGAGTCTCGATGTTAACGAATATGTTATGCATAGTGGTAAACATATTAAAGTTGATCTAGCTAATAAGAATGACTTAAACGAGTGGATCGATGTTTTTTGCAGATCTTTTGATTCATTAAGGATTAGAAATGAAGTAACGACCATTATTTCGAAACAATTTAAAAAATTAACATTATTGCTCGCAAATTATTATCTAAACCAAGAGAAGTATTCTGCAGGTTGCTGCTTATTATATGAAAAGAATGAAAGAATTGGTCTGTACTGTTTGGGCACCATTCAACATTTCAGAAGAAAAGGTATAGCTAGAGAATTGATTAACAATGCAGTAAAAATGGCAAAGAATAAGGGCTATAATTCAATGATTGTGCAGACTTTGATTGAAGAAGGATATGAAGATTTCTACAAAAAGTTAGGATTCAAAACCATTTACAAAAAAATGCTCTACACCTTGTACCTAAATTAGACGAAGCTTTCAATGTTGGATTTAGAGTCCATCTTTAAGAATGAAGTGCGCGTGAAAATCAGATTTCAATATGAATATTTAAATTAACAAAACTATTCAAAATTCACGGGCTCGTAGCGCAGTTCATTTCAGATACTGAAGTGAGTGCAAAATGGATAGCGCGGACGCCCCCTAAGCGTCAGGTCGAGGGTTCAAATCCCTCCGGGCCCGCCTGAAAATTCAGATTCATCCCACCCTGCCCTTCATATTTTGAGCACAATTTTTAGAGTTTAAGGAAATTATTGCAACATTCTGGTTGGTGGCCTGGAGGATTAGACGTTCAGATTTTGCGTTATTTATTCGGACCATTATTATCAATAATCGTTTTCTGAATAAGACATCCTGTGAATAAAATAAAAATTATTTAGCGAATCTTGAAAGCTGCTTTGTGACTTTAACAATTTTTTTCATATCATTTCGTATGGAAGGAGACATATAACCAAAGAATATGTGATTTGTACCCATTGCCTTAATCTGTTCAATATCATTTCCAATTTGTTCAATCGTTCCTGTCATGGGAGATCTTGTCTTATTGGAATCAACAGTAGATTCTAGCACGTTTGGATATGCCCCAATGTAGATGTCGATTTTTGAGGGGTCCTTATCAATCTTCCTTGCATTCTCTTTCAGACCGTTTATCACCTGCTCCAGCTGCTCTAAAGGTCCAAAGCCAGCAACACCAATCCATCCGTTCGTATAGTTTACTATTCTTGAAAAAGTCTTTGGACTGAATCCCCCAAGCAATATTGGGGGGTGAGGTTTTTGCAGGGGTTTGGGCCCTATCTTTGAGGCAGGTATATTGTAAAATTTGCCTTTAAATTCTACAATCTCGTCAGTCCATATCTTTTTCAAGGCTTGAATAAATTCATCAGCTCGAGTTCCTTTATCCTTGTATGGAACACCGGACACCTCATATTCATCCTTTGACCAACCAATGCCCAATCCAGCAATTGTTCTTCCATTTGATAATATATCTAGTGTAGCAAACCTTTTTGCTAATAGCACAGGACTTTCAAATAACATATCGATTATTGATGTCCCTAATAAAATTCGTTTGGTAACGCCTGCAACATATGTCAATATGGTCAAAGGATCAAATACGTTCTGAAACTCGACAGGCAGACTTCCATCAGCACTGCCCCCATACGGCGTCTGTGGATGCAGGGGCCATAGCAGACGATCTAACACCCAAACAGAATCAATGCGTTCTTTTTCTGCTTCCTTGGCGATATATAAAATGTTCTCTTTCGTAGCATACTCTCCTAGTTGTGGTAAGAACAATCCAACTTTCATAACTAAATTATCTACATCGGTATTCTTATTAAAGCGTTGCAGCTAGAGATTTTATGGCTGGAACTAGTCCCAGATAACCATCTGATTTTAGACTCTTATAATAATAAGTTGATATTATCACGGCGCATAAAAAATTATGACTGCACCTAAAACCAGTGTCTAATAACCTAGTATTAGAAAATCCACTTTTGGGACTGATATAGTCACGCATTATCCCTCCGGGCCAGAAAATCATGTCAAAAATGATTCACAAACCTCCGAGGTCGAAATTTAACTCAAATTTGATTCACATTCCGACGGTTTCAGATTTTTATTTGGTATTATTACCAATAGTAAGTAAAATAAAATCTATCTGTTAGCCTCTCAATCTATCTTGATTAAACTCTGGACTTCCATATTCACTGATCTTTGCCTTTCTGCCGTGGACCTTTTTATGAATGTCGAGACGCTCTTTTTCTTCAAATTGCGAACCACAAATCTTACATTTAAAGGTCAACATAACTTATAACTTTAAACTTTTAGAAAAGAATTTCTAATTAACTTCCGATGAATATTTAGTCGTATCCCTCCGAGCCTCAATATTACGTCAAGTTTTCTCATTGGCTAACTAATTTTCAAACAACATTGTAGCCTTTTCCTTTCCCACCAACAATTCACTACGAGGAATCTTGAGATGTTTCATTCTGATACGAATATCGACGTATTGAGTAAACCCAACTCTAAACTTCATTAAATCTAACGAAAGACAAGAATCAACACAGCAACCCCCATCTGTCCTAAATGGCACTTGCTGAATGAGTCTTCTTGACAGACGCGACAAAGCAAACCCTTGATGCAATACAGGAATTATGGTATCGGAATTTTCTACTTTCGATAACAACGATTCAAATTGTGCTATCTTAAACCAACGGTAGCCTTCATATGTTGAAGTGCGCGGCGGATCCGGAGGCAGGAAAGCCGAGATGTTAGTATCTATATTGGTATCGTCACGTCCAGTGTTATTGCACCAGCCAGATATGGAATCATACGACTCGTCATAATTTACTATTGAATCAACATCTGCCTGAGTCACAATAAGATCGTCGGGTAGGATCATAAAATGAGTATAGTCACTTTGCAGAAAGAACTCTCTTGCTTTTTTGTATGCTTCGTCTTGTGGAAAATATTTAATCCATAGTTTGGAGATCCCGTTTATCTTTTCGATAGCCTTGTAAAACTCTGGGATACAACGAGGATTGAAGATTACTAATAATGGTTTCATTGACACCGTCTCTAATGTATAGTTCAGCCAGGTAGTTTTTTACTATTTCTTGATGATCTATTTGAGTTTTAGGCACTCTTTGTTGACACCATAATGGGTGTTAGATTATAACAATGAGATATTATATCCATGGAAACCAATTTCATAAATGAAGAATCAGTGTCAAATATGTAACAATAACGAAGTTGAAGTATACCAATTAGATTATGAAGTATGTTTTGATTGTTTGATGAATCAAAATAACGCTAAAATTTCTATTGACGTTACTTTCTAGATTCAAATGTCTTTATAGTTAGCAGAAGAACCTGCAAGGTTCAATTAATAGTCAAAAAAGAAGGAAAAGTTGGCCTATACTTTTATCTTGATATTGTCTCCTTCTACTTTAACGTTATAGATCTCTTGGTCGAATGTTTTAATGAATGACATCTCTTGAGCCACAACTCCCATATATTTTTGCCAGTTTGGAGGCAAGGGCTCCATTCCAGGTGGAAGTTCTAACACGGGCTCGCCTATCTTCTTTCCAGATGTAATATCAAACTTTGCCGCATGGAAAGGGCATGTTACTATATTCTGGTTAATATTTCCACGTGAAAGTCTTGCATTCATATGGCCACATCTATCTGCAAAGGCATAGAATTTTCCGTCAAGATTGGCTATTGCAATTTCTTTTCCGTTTATCTCTACATGTTTCATATGTCCCTCAGTAATTTCACTCACTTTACCAGCTTCAACGTAATCTTGGTTTTGAGTCATTGTTTTTCGTTTACACCACCAACTTATTTATATGTGATAGTGATCAGGGCTAACTGAGTAACCATCTTGATGTTTAGATGTTTAGATACACTTTTAGAAACATTCATCTCTAGTGTCTCAATGTGAGTCCGAATTGTTAACAATACTCATGCCGACGAAACCAGAGCTAATGTCTCATGATCGTCGAAAATACCTTTAAAATTGTTTTATAGCGAGGCGAGAAATAGAGTAAAATGATTCACAAACTTCTGCATTAGGATTGGAGATTCACAGTTTACTATTCATTTGTTACTGCTCGAATTACCAGACTTGGATAGAAATTTGGCGTCAGGTCAGGCTTAACTTATGTCTTATACAGAATCATAATACTCATGTATGATAACTCTTGTCGTTTTGGAAGTTCTATAATTAACTGTTGATAGATAATTAATAATTACTTCTGCGATATTCTTGTTATGCCTGAAACCACAACAGTCTCAAGATTGCTGAAACGATATCAGTCTCAAGATTATGTAATTCCATTGACAGTGGCATTTAGAGGGTTGGCGTAAATGGCTCAAGTTAAGAAGCGGCGGATTCTGATAGTAGATGATGAAGAAGACGTAGGCAAGACTTTTAAAATGATACTGGAAAATTATGGATTCGATGTAGATTGCTTTACAGATCCGATAATGGCTTTGAAGCAATTCAAACCAAATCTATATGATTTGACGATATTAGATATTAAGATGCCATATCCCAATGGCTTCAAATTATATAACCAACTTAAATTAATAGATTCGAACATCAAGACTCTATTTATCACAGCTCTAAGTAGCGTAGAGTCTTACAATACTGAAAATTACAAAGTTTACCCTTTAAGAGGACAAAGACATTACGTCAAGAAACCAGTAAGTAAAAACGATCTATTGAGACAAGTTTATTCAATGTTAGTTGGGCAAGAATATGAGGATGATTTACTGGAATGAAAATTGGTATCGATTTCATGAATCGGTGATATAGTCCCTATATGATATTTCATGGGAGACTGAAATCGTAAGTGAATCTATTCCTTGCCTTGCTTCAACGAGTGAACTCTAGAGTTATTTTAAAAATTACATTGTTAGTTATCATTGAAATTGGTTTGATATGTGGCAGTTTTTATACACTGACATATTATCAGTCCCAGGGAACTTCCATCGGAAATTTAATTAATGCTGCGGGGAAAAATCGATATCTGACATCTAATTCATTATTACAAACTGAGAAATTTCTTGACGGCTCATCCAATATGCTAAGACTAAAAACGGCTAGCGATATTTTAGGAACAAATATTCAAGCCCTTACGTATGGAGGGACAATTTCGGGCATAAATATAAGATCACTTCCATCAGATTTTTCTAGTTACCTCAGTAATGTAAAAAGAGATTTCTCTGCGTATAAGGCTCTGATAGACGATAAAGTAATTGGCCAATCTCATGTGACGTTGGACACACCCGAAATAGGTATGGTATTGAAGCAAGATCTTGAAGCAAGTGCCTCAAACTTGATACACTCGTCCGATATTTTGGTAACTGCTCTAGGTTTGTACGCAGACAATAATTCACAGAACTTGATTATATTGCAAATCTTTCTGGCTGTTCTTAATATAGGTATCTTAGTCCTAATTCTATATTTAGTTACAAGAATACTTATGCCTATATCTGTGCTTACCCAGGCCACAAGGGAAATAAAAAAAGGAAATTTTAGTTACCATGTTGAGCATAAAAGTGAGGATGAACTAGGAGAGCTCACCGAATCATTCAATTCTATGATAATTTCAATTAGAAGCTATATTGAAGAACAGAGTCGCTTAACTCACGAACTTAGAATGGCAAATGAAGAAATACTGCAAAGAGAACGCATGAAAGATGAATTTATCAACATTGCAGCTCATGAAATGCGGACTCCTGTCCAACCTATTTTAGGTCTATCTGAACTCTTAAAATCCATGAGGACAGAGAATAAGGCAGTCGTTACCAAAGAAGATGAGATGCTAGATATGATTATTAGCAATGCAAAAAGACTTTTGTTGATTGAAGAAAATATTCTGAATGTTGCAAGAATAGAAAATAAATTACTAAAACTAAATAAAGAGCAATGCGATTTGCTTGAAATCGTCTCGAATGTCATACAGGATGCTAAGAATCAAATTGGCAAAAACAAGGTGGAAGTGCGATATAAACCATCTGAGCTGAGGACTATATCAGTATATGCTGATAGAGCGAAGCTAACTCAGGTTGTTTTCAATTTACTAAACAATGCAATTAAATTTACTAAAGGTGGCAGCATTACAGTAGACTTAGAAATGGATGACAAACAGGCCATTGTTAGTATAAAAGACACGGGAGTGGGAATTGATCCAAGAGTCGAGCCAAATTTATTTTCGAAATATATTACAAATTCGTCATCAGGAACCGGGTTGGGCTTGTTTATCTCAAAAACCATAATAGAAGCCCATGGAGGAAAAATCACTGCCTTCAATAATATAGACGGTAAAGGAGCGACATTTAGGTTTAGCTTGCCATTAGTAGACATAGGCATATCACAAAATGTTGAGCGAACCATCTAAGAACATGACATTGGGATAGCCCAGAATTTTTGCCAACATTGTCATATTTCCGAATCTTTATGATAATGCAAATTTTTTCGACAGATACTATAAAGGCTCCTATGACAAGAGATAGGTATCAGACAAGAGTAGCAAAATTTTTTGACTTCATCAAAATACCGGGAAAAACATTAGAACAGAAAGGAAGATACTTTGCAAAAAAGGGCAAAAAGAATACAAATTGGGTATTAAGCAATGTTTTGAAATTTGTTTACTTTCAACGAGAACGAGTCGATAAAAAGGAAATATCTGGAGCAACGATTATCAACTATATAAAAAGTATCAAACTTTTTTGTGAAATGGCACCAAGAAAGAGGTAGATATTGACTTTTTTGTTAGCTTAATCGACAAAATGTTATAAAGGTTGAATCAACCCGATCTATATTCTAATATTTTAGCCATTTTTGTCTCTTAAACCAATATGTCATAATCGCTGCGGGAACCAGTGATGCTATTGTTAATAATATGAATGTGGTGTAAATTCCGAGAAATGTGGGTTGGCCGGTTAAGATACCGCCTGGCAATTTGACATTCATTCCGTAAAGAGTAGCTATAACAGTAACAGGAATTGACAGAGTGAACAATATAGTCAGGATCGCAAGAATTTTGTTAGATTTTTCTGTGCTAAGCATAAAGTCAGTATCCTTGAAAATATCAATCGTTTCTTTCGATTCATCAACTGCTTCTATAGCCTTATCAAAGTGATCATTCAAGTCGTCAAAATAGGGTGAAAGATCTTCCTTTGAGAACCTTTGTATTTCTTTGCTAATTTCGAACACAGTGCGTTTTAGAGGATATGTGATCCTCCTCAGTGCAGTTATTTCCCTTCTCAACATGGAAATTTCTTTTGGCACCGCAGTCCTTTCATCAAAGACAAGATCTTCAATATCATCCAAGTTGCCCTCAAGTTTTGCTAGAATGTGAAGTAGATGCTCTACCAACGTATCTATAATACTGTAAAGCAGATAGCCTGGCGAATTTCCCATTAATGAGTCTCGATGGACAGCATTAGTCTTACACATTTCAAACATCTCTGATAGAGGTTTTAAGACTTCTTGTTGAACTGTTATCAAATACTCAGGTCCGACAAATATTGCAACTTGTGTAGGTTTTGAGATTGTTTGTTCTCTATCTACAGTTGGAAAATGGATAATTGCGAAGACTTGATTTTCATATCTATCAACTTTTGGTATGTGGATTTTTGAGAGACAATCGTCGATATTTAGCTCATGGAAGGTATAACGAGTTTCAAGAAGTTTCAGTTTTTCTCGAGTGGGATTCTGAACGTCAAACCACGTAAATTTACCGTTTGTAACCCATTCTGGTTGTTCTGTGGCATGTCCAATTTTATCCATTTCGATTTCACGCTCAATATTTCTTAGCTATGGTAATTCGTGTTTCATATTTTAATATTATCAAAAAACTCATTCTAAATCTAATAATTTTAAGGAATAGACCTCAAAATTTCAAATATCGATCATCTGAATTCCCATATCAATCCCATCCGTTCAATGCATTCTCTTAGTTTTACTAAGTGTTATCGCGGATCAGTAAGACCTTTTTATTTTCCAAAGTGATAGAGTGTTTTATCATTCACATTTATGAACCATCCATCAAAAAGTTTTTTTGAGTTTTGATTCTCTATTTGTAATTCCATAATTATTCAGGAAATAATTCATATTCTTGTGGGAGCAATTATCATTAACTAGTACTTATATAAGATCATTGACTTATTCCATAAATAATCGTGGTAAAAGATTATAGTCACTTTCATGTAAATTCGAACGATGCAAATAAAAAAGAATTTTCATATAACTTGGAAAATGTTAATGCCTACAGAGAAAAGCGAACAGTTGCCCTAGTATCTGTAATCGTATCCGTAGCTTTAGCTACAACAAAACTTCTAATTGGATATTCCACAAACAGCCTTGGAATCTTATCTGAAGCAATGCATGCTGGCCTTGACGTAATAGCAGCATTGATGACCCTTTATGCAATAAGAATTGTAATAAGACCTCCAGACGTAAGATTTACATACGGTTATGCTAAGGTTGAGAGCCTTTCCAGCCTCATTGAGATAATACTCCTTTTTACAGTTGCAGGCTGGATCTTTTACGAAGGATTAGACCGTATACTTTTCAAGAATATTCAACCGGAAATTACAATATTCTCATTTGCGATAATGACCATATCTATTGTGGTAGATTTCTGGCGTTCCAAAGTACTGGACAGAGCTGCAAGAAGATACGGAAGCCAAGCTCTGGAAGCAGATGCACTCCACTTTAAAGCAGACATGTTTTCATCTTTGATAGTTATTGTGGGATTGATTTTTGTATCAGCATTTCATATTCCCAATGCTGATGCTTTTGCCGCGCTGATAATAGCGGCTATGATCATTTATACAAGTCTAGGTCTTGGAAGAAGAACCCTCGACGTTTTACTCGATAAAGCTCCTAAAGGGATGAATCACCTTCTCTTAGAGTCAATATCAGGACTAGACGGAGTATCGAAGGCGCACGACATTCGTATTAGGAACATGGGATCTACAATGTCTCTAGATCTACATATTGAGGTTCCACGAACATCAACACATGATAGGGCTCATAGAATTGCTACGAATGTTGAAAATAGAATAAGAGAAGTGATGCCAAATTGTGACGTATTAGTACATGTGGATGCAATCGAAACATCTACAGAAACACTGACCGATAGAATTAGATTAATTGCAGCAGAAACGGATGGGATAAAGAATGTCCATTCTATTTACCTCTCAAGGATTATTGAACCTGGTTCGAAAAAAAGCACAAGACATGATGCAATTCCAATTGAAACCAAAAATCATGAATTAGGAACATCCGACTCATTGAACCATCATGATTCCAATGAAAATGCATCTTCATTTCCTCTTCATTTGTATCTTGATCTTGAAGTTAATAGACACCTAGATCTGAAAGCCGCACATGGTATTACCGAATCGTTTGAACAAAGAATTAAAGCGGAGTTAACTCAAGTGAAGGATATCACAACTCACATTGAAATCGAAAGTACAGAAGATGAAGATGTAATTGGAGTAGAGAAAAAAGCAAGCGGATCATATATAGAGAAGATTCGTAATTTATGTATGCAGATAAATGGGGTAATAGATTGTAAAGACATTGGAATTATTGAAGTTAATAATGAGCAACACATAACACTTACGATAATCATTAAGGCCACAGAAGGGCAAGAGGTTACTTCGATAGAGGAGGCACATAAGATCTCCACAGATGTTCAGGAAAATATAATAAAAGAGACCGGAGCTTCACGAGTCGTAGTACATTCCGAACCTCTTTAAAACTTGTAGATATAGGACATATACTGGGCATGTATCTTCCGAAATCGCTTGACCCGAGCCAGTTAAACTAAAAAAATTGACCTCTATTAGTCGTAGTTGAACAAAATTAAATTCAGTTCTGAGAAATTAATTTTCAATTTTCATTAATAGTGACCCAACAGCAACATTCTTGCAAACTGCAATTAGGACAGTCTTTGGCAGACAAGCTAATCTTACATTCATTAAATTTGCAATTACAATCTGAACACTTGATAATCAATTGGCTACTTGAATTCATATGCTGTTCGTCTTTAGATACTTTACGATGTTAAAAGAGGGAAAAACAATAAAATTTAACAGGACCCGAATACATGGACTGTCCGAATCCCGAATCCGGACATAAGTATTGGCTTATCCTGTTTTAGTAAAATCAAAACTCTATTGAACCTCTTTTTAGGGTCAAAAATGATTCACAATCCTCGGATTTCTATAATAATCAGAAAAAAATCATATTATTGAATTTTTCAGCAAATTGAAATTATGATAACTCCACTTTACTGGTAACGTATCATAGAACCCTCCTTCTAAATGGGACCAAGCAGATATGACCCCTTTGACTGCCAAACCCATTGGAGCCAAAGAGAAAGTGAATCACAATATTGGTAGATTCTGGGGTGAAATTATTAAAGAGATAAATGGAATAGCAGAGGAGAAAAAACTGGATATACGATATACCAGTCTCTTTGAACCACATAAGATTTCCATAGATTCAAGGAAAAGTCTCAGCAAACTCAAGGAAGATGTATTGGAGGAGAAGAAATGGAAAGAATTTTAGAGGTGCATCTAGAACACAGGATATATCTAGGGATGGGTTTCTGAATTTTAGGCTTTACCTGTCTTTCAAATTTATGTACGTCACTAGGTTTCACCTTACAGCGAATCACTTCTGATGCATCCACAATCTTATTAACGTATTTTGCATTGGACTTGTCTTCTACAATTTTGAATTTACCCCTTCCTTTGTGTAGGATTCTTGCTTCTATTTTCACTTCATCGATAAACATGAAACACCAGCAAGAGTATTTTTTGGCTGTCGTACCGTAATCACTATTGATACTGTTATCTAATTCAAGGTGATTGTTGTCATAATTGATGGTATCGCTGATACTCATCATTTTCCCTTTTAGATAATTGGTTATCCACATTTTCTCATCACTTTTCCAGAATTAATCACGAGTAACGTCATTGATTCTATTACAGATGCAGCTGTGATTGGTTCTGCCGTTATCTGTGTTATAATTTTTTTGACGATGTTGTCATTATTTTTTTGATTCATTTCCTGTGATCTCTTATCTAGTCTCTGTTTTCATATAAATGACAAGACAAATTTGATCCCTGAATTTCAGAAGTGGACTTTGTGTCTTTGTTTATATTAAGATCAAAACTAACCAAAGAATTGACTAAAATGAGATCAGAGTGCGAGCATGTAACAAATCCTGTCCTATTTTTCATTGGCGATTATGATGTCGTGTACAATCATAATATTTCATTATCGTTATCCATGGTAGAATCCTGTGTGTTAGGAGATATATTACATAAAAATGAATATTTTAAATAGAAATAGATTTGATCGTAGGAGCGATAGCACGCTAATGGTTCTCATCGCTATATCACTTCTATATATTATGGTAACTATAACTGCACTCTATCCCTTTGACCGTCTACAAATAGTAGCAGCTGCTACTCTACAGGAAAATAATAATAACACTAAACCAGTTTTCTTATCTACCATTTCAACGACCATAGCAACTGGAGTTGGCGCTACTGGAGCTATATTAACTGTACCGGGTTATTTAAGGGCAAGAAAGCAGCCAAAATTTCTCGCAGCATATTTATTAAAGATTCATAACAAACATGACGAGCTCTGCAGGTATCCAAAACTCTCAGACAAGAGCAAAAATGAATATCGGAATTTCTTGGATTCTTTACGCTGTGACATCATTTATTCATTGAAAAATGGCGACATAAATGAAAATCAATATAGACTAATTGAAGAAAGGATTGCTGAATATTTGAATAGGTTAAATTACCCAAAGTAAAAGTAATTCGATATATAATAAAAATCATTACGGAAAAGAATTTTAGGTGGCCGGATTTCTGCTGGTCTGTTCACAAGAAAGCAATCGAGAAAAAGGAGAATCTACTAATGCTAATTTAGAAATAAAGAATTTTGAAATTGGGATGCATAAGCCATTTTATAGCTTGGACAGAATTTCCTTCTGGCTATTGATAACTTAAAAAATGAAATTTCTTACCGTCGTAGCAATTCTGTGTTCTAGAACCGATCCTATTAGATGCATATTACTTCAAGCTTTAACTATTAAACCCTATTTTTGATCTCCTTCATGATAACCATTTACTAATTTTTTCAATTAGTAAATCAATTAAATATCTCGATTGATAACATGTCATCTTTATAAGAGAAGTTTAGCTTGTCGGCTCATGACGTTGTTATTATGACGCCCTTTCTATACGTAGTTCTAGGAAGGCAAATAAATTAACTAAGCTCCGCAATATATAATAGGATCTGCAACAAATAACAACAATTTGAAAAAATATTGATAATTACGAATCAAAAGATAAAAAAAGCAATTACTGCTGCTCTGGCTGATGAGGATATGATGAAGATAATGAATTCTGTTAAGTATGAATCAAAATCCTTAAGGTCTATCATGATCGAGCGAAATATTGCATATACTACTGCATATCGAAAGACCAAATGGCTATTGAACCAGTCACTACTCGTAGTTGATAGATTTGAAATTACCCAAGATGGGAAAAAATCCAGCCTTGTCTGGTCTGCGCTCCGATCAATTGCTGTCAAGTATGAACAGGATGGCACTATTTTTGTGGAAGCAGAAGAAAATGTTAACGCGCTAAAGAAGACAATGAAAAATTTCTTCTCAATTGAATAATATTAATTAATATTAATCAATATGATAATGATACATCTCATATCTATACTAGTTGCCATCTCGTGGTGTATCTTCTAGGCTTTTGATACTTTTTTGAGAATAATATAATCGCATCCATATGACAATGGTGAGAAAGATTGTTGCACCAGCATGTATCTGTGAGCCTAACCCATCTGGCAAACTCAAAAATGCACTAATTTGTTTGATTTCAAATAGTTCTCCTATTATATATAGTCCGATGAAAAGTGATATTAGAAATTGAAAGTTCTTTATACTCCGGGATTTAATTGATGACCATCCAAAGAAAATCAATGATATTGAAAAAAGGATTGATGTAATTATAGACATATATGGAATGGTCTCGGCACTAAAATCTAGAAACAAATTATTTACTAGCCTTCTCCTCTTTTTCTCCTCTGCTTATCTTTCTTATTGAAAAGAAATAGTAGATTGCAAAAATTGTCATTGCTACTGCGGACAATGGTTCAAGAATTCCCTTTGAGAGTATCTTTAGATCAAGCATACCAGCGACATGATAAGTGAATTGAATTAGCATAAAACTGGCTAATAATATCATCAATTTTACAAGAAGATCGCTTCCAATCTTTTGATTTCTTGACTTCAAAATAAAGTAAGTTGGGACTACAAAGCCTGCAAAATAAAAGATCGCATCAATAAAATGATATTGGATTTGTATCAACTTTCTAGATTACCTTACTCATTCTTAATCGAGTTTGTGTTTATGCACTCAAACTTAAAAATGGATCTACGATATCCAAAATTCAGATTTGTCTCGCCATTTATATTAAAAAGTAAAATAAGTATACTGCACTCAAATGAATCACAAAAAACTGAAATCAAAACAAACATGGCTGATAGCTGTAACCGTAATGGCTGCAATATCAGTAAGCTCTATAGTAACAGGAATTACCGGCCAAACTCTACAGAAGACATTCGCAGAAAATAACTCCACAACAAATGCAAGTGCAGCCAATTCATCTTCAGCAACAACACCAGCGACGACCTTTAAGACAGTAACTCCAAACCAGTCAACAAACAAGGAATTCTGGATAAATACAGTCCACCTTGATGGAAACACAAACATTAATGCCGGTGTGAAATGTGACACATGTCCTCAAAATGGTCCACTGCACCCAGCTGAAAAGCCTCCTGCAAATTCAACTATCCCGATGGGTGGAGGTTTCAGAATAGTGGAACCCAATAAGGTCGGAGCTTGGGACTTCAGATCGTTCACATTCTCTCCAGACCAAATAGTCGTCAACCAGGGTGATAAAGTTACTCTACACTTCGTAGGAGTACAAGGAGCACATCACATGATTAACGTTGAAGGAGTCGATAACTTCCCACTCCCGAGAGGACAAATACACACTGTATCATTTGTAGCAGACAAACCTGGAACCATATCTTACATCTGTTCCTTACACCCGCCAAACATGGTTGGGCAGATATTGGTCCTACCAAAAGCTAGTTCATAAAGCCGATGGATAGGAGGTAGTGTTGAATGGTAACCTTGACTTCCCTCTCTTTTTTTTATTTCCCATTATACTCAAATAGCAATCAAATTATTACAGAAATACCCCATAAGAAACATCAAGAGCAGACCTAATTAGATGTTCGAAAGAAGAATTCAATAAGATATCAATAAAATCTAAATTGAAAAAAAGACAAATTAATCCGCGTCCCCTGGAAAGATTTGCGTCAACTTTCTAGATTACCTTACTCACTCTTAATCGAGTTTGTGTTTATGCACTCAAACTTAAAAATGGATCTATAAAATCCGGATCTGAAATCCAAACTTAATATTCGTGGCGTCATTTATATCAAAAATAAAAGAAATAGGTAGTACGAAAAATGAATATGAAAAAAATTAAGTCAGAACAAAAATGGATGATAGCAGCGATTCCTAAAGTTATAAATGAACATAATCAGAATTGTGTTCTTTGCGGCAAACAAATTATTGACGAAAATGCTTTAGTCACACTTCGGAAGGCCGATGGAACTAACTATATGTTCCACAGTGATACCTGTATGAAAATTTTTCAAAAACTAAGTAGTGTATATGGTAGTAATTTAACATGAATGATAGTAAAACTATGTCAAAAATATTCACAGCCGACCAGCCCCAAAACACGAAGGATTCATCAACTAAGGTGTTAGCGTTATCAGTTCCACCGAATCCTAACACAAGTATTTGCTTTTCATATTTTTAGTAAAATCCTAGTCTATTTTGAGCCGTTTTTTAGGGTCAAAAATGGTTCACAAACCTCCGAGTTGTTACTGATTTTAGAATACCATTAACATGAACAATTAGCGTCATGGCAATGAAAACCTCGGGGTTAACTCCTTATTTTTATTTTTTGGATTACTTCCTTTGCTTTGCTACCATTTCTTTACATATTTTTGAACACTCTCGACATACATTCGCACATTGTTTACAATGGTCCATATCATGTTCATCACATTCCTCAGCACAATCTTCGCATACTTTGGCACAGTAGTCACAGAATTCTTTTGCACGGTTGCTGTCACGAGACATATGTTTAGATGCAAATCTGCATACGTCAGCACAATAGAAACAGAGCTCTACACATTCCACAAGCGTATAATTAGCGTCTCGTAAACATAGGGTGCCACAGTATTCACATGAATTGGAACAATGATTACACGCTTCAATACATTCTGCATATTTAGGATTATGAAATGAACTTGTATTTGTAATAGAACTCATGTCTACTATTAAACCAATATTTTATTTAAGAGTTGAAAACCGCAAACTCGTCAGAAAATCTATTAGATTAGTTTTTCTAAGTTCGCATATATGCAGATAAAGGCGGGACACCGAACGATCATGCAAGCGATGTTGCAAAATCACCAGGAGCAACGGATAACAAGGAAGAATTCCACGCATGCAAAGATTCAGGACGTACCGCATCAGATTGTGCACACGATCCTCTTCAAAATGGAAAGTTCATACATAATTGGGCGCACAGTATAAATAAAAAATAATTTAGTATATACTATTGAGATATCGGAACTAAGAATTCTCGATTGGATTTTATGTCAAGTTTGGAGTAACGAATAATTTTCTATTCCTTGATAAAAAATCGGTTTTAAAACCCAGTGTTGATTTTTATCTTGCTATTATATTGTGTATGTGAAATGTGTGGTCTGTTAGTCTATGTTCACATTCTGTTCCTTCGGGAGGATTTAACTCTTCAGCAGAGACACAAGCAAAAAAGTAATCTCCAACCCTAATGGGACCAATTTCAGGAGTCTTGTCATAATGGAATGGAACTATTATGGTATTGTCCTTTGAATTTTTGAGCATCTTTTGCGCATCTACAGTCTTGGACTGAAGTTCACCTTTAATCATGGCAACTACTTTAAGGTCTTTTACATCTTTTCTATCTGAAAGTGGTATATGGACGTCAATAGTCGGATTTTTTATTTCAGCACCAGTTACGGGTTTGAACGGTCCACTTGAAAGGGTAATGACTGGTCCTGAACCTATGTCTATTGTATTTTTTCCATTCGGTTGCTCAATATTACCTTCCACACAGGAGTATGATTTCATTTCATTTGTAACAGATAGGGCATAAGCACATACTGCATACTCATCCCTGTCGCCAACACTCACGATATTATTTTTTTGATTAAATCGAAATGAAACAGTGGTGCTTTTTGATTTTAGGTCATTACCTGTCACATTCTTAACTTGTGTATCCCCGTTAGCGGTGGCTACAACCTTTAGTTTATCAGCATCATCTAATTTCTGTGTATTTATTTTAGCATTAATTGTAAAATCTTTCTGTGAATTGGCTGCGTTGACGTTGGGAACCATTAATGCCAAAACTAAACTTAGAATAAATGGCATTAAAATTGAGTTCTGAAATTTTGTAGGAATCATCAACTTGAATGGTCAATCCTTCTTTCTATTAACTTTAGTGGAATTTGAATTCAGTAGAAAAGACAAAATCATGATTTTAATCGTCATTTATCCCTTAGGACATATCTCCTTTCCATATTGAATAACAATTTGGGAGCAGTAACTTACTATGGCCGTCTGTAGGAACAGCCATATCAAAAATACCAATAAACAAAACTGTAAATATTATAATCAGAATAAGGACTATTATTGCACTTTGTATCCTTTCATGAAAGGAAAAATTATTGTTAAATAAATAAAATGGGATTCGTTTAAAAAAGCGTTAGACAAACAAGATAGAAAAATGATTTTAATTAACGAACTACCAATACAGGTATGTCTACGTTACCAATTATTTTTCGTGCACTACTGAAAAAGGCTCTCACTCCAGAATCTAGATGTACACTCCTTAAGATTAACATATCGTAATTTCCCACCTTAATCTCTTTCACTATTTCCTCTAAAGGATTACCTACTTTGAATTTATACGAAATTTTACTTTCACAGCCAGCTTCCCTACATCTCTTTATCTTTAATTCCATTTCTTCTATTACCGGTCCTTTAACCTCTTGTTTTATATTCTTGTTAGAACCTTGTGCAGAGACACCTTCTAAAGAGGCACCTTCTACTTTCTCAAATTTTTCTAAAATTCGTAGAATTTGTAACTCTGCTCCTGAATATTTGGATAGGGATACAGCATAGTTAAATACCTTATTTGATTCATCCTGTCCATCATCAGTAATTAAGATTTTACTAATAGATGGAACATTTTCTTTCGAAATTGAGTAGGCTTGAGATGCAACGCTGGATTCTTGTGTTGGGTTTAGGTTTGTTTTATCATTGTTGGAGGGGTCTACACTCTCTTTATTATCAGTCATAACATTATGTACATACGAGTCAATTTAAAGATTATGGGGATATAAAAAATGAGGTATTATTTTCCATCAGAACGTTACGAATTGTCCACCAATCTCCTAATCGACTTTCCAAATTTATGAGATTTAGTCAAATTAATATTCAAATTAAATATACCAATTTGAAGCAAAGTTTCTATAAGATAAACGAGAAATTCAAATTACGACCCACCTGAAATTCCAGATTCATCCCTCCGGGCCTGAATATTTAAGTATTACTATATTGCCAATTGTTCCTGTTTTGGGTAAATGAACGTAATCATAAATTTCCTTTTGCTATCTCTATGAATCTACAAATAATTATTCATTGTAATGGAAAGCAGATATGTCTTAAGCCCTAAAAATGCAAACTTATAGAATCTCTAATGAGTATATCTCATTGATGATTATATGCTTTAATTTAGATTGATACAATGACGCGAATTGGGGTTCAGGAACGCAGAAATGAATCTAAAAAAAGTAATCTATTTTATATTTGTTGTCAATCTAGTAATTTTAAAAATTAGAAAGTAGATAAGGTACCGCATTATACTATTTTTTGATTATGAAATTTGAGTGGTTAAGTCCTGAAGATCATGATAAGATCAATTACGAACTACATTATCTGGACAGGGTAGATCCGATTACTGGTCGATGGCGAGATAATGAGAGTATGGATTTTAACCCATTCGTTTTACATAAATATAGAAATAATAAATTAGTTGAGATCGGGCCAAATTACATAAATTTCCTATTAAATGAGGGACAGGTCGAATGTGGTGTTGATTTTTATGTTTTTAAAGGAAAACTAGTAGTTCGGTCTAAAGAATTCTGCTATATTCCTGAAAAAGAACGTAAACATTGGTTAAGCTTTATTATAGATATGAAGAATCAAAAACTTAGATAAGGAACTAAAAATTAACAATTGATTGGAGGAAGTTAATTTGATTGTATAATCAAGAAACAACCCGACCAATTGTTTTGTGTTGTATGCGTTACAAATTACAGGTACTAAAAATTATAAAACGGCTTGCGAATAAGGAATAAGAACTCTTGAATTAGTAAAGTTTTTACTGTCCGAATCCAAATTCTAAATCCTTTTATTACTATTTACATAATCGCTATAACGCCTAGAAAATTCTTTATCTATCTCTTCATTCTTAATAATCTCCCCTCTACGTCCAGGAGACCTCATAACTTGTTGGTTAACGATTTTTCTTTCGTCCTCCAATTCGTTGAATCCAATATATTTATCGAATATTCGTTGTTTCTTCGTCCTTAGATATATGTTATATCTCTCTCTAAAGTCAGTTTCGACTATTGAAGAAATATTAACAGTCAATTTTGAGCTTTCCACATCTTAATACATTCCTCATCACATATAAGAATGAATCTTTGTCCATGAGCAATTCCAGAGATTATAACTTATTTTTGGTAACTTAAATGAAATGCCGTACTCCGATATCACATTTGGTAAATTAGACTATATTTGGTCATTCTTCCAGTAATAAATGAAATCTAACTTTTAATTTTCAATAGAGGGGGACTGGCATGGCCAATAATCGAATTATATAGAAATATATGCTTTTTAGCAACTTCCTTCCAGAGTAGATGTTTTCTTTGATCTACAACCGCATCTTTGTATTGCTTGTAACTCATTTTGAGTTTTAGAAGAGAATTTGAGAACTCTAAGGGATTACGATTAACCATCATCCCTAACTTCATATCAGAAAATTCCTTGAAAAATTCTAACTTACTTGAAATAAACGGGAGTCCATGAGCTAGTCCATCGTACATTACACCTGAACCAGAAGTAACTTTGTAAGGAAGAATCAAAGCATCAACACAGTACAAGAGTAATGACAAATCTCTGTCACTTAGAAAGCCCCTGTTCAAGTTGATAACGCCTTCATTTTCAAAATTATCCTTTAATTTTTCCCTTCCATAATGATTTCGTGAGGTGTTTATTACGATCTTCCAGCCCTTGGGCATCTTCATTTTTCCAATAATATCCCATCCCTTGGTTGCGGTCATGAATCCCATAGCTAATGCAAGGTTCTCACCTTCAGGAAGTGAGAAGATCTTTCTTGCCTCATTTCTATCCATGGGAGGTGGACAGCTGGGCTCTGCTCCATGATATATTAACGTAGTACCTGGGATAAGATTCGCTAGATATTTAGAAAATACAACTCCGGCTTTATTGAGTCCTATTTTTTTCCTATTTAGAGAATTAAATGAATTATAATTTAGTAGATGTGTCCAATAGTCGTAAGCCATCCGAAGAAAAGTTCCAAGGCGCCCAAATGATCTATTATTCAATGGAACTACCAATCTCATCCATTGAGTGAAAGTGTAAGCCGAATGAAAAGTGGTGACTATAGGAACTGTGCATTCATTGTAAAAAGATTCTATATTTGTGTGTGTTTTTCCAGGATTTATTGGATCTAAGCGTATTCCATACAGTCCATGTTCATATTGTACGTGGACAACATCTGGTTCGACCTCTTTAACAATTTTTAAGAGGACTTCAGAATTATATTTATTATTTGGCGCGATGCCAAAATAATCTCCATTTCCAGCTTCATTGCATGTGACATACACGCGCATGCCTTCACTTCTTAACGAATCGACTAGCTTTTTGCAGTAGCGTCCAACACCACCATGCATGGGCGGAAACTCGGTTGAAATCATTAAAATCTTCAAATCATAACACTCTGTAATTTCAATTATAAACAATAAATTATACTCGTCACGCTATATCATCCTTTGTATTTATAATTAATATTACGATGTGGTTGTAGGACCATTCTATAGTAACATTAGAGTATAATAATTATTTTAAAAGTTCCCAATTACGGAAAATTATTTGTAAGGATGTGGAATATATCTAAACATTATTAAGTCTATTGTATCCATAATATAGTAATTAATGTCACAAAATACGAGATATCTGATTAGCTTAGTTGAAAAGTGCCGTGAGGAGAATGACATCGGACAGCGAATCGCAATTTTAGAATCCCTAAATTGTTTATTGCCCGTAGAAACAAAGTTAAGAATCCCTTCTCTCATTACAAATAGTTGCATAGATAACATATTGAGTACTATAGAAGTTAGATTATCACCACCGATATACAATCAACTGTAATAAGGACAACACATTTCAAAAATTTAGATTGACACGCCTGACAAGAATGACGATGACTGTAGCTATTCAGACTTCCTGAGCCTTACCAAAGAACACTCTTTGTTGGTAAACTCCTTGCATTTGTCACTGTGTCGCCACTGTCCATTATTAAAATATTCCAGATGTCTGATTTTATCTCTGTTTGTGGTTATTCGCTGTTCACCATTCTTGGTAGCCTTTGACTTTGGCATCATTTCAACTCCTCTTCTTCTCATAATATTCAATTGTTATCGGGTTAGCATTCCATAAAAACATTAGCTATACCTCAGCTGTAAATAATACTAATTGTTGGTTCTGTTTAAAAATCATAAAAAAGCAATAAAGGTATACAAATTGATATAAGCACAGTAAATAGTATTAATAAAAGTATCAAATATTTCATTATTTGTATTTATTTCAACAATTTTGTAATAAATAAAACTTCATTCTTAAATCGTCACAAATGAATAAAATGATATATTCTTATATCCAAATTTTGAAGGTTTCTTATATGGAAAAATTATGTCAAATCTGTAATAAAAATAAAATTGAGGTTTATCAACTAGATTTTGAAGTTTGTTTTGATTGTTGGATGAATCAAACTACGCCAGAAATTTACTAATGTTATAATCAAATTCTAAATTCTAACTATATTTCCTAATGAACAGCGAATCATAGTGGCGTACGTCAGTGCACATCATTCCCGTGGTGGCGTATTTCAATACCAATTTTTATTTTTGTGTCAGTTCCGCTTCCATCATTAGTAACGATAATCAATTAATGGCATATCAAATTATGCCAATAAATACATAGACAAAGATGTGAATTGTCATGCACCTGAAATGCCATTTGCAACTAATACCGAATAGCAGCCAAGACCACAATCTTCACAGATTGGCTTTAGTGACTTGGTATCAGCACTACCAATACAACAGGGCTGCTTAACTCTTCCCATATGATCCAAAGAAAGTATTGCCCATGACGGACATTGAACAGGAGTTGTCCCACTACCTCCCCAATTTCCTTTCATCAGGGATAGTTGTTTCTCACTATTAATTACAAAATCCGAATATTTTCTTCTAAGGTCTATGAGTCGGTCTACCAAATCATTACGTAATTTTCCAAATTCCAACCACAGAGGATCTCCTTTCATAAATGGTGTGTGAAACTGATAACCTATTTTGTTAACTTTTCCAACCCATTCTTCAGCCAAGTCAATAGCTGTAGAGTAATTGACTGTATTGATGGTCATTGTGATCCAAATATCTTTCCAGGCAGGTTTGCCATTCCGAGAAGGACCTTTAATATACTCTAGAATGTTACCTTTGGTTTTGGCATAGGAATCTTTTCCTCTAATAGCATCGTGAGCCTTTTGAGTTCCATCTAATGATATCCAATAAAAGTAAAGATTTTTGATCCTTTTCAGAGGAAAATAGCCATTTGTAACCACACATATTCTTCTAGGCATCTCTTCACAAAATACGTCTATAATCTCTGGCCTCATAGTTGGCTCTCCTCCAACGAGTGTGACAACGAAAATATTTTGCTTCTTAAATGTTCTTCTGATTATTGCTCTCCAGTCCTCTACGCTTAAATCTTGATTATCCTCCTTCCTATTTAGCCACCAGTAGCAGTGTGAGCAGTGGAGGTTACAAACATTAATTATATCGGCTGAACCGTATAGTGCTGGCTTTGCATGAAAATATTTGATACCAACAAATTTCTTGAAAATGCTGGCATACACGGGGATCTCTCGAATAATATCGGTTATTCCACGACCATAAACTAGGTCCACCATATATAATTATAATATTGTACTTAATTTATAAATTAGACGCTCTCACCAGCAGATTATTTAATTTCTGTGATTCGTATTTCGAATTAGGTCACCTACGGTCGTGGTTAATTTGCTTACCAACTGAGGATCAGCAATTGCCGGTTTAGTATTATTACTTGACTTAACAGAACCAATGTGGAATACATAAATCAATAACTATGCAAATTGCAAGATCGTATTGACTTTAATTGTGGAAATCTTCTTATTACAGACAACTAAATGATATTTTGATATTTGTGGTTTTTTCAGGCAGATGAAATTCAATAACTCTTCATAATGTTATACTTTAGTTTATTAGGCTGATTTATGGGTTCTATAATTACTGATTATTTGCAGCCTGCATCCTACTGACAAGATTATACATATTGTCATGACACTGACATTCACAAATTCTTGTTGTCCTTGAGTTATTGATTATTTCTATTATATCTCCATCACACAAATCATGATGTTGTTGAATACATTTTGCGGATTTAACCACTAGGTATGATTACTTCTACACCAATTAATTGTTACCTATCTTATTTTTCTAGATCTGCCAAATATGATTAGAAAATTAGTAACCTGATTTTTCGAACCATCGGTCTGATTTTTAGGATAAATGCAATTGCATGGTTATGTGCTCATTTAGCATCAGTTTGTTAGTAGTATTTAGGACAGCGGTTTGACATTAGGGATTTTTTTAAAGTTGGTTCCAGCAATTACTTCCATTATTTTTATATACATCCTTCTTCGTTACATTTTTTTTCATAAAATTCTTGGAATAGCCTATACTATTTATTCTTTAGATCCCGCGTCTCGTTACACTCATGTCGTTTTCCCGAATTCCAATCCAGAGGAATATACTTTCCCGAAAGTGACCTGTAATTTTTATCAAAATGTATGACTTGTTCGCATCTGAAACATTTTTGACTTTGAAATCCAGGCTTTCGATCTTTATACCTGCAACTGTGAAGATTACCATAATCATCCACTGGAACTGCCACACCATTTCTATTTCTGGTTCCGTTGTCAAAGGATATTTGCTGTTGGCAGCTATAACACCATGCTATTATTTTCATTTTGTATCATCCTAATAGTTTTGTTTCAGATTGGAGAGCATCACAACTATTATTTACTAATCAAGATAACGTCTTCGAATCATATAAGCTTTTAAAAGTTATCAGTGAGAGTTCTTAAAACAGTGTGCGACTAACCCACTTTTAAAGAATGAGTTGAGTGATCTGTGGTAAAAATTTTAAGTTCTCTAACAAAAAACGTAGTGAAAACTAACTACAAAAAGTATAAACGCTATAATTCCTAACAATAGGGAACATTCGTAAGTTATTAAGTCATACATAACTTATTCTGTTATCTTTGTTTGTAATAGGGGGAATATTCGTAATATTATGGTAAGTTATACATATTTTCTAAACCATTCTATTCCTTCTGTTGCTATTACGAATATTAGATATGCTTAAATGCCATCCAAACTCAACATAATTGATGTTAAATAAAATCAATATTCAAAAAGCGTTAGGCTATGATTCGTTATTGTGACCTCTTCGAAGATTTATCCGCTGCTCTATGAAAACAAAGATAAGTTTATTGACAAGAGAAATTTGTTGATCTGTAAATCATGTCTTTGGTGTGCTACATGCTTGACCAACTTAATCATTCCCAATACTTGTCCTTTGTGTAGTAATAATGAAATAGAATCAATGCCTGTATCAGCTAACGAGTCATACAGACCAGCTTATGATTATATTCATGGCATGGTCCTAGAATTCTGGTTTGATTCCAATGAAGGTGTCTTACTAAATTGAATATTTCCGAAGCAGAAACACCCTATGGCATTGTGGCCAAAACTTGTGGATGCGTGGATAAGAAGAGAAAAGTAACGTATTCCTTGATTGATAGCTACCACAGTTTATGTCACGATAAGAAGGACTTGATATTAGGACAGATTGAAGCATGTCAAAGGTTGGTAAACTACACGGCGCAAAACGGTAGAGATGAGGTAGACAGACAAGCTATAGAGAATGAGATAGATGAATTGAAAATGGTCTTGGACCTAATTCAATAAAATTATGATTTATTTTTAAGTATCATTTGGTACTAGAACTTGAAACTCTGAATTACCCTTAGTGCTCCTAAAAATGATTAAGTCTTGGAGATACTAGTAGCGAATAACGAATACATCTGATCGATATATGATATTGCTAATTATTGGTGACAGTTAATCCATTTTTACTTGAAAATTAGTGTAGGTAGATATTAATAGTATTGACATCCTATAATAGTTAGTTTAAGACAAATGCCTATGCTGATGTTAAAATGCAAGAACTGTGGTGAAGTGTTTCCCGGTGTTTATATACCTGAAGATACCAAAAAAGGTTCCAAATTAAACGCTAATTCAGCAACGCCACATGTGTGTTCAAGGGGACACAAAAACGATTATTCATCTGATGATTATATGGACTGGTCCGGACCTGAAACATTCTGAAAATTAAGCAAAATGTTATACTAGTCACGTATCCTGACGATTTTAGCAAGCAGGAAGGAAAAGGTTTGGTGGAGTCATTAGGCAATGTGAACATTGTAAGGTCTTTTACTCAAAAAAACCTAAGGCATCATCAATATGGTCTAGGTTCTGGCAAGGTCGAAGAAATTAATCAATTTCTTCAACATACTAAATCTGACCAAATTATTGTTGATGAACATATGACACCTAAGCAAATCTACAATTTAGAGAAGTCTACCGGTATAAAGGTAATAGACAGAGAAAGGTTAATTCTTGACCTGTTTTACATTAGATCTACCACGAGTGAAGCAAAATTACAGATTCAGCTCGCAGAAATTAAATACGAATTACCGCGGGTAAAAGAAAATACCAGGCTTTTAGTAGCTAAAGAGAGACCAGGAAAAGGTGGCAGTGGAGAATACATCGTTGACGTAAAATTTAGGGATCTGAAGAGGAGGATGGGATTCATTTTAGAAAAGTTGGCAGATTCTAGAAGAAAACGTGATCTTTACCATAATCAGCGAATAGAGAACAAAATGCCGATAGTTTCCCTAGTGGGGTACACAAGTTCGGGTAAAACTACCCTCTTCAACTTGCTAACTATGGAAAGTAGGAAAACTTCTGAAAATTTATTTACAACTCTCTCAACTACGACAAGATCTTTTGTTATTAATGGACAGAAAATTTTGCTTAGCGACACAGTTGGATTCATAAGAGGACTCCCTACTTATATGATTGAGGCGTTTAAGTCGACCCTTGAAGAGTCTCTTCAGGCGGACATCATTCTTCTTCTTATTGATTCATCAGATCCTGTGGATAAAATAAAAATAAAATATTACAGCTGCATCAACGTCTTACAAGAGTTGAACGTAGACAAAGCAAAAATTGTAATTGTTTTTTCAAAAATAGACAAAGCTGAATTTGATGATGTTAATAGGACTTTAAAGGAGTTAAAAATAGAGCATCCAATTATTGTATCACCCAAGTCTGGGTATGGTATTAGCAAACTTAGAAAATCGATATCACAAAAAATTGTGTAATAGATTGGAAAGATAGTGAATCTATATCATTTTAGCCGTACTGATTACCTTAATTTCTGGTCATTTACGGTATCTTGGTCTTCCTAAGAGCCGAACAAAAAAGTTTGACGGGATAAAAATTATTCGGATTTGATTTCCAAACACGGTAATCCAGTTAATCTTTTAAATATCAATTAACTTTTCTAGTAACAGCGTCATTACAGTTAAAAGTTAAAAGACAATTGCGGAGATGATTCTTTATAATACGATTCTAATTCATTCAATCTTTCCATTGAACCAGAACAATCCATAACTTCTAGGTAAACGGAATCCGTTCTCATTAGTTGCAAAAATGAAAAGACTTGTTTATTTGTAACACCGTGCTTTACGTCATAGTCAATTCTCTTAATTACTCTGCTTATTTTCCCATACTTATTATTCAATCTTTTCTCCCATCGCGACGCATTTTCAGATAATCCTCTCACAAACCTAACAACAGTTTGTTCCATATGTTTAACATGCCATTCCCGCATAGGGAAACTATTTTGTTTCAAAAAAACCCAATATAATATACTCTATTGCCCTATTTAATGTAGCGTATTGACTCTGAAAATTTAACATCGAAAGCCCTCTTTGCCTCAAATTCACAATTCCAACTATTATGAGTGAAGAAATATTACTAATGCACAGGAATAAATTGGGTTCATTAGCATTGGTGGAGTTAAACAATCAGTAGGTGTCATTAATTACTTGGCATTGCATGTGATAAAGTATCATTCCATCTTACGATTGAGGAAACCAACCATAAACATTTTATACCTTGTTCTATTAATTCAGTTAACGTTGGTGGGTTGAGATCCCTCTTTTCCCATCAATGTTTTGATTAGTTCTGTCTACTAGAATCATACAAAATATTAGCCATTTTTCCAATTCTAAATTCTAATAGATTTTGAAATTCTTAGTAACCAATAGTTTGTATCTGATAGTAAGTAATGACTCTAGCATAAAACTAAGAATCCATTTTTTGTAATTGTTGTCCAGTATTAACTTTAGTCTTGGCTTTAGTCATGCGTTGAGGCACGTAGGAAATACCATGATCCAACTTTAGGTGACTCAGAAATGCAACCCCATTATTTACATTATCTTTAACTATTAAGTTTCTTCCACATTCGCTACATCGAATTATGTGCTCATCTTCAAATACCATGCACTATCTTGTATTACGTGATATTATAATTAAACGATAATTTGGATCTTTCTATACGCTCTAATCATAAACTTCTTGGCGGATCAAAAGGCTAAATACCTAGTTAGTAAAACGCTACATGAACGGTTCGAATCCAATGGACCTTAATTGTCAAAGGAACTAAATACTTTTCCAATTATTTATTCTTACTAAGAGAAACTAGAAATTCTAAATCCGGTCCATCTGGAAGTCCAATTCATCCCTCCATGTTTCTACCAACGGATTATCTAAGTATGCGATTGTTCCGTAAAACCCGAGAATCAGAGTTTCGTCGATATCGCGCCTCATATAATTTTATCTTTCAGAGGTATTAATTCAAGACACGTGAATGTTTTGTGACAAATTCCATAATTCTTAACAGAACTAGCAACTCCTGTCATAGAATACAGAAACATGGGAGACGATAAGAGAAAACATAGAAATCTTGAAATGAACAAATTCTGAACTCCGACTAGTGTGATATTCCACAGGTTCCCACAAAACACAAGCTAAACCGTATAGATATTAGTAACAAATTGATATGATATTAAGTGATTTTTTTTCTGTTGTTAGTATGGTTTATAGTGTACATTCATTATACTTAATTAGAGAAGATATAATTGTTAGAAAAGACACTAAAAAGCATTGAGCCGTTTACATCAAGTGCAGAAAAGCATTCGAGATTTTGTGTAGCATGCGGAGAACCTGCAACCATGTTAGTCAAATACGATACCGAAGGGGCAATAATAATAGAGAAGTATTGCGATAGATGCGCTAGGGAAATTGAAGAAAGTTCAGCTAAATAATGCCAAACAAGTTTTGGTCACAAACACCATAATATAGTAACAAATATGTTAGATAGAAGATAACTTGTCGATAACATGCTTAGGGTATTCAAAGACAGTAGGGTAAAAGCAATTTCCAAGAGGATAGATTATAATTATTTCAATTATTGTTCCACCTGCGAATTGAAATATCCAAAGGAAATTCTGCGCTGTAAAGACTGCAGACAAAAAATTAGGGTTAAGCCGTGGCATCGATCCAAAATATTCGATTCCAAAAGAATCTAATTATTTCTTAAAATATTGATGTTCTCAGTTAGCAAAACGGCAGAACACTTTTAAAATCAGTGCCAAATAAAATAATTCCTGATTAGTTCCTTTGATAATTGCCATAACCGAAGTGGTTTGGTTTTCCTCTATTCTCAAATGTACGTTCTTTTGGCGGTGGCGGGCTATCATTTTCATGACCCGGATGTGATCTTATGTGGAACCAATATTGTGAAGGAGAAATAGGACTCTTACAGATTGGACAGTTTTGATGATCACACTTATGATAACCTATGAAATTAGGATGGATAGTCAAGTTACACTTATCGCACTTATTTTTTTCCAAAATTGTTCTAAATTTAGTATTTAATATGCACAATAAAGGTGTATTGATTGATAAACCAAGTTGAATTCAATGATTTGCTCTGACGCCGTGCTATTGGGTGAAACACGACTGGCACTGGAAGGTTAAGAACATTTTTGAATAAATAGACATATTTGAATCGTTGTATATTAGAATTTTAATGAATACCACTAATGAGATCTATAGTTCTGGACACAGTAAAAACGATCAGTTTAAGTTCATCGGTCAGTATTATGTTTCATTACTTAAAAAATCCAGACTTGAACGGTCTAGTCTGATTGGAGTATAATTAGAATGGAAAAACCAAAGCCGAAAGTGACACCAATTGTTGTTCCGGATGATAAATTACAATTTCTAAAGAAAAAATTAGATAATCCAGACTTGGCACTGGATATCAAAAGAGACCTTGTCAAGGAAATAATGGGTGGTGAGTGTGCCGTATGTAAAGGGATGCCTACAAAGATAGCAAGTTATGATATGGATGGGATAACGTTAATCGAGAAATATTGCGATAGATGCTTTGAAGAGTCTAATTCCAAGAAGTAGTTTCATTCAGATTGTACAAATGGTTGGAGCAATGATCTCAATGATTAGGATCTAAATGAATTTTCAGATAACCCTCCTGGGCCCGAAATTTATGTCAAAAATGATTCAGAAACAATCAATCCTATGTAAGATAATAAACAAAGTATAATTGCATTTAATGCACATACAGAACAAAGTTAATGTAAAGTTAATAGACTAGATTGTTGATTGGACAAGAATGGATACTAGATTGGTTATTTTTGTGGCTCTATCGACATTGCTTGTTGCCGCAATTTACAGTTCATCTCTATTTGTTGTATTTGCTTTAATAAAAAAAGGTGACGTGGCGTGTGTAAAGAAGACTGAAAATGGAATAACTACAGAAAGTTGTTGCCATACTGAGACAGACACCCAAACGGGTAAGAAGATTAACTACTGCACAGAATGTAAAACAACTAGTGATGGAACCGACATGGGTTGTACTCACACGCAAACCGACATGACTAGTAAAGTTTTACAAGGAGTTAAGCCCAGTATTACGGTCGAATCTACAGAACAACCATCAAATAATACAGGTGTTATGAAAGGTGGAAGCCTTTTGAAAAATGATGGCATGTTAAAAAGTGATACTGTTCCCAAACATAGTGTTACCACTGAAGGTAGTAATACACCAACAAATAGTAATAAATCACTACCCTAAGAAAGGAATCAAATCTTTCCACAACCCATAGATAGGACTGCAATATGAGTTTGAACACAATGAGTTCATTCTGTTTAATTTACTTGATTATGTATAAACTGATAAAAACAGGAAACTCAATTATAAGAAAATGACTACATCATTTCTCTAAGTAGAACAAAATTAGTAACTTAAAATTAAGACTAAGAAAAACTTAAAGTTTACTAGTCCTATATTAGAAAATCCACCTTTAGCACCAATATCGGCACGCATTCCTCAGGGCCCGCAGTATAAATAAAAAATAATTTAGTTTATACCATTGAGACAGTGGAACTAAGAATTTTGGATTGGATCTTATATATGGTTTGTAGCAACGAAGGAAATGAATAACTAAGTTAATCAATCGTTTAATACGCTGAATTCTACCGCAAAGTAGAATGCGTAGTAAATTTGTAATTTTTGTGGTTATATCCGGATTATTTGTCATATCAATTTATAGTTCATCAGCATCTATTGTATCTGCTATTGGGGTTAGATTTCCGGTTTGCCACGTAGATGAAGGAGGAAATAGTGGAATTTGTTGCGAGGCGGGTGATCCCCCTGTATGTTATAATTGTGTAGTACAAGAAAATGGTAAGTGGGATTGCGTTAAGATCGTTACATCGGCACCACCACCAGCCCTTAAGGATGCATTAGTCAAAGCGCATGCCGGTGTTGTTGGAGGAGGTGCTACTACAGGTGAGAATATTACTACTGCTACAAAGGGCAAACAACCGAAGTCTGGTGGATCTCTGAAGGGCGGTTACTAGATTAAAGAATGCTTCGTAGAATTAAAATTAGATATCCTACTAGTAGACTTTTTACATTTAAATTCGTATTAGTAATATGAAGGTCAGAATAACTCTATCATTGGTTGTGGTTTTAGTGCTTACTTTAGCAATAATAAGCGCCTCATATAATTTTGCCTTGTCGAAACCGGCTACGGATAAAAAGTATTGCTATGATCAAGTTGGGGAGCATCATTTCTGTTTTGATACTAAAGAAAAGTGTAAGCATGAACAGAAACATAATGATGAGGCTGAGACTCCTTGTTACAACAGGAATCGCCAATAGAATACATAATATAAAATGATCCGAATTAAATTCGAATTGATATAATGTATATTTAATCAGTGGTAGTATCTCTGATTTGGTTGACTCCGATAAATGGACTGGCAAACTCAAAAATGCGCTCCGCTAAATCAGCAGCAAATATGTCCCGACAAGGGGAACAATATACATTTTCTCTTAGAGCACAAATGACCTCAACCTGAATTGCAACGACCCTATTGATTTTACTATATGTCTCAATAGTATCCCCTCCGTCTAGCAACGTACTATCTTTCTCCTCTTCTCGATTTGGAGGCCATACTTTTACATTTTTTCTTGTCTGTAATAATGGGATTAACCCTTTGTTACTCCACCAAGCATCAAGAACTAAAATTTATAGATATTGATTTTTATCGGTTTAGGTGTTAAATAATACCAATTCTGATATCTCGTTGAATTATCTATTACTATTTTGGAATGAATTTAAATTTAGATTTATGGATTGATGTGATATACTGTTATGGATTCCCCATTATACTTACATTAGCTAGATGGATTTGATGTTGTCGATAGAAATGTACTTAATATCCTTCCGATCACTTCTGGATATTGATCCATTACTGCATGACCAGCATCTTTGATCTGTACAAGCCAAGCTCCTGGAATCTTTTCTACTATCTTTAAAGAATTAACATGCGGTTGGTATTGATTATCATCGGTGCCAGTTATGACCAACGTGGGCTTAGCCAATTTCGCAAGCTCATCACAAGTACCACTCCAGTTTGGATTGTCCTCCCAATGCTTTCCTACATTATTCTGATTATTCGCTACCTCGGGTGGTAAACCAGGCTTCAGTTGTTGTAACGAAGTAATGTTTTCTGGAATGTTAACAGAATCAGGATGCAGTCTTATCCATTCTTCTCCTAATGAAGCAGATACAAGCGCTTTCATCTCCCCCAGTGAAATAGAAACATTATTTAGAGATTTATTTACGACGTCGGATTGCAATTTTATAAACTCGGGTGGTTTAGGTGTATGATCTTTTCCGCCACATGATGAACCAACAAGTATAAGACTGTTCACCTTATTTGGATACGTGATTGTAAGCTGTTGGGCTAAGTATGATCCAAGAGAGTATCCCATAACATCTGCTTTTGATATTTTCAGAGCATCAAGTAATCCAGCTGAATCGTCTGCTAGTTGCTGATAAGAGTATGATTTAGAACCAATTGTTGTATTTGCAATTCCACGTTGATCAAACACAATCACTGTGTGATTTGAAGAAAGACCTTTTAGAAAGGCTTCGTCCCAGGCGTTCATATTATCCGAAGCACCGTTAAAAAGTAAAATCGGTTCACCTTTACCTAACATTTTGTACCCAATATCAATATCTCCTACGTGAACTTTCTTTACTGGTGTGTTCAGTAAGTCTGCGTTGGATATAGTTTGATTTGATTGACCATAAACGAGTGGGCCATTAACTACTATGAGACAAGTGGAATTAACCAAGCCAAATAGGATGATAACGGATAATACTTCCTTTGATTTTTTTGTGCGATTCATCTTCACGTTCATTTAAACAAGTCATTAACTTACTATTAGAGTTTGGGGGTAGATGTTAGAATTTAAGGCTAGAAATGATACCAAATTTGTGGTCAAATCCAATGTTGGATTACATACACTTGTGTATTGAATTTCCACCAAACCCGAATCCTGATCAATCCTTGTCAATTTTAAGTGGATTCATATTGTAAACAATGTCCATCCGACCAGCCCATGTTAATCATAAAACTACTTCATATTATCATGTAGATTTAAGATTCCCTCAATGATCTAATTAGTGACAGATCTATCGTGAACGCTTCCGGGCCCGAAAATTAAGAAACAGAGAAATCAGGAATCTCCGATTTATGCAATTTCCTTGTTCGTATATGCTATAAGGAATCTATGATTTTATAGCAAACTCATCCAATGTTTAGACATTTGTATCAATCTACATTTATATTCTGGCGAAAATATTTCGTTACTTTTGGAAAAGGCAAGCCTCTCCGAACTAACTCTCCCGTTAATAACACCGTCCGGTTATTTGAAGATTAATCGTAAGGAAGTTGGATTATTGACGCTGTTAACTTTTTTGTTACTTGCTACCGTACTATTTCACACTCCATCAGAAGGAAGTAATGAACCTAAAGTTATAGGAGAGCAAAAATTCAATTTCGTTGCTGCGGGGGATTTTGGTTGTAGCGTTGAGGCTAATAGCGCGGTATCAAATATGGTAAAGAAAAATCCACAAATTGTACTAGCCTTAGGAGATCTTTCATACGAGAGATCTCCTAACTGTTGGTTAGATGCAATTAGTCCTCTAGACAGTAGCGGAAAAGTCAAAATAGCATTTGGAGATCACGATATGACAAATGAATTGTTCAAATATGATACATATCTAAAGCATTTCAACTTGACTAAGCCGTATTATTCTTTTAATCATAACAATGTGCACTTCTTGGCAATGGCAACCGCTAAAAATAATATAATACCATATGCAGTAAATTCGCAACAATATGAATTTGTCAGAAATGATCTTAAGATGGCCCATGAAAATAAGAGTATAGATTGGATAATTGTGTATTCTTTTAGACCGTTCTATTCATCAAATTCGACCCATCCTGCTGAAGAGCAACTTCGGGATTTTTACCACTCACTTTTTGACACATATGGAGTTGACCTTGTATTACAAGCCCATAACCATAACTATCAGCGAACATATCCAATTACTTTCAACAATCCCTCGCCATCATATCCAATAATCTCAGACAAACAAAAATACAATTTTTCCAACCCTAAAGCTCCAATATTTGTTACCGTTGGAACAGGGGGAGCGCCACTTTACAATTTCTCAAGCCAATCCCCCAATACGATAACTCAGTTTGCTCAATATGGTATTCTAAACGTAGATATTGAAAAATTACAAAAGTCAAATACTCTGACTGGTACCTTCTATAATAATAATTTGAATAAACTGGATAACTTTACTATTACGAAGTAGAGATCGGCTCATCAGTCGAATTACTCCCTTATTAATGATTAAGTCATTCAATTATCATGAGTATTAAGTGGCTTTTGGTTGCCGCCGCTGTAAGTACATTTATTGCTGGCGTGCTTCATTTGACTTTGGTTTCAAATTCAATTGGCAGAAACCCCTGGATTGGTATTTTCTTTTTGGTAGGCGGTATTGCCCAAATATTCTGGGTACTGCCAACGATAAAGAATTGGGGAAGAATCTGGTTCTACATTGGAATTGCAGGTACTTTAGTCTTGATAATTATGTGGGCAATGACCAGAATGCCCGACAATCCAATAACTGGAAGGGGAGCACCTATCAATAATATTGGAATCGCAACAGAAATTTTTCAGATAATTTACATTGCCACAAGTGTAGTAATCATACTGAATTACAATCGCACTTCAATCTTTTCTAAGAATAGTATAAAGGATAGTAAACGGTAGACCTAAATGCCAATTGTATTACTAGACAATAATTATTAACCCGATCTCATTTGGATACTTATAATAAACCATTGCCTTGCTCTGTTATACTGCGCTATTTTTAAAAAATGCCGTCTTCGCGGTAGTTCAAGAATTCGAACTTGAAAGCAAACGGTATAACAATCTTCTGGGCCCACCAGTTTAGTGATCAGGCCGTTTACAATTGACTTGAAGGTTTTATAATTTGCTCACTATAACTCACATGCGAAGATAATCTAAGGGGAGATTATGTTATTACTAAAATTAGTAGCTCTAAATTGGGCCCATAAGAAATTCCAGATTCATCCCTCCGAGCCCGGACCAACAAATATTAAATTAATTGCACTTATGATTTCAATAAAGTCAAGATAATTATTAATTATGTTTTGAAATTTTGGTTTTAACGATCAGATTTATTTTGCCTTACGGTTTATCGCTATTGAAATCATACATTTATCGGATTATAGTCATTTATAGCATGTTAGGACATTATATGTAGGATATGAATCTAGAGATGAATAAGGATAACCTGGTAAATATTTTTACCAAAAAAAGTGGCTTAAATGAACCACAGGCTAGCACTATACTTACTGAAGTAATTCAATATGTGGGGAAGCAGCTTGCGGGTAATAGTAATACTGGCGGAATTGAAAACATAATGTCTGTACTTTCAAATTTAAGAGGCTTAAATGCTGATCACTCCTTAGTGAAACAAGTACTGGAAAAAACGGACATAAAAGATTCACATCAGGTTACTCAATATACACAATAGGCAGTAGATTTGATTAAACAAGAAGCTGATACCAAACCAAAAGAAGTCGAATCAGTATTTGACAGCTTTCTGGGTGATATGGGTGATGGTGGTACCAAAGTAACGAAAACTGGTTTGTTCCAAAAATTGGGGCACTTATTTTACAAATAATCGTCGTGTTACCGAATTAAAGAAAGAAAACTGGTGGCAAAATAACAAACTACCTGATCATTTCTTTGTTTCCAGCAACATCCTTAAATCACCTTAGAACTATTGAGAAGTTTTGTAATAGAATCAGTTAAATATACTCCTTCGAGATTAGAAAATAATGTCTAATATGAAACACATGAAAATTGCTATCTTTGTGTTGACAGTCGGAATACTGAGAGCTACTGCACTGATTGTTAATCCAGAAAAGATAGTATATACACAGAGTCATATACAACATCCATTGACACCTATAGTTAATTAAAGACCTAAAAGCAAGACATCCAGTCCTGGCTGAATTGGTAACGAATGAAGATAAAGACCTAGTTGTTAAAATAAAGGATCTGGAGACAAAGGAAGCTGTGAAGATTGCATTAGCGCTCTATGCTACATTTATTACAACAATATAGGGAAATACGAACCACAATAGCTTTTAGAATCTTCCTCTTTTTTATTTCTTGAATCTATGGCGAATAGTTTACCATTTAACATTACCAGTACAATTGATTTGCCTTCGATGTCTGTTTTTGTTAGTTTTCCTTCTTGAAAATCGGTCTTCTCTAGGTCTATTTTAAATGGAGGCGTCGTTATATAATAATAAGTTACGAGACTTATAAGGCGTTTCCTGTTGTTTGATTCACCATATTGAGTACCAATCATTCGTTGATTACCATTTGTAGCAAAAGCTACATATCATATCAGACCTTATAGTATATGTCATGAGCGAATATGAAAACATGCGTACTGCTGATATTGTAGCTGAAGCATTACTGGATTGGAAAGTTGAAGTCATTTTCGGGTTACCCGGTGATGGAATAAATGGATTTATGGAAGCATTAAGACGTAGACAGGATAGAATCAAATTCATCCTTGTGAGACATGAAGAATCGGCAGCTTTTATGGCTTGTGCGTACGCAAAATATACTGGAAAACTTGGAGCGTGTCTTGCAACTTCAGGACCAGGTGCAATACACCTTTTGAATGGACTTTATGATGCAAAAGCAGATAACACTCCTGTTATTGCCATTACGGGAAGCACATATTCTGATTTGATGAATTCAAGTTACCAACAGGACATAAACCTGTTAAATCTTTTCTCCGACGTCTCAGTCTATAATACCATGATAAGTGTTCCAGAACAAGCCGAGATGGCAGTGGACATTGCGTGCAGAACCGCTCTTGCACAAAGAGGAGTGAGCCACATAACAATTCCGATAGATATCCAAGAAAAGAAATTGAATGGTAACTATACTAGACATAATGTTGCCTACCACACCTCTAATGTGTATGCTGCCGAAACAATTCCAAGTCAATCTTTACTAGTAAAAGCAGCCAAAATTCTTAATGAAGGTAGTAGGATTGTTCTACTTGTAGGACAAGGAGCGCTGGATTCTGGAGAAGAGATAATTGCACTTGCAGAAAAATTGGGTGCTCCAGTAGTTAAAGCACTCTTGGGTAAAGCCGTAATTCCTGACGATAATCCATATAGTATTGGCGGTCTCGGTTTACTTGGAACAGAACCATCCAGCGATGCTATGAGTGAAGCAGATACGTTACTTATGGTTGGAACATCGTTTCCCTATATTGATTATCTTCCAAAGCCTGGTCAAGCAAGAGGAATTCAAATTGATATAAAAGCTGAAAAGATAGGTCTTCGTTATCCTGTTGAAATTGGTCTAGTGGGTGATTCAAAGCTCATACTGTCCGCACTGCTACCATTGCTAAATCAAAATGATAATCCAGAATTTTTAAATTCAAAACAACAAGCAATGAAAAGCTGGAATAGTTTATTGAAAGAACAAAGTACTAGAACTGACAAGCCAATCAAGCCACAAGTTATTGCAAAAGCGATCTCTGATGAACTGGAAGATAATGCAATTATTTCTACAGATTCCGGTACGAATACATCTTGGGCAGCTCGACACATAATTATTAGAGAAGGAATGAAATTTTCTGTATCAGGTACTTTAGCTAGTATGGCATGTGGCTTACCCTATGCGATAGCAGCACAGATCGCATTTCCAGAAAGACAGTGCGTGGCGTTTGTTGGTGATGGTGGATTGACAATGCTGATGGGCGAATTTGCCACTGCTGTACAATATAACCTTCCAATAAAAATAATTGTTATCAAGAATAATACCTTAGGTATGATTAGATGGGAACAAATGGGATTCCTGGGAAACCCGGAATTTGGAGTTGAATTTTCTCCAATCGATTTTGCAAGTTTTGCTGAAGATTGCGGTGGTAAAGGATATGCTATCAATGAGCCATCCGAAATAAGATCTAAAATACATGAAGCTATGAAAGAACGAAAGCCAACCATAGTGGAAGCATATGTCGATCCATTTGAGCCACCCATGCCGCCAAAAGTAGAAATGGAGTTTGTCAGGAATTTGGCTGAATCATTTGCAAGAGGTCAGCCATACGCTAGAAGGATCGGCTTAACCCTATTCAGAAATAAGGTGCATGAAATATTAAAAAACATACATACCCATTCTCAAGCAGATAACTAAAGTTAATTCATACTAATATATAGTAACAGATTTCAAAAAACCAATTTTTACAGAAAGAATATACAAGTTTTAATGAAACCAGTTAAACTGGATAAAATTGAAAGCGCTATGTTAAACCTAGTGAATAAGAAATGATTTTGTTAAATGCAGGTGGTCATTTAATTTTTATCAATAATTTTTGTTTTTGTAACTCGTAATTATGTAACTGGTTATTTACTTCTGTATAAAGATCTGCTAAATGTATAGGTTTCTGAAGGAATCCGTTTATTATTTCCTTTTTTGCATATTCTTGAAATAAATCATCTTTAATTCCGAATGCTGTCATTAGTATCGTTCTCACAAAGGGATTCAATTCTTTTATCTTCTTTACCAAATCCATTCCATTAATGGAAGGCATTCTTAAATCAGAAATAATTATCACATAATTGTCTCTATTAGCTGCAAAATGTTCAAGTGCTGTTATAGGGTCTGTAAAGGCGAAAACCGAGAAACCATTAATTGTAACTAAAGCATCGTGGAATAGCTGAGCAATATCGAATTCGTCGTCTACTATAGCTATAAGCCTTTTTCTAGTAGACAATAAAATCTAAACAGCCTTCTATCACTCCCATGATCCTAATCGAACAAATTATGTCCTAACATGCTATAAATGACTATAATCCGATAAATGTATGATTTCAATAGCAATAGACCATCAAGCAAATTACCCCAATCGTTAAAACCAAATTTTCAAATAATTTTATCGATTTCATCTCTTTCTGAGACAGAGTTTATGTTACTTAGAGTATAAATTCAAATTTAATTTACTTTTATATCCAGGTTTCTCAAATAATTATCATTAATTATAAAATACTTGCAGTATATTCTTTTTAAAGTAATAATTATATAACTTGAATCCGATTATTATCTAAAGTGTCGCAGGCAGATAAAAAAGAAACTAGCATATCCGATATGGATAGGAAATTATTAAAAATCTTACTTATGCCTAATGGTGATTTGAAATCTAGCAAGAGTTTATCAGCAAAATTAGGAATACCCATTACTACCGTTAGAAGGAGACGTAAGCGGTTAGAAAGCAAATTTTTAAAGATGCATTATGTCTTGGATATAGAGAAATTTGGTTGGAAACGTGTTGACTTTTTTATTTCCATAAGGAATGGAATGGTAAACGCTGTTGCCAGTAAACTGATAGATTCTAATGAAGTAACATATGTCGGTAAGAGCATAGGAGAACATACAATTGATTTGAGGGTAGAAACAATTCTTAAAGATAATGCTTCAATCCTTGACATCCTTGAAAAAATAAAGGCGATGGACGGAGTTAACGATGTAGTATGGAGTGAAATTGTTAGTGTTGTCAGTAGAAAAATATCAATTCCTAGTTCTATAATCGACAGAATTTAATTTGAACCTCGATAAATAAAATAAAATAATTTAATCAGTCGTTGATTTGCACTACACTTATTACTTGATATTGTCTATAAATATAAAATGACTTTAGACAAACCAATATCAATACCCTGTCTTAGAATCTTGGCATTAAAGAGCCTCAATTTCCTGAACGGTTACCAATCTGTTATCTCCAACCATTCTTTTTACTTCAAATAATAACGGTTCAATCTTAGATCGGAGGTCTATCCCCTCCATTATCAAAGGCATATTAACTGTTATACCCTCAATTTTTATAGTGGACTTTCTTCTTTTTCCGAATTCCGACGGTCATATATATGAATCAGAGTTGAATTGTCCATCATGCAAGGAAGGCCAATTGATCTAAATGGTAACGCTGCCATAACAGGATGTATATTTGCATAGGGTTTCTGGGACTAAGGAGGATATGTGTTCCTCAGGATTTCTTTCCCTATTTCACGTATAATCGGAACACGTTTTGGGTATTAAAAGGCACAAATCTTAACAATAAGAGCCAATCAATTCCTACATTGCTCGAAAGTTTGACCATATTGGGATGTGTATATTTTTTTGGAGTCGATTGCAATAAAGGCGATATATCAAATGCATGGAGTACGTGGGTAGGGCTTCTTGTGGGAGCTGCGATGGGCGCAGTAATAACTTGGTGGGTCTACTATCGACAGAAAAAAATTTCAGAGAAACAGGATGAACTTCTAAACCACATTGCAGATCTAGAGGAGCGCAATAAAACCATGTTGAATAAGATCCTTAGTTTAGAAGAAAAAATCGAAACTATGCTCGAAAAATAAAATAAATAACGACTTAGGGAATTCACAAATTGATCTTCAAAGGTCCCAAACTAGAACTATCGAAAATATCATCAGTTTGGTATTGGTATTAATATCGATTTAAAAGGTGGGTAATCAACAGAAATCTTATTATCATGTATAGTAACCTCCAATCCCGAAAGAAAAGCTAAATACCAAATTAGTAGAGCCCTAGTACATGCAGGGTTCGAATCCCGATGAACCCCAGTTGGAGGAAACCTAAAAAATGTTAGTCATTTGTTGAATCCTATGAAGAGAAACTAGAAATTCTAAATAGGATCCGCCTGAAATTCCAGATTCATCCCTCCGAGTCCGTACTACGCCTTCGTTTATATAGTTCGCCCAATTGATACAGCAATGCTTGGCAAGTCGTTATTTCATCTCTCGAATATTAAATCTCCTTCAATTGCATCTCAAAAACTAAAAAAGAGTCAGTTAATTAAACAAACATATACATTGACAAAATCTAAGAGGACACTAGTTGGCATTAAGAAACAGAAGGTAAACAAGATAAGCATGTCGTTATCGCCGATGCTTTTGGTTGAATTTGAAAAATCTATGGTTAATGCTGGCTATACAGATAGGTCTAAGGCGATTCAGGCGGCACTTCATTCTTTTGTGGATGATTACTATTGGAAGGGAAATGATGATGATGGCGATATGAGTAAGAAGGGAGCAGGGGTAATAATACTACTATATGATAATCGTATATACAATCAGGATAAAAAATCAGTTCATGTCCAGCACTTATATAACGATATAATAAGTGCAGCGACGCACGTGCATCTAGAACAAGATATTTGTTTGGAAAGTATAATGGTAAGAGGTCAAAGAAATAAGATAAAAGAGCTTGCAAGAGAATTATCCCAGAATAGGGGGATAAAAAGTGTGAAGGTTCATTTTATGTCTCTAGTTTGATAATGAAATTCTTTAAACCGAAATGTGACTATTTTCAGTAACCTTATACTTTATATTTGACTTTGTCTCGGTCTATCGGGATAGTCAAAATTAATATCTCAATTATGAAAGTATAAGTAATACTGATTAATAAAAAAGTATGAATGACAGATTTATGGTCTTTTGCCTTTGTATCTCTTCCTGCTATGATAACATTAGGTCTTCGCCATGCCTTAGATGTCGATCATATTACGGCTATTGATAACCTTGTAAGACTACATAATGCTGCAAAGCGGGCCAGATGGGTCGGAGCAGGATTTAGCATAGGGCATATGATCTCGGTCCTAGCAGTAATGATTTTGATCATATTTATATTTGGCAGCGTGACAAAAGTTGAAGTTCTTTCATTCTGGGGAGGAATAATCGGAGTTTTCGCGTTGGCAACAATCGGTGCTGTCAACATATATTCAATGAAAAGGTGGGGAAAAACTGGATCTGCTATTCTAGCCGGTAAGATCTTGCTCAGGACAGGAATGCTAGGACCGTTTAGATCTTCTTTGATCACAGGGTTGGTGTTCGGACTAGGATTTGACACTGCTACCCAAATCTCTGCTATCACTTTATCCGCATTCGCTTCTGCAACCCTCGGTATACAGGTGGCATTGATTCTAGCTGCTTTCTTCGCTATAGGAATGGTTCCTGTGGATACACTCGATAGTGCAGTTCTTCGTTCAGCATTTTCTAGAATATTCTATACAAAGGGATTCCGATTCATGTCCTATGCGTTAAGTGCAGCTGCTATGAGTGTTGCAGTTATCGCTTCGTATGAGATACTAACAGGTTCTGAAATTTTGCCAGATCTAACCGGACCAATCTTGGCTGCTATCATAATTGGAACATCATTTGGATATGCCTATTTTCTTAGAAAAATACCAATGAAACACGCTGATGGCACTGCTTCAGTTTCACAACTGAGTGATAAACATTCAAGTGATAGCGAAACACAATCGTCAGTGTCTTGATACAAGATTAGTTATTCTTTCGTAGGGGTTACTATCGCTATCTCTGGTTTTGTGTCCGTTTCACTTCCCTTTGTCAATGTCAAATTAGATGAACCAGATAACTGTAATTGTCCTCTTATTACACCAATAGGATGTACTTGAGTATGAATGTTGATAGTTATTTCCATCGTTTATCGAAGAGACCAGGTTTGAAATTGTCTTTCCTTTCAAAGGACCAATGAAGTTTGAATTAGTAATGCTCCCATTTATAGTCAACCCGTTTGAGATTGCTTACTTGTTACTGTTAGAAAGTAAGTCAACAACCAGTTTGTCATTTTCTCCAGACTTCCCTTCGTGTATGTGAACCATTGAAATATCTGTAATGCCTGTAATATTCAATTTGTATTTGATGTTTGACTCCTTGACCTTTAATTTTACTTTTCCCTAGGCATTTATGGTAACGCAGGTGGGAACTTGATTTTCTCCTTTTAGTTTTGACTCATAATATCTTGCATTGACGCCTTGAAAATTTTATGCTAGCACTGAGCCGGATGGGAGAATTTGGAATTTGAGTGCAGACAATAAGCCTCCTACCAGTTTTTGTGAACGTTTTCGTTGATATTTTACTTGAAATGTAGAATAAATAAATAACTACTTTCTTATTTTTAGGTATGTACCAATATGGAGTCTGAATCTAATGATATAATTATATAGAAAATAATTACATATAACATAATAATACAATTCATGTTTATCAAGATGTGAAATTATGGGGAAAAGATCCTGTTAAAAATGTCAAACCCAAAAAAACTTTTAACAAAGGAAAATTCGTGATTTGGTTGGGCTATATCGCTCTTATCATATTTGTAATATGGTTTGTTACAGGTCTTGTTATGGATCATTATTCTCATATAGGTGTAGATGTTCCGATATCACCGTGACTTTAGTTATTATTATATGTCATTGCGACCAAGAAGGTGGACTTTTGCAAATTATGATGTTCAGTTTTTAATTTGATGATGGAACGGCCAGAAATGACAAAGGCAACCTTTCTTGCCAAGTCTAAATGGAATGGTGGGAGTTTCCTCAGCGAGTATGGATTTTTGATTCTGAGATAAGCCGGTGCTAAGAAATAAAGAGCATAAAGTTGCGTTTAACTTTCCACTAGCAATTTTTCAGGAAAACGACAGGGTTCTACCATTTGCAAAAATTGTATGGGCAGCTCTGCAGCATGCTCAACTCAAGCTATTGTTGCACGTGAATATAATACAATAAAGAAAACTTAATTCAAATCCAAAGTAACATTCAAGGTGAAAAAGGAGTAGATTGGGTAATGATGCAAAATCTAGATCAATTTATTTAAAATCCAGTTGGCAATTTTGTAGAAATCATAACAAAAAATTACTGGGATTAATGGATTGATTGATTCTGCAAGTAACGAAAATCATTAGTGATAGGAAAATTTAACAAATGACTATGTTTTGGAAACAGAGGATTTTGATTTTGCCCATCAAAGTCTTGGTATAGACCTGTATAGTTTAAGTTGTCAAGTCACCCGGACCAACATGTTAATGGCTTGAGGTCTGTAGCTTTCCCATGGTTAGATTAACAATGTTAATTGATGCATATATGGTACACCCTCATATTATTAAATATGGCATTTGAAAATGTTCTTCTGGTAGTGATATTGATTGGCGTTGTACTTTTTGGTGCACAAAAACTTCCCGAACTTGCTAGGGCTCTTGGAAAGGCCCAATCAGAATTTGAAAAAGGAAAAAGAGAGTCTATTCGCGAAACTTCTACGGAAGATACCAGAGGTATGTCAAAACAAGATGAACTAACTTCAGAACCTACGACTGATAATGACATAAGATAATAATTTTAGAAATAACGATACTAATTTTCCATCAAGAAATCTATGTAAAAAGATGCCCGATTTATTAGTACCTTTCACTTCTCAATTCCAACTATTCAAATAGGAATTGGATTAGTTTCTGATCGACAACTGAATTAACATTATGAAGATCGCGATAATGACGGTATTGCTTCAATAATACTGAATGGGTTTGAGGGATCAAGAGATCGAATTATGCCAGTGATGTCAAAACCAGAACTACTAAGTAATTTTCTGAACTCTTCCTCAGTTCTTATTCTTCCTTTATGAGTGAGTGCTAGCATCAATATGTCTGTAAATTTACCAATGAATGGTTCGTTTCCTTCTGGCATAATTGTATCAATAATTAATAATTTGGGGGTCGTATTTTTTCGATTATCTTGGTTTTCGCTAACTATAGACGATGATTTATCTATCATCGCTTGCAAACAATTCTTTAAGATAATCGCAGCAGATCGGTCGTCCCAGTTTAGAATCACGTTCTTTATAATATAACCGTCAGCGGCTGTGGTGGGAATAGATTTAAAGAAATCACCTTCTAGCAGTTTGCAACGAGAAGAAATGTCATGATTGACATTCTCATTCGAATTTGCAGATTGTCTGGTATAGAGCTTTTTGGCACTTTGAATTGCGTATGGTAAATCAAATAATACGCCATAAAGTTTAGCGTTATCCTTTAAAATACTTGACAAAAGCATTCCTTGTCCTCCTCCGATATCAATGATTGTATTGAACTGTGAAAAATCATACATAGAGGAGATCAATGGAGTAACGGAGGAAGTAAGAGAAGCCATTGCACTATTAAATATTTGACCCTCTTTTTGATTTCGATCAAGATACTCATACATGTCTAGTCCATTTGCATGTTTAAATGAATTTTCACCAGTTTGTATACTGTATAAAAGATCATCTATAGCATTCTTAAAAGATTCTAATCCAAACATTAAAGCAAAATTTCTAATTGAATTTTTTGCTTCAGATTGAATGAGAGATGCCATAGGTGTCAGCTCAAACCGTCTTATATCTTGATCAACTTGTTGTTGTTGTTTGTCACCATCATTTTTTGTTTCAGCAAATATTCCAATGCTTGATAACATACGCAATAATCTATAAAGAGAATCAGGATGAGTTTTGGTCTCTTCTGCTAAATCTTCAACACTCTTAGGACCATCTTTTAAATAATCAGCTAATCCCAGTTTTGCTGCAATGTAAATAGCCCTGCTAGTTAGCTGAGCGCGAGTAAGAATATCAAAAATTTCGAAGCCTAAATTCTGCATGATGACTAGAGATTATTACTATTATTGTCAATATGAGTGTTTAATGATTTTGAAGAGTTATAGAATTCATTCCCTACTACAATCGAAGATCTTTTTCTGTCTCACATAGTGTGTCCGGATCTCACCGCACTAGAACCAACTTTATTTTGTCTTGGATAGATTAACTACTTGTACTTCGCATGAGGAACAACCACAACAACACCCATATTAGGAATATTAGATTTAATCACCTTTTCAGTGTTCTGCATTAGCATTTCTACCTCAGTCAATGGTTTGTTGCCGTCGATTTCGACATGAATTTCAGCTCGTGAGACAATGCCAGTTTGTCGCAATTTGATTGATCTCACGTTCACCCCAACTTCGATTTTTTCCTCCAGCAATTTTTTGATATAATCTACACTGATAGGGTTATGCCAAGCATCAACCAATATCAATGACGATTGTTTTAATGAAACATATGCTACAGAAAAAATAAATCCTGCAATTATCATTCCTCCAATCGCATCAGCCTGCAGGAATCCAAACTGTGTCGCTATGAACACACTCAAAAAACCTAATACGGAAGCTGATCCATCCTTTATTGAATTCTTGGCGTCGGTTTTTAATGAAAGCAAATGGTATTTGTTTGCTATACTCCTCATCTGAAATGCTCTATGTAACGATATGCCACCAGCGATTGCAAGTACTACCATTGTGAGTAACGGTTGCTTAATTTCTTCCGGATGGATAAATCCCTCATAAGAATGGTAAACTATGAAGGAACCTATAACGATCATACCAATTGCAGCTATCAAAGCTGCAAAGGTTTCCACTTTATGATAACCAAATTGAAACTTTCTATCTGCAGGTCTGCGTGCAAATCTCAATCCTATCAAGACGATAAAAGATATCATAGCATCGGACATCGAATCTACTCCATCGGCTGTAGCTACAACACTTCCGCTGATATGACCCATTAGCAACTCTACAATTCCTATGCTGATTAAAGTTATAACTGAGATCTTGGCGATTCTTTGACCAGCGATAAATCCTTCATCGACGAGACGGATGTAGGAGCTTCTGTCTTTTGCAACTTCTGATTCAGGTCTAAGTGAATTCTGAGCAGATATCTCCTCTGAACTTCTTTTATCCAAATTGTGAGTTAAACTAACTACATATCGACTCAATTGTTATTAAACATTAAGAGATCACGACATGGGCATTCGTATCAGATTATAATAATTGCAAACAAATTATAATAATTGCAAGATTTAGGCATAAAATACAAATAAAGTAGATGGCAGGTAGATTCCAATTGCTTTTAAGTTTTTTCAAATTTTGTTGTGGTTTTGCATACCCAACGGTATAAATAGTAACGACTTATCTAGTGAGCCGTTCTGCCAATGACATTAATCGATCTATTGGTTTGTATGCTATACTTAAATTAGATATTGAAACCTTTTATAGAATGTCAAGTCTAGACGAAGTCTTCCTAGTTTTTAAACCGACCTGGTACGCATTAATCTGTTTATTTACTTCTGAGAGTAAATTCTGAAGTTTTATTGGTTTTTGTAGGAATCCATTTATTACCTGTTTTTTAGTAAACTCATCAAATAATCTGTCATCGACGTCAAACGCGGTCATAAGTAAAGTTCTCACTAAAGGATTTTCCGTCTTAATTTTCTTGATCAATTCAATTCCACAAAGTCGTGGCATTTTCAAGTCGCAAATTATTAGAATATAGGAACTCTTATTCCACCTAAAATGTTCTAACGCAACCATAGGATCGGTGAAGCCAAATACTGATACGGCTTTATTCATGCTGATTGAATCGCGGAACAGATTAACAATATCCAACTCATCGTCTACTATGGCAACTAGCCTCTTCTTAAGCACTTGAGAAATTAATAACCTACCAATCCAATTGATACCTTAGATACTAGACATTATATGGAACCACATGTTAATAAATAATAAAAGCCATGCAGAAATAACATCAATTTTAAAACAATATTAAAAATTCAAAATGATTCGTAAACTACTGCTTCACGAAACCCATTTTAGTTCAATTTGAGTATGTTGACATTTAATTCTTATGAAACGCTCTATATTGTCAATACTAAACAGTTTGAACCTAAAATATTTATAAGTTAATCTACTCAGAATCACAGGTTCAATTGATTCTGAGTCAAATCTGCGACTTAATGATGTGAAATAGTTATTGTCGATAGTACTGATGATTTGTGGTTTACCTGGAGTTGGTAAATCAACTTTAGCTAGATTGCTTGCTCCTCACATCGAAGCAGTAGTTGTGTCTTCAGATGAAATTAGGAAGAACCTATTTAGAGTACCAACGTATAGGAGACATGAAAAACGTTTAGTATATAAAACTATGTTGCTTGTAGCAAGATATCTGTATAATGCAAACGTCAATTGCATACTTGATGCTACTTTTTCAAAGGAAATCGCACGACAGGAAGTACGAGATATACTAGGACTTGACAGAGACCAATTCCGGATAATTGAATGCAATTGCCCTGAAGACATAGTAATGACTCGCCTTAAACAAAGGAAAAACGATTTTTCGGATGCCGATTATTCAATATACAAGATGATGAAAAGAATTTATGAACCGATCAAAGAAGAACATATAAAAATAGACACTCAGAGCTTATCTGATATAGAAATTAGAAGACTTGCTTCAGCTATTATGGAGACCAAATAGTTTAAACTAGATTTTGAAGACGAGAACTTTAGAGCTCCCGTCCAAACTAAGTAAAAAACAGGCTGATGAGACACTAGAAGGTTGGCATGCCATAAAAACACATAGCAGTAGTCAAAACGCGTTATGCAGTTTTGAGAGACGCCATATCAATAGAAAAGCGATACCTTACATCGGACTTGAGCATTCTCTCGTAAGCCTCGTTGACCTTTTGGATGGGAATGACTTCAACATCCGCAGTAATGTTACGTTTGGCACAAAAGTCGAGCATTTCCTGCGTTTCGGCAAGACCACCGATGGTCGAACCAGAGATGCTGCGACGCTGGGACAAAAGTCCAAATCCTGATACAGCGTGAGGCTTATCTGGTGCGCCGACAAGGGTTATGTTCCCATCTCGGCGGAGCAGTTGAATGTAGGAGTTGATGTCATGTTCAGCAGAAACGGTATCGAGTATAAAGTCAAAGCTCCGAGCGTGTTTTCTCATTTGGTCAGTGTCACTTGAAGTGATAATTTCGTCAGCGCCAAGTCGAATTGCATCCTCTTTTTTGTTGAGCGAAGTGGTAAAGACAACGACATAGGCGCCAAGCGCATGAGCAAACTTCACGGCCATGTGTCCAAGTCCACCAAGACCAACAACACCAACTTTTTTTCCATTAGTAACACCCCAGTGCCTTATTGGTGAATAAGTTGTGATACCGGCGCAGAGGAGAGGCGCAACTCCGGCAAGATTGAGATTCGAAGGAACATGGAGCACAAAATGGTCGTTAACCACAATGCTATCAGTATATCCGCCATAGGTAACACCTCCTAAGTAACGGTCAGGCGAATTATAAGTAAGGGTCAAGTTAGGGCAATATTGTTCAAGACTAGTTTGGCAATCGGGACACGATCTGTCGGAATCAACCAAGCATCCCACTGCAGCGAGATCACCTGGCTTGAATTTGGTGACTGCAGAGCCGACGTTTGTCACTCTGCCAACTATCTCGTGGCCTGGAATGCAGGGATAGACAGTAGGCATTACGCTCCATTCATTACGGACTTGATGGAGGTCCGAGTGGCAGATACCACAAAAGAGGATTTCGATCTGGACGTCGTGATCGCGCGGATCCCGTCGCGAGATCAGAGTTGGAACAAGCGACGAGGTTGAACTTGCGGCTGAATAACCCTTGGCGGCGTATGTGCCGCGTGATTCAGGGGTATATTGTTTAGCAGACATGACAGTTTACTTGCGGTATAGCAAATTTATTGTATTTAAGGATTAGAAAAAGGTCCTTTTATTTTTTATTTATTTCTAGATAAATCTATTGGCCTTTTAGGGAGATACTATGGTTGAGCTTTTGCCTGATGTTTGATTAAATAACTTACTGGCAAAGCAGGACACGGTATTCACAAGTTATAAACGGACCGAAGAGGGTTTGAGCCTCGCATGTACTAGAGTTCAGGAAGCGAACTGGTGGGTTCAATTGGAATGTAGAAGCCGTGGGGTTAACTGTCTTACAATCAGTGGATGCATCACACGCCAGATTTGAAAGTAGAGAAGAACGTACGTATTTTTACAAGATAGAAAATCTTAATACTACCGGTAAGGTTGCCAGAATATGTAATAAGATCATTCCGTATACTAACGTTACCATAGCAACAGACAACAATACTACCATATCTTAAATATTTAAGCAACTTTCAAATTTCAGCGAAAAAATAGATAATTCGGAATTTTGTATATCTTATTAAGTGTTCCTGATCTTTGTTAAAGCATATCTTGGGATGAGACAATAAACCCAATAAAGACCATATAAAATTGTAAATAGTAATTTACTCTTGCGATGATGTTTCGTTAAAATCGGGCTGGTTACCCACACATTTATACTAGTATTAATAATAACCCACAATGGTGCGCCATTATCTATTTTTAGCAGCCACTTTAATGGTTTTTTTAGTCGTGATTATTAACCATAATAATTTTACTTTTGCAGCAACAAACATTACTACCAACAATACTACAGCCAATGGATCTAACACAAACTTTCCGTCATATTTAATGAATCAGTCAAATTATTTTTTTGTGAAATATATTCAGAGTGATTGGAAAACTGGTAACGTTAACAAAACTGCACAGTATGACTCGAACCAGAATGCAGTAACAGTAGAATATAACAATTCGACTTATTATACAAAGTTAACTGAACAAGAAGAAAAATCATTAAAATTAGCCCTACTTGATCTTAATTTCTTCCAACTTCCTTCTGGATACCCAATGACATTAGTAGCTCCGCCGGATGAAAATATCAGTGCCTACAATCTCACTGCTACCATATATAATAAGACTAATTCAGTTTATTGGACCGATATGCAGAATGAAACCGTACCATCAGGACTGACCTTTCTGAAAGATAGAATAGAGGGTTGGCTTCAGAATGCCTCATTGAATAAACAGGAGAATCCCACTACATCTATTACACCATCATGTGGTCCTATTGAGGGATTCAATTTTAAAATGATGACAAATGGCTTTGCTCCAAATAGAACAGTACACTGGGAATTGCTTGACAAAGACCACCAACCATCATTGTTGGGTTATTTTGAAACAAATGATACAGGAGGATTCAATGAAACCTCTGATGTTTCCCAGATTTTGCCAGGTAAATACCAACTTCACGTATTTGATGATGTAGATAACGACGCTCATGGAGACTTCGTCGGCAAGGAAACATTTACTACATTATCCTTTCCTTGTGAGCAAAACAATAACACAACAAGTGCACAGGCAAGCGGAGGTTCTGGTAATGTCTCAATAAGCGTCAATCCTGCAACACCTGTTAATACGCCACCTGTCGCCAAGGCACAGAGTGTTACCACAAATAGGGATACGGCAGCGTCAATAAAC